>Ga0207708_10000012_pt1 | contig 207611 bp, 190 predicted proteins | sample KBSK5101metaG_FD_184340 | JGI IMG/M metagenome (GOLD analysis project Ga0207708, IMG submission 184340) | Corn, switchgrass and miscanthus rhizosphere microbial communities from Kellogg Biological Station, Michigan, USA - KBS K5-10-1 metaG... | ecosystem: Host-associated > Plants > Roots >...
AGCGCGATCGTCGAGGCGAGAGAAGAGACTCCCGCGGCGGAACCCGCGCCGACGCCCTTGCGCGCCGCCGCGTTTCGAGTGACTTCGCGATGATCACGCCGGCCAGCATTCCGCAGAGCAGCATTCAATGGCAGGAGCGCCGCCTCGGCCGCACGATCCTGCGCACCTACCGCGACACGCGCGATCTCAACGACGTCGTGCCCAACGAGCGCCAGCCGCGCATGGGGCCGAAGGAAGACCTCGAGCTGCAACGCCAGATCGAGGCGAACGAGGGCATCTTCGAGCCGCTCCTCGTCGAGCCGCATCCCGATCTCCAGGGGAAGCTGCGCATCATCGACGGCGACCGCCGCTGGACCAACTCGAAGGTGCTGGTCGAGCTGCAGAAGAAGGAGGAGTACCGCCGCATCCCGCTCGAGATCACCGACCGCACGCTCACCGACGACGAGCGCCTGCGCGTCTGGATCTACATCCACCGCCAGCGCAAGGAGTGGGACGCGAAGGAGAAGGAGATGGTGGCGTACGGTCTCGTCGACATCGTCGGACGCGCGAGCGCCGCGAACATCCTCGGCGTGACCGTCCGCGAGCTCGACAAGCTCGTCGAGGTCTACGAGCTCTCCGAAAAACTCACCAACCTCCCCGAGCCCGGCGCGTCGATCACGTGGGCGCGCGAGATCAAGAACATCAACAAGAGCCTCCTTACGCCGACCGTACTCGACACGATCGTCCGCAAGGTCAACGAGAACGAGATCACGAACTCGAAGGAGATCCGCAAGCTGCGTGTCGTCCTGCGCGACCCCGTCGCCAAGCAGAAGTTCGTCGACGGACAGAGCCTCGACGCGGTGATAGACACGCTCGCGCCGCCGGAGACCCCGAAGGGTGGGCTCGCGAGCGACATCGCCGAGCTGACCCAGGCGCTGAAGCGCCACTCGTGGACCGCACTCGTCGAGAAGCGCGGCGACACGGAGCTGCTGCGGCAGGTCGAAGAGGCGGAGCAGCTGCTGCGCGAGCTGAAGAAAGCGCTCGGCTGAGTCCGACAGATGTTATTGTCGTTTCGTGGCGATAGTTATTGGGCGAACGGCATCTGTCCTTCTCCTTCTCCTCACGATCCCTCTCTTCGCGGCCCCGACACGGAACAACGACGACTCCTGCGACATCACTCTCGCTCCCGCGGCGACGTTGTTGCTGCCGTGGTTCGATGTCTCGATTCCGAACGGCTTCGAGAAGACGATCTTCACGGTCACCAACGTCACCGCCGTCCCGCAGATCGCGCACGTCACGATCTGGACCGACTGGTCCTTTCCCGTTCTGTCATTCAATCTGTTTCTGACCGGGTACGACGTGCAGGCTATCGATCTCGCGGATGTGCTGCTCCGCGGGAGCATTGCCCCGCCCGCGGGAACGTCGGCGACCGATCGCCTCGTGTCGCCGAACCCCGGCAGCGGAGTGCCGGGGGCCATTCCGGACAGCTATGTCTCGAACCCGAACATCACGCGCGAGGCGGTTGCATTCGGCGGCGCGTGCTCGACTCAGTTGTCGCAGCTGCCGCAGGAGCTTCTCGAGGTCGTCCAGGCCGCGCTGACCACGGGCCTGTATCCCGGAGCGAACGGTTGCGGAACGACGCGCGTCGGAGGGACGCACCGGAACGCGATCGGCTCCGTCACCATCGACGTCGTCAATACGTGCACGCCGCGATATCCCGACGATCCGCAGTACCTGCTGAAGGAACTGCTGTACGACAACGCCCTCATCGGCGATTACCAGGATGTCCACGTCGACCTGACGGTCGGGAACTTCGCACAGGGAAATCCGATGGTGCACATCCGCGCGATTCCGGAGGGCGGCAGCGCCGGCTCGGGTTATGGAAGCAATCTTCCATACACGTTCTACGATCGCTTTACGGTTTCGCTTCCCGGCCAGAAGCAGCGGACGTTCGACCGGCGTCAGCCGCTGCCTTCGGTATTTGCGGCGCGATGGCTCGAAGGCGGGACCAGCGGTCTCAATACGTCCTACAAGATCTGGCGCGAAGGCCTCGTGGTCGGAACCCAGAGCTGCTCGAAGGCGGCGCTCAGCAGCAGCATGCGCATTTCCCACGCCATCCGCTTCGATGAACGGGAGAATTCCTTTGGCTATACCGGTGCGGTCGTCTGTACGTGTCCGTCGCCCCTTCCGACTCTGCCGGCCGCGGCGCGGGTCGCGACGTCGAATTCGGCTGTGTTTCCCCTCAGTAACGCGATGAACGATATCTCCGGGTGGATCTATCTGAATTTGAATAACGGCGGTGCGACAGGGTATTCGGCCAACGGCCGCACCGGCTCGCTGCCGACGCCGTTCGCTCCGGCGAGCTCGGGGACGTTCGTCCGTCCCAGTCAGAACTGGGTGATCATCTCGATGTCGGCGCAGGGACGCTACTCCGTCGATTTCGATGCCGCGATGCTCGGCAACGGCTGTACTCCGGCCGCGATCCCGTACGGCAGGGTCGCCCCCGCCGCGAACGACAACCCATCCGGCCACGTGGATTGATCGCGGTTAGGGCAGCGATTGCGCGAGCACGCGCAGCGTGTTCTCGCCCATCACTTTGCGGATCGCCGGCTCGCTCATGCCCGCGCGAAGGAGCGCGTCGGTGATCTGCGCGATGTGCGCGGCGTCGAACGGGAGCGAGTCGCCGTCGAAGTCGGAGCCGAGCGCGACGTGATCGACTCCGGCGACGCTGGCGGCGTGCGCGATCGCGCGCGCGATGGCGTCCGCATCGACGCCGCACACGGCGCCGGGCCAGAAGCCGATGCCGATCACGCCGCCGGTCGCCGCGACCTGGCGCAGCGAGGCGTCGGGCAGATTGCGATCGCGATCGCACGTGCCGCGCACGCCGGTGTGCGACACGATGACGGGACGGCTCGTCATCTTCGTGACTTCGGCGATCACCGCCGGCGACGCATGCGCGAGATCGAGGATGAACCCGCGCCGGTCGAGGCGCGCGACGAGCTCGCGGCCGAATGGCGTGAGTCCGCCCTTGCCGATGCCGGTCGACGACCCGCCGATCTCGTTGTCGAAGTGATGGAGCAGGCCGATGACGCGATAGCCGGCGTCGTAAAACGCGTCGACGTTATCGAGATCGCCTTCCATCGCGTGCGCGCCTTCGATGCCGAGGAGCGCGCCGACGGAGCGCGATCCGCCGCGACGCGCCTCGAGATGCCGCGCCAGATCGGCGCGGGTGCGCAGCAGCACGAGCGAGTCGTTCGAGCGCTCGGCGAACGCGCGCAAGCGCGCGGCCTGCTGGAACGCGCGCGCGTCGAGACGGAACCACGCCTTCGGCCAGTCGGGCCGCAGGACCGAGGCGAGCGTCAGCGTGTTGAGACCGGTGCCGCGGCTGCGGTTCGCGCGTTTCGCGGAGAAGACGGTCGGCACCGTGAAGAGCTGCACCGCGACGTTCCCCTCCTGCAGGCGCGGGACGTCGACCTGCCCGCGCGCGTTGCGCGCGAGGAGATCGCGTTTCCAGATCAGCGCATCCGCGTGCAGATCGGTGACTCGCAGCGTCGAATGCAGCCGCCGCGCGTTCGCGGAGATTTCGACCGGCGGTCCGATGACACCCGCCATCTTTTTCTCGAAGTACGGCGGGAGGAGGAACCACGCGGCGATGAAGGCGGCGAGGAGAAGAAGGGCGAGGACGAGAACGAGACGACGGATCATGCGGCCACTCCTTCCAGAATCAGTTGCATGGACTCGCGCGCGAGCTTTTTGAACTGCGCGGCGTCGGAGCCGAAGCGGCCGACGAGATAGAGCGACGCCAGCCCGTGCGCGTGCACCCACAGCGTCGTCGCCAGCTTCATCGGATCGCCGGCGCGGAAATAGCCGGCGTCGATGCATTCGCGCACGCGCTCGACCAGGAGCTGAAAGGTCTCCTGCGAATGCGTGACTTCTTCTCCGCCGAGGTGATGAAAAAACAGCGCCTCGTAATGCGCGGGGCGCTCGATGGCGAAGGCGAGGTAGGCATCGTACGCCGACCAGAACCGTCGCTGCGGCGTGCGGCCTCGGAGGCTGGTGCGCAGGTACTCCGCGAATGCGGCGCGGCCCTCGGCGACGACTTCGCGCAGGATGGCCTCGCGGTTCTCGAAGTGGCGGTAGAGGCTCGTGGCCGTGACGCCGAGGCGGCTCGCGACGCGGCGCATCGACAGCGCCTCGCTCCCTTCCTCGAGAGCGATCGCGCGGGCGGCGGAGAGGATGCGTTCGCGCTGCGACACGGTTAACAGTGTTAACCATGTCGTACACTTTCGGCGGTGACAAAGCCGGAACAAACGATCCTCGAAGCCGCCGGTCACGAAGTCGTGATCACGAACCCCGGCAAGGTCTATTTCCCCGGCGCGGGGTACACGAAGCTCGATCTCGTGAAGTATTACGCCGCGGTGGCGGACGGCGCGCTGCGCGGGATTTCCGCGCGGCCGATCGTGCTCAAGCGCTACGTCAACGGCGCGGACCAGGAGCCGTTTTTTCAGAAGCGCGCGCCCGATTCGCATCCCGACTGGATCGAGACCGTCGAGCTGAAGTTCCCCTCGGGACGCACCGCGCGCGAGATCGTGATCCGCAATGCGGCACAGCTCCTCTGGATCGCGAACCTCGGCTGCATCGATCTCAATCCGCACCCCGTGCGCGCCGACGATCTCGATCATCCCGACGAGCTGCGTGTCGATCTCGATCCCGGCCCCGGCGTGACGTTCGACGACGTGCGCCGCGTCGCGCTGATCGTGCACGAGGTGCTCGAGGAGCACGACTTGCGCGGCTGGCCGAAGACCTCAGGATCGCGCGGCATTCACGTCAACGTGCGCATCGAGCGGCGGTGGACGTTCGATCAGGTGCGCCGCGCGGCGCTCGCGATCGCGCGCGAAGTCGAGCGGCGCGCGCCGGAGATCGCGACGAGCAAGTGGTGGAAGGAAGAGCGCCACGGCGTCTTCCTCGACTACAACCAGAACGCAAAGGACCGCACCGTCGCCTCGGCGTGGTCGGTGCGCCCGACGCCCGACGCGCGCGTGTCGATGCCGCTCGAGTGGGACGAAGTCGCCGACGTCGATCCGTCCGCGTTCACGCTCGTCACCGCGCCGGCGCGTTTCGCGGAGCGCGGCGATGAATCCGCGGGCATCGACGACGCCGCGGGATCGCTCGACAAGCTGATGGCGCTTTCCGCCGCGCAGGAAGCAGCGGGGCAGGGCGACGCGCCGTGGCCGCCGAATTATGCGAAGCAGGCCGGCGAGCCGCCGCGCGTCGCGCCGTCGAAGGCGAAAGGCGCAAAGGTTGCGAAGGTCGCCAGGGGCACCGGCCGCCGCCAGTCGACGCAGCCGCTGATCACCGTCGCGAAGGCGGAGCACAAAGACGAGGCGCTCGCGGGACTCGAGCGATGGAAAGCGAAGCATCCCGAGGCCGCGGCGAAGTTGCAGGTCGACGACGTGCTCGTCGACGCGATGCGCGGACGCTCGAGCACGTGGACGCGCATCCGCCTGAACCTGCGCAATGTTCCGGAGGACGAGCGCCCCGCGGAAGAGACGCCCGATCCCGACTACGAGCCGTTCACTCCTCGCTGATGTCCGCGAGCCGCAGGACCCATTTCGCGGTACGCGGCTCCTTCGCGAAGAAGTTCTTCGGCACGCCGCGCGTCAGCGCCCAGCGATCGAGCCAGCTGATTCCGCCGGCGCCGGCGTAGCGGTCGGGAGAAGCGTAGGCAGGGTCGGCGAGCGCCTTCGAGAGAGGAATGAAGCTGTGGCCGCGCGCGCGCAACGCGTCGGCGAGACTGCCGAACCTGGCGGCGTTCAGCGCGTTGGCGTGAACCAGCAGCACCTGCGGAATCCGCCGCTGGAACAGCGTTTCCGATTCGAGGTCGTAATACTCGACTTTCGACAGCATGTAACGGACGTATTCGTCCGCCACGCGGCGGGCGAGCTTCCGGTCGCCGCGGGCGTTGTCGTACGCGCGCGCGAAGATCCATTCGGAGTTGTCGATCGTCACCGGCGCGACGCGGTAGCCGCGCGCGGCGAGGTACCGCACCACGGCATCACGGTCATCCGTCGATCGTCCTGTGTGCAGAAAGGGATGGCGGAACCAGCGCGGCACCGCGCCGCGCGTCGCGAGCAGCGCACGCAGCGGCGCGTCTCCCTTCTCGACGTCGGCGAGAAAGGCTTCGACGCCGACGCGGTGCAGATCGGGGTGGGAAAACGTGTGATTCCCGAGCTCGAGCCCCGCGTCGAGCCATTGCACGAGCAGTGCGACGCGCGCAGGATCGGTCGCGCCGTCAACGAGCAGTTTGTTCGCGTTGATGAATCCGACGGCGGGGATGCGGCGATCGCGCAGCGCGCTCAAGATGCTCGCGGTGATTGCCTGCTGGCGCGCGAGCGGGTCGCGGGCGATGACGACAGGAAGGTCGTCGAAGGTCACGGCGATGTCCGATGGGCGGGCAGTTGCGGCGGCGAGACAGAGCGCAAGGAACATCCACGGGCGGCGCATCAGTCGCCCTCGAAGAGGAAGCGGATTCCGCGCGAGACCGCGGTCGGGAACACCGAGTCGTGCGTCTCGTCGTCGAACACCTCGTGCTTCACCGCGTGCGTCTTTCTTCCGGCGAGCGCCCTCGCCATCCGCCGGAGATCGGTCACCATATCGTGTTGCGCGTTCCCTTCGCGGGCGCCGACGGCGAGATAGACGCGCGCACGCGCGTTCGGAGCGCGCGTCTTTTTCTCGAGGTCGAACATGAATCGATCCGCGTACCAGAGCGAGGGACTGACCACGATGTAGTGCGAGAACGTTTCGGGCGCGGTGAGAAGCACCCAGTTCGAGAACAGCCCGCCGTACGAGTGACCGGAGAGCCCGCGCAGGCCGGGGCTGGTGCGGAACGAGCGGTCCACCCAGGGGAACAGCTCTTCGCGGAGGAACTGCAGAAATCGCGGACCGCCGCCCGACACCTTCTGATACTCCGGTCCATAGCCGCCGGCCGGAGAGAAGTGCGGCGTGTAGTCGCGCGTCCGGTTGAGCCGGTAGAGATCGGGCCCGCCGTACGCGATTCCGACGAGGATCATCGGGCGCAGCCGGTTACGGTCGCTGAGGTGCTGCACGATTCCGCGCACGATCGGAAACGAATAATCGGCATCGAGGAGATAGAGCACGGGGTACGTCGCCTTCGATGCGGCGTAGCCGCGCGGGAGGCTGACGTACAGCTTGTAGGGAACGCTGTTGGCGCGCGACTGCAGAAACTCCACCCGCGTGTCGGGGAGCGACAACTCCGCCGCGCCCGCGACCGTGCATCCGAGGATCAGGATCGCTGCTGCATAAATTTGTACACTTCGCATTCGGTTCATCGACTCTCCTGTTTGCGTGAGGACTAAATGGGTGCGCGGGCCGCGAGGACGGCGCGCGAATACGACGTGGGAAGCGGAGTCGCCGCCGCCCTGCGCCGGTCGAGCTCCCGCCGGCCGATCGCGTAGGCGGTGAGCGCGAGGCGTGTGTCGCCGTAGCGATGGAGGTGCGAGCGGAGGAGGCGGAACCCGAGCGCGAGATTCGTCCGACGATCGAACAGCTCGCGCGTCGTGATCGAGGACTCCACCCTGCGCGCCGTCGAAGGGAGGATCTGCGTCAGACCGATCGCGCCGTGCGGACTCACGACGTCGGGCCGGAAGCCGCTCTCCGTCTTCACCAGCGCAAACGCCAGATCGACGTCGACGCGCTCGTCCGCGGCCGTGGCCATGATGAGGCGGGCGAGGGCGGGCGGGATGGCGTAGGCGCGTGCGTACGCGGTCCAGGGCGCGGCCACCTGCAGATTCGCGCTCGCCAGCGCGACCAGCAGCGCGGCAACAACGATGGCCGCCTTCATCAGCGGACGGACGCAGGCGCGCTCGCGGACTGCCGCGAGCGCGATCACCCGCTCCGCGAGCATGCCCGTCTCCGCCGCCGACTGCGAGCGAAGCCATGGCGCGGGCTGGGCCGCCGTCCGCGCCACCGCGAGAAGCTGTGCGGCATAGTCATGGTGCGGTACGCCGAGCCGCACCGCCGCGTCGTCGCACGCGCGCTCGCTCTCGACGCGCAGGCGCCGCGCCGCAAAGCGGACGAGCGGATGAAACCAGTACAGCACGCGCGCGATCTCGGCCACGAGCCGCGTCAGCGCGTCCGCGCGCGCGATGTGCGCCGTCTCGTGCAGCAGGACCGACCGGCGCAGCGACTCGTCCCATCCGGCGAACGACGCCGGCACGAGGATGACGGCGCGGATGATGCCCCATGTCATCGGCACCGTGTCGCCACCGATCCGAAGCTCCGGCGGACGGCGGAGCCGCGCGGCGCGGCTGACGTCGCGAAGGAGCGCGAGCATCGCCGGATCGGTGACCGGTGACGAGCGCCGGCGGTACGTACGAATCGCGACCGCGCCGCAAACGATCCGGAGCAGCCCGAACGCCACTCCCGCCGCCCAGACCAGCGCGACCGCGGTCGCCGCGGTGTCCGCGTGCGTCACCATCATCGTCGCCGCGGAGCCGGCCGAAACGACGAAACGCTGCGGCCGCGAGGGCCATGCGTCGAAGAGCGGCAGCATCGCGGTCAGCAGCACCGCGGTGGCGAGGAGGAAGTGACGCGCGCTCGCCGGCCGCCGCCGAAGCGCGCCGGCCGCGAGGAGCGCCACGGCGAGCAGCAGCGTGGCGCGCAACGACGCCGAGACGATGCTCGCCGCGATCTGGAAGAGCAGCGTCATCGAGCGCCGCCCCTGCCGCCGGACCGCGCGTTGCGGATCAGCTTCTCGAGCCGCGCCAGATCCTCGCCGGTGGCAATCCGCTCGTCGATCAGGGTGTTCACGAGCGCCGTCGCGGATCCGCCGAACATCGATTGGACGAGATGCGCCAGCCAGGATCGCCGCGCCGTTTCGCGGGCGACCGTCGGCCGGTAGAGATACTGGCGTCCTCGCTTTTCGTGGACGACGTGTCCCTTGGCCTCGAGCACGCGCAGCGTCGACCGCACGGCGTTGTAGGTCGGGAAATTGCCGGCCTCGCCGAACACGTCGGCCGCCGAGGCCTCGCCCTTCGCGTAGAGGAAGGAGAGCACCTGCCGTTCCCGCCGGCTCAGCGGCTCGTCCCCTTTGCTGCGTCGCCGTCTCATCGTGCTGCACAATTTTGTGCAGATGGAGGCGATGCTGTCAACCGCCGCCGAAAACGCGCTCCAGCTCGTAGGCCGGCGTGACCTCGAGCTGATCGTAGCGGCACTCCTCGGGCGGTTTGTCGGGGCGCCAGCGGACAAAGTGAGCGGCGTGGCGGAAGCGCGTGCCCTGCATGTGATCGAACGAGACCTCGCACACGCGCTCGGGGCGCAGCGGCACCCAGCTCAGGTCCTTGCCGCGATTCCAGCGGCTCGTCGCGCCGGGCATCCGCTGTCCGCTCGCATTCGCCTCGTCCTGCGCCATCGCCCAGTCGCGCCATGGATGCTCGTCGAGCGCGTTCTCGCGCAGCGGCGCTAGCTCTTCGACGAGCTGCTTGCGCTTCGCGGTCGTGAACGCGGCGGTGACGCCGACGTGATGCAGCGTCCCATCCGCGTCATACAGACCGAGGAGCAGTGAGCCGATCATCGTGCCCGGCCCATTCTTGTGCCACCGGAATCCGGCGACCACGCAGTCGGCGGTGCGCGTGTGCTTGACCTTGATCATCGTTCGCTCGCCGGGCCGATATGGCGAGTCGAGCCGCTTCGCCATCACGCCGTCGAGTCCCGCGCCTTCGAACCGCTGGAACCAGTCCTCGGCGAGCGCGCGATCGCGCGTTGCGGGCGAGAGATGCACCGGCCGCGGGGCGTTGCCGAGCACCTGCTCCAGCCGCGCGCGCCGCTGTTCCAGCGGAACCTCGCGCAGGTCTTCGTCGCCGAGGGCGAGCAGATCCCACGCGACGAACGAGGATGGCGTCTGCTCCGCGAGCAGCTTCACGCGCGACGCCGCGGGATGGATGCGCAGCAGCAGCGCCTCGAAATCGAGCCCGTGCTCGCCGACGATCACGATCTCGCCGTCGACGACGCAGCGCTCCGGCAGCGCGGCCGCGAGCGGCGCGACGAGCTCGGGGAAGTAGCGATTCATCGGCTTCGTATCGCGGCTCTGCAGCACGATCTCGTCGCCGTCGCGGAAGATCAGCGTGCGGAACCCATCCCACTTCGGCTCGAACTGCCAGCCGTCGCCGGCGGGGAGTTTGTCCGCCGCGCTGGAGAGCATCGGCTCGAGCGGGGGCGCGAAAGGAAGATGCATGGCGGAATCGTATTGCGAAATTCAGAGTCGCTGCCGGTCTATCTGTCGAGGCCGATGGAATCGGGCGCCGGTTTGCTCCACGCGCAGGGAGCGCGGACCGCCGAGCCGATCGGTGTGCCGATCGTGCTGTGTCCCGTCCCGCGCTCACTTTACCTGGTCGGGTCGGTTGTCCGCGAGAGCGTCGTCGATGCGTTTCTTGTCGCGCGGGGAGTTCTGGCCGGAGTGCTCCTCGCGGCCGGATCCTTCGTAGCCCAGCGCTTCATCGCCGACGATGGCGTCGATTTTCTCGGTCTGCTCTTCCGTTGATTTTTCACCGCTTGTTTTTTCATTGCTCATGGCTCATTGCGGAGCAAGGAACGCTCCACTTCGCGACGCGCGTCAGGATGTCCAGCATGCGCGCGTTCGTCGCTCGGTCCTTCACCGCGATCCGCACCGCGTGCGAGCCGAGCGTCGCTCCCATCGTCGAAACGTCGCGAATGAACAGACCGTCGGGCTGGCAGCTCGCGACGAGCTCCGCCGCCGACGGTCCGTCCTGGGGGAGATGGCAGAGAAGAAAGTTCGCGGTGCCGGGGACGACGTCGAGCCCCATCGACGCGAGCGCGTCGCCGAGCTCCGCGCGCAGCACGGCCGTCTCGCGATAACGCTCGATGTAGTAGCGCCGGTCCTGCAGCGCGGCGACGGCGGCGACCTGCGCCGGCAGGCTGACCGCCCACGGCGGCGTGATCGCGCGCAGCCCTTCGAGGAGGTGAGGGGAGGCGCAGAGATACGCGCAACGCGCGCCGCTGAGCGCGTAGGCCTTCGACATCGACTTGCAGATCACGACGTTGGGGCGGCGCACCGCGAGCTCTTCCAGCGACTCGCCGGCGGAAACGAAGTCGACGTACGTCTCGTCGATCCAGACCAGCGTCGACGGCGGAACGGTCCGCAGGAACGACTCGAGCTCGCGGCGCGGGACATGCCGCCCGGTCGGGCTGTTCGGATTCACGAGCAGGATCAGGTCGTAGGCGGATGGATCGATGCGTCCGAGGTCGGGATCGTAGTCGTCGTCACGCCGGAGCACGAGGCGATCGACGCGGCAGCGGATCACCTTCTCCAGCACGTGCGCGTATTCGCCGTACGTCGGCTCGAGCAGTAGCACGCGCGACGAGCGTGTCAGCCACTCGCGCAGCGCGAGGAAGATGAGGCTGGACGAGCCTGCGCCGGCGAGCACGCAGCGCGCGTCGATGCCGCGCGTGCGCGCGATCGTCCGGATCAGCCCTTCGCAGCCGGTGGGCGGAGACGTGCGCAGCAGCCAGGGCAGATGCTCGTGCACGGCGAGTAGCACGCGCGGCGACGGCGGAAACCAGGCGTCGAGGACGTCGGCGTTGATCACCGAAGTGCTGCGGTCGAGGCGATCGAACTCATCGCCGATCGCGGAGAAGAACGCGCCGCCGTGAAAACACTCCGCCGGCTTGTGAAACGGAATGCCGAGCTCCCACCGCGCCGCCTCTTCCATGCGGTCGAGCACGCCGCCGAGCTTCGGCACCTGCTCGCGAATCACGCTCACCCGCTCGCTCATCAATCGGAACGCGACCGACCCCGAACGGAACTCGCGGCCGAACGAACGCAAGCCGCCGCGCGCGTACAGGCTCCGCACTTCGCGCCGTCCGATGCCGACGATGCGCGTCCCGCCGCGCGACTCGATCCAGCGCAGCGCCGCGTACATCAGCAGCATCGGTACGATCGTGCCGCGATACGCCGGGACGACGGTGAGGATGCGCACCTCGTACGTCGCGTCGTCGAGCGGGAACGGGATCTCGTCGCGGCGGAGGTACTTGTCGAGCGAATACGAGCCGGCGTCCGGCGGCGTGATGCTGACGAATCCCGCGATCACGTCGCCGACCGCGGCGACGATGTAGAGGTTGCTCGCGTCCAGCGGATCGCTGAGCGCCTGCTCCGCGTTCTCGGCGTGCTGGTGCAGCTCGCGCGCGTAGACGTCGTGGCGCAGTGCGTAGATCGTGCGGCGTTCCGTCTCCGAGGCCTGGGCGATGCGGACCTGTGTCATGGGAGCCTCCATACCGATCGGTATGGAATATAATCCCGCCCGGCGAAGGCGTCAATACCGCACGGTATGGTGAAACAGGCGAAGGCGGACTGGGAGGAAGCGGCGCTCGCCGCGATCGCGGCCCGCGGTCTCGGCGCGCTGGCGATCCCCGACCTCGCCCGCTCCCTCGGCGTGACGAAGGGCAGTTTCTACTGGCACTTCAAGGGAATCGGGGAGCTCGTCGACGCAGCGATGCGGCGCTGGGAGGAAATGGATCGCCTCAGCCTCGACGAGCTGAAGGAGATCGCCGATCCCCACGCGCGTCTCACGGCGCTCTTCGTCCAGGCGATGGAGAAGCAGCAGGCCCACGCGCTCTACGTCGCGCTGTCGTCCGTCGCCGACGTCGCCCCGAGCATCCGTCGCATCACCGCGCGCCGCCTGCAGTTCCTCGTCGACGCCTATCGCGAGCTCGGCCTCGATCGCCTCGAGGCGCGCGAACAGGCATTGCTCGCGTACACCGCGTACGTCGGCTCGCTGCACCTGCGCCAGCAGGCGTCGCCAGGCCTCAGCGCGGAGAAGGACCTGCGCGCGTACGTCGCGCACGCGGTGAAGACGCTCATTCCGAAGGCGCGGCGGAAACGATGACACGATCGCGGCCGCCTTCCTTGGCGCGGTAAAGCGCGGCGTCGGCCGCGGCGATGAGCGAGACCGGCGTTACCGCGCCGGTCCCCGCCGACACGCCGAAGCTCGCGGTGATCACGCCGCCGTCGCGCACGTCGACCCGGATCGCCTCGGCCTCGGCCTTCGCGGCATCGAGCGACACGCCGGGCAGCAGCCACGCGAACTCCTCGCCGCCGAAGCGCGCGACGAGACCGCCGCGTGACTCGGTACGCGCCATGAGCAATGCGGCGATGGAACGCAATGCCTCGTCTCCGTTCAGATGTCCCTGCGAGTCGTTGAGGCGCTTGAAGTGATCGAGGTCCATCAGCACGAGCGAGACCGGCGCGCCGTTGCGTCGCGCCGTGGCACAGGCTTCGTCGAGCGCCTCGTCGAAACGGCGGCGGTTCGCGACGCCGGTCAGTCCATCGACGTACGACAAACCGCGCAGGCGTTCGTTGGCGATGGCGAGCTGGCGGTTCGCATTTTCCAGCTCGCCCGCGAGACGCAGCCGCGCCGCGCCCCAGATGGCGCCGGCGATGAGCGCGATGCCGAGGAGGCGCGCCCACCAGGTCTCGAACCAGCGGGGGGCGACGGTGACGCCGAGCGACGCCTCGCGGTTGCTGCGGACGCCGTCTTCGTTCGTCGCCAGCACGCGGAACGTGTAATCGCCCGGCGCGAGCCGCGTGTAATGAGCGACGCGACTCGCGCCGCCCTCGACCCAGTCGCGGTCGTAGCCTTCGAGCAGATAGCGAAACGTCACGCGCTCCGGCGCGCGCAGGCTCGTGGCCGCGTAACGCAATTCGAGACGCTGACTTCCGGAACGAACGCGCAGCGGCCTTTCGCGCGCGGGATCGCCGTCGACGAGCACCTCCTCGACATGCACCTGCGGCGGGACCGTGTTGCGCATGTGTGAGAGCGGATCGACGACGGCGACGCCGCGCGCGGTTGCGATCCACAGATGCCCATTGCGCGCGCGGATCGCGGCCGGAAACGCGGCGTTGCACTCCGCGGACGGCATTCCGTCGGCGGTGCCGTACACCTTGCCCGACAGATCGCTCGCGGTGCCCTTCATCGCGGCGAGCACGCGGTCGCGGCTGACGCGATACAGCCCGCGGTTGCTCGTCAGCCAGAGATCGCCGCCCGCGCCCTGGTCCACGACCTGGAACACGACGTCGTCGTGCAAGCCATCGCGCCGCGTGAGCGAGCGCACCGCGCCGCTCGCGAGATCGAGCCGCGCCAGCCCGCCGCCGGAAGTGCCGACCCACACGCCTCCGCCATCCGCATCCGCCGCGAGGCTGAACACGCGATCGCTCTCGAGTCCGCGGCCCATCTTCGCAATCTGCGTTGCGCGCGCACCCTGCTCGCTCACGCGCCAGAGCCCCGCGCCGTCCGTGCCGACGAGGATCGTGCCATCGCGCAGTGCGAGGAGCGGCCGAAGCTGCCGGCCCTCGAGCGGCGCGACGCGCGTCGCGTGCCCTTCGTGAACGCGCGTGAGTCCCGCGGTCGTGCTGATCCAGAGACCATCCGCCGTTTCCACGAGCGCGCGCACGCGATCGTTCGGCAATCCGCCGATCGTCTCGACGATCCTGTTGTCGCGCAGGCGCATCACCCCGCCGCCGTCGGTGCCGACCCACAGACTGCCGTCGCGGCTCTCGGCGAGCGCGTAGACCGTGCCGATCTTCGCGACGCATTTCACGGGCGCGGGCAGGATCTGACACAACCCGCCGCCTTCCGTCCCCGCCCAAACGCGACCGCCGCGGTCTTCGAGAAGCGCACGGACGCCGTCCGCGGAAAGCCCTTCCTTCCGCGTGAACGAGAGGAATCGCGTGTCGCTCAGGCGCGCGAGGCCGCCGGTGGTCCCGACCCACAGCGAGCCTTCCGCATCTTCGAGGATCGCGCGGACGGTCGAGCTGGGGAGGCCTTCGGTCACGCCGAGGGCGTCCGCGCGCACGCCGCGCCAGCGCGCGAGCCCGGCGTCGGTCGCGATCCAGAGGCTGCCGTCGCGGTCGCGATGGAGCGAGCGAATGAGATTGCTCGGCAGCCCGTCGCGCGTCGTCACGGTCCGCACGATCGTGCCATCGCGCCACGCCGTGACCCCGCCTCCGTCGCTTCCGATCCACAGAGTGCCGTCCGCATCGCGCAGCAGCGCGCGCGCGAAATCATTCGGCAACCCTTCGCGCATGGTGATGCGCTGCTGCACGCGCGAGTCGCGCCAGCGAATGACGCCGCCGCCGTGCGTCGCAACCCACAACCCGCCCGCGCCGTCGTCCTCAAATGCCCAGATGCGATCCGTCGGCAGTCCGTCACGCGTCGTGAAGCGCGTGACCTTCTCGCCATCGATCCGCAGCATGCCGCCGCCGGCCGTGGCGACGAACAGCGCGCCATCCTTCATCGCGTGCATCTCGCGAATGCGATCCGCGCCGAGGAGCTCCGCGTGAAATGCTTCGATCCGCCCGCTGCGCATGCGCGCGAGGCCGCCGCCGTACGTGCCGATCCACAGCGTTCGGTCGCGCGTCTCGAACAGCGAGGAGATGAACGAGCTGCGCAACGCGGGCGCGTTCTGCCGGTCGCTGACGACAAACCGCACGCCATCGAACCGCACCAGCCCCTCCTCGGTGCCCATCCAGAGATATCCGTCCCGCGTCTGCACCATCGCGTCGATCGTGTTCTGCGGCAGCCCCGACTCGCTCGTCCAGACCGCGAGCCGCGCCTGCGTCAGCGCCCGCGCGGGATCGAGCGCGAACGCGCGCGTCGCGACGAGCGCGGCGAGGAGTGCGAGGATGCGTTTCACGCGGTGAACGCATTTTAAGGCTCGAACGTCGCTAAGCGGCGACCGACTGCGCGAGCTCGCGGAGCAGCGCCGCGCCGTCGCCCTGCCACGCGCTGCCGTGCATCACGGCCAGAGTCCGCGGCTCGAACGCGGCCAGTTTGGCGAAGTGCTCGCCGGCGTGCTTCGAGTGCGCGTAGTAGTCCATCGCCTGGCGGAACGCCTCGCTGGGCCCGAGGATGTCGGACGTCGTGAGGGCGGTCTCGCCGCGGCCCGGCTGCGTGAACAGGTCGCCGCAGAACAGAGTGCGCGTCGATTCATCCGCGATGTAGCCCGTCTCCCAGCCGTGCGGCAGGTGCGGCGTGTCGAACCAGCGGAACGTGCGGCGGCCCGTCGAGAACGTCTCGCCATCCGTGAGCCCGCGCGGCTCGCGGTCCGCCACATCCGCGACCGACACCATCACCGCGGTAGCGCTGCAGAGAGCCTGCGCCGCGGGCGCGATGGCCAGCCACTCATTGAGCGACCCGCACTCGTCGGCCTCGAAATGGGAGAAGGCGATCCAGCGGAGACGCTCCGCCGGCATGACGTGACTCACGGCCTCGCGGACCAGCGGAAACAGACGCCGCGGACCGGTATGGAAGAGCAGCGGCTCGTCGTCCTCGACGAGGTACTGATTGAACGAAAAAGCGCCGCCCGGGATGTCCAGCGGCGTGTTGATGCGATAGATCCCCGGGGCGATCTCCTCGACGTTCGTGCCCGAGTGTGCGTTGGTAATCATGGCGTTTCTCCTTCAGGTAAACAGTAATGTTCACCGAATATGAGTCCGGATTCTCCGAACGTCAAGTAGTTTCTGTGAACATCCGTGTTTACCGGAATTGCGGTATCATGGTGCGGACATGAAACGCCCCCGCGCCTACACGAAAGTGCTCCGCGCCGCCGCCGAGGAGGCGACGCGGGAGAAGATCGTCTCCGCGATCATGGCGCTGCACGAGGAGATCGGGCCCGTCAGGACGACCGTCAGCGCCATCGCCGACCGCGCCGGCGTCGAGAGGCTCACCGTGTACCGCCACTTTCCCGACGAGCCGTCGATGCTCCGCGCGTGCTCCGCTCACTGGACCGCCCTCAATCCGCTGCCGCCGATCCCCGCCGAGGGACCGAATCCGCCCGCCGCCCTCCGCCGCACGATCGTCAGCCTCTATGGCTGGTACCGCGCAAACGCCGCGATGCTGGTCCAGATCACGACCGACGCGCGCAAGATCCCGCTCGTCGCGGAGCTGATCGCGCCGATCGATGTGGAGCTCGACCGCGTCGCCGCGGAGCTCGACGCGAACTGGCCGCGCCGCAACGCCCGCCGCGCGACCACGATCCGCCACGCGCTCGAGTTCACCACCTGGCGCTCGCTTGATCGCCTGACGGGCAACGATCGCCGCGCGGCGGCGCTGGCGGCGGGGTGGGTGGAGGGGTAAGCCGGAACTTGGTAGCGCATACGGGATTCGAACCCGTGTTACCGCCGTGAGAGGGCCAGCTCAAAATGGCTATATCTCTCTGATTCCACGTACTTAGCGCGAAGTGGTCCTTTTCGCGTGTCCACGGAAAGATGCGGGTTTCAGGCGTCTCGGTGGCCAAGTATGCGAGTGGTTTTGCGAGTGGCCTCCGGGGGCCACTCGCCCTCGGGGAGGTACACGGTGATACGCATTCTGTTCGCGGGCGCGGTAGCCCTTTTCGGGGCGACGCTCGGATTGAGCGCGAGCACCTTCACCGATCCCACGCTTTCGAGCGCGATCAACGTGAAAGCCGCGGTCAAATAGATAATGACCGCGTGTCCGACTACCGCCTCGACGACCTCGGCTGGCGAGCATTCGAGCGCCTCGTCCAGTCGCTGCTGAAGCTGAAGATCTCGCTCGCCGTCGAAGCCTGGGGCGGCAGCGGCGATCAGGGCAACGACGCCTACAGCCGCGACCCGCTGCCCTTCCCCGGCCTGGAGCTCTCGCCCGGGCCGTTCACGTTTCAATGCAAGTTTGTCGAGCACGCCAACGCCGCGGGAGCGAAGCCCGAGCCGGCCCTGGAGAGGGCCGTGCGCACCGAATGCAAACGCATCGAGGAACGCCGTGAGGCAGGCAATCCCGATCCGCGGCAGTATGTGCTGATCACGAACGCGCCGATGGACGCGGAGTTTCGCGACAAAGTCACGGAGCTGATCCGGAATCCGTTGCCCGAGGCGCGGATCACGCTGTGGGATGGCGGCGACGTCGGAGTCATGCTCGACGACGCGCCGGCCATCCGTGCGGCGTATCCGCAACTCCTCAGCCTGCGCGATCTGCAGGCGCTGATCGACGACGCGGTCGGCAAGGAGATCCTGGTCCGCAGTACGTTCGGCCTCGATCGCGCCGCGGAAGTCGCGGCCACGTTCATCTCCACCGGCGCGTACGCGGAAGCGTGGGAAACCTTGCGCGAGCACCACTTCGCCGTGCTCACCGGCCCGCCGGAAGCGGGCAAGACCGCCATCGCGCGCATGATCGGCTTCGTGCTCGCCGCCGGGGGCTGGGAATGCTTCGAATGCCTCGCCCCGGGCGACATCCTCCGCCGCCACGACCGCCACCGGCCGCAACTCTTCATCGCCGACGACGCCTTCGGCAGCACCGAGTTCCGCTTCGACGTCGCCGACGCCTGGTCGGCGCAGCTCGACACCATCCTCAGGATCGCCGACGAGACGCACTGGATCATCTGGACCGCGCGCTCGGCCATCCTGAACGAGGCTCTCGATCGCGTTCGCTTTCCCGATCGCGCCGCCGCCTTTCCCGAGCCCGCACGCGTGACCATCGATGCCGGCCATCTGACGATGGAAGAACGCGCGCGAATCCTCCACGCGCACTGCAAACAGGCGCGTCTCGACGAGGCCATGCGCACGTCCATCCGCGCCGCCGCGCCGCAGCTCGTCCACCATCACTACTTCACGCCCGAGCGCGCGCGGCTGCTGGCCGGCGAGGCGGCGCGGCTGACGATTCGGGACGCCACGCCGGAGCGGCTGCTGTCGTTCATCAGCGAGCCGACGCGGGTGATGCGGCAGTCGTTCGACGTGCTGCCCGACGACCGCAAGCTGTTCCTGCTGGCCGTCCTCGATTCCGACGGTTCCCTCGCCAGCGTGCAGCAGTCGTACGCACGCCTCCTCGGCAGCGCGCGCGGAAAGCCGGCGCCATCGCTGGCGCGAGAGCTGACCGAGCACTTCCTTCGCGTCAGCGGAACCGGCCAGGCCCTGCGGATGTACTGGGTGCATCCCAGCTGGCGCGACATCGTCATCGAGCGCCTCGCCGACGATCCGCCGCTGCGCCGGGTCTTTCTCGAGCGCTGCGGCATCGACGCGATCGCCATGGCCCTGTCGGTCGCCGGCGGACGCGAAGGCGCGCGCACCGCGCCGCTACTGCACGGTCCCGAAGATGCCACGCGCATCGCCGCCCGTTTGCCGGAGCTCATCACCGATGCCTACTCCGCGAATCACCTGATGCACACGGTGCTCCGCGTGACCGAGGATCTCCGCGCGCGCAAGGACCCCCGGCTGCGGCTGTGCATGCAGATCGATCGCGCGGTGCACGACGGCGTGCGCGATCGCGTTGCCGCGGCGCCTCGAGCCATGGTCGGCGTGTCGATGAAGGCTTGGTACGAGCTCGCCCGCAGGCTCGCCGACGAATCGCCGATGCCGATGCAGCGGCTCTGGACCGAAACCCTGGCCGTGGTGGAGCGGAAGGCGGCGGTCGCGGCGATGGAACGGCAAATCTGCGTCGAATTCGCGAAGGAGCTCGAAGCGCAGCGGGAACGGTTTCGAACGGCAGGCGAAGAGCTCATCGAACGGATGAAACAGTGGAAGTCCGCGGACGAGCTGCGACGGGTCGACGGGGAATTGCGGCGTTTGCTCGCCGCCGGTGCCGATCTGCCAGCCGCGATCGACGACCGCCAGCCGTACGTGCGCGTCACCACCGACGCCCTCGACCTGTGGGCCGATCTCATCGACGCGCTGGCTGCGGACGATCCCGATGCCCTGCGGAAGCTCGGCTTTCCGAAGAAGTGGCGCCGGCAGCTCGATGCGGCCGCGGCCACGCTGCAGGCCATCCTCGAATATGGCGTGTGGCACGAGAGGATGCACTTCGACTCCGATCTCGCCCACGTGACGAAGAGGAGCATCGAAAAAACGGCCGCGCGCTTTGCGACGATGTTCGCCGACGGATCGCCGTTCGACCCGATCCGCAAGGCCGCGCGCGGCACGCCCAAGCCCGCGTACGGCCACTCCGGCTCGAAACGGCAGCCGCTGATCAAAGATCCATTCGCCAAACAACTCGATACCATCGCCGGGATCTTCGCGGACTTTTGAGGCTTTCCCCGACCTCCGGGGAAACGGCGCCTCCCGCCTCTCTCACAGCCAGAACGAGAGAACAGAAGAGACGCATGTCGCTGGTCGAGGTCCCCCTCGCCGTCCCGGAGATCGTCCCCTCGGCCGCCGCCGAATCATTTGCCGCACACCTCCGCATCCACGCCCCGCGCGAAGTCGCGCGCGGCGCGAGCGCGCTCGAAAGCAGCCGCTCGCCCATCCTGCTTACCTTCTCCCGCCACCGCCGCGTGCCCATGCCGTGGGAAGCGCTGCTTCCCGCCGATCGCAAGGAGCGGCACTCTCCCATGGCGGAGTGCGATCATCGCTCTCCCATCCACCGCCGCCGGCGGGACTGTGTCCCGCATCACCGCCTCCCTGCGCGAAGGCGCCGGCGTCGTTACCACCCGCGGCCACGTGCACTGGATCGTCACCGAATACGGCGCCGTCGACCTCTAGGGCAAATCGCTCCGCGAACGCGCCGACGCGCTGATCTCGATCACGCATCCCGACTTTCGGGAGGAGCTGCGGGGAGAGCGGCGGAGCGGCGGCTGGTCGGGCGGGGGTGAGGGCTCCAAGCGGTTCGAACCGCGCCAGCGGCGTTATCCTAGTGAAATGACAACCTCGGTGCCGCAGTCGCACCACGACTACTCGTTCGCGGACTACCTCGCGATTCGAGCGCGAGAGCGAGATCAAGCACGAGTTTGACGCCGGCGAAATCCTGGCCATGTCCGGCGGGACCGCCAGAAACGGCGCTCTGGCGGCGAAGATCGTCACCGCACTGGAGACAACGCGCCCGTCAGGCTTGCACGGTCTTTCAATTCGACATGCGCGTTCGCATCCGCGCCACCGGCCGCGCGACCTATCCGGACGTGTCGATGGTGTGCGGTCCGCTCGAATACGATCCCGAGGACGCCGCTCAAACGGCGATCGACGGTGACGATGTCCGCGTCGTCGCGCAGCTCCGACGATTGGTAGCGCATACGGGATTCGAACCCGTGTTACCGCCGTGAGAGGGCGGCGTCCTGGACCCCTAGACGAATGCGCCGTTTGGGTGGGCCGCGGAGAGTAGCGAACGCTTCTCTCGCGTGTCAAGCGCCGTTAACTGCGAACCGGCGGCGGGCATTCCTCACGGCTCGCGCTTCGTCCGGTCGGGGCATTCGCGGCCGAACGGATCGAGCGCGCGCTGGTCCGTCACCGTGTGCCCGTCCGCGTATACCACCGTCGCGAATGCGATCTGGCGAACGAGATCCAGGTGCACCGCTACCTCCTCCATCGACGACGTGTGCGCGGGGCCGGGCGGGAGCTGCCACGTCGTCGTGCTCGTCTGCTGGTGATTGTCCAGCGTGTGCACGAAGACGTGCGTCGGGTGCAGGCCAGGCGGCAGCGAGTCGGGGCGGCGGTCCATCGGGATCCCCGGATTCAGCCACAGCGTGCGGCGGAGTCCCTGCGGGATGTACGAATACTCCAGACACGCCCTTCCAGTGGGATCGCCGCGGCTCAGCTCGATCTCGATCACGGGCATGGCTCCGCTCTCCTCTCTTGTATGGACGGACACCACCGCGCGATTTCTGTGGCGGAACGGTTTTTGCGTTTGACGCAACCCATGGAAGGCATCGAACTGCGTTCGCGCCGCATCCGCATCGGCTGCAGCCGCGATCAGGTCGCGCACGCCCTCGGCGTCGATGCGCCGACGGTGCAGGCGTGGGAAAACGACGGCGCGCCGATCGGATGTCCGTCCGCGCTCGAGCAGGTGCTGCGCAAGCTCGAGGCGCAGCACGATCGCGAGGATGCGCTGCCGGCGTACGCGAACTGAACGCTCAGCGCGGGATCGCGATGTCGGCGACGCTCGTGTTGGGCAGCTTCAGCAGCTCGCGCGGGTCGAGGCGCGCCTTGCTCGTGCGATTCCCGCCGCCGATGATCACGCGCGGCTGTTCCATCACGCGCGCGTCGATGTAGACCGGCATCTCCGGCGGCAGGCCGGCGATGGTCACGCCTCCGATGCGCATGCCGGTGAGCTCGGCGGTTTCATCCGATGACGCGAACGACAAGCGCTTCACGCCTGCCAGCTCGCTCACTTTCCTGTTCACGTCGAGCTTCGTGTCGGCGCGCACGAGGCAAGCGACGTATTGCTTCGGCGTCGTCTTCAGGACCACGACGATCGCGTTGCAAGCCTCGGTCGCGGCGATTCCGTAGTGCTCGCAGAACGCGGCCGTGTCCGCGAGCTCGGGCTCGCACGCGAGCTCTTCCCAGGTGGCTCCGGAGCCGTCGAGGGCCGCCTGAACGCGCTCGTCGAGGATCGATGGGTTGGCCATGGATCCGACATTTTAACGGCGATCGCTAAAGCGATGGATCACGGATCAGCCGAATCGTCGCGAGATACGAGTCGACGTACGCACGGCAGGATGGGCAGAGCGCGAGGTGATGCTCGTACGCCTCGCGCGGACGCGCGCCGTCGAGATAGTCGATCAGTTCCTCGATGAGCTCGCGGCAGGTCATCTCTCCCGGTTGGATGCGCGAAACCTTTTTGCGTTTCGCGAACCTAAAGAAACATGCGACGTCTCCTCCTGCTCCTCGTCCTCGCAATTCCGATTCAGGCAGCTCCGCTGGCGAAAGCGACCTTCGCGGGCGGCTGCTTCTGGTGCATGGAGCCGCCGTTCGAAAAGCTCGCGGGCGTGGTGTCCGTGGTTTCGGGTTACACCGGCGGTACGACGGAGAATCCGACCTACGAGCAGGTGTCCCTCGGCGGGACGGGACATCGCGAGGCGGTCGAGGTCACATACGATCCGGCGAAGGTCACGTACGGACAGCTCGTCGATGTCTTCTGGCGCAATGTCGATCCGCTCGATCCGAGCGGGCAGTTCTGCGACAAGGGACAGCAATATCTCGCCGCGATTTACTGGCATGACGCGGAGCAGAGGCGGATCGCCGAGCTGTCGCTGCGCAATGTGAAGAAGCGCTTCAGCGCCGATGTCCAGACCGACGTCTTTCCGGCGACCCGGTTCTATCGCGCCGAGGAGTACCATCAGGATTACTACAAAAAGAACCCGATCCGCTATCGCTTCTACCGCGCGGGATGCGGGCGCGATGCGCGGCTGAAGAGCGTGTGGGGCAAGTGACGCTTCAGGAAACGCAGCAGGCGGTTCATCACGCGCTCCAGGCGGCGGCGGGAGTGGGCCTCACGCTGCTGCCGCCGAAGCCGGACGACTCGCACACGAGCTTCATGTGGTCGAGCGCGCATCAGGCGCTGGTGCAGGACGTCGTCGACCGGCAGTTCCGTTCGGGCCTGCGCATGCGCGACCTCACGCTGCTGCTCATCGACGCGAACGATCGGCTGATCGACTCGTATCCTCTGCGCGGCCACACGCTCGGCGATGGTCTGCGTTTCTACGAGGAGCGCGTCGGACGGATGCTGGTGTGTCCCGACGGATTCGATCGCGACGTCGTGCTCACGCCCAAGGACGAGGAGCTGGAGCAGATCGCGGGGATGTACTGCGATGCGGCGGCGATTCTCGAGCGGCTGCGCGCGAAGCATCCGACGGCGAGTCCGGTGCGCTGCTGGCCGCATCATTTCGACATTGCGGTGCTGATCACGCTCCCTGAGGAGCGCTCGATCGGCGTCGGTTTCCTCGGCGGCGACGCGCAGATCCCCGAGCCGTACTGGTACGTCTACGTGCATCCGGCGAGCGAGAACACGATGCCGCCGCTGTCGGTGGGGCGGTGGTACGCGGGCGCGTGGATGGGCGCGGTGCTGACCGGCCGTAACGACGCCGCGACGGCGGAGCGTTTTCTCGGCGAGGCCATCGCGACCCTACAATGACGGGATGGCGCGCAACTGCGGGCTCTCCGTCGTCTTCTGGTTCGTGCTCGCGGCCGTGTACGGATATCTCGTGCGCGAGCAGCCGGGCAACAACAAGTACTTCGTCGTGATCGGCATGGCCAGCGTGGTGTGGTTCGGCGCGCTCACGATTTTTGGCGTGCGGTACAAGCTGCGCGACTGGAACGCGCGCCGGCGGATGGCGCGCGGCGAGCGGCCGCAGGACGGCGATCTCGTCGCGGCGACGGGTCCGATTCATCCGCTGTTCGAGCCGCTGCACGCGCCGTTCAGCGGGCGCGAATGCGTGGTCTATGAATATGAGGTCGGCCCGCCGCGCCGCGGCGAGAACAATCCGGCCCGCGACTACATCGGCCACGGCATGACGCGCTGTTCCATCCGCACGAAACACGGCGAGCTCGCGCTCGGGTCGTTCCCGATGATGGAGCATTTTTTCGAGACGCCGGTCGATCGTCACGCGGCGTTCGAGTACATCGCGAACACGCGTTTCGAGGAGCTCGAAGGCGTCATCGGCGCGGTGAAGACGATGGTGAAGGTCTACACCATGCCGCCGCCGGTGCGGACGGACTGGAAGGTCGGCGACGCGAGCAGCTCCGATCGCTCCACCGCGGACGTGGTGGAGAAGATCATCGCGCCCGGCGAGACGGTGACGGCGTTCGGCCGCTGGGTCGCGGGCTCGAACGCGATCGTGAGCGATACGAAGGAGAAGGGGTTCCTGCGCGTGCAGCGCGGCGGTGATGCGCAGCATGTCCCGGCCGTGCCCTGGGGCGCGATCGCGAGCTTCGTCGGCGGCGCGATCGTGATCGCCGTCGCGCACCTCATATTCTTCGACGTGATCAGCGGTTGACGTCGATCACGACGCGTCCCCGCACGTTGCCGGCGAGGATCTCGTCCGCGAGCGCGAAGATGTTCGACAGCGGCTCTGTTCGCGATAGCGACGCAAGCCTCGCTGGAGCGATCTCTCGCGCGAGGCGCGACCAGGCGTCGATGCGCTTCGGCTTGGGCGTGCGCAGCGAGCTCACGCCGAGGAGCGAGACGTTGCGGAGGATCAGCGGCCAGACCGTCGTCGCGAGCTCGTGGCTCGCGGCCATGCCGCAGCAGGCGATCGCGCCTTCGTACGCGGTCTGCGCGAAAATGTTGGCGAGCGTCGCGCCGCCGACGGTGTCGACGCCGCCGGCCCAGCGCTCCGACTGCAGCGGCGAGGCTTTCTTCGTCAGCTCGTCGCGCGGCACGATCGACGTCGCGCCAAGGCCGCGCAGGTAGTCCTCGAGCTCCGTCCGTCCCGTCGATGCCGCGACGCGATAGCCGCGCGCGGCGAGCAGCATCACTGCGATCGAGCCGACGCCGCCGGCCGCGCCGGTGACGATCACTTCACGTTCATCCGGTACGACGCCCTCGTGCTCGAGCGCCATCACGCAGAGCATCGCCGTGACGCCGGCGGTGCCGAGCTGCATCGCCTGCTCGAAGGAGAGCGCGTCGGGAATCGGCAGGATCGCGTTCGCGCGGACGCGCGCGCGCTGCGTGTAGCCGCCCCAGTCGGCTTCGCCGAGGCCCTGTCCCGTGCCGAGGATGCGGTCGCCGGGCCGGAGCTCCTCGGTGCGCGACTCGACGACGGTGCCGGCGAGGTCGATGCCGAGGACCATCGGGAACTTCCGGACGATCTTGCCGCGTCCGGTGACCGCGAGCCCGTCCTTGTAGTTGAGCGAGGAGTACGCGACGTCGACCAGCACCTCGCCGTCCCGCGGCAGATCGGCGTCGGTCAGTGCCTCGAACGCGGTTTTGTAGCCGTCGGTGTCGCGCGCGACGAGTGCCCGGAAGGTCATTTGCGCAACGTCCTCGCGAGATACGCGCGGATGTGCTCGTGCGTCGCGGTCTCGCCCCACAGCTCGCGCACGTCGGAGTCGAAGTCCGCGCCGTAGCGTTTCGCGCGGGTGATGGACTTGTCGCGCAGCTGACGTTTCGTGAGCTCGAAAATGCGCGGCGGCAGCGCCGCGAAGCCGCGCGCGATCTCTTCGGCGCGCGCCATGAGCTGTTCGGGCGCGACGACTTCGTCGAGTAGTCCGAGACGCAGCGCTTCATCGGGCGCCACCGTGCGGCCGGTGTACATCAGCATCTGCAGGTGCTGCGGCGGAACCGCGAAGCGCACGACCTCGATCACCGCCGGCGGGAACGGCACGCCGACGAGGAACTCCGGCATGCCAATGCGGCCGTTGCCGCTGGCCATCAGCCGGTAGTCGGCGGCGAGCGTCATGATGCAGCCGCCTGCGATCGCGTGTCCGTTCGCCGCGACGACGAGCGGTTTCGGGAACGAGAAGAGATCCAGGATCATGCGCGACAGCGCCGGCACGAACTCCTCGGTATACGAACGTCCCTGCTCGACGAGCCGGAACAGATCGACGCCGGCGGAGAAGATCGAGCCCGTGCCGGTGAGGATGACCGCCGATGCGTCGGATGCCGCGGCTTCCGCGATTGCGAGCGCGGTCGCCTCGATCAGCTCGAGATCGAGCGCGCTCGCTTTTCCATGCGCGAGCCGCAGCGTGAGGATGCCGTCGTTTCGAGTGGACTCGATCATGCGCGGAGTTTATCGCGCGGCGGCGTTGACGAGGAGCGTGCGATAAAAGCGGATGGCCTCGAAGTAGTCGTCGACGGCAATGCGCTCGTTCGTGCCGTGGAAGCGCTCGAGGTCGGTCTCCGTCAGCGGCACGGGGATGAAGCGATAGACGTTGGCCGTCAGCGGGGTGAAGTAGCGCGCGTCGGTCGCGCCGACGACGAGATACGGCGCGACGAGCGTGTCCGGACGGACCTCGGCAATCGTTCGCTGGATCGTGGCGAACGGCCGCGCGCGCGGATCGGAAACGGGCGACGGCTCCTGATTCCCGGCGACGCGCAGTTTTACGTTCGCGTCGTCGACCGCCGTCCGCACATGCTCGGTCACGGAGCTCGACGTGTCGCCCGGCAGGATGCGGAAGTTGATCACCGCGCGCGCCTGCGACGGGATCACGTTCTCCTTCACGCCGCCTTCGATGATCGTCGGCGCGGTCGTCGTGCGCAGCATGGCGTTGAGCGAATTCGATCCCTTCGCCTGCGCCTCGAGCAACGGCCGGAAGAGCCAGAGGTTCGACATCACGACGCGCTTTCCGAACGGCAGCTCCGGCGCGAGCCAGCGGAAGAACTCCGCGGTCGCGCCGCGAACGCCCGCGCGGAACGGGCGGCGCTGCACGCGATCGACGGCCGCCGCGATGACGCCGACCTGCGTGCGCGGCGGCGGCATGGACGAGTGTCCGCCTTTGCCCGACGCGAGCAGCTCGACGCTGACCGATCCTTTCTCGGCGATGCCGACGAGCGCGAGCGGGCGCGGAGTCATGCTGCTGCGCAGCATGATCACGCCTCCTTCGTCGAACACCGCGTCGAGCTTCACGCCGCGCGACGCGAGCAGTTTCGCGATCTGCGCGGCTCCCTGCCGGCCGCCGATCTCTTCGTCGTGGCCGAAGGCAAGGAGCACCGTTCGTTTCGGACGATAGCCTTCGCCGAGGAGCGACTCCGTGGATTCGAGAATCGCCATGACCGAGGTCTTGTCGTCGATCGTGCCACGGCCCCAGAGATAGCCGCCGCTCACCGCGCCGCTGAACGGCGGCTGCTCCCAATTCGACTCCGTCCCCGGCTCCACCGGCACGACGTCGTAGTGGCCCATGAGCAGCACCGGCTCCAGCGCGGGATCGCTGCCGCTCCACGTGAACAGCAGACTCTTTCCGTTGACGACCTCGCGGCGCAGCGACGCGTGCACGCGCGGATACGCCGTCGCGAGCCACGCCACGAACGCGTCATGCTCGCCGGACGACGCGCGGTTTTCGTACGAGACGGTCTGGAACTGAATCGCGCGCGCGAGCCGCGCCAGCGCCGGCGGACGCTCGATCGCCAGCGGCGGCGCAGCGGGCGCGGCGACCTGCATCGAGCGCGCGGCCACCGCGCGCCCGGTGAGGATCGCGATGAGGAGGACGACGACCGCGCCGATGAACAGCAGAAACCGCTTCATCGGCGCGGATGTTAACCGCTACTCCAGCGGTCTCGCCACCTGCGCGCTTGGATCGTTCGAGGTGTTGTCGACGATCGAGCCGTAGATGTACGCCACGCCGCGGCGCGGGAAGACGAAGATCGTGTCGCCCGGCTGAAAGTCGACGCCGAACAGCGACTTGAAGTCGGTCTGCTGGTAGTAATTGGCCGGATAGGTCTTCGTCACGAACGTCCGGAAACCGCCGGCGCTGTCATACAGGTCGTACTCGACCTGCGTCTCCGTATCGAGCGTACGCACGCCGACGTTCATGCGGAACTTCGTCGCGTCGCTCGGCACGAAGAGCACGGCTTGTTCGAACGCATCGAGCGCGTCGGACTCGGGGAGCGACTCCAGCACGAATCCTTTCGTCCCGCCCGATCCTTCTTCATAGACGCGCGCGGAGACGAGCGGCGCCTCGTACCCGATCCTCGTGTAGATGTCGACGCTGCCCTTGCCCGTCAGGCCGAGTCGGGTTGGGAGGAAGTTCGGATAGGTGATGCTGGTGTGCGGATCGACGATGAAGGGAATCGACGGGTCATCCGGCCTCCCGCTGGTCTCCTCGGGGTGATAAACGATGCGTCCCGACGATCGCTGCGGCCGCGTGTTCGTGACGAAGAGATCGGTCTTGAAATTCGCGCCGTTCGCGCCAGGCGCCGCGCCCGCGCCGATGATGATCTGCGTGCGCACTTCCGCGTTCGCGTTCGGCGCGCCGAACGCCGCGAGCGCGAAGTTCGGCAGGATCGAAACGGCGTTGCTGAGCGACACCGGCGCCGAGACATCGCCGTTGAACTGCACGGCGTTCTTGAAGAGCAGCGGAACCTGACCGGCGAGGCGCGAGCAGTCCTGCATCGCCACGAGTCCGATGACGTCGCCCGTCGTCACCGAAACCGGCGGCTCCATCTGCAGGACCATCAGGGGATGGGTGACGTCGAACGGACCGCGCTCGGCGAACGGCGTATAGACGCCCGACGCCTGATGGAAGAACTTCACTTTGACCGCGGCGGAGCAGGCGTCGAGGGCGCGGATGGCGACCACGCCGATCGTTCCGGTCGACGTCGCTGGCGAGCCGACGTCGATCACGGTGAAGGGGCGCTGGATGCTCACGACGCCGCTGTTGGGATTGACGACGTAGTCGCCGATCGTCTGCGCGGGAGCGGACGCGGCGATTGCGAGAACCGACACTACGAGAGAGACCACGCGGGAACGCATTTCGAAAACCTCCTGCTGCTATCGTGACTGGCGCGACTGCCAGAACAGATAAGCGGGGAGGCCTGCGAAGAGGATGCCGAAACCGATGGCGCTGTTGATCGGCGAGCGCACGACCGTGCCGGCGACGACGATCCAGCAGGCGAGGGTGAAGATCGCCGTCGTGAACGGATGACCGGGCGTGCGGAACGACGGAGAGGCATCCTTCAGCCGCCGGCGGAACACGAATAGCGCGAGTCCGGTCAGGCCGAAGAAGATGAAGTCGACGGAGACGACGTAGCTGAGGATCTGTTCGTACGTGCCGGACACGGCGATGACGATCGCCACGATTCCCTGCACGGCGATCGCGACGACCGGCACGCGCGTCTTCGGATGCACTTTCGCGATGGCCCTGAAGAACAGCCCGTCCTCCGCCATCGCGTAATAGACGCGCGGCGCGGTGAGCATGCCCTGGCTGAGAAAGCCGAGCGTGGAAACGGCGATGCCGGCGGCGATGAGCATTGCCCCGCGCTCGCCGAGCGCGAGACGCATGACCGCCGTGGCCGGCGTCGTCGTGGCGGCGAGGCCCGCGGCGCCGAGGGCGCGGAGGCAGATGATGTTGACGAGGAGATAGACCGCGATCACGCCAACGACACCGGCGAGGAGGCCGATCGCGAGATCGCGCCGCGGCTGGCGCAACTCGCCCGACATGAAGCTCGCGGTCTGCCATCCGCCGTACGCGAACATCACCGGCGTCATCGCCGCGGCGAAGTCGGTGAGCGTCGACGACACCGCGGCGTGCTGCGTGAATGCCGGCTTCACGATCAGCGCGCCGGCGATGATGAGCATGCCGATCGCGGCGAGCTTGAGCAGCATCAGCGTGGTCTGCGTGTTCGTGCCGCTGCGGACTCCCCGGCAATTGATGAGCGTGAGGAGCAGCAGCGTGATCGTCGCGAGGAGCCACTCGGCGATCGCGACGCCGGTGAGCTCGCGCGCATACCGCGCGAACGTGACCGCGACCGCCGCCATGCCGCCGCTCTGCACCACCAGCAGCAGCCCCCAGCCATACAGGAACGCGACCGCGGGATGCCAGGCGTCGCGCAGGTACGCGTACTGACCGCCGACATCGGGCCGCAGCGCCGCGAGCTCGGCATAGACGAAGGCGCCGAGGAGCGCGATCGCGCCGCCCGCCGCCCACGCGCCGAGAATCAGCGCGGGCGTGTGCACGTGCCGCGCGACGACGGAGGGGTTGACGAAGATGCCCGAGCCGATGATCCCGCCCATCACGATCATCGTTGCGTCGAATGCGCCGAGGCGGCGCGCCAGCGTCGTCATCGGCATACGATAATGCGCACTCGCTCTTGAGCACTCAGGAAATCGTCGCGCTCCTCTTCGCCATCCTCGGCACGTTCTTCGTCCTGCGAGGACTGTGGAACCTCGTGTCCGCCCTCGACAGCCGGAAATGGCCGCACGTCCCCGGCGTCATCGTCTCGCCGCAGACCTACCACTTCCGGATTCAGGGCGAGGAGCACACCGGCCACCGCGCCTGTTTTGGCGATTCCTCCCGCACCAGACTGGCCTTTCTGCGCTCCGGCACTCGCTACGCACCCGGAATGAAGGTGACGGTGCATTACAACCCCGAAAAACCGCACGACTGCGTGCTCGCGCCGGGATGGAATGCGTTTCTGATGATCGATCTGGTATTCGGCGCGGTGTTTCTCGCGGTGGCGGTGGTGTTCTTCTGAGGCGTGACAGATCAGGCGCAAACGGCCGGATTGTCGCGCGGTGTGAGCGGAGCGATCCGAATATCTCGACGCCACACCCGCGAAAGAACGCTCCACACCCGCGCATGAAGGCCCGACACGCGTGAGTGAGTGGGCGGGACGCCCGGAAGAACGCGCGACACCCGCGAGTGAGCGGGCGGGATCGACCCATGAACAGGCGAGATCTCCGCGTGAAAAAAATTCATCCGCGCGTGAGCGCGAGTGATCCGCGCATGAACGCGAGTGATCCGCGCATGAACGCGAGAGATCCGCGCATGAACGCGAGAGATCCGCGCATGAACGCGAGAGATCCGCGCGTGAGCAGAAACCATCCCGAGATGAACGCGAGAGTTCCGCGCATGAAACCGGGACCGTCGATTACAGGCAGGTTTCCAGGATGTCCATCGCCGCGCGCGCCGTTTTCATCGTCGTGTTCAATGGCGGGAAGAGCGTCAGCGTTTCGTCGTAGCCGGTGAGGAGCAGTCCCTTCCGGCGGCAGCGGTCGATCGCGTCGGAGGCGTTTTTCCGGTCGGCGCCGATGGCCATTCCGCTGGCGCGGACCTGGTCGAATTCCATTTCGACGAGGCGATCGCGGAGGTAGTCGCTGACGGCGTTTGCGCTGGCGAGCAGTTTCTCGCGGTGTTTGATGATGTAACGGACGTTTGCGAGGGCGGCGGCGACGCTGAGCGGGTGCCAGCCGAAGGTCGAGTAGAACGCCTGGTCTTTGATGGAGCGAGCGACGGCCTCGGTCACAATGGTCGCGCCCATCGGCGCGTAGCCGCTGGTAATGGCTTTCGCGAGACAGAGGATGTCGGGCTGCAGGTCATAGTGCTCGCAGGCGAAGAGGGTGCCGGTGCGGCCGAAGCCGTCGGCGACTTCGTCGGCGATGAGCAGCGTCCCGTATTTGCGGCAGAGCTGCTGGACGCGCTGCATCACTTCCTTCTCGAAGATCAGGACGCCGAGGTTGCAGGGGATCGGCTCGAGGATCACTGCGGCGACGTCGCGGCGTTTCAAGAGCGTCTCGAGTTTGTCGACGGCTTTCTGCGAGGTCGGCGGGGCGACTTTGCGGTCGAGGTCCTGGGCGGCGATGGAGTTGCCGTGATAGGAGTCTTCGAGCGCGAGGAACTTCGTGCGCTTCGTGTGCGTCCGCGCAGCCTGCAGCGCGGCCTCCACGGACTCCGTGCCCGTAGTCGTGCGGATGCACTTCTTCAGTTTGCCGGGGACGATGGAGATGAGCAGTTCCGCGAGCTCTGTCCATGGCGCGTACAGGGACGACGGGTCGACGTAGTTCGGTCCCTTGAAATCGCGGATGGCGTCCTCGATCTCATCGTTCGCCCATCCGAGGTTGCCGACGCACCAGCCGGTGACGAAGTCGATGTAGCGTTTGCCGCGCGCATCGATGACGAAACTGCCCTTCGCCTTCACCACCTCGAGATCGTCGGCCTCGGAATCGCGCGCGAGGAAGCGGCGGTCGCGACGGCGGACGTCGCTCAAAGCCAGTCCAGCTTGAATGCGAGCACGAGGAGATTGAACGCGATGACGAGGCCGGGGATGATCGCGGACAGCAGGCCGGGCACGAGACGGCCGCGGAGCTCGCCGTTGGGCTCGAACTGCGGGCGCGCGGGGGCTTCGTCGAGGACGTAGGCAGTCGACGGGCTGGAGGGATCGTAGAGCAGCGGCTCCTGCGCTTCGTCCTCGAGGCGCGCGGTATCGGTGGTGCTGGCGGTGGCCTCGTGGCGCTGGCCGTCGCGGCCGATGAACTCGAACGTCAGCTTCCAGACCGGGCGATCGTTGACCGTGACGTTCGTGCGCTCGCGGCCGAGGAGCTTGCCGGTGGAGAGGAGTCCGTAGCGCAGCAGGTGATTGCGGCGGAAACCGGTGAGCGTCGCGAACAGCACGAAGAGCGCGCCGATGAAGGGGAAGATCAGCACGAGCATCACCATCGGTCCGAACTGACCGCGGCGCATGCCGGCGATGCGAGAGCGCTCGGGGTGCTGCTCGTCATACTCGACGGTCACTTCGTCGCCGGCGCTCTTCGAGTCAGTGTTCGTGTACGACGTGCCGGAGAATCGGGAGCCGGCGACGGAAAACTCGTAGTGGTTCGCGGTGATGGCCTGGTCATTCTGCGACGAACCGGTGGCTTCGACTTTCGTCACGCGGCCGGTCGACTGCGCGTGCGGTCCGCGGAACGTGAGGAACGAAAAGTCGGCGTTGCCGAGGAAGACCCACGCGAAGATCATCCCGAAGCCGAACACGAACCAGCCGATCTGCGCGAAGCCGTTGAAGACGTTCACCAGCGAGAGCGAGAGCGGAACTCGCCGCGGGGGCGGCGTCAGCATCACGGGCATCGATTGCATGGGTTTATGATACGCACAGATCCGATGCTGAAAAAGATCCTCCTGGTGGCCTGTGGACTGGTCGTGCTCGCCGCGACGGTGATCGCGGTGAAGATCGGTCCGAGCAACATCATCGGCATGATCCGCTACGACCAGCGGCGCGAGGGCGACCTCAAGGTCGGCGACGTCGCGCCGGCGGCGATGCTGGTCTCGCTCGACGGACGCTCGCGGGTGCCGCTGCTGAAAACGAACACCGGCCGGCCGCAGATCCTCGTCTTCGGCAGCTTCACGTGACCCCCCTTCCGCCGGTCGGTCGACCGGCTCCGCAAAATGCATCAGCGCTACGGAGACCGCGTCGATTTTCAGACGGTGTACATCCGCGAGGCGCATCCGCTCGACGAGTGGCAGATGGATTCAAACGTGAAGGACGACGTCTGCTACCGCCAGCCGAGGTCGCTGCAGGAGCGGGTGAACATCGCCAACGATTTCGTGAAGCGCTTCAAGTACGGAGTTCCGCTCGCCGTCGACGCGATGGATGATCCGGTGGAGAAGGTGTACGCCGGCTGGCCGGAGCGCTTCTACATCATCGACGCGCGCGGCCGGATCGTCTACAAGGGCGAGCCGGGGCCGTTCGGGTTCCATCCGGAAGAGGTGGAGGCGTGGCTTGCGCGCTACGCGCGCGGGCCGGTTGCGCAGTCACGCGGTCGCGCGGTCACGCAGCAGTAGCTACGGCGTGACTGCGTCACCAGTTACCAAACACCCGCCACTGTTGTCTAATCGAGCGACATGTTCCTGAGAACCGTTCTTGCGCTCATCACGCTCCTGCTCGCTGCGACCACGCCTTACGACGCGCTGAAAACACAGGCGGAGAAGTTTTTCGGCGAGAAGTCGTTTTCGCGCGCGCATGAGTTGTACGAGCAGGCGAGCGGGCTGCAGCTGCCGGCGGCGGAGCGGCGGTGGGTCGAGTTCCGGCTGGCGGATACGTCGTGGCGCGCGGCGCCGGACGATCGCGACGTGCGGCAGAAGGCGCAGCTCGCGCTCGAGGAGATCCTTCGCAAGAGTCCCGAGCCTCGGGATCGGGTGTGGGCCGAGGCAAATGAGTCGCTGGGCGAGCTGACGCGCAACACCAGCTACTCTCTCGCCGCGCTCGACTGGTGGGCCGGCAGCGCCGACCTCCCGCTCGCGCGGCGGCGCTACCTCGCGATCGTCTGGCGACTGATGGACGAGGGGATGGAGTATCAGATCCCGCGCGAAGTCTTCGTCAACGCCGCCGCCATCGCCGAGTCGCCGAAGGATCGCGCGCGGGCGCGGTTTCTCGTCGCCACGCATCTCCTGCGCGACGGACGTCCCGACAGCGCGGAGCGCGCGCTCGAACATTTCGAAGCCATCATCAAAGAAGGGAAGACGAACGACTGGTACGACGAGGCGCTCTTCTTCGCCGCGAGCGCGTACGAGTCGGGGCGCAACGTCGTCACCGAGAACGGCGAGATCGAGCGGAAGCCCGACTACACGCGCGCGCTCGAGCTCTATCGCCGGCTCGTGAACGAATTCGCGAAAGGCGAGTCGCAGTTTCGCGACAACGCGCAGAACGCGATCGACCTGATCGTCACGCCCTCGGTCGGCGCGAGCGTGGCCGGCACGTTCCTCCCCGACTCGGAGCAGGAAGTGCTGCTGACGTGGCGCAACGTCAAACGGATCGACCTCTCGCTCATCGCCGTCGATCTCACCGACTTCCAGCAGCGCAGGGATGGGAACTGGATCGAAGGCCTCCGCACGGAAGGACGCACCGCGGTGCGGAAGTGGACGCATGACACGAACGACGCCGGCGCGCACGTGCCGGGTTGGGAGCGCATCCGGCTGACGCCGCGGCTCGAGCGCGGCGCGTACGTGCTGCTGGCGCAGGCCGAGGGGAAGAGCGCGAAACAGCTCGTGCTCGTCACGGATGCACACATTCTTTTGCATGCCTCCGCGCGGCAATTGCAGATTCACGTGTCCGACGTCCTGACCGGCGAGCCGATCGCCGGCGCGCGCGTCCGGGTGACGCAACAGCACGGCAACAACGAATTCCACACCGACAACGCGCAGACCGACGCGAACGGCATCGCCGTCGTCGCGAAGGTCACGGACTACGCGCAGGTGGTCATCACCGCGGTGAGCGGCAAGCGGCAGGCGTGGCATTCGACGTATGCCTATTCGTGGGGGGGCGGCAGTGGTGATTCGTGGCGGATCTACGCATTCACCGATCGTCCCGCGTACCGCCCCGGCGAGACGGTGCAGTGGAAGATCATCGCGCGCACGCGAGGCCGCGAACAGTGGATGACGCCGGCCGGCGCGCGGGTCGAGTACGAGATCACGAGTCCGCGCGGCGAGAAGGTGGCGTCGGGCGAGGCGAAGCTGAACGCGTTCGGCAGTTTCTGGGCGGAGCTGCCACTGACGGAGACGATGCCGCTCGGGCAATACGTGGTGACGTTCAAGACCGTCGAGAAGAACCAGCAGCACATCGGCTCGGCGCAGCTGTTCCGGCTCGAGGAGTACAAGCTGCCGGAGTATCAGGTCAGCGTCACGACCGCCGAGGAGAACGGGAAGCGGAAGCTCTACCGCCTGGGCGACACCATCGAGGCCACGATCGAGGCGAGCTACTACTTCGGCGGCCCGGTCGCCAACGCGACCGTCGAAGCGGTCGTGTATCAGCAGCCGTTCTATCGGATCTGGTTTCCGTGGCGCGAGTACGACTGGTACTACGACCGCCCGTTCCAGCAGCGCGGCGGCGACATGGTGCTGAAGCGCGAGACGCTGAGGACCGACGCGAACGGCCGCGCGGTCGTGCGCATCGACACCTCGCCCGACGGCAACGAGATGCTCTACCGCATCGAGGCGCGCGTCGTCGACGCGTCGCGGCGCGAAGTGCGCGGCGAAGGCACCGTGCGCGTGACGAAGCAGCGCTACTCCGTCGTCGCGCATCCGGAGCATTACCTGCATCGTCCCGGCGACCGCGTCGAGATCGAACTGAAAGCGACCGACGCGAACGATCAGCCGGTGCAGACCAGCGGCAAGGTGAAAGTCGTGCGGCGCGAGTGGCGCGACAAGCAGCGCGCGTATCGCGACGAGGACGTGCTGGAGACGGACGTCACGACCGACGCGAATGGCGAGGCGACGTTCACGTTCACACCGAAGGCCGCCGGCTATTACACCGTGCGCTGGTCGAGCGTCGACGCGGCGCCAGGGAAGCCGGCGCGCGTGCGCGACGTAGTGACGAGCGAGACGTCCGTCTGGGTCGCCGACCACACAACCCGCGACCTCGGCTACTACGCGACCGGCGGGATCGAGATCATCATCGACCGCGACACCGTACGCGCGGGACAGACCGCGGCGATCATGATCGCGTCGCCGATGAGCGGACGCTGGGTCGTCTTCAACGCGACCGGCGACGACATCCTCGACACGCAGGTCTTCCGCCTCGACGGGACGGTGAAGCTCATCCAGCTCCCGATCGACAGCCGCCACGTGCCGAACTTCTTCGTCACCGCGTCGTCGCTGTTCGACCGCGCGCTGTCGACCGACACCGAGCGCGTGGTCGTGCCGCCGGTCGAGCATTTCCTGAACGTCGAAGTGAAACCCGATCGCGAGCAGTACCAGCCGCGCGAGGAGGGAACCGTCACGATCACGACGCGCGACGTCGACGGAAAGCCGGTGTCCGCGGAAGTGGCGCTCGCGGTTTCGGACGAGGCGGTGACGGCGATCCAGCAGGATCCGGCGGGCGACCCGCGGCAGTTCTTCTTCGGCGAGACGCGGCAGCAGAACCTGCAGGTCAGCGCCGGCGTGCAGTCGCAGCAGTACATCCGCCTCATCGCCGGCGAGGACAAGGTGCTGATCGACGATCGCTACAAGGAAGGCGACGCTCGCCGGAAGCGCGACGGGTTCGGGGACGCGGTAGTGGGTGGCGTGGTGGGTGGACGCATGGCCATGGATGCGATGTCGGAAGCGGCACCTGCGCCCGTGCCGCCGCCGCCTCCCGGCGCGCCGGTCTCGCAGGCGGTCACGGTGACCGCCACCGCTCCGCTGATGCGCGCGGAGTCGTCGATGGCGAAGGAGCAGGCGAACGCCGCGGAGCCGATCGACGTACAGGTGCGCAGCGACTTCCGCTCGACCGCGTTCTGGAAACCCGACGTCGTCACCGACGCGAGCGGCACCGCGGTCGTGCGGTTCAAGTACCCCGAGGCGCTCACCACGTGGCGGGCCACCGCGCGGGCGGCGAGCGCCGGCGCGCAATTCGGCATCGGCACGTCGACCGCGAAAACGAACATGCCGCTGATCGTGCGGCTGCAGTCGCCGCGCTTCTTCGTGCAGGGAGACCGCAGCGTCGTCTCGGCGGTCATCAACAACAACACCGATGAGCCGATGCGCGTCACCCCCGGCATCGAAGTCGAAGGCCTGACGCTGAGTGGAGGACAGGCAATCCTGCCTGTCCAGGTCCCCGCCCACGGCGAGTCGCGCGCCGATTGGACCGTCGTCGCTGAGAAACCCGGCGCCGCCAAGCTCCGCGTCACCGGCCGGGGCGAAAAATTCGGCGACGCGATGGAGAAGTCGTTCGTCGTGTGGGAGCACGGCATCGACAAGCTCATCGCGCGTTCCGGAAAGCTGCGCGGCACGGAGGCGCTGATCCGTCTCGAGCTGCCGCGCGAGCGCCGCGCCACCGACCTCACCGTGCAGATCGCGCCGAGCCTCGCGGTCACGATGCTCGACGCGCTGCCGTACCTGATTGATTACCCCTATGGCTGCACCGAGCAGACCATGAGCCGCTTCCTGCCGGCGGCGATCGTCGCGCAGACGCTGCAGAAGATGGGACTCGACGCGCGCAAGCGCATCCCGCGCCTCGACGACGTGACGAAGGCGTCGATCGCGCGTCTCTACGACTTCCAGCATGGCGACGGCGGGTGGGGGTGGTGGAAGGAAGGGACCAGCGACGCGTTCATGACCGCGTACGTCGTGTGGGGGTTCTCGATCGCGCGCGATGCGGGGATGAACGTCGACTCCGCGCGCATCGATCGCGCGTACGCCTGGCTCAACGAGCATCTCGTCGAGCAGACGAACGACTGGAACGAGCAGGCGTGGATGCTTCACGCCATGTCGGCGTGGAACGCGCGCATGTCGAAGAGCGGGCAGAGCGCGTTCGACGACGTGTGGGAGCATCGCGAGCGGCTCACTTCATACTCGCGGGCGCTGCTCGCGCTGACCGCGCATCGCTGGAACGCCGCCGACCGCGCGGCGGTGCTGGTGCGCAATCTCGAGAACGGCGTGAAGGTCGACAAGACGCCCGATCAGTCGGTGCTCATCCGCGGCGGCAGCTCGACCGCGGAGACGATGGCCACCGCGCACTGGGGCTCCGACGATCGCTACTGGTGGCGCTGGCACGACGGCCCCGTCGAGACCACGGCGTTCGTGCTGCAGGCGCTGGTGACGATCGATCCGAAGCACGCGCTCGTCGAGCCGGCGATGAACTGGCTGGTGAAGAATCGCCGCGGCGCGCAGTGGAGCAACACGCGCGACACCGCGATCGCGGTGCTGTCGCTCAACGACTACCTCCGCGCGAGCGGCGAGACCGTCCGCGACGTGACCTACGAGCTTTCCGTCAACGGCCGCGCGATCGCGACGAAAACGGTGACGGCGAAGGAGCTTCTCGCCGCGCCGAGCCGCTTCTCCATCGATCCGTCGATCCTGAAAGACACGACCCAGGAGATCAGCATCAAGGCCAATGCGCCGGTCTATTTCTCCGCCGAGGCGCGTTTCGTTTCGCTGGAGGAACCGGTGAAGGCCGCGGGGAACGAGCTGTTCGTGCGCCGCGAGTATTTCCGTCTCGCGCCGCATCCGACACTATTGAAGGGCGTGATCTACGAGCGCGTCCCCCTCGGCGACAACGACTCGATCCACAGCGGCGAGCGCGTCGAAGTCGTGGTGACCGTCGAAACGAAGAACGACTACGAGTACCTGCTGTTCGAGGACCTCAAGCCCGCCGGTTTCGAAGCCGTCGAGCTGCAGAGCGGCGCGTCGTTGTACGCGACCGGCAAGGACGGCCGCATGCAGTGGATCTATCAGGAGCTCCGCGACCGCAAAGTCGCCATGTTCGCCGACCGCCTCCCGCAGGGGACGTGGGAGATCCGCTACACCCTGCGCGCCGAAACCCCCGGCTCGTTCCACGCCCTGCCGCTGATGGGACACGCGATGTACGTGCCGGACATTCGGGCGAATGGGGACGAGGTGCGGGTTCGGGTCGTGGAACCGTGATGGGCGTTTTGTGAGTGCGCGGTTACGCGTGAATCACGTTATCGCGCACCGGCCAGGAATGCAGAACGCAGAATGCAGAATGCAGAATTGAGAAGCACACCCGCACGGACTCCGTGGACTCTTCGTGTGGGCGGGTTTCTCAATTCTGCATTCTGCATTCTGCGTTCTGACTTCCTGGCTGGTGCGCCGTAAGCATCACTCAACGCGCGTCACGCCACGCACCGGCAACCGTCACCGCCTGATCATCACCAGCGTCACGTCATCCGAGGCGCGCCCGATCTGCGCGAGTATCTCCTCGGGAGTCCGCGCCGCACCCACGATCGCCTTCAGGCCCTCGACGCCGAGGTCGGCGCAGGACTCGATCACGCCGTCGCTGTAGAGGATGAGGGTTTCGCCGGGGGCGAGGCGGGTGGTGGTCGTGGTCCATTGCGCGTGCGCGAGGATGCCGAGAACGGGGCCGGTGGAGCCGAGCTCCTCGACGCGGCCGTCGCGGCGGACGATGAGCGGGGGGCAGTGGCCCCCGTTGGCGATCGTGAGCGTCCCGTCCTCGCGCAGCGTGCCGATCACGCCGGTCGCGAAGCGGTTGCTGGGGAGGAGGGGGCGGAGGAACTCGTGCAGCCGCTGCATCGTCACCGCGGGATTGCACTGCGTCGACGCGCACGAGGTGATGCGATGCTCGAGCTCCTCCTGAATCATCGCCATCACGATCGCCGCGGGCAGACCCTTGCCCGCGACGTCGCCGTGCGCGAGCCAGAGGCGATCGCGATGGCGATGCGTGAAATAGAAGTCGCCGGTGAATGTCCGCGCCGGGCGCGAGACCGCGGTTACGTTCGCGATCGGAGATCCTTCGCCGTCTTCGCGGCTCAGGATGACATGTGGCGCGAAGAGCGGGATTTGAGAGCTTCGAACGGCTGACACTTCCGGCATGGACGGAATCCTTTCGACGAGGCGGAGGCGGCGTCGGCGAAAGGGACGCGGTTCTCCTCCCGAATCCGGCGCGCGTCATGGCACGTCGGGACGCAGACGATTTTCGTGGTCTTCGATCCGATGAAGCGAACGTTCGTGCGCGCGAGCGCGTCGAGCGCATCGACGTCGACGCCTTCGCGCCGCAGCAGCTCGCGCTTGAGCGCGCTGCCGAACGCGTAGTTGCCGACGCCGCCCGCCGCCGGAACGACACGGTGGCAGGGGACGATGAAGGGGACGACGTTGCGTGCGCAGATGTTGCCGACGGCGCGCACGGCGCGCGGACGCCCGACCTGCTGCGCGATCCAGGAGTAGGTGCGCACCTCGCCGCGCGGGATGCGCGTGAGCATCCGCAGCACGTCGCGCTCGATGTCGGTGACGTCGTCGCTCCAGTCGACCTGCGGGTCGTCGACGCCTTCGCCGCGCAGCGCGGCGGCGACCTGTTTGCGGAAGCGCTCGGGCAGGTGTCCTTCCTCGAGCGTGCGGCCGTGGCGTTTGGTGTAGCGGTCGCGGAGCTCGTCGAGCGTGCCGCGATGGACCATGCGCACGCCGCGCTCGGAGAAGGCGACGTGGACGGTCTCGCCGCGCTCGGTGATGGTGTCGTACGAGTCGACGCATTTGCCCTTCAGCGAGTCGCGGCAGGAGCGCGGCGGCGCGGCGAGGAGCGATTTGACGGCGCTCGCCAGCACATCGACGTCGGCGACCGAGTCGTTGCAGCTCGGGCAGGTGTCGAGGTGATCGTGAATCTCTTTCGAATCGAGCTCGCCGGTGCGCATGGCATCGATGCGAGTCAGAACGGATCTACACCGCATGGGTGACTCCTTTTTTCTCGAGCGCATCCCTCAGGAGTTTCAGGGAGCGGAAGACTTTTCCGCGGAGCGACGCTTCGGTCGTCCCCACGGTTTTGGCGATGTCGGCGTACGACATGTCCTCCATGAAGCGGAGGACGATGAGCTCGCGCGCTTCGACGGGAAGGACGCCCATGGCGCGGCGGAGCAGCTCCGCGTCCTCGCGGCGCTCGACGTCGTCGCCGTGCTCGCGGACGAACGGGCCGATGCGTCCGTCGTCGAAGGTCTCCAGCGGCTGTTCGAGCGCGCGTGTTTTGGAGCGTCGTTTGTTGAGACAGAGGTTGCGGGTCATGCGGAAGAGCCAGGGACGGAGGGCGAGGGCGGCGCAGCGCGCTTCGTCGTACTGGCGCGTGAGGGCGCGATGCGCGCGGAGCATCGCGTCCTGCACGACTTCCTGGGCGTCGAAGGCGTTCTGCAGGATGCCGTACGCGTAGCTGTACAGCGCGCGCTCGTAGCGGTCGATCAGCAGTTCCAGCGCTCCCGCCTCACAGCGGTGCACCGCCACCGCCAGGTTCTCCTCGATCGGCTCGGAGCGCCACGCCGCCTCGCCGCCGGTCCACGAGTTCTTCATGATGCTTACAACACGCCCTTCGGGCGTTTCGTTCGGGCGCGTATGATGCAGGCGTTTTTTCATATGGCACGGGGATTTGAAAGCAAATCAGTCGAGTCGCAGCAGTCGGAGGAACGGTTTCAGGCTCGCGAAAAACTTCCCCCGGACGTGGTCGAGCGAAATCGGAAACGGGAGAGTCTGGAGATGTCGCGCCGTCGCATCATGAAGGAGCTGGAGATCACGCGGTCCGACGTCCATCGCGCGGCATTGAAGAATGCGCTGGCGCATCTCGAGAACGAGTTGCGAGTGCTCGGCTAGCAACCCAGCAACTCAGCAACCCAGCAACCCAGCAACCGCGAATGCCAGTCCTCCTCTCCGCCGAGAACCTCGCCAAATCCTTCGGCGCGCGCCCTCTCTTCGAGAGCCTGAGCTTCGCGCTGCATGACGGCGATCACGTCGGGCTGGTGGGGCCGAACGGGTCGGGCAAGACGACGCTGTTGAAGATTCTCGCGGGGGCGGAGGAGCCCGACGCCGGTGCGCGCGTGGTGCGAAGGGGAGTGCGCGTCGGCTACGTGCCGCAGGATCCGGTGTTCGCGCCGGGGAAGTCGGTCGAGGATGTGCTGCTCGAGGCGCTCAGCGAGGATCGCGCGCTGGAAGAACACGAGAAATTCGCGCGCGTCGGGCTGACCCTCGGCAAGGCGGGCTTCGCCGATCGCGCGGCGCTGACGGACACGCTCTCAGGCGGCTGGCGTAAACGCCTCGCCATCGCGCACGAGCTGGTGCGCGAGCCGGACGTGCTGCTCCTCGACGAGCCGACGAACCATCTTGACATCGAGGCCATCCTCTGGCTCGAGGCGTTGCTGCGCGATGAGCCGAAGGCGTTCGTAGTCGTCAGTCACGACCGCTATTTCCTCGAGAACGTGACGAAGCGGATGCTCGAGCTGAACCGCGCGTACGCGACCGGCATGCTCGAAGTCGACGGCGCGTACAGCGATCTGCTGGAGAAGCGCGACGAGGTGCTGCGCAACGAGGCCGCGTATCAGGAGACGCTCGCGAATCTCGTGCGGCGCGAGATGGAGTGGCTGCGCCGCGGGCCGAAGGCGCGCACGACGAAGGCGAAGGCGCGGATTCAGAACGCCGATCGTCTGATCGACGAGCTGGACGAGAGCCGCGCGCGCTCCGCGACGTCCTCCGCGACGATCGATTTCACCGCGTCGCAGCGAAAGACGAAGCGCCTCTGGTCAGCGCGCGGCCTCGCGAAGTTGCCACTCTTCTCGAACCTCGATGTCCTGCTCACTCCCGGCGCCCGCCTCGGCGTCCTCGGGCCGAACGGCTCAGGCAAGACGACGCTGCTGCGCATCATCGTCGGCGAGGGCGTTCCCGATCAGGGCACGATCGAGCGCGCCGACGGCCTGCGCGTCGTGTATTTCGAACAGAACCGTCAGAGCCTCGATCCGAGTCTGACGCTCAAGCGCGCGCTCGCGCCCGAAGGCGACAGCGTGATCCATCAGGGCCGCTCGATCCATGTCGCCGGCTGGGCGAAGCGCTTTCTCTTTCGCTCCGAGCAGCTCGACACCACGGTCTCAAAACTATCGGGCGGCGAGAAGGCGCGCATCGTTCTCGCGCGGCTGATGCTGCAGCCGGCCGATCTGCTCGTGATGGACGAGCCGACGAACGACCTCGACATCCCGACGCTCGACGTGCTCGAGGAATCGCTGCTCGAGTTCCCCGGCGCGCTCGTGCTCGTGACGCACGACCGCTACCTGCTCGACCGCGTGTCCACGCGCATCCTCGCCCTCGACGGCCGCGGCGGCGCCGAGTACTTCGCGGATTACGAGCAGTGGCAGCAGGAGGGCGGGCGTCCCGCCCGCCTGGCGGGCGGGACGCCCGCCCTCCTACCGCGTACTGCAAAGCCGAAACGCCTCACCTACATCGAGCAGCGCGAGTTCGATCAGATGGAAGCGAAACTGCTCGAGGCTGAGGAGAACCTGGAGCAGGCGAAGCGACGAGCGGAAGATCCGCTCATCGCCACCGACGCTCCTGCCTTGCAGGCGCGCTACGCGGAGCTGGCCGCTGCCCGGGCCGAGGTGGATCGGCTCTACGCGCGCTGGGCCGAGCTGGAAGCGAAGCTGGCATGAACGACGGCGCGCGGTCCGTATAGTCGAAATCCTGCGCCCTGCGGCGCGGGATGACCTTGCGAATCATCTTCTCCAGCAGACGCACGTACTGTTCGTCGTCCGGCGTCACGAAGCTCACCGCGTCTCCCGCGGCGTCCGCGCGTCCCGTGCGTCCGATCCGATGCACGTAATCCTCGGGATGCATCGGGAAGTCGAAGTTCACGACGTGCGAGATGCCTTCGACGTCGATGCCGCGCGAGGCGATGTCGGTCGCGACGAGCACGCGCGTGCCGCCGTTCTTGAACGACTCCAGCGCCTGCGTGCGCTGGCTCTGGCTGCGATTCGAGTGGATCGTCGCCGCCACGATGCCGGCGGACTGCAGCTTGCGCGCGATCTTGTCGGCGCCGTGCTTCGTGCGCGAGAAGACGAGCACGAGGTCGAGCGACTCGTCGCGGAGCAGATGGATCAGAAGATCGATCTTGCGGCTCTTCGGGACGGGATAGAGAAACTGCGCGACCGTTTCCGCGGGATTCGAGCGGCGCCCGATCTCCACGGTCTCCGGCGAGCGGAGAAACTCCGCGGTGATGCGCTCGATGTCGGAGGAGAGCGTCGCCGAGAAGAGCAGCGTCTGCCGATCCTTCGGCAGCGCGCTGACGACGCGGCGGATCTGCGGGAGGAAGCCCATGTCGAGCATGCGGTCGGCTTCATCGAGCACCGCGATCTCGACGTTGCGGAGCGAGACGTGGTTGGAGCTCATGAGATCGAGCAGGCGTCCGGGCGTTGCGACGATGACGTCGACGCCGCGGCGCACGGCAGCGATCTGCGGAGACTCGCCGACGCCGCCGAAGATCGTGGCGCAGCGGATGTTCATCGCCTTGCCGAGGAGGCGGACGTGCTCGTCGATCTGCGCGGCGAGCTCGCGCGTCGGCGCGACGACGAGCGCGCGTGGACCGCGGCCATCGCGGGCCGGCTTGCGGAGAAGACGCTCGAGCATCGGCAGGACGAACGCGGCGGTTTTGCCGGTGCCGGTCTGCGCGATCCCGATCAGATCGCGGCCCTCGAGGATTTTGGGGATCGCCGCGGCCTGGATGGGCGTCGGCGTGGTGTAGCCGGCATCGCTGACGGACTGAAGCAGTTGTTTCGAAAGTGCGAGAGTACTAAAAGACAGTGTTCTGGTTCCTTGCTTGAAATTGAATTGCGCTTACCGGAACCACTGCCTCCCCGCGATTATTCTCTTTGCTGTGAATCGGTTACGCGTTACTTGCCCGCCTTCACGAGATCGCGCGCCTCTTCGATCTGGCGGTCGACGATCTCCTGGCGCTGCACGACGTCCTGGCCGGGCGAGCCGCCGCTGCGGATGGCGGAGTCGAGATCGCCGGCGAGATTGCGCAGCTCGGTCATGGCGCTGCGTACTTTCTGACACGACTCCTGCTGACAGCGGCAATCGGCTTCGGCGGTGCGGATCTTCGAGTCGACGTCGCTCTTGAAGCTCGACCAGGCGTCGAGGTCGTACGGCGGGTTCACGTAGCGCGCGAGTCCGCTGCCCCAGGCTTCGGAAGCGCGGGCCGCGCTGTCGACGCAGTTCTCATCGCCGCCGCCGGAGGACGAGATCACCTTCGAGGCGGTGCTGCCGCCCATCTCTTCCTTCGCCCAGGGGATGACGTACTTCCAGATCGCGAAGATCACGATCAGGGCGACGAGTGCCTTTACGATGCGCGATAAATCCATGAGCTCGATTGTAACCGGACCGCGTCATCAATCGTGCCTCGGACCTTCTGAAACCACGACTGCAGCTCGCTGCCGGCCGCCCGCCACGAGCCGCGCATGTGCAGCTCGATCACGCGCAGGATCTCTTCGTGATCGAAGTAGCGCGTGTGCACCAGCTCTCCGCCGCGGAGCTGCGCGTGAAGCGAGGAGGTGAACCCCGGCACGCCGTCGCCGGCCATCGCGGCGGTGTAGAGCGCGTTGCGAAGCGCGGCGATGCCCTGCTGCGCGTTGGCGTTCGCGCTCTCGATCAGTTCCGCGTCGACGCGCGAGGGGAGACTCGGATACGCATCGAACGGCGGCAGCGGTCCCGCGGCGATGTTCACGACGTCGCCGAACGGATGGTCGTAGCCCTGCAGCGCGCGACGCACGGTCGCGCCAACGGTGCGATTCAATTGCGGACGGAATGCGTTCACGCCGAGGGCGACCGCGGATGCGAGCGGCCAGCGGATGAGACTCCGCAGCGGAGCGTGCCGATTCACGGAGGGGCGGATCGGACCGAGCAGCTGCAGCGTCATCGGCGGGACGGTCACGCCGAGGCTGGTCAGGGCCTCGTCGCCGGTCGACCAGAGCGGCAGCCATCGGCCGCCGAATCGCGTCATCGCCTCCTTGCGCGCGTCGAGCCGCGCGAGCAGATGGCCGTTCGCGGAGATGCGGCCCGACAGCGCGGTCGTGCACACCAGCAGGACCAGCAACCCCGCGATCGCGAGGATCGGCAATCCCACGAACGGCGATGCCGCGAGCGCCGCGATCGCCGTCAGATTGAACATCGCGAGCGTGAGCGCGAGGATCATGCGCCACGGATTGCGCAGCCGGTTGCTCCAGTGGCTGGCCGGCGACGCGCTGACGAACGGCGTGCCGACGGTGGTCCACGAAACGAGATGTTCGAGGGCCGCATCCGCGCGTTCGACGGCCTCGGTGAGCGCCTCGAGGAGCACGCCGCCGCCGTGACTGTGCGCGACGACGTGATACGGAACGCGCTGCCGCTCGAGCGTCTGCATCAGCAGATAAAGCTCGGCTCCCGCCTTCTCGCGCGCCGCAGCGGAGTTCGCGCCCGACCAGTGAAAGACGATCAGCTCATCGACCGCGTCGGGCATGGAGCGCTGCAGATAGCGTTCGAAGACGCCGCTCTTCTGCCACCACTGCGCGCCGGTATCCGACGCATCGGCGACGTACGTCCCGTGAACCGCGATCACTTTCGCGTTCATCGCTAGGCGTGGACTCCCGGCGCTTCGCGGCCGGTTCGCTCGACGTATTCGACGTACGAGCCGCCGTACATCAACGGCTCCGGGTGCTCGTCGCTCGAGAGCTCGAGCACGCGCGTGGAGAGCCCGCGCAGGAACGTGCGGTCGTGCGAGACGAAGAGCATCGTGCCCTGGAACTCCTGCAGCGCGTCGACGAGCATCTCCTTCGTCGCGAGGTCGAGATGGTTTGTCGGCTCGTCGAGGACGAGGAAGTTCGGCGGGTCGAGGAGCATGCGCGCGAGCACGAGACGCGACTTCTCGCCGCCGGAGAGCGAGCGGATTTTCTTGTCGACCTCGTCGCCGGAGAACTGGAACGCGCCGAGGAGACTGCGCAGCGTGCCGATGCTCTCGAGCGGGAAGTCCTTCTGGATCTGCTCCCACACCGTGAGCTCGGGATCGAGCAGATCGAGCGACTGCTGCGCGAAGTAGCCGAGCTTCAGGCTCGCGCCGAGGCGCACGCTGCCTTCGTCGGGAGCCAGCGCGCCCGCGACCATCTTCAGCAGCGTCGACTTGCCCGCGCCGTTCTTCCCCATCACGCACCACCGCTCGCCGCGGCGGACGCGGAAATCGAAGCCGTCGTAGATGCGGCGCGCGCCGAACGCCTTCTGCACGCCGCTGAGCGTCACCACGTCGTCGCCCGACCGCTGCGGATTGCGGAAGTCGAACTTTACGACCCTGCGCTTCTTCGGCAGCTCGATGCGCTCCTGCTTCTCGAGCATTTTCACGCGGCTCTGCACCTGCGCCGCCTTGGCGGCGTGCGCGCTGAAGCGATCGATGAAGCGCTGCTCCTTCGCGAGCTTGGCCTGCTGCCGCGCGTACGCCGCTTCCTGATTCGTCTCGCGGATCTCGCGCTCGCGGACGTAGAAGTCGTAGTCGCCCGAGTACGTCAGGATGTCGCCGTCGTCGATCTCGATGATCTTCGTGACGATGCGGTTCATGAAGTCGCGGTCGTGCGAGGTCATGAGGATCGTCGCGGGCACGCTCTTCAGGAAGCGCTCGAGCCAGACGATCGACTCGATGTCGAGGTGGTTCGTCGGCTCGTCGAGCAGCAGCACGTCGAAGTTGCCGAGCAGCACCTTCGCCATCGACACGCGCATCTTCCAGCCGCCCGAAAGCGCGCCGACGTCGCCGTCGATCTGGTCGTCGCCGAAGCCGAGGCCGTGCAGCACCTCGCGCGCGCGCGCCTCGAGCTCGTAGCCGCCGAGATGCTGATACTCCTCCTGCACCTCGCCGTAGCGCTCCAGCGCCTTCTCGTCGTGCAGGTTCTGCTCGAGCTCGATCAGCTCATGATGCAGATCGCCGAGGCGGCCGCTGCCGGCGATCGCCTCATCGAGCACCGGCCGCCCGCCCATCTCGTCGACTTCCTGCTTGAACCAGCCGATGGCGACTTTCTTCGGCACGCTGACCATGCCGTCGTCGACGTCCTCCTCGCCCGCGATCATGCGGAACAGCGTCGACTTGCCGGAGCCATTCGGCCCGACCAGCCCCGCTTTTTCGCCCGGATTGAGCTGGAATGAGGCGTCGACGAACAGCACCTGCCGCCCGTACTGTTTGCTGACGCTGGAGAAGGAAATCATGCCCGCGCGTCAACGCGCGTGCCGGGGATTGTGTTCCGCAGCCGTCTCGCCTCGCCGAGGAGCTCCGCCATTGCGGCGTGCACATCCGTATCGGGTGCGGGCTCATCGGGATCGCCGAGTCCGGCGTCGCGCTGCAGGCGCACGCCTTCGCGCAGCAGATCGCGGATCTCGTCCGCGTTGTCGACGCCGCGAAAGTAGGCGACGTGCATCGGCTCGGAGCGCTTGCCCTTGTGCGACTCCATGTCCGACTTCCCCCCGCCGCCGGCGGTGTTGACCTCGACGTCGGCGATGCCGAGGAGGCGCTGCAGCGGTCCCTGGCGGACGGCGATGTTCTGGATGTTCGCGAGCGCGATCGTTTTCTCGCGCACGGTGGAGATGCCTTCGCGGATGCGGATGGCGCGGTCGGAGAGCATGTACCAGCGCAGCTCATAGTCGAGGCGGACGACCATCCAGCCGAAGAAAACCTCGGCGCCGAGCGCGGTCGCGCCGAGGATCTCGCTGACCGTGAAAATCAGCACGACCCACCACGGCGCGTACTTTGCCACCGCCACGTGTCCGAACGAGATCGCCATCGAAAGGCCGACGATGGCCACGGCCTGCAGCAGCGCCCAGCGAAGCAGCGAGAGCTTGAAGAAGTTCGGCGCCGCGCGGAAGACCCGCGGCGGCGAGCCGGGCGGCGGCTCGGGCGTCGGCGGGACGCGCATCACGCGCAGCACGACCTCGCGCCAGGTCATCGCTTCTCCAGCGCCTCGCGCACCGCGCGCAGCTCGGCGGCGACTTCGCGCAACCCTGTCGCGAGATCGGAGCCCGGGGACGTCGCGGCCGGATGCGCGCCGGCGCGGACGCCGCGCATTTTCGAATACAGATAGTCGCGGATCCCCTCGAACTCGTGCAGTCCCTCGAGCGTCATCTCCGCCGCCGAGCTCGCGCTCGCGGTCTGGATCTGAATGCGCGCGAGGCGGAACCAGCGCTCGACGAAGTTGCTGGTGAGGTGGATGTCCTGGATGCGCGCGTAGGTCAGCGTGATCTCGCGCCGGAAGAGGATGCCCCACTTCATCGAAATCCCCTCGTCGTCGAAGTCGTAGCGCATCGTGTGATACCGGAAGTACAGCACGAGCATCGCGATGAAGAAGAAGGGACCGAAGAGAAAGGACTGGAGGACGTACAGCTTCATCAGCGCCGGCGCGGGGCGGTGGATGGAGTGGACGTCCATGCCGAGAATGCTAACGCGGTTTCGCAGTCACGCAGTCACGCGGTCACGCAGTCACGCGGTGCCTCGGATGCCTTTGCCGCGTGACGCGCGACCGCGTGACCGCGCAACCTCACTTCTTCACCGCCTCCACCTGATCCCGATACAGCTTCATGTCCAGCCGCCGCGGGCTCCCGGCGCTATCGAGGCCGAACGCGGCGAAGGTATCGGCGAACTCGTATACGCGATCCTGCCAGACGACTCGGAAGACGTCGTGGTGCCAGTGCGTGAGATTCGCCTTCTGACCGCCTGCGAACTGCAGCGTCATGTGGTCGCCGTCGCGCGTCACGACGAGATCGCCGTACAGCGGATCGACGTACGTGCCGGCGTACGCATCGAGCGGCCGCGAAGGCGATGTCCCGGCGATCCGAGTCTTCTCCAGCGCCGCGCTCTCCTCGGCGGCCCGCGCGCTCGCGCGCTGGTTCGCCGCGATCGTATCGCCCGCCCAGTCGCGCGGCTCCTTCACCTCGAGCAGCGTGTCGAGAATGCGCGACGCGAGCGCGCCGTGCAGCGTCCCCGCCTCCCAGCTGTTCGTCATCACGGCCACGCCGATTTTGTCGGCGGGCAGGATCGCCATGTACACCGGCATCCCGTCGGCGCTGCCGCTGTGCCACAGCATCGGATGGCCGCGGAAATCCATCACCTGCCATCCGAGGCCGTAGCCGGCGAAGAAGTGGACGCCGCGCGCCTCGCGCATTTCGGGAGTCGTGGGGATGATGGTCTGCGGTGAGTGCATCTCCCGCATCGCCTCGGACGACACGATGCGTTTGCCTTCCCACGTGCCGTCGCCGAGGTGGAACAGAAGCCAGCGCGCGATGTCCTTCGCCGTCGAGTTCACCGCGTTGGCGGGGAGGATGTTCATCGCCTTTTTGTTGCGGATCGCCTGGTGCACGCCGCCGACGAGCGCGTGCGGCGATGCGTGATTCGCGGCGAGCGTGTGCTCGATGCCGACCGTGCTGTCGCGCATGCCGAGCGGCTCGACGATGCGCGCGCGCACGAGATCGGAGAACGGCATCTTTGCCGCGACCGCGGCGGCTTCACCGGCGGCGGTGAAGGTCACGTTGTTGTAGACCATCCCCGTGCGGAACGGCTCGCGCTCCTTCAGGTATCGAATCCGCCGCAGCACCTCGGCGGTCGAGTAGTTTGAGATGCGGAACATGAAGTTGCCCGGCTCGACGCCGGTGCGATGCGACAGCAGGTCGCGGATCGTGACGCTGGCGGTTCGGCACGAATCGCCGAATTCGACCTGCGGCAGCCAGCGGCGGACCGGATCGTCCCAGCGAATCGTTCCGTCGTCCACGAGCGTCGCGATGGCGGCGGCGGTGAACGATTTCGAGAGCGATGCGATGTCAAACATCGTGTTCTCGTCGACGCGCTCGGATTTGCCCAGCTCGCGGACGCCGTAGCCCTTCGCGACGACGAGTTTGCCGTCGCGCACGATGGTGACGGCGAGGCCGGGCGTGCCGGAGGCGACGCGTGCATTCTCGATGTAGGCATCGAGCTCCGGCGGGAGCTGGGCGAGGGTGGGGAGGGTGAGGGCGATCAGCAGGATGAGTTTGCGCATGTTAATTTTTTGACATCTCCGTGCAGGAGGGTTGCTGGGTTGCTGAGAGTTCCTGGGTTGCTGGGTTACTCGGCTTCTGCCGCGGCTCGGACGGCGAGGTGGCGGTCGTTGCGCATGGCGGCAACTTCGGTTTCGTGGCCGCCGGTGGCTTTGAGATAGCGGACGACTTCGGTGCGGACCTGCCACGCGGCGTCGTCGAGGTGGCGGGTCATCGCGCGTTCGGCGGCGGGGTCGCCGAGGTTGGCGAGGGCGTGGGCGGCCATCGCGCGAACGCGCCAGATCGAGTCATCGAGGAGCATCGTCAGCGGGCTGGTCGCACGGCGGTCGCCGGAGTGGCCGAGCGTCCATGCGGCGTACGCGCGAATGCGCCAGTCGGAATCGGCGAGCGCGTCGATCATCGGCTCGACGAGTTTGCCGTCGCGCACCTGCGTCAGCGCCCAGCGGGCGCGCTCGGGGACGAAGTCGATGCTGCCGCGCGGTGGGCGCGACGCTACTTCGTTCAACAGCGCGACCAACGCGGCGTCGGGACCGCGCGCCTCGACGGCGAGGCGAGGCGCGGGCGGGTCGATGCGCTCGCTGTACGGTGAGGCTACGGCGTCGCCGAGGAGATCGGGCTCGATCGCATGCGGGCGCGGCACGACGCCGTTCAGCGCGGCGAGGAGCGGTGCGGCGACGACGATCACGGCGATCGCCATGAGGCCGTGCGTGGAGCGGCGGCGCGTCGCGGGATCGAGAATCGCGCGGATGCGTTGCTCCATCTGCGAATGCTCGGCCATCGGCATTGCCGCTGCGTGGTGCCGCGCGATGCCGCGCGCGACATCGAGCATCGTCGTCGCGTACTCGGTCGCGCCGACGCCGGCGGCGAGCACGTGGTCATCGCACGCGCGCTCGCGCTCGAGCCGCGCGCGCCGCGCGACGAGCCACGTCAGCGGGTGGAACCAGTACACCGCGCAGGCGACGTCGCCGAGGAGCGCGAGGAGCGTGTCGTGCCGCGCGACGTGCGCCTGTTCGTGCAGCAGCACGATGCGCAGACGCTCGGGTGTCCACGTTTTCGCCGCCGCGGGCAGCAGGATCCAGCGGCCGAACGTGGATGGCTGGTCGACGTCACTCGTGAACATGGCGTCGGCACGTCGAACGATGCGCATCGCGCGTACATACGACGTCAACTTCCGGACCGCAACGAGTGCGCATCCCGCGAGCCAGATCAGCGGGAGCGGATTGCGCGCGCGGCGTGGGGGTGGCGCGGTGGTGACCGTGTCCGCTGTTTCGATGACCGGCGCGGGCGCCGCCGCCTTCACGATCGCGCGCGGCGACTCGATGACCGCGAGCGGCGGAACGACGGTCGCGAGGAACGGCAGCGCGAGTGCGGCGAGCTGCGCGCCCGTGAGGATCGTGTGGCGCGTCGCGGCAGCCGCGCGCGTGGCGAGCATCGACACCGCGAGCGCGGCGGCGAAGAGGAGCGAGACTTTCGCGATGAGGAGCGCGGTCATGCCTTCTCCTTCCGTCGCGCTTTCTCCACGAGGTCCGAGAGCCGATCGAGCTCCTCCTCGGAAAGCGTCCGCTCGCCGCCGAGCAGCGCGGCCATCGCCTGCGACGGCGAGCCGTCGAAGAACGTGCTCACGACGTTGCGGAGCACCGACTTCGCCGCGCGCTGCTTGGTCATCGTGGGGAAGTAGACGTAGCGCCCGCCGTCCTCCTCGTGCCGGATGTGCCCCTTGGTTTCGAGCACGCGCAGGAGTCCCCGCACGGTGGTGTAGGTCGGCGCGTCAGCGAGCTGCGCGAGGACGTCCGACGCGGTCGCACTGCCGTTGCGGAAGAGGACTTCGAGGATCTGCCGCTCGCGGCGGCTGAGGTTCAAAGGATCGGGGTTGGTGGCCATGTCAAATTTTTGACATGGTGCCTGCCGCGTCGCGCGATGTCAAGCGGAAGTTACTTCGACGCGGTCGCGCTGGCGCTCTCAACTTTGGCGTCGCGCGCGGCGATGAAGTTCAGATGGTCGGCGAAGGCCTTGAACAGCCGCTCGCTCGTTTCCGGCGGCGTCTGTTCCTTCGACAGCTCCTCGACATGCGCGCCGGTGCGGAGCTGCAAGTCGGGATCGCGGAGGATCATCTGGATCAGGATCTCGGAGACGGCGAACTGCTTCGGCAGCTTCACGCCGCGCTGCTTCGCCGCGGCCGTGAGCGCGCGTCGCGCCGCCGGCGTGAGCTCGGTGAGCGAGCCGACGAGCGTGTTCTCGATGTGACTCGCGCCCGGCGTAATCACCGTGACGCGCGTGCGCGAGGGATTGAAATCGTCGGTCGCGTCGATGACGCCGAGGGTCGCGGGGAGGAAGAGCGGATCCCCGGGCTCGCGATTCAGCTTGAGATAGATCTCGGGACGCAGCAAACGTCCGGAGTTGCAGGCGCTGATGATGATGTGCTTCACGCCGACCGGCTCGACCCATTCCTGCAGCGCGCCGACGGAGATGTACGAGCGATCGTCAGTCGGCTTCTTGCCCGCCTGCAGCCGCAGTCCGTGGCCGTTGGTGCCATGCGTCTCGAGGATGAGCGTTCGGATGCGGCTGCCGGGATGGTCCGTGTTGTACGCGTGGATCTCGCCGAGAACCTTCAGCCAGTCCGCGCTCTCGAAGCAGGCGAACCCGAGCGCGCGATAGAACCGGCAGTTGCCGGGCACGCTCAGATCAGGCGTGAACACGATCCCGACGCCGGTGCCGACGTTGTCGAGCCCGGCATACGGCGCCGCCGGCCACGCCCGCGCGAGCAGCGCCTCGGTGCGATCCCACGCGCTGAGGGGAAGCGCCAGCAGGAGTGCGGCCAGGAAGGATGCACGTCTCATCTGTTGTCGCTAATTCAAGAAAGGGGCCGTGTTGGGTCACGCGGTGTGGGGTTTTGCCGCGCGACCGCGTGACTGCGCAACCGGATTCTCAGCGCACGAGCAGCAAAGGCACGGGCGAGTGGCGCAGGAGGTGCTCGGCTTTGCCGCCGATGGGGTCGCGGCGGCCGATGCCGCGGGCGCCGATCACGACGAGGTCGGCGGCGTGCTCGCCGATGGCTTCGACGATCTCGTGCGCGGGGTCGCCGCGGCGGACGTCGCGTTTGGCGTTGACGGCGTTCTCGGGGGCTTCGATGGCGCGGAACTGCTCCTCGACCCACTCGCGGACCTGGCGGCGGACGTCTTCGTCGGTCTCGAATCCGTGCAGGCCGGCGCCGATGGCGACGCGCAGGTCGCTCGGCTCGAGCACGGCGACGAACGTCACCTCGGCCTGCAGTTGCTGCGCGAGCTCGGTGGTGGCATAGCGCGCCGCGCTGACCGACTCGGGCGAGAAATCGATGGCGACGAGTATCTGCTTGATCATCGGCGCAAAGCTACCACGTTCACCCGCGCCCCTGCAGCTTGCGCAGCGCGGCCTGCTTGAGCGCCATGCTCGTGCCGGCGCGCGCGATCGCGCGTACTTCGGCATCGGGAAGCGACGGCAGGATGCGGAGCGCGAACGCGGGAGGGGTTTTCGGATTGTGAATGAGCGCGAGACGCACGTCGAGGCTGCTCATCCACTGCGCAGCTTTCATGATCACATCGGCAATCTGGAAGTTGACGTACGACGACTTCGCGACGCGCACGACTTCGTCGACGGTGAGCCGCGGGTTGCGCAGCAGCGAGAGCAGCACGCGCGGGTCGGTGTCCTGCAGCAGCATCGCGCGCTCGGTGCGGTCGGCTTTCACCGCGAGCATCATCTTCTCCATCTGTGAGAGCGCGCGGATGCGGTCCCAGGGGTTCTGCTGCGGTTTCTCCTCGGACTTTGCGGCGAGCCGCGCGAGGATGTCGTCGGGGTTTCCTTCCAAAGCCAGCGCGACTCCATCGGGCAGCGCGGCGACGACCGTCGCCTTCACGAATGCCTCGCCGCCCGCCGGTCCGCGCAGCGTCACGAGCAGCGTCGTGTTCAGCGCGATCGCCTCCGCGGTCGGCAGGCGCAGCGCGTTGAATGCGAGGTTGGCGCGATGCTCGGCGCGCAGCTCGTCCTCGCTTTCGAAAGCGACGGTGAACGCGGCGGAGGCCGTGCGCTCGACGTGCATCAGCGGGTCAGCTGGCGCAGCGCGGCTTTCAGCAGCGCCGAGAATTCCGCCTCGACGCCGACCTCTTTGCGTGCGCTTTCGAGCGCGAGCTCGGCGTCCTTCGGGCGGTATCCGAGGTTGACGAGGGCGGAGTGCACGTCGTCGTCGATCGTGTAACGCGTCGTGACCGGCACCGCGGACGGCGTGGTGGCGACGAGCTTGTCGCGCAGCTCGAGGCAGATGCGCTCCGCGGTTTTCTTTCCGACTCCGGGAATCGACGAGAGCTTGCGCGCGTCCGCCCGCGCGACCGCGTCGGCGAGATCGTTGGCGTCGATGCCGGAGAGGATTTTCTGCGCGAGCGTCGGGCCGATGCCGGAGATCGAGATCAGTTTCTCGAACGCGACCTTCTCCTCGGCAGCCGCGAAGCCGTACAACGCGAGGGTGTCCTCGCGCACGTGCGTATAAATGTCCAGCGCGACCTGGCTCTTTCCCTCGAGCCGGTAGTAGGTCTGCAGGGAGATATGGATTTCGTACCCGACTCCGCTCGCGACGACGAGCGCGCGTGTCGCGTCGAGCTGGCGGAGCGTGCCTTCGAGGTAGCCGATCATTTGGTTGCAACTATTTGCGTCGCCATCGCGTACCTCCCGGCCCATCCTCCAGGAGAATCCCTTTCGCCATCAGCTCATCGCGCAGGCGATCCGACTCCGCGAAGTTGCGCGACTTGCGGGCGGCGTTGCGCGCTTCGATGAGGCGCTCGACGTCGGCGTCGAGGACTTCGTCGCGGCGCGGGAAGATGTCGAGCACGGGATCCACCGTCATCAGCGCGGCCTTGATCCCGGCGGCGTCGCCGGCGGAGATGCGGCCGGCGTCGATGGCGGTGTTCGCGTCGCGGATCAGAGTGAAGAGCGCCCCGAACGCGCCGGCGGTGTTGAGATCGTCGTCCATCGACTCCTGGAACTCGCCGAGGAACCGCCCGATCAGCGCGTCGCCCTGATCGTCCGCATGCGCGGCGTCCTTCGGTGCGGACTGGATCACGTCCTCGAGGCGGAGCAGGAACGACTCGATGCGCGCCAGCGCGTTCTTCGCGTCATCGAGCGACTGCGTCGTGAAATTGAGCTTCGTGCGATACGGCACCGACATCAGCGCGTAGCGCAGCACGACCGGGTCGTACTCCAGCTCCTCGATCTCGCGCAGCGTGTAGATGTTGCCCAGCGACTTCGACATCTTCTGCTGATCGATGTTGAGGTGCTCGCCGTGCAGCCAGTAGCGCACGAACGGCTTGCCGGACGCGCCCTCGCTCTGCGCGATCTCGTTCTCGTGATGCGGGAAAATCAGATCGACCGCGCCGGTGTGAATGTCGAATGTTTCGCCGAGGAGATCCATCGACATCGCCGAGCACTCGAGGTGCCAGCCGGGGCGGCCCTCGCCGATCGCGGTCTCCCACGACGGCTCGTTCTCCTTCTTCGACTTCCAGAGCACGAAGTCGCGCGCCGACTCCTTCTCGTATTCGTCGGACTCGATGCGGCTGTAGTCGCTGCTCGCATCGATCTCGACGCGCGACAGCTTCCCGTAGCCGGGCAGCGTCGACACGCGAAAATACGTCGACCCGTCGGCGGCGTACGTGTGACCGCGCGCCTCCAGCGCCTTCACGAGATCGACCATCTGCGGGATGTACTCCGTCGCGCGCGGATAGTGGTCCGCGGGCCGGATGCGCAGCTTCTTCAGCGACTCGTGGAACGCCTCGATGAACGGCACGACGTACGTGAAGATGTCCTGCCCCGCGGCGTTCGCGTTGCGGATGATCTTGTCCTCGACGTCGGTGATGTTCATGACCTGCGTCACGCGCAGCTCGCGGTACTCGAGGTAGCGGCGCAGCAGATCGCTCCAGAGGAACGTCCGGAGGTTGCCGATGTGCGGATGGTTGTAGACCGTCGGACCGCACGAGTACATCCGCACCTCGCCGGGGCGGAGGGGGAGGAACGTTTCCTTCTCGCGCGTGAGGGTGTTGTAGAGCTTCAGGTCCGACATGCCGCCCGATTATAGTTGCGCGGTCACGCAGTCACGCGGTCACGCGGTATGTTCACACGCACGTCATTCACAGAGCATTTCTCAATCCGCGCCGTCTTCGGGATGGTGCATCTCGGCGCGTTGCCGGGAGCGCCGATGTTTTCGTCGCTGGACGAGGTGATCGAGGATGCGCTGCGGGACGCGCGGGCGATTGCCGACGGAGGCTGCGACGGCTTCTTCGTCGAGAACTTCGGCGACCGGCCGTTCACGCGCGGGCGGGTGGAGGCGGAGACGGTGGCGGCGATGGCGCGTGTGATCGCGGAGCTTGCGCGCGAAGTGCGGCTGCCGTTCGGCGTGAACGTGTTGCGCAATGACACGCAGTCAGCGCTCGCGATCGCGGCGGCGACCGGCGCGTCGTGCATCCGCGTCAACATCCATACCGGGGCGATGCTGACGGATCAGGGGATCATCGAGGGCGACGCCTACGCGACGCTGCGCAAACGCGCGGCGCTCGCGCCGAACGTGCTGATCTTCGCGGACCATCTCGTCAAGCACGCGGTGCCGCTCGCGGAGAGCGATCCGATGCAGACGGCGAAGGACCTGCGCGAGCGCGGGCTCGCCGACGCGATCATCGTGACCGGCGCGGAGACCGGCGCCGCGGTGGATCCGACGCGATTGCGCGCGCTGCGCGAAGCGATTCCGGATGCCCCGCTGCTGGTCGGGAGCGGGCTCACCGCGGAGAACGCGAGTCAGTTCGCGGACGCGGATGGCGCGATCGTCGGCACGTCGCTCAAGCGCGAGGGACACGTCGATCCGTCGCGCGTCGAGGCGGTCGTGACAGCGTTCAAACGCGCGCGGTAGGTCGCCGCCGGAAGAGCGAGTCGAGGGACCACGGTCCCCCTCCCGCGAACGCGAAGTAGAGGAAGATGAAGCAGTACAGCACGGCCAGCTCGCCCTGGTTCAGCGTCGGCCAGAAACCGTTCGGCGCGTGGACCTTGAAATAGGCGACGGCCATTTCCCCCGACGCGAGCAGCGCGGCGATGTTCGTCAGCAGGCCAACCGCGATCAGCGCGCCGCACACCAGCTCGATGACGCCGGCGACGGTCACGATCGAATACGAGCTCGGTCTCGGCGCCGACGGATCGGGGAAGAAGAGCAGCTTCTGCGTCCCGTGCAGCATGAACAGGAGTCCCGCGACGATGCGCAGGAGACTGTGTGCCCGAGGTGCCCAGCTGGCGGCGAATGCGGGGACTGCCATGGCGTACTCCTTAATGGCGGGTTGCTGGGTTCCTAAGTTGCTGAGTTCCTGGGTTACCAGGCCTTTCGCAACCCAGCAACTCAGTAACCCAGCAACCCGTTGCCGGGGAGGGAGCTCGTCGACCGAACCCTGCCTGCTTACAGCGCTCTACGCCCTGTGACCAGGCGATAGATCAGCAGGATCAGTGCGATCACGATGAGGATGTGGATCAGACCGCCGCCGATGTGCAGCGCGAATCCACCCAGCCACATGATGATGAGAATGATGATGATCAACCAAAGCAAATTTCCCATGAGTGGCGGACTGTGCAAGACGTTTGCCTGACTTCGGTTCTACTGGCAACTTCATTGCTCCCGGCTGCCGCGGAGGTAGCTCATGGACTGGCAGGAGCTGGGGTTGACGGCGGCGCGCGGGCTGCTCGTGTATGTCGTGATGCTGGTCGTGATCCGCGTCCTCGGCAAGCGGACCATCGGCAACTTCAGCGCCTTCGATCTCCTCGTGGCGCTGATGCTCGGGGAAGTCGTCGACGAGATCATCTACGGCGACGTCTCCATCGCCCAGGGACTCGTCGCCATCTTCGTCGTCGCCGGCGCGAAGTACGCGACGGCGTGGATCACCTGCGTCAGCCCCGCCGCGAGCCGCGTGCTCGAGGGCAAGCCGCGCGAGCTGGTGCGGCACGGCGAACTGCTGCCGAAGGCGCTGCGCGCGGAGCTGATGAACGAGCTCGAGGTCATGGCGTCGCTGCGGCTGCAGGGCATTTCCGACGTGCGCGAAGTGAAGAGCGCGTGCATGGAAGTCGACGGCGTCGTGAGCGTGATCCGCGAGGAGTGGGCGGAGCCGCTGCAGAAGCGCGACCTCGGGAAGAGCGACTGATGGAGCTGTGGCGCATCGCCGTGCGTGCGGTGGTCGCGTACTTTTATCTGTTCGCCGTGACGCGCGCGAGCGGGAAGAGCACGATCAGCCAGGCGACGCCGTTCGATTTCATCGTCTCGCTGATCATCGGAGACGTGATCGACGACGCGTTGTGGGCCGAGGTGTCGATCGCGAAGTTCGGCGCCGCCGCGGGCTCGATCGTCCTGTGCGATCTCGCGGTGAAGATGGCCGTGTTCCGCTCCCGCACCCTCTTCCGCCTCGTCAACGGCGATCCGCGCGTCGTGCTGCGCGACGGCGCCGAAGACCGCGATGCACTGCGCAGCGAGCAATTGAACGAGGATGATCTCGAACATCTGCTGCGCGAAAAGGGCATCGATCGCCGGCGCTGGAAGGACATCCACCGCGCTCTCATGGAGCTCGATCACGAACTGTCCGTGATTCCGATCCCCGCGGCCGAGCCGGCGACGAAGGCGATGAAGGAGCAATTGCCGTGAAGCCACTGCTCGGCGTCCTCCTGGCGTTCGCCCTCCTCCTCGCCTGCAGCGCTGTGGCCGTGAACCTCTTCGCCGACCGCGCGCTCTTCGTGTCACCACCCGATGCCGTCGCGGAGGGCTTCATCCGCGAGGTGATGACCAAACGCTGGGACCGCGCCCGCGAATACCTCGCGAACCCCGACTCCATGACCCGCGCGCAACTCGAGGAGTTGCAGTCGCGCCTCGGCGAAGGCGAGAACGCCGACGCGCACACGATTTCGCGCGATGCCGCGCGGGCGGTGGTGGAGGTGACGGTCGGGACCCAGACGTTGCGGGTCGCGCTGATTTGGGCGGAGGGGTGGCGGGTGACGGAAAGTGGGATGGCGCGGCAGTCGATCTAAGTGCCGGCCGGAATCGGAGTCTGTGTCCGTATCTCCTGACGTCGGCGATCGAGTTTACACCGGCAACGTCACCGGTGAATGCGTGTCGCAGGGTAACGTGGGGCGGCGCGCTGGGCAACGTGATCCTCGGATCAGGTTTGGCGTGGCTCGGGTATGAAGTGACGCGACCCCCTGCCGAAAGTCACGGTCGGTAGACCCCCGCTCCGGCACATGTGCGCTTTGCGCCGCGCGCCTACATTGCGTGCATGACAAAGCACACAATCGTTCAGCTTACGGGCATCGACAAGTCCTACCGCCTCGGGCGCGTGATGGTGCGGGCGCTCAGCGAGGTCAGCCTCGACATCGCGCGCGGCGAGTTCGTCGCGCTGGCGGGGCCGTCGGGCAGCGGCAAGACTACGCTGCTCAACCTCATCGGCTGCATCGACAAGCCCGACCGCGGGCGCGTCGTCCTCGACGGCAGCGACGTCACCGATGTTCCGCTCCACCGCCTCGCCGAAACGCGCCGCGAAGTCCTCGGCTTCGTGTTCCAGACCTTCAACCTCATCCCCGTCCTCACCGCGTGGGAGAACGTCGAGTATCCGCTGCTGCTGCGCGGTGTTCCGCGGCGCGAGCGGCGGGTGCGCGTCGAGCGCTGGCTCGAGCACACCGGCATCGCCGATCAGGCGAGGCAGCGGCCGGATCAGCTCTCGGGCGGACAGCGCCAGCGCGTCGCCATCGCGCGGGCGATGGCCGGCGATCCGAAGCTCGTCATCGCCGACGAGCCGACGGCGAACCTCGACTCCGAGACCGGCACGCGCATCCTCGATCTCCTCGGCGAGATCAACGCCACCACCGACTGCACCTTCGTTTTCAGCACTCACGACCCCGCGCTCATCGCACGCGCCGCCCGCGTGGTGCGCATTCGCGACGGACGCATTGCCTCGCTCGACGAAGCCACCGTCGCCGCCTGAGGCGGGCCGAAGGCCCGCACCACTCGAAAGGACCTTTCATGCTGACCAAAATCGCACTGCGCAACATCTTCCGCAATCGCCGCCGCTCCGCCATCACGCTCGCCGTCATCGTCTTCGGCGCGGTCGGACTCATTCTCTTCGGCGGCTACAAAGCCATCACCTTCGTCGGACTGCGCGAGAGCACGATCCGCCGCATCGGCCACCTGCAGCTCTTCAGGGCCGGTTACTCGAAAGCGGAGTCGCAGAAGCCGCTGGAGTACGGACTCGATGACGCCGCGTCGATCCGCAAAGCGCTCGAGCGCGACCCGCGCGTGCGCACCACCGCCGCGCAGATCACGCTGATGGGTCTCATCAGCAACGGCGACAAATCCGAGACGTATCTCGCGACCGCGGTCGAGCCGGAGAAGGACCGCGCGATGAAAGGGCACAAGCTCGTCTCCGGCACGGAGCTGCCCGACGCCGAATCCGACGCGGTGCTGATCGGCAAAGGCCTCGCGACGTCGATGAAGGCGAAGCCGGGCGATTACCTGACGCTGATGACGACGACGGTCACCGGCTCGCTGAACGCGATGGACGTGCGCGTGGCCGGCGTCATCACGACCGGCGTGCGCGAGTACGACGACCGCGCGATCAAAATGCCGATCGCCGGCGCGCAGCAGCTGCTGCAGACGACGCGCATCGAGAAGCTGCTCGTGTTCCTGCACAGGACCGAGGACACGGCGGCGGTCGATGCGAGCATCGGAAAACAGTTCGCAGGCACGCTGGAGACGAAGAGCTGGAAGCAGCTGGCCAGCTTCTACCAGCAGGTCGTGATGCTCTACAACGGTATCTTCGGCTTCCTCGGGCTGATCGTCTTCGGAACCGTGGTCTTTAGTGTCGCCAACACGATCGTGATGTCGGTGTTCGAACGGACACGCGAGATCGGCACGATGCTCGCCGTCGGCACGTCGCGGAGCCTCGTGTGGCGGATGTTCTTCGCCGAGGGGATGCTGATTGGGGTCATCGGCGGCTTGATGGGCATTCTCGCGGGAGTCGTTCTCGCGCAGCTCATTAACAGCGGCAACGTCATGCTCCCGCCGCCGCCCGGATACACGACCGGCTATCGCCTGCAGATCCTGATGCAGACGCCTGTGCTCGTGACTTCGTTCGTCATTTCGGTGATCACGGCGACGCTCTCCGCGATCCTTCCGGCCTGGAAAGCGTCGCGGATGAAGATCGTCGACGCATTGGGACACATCTGATTGCGGTTGCGCGGTCACGCGGTCACGCGGTTGCGCGGAGAAAAACCATGAAGAGATTGATTCTGATTGTACTCATCACCACGTCGCTGTTTGCGGATGACGCCGCGACGATTCTTTCGCGCAGCGACGAGTTCCGGAATCCGCTGGCCAGCTTCTCGATCGACGTCGAGCTCACCAGCATCGACGGCGCGAAGTCGGAGACGTCGAAGTTTCGTGTGTACGGCAAGGGCTCCGATCGCAGCGTCGTCCAGTTCACGGCGCCGGCGGCGGAGAAGGGGAAGTACCTGCTCATGCTGCGCGACGCGATGTGGATCTACATGCCCTCGACGAGCCGGCCGATCCGGATCTCGCCGCTGCAGCGGTTGATGGGACAGGCTTCGAATGGCGACGTCGCGCGGACGAGCTTCACCGTCGACTACACGCCGAAGTCGGCGGTCGAGGAAGGCGCGGCGTGGGTGCTCGAGCTGGAGGCGAAGGATCCGTCGCTGTCGTACAAGCGCGTGCGTCTCTGGATCGATCGCTCGAGTTACGAGCCGCAGCGCGCCGACTTCTACGTCGCCTCGGGGAAGCTGCTGAAGCGCGCGCATTACCGCAAGTACACGACGATGGCCGGACGACGCGTGCTGAGCGACGTCGAGATCGAGGACGTCGTCCGCCCCGGCCGCCGCACGCTGATGCGCTACGCGAACCTCACCGCGCGTGAAAACGCCGACCGCATGTTCACGAAGGACTCGTTCGGCAAATGGTGAGCGCGCCGGTTCTCGTCCTCGCGGCGACGCTGCGCTTTTTCGGCTCGCTCGGCGCGGAGTCGCAGGTGACGCCGGCGAATACGGCGTCTCCGCTGAATCCGGACAACATCGCGGGCATCCCGTATCAGACGAACGCCGCCGACGTGAGCGCGTTCGGGGAGGCGTCGACGGATCGGTGGAAGCTGCACGTGAAGCTGCGCGCCGACGCGTCGGATCGCGGCGCGGATCGCGTGCGGGCGGGCGAGGCGTATGTGCAGTTCCATGCGACCGACTGGCTGGGAATCACGGCGGGACGTGTGATCGAGAAATGGGGGACGGGGTATGGGTGGACGCCGACGTCGTTCGTCGGGCCGGCGAAGGATCCGACCGATCCGAACGACCGGCGTTCCGCGTATCGCGGCGCCGACATGGTGCGCGCCGATCTGTTCGTAAAGGAGACGAACGTCTCGTTGTACGCGCTCGATGGGGGTGACTACGCGGCGCGCGTCTATCGGTTGATTCGCGGCACGGACGTCTCGCTGGTCTGGCGCAGCGGCAACTACGGCGTCAATGTCGCGCGCGTCTTTGGCGATGCACTCGAGCTGCACGCCGAGGTCACGCAGCGCCGCGCGCTGGCGGGCGGACAGTACACGTTCAGGAATGACGTGAACGTCGTCTTCGAGCTGTACTACAGCGCCGACGGACTCACGGCGTCGGAGTGGAACGCCCTGCGGCAGCTCGACGATCTCGCCGCCGCGAATCGTGCGTATGCGCCGCTGCGGATGGCGCGGACGTATGCGTTCGCGCGCGTGTACCGGCCGCTCACCGGCCCGAAGATCGACGCGGAGCTGATCGCGATCGTGAACCTCCGCGACGGATCGGCGATCCTGCGTGCATCATTGACGCGTAAGCTGCGCCAGAACCTGAATGCGTATCTCATCCACACCGAGTTCACCGGCGGCCGCGAAAGCGAGATGGCGTACCTCCAGGTCGCGCGTGTGACGACCGCGGGCGTACGCTATTACTTCTAATGCGCAATCTCATCGCAGTCGGGGTGCTGACCTGGACGATCGTCGCCATTCCGCATGTGACGTGGATGGCGCAGAGCGATGAGCTGCTCACGCCGCGCGGGCTGGCGGTGATCGCCTGTCTCGTCGGCTTCCTCGTCTGCTTCTGGCTTGCGACGCGCGCGTGGTGCACGGGAGCCGGACTGCACGCACTGATCGCAACGGAGGCGGTGCTGGCGCTCACCCTCGTCGCGCTCCAGCCGCGCGGATTCCTGCCGGTGCTGCTGGTCGTCGTCGCGGGGCAGCTCGGCGATTTCCGTCCGCGCGCGGCGATGGCGTGGGTCGTCGCGCAGACGCTGGTCCTCGTGCTGATCGCGCCGAAGGATCAGGAGGGAATGCTCAGCGCACTCGCGTATTTCGCGTTTCAGCTCTTCAGCTCCTTCACGGCGCGCACCGCGCATGAAGAGCGCGACGCGAAGCAGGCGCTCGCGGAAGCGAACGCGGAACTGCGCGTCGCGACCGGGCTACTCGACATGAGCAGCCGTGCCGAGGAGCGGCTGCGGATCGCTCGCGACCTGCATGATCTGATCGGACATCACCTCACCGCGCTGAGCCTGAACCTCGAAGTCGCGAGCCATCTTGCGGACGGCACGGCGCGCGAGCACGTCGAGAAAAGCAAGGCGCTCACGAAGCTGCTGCTCGCCGACGTGCGCGACGTCGTGAGCCGGCTGCGCGAGAACGAGCCGGTCGATCTCGCGGCGTCCCTCCGCTCGCTGGGCGACGTCGTCGCGATGCCGGCGATTCAGGTCGACGCGAACGACGTCGCGGTGATGAATCCCGCGGTCGCCGAAACGGCGCTGCGCGCGGCGCAGGAGATCGTCACGAACGCCGTGCGCCACTCCGGCGCGCGCAATCTCTGGCTGAAAGTCGCGAACGTCGATCACGCGCTCGCCATCGACGCGCGGGACGACGGCGTCGGCACGGATCGCGTGCAGTTCGGCAACGGCCTGACCGGCATGCGCGAGCGCGTCGCGCACGCGGGCGGCACGCTGGAGGTGCAGTCGATGCGCGGGCGCGGCTTCGAAGTGCACATCCGGCTGCCGCTGGCGGAGAGCCCGGCGTGATCCGCGTCTGCCTCGTCGAAGACCAGATGATCGTGCGCGAGGGTTTGCGCGCGCTGCTCAGGCTCAATCCCGGCATCGAAGTCGTCGCCGAGGCCGCGGACGGGGAGGAAGCGATCGGCGTGATCGAGCGCGAGAAGCCCGACGTCGTGCTGCTCGACCTGCGCATGCCGCGGCTCGACGGCGTGGGCGTCCTGCGCACGCTGCGCGAGCGAGGCACGCTGCCGCCCGCGCTGATCCTGACCACGTTCGACGACGACTCGATGCTGTTCGAGGCCGTGCGCGCGGGTGCGAAGGGCTGGCTGCTGAAGGATGTTTCGCTCGAGCGCCTGACGTCGGCGATCCGTGCGCTCGCGTCGGGAGGGACGTGTATCGAGCCGGTGATCACGGAGCGCATCGTGCGCGCGCTCGACGGGAGCGCGGTGTCGTTCGACTCCGCCGAGCTGCCGGAGCCGCTCACCGATCGCGAGCGAACGATCTTGCGATTCCTCGCCGGCGGCTACAGCAATCGCGAGATCTCGGAGCTGCTGAAGATCGCGGACGGCACGGTGAAGAACCACATCTCCAGCGTGCTCGCGAAGCTCGGCGTGCGCGATCGAACGCGGGCGGTGTTGCGGGCGATCGATCTCGGCCTGATCTGACGAGGCGCGCGCAAACCGCGCGCGCCTCGTTCAAAAGGATCACGGATAGAACACGGCCGAGCATTCGGCGCTGGCGATGGCGGTGCCGACGAAGGTGTCAACCGGCATCACGGGATCGCATGCCTTCGGTCCGACCACGGCCGTTTTCGGCGCGACGATCGGGTCGACGGAGACGCCGGTGAGGCTGTTGGCGATGCTGGTGAGGTACCGGCCGTTCATCGCGTAGTACCAGCCGAAGTGGCTCATCTGCGTAGGATCGGACGAGGTCGAGGAGGTCATCGAGTGCAGCGGCTTGTTCTCGATCGCGACCGCGGCTCCGCTGCCGAGAACGATCCGGGCGGTGCGATCGTTTTGCTCGAGAAACAGCTCGAACTCGGAGGTGGTGTTGAGCGTGACGATGTACTGCGCCACCCGGTTGCAGCCGCTGAGCGTCCCGCCGGTGATGTCGAAGCGCGCGGCCACGTAGTCTGGGTCCGTTCCGCTGTACGCCTGGGGGAGGTTCCTGGCGTTCCTGTTGTAGTTGAGGAACGACGGCGCCTTGCGGAAGTTGGAGTCTTCGGACAGCGCCTGTGTCGTTCGCGTCCAGAGCCGGGCGCCACTCAGCGGCACGCGGCAGATCGAGTTTGCATCGTATTTTCCGCCGAGCCTCTCGCAGAAGTCGGATGGGGCATTCGCCAGGTCGACCTTGCGCAGGTTGAGCGTGGTCTCATGCGGCATGAGCTGGACGCCGTTGTAGAAGGTTGCCTTGCCGGTCTCGGGGAAGATGACCGCCCGGGTGACGTTGCTGTCCGGCTTCGCGGCGACGACGGCTGCGATGCCGACGAAGTAAATGGTTGCGGGAAGCATGCTGATGTTCATGGACCTCTCTCCTCTCTAAGGGTTGATGCTGCGCACCACGATTTGTGCGAACGCCCATTCGGCCGGATGTCGTCGCGGGTCGTGAAGCATTAGGCGCTGTGCCTCGGCCAGCGCGGTGACGGGATTCCCCGTGGCTGAATTCAGCTCATGGAATCGCAAAAAGAAAGTGCTGGCGTCGTCGTCCTCGACGTTCCAGGACGTGCCGACGACCGAGCGCGCGCCGGCGATGAGGAACGCGCGGGCGAGGCTGGTCGCGAGATCCGCGCGCCGCGCACCGCCGCGCATGGTGCGGCAGCCCGCGAGCACGACCAGCGGCGCCGCGCGCAGCGGCGTGCCCATGATGTCGTCGCCGCGCAGCAGCTCGGGCCTCTCGCCGGCGCGCAGAATGAGTCCCGCTTCGCTCTCGCCGCCGGCGTGGCCGGCGTAGTGAATCAGACCGGCGTCGCGCATCGCCGCGACCACCGACGCTTTGGTCGTCGCGTCGCCCTGCAGCAGTGCCGTCCGCGGGTACAGCCGCTGGATCAGCGCGACCTCGGCCTCCGCCTGCGGCAGACTGACGCCGCCGGACGGACGGATCACGACGACGCTCGTCGAGGGCTCGTGCTTTGCGGGATCGCGGTACAGCGCGCTCGCCGCGATGCGGATCGTATGGTCTTCGACGAGCCGGCGTCCGGAGGACGGATCGGCGAGCATCGCCAGCGGAATGGAGGCGATGAGCGGATCGAGAATGAACGTGAGCTCGTTCGCTCCGATGAGCAGGTCGCGCACCGGACCGAGGAGCGTTTTCTCCAGCGCGGCGGACGCCTGATCCACCGCGGCGACCGGCGTGCTCGGGCGCAGCGCACTGTCGAGCGCCCCGGCGAGCCGCGTCACTTCCGTGGACGCGACGTCGACCGTGCGGACGTCGAACGTACGCGGCCCGATCACGAAGATGGAGGTCTTCGCGGGCCGAACGAGATACTCGATGACGAGCGAGCCGGGAGGGAGCTGCTGCTGCAGCGCGTCGAGCGTGTTCATCGACGCGGTCGCGGCCGCGCCATAAAACGCGAAGGCGGCCGCGCGGTCGATGACGTTGAACGCCTCGCGCGCGCGATCGCGCTCCAGCAGCAGCTCGGCGAGCTCGTGATAGATCGGGTCCACGCCGTCGAGTGCGCCCGACTTCGTGTCGCGCCATTCGACCGGCGTGCGCTGGGACTCGACGGAGGCGATCGCGGACATGAAGTCGCGCTGTGCCTCGTCGTCGCGCCTCAGCGCACGCAGGATGCACGCTCGCTCGTAGAGCGTCGCCGGCAGCAGCATCGGGCGGAAGCCGTTGCGGTGCGCGGTCTCGACGCGCGTCAGCGCGGCGAGCGCGCGGGACGGATCGCTGGTCGCGTAGATGACGCCTTCGGCGAAATCGAAATCGACGGTCTCCTGCTCGCGGACCTTTTGATCGGTGAGCCGCGCCGTGACGCTCTGTCCTTCGACGAGCGAGGTGACCGCGGACGCGTGCTCGCCGGTACGCGCATGCAGCAGCGCCACGCGATTCAGCAGCTCGGCGCGGATCGTCCCTTCCTTCGCGCCGTGCCGCAGGCCGATCTCCGCGAGCGACCGCGCCGCGTCGGGATACCCCGACAAGAGCTCCATCTTCGACATCCCATTGAGGCAGGAGGAGAGACGGCGGATGCTGATTTCGCTGATTGCCGGCAGCGCCGGGACCCAGCTCTGCCATGCCTCATCGCGCCGCCCGAGCAACGTCCACACTTCGGCGGTCATCCATTGCATCCACGCGCGGTTTCCGCTCTCGCCGAGCTCCCCAAACAACGCCGCGGCAGTCTGAAGATGCGCGATCGACTCACCGTAGTGGAGCAGCCGGCCGTGCACGATGCCGAGGTCCCATTCGATCTGTGCGCGCTGCGCTTTCCAGTTCGCCGGCGTGATCGCCAGAACGTCGTTCAGCTCGCGCGCGGCGATCTCGGGGCGATTCAGCTGCTCGGATCCAACGGCGGCAAAGTGGCGCGCGCTCAGTGCTCCCGGCGCATCGCCGAAGAGCCGCGCCGCTTCGAGCATCGCCTCGCGTCCCTTTGCGGACTGCGAGCTCGTGAGCGCGAGCCGTCCTTTGTGATACGAAGCAAACGCAGCGGCGAGTTGCGTACGCGCGGCCGGCGGCGCGCCGTCGATCGATGCGACCATCGCCGCCGGCAACGCCTCGCCGCGTCCGCGCAACGCCGCGCCAATCGTGCGTGCGATCGCCAGCGCGCGCTCCGCCTCGGACGTGTTGCCCGCGCGAAACGCCTCGCTCCAGCGGCCGAGCAGATGGATCTCGACCAGCTCGCGCGACCGTTGTGGGAAGCGATCGGCGACGGCGCGCACGGCGGCGAGATTGCCCGCGGTGGCGTCGAGCTCGAGTCGCGGCGTCGCGGCGTCGAACTGCGACTTCTCGCTCGGCCGCGAAACCTTCTCCAGATTTTCGCGCGCCTCACGCGCCCACTCCGAGGAGGGATCGAGCTCGAGATACTTCATCCATGCCTCGCGCGCTTCGAAATTCATCCCGAGGTGCTCGACGATCAGCGCGCGGTTGAAATACGCCTCGGCGAGTTTCGGATCGAGACGGATCGCGCGCTCGGCAGCAACCAGGGCGGGCGACAGCTCCGATGCGCGGCCGTAAATCCGCCAGGCCGCGTCGTGTGCCGCCGCGAGATCGCTCCAGGCGCGCGCGTCGTTCGGACGCTCCGCGGTCACCTTCGTCAGCGCCTCGATCGCGCGCGCCGGATCCTCGAGCATCAGCCGCGCGATCGCGGCGGCGTGCGTCTGCTCCGCGCTCGGATTCGCATCCGCGGCCATGAGCACTTTGGCGGCGGCGCCATTCAGATTCAGCACCTTCGGGTCGTCGCGAGATTCTGCCGAAGACCGGACCGGCCCGTGGTACCTGGCCCAGCCGATTTTGACGCTCAGCCGCGGCTCCACGACTCGATATCCGAGGGGCGCGGTGGCCGCGACGAGCGGAGCGACCGGCAACCCATCGCGATCCACCGTTCTGCCCTGGCGCCAGAGGCCGACGCCGGCGACCGTCACCAGCGAAGCAGCCGCCGCGAGCCACCAGCCGGACCGCGTTGCACGTCCCGGCTCGCGTTGCGCATTGGTAGTCCCGGCAGCAGCAAATTCCGCCAGCATCGCCACTTCCTGTCGGCAGGGCTCACAGCGATCGAGATGTCTGATCATCTCCGCCCGCTCCTCAGCACCGGACCGGCCTTCGACAAAAGCTCCGACCATTTCCGAAGCGGGGCACGCGGGCACGTCCATCGTCATCATTCAGGCACCTCATGGTTTCCAGCCCCCCTCGCAGTCATGGTCTGCCGCGGCCTCCCGTTTTCCGCATCGCACAGGCCGAAATCGAGATGCGAGTCGATGGCACCGATGAGCTCGCGGATTTCCGCGGCGTCGAATCCCTCGCGCTGCAGGGCGTCGCGCAGCCGGCGAAGGATGTTGTCGATGCGGCGGTAGAGCTGCTTCTGATCGCACTGCAGCGCGCGCGCGATGTCCGCGACGCTCATCTCCTGTCCGAACCGGAGCCGGATCGCGACGCGCTCTTCCTCCGCGACGCTGCCGAGCGCTGCCTGCACGACGCGGCTGGCGCGCTCCGACACCACCGCGCGCTCGTGCTCGATCGCCTCGGCCTCCACCGTCTCGCCGCCGACCGACGGACCGACCTCGTTTTCGAGCGCGACGAGACGCGGACGCGGACCGCGATGGGGGAGGCGCAGCTCGATCGACGCGGCTTCTTCCTTCGTCAGCGCCGGGTGGGCGCGCTGCGCGATCGGCAGCGCCTCGGCGAGCGGGAGGTGATCGCGCACGAGCAGGCTCTCGAGGAGAACCGCCGCTTCGCCGAGCCGCTTCGCTTCCGCCGAGGGACGCCAGCGGCCGTGCACGTGCATCCAGTCGTCGACGAACAGGCGATGCGCGATCGAGGCGATGTAGGTGGAGAGTGCGCAGCGCCCCTCGAACTTCCGCAGCACCGCGTAGTCGTCTTCGATGAGGCGAAGCTTCACCGCCGACGCGAGATCTTCGGCATCATCCGGCGTGAGCCGCGCGCGGCGCGCGACAAAACGCGCCGCGCTCTCGATCACGTCGAGATTCGACAGAAACAGTTCTTCCGCTGTCATGGACCCGGGGACGATTTTTGCTGGTGACTCGACCGATCCCTACTTCAGGAGTGTCGCCAGCCAGCAATTCCATACCCGGGAGTGCGCTCACCGGCGATGCCGGCGCATCCCGCGCATCTCACGCATCTCGCGCACGGTCTCCCACTTCGCCTTCTGCTCCGCGGTGAGCAGCGCGGCGAGCGAGGTCTCGAACGACTCGCGCGAGGCTTTGAACTTGTTGCGAAGGTTGTGATTCGCGAGGGCGAGCTCACCGGCCTTCGCGGCGTCGCCCGCGTCGAGCGCGGCTTTGAGCGCCGCGCGATTCGCGCGCCGCTGTTCGATCAGCGGCTGCATCGTCGACTTCAGCGTCTCCCGCAGCGCGCGGACCGACGTGCGCTGCGCTTCCGTGAGATCGAGGATCTCGGCGAGCCGCGCCTGGCGAGCCATCGCGCGGTCGCCGCGCTGTCCTTCGGCGCGTCTCCCCGGCGGCGCGGCGACCGCGGCGGCGGCGAGCATCATGGTGAGAGTGGCGATCAGTGTTCGTTTCATTGGACTACCTCCCTTTGCTCATCCGACGCCCGGCAGAGCCCTTCGTTTACGCACGGCGCCACGCTTGCATCCGTTCCGGCCGAATGAAGGAGTTGTGATGAAATCATGCAGTCTGCTGCTCGCCCTTTCCCTCCTGACCCTCGGCGCCGGTTGCCGAAAGAGCGAGATCGATGAGAAGCCCGCCGCGGGCGTGACGACGGCCGGCACTTCGACCGAGACCACGGCGTCGGATGCCACCACGGTCACGTCGAACGTGATCAAAGACAAGAGCTCGATCGACTTCGTCGCCGCGAAGGTGACGCGCGATCACAAAGGAAAGTTCAACAACTTCGACGGTTCGATCTCCTACGCCGGCGGCAAGCCCGCGAGCGTCTCGTTCGACATCGACCTGACTTCGATCGAGACCGACACCCCCGACCTGACGAAGCATCTGAAGACCGCCGATTTCTTCGACGTCGCGCGCTATCCCAAAGCGACCTTCACCTCCAGTTCGCTGACCGAAGCTCCCCCCGGCGCCCCCGCCGGCACCACGCACGAACTGCGCGGCACCCTCGACCTCCACGGCGTGAAGAAGGAATTGACGATTCCCGTAAAAGCGGAAGTCACCCCCGAAGGCGTTCGCACGACGAGCGAGTTCACCATCAACCGCCACGACTGGAGCATCGACTACAAGGGCATGGCCGATGACCTGATCAAGGACAATGTCCTGATCAAGCTCAACCTGCTGTTTCCGCCGCCACCGGCGTAGGGCGCTGGTTCAGCGCCCCAGCACGGCATCGAGGCCGGACAGCACGAGGTTCAGTTTGGCTCCCGGGAGCTTGCCCACGCGTTCGATGAGAACGCTCTTGTCGAGAGTAATGATCTGCGACGCATTCGCTACCGAATCCTTCGGCAGTCTGGTTGCGTCCGTGGGGAGAAAGACGTTTCCGGGGACGTCGGCCCAGGACAGGTTCGTCGTGAGCGGCACACACACCACGGTTGCAATGCGACTCCGATTGAATGCGTCGCACTGGATGATGACGACAGGACGGCGGAATCCGGGACCCGACCCGGTCGGCTCCGCAAGATCGGCCCACCAGATTTCGCCCTGCGAGATCACCATTCCGTCTTCTTCAGGATTCGCCGTGCTGCGACAGCGACAAACTCGTCGCGTCGATCGCCGATCTCGTCACATGCATGATTGATCGTTTCCGTGACTTCGTCCGGCGCGTGCCGCGCGATGTATTCGCGTAACGCGGCGCTGAACACTTCGCTGCGTGACCGCTTCGCCCTGCGAGCGAGACGTTCCACTTTCTCGAAGACGTCGTCGGGAATGGATACGGCGGTTTTCATACCGGTAGTATAACCACGGTGCCGGCATTTCCTGACGCAGCTGTCGGCTTTCTCATACACTGCACGTCGTGCGCGAGTTGAGGCGGCGCGGGCAAATGTCGACAGTGGAACGAGTTGCGCGAAACGGGGTCTCGGCGAATCGTGGCACTCCGCTCGCCAATAGTGCGGGGCTGGAGGCCACATGAATCGCACCATACTCATCGCAGTCATCCTCGCCGCAATTGCCGTTCCGCTCGCTGCCGACGAGGTGTCATCGCCGAGCTTTTTCATCGAGCGCATCGAAGTCCGCAACGCGACGCGCGTCTCGCCCGACGTCGTCATCTCCGAGTCGGCGTTGCGCGCCGGCCGTGAATATTCGGAAGCCGAGCTGCGCGACGGCGCGAACCGTCTCAGCCGGCTGCCGTTCCTGCTGTCCGCCGATTTCTCGCTCGAACGGGGAACGGAGCGCGGGCGGCACGTCCTCGTCATCACCATCTCCGAAACGAAGCCGTTCTTCTTCCTGCTCGACGGGCGCGTGATCCTTGGCGAGTCGTACATCGGCTCCCCGAACGACGACTCGCTCGCCAACGGACAGGAAGCCGTGCTCGGCTTCCGCTGGTTCGTCGGTCGTCGCGGCGCGATTCACGTCGGCCTCTTCGGCGCCGACGACGACCGCGACTACACCGCCAGCTACTCCGCGTTCGGCGTCGGCTACACCCGGTACGATCTCTTCGGCACGCGCGCGTTCGTCACGCTGAACCTGAAGAAGCCTTTCGGAAACGCGAACGGCGGCGGCGAGCTCTCGCCGCAAATCGTCGCCGGCATTCCGCTGTCGATCAATCAGACCCTCACGCTCGACTACGACGAAACGCGCTTCGACACGCGCGAGCGGGAGTACTTCGAGCTCGGCACCGTCGAAGAGGGATTCACGCAACGCATTCTTTCCGCGAGGTGGTCGTACAACACGACCAATCGTCCGTTCGTCCCGACGAGCGGCACGATCGTCAGCGTCACGCCGGTCGCGGTCTGGGCGGATCGCAAGGGAGTCATCTACGAGCGCGGCGCCGATGACCGCATTCGTCCGAGCCGCCTGACCAGCGACGCGAAGAGCCTCGGCATCGACGCCAGCGCGAAGCGGTACTGGGAGCTCTCCGAGCGCGACTCCGTCTCCGCGGGCGTCGCGGGCGGGTGGGCGACGACGGACGAGCGGCGCAACATCGGCGACATCTCGTACGACTCGACCTTCGCCGTCATTCACGCCGGCTATTCGCACAGCCTGTGGGATCGCGCGCGGCAGAAGGACGGCGACTCACGCTTCGAATTCGACGTCCGCGCGGCCAGGCGCTCGCGCGAGCGCAGCGTCTTCCTCGAGCGCAACAACGACGTGCTCCAGATCTCCGGGGCGTGGGTGCGCCGCAGTTCGTACGGCACGCTGCGCATCGGGTTGGGGTACGCATGGTGACGCGCGCCGCATGGCTCATTGTTCTCATCGCCGCGGCTGCGTTCGCGCACGCGCAGTCGCGGCCGGCGTTCACGGTGCAGCCGGGAGGCGTCGTCGCCGCGACGCTTCCGCCGTCCGTGCTGCAGGATCCGGGCGTGCGCAAACAGCTCGGCAGCGGTCTGACGACGACGTTCCTGGTCGTCGCGCGGCAGCGTGAGGCCGGCATCCTCAGCGGCGCGCGGCTCGAGATCCGCTACGACCTCTGGGACGAAGTGTGGCTCGTGCGAAAGATCGAGTTCGATCGCCGCGAGGAGCGGCAGCGCATCACGTCGCGAGAGGCGCTGGAGAAATGGTGGCGCGCGCCGCTGCGGCTCCTCGCGACGGGCCGCGAGCGCGTGTCGCTGCAGATCGATCTCAACGTGCTCCCGTTCTCCGCCGCCGAGGAGGAAGACGCGCGGCAGTGGATCTCGAAGTCGGGCGGCGTCGGCACGGGAGGCGCGGGGAACGCGGGATTCGTCGAGGCGCTGATCGGCACGACGATCAGCGCGCGGCCGATCACGACGTTCAAGTGGAATGTTGCACTGTCGTTGAAGGAGCCATGACCGGGACGCGCTCGACGATTCTCGTATTGCTCACGATCGCGGCGGCGACGCTCGCGTTCTGGGCGGTGCTGCATCAGATCTCGAGTCTCTGGCTCGACGTCGCGCTGCGCCCCGAAGTGCGCGAGGCGCTGGCGCGGTCGATGGAGGATCAGAAGAAGCTCCGCGCGCTCGATCCGGAAAAGCGGGAGGAGTACCGCCGCCGTTTCGACGCGACGCACAAGCTGCTGAACCGCATCGAAGTGATCCGGATGAATCGCGCGGCGATGCTGCGGCGGTTCGAGCTGACGCTGCTCGTGGCGTTCGCGCTCGTGGCGATCCTCGCGGCGGTGAGTCTCTCGATCCGCTATCGCCGCGCGCGCGAGCGCGAGCGGCGTCAGTATCTCGAGCGCGTGACGACGCTGCAGGAAACGGCGCGCCGTCACGCGCACGAGATCAAGGGTCCGCTTACCGCGGCGCGGCTGGAAGCGGAGCGGATCGCGGACGCGGACATCCGGCAAAGCGTGACCGAGGAGCTCGACCGGCTGGCACGCTTCACCCGCGAGTTCTCCACGTTCGGCGGGCTCGGAAAGCCCGTCCTGCGCCGCGAGTCCCTCGGCGAGATGATCGACGAGTTCTGCACGACGTTCGCGCAGGCGTGGCCGGGGTTGGATGTCATCCCGAGCGTCGCGAGGGAGCCGGGCGGGGTATCGCGGCAGGCATCGGCATCGCAGCCCCGCCCGCACAGGTCCCTCGCTCACGCTCGGGATGACATCGTGTGCGTCGACCGCGATCTCTTTCGCCAGGTGCTCGTGAACCTCTGCACCAACAGCGCGCATGCGAACGCGACGCGCGTGACGCTGGCGATCGCGCGCGATGCGCTCGAGGTGTCGGACGACGGCAGCGGGGTTCCGGACTCGTTGCGCGGGCGGATCTTCGATCCTTATGTCACCACCGGGAAGGGGATGGGCCTCGGCCTCGCGATCTCGCGCAAAGTCATGCTCGAGCATGGCGGCGACCTGCGGCTCGTCGAGTCTTCGCCCGCGGGCACCACCTTTCGCATCACATTCGGGGAGCTGACATGCAGTTGATCCTGGTCGTCGAGGACGACGAGAAGATCGCGGCGAATATCACGCTGCGTTTGCGCGAGGAAGGCTACGGCGTGGTCGCGTTTCGCAATGCCGAGGATGCGCTCGCACATCTGCGCGACGCGACGCAGGTGCAGCCGGACATGGCGATGGTCGACGTGCGCCTCGGGAAAATGAGCGGCATCGACCTGCTGCGCGTCGTCGGCGACGCGATGCCGCCGGCGATCGTGATCTCCGGCGAGGCCTCGATGGCCGAGACGGTCGAGGCGATCCGCCTCGGCGTGCACGACTTCGTCGACAAGCCGTTCAGCCGCGAGCGGCTGATCAAGTCGGTGCGGAACTGTCTCGAGCACGCCGAGATGCGGCGGCAGATCGGCGAGCTGCGCTCGCGCGAGCAGCAGATCGTCGGCCGTTCCGAAGCCGTGGCCGCGCTGCGCGCCGCGATCGAGAAAGTCGCGCCCACCGAGGCTCGCGTGCTCATTCGCGGCGAAAGCGGCACGGGGAAGGAGCTCGTCGCAAACGCGCTGCATCGCCTCTCGCGCCGCGCGGCGCGCCCGTTCATCAAGCTCAATTGCGCCGCGATTCCGGCGCATCTCATCGAGGACGAGCTGTTCGGGCACGCGCGCGGCGCGTTCACCGATGCGAAGACGGCGAAGCGCGGACTCTTCGAGGAAGCCGACGGCGGGACGCTGTTCCTCGACGAGATCGGCGACATGGATCCGGCGCTGCAGTCGCGGCTCCTGCGCGTGCTCGAGGACGGGCGCGTGCGGCGCATCGGCGAGACGCACGATCGCGAGGTGAACGTGCGCGTCGTCGCGGCGACGCATCGCGATCTCCAGGCGATGGCGCGGGAGGGGCGTTTTCGCGAGGACCTCTGGTTCCGGCTATCGACGGTGCCGATCGACGTGCCGCCGCTGCGCGAGCGCCGCGACGACGTGCCGCTGCTCTTCACCACGTTCCTGCAGCACTTCTGCGCGCGCAATCAGCGCGTGCCGCTGTCGGTCGAGCGCGAGGTGCACGACGCGCTGGCCGCGTACGACTGGCCGGGCAACGTGCGCGAGCTGCGCAACGTCGCCGAGCGCGTGTCGGTCTTCGGCACCGATCCGGTGACGGCCGATCAGCTCCCGTCGTCGGTGATGCAGCGCGAGGCCGGCGTCGAGCATGGGCTGCTGCGCATCCCCGAGAACGCGCCGGTGCTGCCGCTGCGCGAGGTGAAGGCGCAGTGCGAGAAGGAGTACATCGAAGCGGTGCTGCGCCGCACGAACTGGAACGTCAGCCGCGCGGCGCAGCTGCTCGATCTGCAGCGCACGTACCTGCACGAGAAGATGACGCAGCTGGGGATCGTGAGGAAATGATGGCGCCGGGATCACCTCCGCGCATCGGCGAAACGAACTTCGCCGGTCGCGAGGTTCACGGAAAAACCGGCCCACCTCGCCTGGGACAGTCGCAGCGCTTCGCCGATGAGACTGTGGTCGGTGATCGCCAGTCGTCGAAATCCTCCGGAGCCGATGATGTCCGTTTTCCAGAGACGCCCGGCGGGTCCGAATGCTTCGAAGCGCATGTCGTTGTGATTGACGAGGAACACCGTCATCGGATCGTCCCGCATCACTCCGACGATCTCCGTCCCGATCTCTTCCACGAGCGTTCGCGACTTCGCGTCGATGACGTACCCGGCGCCTTCCGCGGATACGAAGAGGTGCTTGCCGCCGGGCATCATGAAGATCGTGCTGACGCACTTGTGACCGCGCTCGAAGCTGCCGATCCACGACGCTTCGCCGACCCCGATGCGGATAAAAATGCGTCCGCGTCCGGAGTCCCTGCCGTCCGGCGGGATCGCGATGACCGCTTCGCCCGGGGAGGGTGGAGAGGCGAGGAGCTCGGCCGCGGTCACCTGATTGCGTACTTCGACAGAGGGATCCGGGGCCAGAGGAACGCGCAGAGGAGCCGGAGACCTCCCACGGCGCTTCTGAGAGGCGTAACGCTGGCCGAACCATGCCAGGAGCTGCAACTGACGGTATCGTTGTGCGGCTTCACTGCCGGGGCCCTGTTCCTTCGCCGACCGCTGCGCCTCCCGGATGATTGCCTCCAGCGTCGTGCCGACCTCGGGGTCGTTTTCCTCGAGGACGCAGCCGAGCTCCCGAGTGATTCGTTGGAAATCCCTCAGTGCCTGCTCGAGAATCTCGTCGCGCTCGACGGTCCGGTCATAGATGTCCGCGAGCTCCTCGGAGGTGTGGAGATTCGTGTACCGCGGCTGCGATTTCCCGAGGCGCAGGCGCCTGGCAGCGCGGCGGAGTTTCCGTCTCACGTTCGCCGGCACGAGCGCGTTCACCTGCGAAGCGGGGGCATGGCTGGCGCGCTGCAACACGTCGACGGCCTGGTGGACCAGCGCCGCCGCTCGTTTGGGTGCATTGTCGTTCTTCATGACGTTATGGAGCCCGGGCGCCTGCGAGCGCGCCCGGGCTCACTACCTCCTTACTTTACGTTTGAGGGCGACGTCGGTGTCGGCGCTGGAGGGGCCTGCGTCGTCTTCCTGCGACGCGAGGCGGCCTTCAGCCGCTTGATTTCCTCGACGTGCGGCACGAGCACCGCCTTCGCCGGATCCCTGGCGAGCTGTGTCCCGATCGAGTACGCCTGCGTACCGATGAGCGCGAGCCGTTGCCGGCGATTGAGGTTTGCTCCCTCGATGCCTTTCAGGAACGCGCGAGCCTCTTCGGCCGCGGCGTCCCAGCGGAGCGAGTCGTCCTGCAACTGACGGACTTCGTCGAGCGGCTGCCCGATCGCCTGCGATACGTTGTCGAGGACGCCGATGACGTTGATCGATGCCTCGACGATGGGCTTCGACAGCATCCGCAGACGCTGTTTGACCTGCTTGCGCTGCTCCTTCGACAACGGCGCGACGTCCTCGATCTGCGAGCGCATGATGCGCAGCTGGGCGATGACCGCTTCGGGTGTCAGCCTGGCCGGATCGGGGGTTGATGGAACAGTGGTGTTATTGACGGGATCACTCATGACATAAGCCTCCTTGTGCGAGCTCAGGCCGGAGGTGACGTCACGACTCGTCGACGAGTGCGAGGCGGCCACCGGCTGGAAGTCTCGGCCACGCGCCGATTCTTCCGGATGATGTTTTCCCGAGGTGTGTACACACCCCGAGTGCCCGCGACAGGAGGAGCAAGCTCAACTCCCGCGCCGGTACAGGACTGATGTGCTATCCAGCACGCCCGTACCGCCGACAGCCGCCGAAAATCTTCGCTCTTTCGAGCTCAGATTTCGTGGTTCTGTATTCTAGCGGTCGCTTGCCCCTTGTCAAGTGCAACGCTGCTGCGCGTCGGGTGTGCATGTGTGCACCGAGTGCGCAACGCTGCTGCGCGTCGGGCGTGCACGTGTGCACCGGGGGTGCAACGCTGCTGCGCGTCGGGCGTGCACGTGTGCACCGAGGGCGCAACGCTGCTGCGCGTCGGGCGTGCACGTGTGCACCGGGGGTGCAACGCTGCTGCGCGTCGGGCGTGCACGTGTGCATCGGGGGCGCAACGCTGCTGCGCGTCGGGCGTGTACGTGCGCATCGAGGGTGCAACGCTGCTGCGCGTCGGGCGTGCACGTGCTCACCGAGGGCGCAACGTCGGTTTGCCGTTATGTTCTTTTTTGGCGGGGCCGACGGGACTCGAACCCGCGACCTCCGGCGTGACAGGCCGGAGGTCGCGGGTACTTCGTTCGCGCTGGCGCCGGCCACGGCATTCGCTGCTCCGTTGCCTCCGTTCGTGCCCTACGTTCCCGAGTCTCCCGCGAAACGTCGGCGGCGTCTTGCCGCGCGTCGTCCCTCCGGCGAATCGCTGCAGGAGTCGCCGGAGTCGGCGCGGCGCAAGCGTCCCGATGGCATCCGCGAAGCGACGCTCGGCTACCTTGAACTCGGCTATCAGCGCTTCGTGCCGTTCCTGCGGCTGCGCGGCCATTGGCTTGCGTCCTTGGGGTTCAAGACCCGAACGCGCGTCTACATCGAAGCGTCAGAGGGTTGTCTCGTCATCACCGTCAAAGACCCCGCGAAGGCGAAAAAGGTCGCGCAATCTCCGGCCGAGCAGCCGGGCACCGTCGCGGAACTGATCGCCGCTCGCGTCACACGGAGGCAACGCGTCTCCAGAACTGCCGCCGCCAACCGTCCCGTCGTGAGGCCGCCAATCCTGGCGTCGCCATCGGGTCTCGTCGCTTCGTCTCTGACGGGGTATTGGGGGGATCTAAGGTATAATGTTATAAAGGTGGAAAGAATGTAAGATATAATAGTGACTGAGGCCAGCGATATGAGCAACCCCGAATCTTGGCTCGAAGCCGCGCAGCGCAGGGAGACTACGCCGTTCGACTACATCATCGTCGGCTCGGGCCCGGGCGGGGGGCCCCTCGCCTGCCGCCTCGCTCTCGCGGGCAAGCGCGTGCTGGTCGTCGAGGCCGGCGGTGACCCCCTCGAGGCGAAGCCCTCGCCGGCCTACCCCGACTCCGGAGTCGGCGAGGTGACGCGCATACCCTGCTACTACGCCGCCGCCTCCGAAGCCCCCGAGATGAGCTGGATGTTCTCCGTCCGTCACTACGATGATGACGAGAGGCAGCGGCTCGACGAGAAGTACAACCATGTTCCCCTGGACCCGAACCGTCCGCCGGGCGACGCCGACGCCCCGCTCGACCACAAGTTCCTCGACCCGCACCCGGGCGGCGGCAAGCAGGGCGTCTTCTATCCGCGCGCCTCCGGCATCGGCGGCTGCACCTCGCACCACGCGATGATCATCATCGCGCCCAACGGGCGCGATTGGAACCACATCGCCGAGCTGACCGGCGACGACTCCTGGCGCGCGGACGAGATGCGCCAATACTTCGCCAGGATGGAGCGTAACCTCTACATCCACGACTACAGCCAATTCCTGCGCAAGCTGCTCGGCGTCTTCTACCTTCTGTGGCGCTGGTTCGCGCTCATCTTCTACCCGCGAAGCTCCGTGAAGAACGGGGGCCACGGCTTCGACGGCTGGCAGCCGACCAGCTTCATAGACCCCTTCCTCCTGGTCACCATCAAGAAGACCGACCGCCCCTTCTTCAAGCTCATCGCCCGCTCGGCGCTCGCGGTGCTCCACACCAACCGCTCGTTCGTCGCGCGTCTCAAGGGCGCGCTGCTCAGGCTGCGCGTGGTGCAGCACATCGACTTCAACGACGTCAACACGCGCCGCGCCAGCCCCGAGGGCGTCTTCCTCATCCCCATCGGCACCGAGAGCAGGAGGGGCGTCGGGGGTGAAGATGGGCAGGTCTTCTTCGGCAGCCGATCGGGCCTGCGCGAGTTCCTGATCCGCACGTCGAAAGACCACCCCGACCGGCTCGTCATCGCCACCGGAGTCCACGTCACCCGCGTGCTCTTCGAGAAAAACGAAGAGGGCGAGGCGCCGCGCGCAATCGGCGTCGAGGGAGTGGTGGGCGAGCATCTTTATGAGGCCAGTCCCATGCAGGAGCCCGCGGACGAGGGCGCCGTGGTGCGCTACTTCACCGCGGGCGAGGTCATCCTGAGCGGCGGCTCCTTCAACACGCCACAGCTCCTCATGCTCAGCGGCATCGGTGACCGCGAGCACCTCGCTGAGCACGGCATCGAGTACCTGTGCGGGGAAGACGGCATGCCACTCGGCGGCGGCGCGGGCGAGTACGGCTACGGACGGCCGGCCGCGCCCATCGTCCACCTGCCGGGCGTTGGGCGCAACATGCAGGACCGCTACGAGGTCACCGTCGTCAGCGAGTTGAACCAGGAGCTGTCCTCGCTCGCCGGCGTGACCTTCTCGCCCGGCGACAAGAACGACCCGGCGCGCACCGCGTGGCTGGCCGGCAAGAAGGGGCTCTATGCCACCAACGGCGGCACGCTCGCCGTCATCCGACGCTCGGCCGCGCTGCACGACGACGAGCGCGAGCCCGACCTCTTCACCTTCGGCGCGTCGGCCGCCTTCCGCGGCTACTACTGGAACTGGTCGCGCGAGCTGTTCAAGAACATGCTCGGCGGCGACTCCGGCGGGCGCAACCTCTGGAGCTGGGTCATCCTCAAGGCGTACACGCACAACAACGGCGGCACCGTCCGGCTGCGGACGGCCAACCCGTTTGACATGCCCGAAATCAACTTCCACTCCTTCGAGGAGACGCCCGGCGACGGGTGGAAGAAAGACCTCGCGGCGCTCATCGACGCCGTCCGCTTCATGCGCAGCGTCAACGCGCGCAACCCCAGGCAGTTCGTCTACGAGATTCAGCCCGGCGGGCACATCGCAGACAACTCTCCCGAGATGGAGGACTGGATCAAGACGCAGGCCTGGGGGCACCACGCGTGCGGCACCTGCCGCATCGGCGCCGACCGCTGGCAGGCCGACACGGCGGAGCTCAACGACCGGCGCGCCGTGCTCGACAGCCACTTCCGCGTGCACGGCGTCAGGGGTCTCCGCGTCGTGGACGCCTCGGTCTTCCCGAGGATTCCCGGCTACTTCATCGTCGCGCCCATCTTCATGGTCAGCGAGAAGGCAGCCGACACGATTCTGGACGACGCGGCCGCCGAAGCGCGCCTCGCGCGGCGGGAGAGGTCGTGCGCCGAGCCCCCACCGACCGGGTCGGTTGCAGAGAGTAGGCCGGCGAGGGTTCTTTTCCCTCGGCCTGGAGACCGAACTTGCGAAAGGAACGCTCATGTCTGATGAATACGATCCCCCCGTCGTCTCTCCGACCCGGACAGAGCTCGCCGATGTGGGCGGGCAGCGGCAGCAACAGGACTTGCAAGCCCGGGAGGCCGACGAGCGGCAGTACGAGGAGAACCATCAACGGCATTTGATGGATCACCCCAACGTCTGCCTGGAGGAGTCCAGCGATTTCTACTCGGCCGTCACCCCGGCGATAGACCGCTTCGTCCCGTCCGACCTCGAGGCGAAACCGCTCAGGGCGCATGTGGGGGCGTGTCGTAACGACGGCACGTGGCCGCCCTGGGTCGTAGAGGGCGACCCGGACAAGACGCCCTGCGAACAGTACGTCGAATGGTTCAACTACATCTGGAACAACGGCGACCCCAGCCAATGGAACGCGACGGTGTTCACGAACAACTGCGTCAACATCGATCCTTCGGGGATGAGTACGGGCGCCGAGGAGAGCGCGCTGAACTTCATCATGCTCTTCAGGTACTTCCCCGAGCTGCGCGGTGAGGTCGTCTCGTGGGGCACCAACGAGACCGAGCTGTTCATCAACTGGCGCTTCAGGATTCCGAACAAGGTCAAGGGGAGGCTGCCTATCGGCCCGATCACGCAGACGCTACAGGAGCAGCAAGGCGGCCGCGACTTCCTCATCCCCGTCATCGACAAGTTCTGCTTCGTGGACGGGCGGGTGAGCTATCGCGCCGCCTACTTCGACACCTTCACCCTCATCGGCCACCTGTCCGACAACTTCTCGGCGAACCAGCTCTACGACTACCTGATCGCGTGGACGTGGAAGGCATTCACGAGCGGCGCGCTGCCATTCCTGCTCAAGGTGTTTACCAACCTCTTCCTGGGACTCTTCGTATGGCCGCCCACGCCCAGGGAGACCGGCCTGGTCGGGTTCTCGGGCGACCGGGCCGTGACGCTGAAGTGGAACAGGGTTCCCGACGCCGAGGCGTACAGGCTGTGCCGGGCCACCGCCATCGAGGGGCCTTACGACCCGCTCCCGCTGGGCGGCGACCCCGAGCAGCACGAGATCGTCGGCACCACCTACACCGACTTGAACGTCACGGACGGCACGCCCTATTGGTACACGGTCAGCCCGATTATCAGAGTGAAGGGAGAGGGGAGAAGGGCGTCGATCATGGAGAGCCTGCAGATCGCCAGTGCGCGGAAGTCGCAGCTCTGAGCGTAACCGGGCGGGCCGCCGGCTCGGGTCGGAGACTCAATCCCGCGACTTACCACCCGAGATGAGGAGATCTGCAATGTTTGTGGGACCGTTGGATCACGTACCTTATTGGCACTTGCATGCTCCGAATGGCGCTGCCGGGTGGATGTATCTCATCGCGTTCATCGCCACGGCGGTCGCCTACCTGACGCTGATCGTTTTCCCACGCCAGTCCTGGGCCAATTTCTGGTTCGCCGGCCTGATTCTGCCCCTGCTGCTCAGCATCCTCTACACCTTCGTGCTGTTCATTGGTTTCTTCGTGCCGAACATCTCGAGCCCCTTCGAATTCTTCTCACTGCCGGGGCTCAGGTTTCTGTTTGCGAAGAACCTGCTCCTGCTCGCGGGATTCCTCGATCTGCTCATCATGCCACTGCTGCTGGCGGCCTGGATGGCGCGGAAGGCGGCGCAGGTCCGCATGCCCTACATCTACCTCCTGATCTGCCTCGTCGTGACCTTCGGGGCGCCGGGCACCGGGTTCGTTCTGTACGCGCTCTTCGCCGGGCTGGGCGGGAAGTGGTCGCAGATCGCAAGATTCGACGGCCAGCCGCCGGTCAACACCTCGCCGGTCTTCGCCCGCTCCGGCGACTGAAGGTCATGCGGCGCGCGGCGTCATTTGCGCGCGGCGAGGAAAATGTAGGGCCGCCTGAGAGGCGGCCCTACATTTCACGCTTAGTGAACCTGGATGTTGCCGCCGCCGAGGGGCTGCGGCGATCCGCTGTCGTACACCGTGGACAGAGTCGTCTTGTCCCACACGCGAATGCGGAACGTATCCGGCGAACCGTCCGAGACCACGACGAGGAAGCCGTACGAGCCGCTGCCGTTAATCGTCGCCGTGCCCTGATACTGCGCGTTCGAGCCGGAGACGACGAGCCAGTCATAGGACGTACTCTTCAGATCCGAGCCGGCGAGCTTGAACTGCGTGACGCCGGTCGGCGCGGTCTGGTTCTTCTGATACTTCGCATTCACGGTCAGCGTGCCCTTGCCGGAAGGCGTGTCGATGAAGCCGCCGCCGGTCACGAAGCTGCCCGTGTTCTCGGCGTCGACGACGATCACGTAAGTGAAGGTCGTGGAGTCGGAGCCGCCGTCATCGTCGGCGACGACCACGGTCACGCCGTACACGCCCGGCGCCGCGTAGATGCGCGAGGCGAGGCACGTGCCGGCGGTGCAGCTGATCGTCGAAGTCGTGCTGTCGTCCCACGTCACGGTTGCCGTGTGCGTGTCGGCCGCGCCGTCGTCGGTGTACGTCGTGGTGATCGATGCCGAGTTGCCGAGCTGCACCGGAGCGGTCGGGCCGGAGATCGACGTGATCACCGGGGCGACGTTCGTCGCGGTGACCGTCTCGAGATCGCTGCCGTTCGCGCTGCCGGAATCGGTGACGGTCACGGTCACGTCATACGCGCCATCGTCGTCGGGAGTGAAGTTGATCGAGGTGCTGCTGCCGCTCGCGTACGGCGAGCCGTTCTTCGTCACCGACCACGCGTAGGTGAACGTGCTGTCGTCGACGTCGCTGACGCTGACGGTCGCGGTCACCGCGCTGCCCTCATTCGTCGAGGACGGAACGGTGATCGACGCCGACGGCGCGTCGTTGACGGCGTTGACGGTGACGTTCACGGTCGCGGTCGCGCAGAGCGACGGCGTGCCGTTGTCGCAGACGGTGTAGGTGAAGCTCGCCGGACCGTTGTAATTCGCGGGCGGGATGTACGTGACCATTCCGCCGGAGAGCGTCGCGGGGGCGCTGACGCTGGTGACGGTCAGCGACTGCGCGCTCTCGTTCGCCGGGCCGGCCGCGTCGTTCGCGGTCAGGTTCGAAGCCGCGAACACCAGCGACGTGTCTTCGTTCGTGCTCTTCGCGTCATTGACCGCGACCGGCGCGTCGTTGACGGGGTTGACGGTGATCGACACCGTGCCGGTGTTCGAGGTGCCGGAGCTGCTGCTCACGCGGAACGTGAACGAGTCGGAGCCGTAGAAGTCGGGCGCCGGCGTGTAGGTGCGGTTGGCGTCCGTGCCGCTGAGCGCGCCGTACGACGGGCCGGTGAGGATCGTGTACGTCAGAGGATTCGCGTTCGGGGTCGCGACGTCGAGCGTGAACGAGGCCGCGTTGTCTTCGTTCGTCGTCACCGACGAATCGTCGACGCCCGGAGGATTCGCGCCGTTGACGCCCGCTTCGACCGCGTTCTCGATCGCGTCGGGGATGTTGGCGAAGAGGTCGTAGCCGCTGAGCGCTTCGACGGCGTCCACGCTGGTCAGGTAGATGTGCCAGTCGTCGTTCCGGATGCCCTGAATGTTGGGCATGATCACGCAGATCGTCCGCGTCGCCGCGGTCACGCGCGCGACGTCATCGCCGGAAAGCTTCGGCAGCACGAGCGCGCACTTCCATGTCTGCGACGGCACGGTCACGTTGCCGTTCGCGATCGTGGTCGCGAAGCCGTTGCTGCCGGTGCCGCCCGTGCCCGAGCCGCCGGCGACGATGTAGAGCTCATTCGACGGCAGGAGGGCGCGGAGGTCGTTCTCCAGATCCGCCCACGGACCCTGGTTGTTGTCGGGCGCCTGCGGAATCATGTTCGACATGAGGAACGTCGCCTGGTTGATCGGGATCGACGTCTCCTTGTCGCGGTCGGCGTTCGGCACCATGTGGCCGCGGTCGAAGCCGCTGTTCTGATAATCGACGTGCGTGACGCGATACCAGTCGGGCGACACGGCGGGGTCGGCGCGGAACGTATCGACGCGCGAGAGCGTGCCGACCCATTCGTCGGTCAGGTGCCAGCTCACCCAGTTCGGGGTTCCGCGGTCGCGGTTGTACGAGAGCGAGAACTCGCCCTTCTCCATCAGGTAGTTGTTCGGCTGCAGGGTGTCGTTGACGGCGCCGGAGGGGTTGCCGAACGTCAGATGCACGTCCGGCGTGTACGGCGGCAGGGTGCCGGTGGCAACGGTGAAGGTCCACGAGTAATCGGCCGGCAACGTGTCGGTGTTCGGGCCGGCGTCATCGACGTCGACGTCGAACACGAAGTTCTTGTAAACCGTCGCGGTGCATTGCTCGCCGGCGAGGAAGTTGACGTTCGGGATGATGATCCAGCTGCTGCCGCCGAACGCCGAGGCGGTCGTGGCGTCGTTGTGAAGTCCCGAGCTGACGCAGCTGATGTTGAACCACGCGCCGCTGACGGTGACGTCCTCGGTGAAGGTGACGGTGATGCTGGCGTCGCGCGGCGCGGATGACGTGTTGTTGCTCGTGTCGACGTCGAGCACCGACGGTCCGATCTCCTGGATCGGCGTGGTGCGGCGCGGATTCGGCGCGCCGGTGACGAAGTCGGAGCCGTTGACGTTCGTGTCAGTGGCGCCGCCGCTCTTGCGGAAGATCGCCGTGGTGTTGCTCGCACCCGGAGCGCGCGAGGCGCCTTCGAAGCAGTTCGCGGTCGTGCCATAGCCGACCAGATCGACGAGGGTCGGATTACCGCTCGGGCAGCCGCTGGGCAGAACGCCGCCGCTGACCAGAGCGACCTTGCCCGCGGTCGCGCTCAGGTTGAGGGAGCCGTTGATGTTCGCCAGCGGAAGCGGCGCGCCGACCGCGCCGCCCGAGGCGAGCGAGATCAGGTAGTACTCGCCCGGCTGGATGATCCCGCCGAGGGGCTGCGCCTGCCAGGCCGTGCCGGTCGCGGAGCCGTACTGAATCGACCACCCGGCGGTGTCGATCGGGCCCGCCGTGGCGTTGTACAGCTCGACGTAGTCGTTCTGATACGTCGCCCCGCTGTTTCCGCCGCCGCCGTAGATCTGGCTGATGGTGAGATGCGTGAGCGGCGCCGGAGTGACGGCGATGTTGACCGCCTGCGTGACGATCGGGTTGACGTTGTCCGACAGCCGCGCGGTGAAGGTGGCGGTGCCGCTGAAGCCCGCCTGCAGCGTGACGGTGTAGGTCACGGAGCTCGTGCCCTGACCGGCGGTGACGACGGCGGAGGAAACGCCGCTGCCCGCGGTCGCGGACCAGTTGAAGATGCCGTTGTCGTCGCTTCCCGACAGGCTCAGGGTGAACGGCGCCGCGTCCTGCGCGACCGTGGCGATCGGATTCGCCGGTGCCGTGATCGCCGGAGGATTGTTCACGACGAGCGGATTGACCTGAATGTTGACGGCCTGCGTGGTCGGCGGGTTGACCGAGTCGGAGAGCGACGCGGTGAACGTCGCCGGCCCGTTGAAGCCGGCCTGCAGCGTGACCGTGTAGGTCACGTTCGCGGTGCCCTGACCGCCGGTGACGACGACGGACGAGATGCCTGCGCCCGCGGTCGCGGACCAGAGGAAGAGATTGTTGTCATCGCTTCCCGACAGACTGACCGTGAACGGCGCCGCGTTCTGATTGACGGTGGCGATCGGGTTCGCCGGCGCGTTGATCACCGGCGGGAGATTGCCGCCGGGGCAGACGTTGAACGCGCTCGCGGTGTTGCGCGGCGTGGGCGCACCCGTCGAGAAGTTGCCGGCGTTGTTATCGGTGTCGGTACAGCCGCCGAGGGCGCGGATCGCGGCGGTCGTGTTGCTGAGCGTGGCCGTGGGGCCCGCGCCTTCGAAACAGTTCGCGCCGCCGAATCCGACGAAGTCGACCACGCCGGCAGGACAGCTGCCGCTGAGCGCTGCGGTCGATGCGACGAGCGCCACCTTGCCGGCCGTCGCGCTCATCGGAATGGTGCCGGTGGCATCGGGCGTGGGAAGGTTTACGGTTCCACCGGTGCCGATAGCCTCCTGGACCAGATAGTACTGGCCCGGAGCGATGGTGCCGCTCAGGTTCGTGACCTGCCATGTGGTGCCGGCAGAGCTGGCGTACTGCACGGACCATCCGGACACGGAGACCGGCGAGGTGCCGCGATTGAACAACTCGATGAAGTCGTTCTTCAGCGTTGCGCCGGCGTTGCCGCCGCCGCCATAGACCTGGCTGATGACGATATTGGGGGACGCCGCCGCGGCGATCTGAGGGAAGGAAATAAGGCAAACGAGCAGCAGTCCGAAAATAGAGTTACGGCGCAAATTCATCGATAGGTCCTCAGTTGGTAAAGGGTGTTTCCGGGGTGGACCGCTAATAGTGCGGGAAAGGGACCTTAAATTTCAAGAGCGAGCTGTTTTTTACTCGCCTTCGTTCGGATCGACCACGGCCGCGGCCGTCAGCTCGGCGGACGCGGCAGCGTACTCCGGCAGCCCGGCCGCGCGCAGCGGGATGTGCTTCTCGACGAGGTCGCGCGTGCCGTACACGGCGAGCTTTTCCATCAGGAACTCGAACTTCGACTCCATCGCGTCGAGGATCGGCTGCTTCGCGGAGTCGGGGAGGTCCCACAGGCGGCGCTTGAACGGGCCGAGCGCTTTCTTGCGCGTCTTGTAGACGAACTGCTCGTCGGTCTCTTCCTTCTTCCGCTCGTCCATGCAGTTCGCGAAACAGAAGGCGCGGATCTCGTCGCGCATCTCCGCCGGCAGCGACGGCGCGTCGAGGATCATGTTCTGGAATCCCGTCGCGAGATGGATCTCGACGGCGTCGTTTTCGGGGAACTGGTTGAAGACTTCTTCCGGCAGCGTCGACGCGCCGTGCTGCACCGAGCCGGCGATGCGATATTCCTCGCGGCAGATGCGCGTGGTCTCGCGGAGGACGTCGAAGTCGATGCTGGCCTCGGCGATGGAGCCGTCGGCCATCGGGACGCCGCCGTGCGACGTGCCCGTCTGCACGGAGATCTTGGCCATGCCGGGGTCGCCGCCGAGCTCGCGCTTCACGCCGTCGATGTACGCGCGCACTTCGTCCGGCTGCGTGTTGTACTTGCCGACCTCGCCGATCTCGCCGCCGATCGAGACCTCGATGCCTTTCGGTTGCCGCGCGCGGATGTACTTCGTGAAGTGCGCGGTCCAGGTGTAGTTCTCGCGCTGCTGTTCGTCGCGGGTGTCGAAGGAGAGGTCGACCAGCGTCGAGGTGTCGATGTCGATGTTGTAGAACTCCGCGGCGATCGCTTCGTCGATGAGCGACTCGAGCGCTTTCACTTCCGACCTGCGCCCGTCATCGGTCGCCCACTTCTTCGCGCTCGCCTGGAAGTGATCGCCCTGGATGAATACCGGGCCCTGGTAGTTTTCCGCGATGGCCGCCGCGAGCACGCACGCCGCGTATTCGGCGGGGCGCTGCTCGGTGTAGCCGATCTCGCTGCGCGCGATCTCGAAGATGAACGGGCCGACGTCGTGGCGCATCGCCGCGCGGAAGAGAGCGCGTGCAACGTCGTACGTCAGTGCGCGGATGTTGAACGCCGGCACGGTGAACCTGCGATCGATCTCGCCGCGGCCGAGAGCCTGGTAGAGCGGAAGGATCGACGACGCGATCGCGCCGCGCTCCCGCGCCTCGAGATGAATGGTGCGTCGCGCGGCGGCCTTCGCCGCTTCATCGCCGAAGACGGCGGTGCGCACGAGGTCATCGATGGACTGCTTCATGACCGCGAACTCTAGCAAACGTGGCGCCGGATCGTCTCCACGAGCGCGGTCAGGTCGAAGGGCTTCAGCACCGCGCCGTTCGCGCCGAGGGTGCGGAGCTCGTCGGGCTCGATCGGCTCGCCGCTCAGGATCAGCACCGGGACCGACGCCAGCGCCGCTTCGGAACGGAGCGCCTGCAGCGTCTCGTCGCCCGACATGCCGGGCATGTTGCGGTCGAGGAGGATGAGGTCGGGAGTCTGCCGGCGCGCCTCTTCGATCGCCTGCCGCCCGCTTCCGGCGTCGATGGCATCGAACCCGAATTCGCGCAGCACACTGCGCATCAGCAGGAGGATCGGGCCGTCATCGTCGACGACGAGAATGAGAGGCTTCCGAGACATGGGACGATGGCGGAGTTTAGCAGACGAGCCGTTTGGCGTCTGTGCGCGGGATAAACTGCAACGACGATGGCCGTTCGGCATGATCGCAAGGTCAGCATTCTCGACGTGATGGGTCCGGTGATGGTGGGTCCCTCGAGCTCGCATACCGCGGGCACGGCGCGCCTCGGGCGCGTGGCGCGCGAGATCCTCGACGAGGATCCGCTGGAGGTCCGGTTCTCGCTGCATCCGCCGCTCGCGGCGACGTATCGCGGGCACGGCTCGGACTTTGCGCTCGTCGGCGGCGCGATCGGCTTGAATGTCGACGATCCGCGAATCCCCGAGGCGATCCGCATCGCGGAGCAGATGGGCGTGACGATCGAGTTCGCCGAAGAAGACCTCGGCGACGTGCATCCGAACACGGTCCACGTCGAGATCAAGGGACCGACGCGCGAGGTGGAGATCATCGGCTCGTCGATCGGCGGCGGAGTCATCGAAGTCTTCAAGATCAACGGCTTTCAGACGCGCTTCAAAGGCGACTCGCCGACGCTGCTGCTCTTCTATCGCGACCGCCCCGGCATGATCTCCGAGGTCACGCAGATCATCGCCGAGGAAGGCATCAACATCGCGTCGCTCTACTGCTCGCGCAAACAACGCGGCCGCGACGCCTTCATGCAGATCGACGTCGACTCGCCCATCTCGGACGAGGCGCTGCATCGGATCTGCTCGGCGGAGGATGTGGCGGACGCGAGGTATCTGGACAGGATCCCTTAGGCAGGAGGTATGAGGGATGAGGCATGAGGAATGAGGTGACCGGGAATGCCACATGCCCCATCCCTCATTCCTCATACCTGTCACCTCCATGATCGAATCCTTCAAACATCTCGAAGAGCTGGCGCGCGATCGCGACCTCGCGGAAGTTTTTCTCGAAACCGACGAGCAGGAGCATGCCGTGCCGGCGGAGGACATCGTCGAGGCGCTGCGCAAGCGGCGCGCGGTGATGCGCGAGTGCGTCGAGCGCGGCATGAGCGGCGGCGAGTCGATGGGAAAGCTCGTCGGCCATGAAGCGCGGCTGCTGCACGAGGCCTTCGTCGAAGGCCGCACGTTTCTCGATCCGCTGACCGTGAAGGCGGAGCTGTACGCGCTGTCGGTGATGGGCGAGAACTCGCGCATGGGCGTGATCGTCGCGGCGCCGACCGCGGGCGCGGGCGGCATCGTGCCGGGCACGCTGCTCGCGCTCGAGGAAGAGCGCCGCATCGATCCCGAGCGCACCGTGCGCGGACTCGTCGTCGCCGGCGGCATCGGCTCCGTCATCGCGCTGTCGGCGAACATCTCCGGCGCGGCCGGCGGCTGTCAGAACGAAGTCGGCGTCGCCGCGGCGATGGCCGCGGGGGCGGTGGCGTACATGATGGGCGGCAACACGCGCATGTCGATTCACGCCGCGGCGATCGCGCTCAAGAACACGCTCGGCCTCGTCTGCGACCCCGTTGGCGGACTCGTCGAAGTGCCGTGCGTGAAGCGCAACGCCCTCTTCGCTGTGCACGGCCTCACCGCCGCGCAGCTCGCACTCGCCGGCGTCGAGTCGGTGATCCCGATGGACGAGATCGTCGAGGCGATGGTGCGCATCGGCCGCTCATTGCCGCGCGGCCTCCGCGAGACCGCGGAAGGCGGACTCGCGACGACACAAACCGGCACAGCGATCGCGCTGCGGCTGAAGGAAGAGGCGAATCGCCGCCGCGCGGAAAAAGCCGCCGAGCGCGAGCGCGCCGCGCAGGAGCGGAAGGAACATTTACACGATCAGGGGTAATACCCGCGGATCGTTTTCACTTTCCCTTCCGCCGTCTGCACCGTGACCTCGCGCCACTGCCCGCCGGTCTTCACTTCCGCGGCCGGGTAGAAGCCGAGGACGTACTGTGAGCGCAGCTCGGTCTGGATGTCGGTGTAGATCTTCGTGAGGTCGGCGGCGCTGTCGATGTAGAACGACGACCCGCCGGTCTCGCCGGTGAGGCGATTCAGCTTCTGCCGCACGTCCATGTCCGTCATGCGGATGCCGATGCCGACCGAGTAGATCGGCACCGCCGCGCGCTGCGCGTACTCGAGCGCCTGCTCGTAGGTGAATTTCGACGCCGTGTCCTTGCCGTCGGTGAGCAGGATCAGCGCCTTCTGCCCTTTCACGTTCTGGAAGTTGTAGAGCGAATAGACGACGGCGTCGTACAGCGCGGTCGACTCCTCGGGGCGCAGTTTCGCGAGTCCGCTGTTCAGTTCCGTCAACACGTTCGACCACTTCTGCACCACGTGCGGCTGTGAGTCGAAGGCGACGATGAACGCCTTGTCGCCCCTGCGCATCACGTTCTGGAAGAACGCCGCGCCGGCGGCGCGCGCCTGCTCCATCTTGTCGTTCATCGATCCCGACGTATCGACGGCCATGCCGACGGAAAGCGGCAGGTCCTTCACGTGCTCGAACTTCGCCAGCTTCACCGGCTTCCCTTCGTCGAGCACCTTGAACGACGCCTCGGCGAGATCGTTCACCGGCTTGCCGTCGCGCGTCACCGTGGTCGGGAGCTCGACGAGGTGGACGTTGATCTCGGTCATGAAGTCGGGCGTGTTGACCATCACCACGTCTTCCACCGGATCGATGTCTTCGGCGTCCTTCATCGTGGCGACGGCGCGCAGGTAGCCGACGCCGTCGGTCGCAGGGATGTTGACGGTCTGCACGAACGGCGGGTCGTACATCGTGGACACGCGCTGCTCGTTCCAGTAGAGGTCGAGCGACGCGAGTTGCTTCCCCTCGGGGACGCGCACTTCGACCTCCACCCGCGTCGGTCCGCTGAGCTTCGGCGCGAGGCGAGGGGAGACGATGCGGACGCGGAAGGGATCGGTGCCGGTGTTGACGACGACTTCGTCGCCGGTGATGACCGCGCCGTGCGCGTCGAGCGCGACCGCGCGCACGCGACGCGGCTTCGGCACGGTGCCGAAGTCGAAGTCGAGCGTGTACGGCGGCGCGCGGCGCGTGGCGACGCGCTTGCCGTCGAGCCAGAACTCGACCGACTTGATGCCGGTGCCGCTGACGATGGTCTGAATGGTCTGCAGTCCGCTCATCACGCTGTCGGGCAGCGGGACGATGCGCAGCCCCGCGCGCGTCGACTGCAAATCCTCCTGGATCGCGGCGAGCGTTTGCGATTCCGCGGTCGGCTTCACCGCGACTTCGGGGACGGTCAGGTCGCTCTCGAGAATCGCCTGCGCATTCGTCGCCGCGTCGGTGATCTTGATGCGCGACTTGTACGACGCCGGACGCAGCATGCGGTCGATGACGATCGGCAGCTTCTCGTCCTGGATGTCGCCGGGGAAGTTGAATCGATAGCGGTACCGCTCCCACATCGCGTCGTTGCGCAGCACTTCGCCGACGACATCGATCGTGTAGACCGACACGCCGCCCGCGGTGGTGGTCCTGAGCTGCGCGCGCGGAATCTGGATCGTGATCTGCGCATCGGTCTTCATTCCTTCGCCGGACGGGTACTGCACGCCGATCTCCGCGGTGAGCTTCGGCGCTTTCGGATCGACGAGGACGGCCGAGCGGAGGATGCGTCCGATGTCTTCCTCGTTCACGGGCGGCGGCTTGAAGACGGTGGCGAGCTTGTACTGGTCGGACTGCATGCTGGCGATGGCGGTGAGGAGCGCTTCGCCCTGGGCGCAGCCCATGACGATGTCCTGCGACGTCCACGCCTGTTGCGTGGCGTCGATGGTGTCGGACCGCAGCGCCTGGATTCCCTCGGTGAACGGATCCCAGAGCCGGTACTCGCGCATGTTGCGCGGGAGATAGAACAGCAGCCGTACTTCGTGTCCGAGCTCGGGGATGAAGTTGTAACCCCACACCTGCGCCGGCTGCACGAACTTCGAGCACTTCACGTCGATCATGCCGAGGGGCGGACCCTGCACGAGATAGATCCGCCCGCGGTCGGACGAGATGCTCTCGAAATTCTCGCGCACGAACTCGAGGCGGTCGTAATACTCGCGGCGCGCCGCGTGATTGGTCGTGCCGCGCGCGATGTCGCGGCGGCGCCAGAAGTCTTCGATGAACGAGTCGCGCTGCGCGTCGGTCTCGAGCTTCAGGAACGCGTCGCGCTCGAACGGCTGGATGATCGGCTCGACGTCGATCAGGAACTGGCGATGCTGCTCGGCCAGTTTCGCGATGCGGTCCTTCCGCTCGCGCCGCGAGAGCTTGTCCGGCTCGTCGGCCATCGCGCCGAACGCGAAGGTCAGCGTGAGAAAGAGGATGAGCGCTCGTTTCAAGGGTAGTACCCGCGAATGGTCTTCACTTTCCCCTCCGCCGCCTTCACTTCCAGCTCGCGCCACTTGCTGCCCGACTTGATGTCCGGCGCCGGATAGAAGCCCAGGATGTACTGCGAGCGCAGCTCTTCCTGGATCTGGGTGTAGATGCGCTCGAGATCGCGCGCCTGGTCGATGTAGAACGAGCTGCCGCCGGTCTCGGCGCAGAAGCGATTCAGTTTGTAGCGCACGTCCATTTCGTTGCCGCGGATGCCGATGCCGATGACGTAGATCGGCACCGCCGCGCGGCGCGCGTATTCGACGGCCTGGTCGAACGTGAATTTCGAGGCCGTGTCCTTACCGTCGCTGATGAGGACGAGCGCTTTCTGTCCGCGGACGCCGAGGAAGTTGTAGAGGGCGTAGACGACGGCGTCGTAGAGCGCGGTCGATTCCTCGGCGCGCAGTTTCGCGAGCCCGGCGTGCACGTCGGCGACCTTCGACGACCACTTCTGCACCAGCTGCGGCTCGGAGTCGAAGGCGACGAGGAAGGCCTTGTCGCCCTTCTTCATCACGTTCTGGAAAAACTGCGCGCCCGCTTTCTGCGCCTCATCCATCCGCGTCTGCATCGACCCCGAGGTATCGATGGCGAGGCCGATCGACATCGGGACGTTTTTCACGTACTCGAACTTCGCGATCGAGACCGGCTTGCCCTCGTCGAAGATCTTGAACGCGCTCTCCGTCAGCTGGCTCGAAGGCTTGCCGTTGATGAGGACCGTCGTCGGCAGCTCGATGAGGTGGACGTTGAGCTCCTCCATGTACGCGGGCGTGTTGAGCAACACCACGTCCTCGACAGGCGCGATGTCGGCGTCCTTCAGCGATGCGACGGCGCGGAGATAGCCGACGCCCTCGGTGGCTGGGATGTCGACGGTGTGGATGAACGGCGGATCGAACATCGTCGCGACGCGCGTCTCGTTCCAGTACAGCTGCACGCCGTTCAGCTCCTCCCCCTCCGGCACGTCGACGTCGAGCTCCACGCGCGTCGGGCCGGTGATGTGCGGCGCGATGCGCGGCGAGGAGATGCGCACGCGGAACGGCTCCGTGCCGGCGTTGATGACGAGGTCGTCGCCGGTGATCGGGTTCCCCTTCCCGTCGAGGGCGACCGCGCGGATGCGCCGCATCTGCGGCACGTTGCCGAAGTCGAAGTCGAGCGTGAACGGCGGCGTGCGGCGCAGCGCGATCTTCCGCCCGTCCAGCCAGAACTCGACGGCCTTGATCGCGCTGCCGGTGATCATGGTCTCGATCGACTGCACGCCGTTGATGATGTCTTCCGAAGGCGGCACGAGGCGCAGCCGCGTTTCATCGGTGCTCACTTCCGCCTTGATCGCGGCGACCGACGTCTGCGCCACGGGATTCTCGGGCTCGGGCTCCGGCTCTTTTGCGTCCGCGACGGGCGTGAAGATCTCGGGCACGTCGAGCGGATGTTCGACGATGACTTCGGCGCCGGTGTTGGCGTCGATCACTTTCACGCGCGATACGTATGCGGCCGGCCGCAGCAGGCGATCGATGACGATCGGCAGTTTGTCGCCCTTGAAGTCGCCGGGGAAGTCGAAGCGGTAGCGGTATTTCTCCCAGAGCTGCCCTTCCTTCAGCACTTCGCCGGTGACGTCGATGGTGTAGACCTCCGCGCCTCCGGCCTCGGATGGTGTGACTTCGGCGCGCGGTACGAGCAGCATCAGTTGCACGTCGGTGCGGCTGCCGGATTTCGCGGGATAGCGGACGCTGAAGTCGGCGGTGAGCTTCGGGGCGTTGGGGTTGGTGATGACGAGCGAGCGGAGGATCTTCTGCGCGTCCTCGTCATTCATCTGCGGCGGCTCGAAGATGCGCAGCAGGTCGACGCGGGTCTGCACCATCTGCGTGATCGCGCGCAGGATCTCGTCGCCGTCGCGGCATTCGAGCTGGATGCGGTTGATGTAGCCGTAGGGGCTCAACTCGGGGTTGCGCGCCGGGCCGCGCTCGTCGGCGCGGCCGAGGTTGAAGGACTCGTGGGTCAGCAGATCGGCGAGCGCCATGTTGCCGCCGATCGGGTTCCAGAGCTTGTAGTCGTTGGCGTTGCGCTGGCGGTAGAAGAGCAGACGCACGCCCTGCCCGAGGCCGGGGAGCTCTCCGTACTTCCAGATCTCGATCGGCACGAGGAGGCTCGAGCACTCCGAGCGCACGACCTCGGAGGGCGGGCCATGGATCAGGAACATCTTCGCGCGATCGGAGGCGACCTTGCGGAACCGCGCCTTCGCGATCTCGAGGCGCGCGTAGTAGGTGTCGCGGAACGCGCCGCTCGGCGCGTGGCTCATGCGGTCGCGGCGGTGCCAGAAGTCGAGGATGAAGGAGTCGCGCTGCGGGTCGGTCTCCAGCATCAGGAACGTCTCGGCCTCGGCCGGCATGAGGATCGGCTCCACGTCGGTGAGGAAGTCCTGGTACTTGAAGGCCAGCTTCGTGGTGCGCTCGCGGCGCTCGCGGCGGGTGAGCTTGCGGACGCCCTGTCCGGGCGGCGCCGGTTTTTTCGCGGCATCGTCCTTCGGCGGCGCGGAGGGAGTCTCGGTTTGGGCGAGAATGGTTGCAGCGAACGCGAACGTCAGAACGGCTGCAATCGCTCGTTTCATGGTTTTCCCGGCTGATGCGAATCTATCTCGACAACAACGCGACTACGGCGATTCATCCGGACGTGCTCAACGTGCTCGAAGTCTCGCTTCGTGAGCTCTTCGGCAACGCGTCGTCGATTCATAAAGAAGGCCAGGCCGCGAGGCGGGCGATCGAGGATGCGCGGGAGTCGGTCGCCCGTCTGATCGGTGCGACCGCGCGCGAGCTCGTGTTCACCAGCGGCGGGACCGAGTCTAACAACGCCGCGATTTTTGGCGCGACTCGCGATGCCGGTCGTTGCCACATCGTCACATCGGCGATCGAGCATCCCTCGGTGGCCGAAGCGGTGCGCGAGCTGGAGCGGCGCGGCTGCGAGGTGACGCTGATCGCGCCGTCGCGCTCGGGTGAAGTGAGCGCGGCGAGCATGATCGATGCGATCCGTCCGGAGACGCGCCTCGTCACGCTGATGCTCGCCAACAACGAGACCGGCGTCGTGCAGCCGGTGGAGGCGGTCGGACGCGCGTGCCGCGAGCGCGGCGTGCACTTTCACGTCGACGCGGTGCAGGCGGCGGGGAAGATCGACATCAAAGTCGACGCGATGCAGTGCGACACGCTGTCGCTCTCCGCGCACAAGATGCACGCGCCGAAAGGCGTCGGCGCGCTCTACGTGCGCCGCGGCGTGGCGATGGCGTCGCACGTCGTCGGCGGGGCGCAGGAGCGGCGCCGCCGCGCGGGGACGGAGAACGTGCCGCTCGCGGCGGCGTTCGGCGCGGCCGCGGCGATGGCGACGGATCTCGTGGCGCGCCGGCGCATGGCCGATCTGCGCGACCGCTTCGAAGCGCGCGTGCGCGAGTCGCTCGCGGTCACGATCAACGGCGCCGACGTGCGCCGCGTCCCGAACACGAGCAACATCACCTTCCACGGCGGCGACGGCGAAGGGATCGTCATCGCCCTCGACCTCTCCGGCGTCGCCGTCTCGACCGGCTCGGCGTGTTCTTCCGGCCGGGTGGAACCGAGTCCTGTCCTCGTGGCGATGGGGCTCACGCCGGAGGCCGCCCGCGCGACGGTCCGATTTTCCCTCAGCCGTTTCACCACGGCCGAGGAGATCGATCGCGTCGTCGAGCTGCTCCGCGAGCTCGTCCCACGATGCACTCCCGTGACGTAGGGCGGGGACCTGGCCCCGCCCTCACGTTTGCGCTACGGGTTGGGAGTGCTGGTCGAGCCCGGGATGGGGCCAACCGGAAGGTTGGTCGGGGTGACGACGCCGAAACGCCGCAGGATCTGTTTGATCACACGAACGATCGGGTTGCGGTCGCGGCCCGGCTCTCCGTCACGCGAGGGCGCGGCGATGGCGGGAGTGGCGCTGAGGACGACGGTGAGGGCGGCGGCGGCGGCGAAACGGCGGATGTGGCTGGTCATGATCTTTCTCCTCCTGTTTGTTGTTTCCTGGAAATGAGCTGGAATGGAAAAATGAAATAGGTTTGTACCTACGACCCGGAAGCGGGCGTAAAAGGGGCGGCGGGCCAGTGAAACGCTAGTCTCCGTGACTGCCGGTCGGAGGAGGTGCGAACAGGCGCGGCCGCTCGGCGGGGAGCTCTCGCATGAAGTCATGTACATGACGAACGAGGCTCGGTGTTGCCTGACCGATCGCGACGGCCTCACGCAGAAAGGAAAGGGCTGTGATCGCGCGCGACGTCATGCCGGCGGCAGTGAACCGAGCGATGAGATCGCGGCAGATGGCGGCGACTTCCGAGGCATCGCCGGTGAGGAGCATGGCCTCGGCAAGCTGCAGCGCCGTCAGCCCGGCATCGGTCACGAGGTCGAGTTTTTCGAACTCGCGCCACGTCTGCCGCAGCACCGGCACCGCATCCCGCTGCCGTCCCGCCGCGAGCAGCGTCTGACCGAGACTGCTTCGACACTGCGTGGCGTTGACATTCATGCCGAGCAGATCGAACTCTTCCGCCGCCCGCTGCAGGTACGAAGCCGCGACGTCGAACTGCCGCAGTTCGCGATGACACAGTCCGATGTTGTAGGTCAGACGTACACGGCTTGCGTCGTCGACCGAGCTCTCGTGCTCGAGCGACGTCCAGATCGCGAGCGCTTCGCGAAAATTGCCCGTTTCGAAAATGCAGTTCGCTTCCCAGATCCGCGCGCCCGCGAACCGCGTCGCGTCGCCGTACCGCTGGAAGGTCATGGCCGCCTCACGCGCGAGCTGCAATGCCTCGGGCGCGCGATCGATGCAACGCAGAATCGACGCGCGCACCAGCGCGAGCCGCGCGAGATCGTACTCCGGCAGCGGCACCTGTTCGAACAGCCGCTTCGAGCGGTCCGCGAATTCGAGGGCATCGGGATAGCGCCCCATGAACGACAGCACGTACGCGTGATCGCGGAACGCCTGCGCGCGCAGTTTCACGACGTAGTCGCACGGATACGTGGCCACGTCGAGCGCGTGAGAGACGTCGATGGCGAGGGCGGTGATCTGGAGCGCGGCGGCGGGGGAGGATTCGAGCGTCTGACGCATCCGCTCGAGCAGCTCCTTCACCATCCCGCCGGTGTACACCCGATCCGCCTTGCGCAGCCGCTGCGGCCACCACGACGACGGTCCGGTCAGGATCTCGTCGCAGATGGCGCGGGCGCGCTGTTCTTCGTCGCGCGCGCGCTCCGCAAAGGCGACGACGTCGAGCACGAACTGGCGCGGCGCGGGGACTTCCTCATCCCACACTTCCGCGGATCGCAGCGCATCGACGACCGCGCGATGGCCGCCCACGCGGGTAAAGCACTGCTCGCACCCCGAGACGTGCGTCTCGATCTCGTCGGCTTCTGCCGATGTTCCTTCCGCGTAGCGGAATAGTGCGTCGTCGTCGAAATGCATGACGGCCTTACGTGCGGCAGGATAGCACTAACGAAAAGTGTTTGTCACGATCGAATGGAGGGATGGCCCTGCCGTTGGCTCACCGGTTGCGAAACTGACGAGTCGAAGTCAAAACGTCCAGGAGGCTAAGATGAAGAAAACATGGAAGTTCGCAGCAGCAGCCACTCTTCTTGCAGCGCTCACGATCCCGTCCGCGTTCGCGGACTCGCGTCCTCGGAACGAGACGGATCGCGATCGCGCATACGGCAACGACGACTTTTATCGCGGTGGCCGCGAGCGTCAGCGCTACGGCTACAACGACGAGTACGTGCGCGGCGTTGTCGAAAGTGTGAACTATCGCCGCGGGACGCTGATTCTGCGCGATGACCGCACCGGACGGCGCGTGAGCGTCTTCATGATCGGCGGCAATCGCGGACGGCGCGGCGTCGACCTCGACGACCTCCGTCGCGGCGACGTCGTCACGCTCACCGGCGACCTGCACCGCAATGGCGTCTTCGAGGCGTATCGCATCGAGAGCGTCCGCGGCGGACGGCGGCGGTGACGCTTCAGCCGAAGCGAATCGTCAGCATCGAGACCGAGCCCCCGTCGACGCCCTCGACGGGGAAGCTCACCTCGTCGTCCTCGCGCCGCGCGCCGAGGATGTAGAGGAGCGGCAGATAGTGATCGGGCGTCGGCGCGGACAACATCGCGTCGCGCCCCAGCCCCTCGTACCCGACGAGCGGCGCATGATCGCCCGAGCGGATCCACTCGCGCGCGCTCGTCTCGAACCGCACCGCCCAGTCGAACGGCTCCACCGGATGCCGCCCCCACGCGAACGCATGCAGGTTGTGCACGAGATTCCCGCTGCCGATCACGAGAATCCCCTCGTCGCGCAACGCCGACAGCTTCGTCCCCAGCTCGTAGTGAAACTCCGCCGGCTGCGTCTCGTCGATGCTCAGCTGCACGACCGGAACATCGGCATCCGGAAACACATGCACCAGCACCGACCACGTCCCGTGATCGAGCCCCCACTGCTGATCGGGCACGGCCCCCGCGAGCTCCTGCACGCGACGGCAAAGCTCGAGACTCCCCGGCGCCGGATACTGCACCTCATATAAAGGATGTGGAAACCCGCCGAAATCGTGAATCGTCCGCGGCCGCTCCATCGCCGTCACGAGCGTCGCCGGCAGATACCAGTGCGCCGAAACGCACAGAATCCCATTCGGCCGCGGAAGCTCACGCGCCAGCGCGCGCCACGCGCGGCTGTACACGTTGTCCTCGATCGCATTCATCGGATTGCCGTGTCCGAAGAAAAGCGTGGGCATGCGGGACATGAATTGTTTTCGCCGTGCTGGCTGGGGAGGGAGGATTCGAACCTCCGAATGGCGGCTCCAAAGGCCGCTGCCTTACCACTTGGCGACTCCCCATCAAGCGCGGCTCAGTCTATCAAACGGTCACGCGGGGAATGACCTCCCTTTCAAGCCCCGTTACCTCGAATAACTTCCAGGAGACCTATGAACCACATTCGGGTGTACGGCTGGACGTGTGTCCTGATGATCCTCGCGGCAACCGCCGGCGCGACCACCATCGTCATGCCCGGCGACGAACAACTCATCGCCAAGACGCCGCTCATCGTCGCCGGCACCGTCGTCTCCACCGCTGTCGTCGACCACGATGGAACCCTCTGGACCGAAGCCAGCATCGCCGTCTCCGGCACGTTCAAAGGCAGCGCCGGCGGCACCATTACCGTCCGCGAAATCGGCGGCGAGCTCGATGGCCGCATCACCAAACTCTACGGAACCCCCGAATACATCAAAGGAGAGCGCGTTCTCCTCTTCCTCGAGCCCGCGCCGCAAGGCGGCTACCGCACCATCGATCTCTTTGTCGGCAAGTTGAGCGAAGGACACCAGCTCGACGGACGCCGCCTCTGGCTCCGCGACGACGGCGGCGCCGACGTCACTCTGCTCGACGCGAGCTTCGAGCCCATTCACGCGAACATTCACGCGAACAACGTCCAGCGCGACGCCGACGGCTTCGAGACCTACGTCATCGATCGCGTCGCCGGACGCGCCGGCAGGAAAAACTACGGCATCGAGAACCCCGTTCTCGCGAAGGAAGCGAACGCGCGCGGCGCGCGCGAGAACTTCACGCTCATCAGCGAGCCGCGCGTCTATCGCTGGACGGCGTTCGACAACGGCGGCTCCGCGGCGTGGTTCAGCAGCGGCGCGCAGACCGGCTACACCGGCGGCGGCGTGACGGAGATGCAGACCGGCATGGCGTCGTGGAACAACTATGCGCAGGCGAAGATCCGCTACAGCTACTCCGGCGTCCGCTCCGGTTCCCTCGGCGGTTTGGGCAAATCGAACGGCGCGAACGAAGTCCTCTTCAACGATCCGCTCAATGAGATCAGCGGCAGCTACAACGCCTCCACCGGCGGCGTCGTCGGCACCGGCGGCTTCAACGGCGTCAGCGGATCCGGCACCTGGAACGCGCCGTTCGCCGCGGACGCGACGCATCCCGCCGGCGCGATGACCGCGTACACCATCACCGAGGGGAACCTCACCATTCAGGACGGCGTCACGCCCGGCGCGGGCATCAGCAGCACGCGTCTCGCCGAGATCATCGCCCACGAGTTCGGCCACACCCTCGGCTTCGGCCACAGCGCCGACAACTCCGCGCTCATGTACGCCTACGTCACCGGCTTCGGCCCGTCGCTCAAAGCCGACGACCAGACCGCCGCGCGCTGGCTCTATCCCAACGGCTCCGTCACTCCGACTCCGACGCCCACTCCAAATCCGACGCCGACCGTGCCGGCGTCGCCGTCGAACGTCGTCGCGCGCACGTCGGGCTCGAGCCTCGTCCTCACCTGGAACGACAACGCGAGCAACGAGAGCGGCTTCTCGGTCTACCTCGCCGCCGCCAGCGGCGCCTTCGGCAAAGTCACCGACGTCGGCGCGAACAGCGGCGGCACGACCCTCAACGGCTTCGCCGAGGGGACGTATCGCGTGTATGTGACCGCGTTCAACTCCGCCGGCGCATCGCCGGCCTCCAACATCGCCACCGCCACCTTCGCCGCCGCCCCGCCGCCGCTCACCGCCGCGTTCACGTGGGGGCCAACCGTGCCGACGACCAGTGACACCGTCGCCTTCACCGACCAGTCCACCGGCGGCGTTTCCACCTGGTACTGGACCTTCGGCGATGGCTCGTTCGCCACGCAGCAGAACCCGACGAAGCGCTACCTCGTCGCCGGCAGCTACGCCGTCACGCTCGCCATCACCCGCGGCAGCGAGACGCGATATGTGACGAAGACCATCAGCGTCGCCGGCTCCGCGCCGACCGCGCCGCCGCCCACGCCGTATCGCTCGCTGATCTCCGGCGTCGCGCAGCAGAGCGGCATCGGCGGCACGTCCTGGCGCACGGAGCTGAGCCTCTTCAATGCCGGCACGCAGGGCGCGAACATCACCGTCATCTTCCTCCCCGCCGCCGGCGGCACGATGGTGACGCGCACGCTCTTCCTCTCGCCGCTGCAGTCAGCGACGTACGCGAACACGCTCGTCGATCTCTTCGGCATCGCCAACGGCGCGGGCGCGCTCGCGATCGAGGCCACCAGCCCCGGCGCCAGTGCGCAGCTGCGCGTCAACAGCCGCACCTTCACCAGCGGGACTCTCGGGACGTACGGACAATCAGTCCCCGACGTGCAGTCCGACGCGCTCGAGACCACGCTCTACCTCACCGGCATCCAGTCGAATGCCGCGTATCGCACCAACGTCGGTTTCGCCAACCGCGGCGGCAACGACGTCGCGGCGACGATGACGCTGTACAACGAAGACGGCATCATCATCGGCACCGCCGGCGTCACCGTACCGAAGAACAACTTCCAGCAGGCATCGCTGTCGACGTACTTCCCCGAAGTCGCGGGAAGGTCGTACGACGTGCTGTCGATGAAAGTCACCACCTCGTCGCAGGACGCGGTGACCGCGTACGCCTCGGTGATCAACAACATCAGCCAGGACCCGGTCTACCTCCAGGCGCTGCCCGCGAGGTCCGGCAACACGCTCACCATCCCCGGCGTCGGCCGCGCCGCGGGCGTCAACGGCACGTTCTGGCGCAGCGACGTCGCGCTCTTCAACCCCACCGGCAGCCGCGTCACGCTCTCGCTCCGCTACGCCGGCACCACGAAATCGCTCTCACTCGGCGCGCGCGCCTCCTACCTCCTCGCCGACGTGCTCACGCAGATGGGCCACTCCTCCGGAGTCGGGATACTCGACGTCAGCTGGAGCGGCAGCACGGGCCCCGTCGTCACCAGCCGCACTTACACCACCGACGAGCGCGGCGGAACGTACGGACAATCCGTCGACCCCGTCGAAGCCTTCGGCGCCGAGCTCTTCGTCCCAGGCCTCCGCTCCGACGCCGGCTACCGCTCCAACCTCGGCTTCCTCAACGGCGGCACCGAGACCGAGGAAGTGACCGTGACCCTCATCTCCCCAGCGGGATACGAGCTCGCCAGCACCCGCCTCACCCTGCAGCCGAAAGAGCTCTCCCAGCAGGCCATGACCTCACTCTTCCCGCAAGTCTCCGCCTCCATCGGCAACTTCACCCTCGCCATTCGCGGCGACGCCAACGCGCGCCTCTTCGCGTTCGGCTCGATGATCGACAACGCGTCGGGGGATCCGGTGTTCTTCGGAGGGCGATGATCACGGACCCGTATTCGCGGGGAAGCGGCCATTATGGGTTCGACTGCCACTTCGCCGCGGAAATCTTCCAGTCGCCGCCTTCGCGCACGAGCCAGACCTCGAACTGATACGACGCGGAGGCGGGGAGGAGCTGGTCGATGCCGCCGATCTCTTTCGGCACGCCGGTGAAGTCGGCGCGGAAGCGCGCCTGTCCGACCGGTCCGTTCTCCCACGTCTGCAGGTCTTTGATCGAGACGTTGAGGCTGCGGTAGGCGAAGAAGTAGCGCCGCAGCGTGTTGCCGACTTCGGCGCGTCCGCCGCCTTCGTCGGCGTAACTCGAGGCCAGCAGTTCGACCACCGCGCCGGCGTCGCGATCCTCGGCCGCCGAGGCGACTTGTTGGATCGCGCCGGCGATCGGATCTTCCTTATGACAGGCGAGAAGGAGAAGGAACGGAACGAGGCATGCACGCCGCACGGGAAGATCTTATATTGGTGAGGGGGCCTGTCATGCGCAGAGTGCTTTTCGCGGCCGTCGCGTTTCTCACACTCGGATCGTGCTTCTACCGTCCGGCGTACATCGACTCGGGCCGGATGGGACGAGCAACGCCCTGCCGCGAGGTGAGCCGCTCGCGCTGCGCGGCGGAATCGTGCCGCGGCGCGAACATGGACCTCGTGACGTATCACTGCGGCACGCGGTCGACGACGCGCTGCGTCGCGAATTTCGGCTGCAGCGGCCACCAGGAGTAGAATTCCGTTCGTGCGTAATGGGTGGGTGTGGCTTTTCCTCAGCCTCGGGGCTGCGAGTGTCTTCGCGTCGTCCGCCACCGCCCCGCCGATCGCCGTCGCACAAATCACTCCCGAGATCCGCGCCACGCTCACGCGCGAATATGAGATCGACGTCGCCGTCCGTCCGCATCCGGGCGACGCCTGGACGCGGCTCGCGAAGCGCGTGACCGGCGACGCCGCGAACTGGGAAGACCTCGCGGCGGTCAATCAGTCCGACGAGAAACTCCGCAGCGAACAATTCGTCCGCGTGCCGTTCACGCTGCTGCGCGCGAACCTGCAGCGCGACATCATCGCCACGCTGTTCCCCATGGACCGAGTCACTCCCGAAGGCTGGCGGCACGTCGTCGTCGGCTCGCGCGGCATCGAAGGCGAATCGCTCTGGAAGCTCGCGGAGTGGTTCACCGGCGACGGCGCGAACTACAGCCTCATTCGCAAAGCCAATCCCGACCAGGGTCTCTCGACGCGCAAAGGTGACGTAATCCTCGTTCCCAAACGGCTGCTCACCGCCGCATTCGGCGGGAGCTCGGAGGAAGAGAATGCACCGAAGACGGCAGCGGAGGTTCGGAAGTCACAGGACGATTCGGCTCAGCGTGCAGCAGCGGATGAAGATGTTCCGGAGGCGGCAGCGAGCGTGGTCGCACTGGCCCCCGCGCTGACGTATGAGCGGACGCCCGCCGAACCGTATGCCGTGTACCGGCTGCAGAAAGGCGAAGCGCTCTATTCGTCCGTGGCCATCCGGTTCACCGGCCGCGTGTTCGCGAAGGACGTCGGCGACGTGCTCGATCGCATCGTGAAGTTCAACGAGATCGAAGACGTTGCGCGGATCCCCGTCAACTACGCGGTGAAGGTGCCGATGGACCTGCTGCTGCCCGAGTATCTGCCCCAGGACGATCCGGAGCGCGTGGCCGCGGAGACGACGCGCCGCGAGAGCGCGCGCGCCGCATCGAGCCGTCCGCGCGCGGCCGGTCTCGCCGGCGTGCACGTGATCCTCGACGCGGGTCACGGCGGCCGCGACGTCGGCACCGAGCAGGAGGATGTGTGGGAGTCGACGTACGTCTACGACGTCGCGTGCCGGCTCAAACGCATTCTCGAAAAAGAGAGCGCGGCGAAGGTGTCGATGACGACGCGGTCGAAGAGCAACGGCTACGCGATCCCGGAGAAGAACGTGCTCGCCGGCAGCAACGATCACTTCGTGCAGACGACGCCGCGGTACCTGCTCGATGACGCCATCGTCGGCGTGAACCTCCGCTGGTATCTCGCGAACTCGATGTTCCGCCGCACGATGAAGGCGGGCGTGCCGCGCGAGAAGGTGATCTTTCTCTCCATCCACGCAGACTCGCTCCATCCGTCGCTGCGCGGCGCGATGGCGTACATCCCCGGCGCCGGATTCACGACGGGCACGTATCGCAAGAAGGGCGACATCTATCTGACGCGCGCGGAAGTGCGCGAGCAGCCGACGGTGACGCAGTCGCGCCAGCAGGCGCTCGCCGCCGAGGGACTCTCGCGCGATTTCGCGGAGTCGGTGATCGCGTCGTTCGAGCGCAGCGGACTGCGCGTGCATCCGTTCGCTCCCGTGCGCGACAACGTCGTGCGGCGCGGCGGCGAGTGGGTTCCGGCGGTCATCCGCTACAACCAGGTTCCCACGCGCATGCTCCTGGAGATCTGCAACCTCGGCAATCCGAAGGACCGCAAGCTCGTGACCACGAAGAAATACCGCCAGCAGCTCGCCGAGGCCGTGTATCGCGGAATGCTCGACTTCTATTCGGCGCACGAAGCGCCGAAACGCGGACTCGTCGCCAGCGGCACGAAGTAGCTATTCGAAGTATCCGAACACGTCGAGGATCAGGTGCACCGCGCCGCTGCCGGACAGGAACGGCGCCACCGTCACGTTCCCCGAGTTGCCGAGCGGAATGATCGCGTTGTTCGCGCGCGTCCGTCCCGCGCGGAAGTTGATCGTGCTGCTGCTCGGCAGCGACGTCCCGCCCGGATGAACGATCAGCAGGCCGTCCACCGACGGGCCGACGACGGTGACGTTGAACGCGACGGCCGACGCCGTGATCGGAATGCCGCATTGCTGCGAGATCGTGAAATCGCGCGGAGCGTTCGACAGCGGCGGCCCGCCGTTGCGCGTATCGGCGACGCGGCACGGCGTCACCGTGAAGAAGTCCGTTCCCGACGTCGGCGTGAAGCTCGCCACGAAGCTCGCGGCCGCCGACGGCGTGACGATCGTGTGAGTCTGCGCGCCGCCGTCCGACCAGGAGTTGAACACGTAGTTCGGACCGAAGTGCATCTGATCGAACGCGGAGATCGGGAACTGCCAGGCGTCCCACGACACGATCGGCGCGGGCGTGGCGAAGTCGATGCCGTTCACGCGCACGGTGAGGCCCGACGGGTCGGTGTCGAACGTCAGTGTGACTTTGCGCGGATCGAGCTGCCGCGTGACGGTCGAGGAGAGGCCGCCGGAGTCGGTCGCGGTCAGCTGGATCTCGAGGAACGAGTTCGTCGCCGCGAACAGGTCCTCGGGCGCGGGCGCGGTGAAGGGCACGTTGTTGCCGCTCGTCGGCGCGAGGAATGGATGCGTGTGACCGCCGTGATGCAGGAGCATCGTCCAGCTCAGCGACGACGCCGGCAGCGTTCCCTGTTCCGCGTCGGTCGCGCTGCCGGTGAGCGTGAAGTTTTGTCCGACGGCGAACACGGTTCCGGCCGCGGGTGACGTGATCGCCGGAGTCGGCGGTGTGTTGCCCGACGTGATCTGCACGGTCGCCGGTGTCGAGAACGCGAAGTTGTTGTCGCGCGCGCGCAGCGACGCCGTGTACACGCCCATCGCGTACGTATGCTGGATCGTGAGCGACGTCGTCGAGACCTCGGCGGTTCCGTCGCCGAAGGTCCAGAAGTACGTCAGCGTGTCGCCGGGATCGGGATCGCTGCTGCCGGTCGCGTTCAGCGTGACCGGCAGCGGTGCCGCGCCGCTCGTCGGCGACGCGCCGGCCACCGCCGTCGGAGGATCGTTCCCCGGATTGTTCAGCGAGACGCGGTGGATCTGACCGCCGGCGGTGAAGGTCGTGTAGTAGAGCGCCTGGGTCGAGCCGAACGGACCGAAGAGCAGGTGAACGATCGGTCCCAGCGAAGTCCCGAACGTCGATGCGGTGCTGCCGGAGGTGTACGAGAAGACGGCGCCGCAGTTGAAGTCGGCGAGGAGAAACGCATTGTCGAATCCCGGCCAGATCCCGTTCGGCACGAACGCGCCGCCGGTGATCGAGCCGCATCCGCTGACGCTCGTACCCGGAACGGCGCCGCTGTGCGAATACTCGAAAATCGGATCGACCATGCCCGCTGGCGCGGGGTTGCAAAGGCCGCTGGTGCTGTTCGTGTGCGCGCCCTCGCGGCAGTTCCATCCGTAGTCGGCCCCGCTCTGCCCGAGGTCGACCTCCTCCCACGCACCCTGCCCGACGTCGTTGATGAAAAAGCGCGTGCCCGCGGCGTTCGGATCGAACGCGAAGCGGAAGGGATTGCGCAGACCCCACGCGAACGTCTCCTGGCAGCGGTTGCCCGCGGTCGTGGAGCCGGTCACGTTGCAGCGCGCCGTGCCCGCGCCCTGGAACGGATTCGTCGGCGGAATGTCGCCGCTGCCGGTGATGCGCAGGATCTTGCCGGTGAGCACGTGCTGATCGCGCGAGGCGTCGTTCGTTCCCGCGCATCCGCCGCCCGCGTAGTCGCAGCCGCCGTCGCCGATGGAGATGTAGAGATAGCCATTCTTCCCGAATCCCAGATCTCCGCCGTTATGGTTTCCGGCCGGCGAGGGCATGTTGTCGACGAGGACGAGCTCCGAGGCCGCGCTGACGCTGTTGCCGATCATGGTGAAGCGCGCGACGCGATTCACGCACGTGCCGCTGGCCTGTTTGAAGGTGCGGAAGAGATAGACGAAGCCGTTCGACGCAAACGCGGGATCGACGGCCACGCCGAGGAGACCCTGCTCCGAGTTCGTGCACATGGCGGCGGTGGGGAACGTGATCGCCGGCGTCGCGACGAGCGCGCCGCTCTCGTACACGCGGAGGCTGCCCGCCTGCTGGGCGATCAGCAGCCGCCCGTCGGGCGTGAACGCCATCGCGGTCGGGCTGCCGACGGTGGCGATGGAGACGTCGCTGAATCCCGCGGGCACGGTGGCCTGCATGGGGATCGGGAGGAACGAGAGGGCTGCGAACAGCAGGACGAAGGGACGAATGGTCATTGGCTCGCGCTGGAGCATAGAGTGTTCCAGCGGAGTGCGACCGTGACCGCTCTCACGTGGATATAATCGGGCCGGCAATGCCCCGTTCTTTCGAAGGCGATCTCGATGCGCACGATCTCCGCTTCGCGGTGGTCGCGTCGCGCTTCAACGACGAGATCGTGTCCGGTCTTCTCGACGGCGCGATCGAGTGTCTGACGCGTCACGGCGCGGCGGAGATTTCGATCGTGCGCGTGCCCGGTGCGTTCGAGATCCCGACCGCCGCCGCCGCCCTCGTCGGGTCCTGCGACGCGATCGTCGCCCTCGGGTGTCTGCTCCGCGGCGACACGCCGCACTTCGATTTCATTTCCGCTCAGGTGACGAACGAGCTCTCGCGCGTCGCCGTCGATGCGAAGTTCCCCGTCGCCTTCGGCGTGATCACCTGCAACACGCGCGAGCAGGCCGTCGTGCGCTCGTCGCCGGGGACTTCGAACAAGGGCTGGGAAGCGGCGCTCGCCGCCATCGAGATGGCGAATCTGTGGCGCGCGCTTCGCAGCAGGGAGTCGTAAATGGGTGCCCGCCGGAAAGCACGCGAGCTCGCGCTGCAGATGCTCTTTCAGTCCGACATGTCCGGCAACGCGCCGGACCAGATCATCGACACGTTCGAGGAGTTGCAGAAGTCGAAGCCGAACACGCGCGAGTTCGCGACGAAGATCTTCCGCGGCACGATCGATCACATGACCGACATCGACGAGATGATCCAGAACCAGGCCGAAAACTGGCGCCTCTCGCGCATGGCCGCCGTCGACCGCAACATCATCCGCATGTCGATCTACGAGTTCCTCCACGAATCCGACACCCCGAAACTCGTGATCATCGATGAGGCGATCGAGATCGCGAAAAAATATGGGACGGACAAGTCCTCACAGTTCATCAATGGCATCCTCGATGGGATCTTGAAACGCTACAATCTCGCCGGTGCGTAAGCGCGTTCAAGCCGGAGGCCGTTCATGAGCCTCCTCGGCCGCCTCGAAGACCTCTCCCTCACCGACATCGTCCAGATCGTCTACCTCTCCCGCCGGACGGGCGTGCTCGAGATCATCAACGACGCGGGGCGGCACACGGTGCTGTTCCGCGGCGGGCTGGTGGTCAATGCTTCGTCGCCGGAGCATCCCGATCTCGTGGCGTTTCTGCTGGGCGAGGAGCTCCTCAACCGCGAAGCGGCGAACACGGTGCGGAAGATGGAGGAGCAGGGGATTCCGATCGGGACGGCGGTGGTGGAGCTGAATCTGCTGTCGAAGGACGATCTCGCGAACGCGATTCGCGAGCGCGTGCTCACCGTCGTCGCGCCGCTGCTGCAGAGCAAGGAAGGGGAGTTCAACTTCATCCTCAGCGACTCGATGAGCGTCTTCGACGTCGAGTTCGACCCCGACCTGCTCTTCAAGGAAGGTGGCTTCGCGCCGAACCGCATCGTCGGCTCGCCCGATGGCGAGAAGATCAAGCCGCTGAAGGGACTCGAGGAGTCGTTGAAAGCGGGGAAGGCATTGCTGCGCGGCACCGCTCCGGCGGAAACGACGCCGGCGTCGCTGAACCTCGGACTCGGACAGCCGCTCGATGCGCCGTCGCCGTCGGACCTGCCCTCGTCCGACCTGCCCTCGTCCGATAACGTTCTCCCGTTTCCGCCGCAGCGCGAAGAGAAGCCGTTCACGCCGATCGAGGAGTTGCCGGAGCCGATCCCGGAGCCGCGTCCCGCGCAGCGCACCGTCGCGGCGCCGCCCGCGGGCAGCGGACAGTTCAAAGTCGCGGGCGGTCTGTTCGAAGTCGAGTCCCCCGAGGCTGTGTTTCGGAACATCGTGCTCTTCGAGCGCAACCCGCTCGTGCGCGTCGCGGCGCGGCGCGCGTTCACGCGCGAAGGCGCGAAGATCTTTCAGTTCGGCACGCTCGAGGATGTCCGCGCGACGCTGACCGATCTCTTTCGCGCGAACAGTTTCTTCGTCACGTTTCTCGAGCTCACCGAAGACGACTCGGCGCTGCGGCTGATGCAACAGGTGAAGCGCAAGAACCCGCGGCTGCCCGTGGTCATTGTGGATTCCGAGGCGGATCTGCGGCGGCGGCATAACCTCCTGCGTGCCGGCGCCGATCTCTATCTCACCAAGCCGACGCCCGCGCGTCTGCAGCCGGGACTCATCGAGGAAGAGCTCTCGCTCTTCGCGGACGAGCTGGTGCTCTTCGCGTCGCGCGCGTTCGAGCAGTGGGAGCATCTCACCGGCGGACTCGGACCCGACGCCGGAAAGAAGTTCTACGAGCTTGCGACGAAGGAAACGATCGACCGCTCGTTCAACGTGCTGCGCCAGCTGATCAACGAGCTGTCGAACCCGAACGACATCGGCCAGGTCTCGGCGACGATCCTCCGTTTGTCGGCGGAGTATCTCGACCGCGGCGCACTCTTCATGACCCGCCCGGGCGAGTTCGTCGGCCTCGGCGGCTTCGGGCCGGCGGGCGGCGGCGAGGAGATGGACGCGCGCGTGCGCCGGCTGCGCATCGCGCGCGGCGAGCCGTCGATCCTCGCCGACGTCGCGCAGAGCGGCGCCGCGCATCATGGAAAGATGCGCCGGACGCCCGCGAACGTGAGTCTGATCGAGAGCCTCGGCGGCGCGCTTCCGACGGAAGTTGTTGCACTTCCGATCATGCATGCCCAGCGCGCGATTGGTATCCTGTACGGCGACAACGCCGAGCATCGGGCACCCATCGACAGCATGACGGGACTGGAGATCTTCCTCACACAGGCCGGATACGCATTCGGCAACGCCGTGTTCGCATCGGAGCGGCGGCGGTGACGCCATGAAACTTCTGGTCGTCGAAGACTCGTCCTCGATGCGCGCGTATCTCACGACGATCATCGAGAGCGGCACGGAGAGCTACGACCTCGAGATCGTCGAGGCCGCGAGCGGCTTCGAGGCGCTGAAGACGCTGCCGCATCACAAGTTCGACGCCATCCTCACCGACATCAACATGCCGGACATCAATGGTCTCGAGCTGGTGAGCTTTCTCAAAAACCATCCCGTCTACCGCGCCATCCCGATCATGGTGATCTCCACCGAGTCGACGGAGGAAGACCGCCGCCGCGCGGCCGCCCTCGGCGCGGAGGAGTATCTCGTCAAGCCGTTCCAGGCGGGCGAGCTGGTGGAGAAACTGCGGCGGTTGTTGAAAGTCGCATAGCGCGGATTCCCCATGGCCGCCCCCGCTCTCGCGAGTCTGCTTCTCGTCGCGTCGGTCCGTTTCCTCCAGCCGCTCGAAGGCGCGCAGGTCATCGGCGTGACGACGCTGGAGGCCGCGACCGATGCGACGGAAGTCGATCGCGTCGAGTTCTTCGTCGACAAAACGCTCGTCGGCGTCGCGCGCAAGCCGCCGTATCGCGTGAGCTACGACTTCGGTACGTCGCTGCAGCCGCACACCATCCTCGTGCGCGTGCGCTCGCATGGCTTCCAGCAGGAGGAGGTCGCGGAGCTGCACACGGCGGCACTTGGCGGCGAGTCGATCACGGTCAATCTGATCGAGGTGCCGCTGCGCGTCCGCGCGAAGGGCGCGGTCACGGCGAAGGACCTGACCGTTGTCGAGGATGGCGTGCGGCAGACGATCAGCGATGTGATCACGGAGCGTCCGAGCTCGCGATTCGTCTTCCTCGTCGACCGCTCGCAGAGCATGAATGAGGGGAAGCTCGCCGCCGCGCTCGAGGCCATCGACGTCGGACGCGAGCTGCTGCGCCCCGGCGACACTGCGCAGATCATTTTCTTCAACCACAACTTCGGCCAGCTCCAGGACCTGCCGCCCGCGTCTCGCGCGAGCGCGCTGCTCGGCACGGTCGAGCCCTCGGGTGGCACGTCGCTGCGCGACGCGGTGGTGTCGACGGTGACGCGCGAGCGCACGATCACGATCGTGCTGACCGACGGCACCGATCGCAACAGCGAGATCTCCGACGAGGCGGCGCTGCGGCGGATCAGCGGGACGAACAACGTCTTCTTCGCGCTGGTCTTCGATCGCCCCTCGCGGTTCCTCGAGTCCGCGGCGCAGAACAGCGGCGGCGAGGTCCGGACCGTGTTTGCGGCCAGCGTGAGCGCCGCGATGCGCGATCTCATCGACGACATCAACGGCCGCTACACGCTGACGTATCAGAGCTCGGGGACAAAGAAAGGGTGGCGCGCGATCCGGATCACGAGCCGCTCCGGCGTGAAGGTGCTGAACGCGCGCAAGGGGTATTTCGCCGAATGAGGCGCGCGGGCGTGGTGGCGGCGATGGTCCTCGCTCTCGGTGCGCGCGCGCAGACTCGCATCGCGTCGGACGTGGAGATCCGCGAGCTCGAAGAGGCAGCGCGCGGCGCCGCGGACTTCGACACGAAAGTCGCCGCGCAGATCAGTCTCGGCGAGCTGCGGAAGGAGCGGAATGAGCCGGCGGCCGAGCAGCGCGACCTCCTGGCGGCGCTGCAGCTCGCGCGCAACGAGCGCGACGACGCGCGGCGCGATCATCACCTTCCGCGCTACGCCGTCGCCTGCGCGTGGTCCGGGATCGCGCTCGCGGGCCTCGGCCGCGGCGCCGAGGCATTCGCGGTGCTCGAGGAGGCCGTGCGCTACGCGGCCGATACGTCCGGCATCTGGAACCTCTATTCCGTCGCGATGTTCCGCCTCGCCCGTCCGGAAAAAGCGATCGGCGTCGCGCGCATCTCGATTGACGCGGGCGAGCGGAAGATGGCCGCGCGCTCGACGATTCGCGGCCATCTCGATCTCAACGTGAGCCGCTTCGCGCTCGCGCAGGGATTGCTCGACGCCGGCGCCGAAACCGCGGCGGGGGAGGCCGGCGATTTGCTTCGCGCGATCACCGAGTCGCTGGAGAGCGATGCGTTCGCGTCGCTGCGCAAGACGCTGGAGAGGCGCGAGGAGTTTCAGATCGTCGCCGCGCCGAAGACGGAGAGCGGCACCTGGCTGGCCATGTTTCAGCGATCGCATTTGCGGCTGGCGCAGCTCTACGAGCTCGACGGCCTCGAGGAAAAGGCGCTCCGCGAATACCAGGCCGTCGTCACCCGGCGCAGCGACGAGCCGTCGGCGCTCGCGGGTCTCGCCCGTCTCGCGTCCGATCCGAAAGAGCGCGACCGCTATCTGATCCAATCGCTGGACGCGAATCCGTTTGCGGGCGACGTGATCGCGGAGTACGAAGACCACGTCAAGTCGGGCGAAGCCTCGCCGGCCGGCGTGAGCGGCTCGGTGGGATCGCGCGTCCGTCTCGCGATCCAGCAGATTCACGACCACGACTTCCGCCGCGCGCGGGAGACGCTGGCCGCGCTGATCGCGCAGCATCCCGGCAATGACGTGCTGCAGTCACTCCTCGAGCGCGCCGTGCCCGCGGCCGAGCGGCCGTCGTTTCTGAGCAAGCCCGTCGAGCTCGTGCCGGATCCGCTGGAGTGGGAGCTCCGCGCGGTGATGAGTCTCTTCGCGGACGACAAGCTGTCGCCCGCGGATCAGGCCACGCTCGATCGCACGCGATTCTCCGGGAAGGCGACGTTCGAGGGCGAGGCGTTCGAGCACGGCACGATGCGCGGCGTCTCGTTCCGGTTTCAGCAGCCCGTCCAGTTCGAAGGCATCGCGCCAACCCACCGGCGACTGCGCCTCGTCTACCGCATCCTCGGCGCAACGGCCGTCGACGGCCGCGACGCGCTGCTGATCGAGCCGCTGCGCGCGGAGGTGGACCCGTGATCCGCGCGATGGGCTTCGCCGTCCTCGCGCTTTGCGCCGCCGCCGCGCGCGCCGACGTGGCGATGGCGTGGTCCGGCGCCACCGGCACGATCGTCGTCGCGCACGACGGCCGCATCGAAGGCTTCGATCGAGCCGGCGAGAAGCGCCTCTGGTCCGCGGACGGTATTGCGAGTCCCTCATCGATCGTCACGTCGTTGGACGGAGCATCGGTAGCGATCCTCGACGGCTTCGACGACCGCATTGCCGTCGTGTCGGTTGCCGACGGAGTCGTCGCGCTCCACGACACGCCGGGCACGCCGGTCGCCGCCGCGTTTTTCGAGCGCGACCTCTGGGTCGTGTTGCGCGACGTGAGCAAAGTCCGGCGCATCGCGGCGAATGGCGATGCGATCGACCTCGGCGTCGCGCTCGATCCCGCGCTCATCGCGGTCAGCGACCAGTTCGTATACGTCTACTCGCGAGCCGGCGGGCTGTTGCAGGAAATCGATCCGAGACTCGCGCAGGCCAGGCGGATCGCGCCTGTCGGCACGGGCGGATCCGATCTCGAGATCCGGCTGCCGAAAGACGAGAAGGCGGACCTCATCGCGCACCTCTGCCGTCCCGCGAACGGCGTCATCGTCCGCATCGATCTCCGTTTGATGGAGAGCCGCGAGATGAGCAACAGCGGCACGCCGACGGATCTCGCGTTCGTCCCGTGGGGCGCGAAACTGTCGATCGATCCCGGAACGTCGATCATCGCCGATCCCGAAAAACAGACCTACGACCGCGTCGCGATCAGCGCGGCCGGCGTGTTCGCGTTCGACAGCAACAGCGGCACCGTCTACCGCGTCGAAGGACGAAGCGCGGCGAAGATCGCGACGGGGCAGACCGCGACGTCGTTCGCGGCGACGGACGACGCGCTCTTCACGTGGGATGCGAAGAGCGCCAGGCCTCTGAAGAAGTAGAATCGCTCCAGGTCCAGCCTGCCGATGGCCAGAGAAGACGACCGCGCACGGGAAGAATTCACCAGCGAAGCCGAGGAACTGCTCGACACGCTGTCGCGCGACCTCGTCGACTTCGAGGCCCAGGGCGCGAGCGTCCGGCCGGAGCTCGTCAACAAAATCTTCCGCGAAGTCCACTCGCTCAAGGGACTCGCCGGCATGCTCGGCTTCACGGAGATCTCCGAGCTCTCGCACAGCCTCGAGGACATGCTCGACCGCCTGCGCATGGGCAAGATCGCGATCTCGAAAGAGCTGATCGATCTCCTCTACGACTCCGTCGACAGCCTGAACCGCCTCGTCATCGCCATCAACGATCCATCCGTCGGCGCGCTCGTCGACATGACCGCGCTCACGCGGCGCATCCACCAGATCGTCACCAGCCAGCCGCAGCAGAAGCACGGCGATCCCTTCGCCGAATTGACGCTCGACGAACAGACGAAGAAATCGCTCACCGAATACGAAGAGCATCGCCTGCTCGAAAACGTCCGCGGCGGAAAACACATCCTCTCCATCCAGGTCACGTTCGACTTCACCGACTTCGACGAGCGCCTCCGCTCGCTCACCGCAAACCTCAGCGACGCCGGCGAAGTGATCTCCACGCTCCCCGCGATCCCCACCGGCAACGTCAACGGCATCGCCTTCCGCCTGCTCTACGGATCGACGCTCGACATCGACGCCGTCCAGATCCTCGCACCCGAAGCCGCGGTGACATCGCTGCGAAAGACCGCTTCCTCAGTCCCCGTCACTCCTGCCCCGGTCCCCGAAGTCGAAGAAGAAATGTCGCTCCGCTCGCTCTCGCAAACGGTGCGCGTCGACATCGGCAAGCTCGATCACGTGATGAACATCGTCGGCGAGCTGATCATCGAGAAGACGCAGCTCGAGTCGCTCGCGCGCGCGATGACAGTGCAGCAGGCGCGCATGGTCTCGCACGAGCTCGGGAAGATCTCGCGCAATCTCGACCGCAAGCTCAACGAGCTGCAGAAGTCGGTCATCGAGATCCGCATGGTGCCGGTCGGACAGATCTACTCGAAGCTCTCCCGCACCGTCCGCAAGGTCGCGCGCGAGCTGTCGAAGGAGATCGAGCTCGTGCTGCGCGGCGAGGACACGGAGCTCGACAAGATGATGGTCGAGGAGCTGACCGACCCGCTGATGCACATCATCCGCAACGCGCTCGATCACGGCATCGAGCCGGCCGACGAGAGAAAAGCGACGGGCAAGAATCCGGTCGGCCGCGTGACGCTGAACGCCTACCAGCAGGGCAACTCCGTCGTCCTCGACGTCACCGACGACGGCCGCGGCATCGATCCGGAGAAGATTCGCCGCGTCGCCGTGGAGCGCGGACTGATCGGCGAGAAGGACGTCGTCGACCAGCATCGCGCGTACGAGCTGATGTTCACGCCCGGCTTCTCGACCGCCGCCGCGGTGAGCGAGATCTCCGGCCGCGGCGTCGGCCTCGACGTCGTGAAGAAGAACATTCAGGATCTGAAGGGCACGATCGACGTCATCTCGCACGTCGGCGACGGCTCGACATTCCGCATCTCGCTCCCGATCACGCTGGCCATCATCCAGGCGCTGATCGTCGACGCCGGCGGCGAGAAGTTCGCGATTCCGCTCACGTCCGTCGAAGAGTCGCTGCGCATTTACTCGCGCGACATCCGCACCGTCGAGCGGCGGGAAGTCTTCACCCTTCGCGACTTCACGCTCCCGCTGCTCCGCCTCGCCGACGCCTTCGGCCTCGCCGACGAGCACGATCACGGTCCCGACACGAAATGGTTCGTCGTCGTCACCCGCGCCGGCGAGAAAACGATCGGCCTCCTCGTCAACGCGCTCGTGCGCCAGCAGGAAGTCGTGATCAAGTCGATCGGCGAGCGGCTCAAGACCATCCCCGGCATCGCCGGCGCGACCGAGATCGGCGAGAGCGAGATCGTGCTCGTCGTCGACGTCGGGACGCTGATCGAGCAGTTTGGAGGGAGAGCGCGCGAGGTGAGGGCGGCGGCGCATGTTTGAAGAGTTCTTCGGCCTCACGACGAAGCCGTTCGGCAAAACACCGGACCCGAGCTTCCTCTACGAGTCGCCCCAGCACCGCGAAGCGCTCGCGCGGCTCGAATATGCGGTCGAGGAAAAGGAGCTGGCGCTGCTGGTCGGCGACATCGGCTCGGGCAAGACGACGCTCAGCCGCGCGCTGATCGATCGCATCGGCGAGCAGCGGCCGATCATCCTCATCATCAACCCGCGGCTGACGCCGGTGCAGCTGCTGCGCGCGATCGGGCGGGGGCTCGGGATCGAGCCGGCGCGGTTCCGGAACGATCTGCTCGATCAGATCCACACGCGGCTCTATCAGCTTTACGAAGAGAAGCGCGAGCCGGTGCTGATGATCGACGAGGCGCAGCTGATTCCGAGCAAGGCCACGTTCGACGAGATCCGCCTGCTCACGAACTTTCAGCTGGATGACCAGAATCTGCTTTCGGTCATTTTGATCGGGCAGCCGGAGCTGGAGAAGCGCATCGAGCGCGAGCACTACGCGCCGCTTCGGCAACGAATCGGGATGCGTTACTCTCTCGGCCCGCTGTCCCTCGGAGAGACCATCGAGTACATCGAGCATCGCATCCGCATCGCCGGCGGCACCCGGAATCCATTCGACGCCGCCGCAATGAAGGAGATTCACGCCCTCAGCGGCGGCATCCCCCGCCTGATCAACACCCTCGCCACCACCTCGCTCCTCGACGCCTTCGGCGAAGACGCCGAAACGATCGACCCCCCGCGCGTCGCCAGCGCCGCCCGCGAGCACCGCATGGAGGCCGCCGCGCATGGTTGATCTGGTGAAGATCCGGAAGAAGAAGGCGGAGGCGAAGAAGGCGCAGGAGGCGCCGGCTCCGCCGGAGGAGTCGACGAGTCGGCAAGTCGACGAGTCGCCGAGAGAACAACCGGCACTTGACGACTCGACGACTCGACGACTCGACGACTCCCAGCAACCCAGCAACTCAGCAACTCAGCAACTAGGTCCATCCAAACTCGAGACCTTCAAACAAACCGCCGGCAAACGCCGCGCGTCGCAATCCATCCAGGCCGAGGCGGGGCCGGAGCAGCAGATCGAGCTGCTCACGTTCGTCATCGCGGGCGAGCACTACGCGGTCCACATCGAGCGGATCGTGGAGATCGTGACGCCGCGGGCGATGACGCGCATCCCGAACGCCGATCCGTCGGTCGTCGGGATCATCTCGCTGCGCGGCACGATCGTCACGCTGGTCGACGTCCGCCGCAAGCTGCGCCATCCGCCGGCGGGGGAGGCGACTCCCGACACGCGCATCGTCGTCATCGACCATCAGAACGAAATGATCGGCTTCCTCGTCGATCGGGTGCTGCGCGTGGTGAAAGCGGAATCGGCGGACATCGAGCCGCATCCGGTCGTGCATGCGACGGAGCTCGATCAGTCCATCCTCGGTGTCTTCCGCGCGGGAAGTGCGTTGACGATCCTGCTCGATTTGGAGAAGCTGTTGGACCGATTGACCCAGTGATGGACCTGACCTGCAAAAAATGCGGCTCCACGTTCCGCGCCGCGGTGACTCTGCCGCTCACGTCGGCCGTGCGCGTGGCGTGCCCGCGCTGCGAGTACCAGATGGTGCTCAAGCCGCGCACCGCGAGCGGCATGCATCCCGTTTCCGAGCCGGCGCCGCCGCCTCCTCCCGTTCTCCCGCGACGCCGCCTCGCGGCGATCGCCGATGAGCCGCGCCCGTTCCGCCGCTTCCTCGGCGAGCATCTCACCCGCCTCGGATTCGAAGTGCAGTATTTCGAGACCGGCGAGCCGGCGCTCGAGTTCGTCCGCAGCACGCACGCGGACCTGCTGATCGTCAACGTCTACATGAAGGGCAAGCTCGGCGTGGAAGTCACCGAGGAGATCAAGGCCGATCCGCGGCTCGAGCACACGCGCGTCATTCTCATCGGCGCGCTCTTTCGCGCGAACCGCTTCCGCGCCAATCCGACCAACCTCTATGGCGCCGACGAATACATCGAGGAGCAGATCCCGGAGAAGGAGTTCCGCCAGATCCTGCGCAAGCTCTTCCCGCTCATCGGCGACACCGCGGAGATCCCGCTCGAGCCGCGCGAGTTCGATGACGCGCGCCGTCTCGCGCGCCTGATCCTCTCTGACATCATCATTTATCACGCCGCGAAAGTGGAGCAGGGCATCCGCGACGACTCGTTCTTCGACGTCCTCCGCGAAGAGATCGACGAAGGCCGCCGCTACTACGACTCCCGCGTCCCGATGCGCGTCCGCCGCGATACCGAGATTTTCACGGAGACGCTGCAGCAGTTCGTGCAGATGAAGCGCGAAGAGATCGAGAAGTTGAGGACGGGAACGCGGTGACCGCCGATCCACAGATCATCGAACAGGCCCGCTCCGCCGATCCCGACGCGCGGCAGAAGGCGGCGTTCCTCGTCGCGCAGTCGGCGGACGAGCGCGATCTGCCGCTCACGTTCGAGCTCCTCGGCGACAAGGACTGGCGCGTGCGCAAGACCATCGTCGACGGGCTGGTGCGCGACGCGCGGCCGGTGATCGTCGACGGTCTGCTCAACTCGCTCACCGACGCCGAGAACGCGGGCAAGCGCAATTCCGCCACCGAGGCGCTCATGCGCATCGGCACGCCCGCGATCGAGCCGATCGTCTCGCGGCTGCGCGAAGAAGGCGACGTCGACGTGCGCCTGTCGCTCGTCAACCTGCTCGGCGACCTGCGCAGCCCGGCCGGCTTCGACATCCTCCTCGACGTCCTGCAGCGCGATCGCGACATCAACGTCGCCTCGTCCGTCGTCTCGTCGCTCGGAAAATATCGCGATGCCAGCGCGCTCCCGCACCTCATGCGCATGCTGCGCGAGCGGGAGGACCTCTGGCTGAAGTTTCACGTCATCGAAGCGGTCGGCGAGATCGGCGATCGCGCGGCGCTGCCGGCGATCCTTCCGCTGTACGCCGAGAAATCGCTGCGCAAGCCGGTGCTCGAGTCGATCGGGAAGATCGCCGACGTCGGCACGGTCAACTTCCTGCTGCGCGTGATCGCCGGCGAGGAGAAGCTGAACCTGACCGCGCTGCGCGCGCTCGTTCGCATCGCCGAGGCCAGCAAGCCGCGGATCGTCGAACAGGCCGAGCGCCAGCTGATCCAGGACCGCTTCCGCGAGTCGTTCCCGCGCGAGAAGATCGACGCGCTCATCGAGCATCTGCACACGACTCCGAAGCGCGAGGTGAAGGCGTTCATCCTGAAGTTCCTCGGATGGTCGGCCGACGAGCGCGCGCTGCCGGTGCTGATCGCGCATCTCGAACATCCCGACACCTCGGAAGTCGCGGCGCAGGCGCTCATCGACTTCGGCCCCGGCGCGGGGCAGAGCATTCTCGAGGCGCTGCGCAACGCCGAGGAGGACGAGATCGTCGCGCTGCTCCTGCGCGTCGTCAACGTCGCCGGCAGCAGGGACAGCATCCCCAGCATCCTGCAGTTCCTCGATCACGACAACGGCATGATCCGGCGCCTGGCCATCGAGACCCTCGGCGAGATTCCGGACGCCGGATCGATCGACTACCTCCTCGCGAAGCTCGACGACTCCGACGTCGCCTCGCAGCAGGCGGCGGTCAACTCGATCTCCGCGCTCGTCGCCGCACATCCGGAGATCAAGAACGACGTTCTGGCCAAGATCCGGAAGCTGCTGCAATCGCCCTCGATCCCGATCAAGCTCAACTCGCTCTCGGTCTTCGTCAACATCCAGGGCGAGGGCTATCACGACGAACTGCTGCTGGCCTCGAAGGACAGCGATCCGACGATCCGGCAGAAGGCCGTCTCGCTGATGGGCAAGTTCGGCGAAGACCGCTTCGCCGATCCGCTCGTGCTGTCGCTCGCCGACGAAGCGACGGCGGTACGTCTCGCGGCGATCAACGCCATCGTGCGGCTGCGCCCGGAGACGGGGCTCGAGCCGCTCATCAGCTCCCTCGACGACCACGACATCTGGATCCGCACCGCGGCCGCGCAGGCGCTCGGCGAGTACCGGCATCCGGCGTCGATCGATCCGCTGATGCGGCATCTGACGAACGATCCGGCGCCGGTGCGCATCGCGGTGATCGAGGCGCTCGGCAAGTCCGAGAACGCGGAAGTGAAGGACGTGCTCTTTCATTGTCTGGAGGAGCCCGATCCGGAGATCCAGCGCGCGGCGATGCTGGCGCTGGCGCGCATTCCGGGACGCGATGTGTTCGAGCGGCTCGTCGCCGCGCTGGCGAGCGGCGACTGGCGCATCCGCGCCGCCGCGGCGACGGCGCTCGGCGTTCGCGGCGACCGCGCGGCGCTGCCGTCGCTGCATCGCGCGCTCGACGATCACGATACCTACGTGCAGCAGTCGGCGGTCCACGCGCTCGACAAAGTCGCGGACCGCTCGTCGTTCCCGTTCCTGTTCAAGTCGCTCGAGAACGCGGCCATTCTCGACGACGTCTCGGAAGTGTTCGTACGGCACAAGGATCTTTACCGCGATCTCCTCGAGGAGGCATGGAGGACCGCGGACAGCAGGAGAGAGGTAGTGATCGCCGCGATTCTGGCGGCGATGCGTGAGAAATGAGGTTCTGCGTGCTGCGTTCTGCGCGCTGCGGCTTTCGAGCGCAGCACGCAGCACCTGGCACGCAGCACGTCCATGACCAGCTTCGGCTTCTCGTTGAACCATCACATCGAGCTGCCTGACGACGTGTTCAGGCTGCTGCGGGACCAGATCTATAAACGCTCCGGCATCTGGTTCAACGACTCGTCGAAGTATCTGCTGCAGAAGCGCCTCTCGCCGCGCGCGCGCGAGCTGAACTTCGACTCGTTCCAGAAGTACTTTTACTTCCTGCAGTACGACCCGCGCGCCGACGCGGAGTTCGATCAGATCTTCGACCTCGTCACGACGAACGAGACGTACTTTTTCCGCGAGCCGGCGCAGTTGCAGGCGTTCATCGAGGAGATCGTGCCCGACGTGCTTTCGCGCAAGACGATCAAGAAGATCCGCATCTGGTCGGCGGGCTGTTCGTCGGGCGAGGAGCCGTATTCGATCGCCATCCTGCTGCAGGAGTCAGGCTGGTATCAGCACGCGGCGTTCGAGATTTTCGCGAGCGACATCAACCAGCAGGTGCTCTCGAAGGCGCGCAAGGGGCAGTATCGCGAGAGCGCGTTCCGCGCGACCGACCCGCGCGTGCGCGACCGCTACTTCACGCGCGAGGCTGACAACTCGTGGCGCGTGAACGACGACGTCCGCAACCGCATCTCCTTCGGCCGCCTCAATCTCTACGACGAAGCCCGCGTCTCCCTCCTCGGCCACCTCGACGTCATCTTCTGCCGCAACGTGATCATCTACTTCGACGACGCCTCCAAGCGCGTTGTCGTCACCAACTTTTACAACCGCCTCCACGAAGGCGGGTATTTACTGCTGGGCCACTCGGAGTCGCTGATCTCGCTCTCCGCGCAGTTCAAGCTGCGCCACCTGAAGCACGACATGGTGTATCAGCGGTAGCTCGTGAGCGTCCCGATGTTCGACGTCATCGTCGTTGGGGTGGGCGGGATGGGGAGCGCGACCGTCCATGAGCTCGCACGCCGCGGGGTTCGCGTGCTCGGCCTCGAGCAGTTCGACATCGCGCACGATCGCGGGTCGTCTCACGGCAACAGCCGGATCATCCGCCTCGCGTATGCCGAGCACCCGGGCTATGTTCCGCTGCTGCGGCGATCGTACGAGCTGTGGCGCCGGCTGGAGCGCGAGGCCGGCGAGCGTCTGCTGGTCATCACCGGCGGAATCGATGCGGGAGCGCCGGGCGGTGCGAACGTCGAGGGCTCGTTGCAGTCGTGCGCGATGCACGGCATCCCGCATGAAGTGCTGGACGCCCGGCAATTGCAGAAGGGGTTTCCGGGCTATCGGCTGCCGGACGAGATGGTCGCCGTGTACCAGCCGGATGCAGGGTTCCTGCTTCCGGAACGCTGCATCACGTCGTATGTCGCGGCGGCGCGGCGTCTCGGTGCGGAGATCCATACGCATGAGCGTGTGACGCAGTGGGAAATGCGCGGCGGAGCTGTCTTCGTGACGACGAACCTCTCCACGTATTCGGCGCGAACGATGATCGTGACGGCGGGGCCCTGGGCGCGGCAACTCGTGCCGCTGCTGCAACCGTTCGCCGTTCCGGAACGGCAGGTCATGCTGTGGACCGAGCCGCTGCGTCCCGAGTACTTCCAGCCGGGTGTCTTTCCGATCTTCAACCTGGAGGCACCGGAAGGGCGGTTCTACGGATTCCCGGTCTCCGGCGTTTCCGGCTTCAAGATCGGCAAGTACCACCATCGCGGAGAGCAGGCCGATCCCGACCAGGTCGACCGCGCATGTCATCCCGAGGACGAAAACGTCCTGCGCGAAGGCATTCGTGCGTATTTTCCCGACGCGGACGGGCCGGCGCTCGCGATGAAGGTCTGTCTCTTCACGAACTCGCCCGACGAGCACTTCATCCTCGCTGTGCATCCGGACCATCCGGAGGTGCTGATCGCGGCCGGGTTTTCGGGACACGGCTTCAAGTTCTGCAGCGTCGTCGGGGAGATCATGGCCCGGCTCGCGGTCGAGGGAGACGCCGGACACGACATCGAGATGTTTCGTCTCGATCGGTTTCTTTCCGTGCAGAAACCGCACACTTTCCTGAATCCGGAACACGGCCCGACCGCGTCCTAGAGAGCGATCCGCTGGCCGCCCGCTTGCGCTAACGACGGGCATGTCACTCGAGAACCTTCTTCGCAAAGCGGCCGATGCGGGCGGGCGGGAGATTCATCTCGCGTCGTCGCGGCGCATCATGATCGTGACGTCCGAGGGGGAGCGCGAGATGCGCGGCCCCGAAGTCACGCCGCAGATGATCGAGCAGTTCATCGCGCCGGTGGTGCCGCCGGCGGCGCGCGATGCGCTTGCGGCGGGGCATGCGGAGTGGACGGTGCGGCATCAGGAGCTGGGGCGCATTCGCGTCGTCGCCGATCGGAGAGCGGACTCCTCGACGGCTTCGTTCTTCCTCGATGCGCCGGCGGCGGCGCCGCCGCACTTGTCGCTGGTCACGGAAGACACGCGTCCCACCGCGGAGATGGACGCGATGTTCCGGCAGATGTTCGAGATGAAGGCGTCCGATCTTCATCTGTCGTCCGGCTCCGTTCCGATGCTCCGCCATGACGGCGAGATGAGCGCTATGCCGGGCCGCGCGATGCTCGCGGCGACGGACGTCGAGCGCCTGCTGTGGACCATCGCGCCGGAGCGGAATCGCGAGGAGTTCGGGCGACGCCGTGACACCGACTTCGCGTACGACCTCGAAGGCGTGGCGCGCTTTCGCTGCAACTACTTCATGGACCGGAAGGGGATGGGCGCGGTGTTCCGCGTCATCCCGTCGAAGATCATGACTGCCGAGGAGATGGGGCTGTCGAAGGAAATCCTCGACCTCTGCTCGCTGACGAAAGGGCTGGTCCTCGTCACCGGACCGACCGGCTCCGGCAAGTCGACGACGCTCACCGCGCTGATCGACTACATCAACCGCAACCGCACCGATCACATCATCACCATCGAGGACCCGATCGAGTTCGTGCACGAAAACAGGAAGTGTCTGATCAACCAGCGGCAGGTGGGCGAGCACACCGACTCGTTCAAGGACGCGTTGCGCGCCGCGCTGCGCGAAGACCCCGACATCGTGCTCGTCGGCGAGATGCGCGATCTCGAAACGATCGCCATCGCCGTCGAGACCGCGGAGACCGGACACCTCGTCTTCGGCACGCTGCACACCTCGTCCGCGGCGGCGACCGTCGATCGCATCATCGATCAGTTCCCCGCCGACCGGCAGGAGCAGATCCGCGTGATGCTGTCGTCGAGCCTCAAGGGCGTGATCAGCCAGATGCTCTGCAAGAAAATCGGAGGCGGACGCGTGCCGGCGATGGAAGTGCTGATCGGCACGCAGCCCGTCGCGAATCTCATTCGCGAGGCGAAGGTCTTTCAGCTCCCCTCGGTGATGCAGACGTCGAAGAAACAGGGGATGTGCCTGATGAACGACAGCCTCTTCGATCTCGTGCGCCGCAAGGTGATCGAGCCGAAGGAGGCGTATGCGAAAGCGGTCGACAAGTCGGGTCTCCTCGGCATGCTGAACGGAATCGGAATCGACACTTCCTTCGCGTGAGCAGCGCGTAGAATGCCCGCGGTGTCGTCCGCAGCTCCCTCCATCCGCGCGCTCGTCATCGACGACTCGGCCTACAACCGCGTGACGCTCACGCGGATGCTCGAAACCGATTCGCGCATTCGCGTCGTCGCCACGGCGGTCAACGGCGAGGACGGGATCAAGCAGGTGATGAAGCATCGTCCCGACGTCATCACGCTCGATCTCGAGATGCCGATCATGGACGGCTTCGCGTTTCTGCGCTGGCTCATGGTCAATCTGCCGACGGCGGTGATCGCGGTCTCCTCGCGCGCGAGCGATCGCAGCGTGTTCAAGGCCCTCGAGCTCGGCGCGCTCGACTTCATCGCCAAGCCGGGCGGGCGCGTCTCGCCGCGGCTCGAGGAAATCCAGAAAGACCTCGTCGCGAAAGTGATGCAGGTCGCCGAGCTGCGGATGGAGAACCTCCGCCGCCGCGTGCAGGAGGAAGTGCCGCACGCGGAGCCGGCGGTCGTCCCCGAGGTCTGTCCGAAGGGGATCGACCTCGTGGCGATCGGCTGTTCCACCGGCGGACCTCCCGCGCTGCAGCATCTCTTCCAGTCGCTGCAGATGCTGCCCGTGCCGTTCGTCGTCGCGCAGCACATGCCGCCGGTGTTCACGCGCCTCTTCGCCGAGCGCGTGAACAAGCTCACCGACTACGCGGTGAAGGAAGCGGCCGACGGCGAGATCCTCCAGCGCGGAACGGTGTACATCGCGCCGGGCGGCATGCAGAGCGAGATCCGTCGCGCGCCCGAGGGACTGCAGGTACGCGTGTTCCCCGCGGGCACCAGCGATCTCTACGCGCCATCCGTTGATCGCCTGTTCCGCACGGCCAGCGACGCCTGCGCGGAGCGAATGATCGCGGTGATCATGACCGGCATGGGCGACGACGGCGCGGAGGCGATGCGCGAAGTGCACGCGCGCGGCGGGAAGACGATCGCGGAGTCCTCGGAGAGCGCGATCATCTTTGGCATGCCCGCCGAGGCGATCAAAACCGGAGCGGTCGACGAAGTGCTGCCGCTCGTCGACATTCCTAACGCCATCCGGAAGTTATGCACCTGACAGTTGTGCTACATTCCCACCGGTCCGCAGGGTCCGAGGTCCATGAGCGACGAACAGAGAGCTGAGAAGTTCCTCGAGCTGTTCAACAAGGGGAAGGAATTCACGGAGGAACTGCTCCGCGAAAACCAGCGCCTGCGCTTCCGCATCGCGTCTCTGGAGACCGAGCATCCCTCGCCGGAAGAAGTGCAGCGGATGCGCGATCAGATCTCGCAGCTCACCGAGGAGAACCGCCGCATCCAGCAGCGCTTCCGCGAGGTCGAGGAAGAGAACAAGGACTTCGCCGTCCGCTACATCGAGATCGAAGAGCAGAACAACAACCTCGCGAACCTCTACGTCGCCAGCTACCAGCTCCACTCGACGCTCGACTTCCGCGAGGTCATCCAGATCGTCCAGGAGATCATCATCAATCTCATCGGCGCGGAGGCGTTCGCCATCCTCCTGCTCGACGAGAAGACGAACGAGCTCAAGACCATCGCCTACGAAGGCGACGACGTGATGCCGGGCATCGAGCAGATCTCGACGCGCCTCGGCGAAGGCGTCCTGGGCAACGTCGCGAAAACCGGCGAGAGCTACTACGTCAATCAGGACGTGGAGGGCGGCTCGATTACCATCGAGAAACCGCTCGCCGCCGTCCCGCTCAAGATCAAGGAGCACGTGATCGGGCTGATCGTCATCTACCGGCTGCTGCAGCAGAAGGATTCCTTCACGGCCGTCGACTACGAGTTGTTCTCGCTGCTGGCCGCGCACGCGGCGACGGCGATCTTCTCGTCCAAGCTGTATTCACAATCCGAACGGAAGCTCAACACGATTCAGAGCTTCCTCGATCTGCTCACCACCACAAGCTAGGAGACGAACCGACTCGTGGGGATGGAGAACGCGCACTTTCTGGTCGTCGAGGACTCGCCGACCATGCGGCAGTTGATCTCGTTTTCCTTGAAGCGATTCAAGAACGCGAAGATCATCGAAGCCGTCGACGGCGTGGACGCGCTGAAGAAGCTGTCCGGCCCCGACAGGATCGACCTGATCCTGACGGACATCAACATGCCCGTGATGGACGGGCTGAAGCTGGTCTCGCTGGTCCGCCAGAACGCGCAGCTGAAGAACATCCCCATCATCATCATCACCACCGAGGGCGCTGAGGAGGATCGCGAGCGCGGCCTGGCCCTCGGCGCGAACGCGTATATCTCCAAGCCGATCCAGTCCTCGCACCTGATCAAGACGATTTCCGAACTATTGTCGGTATGATCCTCCGTGGGAGGATCGTCCGTGCGCCGGCTGTTCGTGCTCCTTCTCCTCGCCGCGTGTGCCACGCATCGCGTTTCGCGTGAGCAGCTCCAGCCCTCGAAACGCGTGATCGTGCAGAACGGCGTCGACGCCATCGTCGACGACCAGCTCGAATTCGAGGTGCCGCCGCCGCAGCCTCCTCCCCCGCCTCCTCCCGGCCCGCCCGAACCCCCCGGCGGCGGGGGAGACGGAGACAACGGTTGCGAGTGGGCGTTCGTCGGACCGACCAACATCCACGGACGCGTGCTCGACATCGCCATCGATCCGACCAACCGCAACCACCTCTTCATCGCCACGGTCGGCGGCGTGTGGCGCTCGACCGACTTCGCGCGGCAGTGGGAGCGCGTCACCGACGACCTCTACGCCGGCGCGTTCGGCACCGTGGCCATCAATCCAACGACGCCCACGGAAGTCTTCATCGGCGGCGGCGATCCGAATCTCAGCTCGATTCTGACGCCGAGCCGCGGCATCTGGCGCTCCATCAGCGGCGGCGGACCCGGGTCGTTCGTGAAGACGACGCCGCAGGCGCTCGACGACTCGATCGTCTACAGGCTGCGCGTCGATGCGAAGCTGCCGCACGACGTCTACGCCGCGACCAGCAGCGGGCTGTGGCGCGGCGAACACTCCGGCGGCAACATCGACTGGTCGCTTTTCGAAAACTTCAACGTCTGGACGAGCGACGTCGTGCTCGACGACTCCGTCACGCCGACGCTCGTCTACGCCGCCGCGCAGACCGGCAACGCGTCATTTGCACGCGGCATCTGGAAGTGGGACGGCGCGCAGTGGCTGGCGAAGAGCACGGGCATCGATACCACGCAGAGCCGGCAGATCCGCGTGGCGCTCGCGAAGTCGAGCCCGAACACGCTCTACGCGCGCGTCGAGAACACGAGCTTCGCGCTGCAGGGCGTGTACAAGACCACCACCGGCGCGAACGCGTGGCAGAAGCTCGGCAACGTCGAGACGCTGATCGACGTCGCCGCCTGCTCGCCAAACTACATGGCCTCGATGGAAGTCGACCCCTCCGACGCGAACCGCGTGTACGCCGGCTGTCTCACCCTCTTTCGCACGACCACCGGCAACGCCAACTGGAGCGACGTGAGCGGCGGCGCCGATCCGGCGTGGCAATACTGGCTGCACGTCGATCATCACGCCATCGCCTTCGATCCCGTCAATCCGAAGATCGTCTACGTCGGCCACGACGGCGGTCTCGATCGCTCCACCGACACATCGCTGCCGGTGTGGCATTGGACCGACGTCTCGCACGGACTGAACATCTGGCAGCTCTACCGCGTCAGCGGACATCACGACATGCCGACACTCGCCGCCGGCGGCGCGCAGGACACCGGCACCGCGTTCACGTTCGGCAATCGCTCCTGGTATCACCAGTGGGACTGCGACGGACGCGCCGTCGAGCACGATTCCGGAAACGCGGAGACGCTCTACGTCGGCTGCGCGGGCATCCACGTGCAGATCCGGACGAATCCCGTTCCCGGCACGCCCGGCTATTCGACGACGGTCCTGCCGGTGCCGGACATCTTCGCGCCACCCGTCGTGATCGATCGCGATCTGCCGGGCCGGGTGCTGGCGCGGTCGGGATCGCAATGCGGCGCGAACATCATGATGAGCGTCGACGGCGTGAATTTCTCGCCGATCGGCAGCGCGCCCGACCGATTGCCCTGGGCGCTGCACGCCGTTCCCGGCACGAGCTTTCAGCATTACTACGCCGGCATGCTGCATTGCGGCAATTCCGGCGTGGAGATCTGGCGCACGACCACCGGCGGACCGCCGTGGGACACGGCGTCGAACGGTCTGCCGCAAGGGATCGTGCTGGCGATCACCGCCGATCCCGCGAACGGCGCGCACGCGTTCGCGGTGTTCGAGCAGCAGGTCCTGAGGACGATCGACGGCGGCGCGAACTGGACGTCGATCGAAGGCGTCGCGCCCGACGCGCTTCCGGTGAATGCGAGACGCCGCGCCGTCGCCGTCGATCCGATTGATCCGAATATTGTTTACGTCGCCACCGACGTCGGTCCATTCAAAGGCACCCTCGGCGCAACGACGACGTGGGAGCCGTTCGACGCTGGCCTGCCCGCGGGCGTCGACGTCCGCGACATCCACGTCGACGAGAACAAGAAGGCGCTCGTCATCGGCACGTGGGGCTACGGCATTTACCGCCGCGAGCTCGATCCCGCGGCGCTTTGTCCCGCGCACATGCTGCTCGTGCGCGACAACGTCTTCGATCGCGGCGCCTCGCCGTCGACACCGCAGAGCGGCTTCGCCGATCCCGAGCATCCCGTTCCCGATCCGGGCAAGCCGCCCTTCTTCCTCGCCGATTCCTCCGGCGCGGGACGCCTGTTCTGGTGGAGCTCGACCGACGTGCGCATCGACGTGCCCGACGCCGATCCGCCGCAGAACCTCATCGCCGACGCCGATCACGTCGAGCTCGAGACTTGTCCGATCCTGATCATGGACTGCCCGCCGGGAACGATGATCGACTCGCATCCGCGTCGCGGCAAGCTCGCGCACGCGTACGTGCAGGTCACGAACGGCGGGAAGGAGCCCGTCGCGAACGCGCGCGTGATCGCGCTCTGGACCGACACCACCGCCTCGACGCCGCTGCTGCCGATCGATTTCTGGAGCGCGACGTTTCCGACGCCAGATACACCGTGCGGCGCGATCGCCGCCGGCTCGCCCTGGCACCTCGTCGATCCGCTGCAGCCGTGCCGCACCATCGCGCAGATCGATCCGCCGATGCCGGAGCTCGCGCGCTTCGACTGGAACGTGCCGCAGAACGCACCGGAGAAGGCGTGCTTCCTCACGATCGTCGAGTCGCTCGACGATCCGCTGCCGGGCGCGATCCGCGCGAACAATCAGCGTGATCTCTGGAACATCGTTCCGCAGAACCGCCACATGACGGTGCGCAACCTCCACTTCGTCGATCCGCCGATGATGGCCTCGCAGGGGCCGTCGAAGCTGGTCGAGGTGATCGCGATCCCGAACCCCACGCCCGACGACGGGATCCAGATCGTGATCTCGCAGGACTTCTCCGGCGGACGGTTGCGCATTCTGCTGCCGCGCGAGCTCGACGAGCGCGCGCTCGAGGGCATCCGAAAAGTTCCCGCGAGACTCACGGACGAGGAGAAGCGTCTCGTGAGCGCGGAGAAGCTCGATCCACGATTCGTCTACGAGGTCGCATCAAAAAATGGAGTGCTCATGCTGCCGGTGAAGAGCGGCGAGACGTGGCGCATGGGCCTGTCGACGGAGGCGACTCCGCCGGCGAGGCTCGACGTGATCGCGGTGCAGGGGCACGTCGTCCTCGGCGGCAGTTCGTACCTGTTCCGTGAGCGTGTTCGGCGCCAAGGATTTCCACGCTTGACCGGTACGTTACACTGACCGCCAATGCCCCACTTCATCACTGACAAATGCATCGGATGCTCGGTCTGCGAGATCAAATGCCCCACGAATACCATCTGGGGCGAGAGCAAAGGGCAGTACTACATTCATCCGGAGCGCTGCATCGACTGCTCGGTCTGCGGCATCTACTGCCCGGTCGACGCGATCCAGAACCAGCACGGCGAGTTCATCCCGCGCATCAAGCCGAAAGACATTCCCAAGGCCGAGGTCATCAAGGATCTTTGTACGGGGTGCGAGTTCTGCGTCGATATCTGTCCGTTCGAGTGCATCAAAATGATCGACGCGGACGACGAGACGCTCGCGAACCACTACAAAATCGCCTTCGTCGAGAAGAACAAATGCGTCGCCTGCCGGCTGTGCGAGAGCGTGTGTGACAAGGACTCGATCGTGGTGCCGGAAGCGCCGACCCAGCTGAAGACGTACCTGCCGGATTTCGTCGTCGCCGGAACCGGGCGATGAGCTCCAGCGACGTCCCCAAAGAATCGTCCCGCTCGATCCTCTTCCAGTTCGTCCTTTTTCCTCTCGGCATCGTCGCCATCGCCGTCGCGATTTTCTTTCTCTTCGGCAAGCTCGCCTCGGATGAGCAGTCGATTCCCGACTACCTCAACGAAGTGCGATCGGGCGGGCGTCGTGAGCGGTGGCAGGCCGCGTATCAGCTTTCGCAGCTGATCAATGCCGGCGAGGCGAAGAAGTATCCGAACCTCGTCACCGACGTGGAGAAGGTCTTTCGCGCCGCGAAGGAGGACGATCCGCGGATCCGCCAGTACCTCAGCATGGTCCTCGGCAATCTCGGCGACCGGCGCGCGACGCCGCTGCTGGTCGAGGCGCTGAGCGACTCCCATCCCGAGACGCGCATCTACGCCGCGCTCGGACTCGGACGCCTGCGCGATCCCGCCGCGGTGCCCGCGCTGCTCACCGCGCTCTCCGCGGACGAGCATGACATCCGCAAGTCCGCGGTCTACGCCCTCGGCGAGATCGGCGACCCGCGCGCGGTGCCCGCGCTCGTGCAGGCGCTGAGCGACGAGACCGCCGACGTCCGCTTCAACGCCGCCATCGCCCTCGCGCGCTTCGGCGACACGCGCGCCATCGGCGTCATCCGCGAAATGCTCGACCGCCCGCGCCTCGACCGCGTCGCCGGCATGCGTCCCGATCAGAAGGAAGCGACCATGCTCGCGGCGATTCCGGCGCTGATGAAGATCGCGCCGGAAGAGGCTCCGAAGCTCCTCGGACCGCTATCACAAAACGATCCGTCGTTACGCGTGCGGGCGGCCGCCGTGGAAGCGCTTCGTTCGTCTTGACTCCCTTTCCGTTTTCACCGATAGTTGCCCCCGGTTTAGACACGCCCTCATGTCTGAGCAACTCACGCCATATCAGGTGAATCCGAAGACGCCCCTGGCGGGCAGCGCCGCGGCCGACATCCGCGAGCAGGGGGAGATTACCCGCCGCAAATTTCCCTTCGTCCTGACCACCGCGTGGGTGGCGCTCTCGGCCGCGCTGGGCGGCCTCGCCAGCGTCCTCGGCCGCTTCATGTTCCCCAACGTTCTCTTCGAGCCGGTCCAGAAATTCAAGGCCGGATTTCCGGGCGACTACACCGTCGGCGAAGTCGACGAGCGCTGGAAAGAGAAATACGGCATCTGGATCGTGCGCAACGAGGAGCAGATGTACGCCCTCATCACCACCTGCACGCATCTCGGCTGCCAGCCGAACTGGCTCCCGTCGCAGAACAAGTTCAAGTGCCCCTGCCACGGAAGCGGCTACTACCGCACCGGAGTCAACTTCGAAGGTCCGGCCCCGCGGCCGCTCGAGCGGGCGAAGATCTTCATCGACACTGCCGACGGCCAGATCGTCGTCGACAAGTCGACGCAGTTCCACCAGGAGCGCGGCGACTGGACGAATCCCGAGTCTTTCCTGAAGGTGTGAGGGTGAGCGAACGATGACTCTGAAGCAGGTGCAGGAAGGAATCGTCAACTCCCAGGTCTGGAAGTCCGTCTTCCGGGTCGGCATCCCCAACACCAACCGCAAGCGCGTCCTCGCCGTCCTCGGCTCCCTGATCCTCCATCTGCATCCCGTCAAAGTGCGCCGCTCCGGCGTGCGCATGAGCTACACCTGGTGCATGGGCGGGACGTCGTTCTTTCTCTTCCTCGTCGAGACGGTCACCGGCCTGCTGCTGATGTTCTATTACCGGCCGACGATCGAGTACGCGTTCACCGACATCATGGACCTGCGCGAGCAGGCGCCGTTCGGGATCATGCGCGAGATGCACCGCTGGGGCGCGCACGCGATGGTCATCGCCGTGTGGCTGCACATGTTCCGCGTCTTCATGACCGGCTCGTACAAGCCGCCCCGCGAGTTCAACTGGAACGTCGGCGTGATCCTGCTCGTGCTCACGCTGCTGCTCTCCTTCACCGGATACCTCCTGCCGTGGGACCAGCTCGCGATCTGGGCCATCACCGTGGGATCGAACATGGCACGCGCGACACCCGGCGCGGGAACGGAGGGGCCGATGTCGGCCCTGATAACACTGGGTGATGTCCCACTGATCCACGCGGGAGACGACGCGCGGTTCGGTCTGATCGCCGGGAAATCCATCGGTGCGGCAACGCTGCTGCGCTTCTACGTGCTGCACTGCATGGTCATTCCGCTCGCCGCGGGGTTCCTGATGGCGATCCACTTCTGGCGCGTACGAAAGGATGGAGGGATCTCCGGACCGCTGTAGGCGGGGAGCGACGCGATGACATTCCTCAAGAACTTCGTCAATGTCCTCTCCGTCGCATCGATCTCGTTCATTCTCCTGACGGCGATCTTCACGTTCATCGTCTACTTCAACCTGCTCGACGGCCGAATCAAGTCGAAGGCCGGCATCGGCTTCATCGCCTTCGGCATCTTCCTGCTCGTCACCGGCATCTGGGTCACGCCGCTGCTGTACTGCGGCATCGCCTACATGCTCTGCCTCTTCGGCCTGTCGAAGCTGGGCCCGCGGATCTGGGAGCCGAAGATCGGCATGTGGATGCTGATCCTCGGCGGCGGCGCCTTCGGGCTCTCGATCCTCGATCCCAACTTCAAGCTCATCGCCGCGAAGCCGGACAACGTGCCGATCGCGGCGATGATCTTCCTCCTCGGCATCTTCACGTGGATCGCGCTCCGCCGCGCGTACGTCAACGACCATCAGATGGCGCTCGGCGGCATCCCGTACGAGAAGACGGAGTCGGACGAGAAGCTCTTCACCTGGCCCGACCTCGTCTACACGGAGATGCTCTGCATGATCGCGCTGACGATCGTGATGATCGTCTGGTCGGTCGGCCTGCGCGCGCCGCTTGAGGAAGCGGCGAATCCGACGTCGTCGCCGAATCCCGCGAAAGCGCCCTGGTACTTCCTCGGCCTCCAGGAGATGCTGGTCTACTTCGATCCCTGGCTCGCCGGCGTCGTGCTGCCGACGCTGATCATCGTCGGCCTGATGGCGATCCCGTACATCGACACCAACCCGCGCGGCAACGGCTACTACTCGTTCCGCGAGCGGAAGTGGGAGATCGGGATCTTCCTCTACGGCTTCCTCGTGCTCTGGTCGTTCCTCATCATCACCGGCACGTTCCTGCGCGGCCCGAACTGGAACTTCTTCGGCCCCTACGAGTACTGGGACCCGAACAAGCTCGAGCCGCTGGTCAACATCGATCTGTCGGAGCTGATCTGGGTGAAGGCGATGTCCATGCCGCTGCCCAAGCTCTGGATCATCCGCGAGGCGCCGGGTCTGATCCTCGTCCTCGCGTACCTCGGACTCGCGCCCGCGCTCGCCGCCGGCCCGCTCCGCCGTTTCTATCTGAAAATGGGCGGCCCGCGTTATTACGTCGGCGCCTACCTGTTCCTGATCATGCTCGCGCTGCCGATCAAGATGGTCCTGCGCTGGCTGTTCAACCTGAAGTACATCGTTCACATCCAGGAGATCTTCTTCAACATCTGATGAGGACTCGTTGAAACCACAAGAGCCCATTCCGCACAACTACCCGATGAGGAAGTTGAACCTCATCTTCGCGCTGACGAGCCTCGGACTGCTGGCCGTCACCGGCGTGATGGTGATGTACGACTACGTGCGGGGATGGAAGTGGTTCCAGCTCGAGTTCAACCGCATTCAGGCCGAGCGCATCCAGCAGGAGCTGACCTCGAAGAACGACGCCGAGACGCGGAAGCGCCTCGCCGGCATCGAGCGCGACATGAAGGCCGGACAGGTCGAGATCGCGCGCAACCGCAACGCCTACCTCGAGGCGCAGAAGGCGCTCGACGAGTGGGAAGGCAAGCACTACGCCGCCGATCAGAACTACCGCTTCGCGAAGGCCGTGCTCGACGCGAAGCGGTACGAGCTCGAAGCCGCGACCGTGCAGCATCGCCACGACGTCAAAGAGCGCCAGCGCGAGTACGACACGCGCAACGCACATCTCGCGCAGCTGAATCTCACACTCCAGGAAGTCACGCGCAACCGCGACGCCGCCCGCGCGCGCGTCGACACGTTTCTCAAGCGCATCAAGCAGCTCGAGGATCAGAAGAAGGATCTCACCGCGAACGCCGACCTGCTGAACAAGCAGCTCCGCGGCGTGGCGATGTCCTCCGACAACATGATCCTCAACGCGCCGATGCTCGACTTCATCAACCCGACGCTGAAGATCGATCAGGTCGTGCTCAACGATCTCTTCATCGAAATGAACTACATGTCGGTGCCGCGCGTCGACCGCTGCATGACCTGCCATCGCGCCATCGACCGCCCCGGCTTCGAGTCGAAGAAGGAAGCGGAGCGGCTCGCGGCCGAGCTGCAGACGAAGCTCGACCGGAACCTCGTGCAACCCTCGAAGCGCGCCGAGATGGAGGCGCGCGTCGCCGCACTCCGCCGCATCGTCGACGGACCGCGCGACATGATGAATCCGTTCCGCACTCATCCGAAGCTCGACACCTTCGTCGGCTCCTCCTCGCCGCATCCGCTGCTGGAGATGGGCTGCACGGTCTGCCATCGCGGCCAGGATCGCGCCACCGAGTTCGGACGCGCCGGCCACACGCCGATGAGCCTCCGGATGGAACAGCGCTGGAAGAAGAGCATGCCCTTCTTCCCCAGCGTGAAGGACTACGAAAAGCGGAACTGGGGGTACGAGGTCAATCCGTTCCTCGACACGCCGATGTACCCCCGCGAGCATTCCGAGGCCGGGTGCCTGAAGTGCCACTCCGGGCAGATGGAAGTGGGGGAGGGCGAGAAGATCAACAAGGCCACGCACATGGTGGAGCTGTACGGCTGCCACGCGTGCCACAAGATCAGCAACTGGCGCTTCACCGACCTGCAGAAACCGGGACCGTCGCTCGAAGGCATCGCCGAAAAAACCACGCCCGCGTTCGCGTTCCGCTGGATCGCGAACCCGACGCATTTCCGCCCGACCACGCGCATGCCGTCGTTCTTCTATCAGCGCAACATGATCGGCCCCGACGTCTCCGCGTCCGAGCGCGCGCAGAACATCAAATACCAGGACGCCGAGATCCACGCGATCGTCACCTATCTCTTCAGCAAGTCGACGCATCGCGCGTGGTCCGCGCCCACGGGCGGCGACGCCGCGCGCGGCAAAGAGCTCGTCAACTCCATCGGCTGCATGGGCTGCCACATCGCCCAGGACACGGTGAAGGATGAGAAGACCGGCGTCGTCAGAGTCGCGAAGCGCGACGACTTCCCGCTCGAGCGCCACTTCGGCTTCAACCTCACCGGCGTCGGCTCGAAGACGAATCCGGCGTGGATCTTCAACTGGGTGAAGAACCCCAAGGCCTACGACCCGCTCGCGCCGATGCCGAGTCTCCGCCTCAGCGAGTCCGAGGCCGCCGACATCACCGCGTATCTGATGTCGCTGCAGAAGCCGCGCTTCATGCAGGAGCCGGTGCGCCCGCCTTCAGCGAGTGCGGTCCGCGAGCTGGCGAAGGCGTATCTGGTCAACACGTTGACCGACGTCGACGCGAACACGAAGCTGCGCTCGATGTCGGATCACGACCAGCTCGTCTACCTCGGGCAGCGCAGCATCGAGAAGTACGGCTGCTACTCCTGCCACGACATCAAAGGCTTCGACGGCCTCAAGCCGATCGGCACCGAGCTCACGGTCGAAGGCTCGAAGACGCTGCACCTCTTCGACTTCGGTTTCGCGCACGACTACGAGGCGCACGACGGGAAGCACGAGCACATCCTCCACACCGTGCCGTCGTGGGTGTACACGAAAGTCCGCAGCCCGCGCGTCTACGACGACAAGCGCGCCAAGCCGTACAACGACAAGCTGAAGATGCCGAACTTCCATCTCTCGCCGGAAGAGGCGCAGCTCGTCACGAGCGTCGTCCTCGGACTGACGAAGGAGAAAGTCTCCGAGAACCGTCTCGCCTCGCGCGACGCGCGTCATCGCGCGGTCGAGGAGATGCGCAAGATCGTCTCGCAGCGCAACTGCCGCGCGTGCCACGTCGTCAATCGCGCCGGCCGCGCCATCGGTCCGATGATCGCCGACACGAACTTCCTGCCGCCCGACCTCACGCCGCAGGGCGGACGCGCGCAGTCGCCGTGGCTCTTCAGCTTCCTGAAGGACCCGACGGTGATGAAGATCCGTCCGTGGATGAACGTCCGTATGCCGACCTTCGGCTTCAGCGACCACGAGGCGGCCACGATCGTTTCCGGATTCGCGGCCGAGGGGAACGAGCCGCAGTTCGAGACCATGCGGTATGAGATCCCGCCGCAGCAGAACGTGGCCATCGGCCGCGAGGTCTACGCGATGCTGCGCTGCGCGCAGTGCCACTCGACGACGCCCGTCGATCCGGCGAATCCGCCGCTGCCGAACGTCGCCGACGCGCAGTCGCTCGCGCCGAACCTCACGCTCTCGAAGCTGCGCCTGCGCCACGACTGGATCGCCGACTGGATCCGCCGTCCGGGCGAGATGATTCCGGACACGCGCATGCCCGCGAACTTCCCGCGCGATCCGGAGACCGGCGGCTTCCGCTCGCCGCTCGCCGGCGCGATCGACACGCCGCAGTTCGCCGGACACAAGGCCGCGCTGCTGCCGTACTTCGCGAACGAAGAAGCGCTCCGCAAAACCATGGGCGATGCCGTCGCGCTGACGAACTATCTGCGCGACTACATCTGGTCCGTCGGCCTCAATCAGATGCGCAATCCCGGCGCGGGACCCGTGACCCCCGCGCCGCAACCTCAACCCGTGACACCGCCGGCGCCTGTGCAGCAGACCGCGCGCGCCGGCTCGCGTTAAAGGAGAAATGATGTCCCTGCGGAAGTACCTCAATCTGCTGTTTGCCCTGCTGCTCGTCTTCGCCGTCGCCTGCGGCGGCGGGAAGGAAGTCGTCGACGAAAAGGACCTCGGCGAGGATGACGGCGCGCCTCCGGCCACGGCCGCGGGCGACACGTCCGCCACCGCCGCGCCGGCCACCGCCGCCCCGGTCGCCGTCGCCGACGCCGCGACCGTCAGCGGCCTCGTGAAGTTCGAAGGCGCGGCCGCGAAGATGCCGACGATCCAGATGGGCGCCGATCCGTTTTGCGCCTCGCAGCACTCGACGCCGGTCGCCGACGAGGAAGTCGTCGTCGGTCCGGGCGGCGAGCTCGCGAACGTGATCGTGTGGGTGAAGAACGCGCCCGCCGGTCCCGCGCCGAAGACGCCCGCCGTGCTCGATCAGCATGGCTGCAAGTACGTCCCGCACGTCAGCGCGGTGCAGGCCGGCCAGCCGATCGAGATCAAGAACAGCGACGCCACGCTGCACAACGTGCACGCGATGCCGAAGGTCAACAGCGCCTTCAACGAAGGCCAGCCCGTGCAGGGCATGACCTCGACGAAGAAGTTCGACAAGGTCGAGATGACGCCGTTCCGCATCAAATGCGACGTCCACGGCTGGATGAAGTCGTACATGGTCGTCCTGCCGCACGGCTATCACAGCGTCTCGCAGATGAACGGCACGTTCTCGATCGCCAACCTTCCGCCGGGCAACTACACCCTCGTCGCATGGCACGAGAAGTACGGCCAGCAGGAGCAGCCGGTGACCGTCGGCGCGAAAGAGACCAAGCAGGTGACGTTCACGTTCAAGGGATGAGGAGCAGTCTCCCAGTCTCCGAGTCTCCCGGTCTCCCAGGAGACTTGGAGGCCAGGAGACCAGGAGACTAGACATCGAGGAGGCACATGCCACCGAAAAGACAAATCCGCGTCGGCAGCCAGTGGATGTACGCCCGCGACGCTCAGCGCGCGCTCGAGGAGGCGATTCGCGTCGCCGAAGAGGAGCGCGGGCAGCATGAGCATCACGTCCCGTTCCTCCGGAAGTACGTCTTCTCGACCGATCACAAGTGGATCGGGATTCAGTACGCCATCACCGCGCTGACCTTTCTGCTCCTCGGCTTCTCGATGATGCTGATCATGCGGTGGCAGCTCGCGTTTCCCGGCCGGTCGATGATGGACATCCCGCTGATCGGGTCGCTGCTCGTCAAGTTCCTCGGCGCAGCGAACGCGCCGGGCGGCGTGATGCTCCCCGAGTTCTACAACCAGCTCGGCGCGATGCACGGCACGGTCATGGTCTTCCTCGCGATCGTGCCTCTCGCCGTCGGCGCCTTCGGCAACTACGTCGTTCCTCTCCAGATCGGCGCGCCCGACATGGCCTTCCCGAAGCTCAACATGATGAGCTACTGGATGTACCTCCCGGGCGGCCTGATCATGCTGTCGAGCTTCTTCATCCCCGGCGGCGCCGCCAACTCCGGCTGGACGTCGTATCCGCCGCTCTCGGTCATCGCCACCGACGGGCAAACGGTCTGGATCCTGGGGATGGTGCTGCTCATCACCTCATCGCTCCTCGGATCGGTGAACTTCATCGTCACGATTTTCCAGCTGCGCGCGAAGGGGCTGACGTTCATGCGTATGCCCTTCTTCGTCTGGGCGCAGCTCGTCACCTCGTTCCTGCTCCTCCTCGCGTTCCCGCCGCTCGAGGCCGCGGCGATCCTGCAGTTCATGGATCGCGTCGCCGGCACTAGCTTCTTCATGCCGAGCGGACTCGTGGTCAGCGGCACGCCGCTCGCGAACGCCGGCGGCGGCAACCCGCTGCTGTGGCAGCACCTGTTCTGGTTCCTCGCGCATCCCGAGGTGTACGTGCTGATCCTGCCCGGCATGGGAATCATCGCCGAGGTCATCGCGAACAACACGCGCAAACCGCTGTGGGGCTACAAGTCGCTCGTCGGCGCCGGCGTGTTCCTCGGATTCATGTCCTTCGTGGTGTGGGCGCATCACATGTTCATGACCGGCATGGGCACGGTCATCAGCGCCTTCTTCCAGACCACCACGATGATCATCTCCATCCCCTCGGTCGTCATCCTGACCGCGCTGATCATCTCGCTGTGGGGCGCATCGATTCGCTTCACCGTCCCCATGCTCTTCGCGCTCGCGTTCCTCCCGATGTTCGGCATCGGCGGACTCACCGGGCTGCCGCTCGGACTCGCCGCGTCCGACATTCACCTGCACGACACCTATTACGTCATCGGCCACTTCCACTACGTCGTCGCCCCCGGAACGATCTTCGCGATGTTCGCCGGCATCTACTACTGGTTCCCGAAAGCCACCGGCCGGCTGATGAACGAGAAGCTCGGCAAGCTCCACTTCTGGGCCTCGCTGATCTTCATCAACGGCGTCTTCTCGCCGATGTTCCTCCAGGGACTGATGGGCGTCTCGCGCCGCCTCTATGACGGCGGCGCCCAATACGCGCACGCGAAGCCGGTGCTGCACACGAACGTGTTCATCTCGGCCTCGGCGTGGCTGCTGCTGCTCGCGCAGGTGCCGTTCATCGTCAACTTCTTCTACAGCATGTTCAAAGGCAAGCGCGCCGGCGCAAACCACTGGAACGCCACGACGATCGAGTGGGCCGCGACGACGTCGCCGCCGCTCGGCCACGGCAACTTCGTGCACATGCCGGTCGTCTATCGCGGACCGTACGAGTACAGCGTGCCGGGCTACGACGCCGCGGACTTTTTGCCGCAGACCATTCCCGACAGTGAACCACTGACACCGACGGAAGCCGGCGGCGGCATGCTCGCCGCGGGCGCGGTCGCGCAGAAGGAGCTCTGACATGACCGCGCACGTTGATCTGCATGCCGTTCCGGGCCACGACGCCCATCACGAGATCGAGATCCCGTATACCGTTCACCCCCGTCCCGACACCGGCGTCTACAACGGCAAGCTCGGGATCTGGCTCTTCCTCGCCTCCGAGGTCATGCTTTTTGGCGCGCTCTTCTCGACGCTGATCCTGCTGCGCACCAGCTCCAACCACTGGCCGCGCGGATGGGAAGAGCTGAACATCCCGCTGGCGACGCTCAACACGTTCATCCTCATCGGGTCGTCGGTGACGGTCATTCTCGCGTGGGCGAACCTGCGCCTCGGCCAGTTGAAGAAGGCGAAGATCTTTCTCGCGCTCACGCTGCTCTGCGGCCTCGGGTTCATGATCATCAAGAGCATCGAGTACGCCTCGAAGTTCCAGCATCATCACTACCCGTCGACGAACAACTTCTTCGCGACTTACTTCGTCATGACCGGCCTCCACGGACTGCACGTCCTCGGCGGCATGATCGTGTTCGCGTATCTGCTGCTGACGGCGGACAAGTGGTACGCGAAGCATCGCGATCAGTTCACGAACCGCGTCGAGGTCACGGGCCTGTACTGGCACTTCGTCGACCTCGTCTGGATCTTCCTCTTCCCGACCCTGTATCTGTTGTAGGAGAGCGTTCGAGATGACCGAACACGCCGCACACCCGGAAGAACAGCTGCACGACGGCCACGACAACAGCCCCGAGGCGGTGAAGAGAGAGATCCGCAAATACCTCTATGTCTTCTACGCCCTCGCGGTCCTCACCGGCGTGACGGTGTGGGTGAGCACGTTCCACCTCCCGATCCACACCGCGGTCATCATCGCGCTCATCGTCGCCGGCGTGAAAGGCTCGCTCGTGGCGGCGTTCTTCATGCATCTCATTTCCGAGCGCAAGCTCATTTTCGCCGTGCTCCTGTTGACGGTCTTCTTCTTCGGCATGCTGATCTGGGCACCATGGCATCACAAGTACGACGCCGAACGGGAATGGCCAGGCTACGACCTCAACGCGAAAAAGCCGGCCGCCGCGACGCCGGCGCCGTCTCCGGCGGAGCATTCATCGGGACACTGACTCCAATGTCACTCAAGGCCTTCCACATCGTCTTCGTGATCGTCACCGTGGTGCTCTCGCTCTACGTGGCGCTGTGGGGCATTCGCGAGTTCGCCGATCAGCGCAACACCGGCGCCCTCGCCCTCGGCATGGTCTTCCTCGCCGCCGCGATCGGGCTGATGGTGTATGGGAAGAAGGTGTATGCGAAGCTGAGAGGGATTCCATGAGGCGCGTGCTGCGTGCCGCGTGCTGCGTGCTGGTGATGCTGCTGCTCGCGCAGAGCGCGCTCGCGTGTCCGGTGTGCTACGGCGCGCCGGGCGATCCGATGGTGAAGGGGACGAACAACGGCGTGTGGGTCCTGCTGGGCGTCATCGGCTTCGTGCAGATCGGATTCGTGGCGATGTTCTGGAGCTTCTGGAGACGCGCGCGCGAGCAGCGTCGCTTCCGCGAAAAGTTTCACGTGATTGAAGGGGGACCGCTTTCATGAGGGAATTCCTGGCTCAGTACATGCCGCCGGATTACTCCGCGCACGGCCCGGCGCTCGACCAGCTCAACGCCGTCGTGCACTGGCTGATGCTCATCCTGTTCGTGATCTGGGGCGTCCTCTTCGCGTACATGCTCTGGCGCTTCCGCGCGTCGCGCCAGCCGAAGGCGCTCTATCACGGCACGCACTCGCATCTCTCGACGTACGCGGAAGCCGGCGTCGCGGTCGTGGAAGTCATCCTCCTCGTCGGCTTCTCCATCCCGCTCTGGTATCGCTGGACGCAGCGGCCTACGGCGGACAAGAACCCGCTCGAGGTGCGCGTCGTCGCCGAACAGTTCGCGTGGAACGTTCACTACCCCGGCCCCGATCACATCTTCGGGAAGATGAACGTGAAGCTCGTCAGCTCCTCGAATCCGCTCGGCCTCGATCCGAACGATCCGACCGCGAAGGACGACATCGTCTCGCTCAACCAGCTGCACATGCAGGTGAACCGCCCCATCATCGTGCGCCTTACCTCCAAGGACGTCATCCACAGCTTCGGACTCCCGTACATGCGGGTGAAACAGGACGCCGTTCCGGGGATGGAAGTTCCGGTACACTTCACGCCGATCAAAACCAGCGGCAAGGAGCCGTGGGAGATCGCCTGCGCGCAGCTCTGCGGCCTCGGCCACTACCGCATGCGCGGACAGTACGAGGTCCATACGAAGGCGGACTTCGAGAAATGGCTGGCGTCGCAACCGCCGGCGGTCGCAAATATCTCAGGATGAAACCAGGTCAGCCCATTCAGCACGCGAATGACTCCACGCCACGCTGGCTCCGTCGCTTTACGAAGCTCGTCGCGGCGTCGACGCTTTTCCTGATCTTCGCCGGCGCGATGGTCACCTCCACCGCCTCCGGCCTGGCCGTTCCCGACTGGCCGAACACTTACGGCTGGTTCATGTTCGCGTTCCCGATCAAGCACTGGGTGGGCGGCATCTTCTACGAGCACGGCCATCGCATGATCGCCTCGACCGTCGGCTTCCTCACGGTCATCCAGGCGCTCTGGCTGCAGCGCCGCGAGCCGAAGCCGTTCGTGCGCCGCCTCGGCTGGCTCTCGCTCGGCGCGGTCCTCGTGCAGGGACTCCTCGGCGGCCTCACCGTGCTCCTTCTGTTGCCGCTCGCGATCTCCGTCGCGCATGCCGCGCTCGCGGAGATCTTCCTCTGTCTCAACGTCGCCATCGCCTTCTTCACCTCGCCCTGGTACGAAGACCTGCGCAAATACGAAAAGGGCGACGCGCCCATCGGCATGGCGTGGAGCCTCACCGCACTCGTGTACGCGCAGATCCTCGCCGGCGCGCTGATGCGCCACCTCGGCGCGGGACTCGCGATCCCTGATTTCCCGCGCTCGTTCGGGCGCTGGATTCCGCCGTTCGAATCCACGAACGTCATCGCCGCGTTCGTGCATCGCGTGGGCGGCTTCCTCGTCGCGGCGATGGTGCTGGCGATGGCGCTGCGCCTGCTGCGCTTCGACCGCCACCACCCGCTCCGCTTCCTCGCGCACCTCCTCCTCATCGTCGTCTCCGCGCAGGTTCTCCTCGGCGCGTACGTGATCTGGAGCGGTAAGCAGCCGCACCTCACCAGCCTGCACGTCATGACCGGCGCGCTCACGCTCGCTCTCTCGCTCATCCTTACCCTCGCCACGCGCACCGTCGCGTGGCGCGTCGCGCGCGCCGGGGCGCTCGTCGCAAGTGAGGTTGTCGCATGAGCGAGATCCTCGTAGCGCCGCTCCCGCTTGCGGGAGTGAGGGACTACCTCGACCTCTCGAAATCGCGAATCGTGCTGATGGTCCTCATCACCACCGCCGCGGGGTTCCTCTTCGCCGCGCCGCACGTCGATCCACTGCTGATGCTGCACACGCTCGTGGGCACCGCGCTCGTCGCCGCCGGCACGAACGCGCTCAATCAGTACGTCGAGCGCGGCCACGACGCGAAGATGCATCGCACGCGCAATCGTCCGCTGCCCGCCGGCCGCATGACGCCGCGCGCCGCGCTCGTCTTCTCCTCAGCGATCGCGATCCTCGGTACGCTCTACCTCGGAATCGCCGTCAATTGGCTGACCGCGGCCCTCGGCGCGTTCACCCTCACCAGCTACATCTTCGTCTACACGCCGCTCAAGCGCGTGTCGACGATCTGCACGCTCATCGGCGCGATTCCCGGCGCCATCCCGCCGCTCATGGGCTGGACCGCCGCGACGAACACGCTTGCACTGGGCGGCTGGATCATCTTCGGCATTCTCTTCCTCTGGCAGCTCCCGCACTTCATGGCCATCAGCTGGATGTATCGCGATGACTACGCGCGCGGCGGCTTCGCGATGCTCGCCGTCCGCGATACCGACGGCGCCGCCGTCGCGCGCCAGGCGATCTACTACACGCTCGCGCTCCTCGCCGTCAGCGTCCTGCCGTCCGTCTTCGGCATGACCGGCATCGTCTACCTCGTCGGCGCCTCGGCCGCCGGAGCCGCGCTGCTCGCATTCGCGATCCGCTTCTTCTTCGACCGCAGCGTCCGCAACGCGCGCAGCCTGTTCATGCTCTCGAATCTCTACCTCATGACCGTGATGCTGCTGCTGGTCGTCAATGTGTCATCCCGAGCGTAGCGAGGGACCTGTGCGGGCGGGGCGCGAGGCACGTTCCTCGAGCGCCACCCGAGCCCCAGCTCCCTCACTCACGCTCGGGATGACATTGCTTCTCCTGGTCCTCTCCTGCAGCCGGCACTCCGAGCTCCCGAAGCTCTTCCCGGTCCCCGACACGCAGCTCGTCGATGAAACGGGGAAGGCGGTGTCTCTCGGCGCGATGAAGGGCAGCGTCACCGTCTACGACTTCATCTTCACCACCTGCCGCGGCACGTGTCCGATCATGACCAGCAACATGCGCGCGCTGACGAAGGAGATCGACAAGAACGCGCCGGTGCGCTTCGTCTCCATCAGCGTCGATCCCTCGCGCGACACGCCGGAAGTGCTCGCCGTCTACGCGAAGCGCGTGCGCAACGACCCGCGCTGGACGTTCCTCACCGGCAAACGCAACGACATCATCAAGCTCTCCGTCGACGGCTTCAAGCTCGCCGCCGGCGATCCCGGCCCGGGAGGCGATCCGCTGCTGCACTCCTCGAAGTTCGCGGTCGCCGACAAGGAAGGCGTGATCCGCGCGTACTACGACGCCACCGACGGCAGCGTGACGCCCGAGGTCGCGAAAGCGGTCGCGTCGCTGGTGCGCGAATGACGGCGACCGACGTCTTCCCGCCGCTGAATGCGTCCCTGAACGCGCTCAGCGGCATTTTGCTGCTCATCGGCTACGTCCACATCCGCAACCACCGCATCGCGCAGCATCGGCGGTTCATGCTCGCGGCGTGCGCGTCGTCGCTGGCGTTCCTCGCGTGCTATGTGACGTATCACTACCTGAAGGGCGGTGTCGTCACGAAGTTCGCGGGCACGGGCGCGATGCGGACGCTGTACCTGTCGATCCTCACCTCGCACACGATCCTCGCCGTGACGATCGTCCCGCTCGCGATCATCACCGTGATCAACGGGCTGAAGATGCGCATCCCGCGGCACCGCCGGATCGCGAAGTGGACCTTTCCGCTCTGGATGTACGTCTCCGTGACGGGCGTGCTGGTCTACTTCTTCCTCTATCATTGGTTCCCGTCGAAGTGAGGAGACCGCAGTGAACACGATGCCATTGCTGGAGAGCGATCTGGAGAAGAATCCTTTCGTCCAGTTCGCGCGCTGGTTCGAAGAGGCGAGGCAGAAGCAGCCGGAGATGGCCGAGGCGATGACCGTGTCGACCTGCGGCACGAACGGCGTCGTCAGCTCGCGTGTCTGCCTGCTGAAGGGCTTCGACGCGCACGGCTTCGTGTTCTACACGAACTACAACAGCCGGAAGGGCGCGCAGATCGCCGAGAACCCGCGCGCCTCGCTCTCCTTTTTCTGGATCCCGCTCGACCGCCAGGTGCGCATCGAAGGCGCAGTGGTGAAGACGACCGAACAGGAGTCCGACGCCTACTTCGCCACCCGCCCGCGCGGCAGCCAGATCGGCGCGTGGGCTTCGCTGCAGAGCTCCGTCATCCCCGGCCGCGGCGATCTCGACCGCCGCTTCGCCGAGCTCGAGGCCGCGTATCGCGAGCGCCAGATCCCGCGTCCGCCGCACTGGGGCGGCTATCGCGTGATCCCGCTCGAGATCGAGTTCTGGCAGGGTCGCGCCGACCGCCTGCACGATCGCTTCGTCTATCGTCTGCGCGAGCCGAAGGACTGGATCATCGAGCGGCTCTCCCCGTGAAAAAGAAAATTCTCTTTCTCTGCACCGGCAACGCCGCGCGCTCGCAGATGGCGGAAGGGCTCGCGCGCGCGTTTCACGGCGACGTCCTCGACGTCGTCTCCGCCGGCTCGCGTCCCGCGGGCTGGGTCCACCCGCTCGCCATTCAGGCGTTGGCCGACCTCGGCATCGACATCCGCGATCAGACCTCGAAGTCCGCCGACCAGTTCATCAACGAGCCCTTCGACGTCGTCGTCACCGTCTGCGACTCCGCCGCGCAGGACTGCCCGGTCTGGCCGAACGCGAAACGCATCGAGCACTGGCCGATCGAGGATCCCTCCTGGGGTGACGACGATCCCGCCACGCGCTACGGCCGCTTCCTCATGACCCGCGACGAGCTCGCGAGCCGCATCGAGGAACTGGTCGCGACGCTATAGCGCGGCGTTGCCAGCCGGCACCAGCACGCGCAGCGACTTCGGCACGACGCGCACATGCAGCGCGGCGCCGAGGATGTGGGGCTCGCCGTCGAGATGCGCGGGGCCGGAGGAAGGGCGGCGGATGGTGAGCTCGGCGGCCTGCAGCGACGTCACCGAGCGCTCGCGATGGAAGGTTCCGCGGAAGAGCGCGGGAAGGAAGAGCATCGCGCGCGCGGGCGAAGTGTCGTCGACGATCACGATGTCGAGCAGGCCGTCGCGCAGCGACGCGAGCGGTGCGATGCGCGCGTTGTTGCCGTACTGCCCCGCGTTTGCTACTGCGACGACGAACGCGCGCTTGCGCAATGTCGCGCCGCCGATTGCGATCTCGTACTCCTCCGCGCGAAAGCGAAGGATCGCCGACGCCCCTTCGACGACGTACGTCTTGAGGCCGCGCACACCGCTCGACGCGAATCGCTCCGCGACCAGCGCGTCGAAGCCGACGCCCATCACGCTGAGGAACGGCAGCCCGTTCACCTCCGCCGTGTCGATGACGGCGATCGAGCCGGTGTGGCAGACGCGGATCGTCTCCGCCGGATCGAGCGGCAGTCCGATGTGCCGTGCGAACCCGTTGCCCGAGCCGATCGGCACGATCCCGAGCGCCGGCGTGCGTCCGATCAGATGCTTTGCCGTCTCGTGCACCGTCCCGTCGCCGCCGACCGCGTACACGACCTGGAAGGAGTCGCGTTCCGCGCGATCGATGATCGCGGCGAGGTCCTCTTTCCGCCCGCACGGCACGATCTCGTCGCCCGGCTGCGCCTCGCGCCGGATGATCGCGGCGACATCGAAGTTGCGCCGCGCGCCGGAGCGCTCGTTGACCACGAAGAGCGCTTTCACGTGCGCGCCTGACGATGCCGGCCGATGAACATCCGCCTATCCTACGACGCCCGGATGATCTCCATCAGCACCGGCTTCAAACCGTTGATGATGAACTGGATGCCGATCGCGCCGAGAAGGAGCGCCATCACTTTCGTGAACACCGCCCGGCCGCGGTCTCCGATGAAGCGCGAAAGCGGCACCGCCGCGAGCAGCACGGCGTACGACACCACGCCGACTCCGGCGATCGCGAGCAGCACCGCGAGCTTATGGTCGTAGCGCGGATAGAGGTTCACCAGCAGCATCGTCGACGTGATCGCGCCGGGCCCGGACAGCATCGGCACCGCCAGCGGCACGACCGCGATCGACGTCGGATCCACCTCCGCGCGCTCCACGTCGCGATCCTCCATCCGCTTCTCGCCGCCCATGTTGTACGCGCGCCGCTCGTCGTTCTCCACCAGCGTCCGCAGCGCGTTCGTGAAGAAGATCACCCCGCCCATGATCTGAAACGCCGGCACGGTGATGCCGAAGAACTGGAACACCCAGTTGCCGGCGAGGAAGAACAGCGCTAGCACGACGATGCAGGAGATCGCCGCGATCAGCGCCACGCGCGCGCGATCGGCGCGCCGCACGCCGTCCGTCAGCGCGACGAACGCCGGAATCACCGCGAGCGGATTCACCATCGTCACCAGCGTGATGAAGGAGACCAGCAGGACTTTGGTGAACGGCATTGCGCGCGATTCTACGGCTGTGCGACGTCCACCGTCTCATCGCTCTCGACGTCGACGTACCACAGCACGCCCGAGCATGGCCGCCCGGTGATGTCGGCGATGGCGCGGCAGTAGCGCGCGATCTGCGCGCGATCCCTCTCCACGCGCGCCGGCTCCGCGAGGCCGCTCTTGTAGTCGACGACCACCTCGGCATCACCCTCGCGGATGAGCCGGTCGATGCGCCGCTCGACCACCGCGCCATCTTCGACGAAGCGCACCGGCAGCTCGCGCCCGATCGTCTCCGCGGTCGCGATGCGCTGCTGCATCGCCGAGCGCGCGATCGTCGCGAGCCGGCGGCGCACGCGCAGCACCGCATCCGCGTCGGCGCCCGCTTCCGCCGCGTGCTGCAGCAGCAGCGGCTCCACGTCCGCGCGTCCGTCCCACCGCTCCAGCACGCGGTGCAGCAGGATCCCGGTCGCGCGATTTCGCGACGCCGCGCGGCGCGCCGCCACTTCGCCGGGACTGAGCGAAGGTGCGACAGGCGACGGCGTCGTGATCTCCAGCGGCACGATCGGCGAGGCCGCAAGCGTCGCCTCGAGCGCCGCATCGTGCAGCCGCTTCCGCGTGGTGCGCGCCTCCGGCGCGCCTCCGCCCCAGGGCGCGCCGAAGGCGCGCACCACTCCAAAGCGTTCGAATGCCACTGGACCGATCGAAGTCGCACGCACCTCGCGGCCCGACTCCGGCCACGACGACGCGAGCGTCGTGCGATCCAGCGCCAGCGACTCGTAGAGGCACTTCAGGAAGCCGACGTTCTTCATCTCCTCGCCATGGTTGATGACGAAGACGACGTCGGTTTTCGCGCGCGTCACCGCGACGTAGAACAGCCGCCGGTTCTCCGCCTCCTCGCGCCGGCCGCTGATCTTCTTCAGCTTCTCGCCGTCGGCGAGGCGGAAGTTCGCGGAGATCGACTCCGCGCGTCCCGCGAGCACGATGCTGCGCGGCTCCTCGACCGTGAAGAGCTGCATCTCGTTCCCCGGCGGCTGGACGCTGAGGTCGGGCAGGATCACCGTGTCGAACTCCAGCCCCTTCGCGCCGTGCACCGACAGGATGCGCACCGCGTTCTGCGAGTCGTCGATGAGGCTCGGCTCGACCTCTTCCGGCTCGCCGCGCCGCCGCGTGATCTCTTCGACGAACTGTCCCGCCGACCCGCCCGCGCGCTGGTCGTACTCGAACGCGATCGCGCGCAGATGCTCGAGATGGCGCTGATGGCGGACCCCGTCCGCCGCCGCGTCGTACACGCGCTCGATGCCGCTCGTGTCGACGACGAGGTCGATGAGCTGCGACACCGTGAGATGACCCGACGCGATGCGATACCGATCGAGCGCGCCGGTGAACGCGAGCCATGCTTCACCACCGCCCAGCACACCCGTCGCGATCTCTTCATCCGTCAACGCAAAGTACGGCGTACGCGCGGCCGAGATCTGTGCGCCCTTGTCGAAGGGACGCGCGATCGCGCGCAGCACCGCGAGCAGGTCGACCGGCGCGCGGCGGTCAAGAAACATGCGCGTCGGCGGGAGGACGTAGTCGATGCCGTAGCGATCGAACGTGTCGAGGTAGTCGTCGAGCTTCGTCAGCCTTCGGAAGAGGATCGCGAACTTGCGCAGGTCGCCGTCGCTGCGCTTCCGAATGAGCTCCGCGATCGCCTCCGCCTCGACGAAAAAGCGATCGCTCGCCGCGTCATGCTGCGCGTGCAGCAGCGTGACATGCGCATCGAGCTCGCGCCGCGAGCCGTCGCGCGCCGCGCGCAGCGGCTGGTACACCGGACGGAACACATTCGGATCGTGCGGCGCGTCGGGGAAGAGGCACGCGAACATGGCGTTGATCGCGTCGAGCAGCGGCGGGTCGCTCCGGTACTGATCCGCGATCACCCGCCGTTCCGCCCCGCCCCGCACGAGCTCCTCGGTCATCCGATAGTACGTCTCCGGATCCGCGCGCCGGAACCCGTAGATCGACTGCTTCGGGTCGCCGACCACGATCGTCTTCCCCGCGACGTACGCGTTCGACGCGTCGCGCGCGAGGCGATCGATGATCCGCGCCTGCGTGCGATCCGTGTCCTGGAACTCGTCCACGAACAGATAGTCGAACTGCGCGCGGGCGCGCGCCAGCACGTCGGGATCGTCGAGCAGCGCCAGCGTGCGGAGCAGCAGGTCGTCGAAGTCGACGACGCCGAGCTGACGCTTCTCGCGGTCGAGATGTGCGATGAAGCGCCGCGTCAGCGCCAGCAGCGCCATCGCCGCGCGATGGCTGACGAGGCGGTCGTAGATGCAGCGCCCCTTGTTCCCCGCGCGCAGGATCTTCAGCGCTTCCTTCAGGATACCGTGCCGCGGCAGGTTCGCCTCGCGGATGTTCGCCGCGATCGGATGCAGGTACTCGAGCCACTCGTCGATCGCGCCGCTCTCCGGCGGCGAGGTCTCGCGGATGTACGCGAACAGCGTCCGCGCGTGGTCGTCGCCGGTGATGTCGGGCGTGCGGCGGATCGCGGAGAGCGCGTCGACGAGCGACTGCTCGACCTCGGCGAATTCGCCGAACTCGTACGCCGTCTCGGCGAGCAGATCGCGCCGGTCGATCATCGTCAGGATCAGCTCGCGGATCACGAAGAGATACCCGACGTGCGCGAACAGCGTCTCCCACTCCCGCTCGATCTCCGGCGTCGGATGGACGCGCGTCTCCTCGTCGATCCACGCGTCGTACAGCTGCCCGTACAACAACGAGCGCTCGAAGCCTTCGATGATCTTGAACTGCGGATCGAGCCCCGCCTCGATCGGAAACGTGCGCAGCAGCGACTGGCAGAACGAATGGATCGTCTGCGAGCGCAGCAGATCGATGTTCGCCAGCTGATGCGCGATCGCGCGCCGCGCCTTCTCGCGATCCTCGATCACCACCAGCGGATTCGACGAGCCGATCGGCCAGCGATCTTCGTCGTGTGCATGCAGCTCTTCGAGCGCGCCCCGAATCCGATCCGCGATCTCGCCCGCCGCCTTCTCCGTGAACGTCATCAGCACGATGCGCTCCGGCGCGAGCGTTTCGTGCTCGATCATCAGCTTCAGCACCTCGGCGACGATCGCGGTCGTCTTCCCGGTGCCGGCGCCGGCCTCGATCACGACGTTGCGCCGAGTGGAGGACAGGCGATCCCGCCTGTCCGGACCGGCAGGATTGCCGGTCCCCCACTCGAACGTCTGCTGCAGCGTCACGCGCCGCCTCCGAGAAGCGTGCGCGGATCGCGCTGCTGCTGGATCGCGTACCGCTCCTCCGGATCGTGCCGCGTGCGGCAGGAGTGATTCACCGGACAGTACTTGCAGGAGTTGAAATCCTGATCGCTGTCGTTCGGAAACGCGGGAAACACACCCTTCAGGATCGACCGCGCGAAAATCTCCAGCGTCGCCAGCAGCCCATCGCGCTTCTCCTGCAGCTCGAACGCGAACTTTGCCCGCCCGTCGCCGGTGGTCACGAGCGGCTTGATCGTCCCGCTCACGCTCGCCGCATCGGCCTCGAAAAACTCCGCCGCCGCCATCGCGTAAAGCGCGAGCTGCAATCGCACGCCGCGATCGATCTTGTCCGGCAGATTCGCGTGCCGCAGCGCCTTGCCCGACTTGTAGTCGACGATGCGCAGCCGGCCATTCCCCGCATCGATGCGGTCGATCGTCCCCTCGACCTTCACCGCAATCCCGCCCGCGTCGACGACGAACGGCTCCGGATGATCCGCTTGGCCTTTGTGCTTGAAGCCGAAGCGATATTCGAAATGCCGCGGCACCAGCTCGCTCGCCGCGAGATCCGCGAGATCCGCCGCGAGAAACTCCCTCAGAATCCGCTTCGTCGCCCTCCGCTCGATCCCGCGCACCGTCCGATTGAACGGAGGCGCAAGCCGCTCATGCTCATCGAACTGTTCGTCGATGATGCGCTCCAGCCGCGCGACCAGCTCCTCCGGCAACCGCGGCAGCGAAGCCGCCGCTGACGCGATCTCCTCCGCCGAAGTCGCGCGATAGAAACGCTCGAGAATCCGGTGATCGATCGACCCTTTGTCGCGATGATTGATCTGCAGCTCGCGCTCCGGATGCTCGATGTCCTCCACGCCGAGGATGTGCTTGAACAAAAACTTCTGCGGACACTCGCCGAAGTCTTCCAGTTGCGTGGGGGAGAGGGGGTTGAGGGCGGTGGGGGAGGGGAGGTAGCCGTCGAAGACGGAGCGCGTGCCGGATTGGACGAGGAGCTGGAGTTGGCGTGATTGGTGGTTGATGATTGGTGGTTGGTAGTTGGTAGTGGTTTGTAGCTTGGGATGCGCTCCCTCAACTACCAACCACGAATCACGAACTACCGCTCTCACAAAGCGCGACGAACGCAACACCTTCCCAAACCCATCCCCGCTCGCGAACGAAAAATGCACGTGCTGGGCGGAATCGCGGATCAGCTGCAGCAGCAGCGCTTCCTCGTCGCGGCCGTCGCCGATTTCGCGGATGCCGAGGAGGCGGCGGTCGGAGTCGGGGAACAGCGGATCCTCGGTGCGGCGCTGCGGGAAGAGGTCGTCCTGCATGCGGATCGCGAATACGTGGGCGAACGAGCGGCCGCGGAAGCGCATGACGTCGCCGAGCCAGACCGGGGGGAAAGGGGGAATGGGGGAGGAAGAGGAAGAGGAAGAGGAAGAGGGGAGAGATAGGTGCTCGATGGCGTCGATGAATGATGGCGCGTCGTTCGAGCGCATGCGGCGGAAGATCGTCGCGAGCTCGTCGAGCCTCGCGGCGGCGGCGAGATCGAGCTCCGTCTCGACGCGGAACAGACTGCCGAGGCGGTCGAAGTCGCGGGCGAGCGTTAGCTCCTCGAGCTCCGCGACGAGGGCGATGTAGTCATCGATCGCGTGCGAGCGATTGCGGAGCGGCGCCAGCTCCTCGCTCGTCCCGCCAGCGACGCGCGCGCGCCGCGTCTCGTAGTCCGCGCGATCGACGTTGATGCGCGTGCGCGTATGCAATCCGTCGCGCACCAGCTCCAGCACCTCGCCCCGCGGAAACCCTCGCTCGCGCAACTGCAGCAGCGTGATCGCGCCGCGCCCGATCCGATGCGCCGCCAGCGGCGTTTCGTCGGAAAGCGTCGTACGGATGAAGCGATTGATCAGGCGAATGTCATACGGATCGAGCGAGCGCGCCGTGATCGCGATGCTGGTTTTGCCGGACGCGTGGAGTGCCGCGATTTGCGTGCAAACGGCGCGGATCTCGTCGAAACGTGTTCCGTGTTCCGTGACCCGTGCTTCAGGCTCCGAGGCCCGGGTCACGGAACACGGAACACCATCGATGAACGCCTTCGCGAACGGCAAGTCCGTCGGCACAAAAACCGCGGCCACGGGCAGCGAGTCCACGAACGCCTTCTGCGCGCCCGTCATGTCGTAAAACCCCGCCAGCAACTGCGGGCGCAGACTCTTCGGCGCTCGGGCGGCGGTCGCCAGCAGATCGGCGGGATCGACGGCGCCGGCCTGCGCGATCAGGCGCTCGTACTCCGCGAACGCGCGCAGCACCGTCTGCGTGCGCTGCGGGTTGCGCAGCCCGCGCGTGCGGATCTGCGCGAGCGTGAGACCGCTGTCGCGTACATCGCGATACGAGCGCTCCAGCATCGACGCCACGCCGCGGCCGTCCATCATCGGGTGATCGATCGTGCGAACGGCGAGACGCATCGCCAGCCGCCGCTCCGCCTCCGACGCCACGCGCGACGGCACGAGGTCCAGCGCCAGCTCTTCGAGAAAACGAATCCGCAGCGCCGCCACCCCGCGCGGCACCCGCGCCAGCACCTCCGCCGCGATCGCCTCCGCCATCCCCCGCGACGGCACGACTACCTCTTCCGCCCACGGAGCGAGCGAATCCTCCCCCCGCCCCGCGAGGAGGCGTTCGGCAACTCGTTCAGCAATCTCGCGATAAGGAGTGATGTAGGCAGGGACCGGAGTCAAGTTATTGGATTTTAAACGATGCCGCGCGACCGCGTGACCGCGTGACTGCGAAACCGCGTGTGCACGAATCTGGCAATCGGTCGAATCGATGCAGGAGATAATGCGCGGTCATGGGGAAGCGGCAGGTGCATGTGATTCGTGTGCGCAAGCCCGTCACGTGCGCGCTGCTCGTGCTGACGACGATCGCGATCGCGGCGCTGCTCTACCTCCTTTCCGGCAGGGCCTACGTCGCCGACGCGCATCCGGTGCGCGAGCTGCTCGCGCGTCTGCTCAGCTCCGAGCGCCCGCTCTCGCGCGGCGCCGTGCTCGCGATTCTGATGCCGGTCACGGCGAACGTGCTGCTGTTCGTGCCGTGGGGGTTCTTCGCCTTCATCGCGCTCGATACGCCGGCGCGCGCGCGCAAGTGGACGTATGCGATCACGTTCGTCGCGGCGCTGGTCTTTGCGACGCTGATGTGGCTCTGGCAGCAGTCGCTGCCGACGCGCGTCACGGCGCTTCCGGACACGATCTCGAATGCCTTCGGCGCGCTCGCGGGCGCGGCCCTCGGGCACGCGCGCAGGAGCGTGCGCGTGCGTTTCGCCATCTGAGGATGATGACGTGATCCTCGTTGTCGAAGACGATCCGCAGGTGGCGCGTCTCATCACGCTGGTCCTGCAGCGCAACGGCTATGATGCGCACGTCGTCGCCGACGGACAGAGCGCGCTCCTCAGCGCGCGCGAGGCCAGGCCGGCGATGATCTTCGCGGACCTCACCATCCGCGGGATGAGCGGCGCGGCCCTCTGCACCGCGCTGAAAGCGGAAGACGACACGAAAAACATCCCCTACGTGATTCTCTCCGGCGATCGCGACATCGCCGAAAAAGCCCGTGTCTGCGGCGCGGACGACTACATGGGCAAACCTTTTGAATTCGATGACCTGATCCGACTGGTCCATAAATATGCAAGAGCTCAAAGCGGAAAAACCAACTGAGTCCCCCGCGGGCAGCGATCCCGTCCTGCGGCTGATGGCGCGCCTCGCCGAAGAGGGTTACACCACCGAACAGGGTCCCGAGTGGTGGGACGAATACGGCGAGATCATCTATCGCCGCGAAGAACAGGTCCCGATGACCAAGGGCGAGACCGTGTTCATCTTCACCCGCATCGAAGAGCTCAACGACCGCATCCTCCGGCAGACCTCGGAGTCGGTGGTGAAGACGTACAGCGCGAAGAATCCGCTGCAGCGCGCGCTGTCGGTGCTGCAGTCGACGACGGTCTACCACTGCCTCGTCGTCACCAGCGACCAGCCGCACAACGCGCCCCTCGGCAACTACATCGCCCGCAGCGGCGGCGCGACGTTCATCCCCGTCGTGATCATCCCCGGCATCAACGAGGTCGTCTATCCCCAGCTCGAGGAGAAAATCGGCGTCCTCCGCCCGCGCGTCGAGTACCTCCAGTACCTCCTGGGCGAGCGCCGCGAGACCGTCAACATGCACCGCCCGACCGTGCAGGCGCTCTGGATCTCGGCCGCCGTCGTCGTGCTGTTGCTGGCCGCGGTCATCTTCTCGTTCGTGACCTGACGGAGAGGGGTATGAGGCAAGGGGCATGGGGTATGTACCCCATCCCTCATCCCCCATTCCCCGTCTACAATGCGCCGGCCATGGAATCGTCCTTCGCGATTCGCCCCAAAGACATCTTCGAAGAGCTCCGCAAATCCGTCGTCGGTCAGGACGACGCGATCCGCGAGATCTCCGTCGCGCTGGTGAAGCACCTCGTCGGACATCCGGCGCCGAACATTCTCCTCATCGGCAACTCCGGGTCGGGCAAGACCACGCTCATGCGCGCGGTCGAGCTGTTCCTCGCCGGGCACGCGACGCTGAAGCAGTACGCGAACATCGTCCGGCTCAACGCCAACGTGCTCGCCGAGGAGCGGCAGGGGTACGGGAAAGTCGTGCTGGGGCGGCTGTACACGAACGCGAAGAAAATGCTCGGCGCGGCGGCGACGCCGGACGAGATCATCCGCGGCGTCGAGCGCGGCATCGTCTTCATCGACGAAGTCGACAAGATCCGCGCGAACGTCAGCGGCGCGGCGAACGTGCGCGGCATCGTGGCGCAGGAAGCGCTGCTGACGCTGATGGAGAACGAGAACGTCGAGTTCGAAGCCGACGGCTGGAACTTCGTCTTCAACTCCTCGCACATCCTCTTCGTCGCCGGCGGCGCGTTCGAGGAGCTGTACGACAGCGTGCTGCGCCGCGCCACGATCGGCCAGGACGTCGCGCCGATGAAGCCGGTCGTCGTGGTGTCGGCCTCGGGGGAAGTGCGCGAGGAGCTGCCGTTCCATCTCGCCGACTATCTGAAATACGACGATCTCTTTCGCTACGGGATGACGCCGCAGTTCGTTTCGCGTTTCGAATCGATCGTGGTGCTCAACGACCTCGCCGAGGGCGATCTCGCGCGGATCTTCGTCGAGCCGGATGCATCGATCTTCCGGACCTCGCGCGAATACTTCCAGCGCTTCGGCATCGACCTGCAAATCACGCGCGGCGCGCTGATCGCCATCGCGTGGGACGCCGCGCGCCAGAAGCGCCTCGGCGCGCGGGCGCTGCGCGAAACGTACCGCCGCGTCATCCGCGGACTCGAGTTCGAGCCCGCCGCCGGCGGCACGCTGACGATCGATGAAGACATGGTGAAGCGCGCGATCGCCGCGCGGGAGGCGGGCGGGAGCAAACATGGGCGAGCCTAAGAAATCCCTCTTCGACAAACTCAAGCGCGGGTTGTTCATGACCCACACCGAGATCATCGAGAAGATGAAGGAGTCGCTGACTCCCGACCTTCCGATCGATCAGTCGGCGATCGACGGACTCGAGGAAGGCCTCCTCGGCGCGGACGTCGGCGCGGAGCTGACGACGTCCATCGTCAGCCGCGTCGAAGAGCGCGTGCGCGGGGAACGCATCACGAAGATGGATCGCCTCACCGAGGTGATCCGAGAGGAAACGCGCGCGCTGATTCCGAAGCGCGTCGCGGCGACGATCGACGTCTCGCGCGCGCATCCGTTCGTCATCCTCGTCGTCGGCGTCAACGGCACCGGCAAGACCACCACGATCGCGAAGCTCGCCGCGCGCTGGAAGAACGAAGGGAAGACCGTGATCCTCGGCGCGGCGGACACCTTTCGCGCCGCTGCGATCGAGCAACTGCAGATGTGGGCCGACCGCGTCGGCGTCTCGCTCGTGAAACACAAAGCCGGCTCCGACCCCGCCGCGGTCGCGCACGACGCCGTCTCCGCCGCGAAGTCGCGCAACGCCGACATCGTGATCATCGATACCGCCGGCCGCCTGCATAACAAATCGCATCTGATGCAGGAGCTCTCGAAGATCCATCGCGTGATCGATAAGGAACTGCCCGGCGCCCCGCATGAGACGCTGCTCGTCATCGACGGCACGACGGGGATGAACGGCGTGAATCAGGCCGCGGCATTTCTCGAAGCGGCGAAGGTCACGGGCATGGTCGTCACGAAACTCGACGGCACCGCGAAAGGCGGCGTGATCCTCTCGATCATGCGCCAGTTCGACATCCCCGTGAAATTCGTCGGAGTGGGCGAGGCCGCGGACGATCTGATCCCGTTCGATCCGCAGCAGTACGTCGACACCCTGTTCGAGTGACGCGCTATTCAGGCATCGGCCGGAACTGGAAGCCGACCACGAGCGCGTTCGTGTTGTAGCCCGGATTCTTGTCGGGCTCGAACCAGCCGTTCGAGATGTGGCCGAAGCGCCAGCCGAGGATGATGCCGTAGCGCTCGCGCGGACGAATCGTCACGCCCACACCGCCCTGGGAGATGAAGTTGATCCGCGACGTTCCCGCCGGCACGCGATACCGCGACCACACCGGCCCCGAGGAGAGCTCGATGTACGGACGCGCGCGCGCGGACTGGCCGCCGAAGTGATAGCGCACGAAGAGCGATGAAGAGATCGCGGGCACGTCGTGACTGCCGTCGCCGAACTGATCGTCGTATCCGCTCTTGAGCTGGCGGATGTTCATCAGCGAAAGGACGGTGCCGTATTCGGTGCGCGAGGAGATCGAGTGCCCAAGCTCGTAGTTGATGGCCTCAATGTCGGCCTGCCCGATGCGGCCGGTCATGCTCTTCCCGCCGAAGACGTAGACGTTGCGGCGGTTCATGTCGAAAAGCGAATCCGCCCCCGCACACGGGACGATCAGCAACAGCACGATCGCGAGCCGCTTCATTGGAAAGTGTGCGTCAGTCTAACCCACGCGCTCTTCTTCCGTCAGCTCCAGGTCCGGCCGTTTCGGCCCGTCCCCCATCTCCCCGTCATACGCCGCCCGCGCGGTCTCCCGCGTGAGGTGCGAGTACACGGTCCCTTCCGGATACGCGATCATGTTCGGCCCGAAGTCGCACAGGTCGAGACACGACACCGTACACACCCGCGCCGCCCGCTTCCGCCCCATCTTTTTGTTGTGCTGCTTCAACTCCGCCTGAATGCACTCCCCGCCGTCGCTCCCGCGATCATCGCGATTGCAGTCCTTGCCGATGCAGACGACGAAGTGTTTGAGGGGGTATTTCATGTCGGTTGCTGGGTTGCTGGGTAACCAGGTCGTTATCCCGGCGCCACAAACTTCCGTCCCGCATCCAGCACGTGCTTCAGATCCCGCGGACTGCACGCCTCCGCATACACCCTTGCCACCGGCTCCGTTCCGGACAGGCGGAACAGAAGCCAGGTCTGCTGATCGAAGATCAGTTTCACGCCGTCGGTGGTGTTGACGTCGCGGACCTGGAGGCCGTCGAGTTGTTTCGGGGGGTCGTTGAGTTTTCCGGCGAGGGATTCGCGGAGTTGCGGAGTGAGTTTGAGATCGATGCGCTTCGAGTAGTAGTGGCCGAACTCGGCGTGGGTTTCTTCGACGAGCTCGGCGATCTTCTTGCCGGTGCGCGCGACCATCTCGGCGACGAGCAGGCAGGCGAGGATGCCGTCCTTCTCGGGCAGGTGGCGATAGATCGAGAGACCGGCGCTTTCCTCGCCGCCGAGGGCGATCTTGTCGTCGAGAATCAACTCGCCGATGTACTTGAAACCGACCGGCGTCTCGTACAGCGGCACGTCGAGCTTTTTCGCGATCGCGTCGATCAGATGTGTCGTCGCCACCGAGCGCGCGAGACCGCCGGGGAGGTTGCGGTAGCGCTTCAGATACACCGCCAGCAGCGCGATGATCGAGTTCGGCGAGACGAACCGATTGCGGTCGTCGATGATGCCGAAGCGGTCGGCGTCGCCGTCGGTCGCGAGTCCGAGGTCGTACTTCTCCTCGGTCACGACCTTTCGCAGCTCGCTGAGATTCTTCTCGTTGCACTCCGGCGAGAAGCCGCCGAAGTACGGATCGCGATAGTTGTGAATGATCTTCACCTCGACGCCCGCCTCGAGGAGGAAGTAGTCGAGGTAATCGCGCGACGTGCCGTACAGCGAGTCGATGGCGATGCGCAGCCCGCTCTTGCGGATCGCGTCGACGTCCACCTTCTGCCGCAGCTCGGTGAGGTACCGATCCTTCGGATCGATCTCCTCGATCAGCTCCGTCTTCTCGTACACGTCGAGGCGCTCGTTCTTCTGCTGCACGCCGTGGATCTCGCGCTCGATCTGCTTCGTCACTTCCGGCAGTGCCGGCGCGCCGTTGGAGGTCGAGAACTTGAGGCCGTTGTACTCCGGCGGATTGTGCGAGGCCGTGAAGTTGATCGCGCCCATCGCGCGGCGCCGCACCGTCTCGAACGAAACGCACGGCGTCGGCACGTCGCGCGTGCAGAGGAAGGCCTTGATGTCGTTGAAGGCGAGGATCTTCGCCGCCTCCGACGCAAACTTTTCCGAGAGGAATCGCGTGTCGTACGCGATGATCACTCCCGTTCCCTGCTGTCCGCTTTTTTTGAGGTAGTTAGCTACACCCTGGGTGGCGATTCGGACGTTTTCGAACGTGAAGTCCTCGCCGATGATGCCGCGCCACCCGGAGGTCCCGAATTTGATCATTGACACTCTCCGCCGCGTTGGGGGAACGAACGTTAGCACATCGGGTCACCCGTTGAGCTTTGGCGTGTTTTCCGCAATGATCGAGCCCGACCTATGTCCAGGCCGGTTGTACTGATCGCGGATGATGACGAGGAAGTCGCGGCGCTGTTGCGGATGTACCTGCGCCCGCTCGATGCTGAGATCCTCACCGCCCGCGACGGCGAGGAAGCGCTCGCCATCGCGCAGTCGCGCCTGCCCGCCGTCGTCCTCCTCGACGTGATGATGCCGAAGCGCAGCGGCTGGGAAGTCTGCCAGGCGCTCCGCGCGATGCAGCGTACCGCGCACATCGGCGTCATCCTCATCACCGGCCGCGGCGACGTGAAGGATCGTCTCACGGGCCTGCAGGTCGGCGCGGACGACTATCTCGTCAAACCGTTCGACCGCAACGAAGTCATCAAGCGCGTGTCGTTCGTGCTGAAGAAAACCGGCGAGGAGACCGGCGCCGCGGCGCTGGCCGGCCGCACGGTGCTCGAGGCGATGCTGCTCGATCGCGCGACGGCGCTGCCGACGCTGCCGATCGTGCTCGATCGCGTGAAGGAGATCCTGATCGAGCAGGGCGAGATCGGCATCGTCTTCATCGACATCGAGCAGATCGAAGCCGTGGAGTCGGAGTACGGCTGGGCGTTCTTCGACGAGCTGCTGTGCAATGTCGGACAGATCATCTCCGCCGAGGCGAAGAGCCGGTTCCGCAACGCCATCGTCACCTGCCATCGCAGCGGCGGCTCGAGCTTCTACGTCTTCCACGAAACGCGCGGGCAGGATCTCTCCGCGGAGAACGCCTCGGAGCGCGTGGCGGCGGACGTGCGGCAGAAACTGATCGAGAGCACGCGTCAGCGCTTTCCGCACATCCAGTCCGAGCAGGTCGGCTTCTTCGTCGGCTCCGCGCGCATCGACTATCGCCCGCAACTCCGCCTCGAGCGCCAGATCTACACCGGCATGCGCGTCGCCGCCGACGCCGTGCGCGACGCCGAGCAGCAGAAGAAGAAACAGCTCACGCGCGAGCTGCGCGACATCATTCGCCGGAAACGCGTGACGACGCTGTTCCAGCCGATCGTGCACGCCTCCGACACCACCGTGTTCGGCTACGAGATCCTCACGCGCGGACCCGGCAGCTCGTCGTTCCGCAACTCCGACATGCTCTTCTCCTTCGCGCGCGAGACGAAGTTGTCGTGGGCGCTGGAGGCGATCGCGCTGGAGTGCGCGCTGCGCCGGCTGCGGCAGGTCGACCTGCTCGACCGTAAGTTCCTGTTGAACCTCGAAGCAGAGATGTTCGGCGAGTCGGAGTTTCACATCCACGAAATGGTGTCGTACTTCGCCGAGCATCGCGGGCACTTCGTGTTCGAGCTCACCGAGCGCGCCGCGATCGAGGACTACGCGGTGTTCCGCGAGCTGCTGAACGTGTTCCGCGAGAAGGGGATCGAAGTCGCGATCGACGACGCCGGCTCCGGCTACGCATCGCTCGAAGCGATCGCCGCGCTCGCGCCCGACTATCTGAAAGTCACGAAGGGCCTCGTCTCCACGCTCGCCCAGGAGCCGATCAAGCAGGACCTCGTCAAGATGCTCGTGGAGCTCGCCGGCAAGATCGGTGCGAAGACCATCGCCGAGGGGATCGAGACCCAGGAAGAATTCGAGACCTGCCGCGACCTCGGCATCGATCTCATCCAGGGCTACTACATCGCCCACCCGCAGGAAGACCTCCACCTCGCCGACCTCGAGGCCGAGGAATCGCGTGTGACGCGACAGGCGCTCTCGCGCTGATGCAGGACATCCGCATCATTTTTCTCGGCACGGCGTCCGGGACGCCTTCGCGCGAGCGCAACGTCACGTCCGTCGCGGTCGTGCTGGACGGCGCGGTGCTGCTGTTCGACTGCGGGGAGGGGACGCAGCATCAGCTGCTGCGCGCGCCGGTGCGGAGCGGGTCCATCGAGGCGATCTTCGTGAGTCACATGCACGGCGACCATGTGTATGGGTTGCCGGGACTGCTCGCGACGATGTCGATGAACGCGCGGAAGGAGGCGCTGACACTCGTCGGTCCCGACGTGCTGCGCGAGTACATGAGCTGCATGCTCGCGACGACCGACCATCACCCGAACTTTCCGCTCGCCATCACCGCACCGCCGTATCGCGGGCGGAAGTTCGCCGTCGTGGCCGCGCCGCTCGATCACCGCATCCCCGCGTTCGGCTACTGCCTCATCGAAGACGACCGCCCCGGCGAGTTCGACGTCGAGAAGGCGCGCGCGCTCGGCATCCCGCCCGGCCCGCAGTATCGCGAGCTGCAGCTGAGAAACGATCCGCGCGTGATGGGTCCGTCGCGGCGCGGGCGCCGCATCGCGATCATCACCGACACGCGCCCGTGCAAGGCCGCCGTGGAGCTTGCGCGCGGCGCCGACGTGCTCATTCACGAGGCGACGTACACCAGCGACATGAGCGCCGAGGCCGACGAGCGGCGGCACTCGACCGCCGCCGGAGCCGCGCGAGTCGCGGCCGAAGCGGGCGTCGGACGGCTGATCATCACGCACTTCAGCACGCGCTATCGCGATACCGCGACGCTGCTCGCCGAGGCGCGCGCGATTTTCCCGAACACCGACGCGGCGCACGATTTCGCTGAGTTCGCCATCTAGCGATATCCTCGCGGCATGCGTGCAATTCTGCGAATCGGACTCGCCGTCGCCGCGCTCGTGGCTGTCGCCGCGATCGTCACCACCGCCACCGCGCAGCCGCGTCTCACTCCCGAACAGGAGAAGCAGCGCGCCGAAAAGCGGACCGAGGTTCGCGTCACCGAAGAGATGGTGCGCCACAGCCGCATCGGCGACATCCTCTACTTCGTTGGCACCGCCTGGAGTCTCGGCGTCCTGCTGCTGATCCTCGGCGCGGGGTGGTCGAGAAAGCTGCGCGACGTCAGCGAGCGCATCGCGCGATGGCCGTTCGTCGCGGCGATGCTCTTCGTCGTCCTGTTCACGCTACTCAGCACGCTGCTCGAGTTCCCGCTCACCTACTACAGCGGCTTCGTCGTCCCGCATCAATTCGATCTGACGGATCAGACCTTCCCCGCGTGGTTGTGGGACGAGACGAAAGGGTTGCTGATCTCGATCGCCATCAGCGCGCCGCTGGTCGCGCTGATGCTGCTGGCGATGCGGAAGATTCGCCGCTGGTGGCTGGTGGTCTGGCTCGCGTCCATTCCGCTCATCATCTTCTTCATCGTCATCGCGCCCGTATTCCTCGATCCGGTCTTCAACAAGTTCGTGCCGCTGAAGGATCAGGTGCTGAAGCAGAAGCTGCTCGATCTCGCGTCGAAGGCGGGCATCGAGGGGGGGCGCGTCTACGAGGTCGACAAGTCGAAGCAGACCAGGACCATGAACGCGTACGTCACCGGCATCGGGCCGACGAAGCGCATCGTGATGTGGGACACGATCCTCGCGAAGATGAATCACGACGAGCTGCTCGCGGTGATGGGTCACGAGATGGGGCATTACGTGCTGAAGCACATGTGGAAGGGGCTCGGGTTCGGACTCGTGATCTCGTTCTTCGTCCTGCTGATCGGCCAGAAGTTCTACGAGCGCGGCCTCGGGCGCTTCGGCATCCGCGGTCCGGGCGATCCGGCGTCGTTCCCCTGGTTCCTCGTCGTCGTCTCCGTCATCACGTTCTTCCTCACGCCGGTGCTGACCGGCTACTCGCGCTGGCAGGAGCATCAGTCCGACATCTTTTCGCTGGAGATGACGCACGACAACGTCTCGATGGCGAGCGCGTTCGTGAAGCTCTCCGAGGACTCGAAGTCGAATCCGAGGCCGCATCCGTTCATCGAGTTCTGGCGCTACAGCCACCCCTCGATCGCGCGCCGCGTGGAGTTCGCGCTCGCGTACAAGCCGTGGGAGAAGGGCGAGCCGAACCAGCTCTGGAAGGCGCCGAAATGAAGCGACTCGCGTTCGTTCTTCTTCTGACGCTCGCGGTACACGCCGATGAAGCGGCGAAGCTGCATGCGCTGTTCGACCGCGCGTGGGAAGCGCAGCTGAAACAGGATCCGACGTTCGCGACGTCGGTCGGCCGCCACGAGTACAACCATCTGCTGCCGTCGCTCACCGCCGCCGATCTCGAGCGCGACTATCGGACGGCGAAGGCGACGCTCGCGGAGCTGCAGGCGATCGATCGCGCGAAGCTGACCGCGGCCGACGCCGTGAACTTCGACATGTTCCGGCGCCAGCTCGAGGATGCGATCGCGAACTACGAGCTCGGCGACTACCAGATCCCGTTCACCGCCGACTCCGGGTTCCACACCGGCTTCTCGCGGCTGCCGCAGGAAGTGCCGCTGGCGACGGTGAAGGATTACGAGAACTACATCGCGCGCCTGAACGCGTGGCCGCGCTACGTGCGCGAGCAGATCGCGGCGATGCGCCTCGGCATCAGGCGCGGCATGACCGTTCCGCGCGCGACGCTCGACGGCTACGACAGGACGATGGCCGCGCACGTCGTGGGCGATCCCGCGCAGTCGGTGTTCTGGAAACCGTTCGAGACGTTCCCGTCGGCGATTCCGCAATCCGAGCACGAGCGGTTGCGCGCGCAGGGACGCGCGGCGGTCACTGGCGGCGCGATCGCCGGCTATCGTGAGCTCCTCGAGTTCTTCCGCGGCGAGTATCTCCCCGGCGCGCGCACGACCCTCGGCGCGTCGGAGATGCCGAACGGCCGCGCGTATTACGCGCAGAAGATCCGCGAGTTCACGACACTCGAGCTCGCGCCGGAGGCGATTCACAAGACCGGACTCGCCGAGGTCGAGCGGATCTCGGCGGAGATGAACGCGGTCATGAAGCAGGTCGGATTCGAAGGCGACTTCGCGGCGTTCCTTCGCTTCCTGCGCAGCGATCCGCGGTTCTACGCGAAGACTCCGGAGGAGTTGTTGTCGCGCGCGTCGCGCATCGCGAAGCGGATCGACGGCAAGCTGCCGTCGCTGTTTCGCACGCTCCCGCGGTTGCCGTACACCGTCGAGCCGGTTCCGGCGGACATCGCGCCGAAGTACACGAGCGGCCGCTACGTCGGCGCGCCGCAGGGAAGCACGATGCCCGGCATCTACTGGGTCAACACGTACCAGCTCGAGAGCCGGCCGCTGTACAACCTCACGGCGCTGACGCTGCACGAGGCGGTGCCGGGTCACCATTTGCAGATCGCGCTGAGCCGCGAGCTCGGCGAGCTGCCGAACTTCCGCCGCTTCTCGTACCTCTCCGCGTTTGGAGAGGGGTGGGGGTTGTACTCGGAGTGGCTCGGCATCGAGGCGGGGATGTACGCCGATCCGTACGACAACTTCGGACGCCTCAGTTACGAGATGTGGCGCGCGTGCCGGCTCGTCGTCGATACCGGGATCCATTCGATGAAGTGGACGCGCCAGCAGGCAATCGACTACATGGCGACGCGCACCGCGCTTCCGCTGCACGAGGTCGAGACGGAGATCGACCGTTACATTTCGTGGCCGGGTCAGGCGCTGGCGTACAAGCTCGGCGAGCTGAAGATCAAAGAGCTGCGCAGGCGCGCAGAGCAGGCGCTCGGTCCGAAGTTCGACGTCCGCGACTTCCACGACGTCGTCCTCGGCAACGGCTCGATCCCGCTGAGCGTGCTCGAAGCGAATGTGGACCGCTGGATCGCCGCGCGTCGTTGACGCGCGGCGCGACTCCAGGCATAATCCGCCCTCCCGGCCGGTTAGCACCGGTCGCTTCCAACCTACGTGGGGCCATAGCTCAGTTTGGGAGAGCGCCTGAATCGCACTCAGGAGGTCGTCGGTTCGATCCCGATTGGCTCCACCATCTTCATCCCTTCCCTGAAGCTCGCGTCATGGCGCACGCATTGCGTGCCCTCTTTCTGTTCCCCTGACAAGAGAACAGAAAAGACGGCTTATGACTGCTGCAACGCTGAAAGTACGTCCTCAGGATGCCTCGGTAATCGAAATTCGTCGGAATGAGGCGCTGCTGAAGACGGGCGCGCTGCAGAACGCGATTCTCAACAGCGCCAACTTCTCGAGCATCGCCACGGATGAGAAGGGCGTCATCCAGCTCTTCAACGTCGGCGCCGAGCGCATGCTCGGATATGCCGCGGCCGAGGTCGTCGATCAGATCACCCCGGCCGACATTTCCGATCCGCAGGAAGTGATCGCGCGCGCCGCGGCATTGAGCCGCGAGCTCGGAACCACCATTACGCCCGGATTTGACGCGCTGGCGTTCAAGGCCTCGCGCGGCATCGAAGACATTTACGAACTGACGTACATCCGCAAGGACGGCAGCCGCTTCCCGGCGATCGTTTCGGTCACCGCGCTGCGCGACGACCACGCCGCGGTCATCGGCTATCTCCTCATCGGCACCGACAACAGCGCGCGAAAGCACGTCGAGGAGAAGCTGCGCTGGACCGAGGAGAGCTTCCGGCTGATGGTCGAGAGCGTCACCGACTACGCCATCGTGATGCTCGATCCCGAAGGCCACGTCGTCAGCTGGAACACCGGCGCGGAGCGGATCAAGGGATACGACGCCGAAGAAATCGTCGGCCAGCACTTCTCCCGCTTCTATCCGCCCGAAGAGGTCGCCGACGACAAGCCGAGGCGCGATCTCGACCTCGCCGCCGCCAGCGGACGGCACGAGAACGAGGGCTGGCGTGTGCGGAAGGACGGCTCGACGTTCTGGGCCAATGGCGTCATCACCGCGATTCGAGGCCAGGCCGGCGAATTGCGCGGCTTCGCGCAGCTGACCCGCGATCTCACGGAGCGCAACAAGGTCGAGGCCACGCTGACCGACGCGAAGGCGATCGCGGAAAAAGCGAATCTCGCGAAATCGGACTTCCTCTCCAGCATGAGCCACGAGCTGCGCTCTCCGCTCAACGCCATCCTCGGCTTCGCCCAGCTGATGGAGTCCGACGCGCCGGCGCCCACGGTCGCGCAGCAGGAAAGCATCAGCCAGATCCTCAACGCCGGCTGGTATCTGCTGGAGCTGATCAACGAGATCCTCGACCTGGCCGTGATCGAGTCGGGGAAACTCTCCATGTCGCTCGAGCCGGTCTCGCTGGCCGAGGTGATGCTGGAGTGCCAGTCGATGATCGAGCCGATGGCGCAGCGGCGCGGCATCCACATGACCTATCCCTCGTTCGCCGTCCCTCATCTGGTCCGCGCCGATCGGACGCGCATCAAGCAGGTGCTGATCAATCTGCTCACCAACGGCATCAAGTACAACGAGGTGGGAGGGTCGGTGGTCGTGGAGTGCTACGCAGCAACCGCCACGCCGGGCTACGTTCGCGTCACCGTCACGGACACCGGTCCGGGACTGACGCCGGAAAAACTGGAGCAGCTGTTCCAGCCGTTCAATCGCCTCGGACAGAATACCGAGGAAGGGACCGGCATCGGCCTCGTGGTCAGCAAGCGGCTGGTCGAGCTGATGGACGGCGTCATTGGCGTCGAGAGCAGGATCGGGAAGGGAAGCGTGTTCTGGGTGGAGCTGCTCTCCACCGCGCCGCTCGTACTTCAGCTTCCGGTTCCGGCGATGAGCGAGGTCCCGCCCGTGGCACCGAGCGGCGCGCGCGTGCGCACGCTCCTGTATGTCGAAGACAATCCCGCCAACCTGAAGCTGGTCGAGAGACTGGTCGCGCGCCGTCGTGACCTGCGGCTGCTGAGCGCGATCGACGGGAGACGCGGCGTCGAGCTGGCGCACACCTGCCAGCCGGATGTGATCCTGATGGACATCAACCTCCCCGGCATCAGCGGGATCGAGGCTCTGCGCATCCTGCGTCAGGACAAGGCCACCGCGCACATCCCCGTCGTCGCCCTGAGCGCCAACGCGATCCCGCGCGACATCGAGAAGGGACTGGAGGCGGGGTTCTTCCGCTATCTCACGAAACCGATCAAGGTCAATGAGTTCATGGACACGCTGAACGTGGCCCTGGCCTTCGCGGAAGAAGACCATGGCCGCACTCACTGAGGTCTTCGGCGCGAGGATTCTGATCGTCGACGATCAGGATTCGAACCTCCGCCTGCTCGAATTCGCGCTGCGCCGCGGCGGCTACGTCGCGGTCTCTTCGACGAACGACCCGGTCGAGGTCTGTGCGCTGCACCTCGAGCATCGCTACGACCTGATCCTGCTCGACATTCAGATGCCACGCATGAACGGGTTCGAGGTGCTGGCCGGCTTGCGGAGCGTCGTCGATGACGTCGCGGTTCCGATCCTCATCCTCACTGCCGATCCGGCGCAGATGGTGCGCGCGCTGGAAGCCGGCGCCACCGGCTTCCTCAGCAAGCCATTCGTGCTGGCCGAGGTACTGGCGTGCGTGCGCAGCATGCTGGAGGTAGGATTGACGCGTGATCCCGGCTCTCATCATCCTGGTGCTGGCCGTCGGCGTGGTCGCGGCGATTCGCCTGTTCCTGAAGCGGCAGGCGGAGCAGCGCGCCGCGCATGACGCGCGTCTGCGCGTGATGGCGCAGGCGTATCTCGCTGCCGCGAAGAAGAAACAGGCGGCTCCCGCGGCCGCTCCGCCGGCGGGAACCGCGCCGCTGCGCGAGGAGCGCGACTGTCCCTTCTGCGCCGAGAAGATCCTCACGAAGGCGAGGGTGTGTAAGCACTGCGGGCGCGACGTCGAGCCTGTCGCGGGAACTGAAGCCGGTAGTTCGTCGGCGTGATGCCGAAGCGGCGCTCGAACGCGCGGCGGAACGCGTCGGCGCTGCGGAAGCCGACCGACGCGGCGATGCCTTCGATCGTCATCCCGCGCGCCGACAAACGCTTCTGCGCTTCGGCGAGGCGAAGGTCCTCGACGAACGCCGCTGGCGTGCGTTGAAAGAGGCGCGTGAAGCGGCGCGTGAACTGGCGCGGGCAGAGACACGCGCGCTCCGCGAGCGCCTCCACCGACAGATCGTGGCGCAGGTGTCCGCGGATCCACGCCGCCAGCTCGCTGAGGCGATCCGTCGACTCGACCTGAAACTGCAGCGGCTCCGAATACTGCTCCTGCCCGCCCGGCCGTTTGAGATAGACGACCAGCTCGCGCGCGACGTCGAGCGCGACGAGCGAGCCGTGGTCTTCCTCGATCAGCGCGAGCGCGAGATCGATCCCGGCCGTGACGCCCGCGGACGTGTAGAACGGGCCGTCCCTGAGAAAGAGCGCGTTCGAGTCGAGCTTCAGCGCCGGAAACCGCTGCGCGACGTCGCGCGCGAAGCGCCAGTGCGTCGTCACGCGCCGCCCGTCGAGCAGTCCCGTCGTCGCGAGTCCGTAGATGCCGGTGCAGACGGAAGCGACGCGGCGGAAGCGCGAGGCATTGGTTTTGATCCACGCGGTGATGCGGCGATTGGTCGCCGGCGCCCGCAGGCCGCGGCCGCCCGGAATGATCAGCGTGTCGAGCTCCACCCTGTCGTCGAGCGAGCGGTGCGGCTTGAAGATCACGCCCGACTCGGCGACGAACGGCTTGCGCGTCACGCCGAGGATGATCACCTCGTACGCCTCGGCGCCGTCGATCCGCGCGCTGGCGAAGGCTTCCGTCGCGCCGGCGACGTCGAGCGCCGTCACCTCGTCGTAGCCGAGCATGCCGATGCGGATGCGTTTCATTGGCACCGATCGTAACAGGAAAAAATCGCGAAAATCGGCCATGTCCCAAAACGTCGGATCGATGTCATCGAGGACACGCGCGCGAGGGTCTACTCTGCGAGCATGCGAATGCGCTCACTCCTCGTCCTCATCGCCCTGTTCCTCACCGTCCACGCCGGCGCGGCAACGAAGAAGAGCCCGCGGGAATCGCTCGTGGTCTCGACGTCGTGGCTCGCCGCGCACCTCGCCGATCCCGATCTCGTGCTTCTGCACGTCGGCGACAAGGCCGAATACGCGGAGCAGCACATTCCCGGCGCGCGGCTGGTCTCGCTCCGCGACATGGCGAACAGCGATCACACCGGGAAGGGGCTGATCCTCGAGATGCCCGCCGCCGAGGATCTGCGCGGGCGGCTGGAGAAGCTCGGCATCTCCGACAAGTCGAAGGTCGTCGTCTATTACGGAAAGGACTGGGTGTCGCCGGCGACGCGCGTGATCTTCACGCTCGACTACGCGGGGCTCGGCGACCGCGCGGTGCTGCTCGACGGCGGCATGCCGGCGTGGCGCCGCGACGGTCACAAGCTCACCAGTGACGTGCCGCCGCCGGGCGTCGGCAAGCTCGCGCCGCTCAAAATCCATCCGACGATCGTCGACGCCGCGTACGTCCGCGCGCATCTCGCGACGCCCGGCATCAAAGTCGTCGACGGCCGCGCGGCGGTCTTCTACGACGGCGTCGAGGTCGGCGGCTCGGACGAGCATCCCGATCGCACCGGTCATCTGCCCGGCGCGGGGAGCTTTCCGTTCACCGAGGTGACGAACGAGGAGCTGATGCTCCGCTCGCCGGACGAGCTGCGCGCGCTGCTGACCAAAGCCGGCGTGAAGCCGGGCGACACGGTCCTCGGCTATTGCCACATCGGCCAGCAGGTCACGGCGGTGCTCTTCGTCGCGCGCACGCTCGGGCACAAGGTGCTGCTCTACGACGGCGCGATGCAGGACTGGTCGCGGCATCCCGACTATCCGATGGCCGAGGTCTCGAAGGCTGCGCCATGAAGCGCGAGGAGCGTCCGTACGCCGATCCGTATCTCGCCGGCGTCGCGCTCGGTCTCGTATTGCTCGCGTCCTTCGTGCTCACCGGCCGCGGCCTCGGCGCCTCGGGTGCGTTCGCCGCGACCGCCGCGGGTCTCACGAATGCCGTGGCGCCAGCGCGCGCCGCGGCGAGTCCGCTCTGGTCGCGCTATCTCGAGGGCGGCGGGCCGTGGCGCGAGTGGCTGCTGTTCGAGCTCGCCGGAGTCGTGATCGGAGGATTCGTGTCCGCGCTGCTCGCGGGACGCCTGCGCGGGACCATCGAGCGAGGCTCGCGGATCTCGCCGCGCGCGCGGATCGCGTGCGCGTTCGGCGGCGGGGCGCTGATGGGCCTGGGCGCGATCCTCGCGCGCGGCTGCACGAGCGGTCTCGCGCTCACCGGCGGCGCGCTGCTGGCGGTCGGCAGCTGGCTCTTCATCGCTGCCGCGTTTTTCGCCGCGTATCTGTTCGCGCCGCTGGTGAGGAAGGCGTGGCGATGAGCGACTCGCTCTTCCTCGCGCTCGCGATCGGGATCGCATTCGGCTTCACGCTCGAGCGCGCGGGCCTCGGCAGCGCTCGCAAGCTCGCGGGCCAGTTCTATCTGACCGACCTCACCGTGTTCAAAGTGATGTTCAGCGCGATCGTGACGGCGATGCTCGGCGCGTTCTGGCTCGGCCGCCTCGGCGTGCTGGATCTCTCCAGGGTCTACGTTCCCGAAACGTGGCTCATCCCGCAGGTGGTTGGTGGTTTGGTGTTTGGAGTTGGATTCGTCATCGCCGGTCTCTGTCCCGGCACGTCGTGTGTCGCCGCTGCCGCGGGACGGGGGGACGGCGCGGCGGTCGTCGGAGGCATGTTCGCGGGCGTGCTCCTCACCGGATTTTTCTTTCCGTCGCTGCAGTCGCTGTATGACAGCACGAGCCGCGGAGCGCAGACGCTGCCGCAGTTGCTGCACGTTTCGTACGGCGTCGTCGTCTGCGCGGTCGTCGCGATCGCGCTGGCGGGATTCCGCGCCGCGGAGTGGCTGGAGAAACGTGGAGTGGTGCGCGCCTCAGGCGCGCCTCCCGAAGCGCGCTGGAAGCGCGCATCACTCGCGGTTCTCGCCGTGCTCACACTGTTCGCGGGCAGTCCGAGCGCCGTGAAACTGGACGTGAGCACGCTCGCCGCCGAGATCGTGCGCGAGGACGATCACGTGACGGCGATCGAGCTCGCGCAATGGATCCGCGGCCGGAAGGCGGGACTGCGGATCTTCGATCTGCGCACGAAAGAGGAGTTCGACGAGTATCACGTCCCGCGAGCGAAGCACGTCGCGATCGACGCGCTGGTGTCGATGCGCTTCACGCCGGCGGACACGATCGTGCTGGTCTCCGACGGCGGCGCGCACGCGGCGCAGGCGTGGGTGCTGCTGCGCGCGTCCGGAACGGCGAACGTCTACTTTTTGCGCGGCGGGCTGGGTGAGTGGCTCGACGACGTGATGAATCCCGTTGGCGCATCGGCGGAGGTCGCGGCGCTGAGCCGGTACTTTGGCGGCTTGCCGCGCAGCGGGGACGCGTCCGCGCCGACGACCACCGCGAACACGGTGAAGGCGATGAAGAGGCGCGGATGCTGAGCGCTCTGCGCGAGCGGGAGTTCGCGCGCCTCGACGCGCACCGGCAGGTCTATCTCGACTACACCGGCAGCGCGCTGTACGGCGAGTCGCAGATTCGCGCGCATCACGCGCTGCTCGCCGAGGGGGTGTTCGGCAATCCGCACTCCGAACATGAGCCGTCGCGCGCGAGCGCCGCGATCATCGAGATGGCGCGGGAAATCGTTCTGCGTTTCTTCGACGTCGACGCGTCGACTCACGACGTCATCTTCACCGCCAACACCAGCGCCGCCATCAAGCTCGTCGCCGAAAGCTATCCCTTCACGCCGGCGACGTCGTGTCTGTTATCGGTCGACAACCACAACTCGACGAACGGCATCCGCGAATACGCGCGGCGCGCCGGCGCGCGCGTGCGCTACCTGCCGCTCGATGACGAGCTTCGGCTGCGCGATCCGCAATCGATCCTCGCGGAAGAGGGGAGTGACGAAGGCGGCCTGCTCGCGTTTCCCGCGCAGTCGAATTTCTCCGGCGTGCGCCATCCGCTGTCGCTCGTCGCGCTCGCGCAATCGCTCGGATATGACGTGCTGCTCGATGCCGCCGCGTACGTGCCGGGCCATGCGTTCAGTCTGCGCGAGTGTCCCGCCGACTTCACCGCGCTCTCCTTCTACAAGCTCTTCGGATACCCGACCGGCCTCGGCGCGCTGATCGCGCGCCGCAACGCGCTGGCGCGTCTTCGCCGTCCGTGGTTTGCCGGCGGAACCGTTGCGTACGCGTCGGTGCAGGCGGACGTGCATCGCCTCCGTCCGCGTCACGAAGGGTTCGAAGACGGGACGCAGAACTTTCTCGGCATCGCGGCGCTCGCGTGCGGGTTCGCGCTGCTCGAGGAAGCCGGTATGGCGCGCCTCGAGGCGCACATCGAGCGCCTTACGGCGCTCTTTCTCACCGAGCTCGCGCTGCTGCGCCACGGCAACGGCGCGCCGCTCGCGAGCATTTACGGACCGCGCGGGATGCGCGACCGAGGCTGTGCCGTCGCGTTCAACGTTCACGCGCGTGACGGCAGCATCGTCCCGTACTGGCACATCGAAGCCTGTGCGACGCGCGCCGGGATCGCGTTGCGCGGCGGCTGTTTCTGCAATCCCGGCGCATCGGAAGCGGCCCTCGGCCTGGACGCCGCGCAAACCGCCGAATGTCTCGAGCTCCTCGGCGACGACTTCACCGCACAACGTTTTGCATCGTGCAGCGGCTCTGCCGTCGGCGCCGTCCGGGTCTCCGCCGGCCTCGCGAACGACGAGCGCGACATCCACCGCGCGATCACCTGGCTGGCGTCACTGCGCGGGTGAGAGCCATCGCGCGGCATTGCGCACGTACGTCTTCACATCCTCAAGACGCGACGGATCGCGGATGACCTCGTCCGACGGCGGATCGGCGACGAAGGACGGTGCGCCGGTGCGCGTGTCCCAGTTGTAGTCGCAGAGGTGATGGAAGCTCGCCTCGGCGATGCCGCGGCCGCTCGTTCCGTCGCTTTCGAATGCGACGAGCAGATTGAACTCTCGCTTCGTGGTCTGGCTGGTCCCGGTGGCGATCACACGAGCGTGATCCTCACCCGATGGCGCTCCGACCGAGCCTTCGTGCGGATGCGCCGGAAACCACTCGAGCGGCGCACCGTCCGCGCGCCGCAGCAGCGGATGCACGTCGCCGAGAACGTGGATCCGCTGGTACTCGCCGTTCTGTCCCGAGTGATAGTTCGGCCAGTCGATGTTCGACGCCTGCTGGTCGTCGCGCGCGTGGCGCGAAGGATCGGGCTCGACGTTCTGCGTATGAAAGTGGTGCGCGGCACCGATCCCGCCGATTCTGCAGATCGACGAGCCGAGGTCCTGATGGTCGCGCGTGACCAGCAGACCGCGGCCGCTCTCGCGGAAGCGCGTCAGCGCCGCGCACTCCTCCTCGTCGATGCCATCGCCGGCGTCGACCGCAAACAACCAGATCTGATCGAAGTCCGAACGATCGATGGCCGCGAGACTCTCGTCCTTGTTCCGGCTCGTCACGTCGTGGCCGCTGTCGGCGAGCAGGTGATGCAACATCGAGAAACGCTCGATCGACCAGTCGTCGGCCGTGGTGGGAATCGTCGTCTGGAGCAACACGCGCATCTCTATCGCCCTCGTGAGGCTTTTCCCCACTTATGCGCCCAGTCCGAGATCGCGTCAACCGCGGCCGCGAGCGCGCGCCCCTTCTTCGTCAGCGAGTACTCCACACGGACCGGCGTCTCAGGGATCACCGTGCGCTCGACGATGCCCTCGCTCTCCAGTTCCTGCAGGCGCTCGCTGAGCATGCGGTCGGTGATGTCGGGGATGGCGTCGCGGAGCGTGGCGTAGCGGCAGTGCGACTGAAGGAGGAGCGAAATGATCGCGCCCGTCCAGCGCCGACCGATGAGCTCGATCGCGTGGTGGAACGGCGCGCAGAGCGCCGGGGTCGCCTTTTCTCCCTGTTTCATCGCTGCCGGTGAGAATAGCGTTTTCGCGTGGGGAATTTCTAGTCGCTAATTAAAGTATAGTCACTTACTGAAAGGAGACTCACCCATGGACATCGGATTTCTCATCGCGCGGATCGTTCTCGGCGGGCTCATGGCCGCTCACGGCGCCCAGAAGCTGTTCGGCTGGTTCGGAGGCTACGGACTCGCCGGCACCAGCGGCTTCTTCGAAAGCCTCGGCTTCCGTCCCGGCCGCCTCTTCGCGACGGCCGCGGCGGTTGGTGAGATCGCCAGCGGCCTCCTGATCGCGTTCGGCCTCTTCGGCCCCATCGGCCCGGCCATCCTCGTATCGATCATGATCGTCGCCGCCGTCTCCGTGCACTGGCACGGCGTGTTCGCGACGTCGAACGGCGTCGAAGTGCCGCTGCTGTATGCGACGGGCGCCATCGCGCTCGCGCTCTCCGGCTTCGGCCGCTATTCGCTCGACGCGGTGCTCGGCCTCGGCCATTTCTGGACGCCGGCCGTCGTGGCGGGCGCGCTCGCTGCAGGAGCTCTCGGCGGAATCGTCAACCTCTCGCTGCGGCGCACCGTAGTGACGGCGGCAAACTGATGATGGAGCTTGGGATCACGACGTTCGGCGAGGTCACGGATCGCACGATCGATCCGGGCCTGCGCCTTCGCAACCTGATCGGCGAGATCGAGCTCGCCGATCAGGTCGGGCTCGACGTGTTCGGTGTCGGCGAGCATCACCGTCCCGACTTCGCGGTCTCCTCGCCGGCGGTGGTCCTCGCGGCCGCCGCCGAGCACACGAAGACGATCCGCCTCGCGAGCGCGGTGACGGTGCTCAGCTCCGACGATCCGGTGCGCGTGTATCAGGATTTCGCGACGCTCGATCTTCTCTCCAACGGCCGCGCGGAGATCATGGCCGGACGCGGCTCGTTCACGGAGTCGTTCCCGCTGTTCGGCAACGACCTCGGTGACTACGACGACCTCTTCTCCGAAAAGCTCGCGCTGCTGCTGAAGGTGCGCGAGAGCGAGCGCGTGTCGTGGACCGGCACGCACCGTCCCGCGATCGAGAACCGCGGCGTCTACCCGCGCGCGCAGCAGCAGCCGTTGCCGGTATGGATCGCCGTCGGCGGCACGCCGGAGTCGGCGATCCGCGCGGGAACGCTCGGCCTCCCGATGACGCTCGCCATCATCGGCGGCCAGCCCGAGCGCTTCCGCCCGTTCGTCGAGCTCTATCGCGAAGCCGGCCAGCGCGCCGGACACGATCCCGCGAAACTGCAGCTCGCCATCAACTCCCACGGCTACGTCGCCGAGACCTCGCAACAGGCCGCCGACGAGTATTACAAGCCGTACGTCGGCATGATGAACCGCATCGGCCGTGAGCGCGGATGGGGAGGGATGGACCGTTCTCATTACGAAGCCCTCCGCTCCCCGCGCGGTGCCCTCCTCGTCGGCAGCCCGCAGGAAGTGATCGACAAGATCCTGTTCGAGCACGAGCTCTTCGCAAACGACCGCTTCCTCCTCCACGTCAGCGTCGGCACCCTCCCGCACGCCAGCGTGCTGCGCGCGATCGAGCTGTTCGGCACGAAGGTCGCGCCGGTGGTCCGGCGGGAGACGGCGGTGCGTTTGCGAACGGCCCCGTGACGTGACAATCTCGCGCGTCGGAGGGAACTGCTGGAGCCGCGTCGGATTCTGTACGTGCAATCGGTGGCCGAGATCGGCGGTTCGGACGTCTCGCTGCTGCGGATCGTCGAGGCGCTCGATCGGTCGCGGTATCGCGCGTTCGTCGTCCTGCCGTCCGACGGGCCGTTGAACGACGCGTTGCGGGAGTGCGGGGCGACGGTGCTGATCGAGCCGTCGATGATCCGGCTCACGACGACGCGCGGCAAGGGCTATTACCTCCGGTACCTCCTGCAGTATCCCTATGCGGTGTGGCGGCTGGCGCGGATCATCCGGCGCGAGCGGATCGATCTCGTGCACACCAACACGCTCCACGCGCTGCACGGCTTCGCGGCGGCGCGGGTGACGCGGACGCCGCACGTCTGGCACGCGCGCGAGATCGTCCTGCAGTCGCGGCTCATCGGCGCGCTCGAGTCCTTTCTCGCGCGCCGCTTCTCCGATCGCATCGTCACGATGAGCGGAGCGATTGCCGACTGGTTCCGCGATCGCTCCGGCGCGCGGCCTGAACAGTTGAAAGTTCTGCGCGACGGCATCGACGTCGCCCGCTTCCATCCGCGGAACAGCGGCGCGCGGATCCGCGCGGAGCTCGATATCCCGCGCGAGCATCGCGTCGCGGGCGTCGTCTGCCGGCTCGATCACTGGAAAGGCGTCGATACATTTCTGCGCGCGGCGGCGCTTTGCCGCGAGCGCTTTCCCGGCGTGACGTATGTCGTCGCGGGAGGGGCGATCGAGGGCCGCGAGGACATCGAGGCGGAGCTGGTCGCACTGGCAGGCTCCCTCGGCATGGCCAACGCCGTTCGCTTCACCGGCTGGCGCTATCTCCCCGTGGCCATGCCGGAGGTTCATGCCGCCCTCGATGTGCTCGTGCTGGCGTCGGAGTGGCCGGAGCCGTACGGCCTCGTGCTGCTGGAGGCGATGGCGAGCGGGAAGCCGGTCGTGGCGACGAATCATGGCGGGCCCGTCGAGATCTGCGTCGACGGCGAGACGGCGTTGCTCGTGCAGCCGCGGCACATCGAAGGGATGGCCGAGGCGATGCTCACGCTGCTCCGGGACGAGACGCGCGCGACCGCGATGGGAAAGGCGGCGCGCGCGCGCGTCGAGCGCGACTTCGACTACGGCCACTACATCGTCGAGCTGCAGCGCACGTATGACGAGGTGTTGTCGGCATGAGCGTGCAACTCGCGCTCGTCTTCTTCCTGACGATCGTCGTCAATCTGATCGCGACGCTTTTCTTCTCGGTTCGCATTGCCGGCGTGCGCACGGGCCGCCTCAGCTCGGCGGTCGCGCTGTTCAACATGCTCGTCTTGCTGATGCGGCTCTCGACGTCGTTCCAGGCGCTGCTGCTCGCGAAGCACATCGAGCGGAACCTGCACACCGGCGGCGACGAGCTGACGTTCCGCATGCTGCTGCTCGCGGCGACGTTCGGCAGCGTGATCGGCGCGCTGTGCGTGCCGACGGGACAGCGGCTGATCAGCAGGGCGGTCGCCGGACTCGGGTTCCATCGCTCGCTTCCGCGACTGCTGCGCTACACCGTGAAAGCGATCCGCGTGGACCACGTGCGCGACGCGCTGCGGTGGCCGTCGATGCACAACGTCACGCAGCTGCGCGAGTCACGCGACCTGCCGCTGGGGATGGCGGCGTTGTACGGGTTCGCAAACGCGCTGCTGACGATCGGGCTCTTCTCGTCGCTGTACGCGGGCTATTACGCGCCACAGTTCCGGATGACGGCCAGCAACATGTCGCTGCTGATCAACGGCGCGGCGACGATCATTGTCCTTCTCTTCACCGATCCGTTCCTCGGCGTGATCACCGATGACGCGATCGAGGGGAAGATGAGCGAGGGTTACTTCCGCCGCTGCATCATTCTCTTCGTCCTCGCGCACGTCGCCGGGACGCTCGTAGCGCAGCTCCTGCTTCTGCCGGGCGCGCGTCTGATCGCGCTCATCGCGCGGTACGTCTGATGCGAATCGCCCTCGATGCCCGCGCGATCGGTCCCCGGCTGCCCGGCATCAGCCGCGCGACGCTCGGGCTTCTGCGCGGACTCGCCGAGGCGGAGCACGATCATCGCGTGACCGTCCTGCATCGCGCGGCGGATCGCGCGCTGCTCGACGTCGTCGCGGACGACGAACGCTTCGAGCTCGTGACGCGGCGACGCGGCGAATTCGATGTGTGGCACGCGCCGTACTACATCCGTCCGATGACCGGGCTGCCGCCCGTCGTCGTGACTGCGTACGATCTCATCCCGCCCCGCGCCGCGATTCCGAGGATGAAGTGGGCGATCCGGATGCGCGCTTCGCTGAGGCGCGCAGCGCACGTCATCGCCATCTCCGCGGTCACGCGGGACGATCTCGTTCGCGAGCTCGGGCTCTCGCGCGTGACGGTCGTGCCGCTCGCGGCCGACGCGCGCTTTCGTCCCGGCGCGGCGGCGAGCGATCGCTACGTGCTCTACGTCGGCACGAACAAGCCGCACAAGAACGTCGACGCGCTGATCGGCGCGTGGAAGCGGGCGAAGAGCGCGGGCGGCGCGGACGGCGTGAGTCTCGTCATCGCCGGACACGAGGATTCGCGCTGTCCGCCGTGGCGCGAGAGGTTCGCGGGCATCGAGTCGGTGCGTTTCCTGCGCGATGTCGCGGATGACGATTTGCCGGCACTGATGGGCGGCGCGCTCTGCTTCGTCTTTCCATCGCTGCGCGAGGGCTTCGGCTTGCCGCCGCTGGAGGCGATGGCGTGCGGGACGCCGGTGCTGGCGTCGAACCGCGCCAGCATCCCCGAGGTCGTCGGCGATGCGGGACTGCTCGTCGAGCCGAACGAGGTGGCGCTCGCGGAGGGACTGTCGCGGCTCCTCGCCGACGACGCATTGCGCGCGGAGCTGCGGCGCCGCGGACTCGCGCGCGCCGCGCAGTTCACGTGGCGCCGCACCGCGGAAGAAACGCTGGCGGTGTACGCGCGGGTGGCGGGGCGCTCATGAGCATCCTGCTCATCACCGACGAGTACCCGCCCGACGTCGGCGGAATCGCGACCTATCTGCACGCGCTCTATGGCGACCTGCGGCGCGACGAGGTCACGATCGTCCGGTCATTCCGCGCCGCGCTTTCGGCGCTGCGCCGCACGCGGCCGAACGTCATTCACGCGGGCACGCTGATGACGTCGGGCGTGCTCGCATGGTTCCTGTCGCGCGTGTTTCGCGTGCCGTACGCGCTGCATGTTTACGGCACGGACCTCACGACGACGCGGCGCTCGTGGCTGATGCAGCGTCTCGCGCTCGCGGCGCTGCGTCGCGCGCATCGCGTGATCGTCATCAGCGACTTCGGCTCGGAACAGGCGGCGAAGCTCGGCGTCGAGCGCGCGCGGATCGTGAAGATCGCGCCGCCGGTAGACGCGCGGCGGTTCGCGCCGCCTGCGGAAGAGCGTGCGCCGGCGCGAACGCTGCTCACGGTTGCGCGGCTCGTGCCGCGCAAGGGACACGACACCATGCTGCGCGCGCTCGCGCTGGTGTTGCCGAAGATGCCGGACGTGCGCTACGTGATCGCCGGCGACGGGCCCGAGCGCGCGAGGCTGGAATCGTTAGCAAGAGATCTCGGCGTCGCGAACGCGGTGCAGTTCGCTGGGACGGTCGACGACGTGGTACCGAGGTACCAAGCGTGCAATGTCTTCGTCATGGTCAGCCGCACGATCGCGGAGAGCGGCGACGTCGAAGGATTCGGGATCGCGTTCGCGGAGGCGTCGGCGTGCGCGAAGCCGGTGATCGCGGGAAGCTCCGGTGGCGTGGGCGATGCCGTGATCGACGGCGTGACCGGAGTGCTCGTGCCGCCGGACGATCCGGCTGCGCTGGCGGACGCGATCCTCGACCTCCTCGGCGATCCGGAAACGTGCCGGCGTCTCGGCCGGCAGGGACGCGAGCGGGTGATGCGCGAGCTCGATCCCGCCGCGGCGGTCGCGCGGATCCGCGCGCTCGACTCGCCGTCGATCCTCTATCCGACCGAGCTGGCGATGCTGCAGGGCGGCTCGCAGGTCTCGCTGCTCACGCTCCTCGAAACGCGCGATCGCTCGTTTTACCGGCGCGTCGTCGTCTGCCCGCCCGGCGACGACGAATACGTCGCGCGCCTCGACGCGCTTGGCGTCCGCACGCACGTCGCCGGCACGCATCCGCGCATCTGGCGATTGCGCGACATCGTCGCCGCCGCGCGCGCAACGGCCGCGCTGGTGCGCCGCGAGAACGTGAAGCTGATTCACGTCCAGGCGCTGGTGGCCGCGCTCGCGGCGGTGTATGCGAAGAAGCGCCATCCCGCGCTGCGCGTCGTGCTGCACGAGCGCGGACTGAAGTACCGCGCGCACAGCCGGCTGCTCTTTCGGCGGGTCTGCCGCGGCATCGATCGCGTCATCGCCACGACGGAGTTCGGACGGCGGCAGCTGATCGCGTACGGCGTCGCCGCGGAAAAGATCGTCGTCATCCCGAACGGCACCGACTTTCACCGGCTGCCGGCGCTGCGCACGCGCGAGGAGGTGCGGCGCACGCTCGGCGTGGCGCCGGATGCGCGCGTGATCGGACTCGTCGCGAACATGGTTCGCGTGAAACGGCAGGAGCTGTTTCTCGAAGTCGTCGCGCGGCTGCCGAACGTCATTGGCGTCATCGTCGGCGGCGTGATGCCGATCCTCGACGGCGAGGCGTACGAGCGCGAGGTCCGTGCGCGCGCCGATGCACTCGGCATCGCCGACCGCATCGTGTTCACCGGCCCGCGCGACGACGTGCCCGAGCTGATGCGCGCGATGGACGTGCTGCTCTGCACTTCCAGTCACGAGTCATTCGGACGCGTGCTCATCGAGGCGATGGCGGTCGGCACTCCGGTCGTCGCGACGCGCGCCGGCGCGATTCCCGACGTCGTGACCGATGGCGAGACGGGGCTCCTCGCGTCCGACGATCCTGCTGACATCGCCGAGGCGGTGCGGCGTTTGCTGGACGATCCGCGGCTCGGATCGCGCCTCGCCGCGGCGGCACTTGAGGATGTGCGGCTGCGTTTCGACACGATCGCGGTGACGCGGTGCATCGAGGATCTCTATCGCGAGCTACTGACTCCATGACCCGAATGGCTGGAGGCGTCGCCGGAGATGGTTCCGCTGGTCTCGCTCGACGGCTACGTTCGCGCTGCAGTGCGTGACGAACGTCGCGTTCACTCCACGCGCCGCTCCTTCTTCGCCTCGTCCACGCTCTTGAAATCGGGAGTGGGCAGTGCGACGCGGCGCGCCGAAACGTCTTTGCCGGCGAAGTAGTCGGCGATCACGGCCTGTACGTCTTCGCTCGGCTCGAGATCTTCGTGACCGGCGTTCTGCGCGATCAGATGCAGCGAGCGCGGCATGCTCCAGCGCATCTCCTCGGCCTGATACGGCGGCGTGTTGCTGTCGAGCGTTCCGCTGATGAAGAGCACCGGCACGTCGGAGACGATCGGCGCGCGGATCGCGTCGCCAAGATCGATCGCGGGTAGTGCGGTGCAGACGTCGGGATACCAGCCGTTCTGCGCGTTCGCGAAGAGCGACGTCTGCGCCTGCAACGCGATCTCGCGATCGCGATTCGCCGTCGCGCCGGCGGAACAGCGCATGCCGTACGCCATGAGGTCCGTTCCCGCGGTCTGGTTGTAGCGCTTCTCGACGAACCACGCGAGGATCGACGGATCGCCGCGGTCGATCGTGAGCAGGAGCGCGGGAAAGACCGGGAAGTCGTTGCCGTCGCCGATGTCGGCGACGAGGATGCGGCGCAGCGCGTCGGGGCCGATGCGCAGCTGCACTTTCTCCCTGCGCGCGCGGTCGGTGATCGTCACCGCGATCGGCTCGCGCTCGAGCTTCGCGAGCACACGCCGGAGCAGCGCGCTCATGTCCGGCACCTCGGCGCCGATGGACGGATCGTCCTTCGCCAGCATCGACAGTTTCGCGAGCTGCAGGTCGAGCACGACCGGCATCTTGCGCATGTGATTCGGTCCCGCGGTCGCGATCAGCGCGGCGCGCTCGATCGTCGGGCCGTACGCGCGGATCGCGGTGAGCGCGAGGTAGGTGCCGTAGCTGTGCGCGAGGAGGCTGATCTTCGGCGCGCCGAGGGCGCGGCGGAGGTCGTCGACATCGGCGGCGCTTTCGGCGACGGTGAAGCCGGCGACGTCCACGCCCTTCGCCGCCCATTCCTCGACGCACGCGCGCGTGTTCGCGAGGATGCGCGGCAGCATCTCGGCGGACGAGGCGACTCTCGCCTGCGGCTCGACCGGCTTCGACGCGCAGACGGGGCGCGGCGACGAGATGCCGATGCCGCGCTGATCGAGCAGGATGACGTCGGCGGATTCCGCGAGCCGCGTCATGGCCGGCATCGCGTACGGATTGCGCGCCACGCCGATGCCCGACCCGCCCGGCCCGCCCGCGAGATAGACGATCGGCGCGCCGCGTTTCTCGCCGCGCCCCTGCAGCCGCACGAACGCGAGTTCCACCGACCCCGCCTCCGGCCGCGCGCGCCGCAGCGGCACGGTCATCTTTCCAAGCTGCGCCTGCAGCGCGCCGGCGCCGGGCGGCAGCGCGAATGGCTCCCAGCGAATGGACGGAGTCGAGAGTGCGGCGGCGAAGACGAGTGCGAGCATGACCCCATGGTAGGTCCGCCCGCACCGCCGCGTCTTTCACGCGATTAACTTTGCATGACCGTGCACTTGCGATAGGCGGCGGGGGCGATTCCCATGCGGGTGCGGAAGTGGCGCGTGAGGTGGGACTGCGAGGCGAAGCCGGCGTCGAGGGCGATGTCGGCGATCGGGCGGCGGGTGGTCATGAGCTCGCGCGCGGCGTAGTCGACGCGCAGCGCGCGCACGTAGTCGCCGAGGGTCACGCCGTAGCGGCGCGGGAACGCGCGGGAGACATGGACCGGATGCACACCTGCCGCGGACGCGATCTCGCGCAGCGAAAGGGAGCGCGTGAAGTGCGCGTGCAGATAGTCGCGCACGATCGCCATCGAGCCCCGGCGGCGATCGTCGTGGGGCTCGCGCGCGAGCTCACCTGCGAGCGCGAAGGCGAGGCTCTCGACTGCGAGCTCGCCCGCGTCGTCGCGGTCCGCCGATTCGAGATGGATGCGGCGCGTGAGCACGGCCAGGAGGCCGGTCAGCTCCGCGGAACTGTTCGGCAGGCGCAGCTCGTCGGCCGCGAGCTCGATGGAGAAGATTCTTCCGCCGCGCGCGCCCCAGCGCTCATGGTGCACTTCGCCGACGGGATAGAAAAACGCGCATCCCGGCTCGCGTTGCCGCTGCGAGGCGCCGGTCATCTGCGCGCTCACGCCGTCGAGCATCAGGCAGCAGAGCGGGCGAGTGTGTGCGTGCGGCGTCGTGCTCGCGTGCGGAGCGCAGACGCTGGTCCAGTACGCGAACCCGGCGGCCGTCCGGCCCGCTCGCTCAACGGAGTGAAAGGTCATCCGTTGAGATAGACGCCGGAGCGGGCCGGCGGTTCGCTTTACTTCAGGTTCGCTTACTTCACTGCATTGGTGGCGAACAGCTTCGCAAACGCGCCGGTGGCCTGCGTCAGCACCGCCGCGGCGGCGGTGGCGTAGGCCTCGTTGGTCGTCTTCGCGACGTTCGACCACTTCTTTTTCTTCGAGTCGGCGCTGTTCCAGCCGAGGACCGTGCCCGTTTTTTCGTCGACGAGGAACATCTCCGCGAAGTCGATGTCGGTGTCGAGCGCCTTCGTCAGCGACAGCGCGCCGTCGTCGCCCTTGAACACGATCCCGCCGTAGCGCGTCTGTTCGGCGCGCACGACACGCGTCGTGAACGTCGGGATGCTCATCGCCAGACTCGCGCCGACTTCGGCGCGCCGCGCCACGAGGCCGCTGCGATTGCCGCTCGACTGCATGTGCGCGAAGTCGATGACGATCGCGGGGGCGATGGCGATGACGGCTTCCATCTTCTCCGACAGCTGATTGAACGCGCGCATGTTCTTCTGCCCGAGGCCGGCGTCGCCCCACGGATCGCCGACCTGCCACCAGAGCGGCATCCCGGTCGGGCTGAACGCGCGTCCCTTCAGGTAGCCGGCTTTCGTCTCCTGCGGCACCTCGGGCGTGGTCTTGAATCCGGCGTATGCGGCCGCATCGGGTTTGATCACCTCGCGGCCCGCGGCGCGCAGCTGCTCGAGGAAGAGCTGGTACGCCTTGTCGGTGATCGCCTGCAGCGTCGCGTCGTCGACGCCCTGGAGATCGACTTCCATCTTCGCGCTCGCCGAGCCGGTGTCGCGGCCGGGGAGATAGCTCGCGCGCACGAACGCGCGCGCCTCGTTGTGCGTGACGAAGACGACGCGGAACCCGGCGACGGCGACGCGGTTGCTCTTCGTGAATGCCGTGACGGTCTTCGCGCCAAACGTGCCGCCCATCTTCCCGTCGAACCACTCCGCGGGATTCAGATCGGGCAGCGTGATGGCGTCCGCGGCCAGCGCCGCGGAGGAAAGGCTCATGAATGCGAGGACGGCGAGCGCATGACGGAACTGTCTCATACCTGAGATCGCGCAAACGGCGGGGAAAGTCCCTCACACGCATAGAATCTTTTTGTGGGATCGGAACGCTTCGCGCTCCGCGTGATGCAGGCCGGCGCGATTGCCGTCGTGCTGGCGGCTTCGCTGCACCGCGCGTTCGAGCTCGATCGCTTTCTCGTTCCGAAGGAGCTGGTGCTGCACGTGACCGCGGTGCTGGCCGGTCTTTGCGCGCTGCGCATTCTGCGCACGCTGGTTCTCACGTGGATCGACATTCTTCTCTTCGCGTGGCTCGTCCTCGGCGTGTTGTCAGTGGTGACGGCGCAGAACCGGTGGGTGGGGGTGCGGGCGCTCGCGGTGTGTGCGTCGTCGGCGGTGGTGTTCTGGGTCGCGCGGAGTCTGCGGGAGGCGGGGCTCGCGCGACCGCTTCTGTACGCGATCGCCGCCGCGATCGTGGTCGCGGCGATCACGTCGCTCGTGCAGGCGTATGGCGTGCGGCTCGATCTCTTCGCGATCGATCGCGCGCCGGGCGGCACGCTCGGCAACCGCAATTTCATCGGACATGCGATGGCGTTCGGGTTGCCGGTGCTGCTCTTCGCGGCGCTGCAGAGCGCGCGGTGGATTCCCGGCGTGCCGGTCGTGCTTGCGGCGCTGGTGCTGACGCGCTCGCGCGCGGCGTGGATCGCGTGCGCGGCGTCGATGCTGGTGTTTGTCGTCGCGATCGTGATGCGCGGGGACGGGCGGACGTGGCGGCGCGTCGCGATGATCGCGCTGTTCGCGGGTGGCGGCGTCGCGGCGGCACTGCTCGTGCCGAATGCGCTGCGCTGGCGCAGCGACAATCCGTATCTCGAGTCGGTGACGAGCGTCGCGCGTTATGACGAGGGGAGCGGGCGGGGGAGGCTGGTGCAGTACGAGCAGTCGCTGCGCATGTCGGCGCAGTTCCCGCTCCTCGGCGTGGGTCCGGGGAACTGGCCGGTGGCGTATCCGGCACACGCCGCGCGTCACGATCCGTCGCTCAACGAGTCGGAGCCGGGGACGACGTTCAATCCGTGGCCGAGCAGCGACTGGGTGGCGTTCGTCGCGGAGCATGGGTTCGCGGCGGCGATGCTGATGCTGCTCGTGTTTGCGGGACTTGCGTTTTCACCCGCCGAGGACTGGCTCGCGCGGGCGACGCTCCTCGGCACGCTCGTCGCCGCCGGCGTCGCGGGCGCGTTCGACGCGGTGCTGCTCCTCGGCGCGCCGTCGCTGCTGGTGTGGTCGGCGATCGGTGCGTTGTGTGTTCCTTCGACGACGTCAGAGCGTCGCGTTGTGTTGGTCGCGATCGTCGCGATCGTGATTTCGGCGATCGGCATGGTGCGCAGCGCGTCGCAGCTCGTGGCGATGGAGATGTATGCGAAGAACACGTCGCTGCAGCTGGCGTCGCGGATCGATCCGGCGAACTACCGGCTTCGGTTGCGGCTCGCGCGCGGCGGGAATCGGAAGGAGCGGTGCGGTCATGCGCGCGCGGCGCATGCGCTGTTCCCGAATGCGGAGGCGGCGCGCGCGGCGGCGAGGGGATGCGGCAAAAATAAGTAGCCCCGGGGACTCTTTGTCTCCCCAGGGCCATTCTCAGCGCGTTGGCAGCCACAAAGAGGCATCCGCGCCAAAGTTCCTCGGTGACCCATCGCGTCACCTCGGCCGGCGTCAGTACGTTTGCCGCGATAGCGCAATCGCACCGTTGCCGTTTGCCTCAGTGGCCCATCGCGCCGCTGTGGCCGCGTCTGACACGTTGACATCCGCGATGAAGCATTCGTGTCGGACCCGTTGTCTCAGCGGCTCATCGCGCCACTGCGACCGGGCTCAGTACGTTGACATCCGCGATGAAGCATTCGTACCGTTCCCGTTGCCTCGATGACTGATCGCGTCCTTCTCGGCCGCTCCAGCACGTTGACATCTGCGATCAAGCATCCGTGCTGTAGCGAACGTCAATCTACGTCCGTAAGTCTTTTTGTGCAAGTACTTTCGCTGTTACAGTTCACTTTTGTTTTCCACACCTTTCCACAGCCCCGTGCACACGCAACTGGGCAAGCGGAGCGAACCTGTGACGCTGCAACGAAATCGGCTGGGGGCGCCTGTTGAAGGCTTGAGTAGAATGACGTCATGACGTCCCTGCAGGCGACGTTCGCCGGCGATGTTTTGAACGCGCTGACGGCTCACATCGCCGTCCTCGACGCCGACGGCGTCATCGTCGCGGTCAACAATGCATGGAGCCGGTTCGCCGCCGCGAACGGCGCGACGTCCGCAACCGCCTTCGTCGGCGCCAACTATCTTTCCGCGTGCGGTTCGGCCGAAGACACGACGACCGGTATTCGCGCGCTGCTGCGCGGCGATCGCGACGAGTTCTCGGTCGAGTATCCGTGCGACTCGCCCGAAGAACGGCGCTGGTTCATGCTTCGTGCGACGCGCCTCGCGCGCGGTGCCGTGGTCGCGCACGAGAACATCACCGAGCGCAAGCTGATGGAGGAGGCGCTGCGCGCGCTCTCACGCACCGACTCGCTCACCGGCGTGACCAACCGCCGCCATTTCTTCGAGCTCGCGGAGGAGGAGTTTGCGGACGCCGCGCTGAATCGCCGGCCGCTGTCGGTCATCCTCCTGGACCTCGATCACTTCAAGCGGATCAACGACACGCGGGGACATCAGGCCGGCGACGAGCTGCTGAAGGGCGCCGCGCAGCTGGTCCGCGGACATCTGCGCGACGCCGATCTCTTTGCGCGTTACGGCGGCGAGGAGTTCATCGCGCTGCTGCCGCGCATTCGCGCCGCGGACGCTCTCGCCATGGCGGAGACGATCCGGGAGGATCTCGCGGCGCGGCTGCCGGTGACGATGAGCAGCGGAATCGCCGGCATGCTCGCCGCGGACGATACGCTCGACCGGCTGATCTCGCGCGCCGACCGGGCCATGTATGCGGCGAAGGATGCGGGGCGAAACCGCTCGCTCATTTTCACGGAGCCTTCGGAGCCGCAACCGACGCCGTGACGACCACGATCAGGGCCTTGTCGCCCATGGTCGTGGTGCCGATGACCACTTTCTCGTTCGTGTGAATCGAGACCGGCGTCTCGAAGCCGACGGACTGGTATTGCACGGAGCCGCCGCCGAGGACGATGGGGACGTTCATCGAGAACTCGAAGTTGCTGATGTCGATCGATGCGCGCTCCGCTGAAGGCGAGCTGGTGATGTCGCGCAGCTTGTAGCGATAGAGCACCGGGCGTTCCTGATTGACGGTCAGTCCGAGGAGCGCCGCGTCGGCGACTCCCGACCCGTCGAGGCCGCGGCCGGTGGTGGTGCGATGCACGGTCGTGGTCATGAGGCCATAGTCGGTGTAGCGCAGTGTCGCCTGCAGTTGTTTGAGCACGGGCGCGAGCTCGTCGGGCACCGGACTCGCCTTCAGCGGCGTCTTCGACGCGATGAGCACGGAGAGTCTCAGCTCGATGTCGGGCGTCTCGGCGGCGGGGCGGTCGAGGCGCTTGAGCGCGTCCTCGATCGCGGCGATGTTCTCCGGGAAATCGCGCACGGTGATGGTGTGCATTTCCTGGTTGACGTTGATGGCCGCGCCTTTGAAGCCACTGCCGAGGAGCGCGATGGAGGTGTAGATCTCGCGCGGGCTGCGGTTGCGGACGTCGAAGACGCGGTTCTTGAACTCGCGCGTGGTGTTGTAGTCGTCCGCTTTCTTTTCTTCCTGTGCGAACGCGGCGACGGCGATGAGGAGCAGCGGGATGATGAACAGTCGTTTCATGAGTTTTCCTCCGTGGAGACGTGTTGGTTGGCAATCCAGATGATGCGGATGTCGGGGTCCGAGGTTTGGATCTCGATGCGGACCGGGGATGGGGTAAGGGGGATGAGGGGACCGGGGGCTGCGTGCTGCGTGCTGCGTGCCGGGGGCTGCGTGTTTTGTGATGCGGTGGTGATCGGTGGCTGGTGGTTGGTGGTTGGGGCAGGAGTTTCTGTGATGAGCGTTGCGCGCTCGACGCTCATCGGGACGGGCGTTTCGGGACGCGGGGTGATCAGGGCCGCGAAGGTGACGACGATCGTGGCGAAGGCGAGTCGGAACGCGACGGAGAATCGCGGGCGGCGCGGTTCGCGGTTCGCGAGCACGTTGCGGCGGACGGCGGCGTAGTCGGCGTCAGTGAGGGGAACGGGTCCGCGGAAGTCTCTCATCGCCACTTCTCCATCCACTGCCGCAGCTTCGCGCGGGCTTTGCTGATCTGGACGCGTACGGTCGCGGGGCGGCTGCCGAGGATCGCGGCGACTTCGTCGGTCGACAGCTCCTCGACGTCGCGCAGGACGATGGCGAGCTTTTCCTTCGGAGGGAGCGCGTCGATGGCGCGGCGCAGCAGCGCGACGTCGTCGCGGCGCGCGAGCGCGTCATCGGCGGGGATGCTTTTGCCGGAGAGGCCGAGCGCGTCTTCGAGCGGCGCGAAGATGCGGCGGCGTCGGCGGCGGCGGTCGAGATCGCGGCAGACGTTGACGGCGATGCGGAACAGCCAGCCGAAGAAGTCCTGGCTTTCGTCGTAGCGGTGGAGGTGGCGGAAGAGCCGGAGAAACGTCTCCTGCAACGCTTCCTTCACCTCTTCCGCATCGCCCAGGATTCTCCACGCGAGCAGTGCGACCCGTCGTTCCGTTGCGAGCATGATCCCCTCGAAGGCACGCTGGTCACCGCCTTTTGCCGCCCGGATGTGCGCGAGAAGCAATCGTTCGTCTGTTGCTTCCTCGTCTTCTCTCACCAGGGCTTCGGCGGTCATTCGTGTGCCGTTCTCACCACTGCTCTACCCGCGCGTAGCGGGATTCGCTTACTCCGGTGAGACGCGGCACAAAAGAAAAAGGACCGCCTCTTTCGAGGCGGCCCTTCGGGACTGCGGATGGATTGAGGACTACTTCACGGTGAAGGAGATCGTGTAGATCGTCGCGTCCGCGCCGATCTTGTAGCCGAAGACGTAGTTGCCGGCGGCGAGGCCGGTCGTCTGCAGCGTGAACTGATACGAGCCGCCCGAGGCATTCTGGTAGCTGAAGATCGGACCCTGGTTGCCGTTCGACTGCGCCGGAAGCCACGTGGAGCTCGTCACGAGGCGCACGCCGTATGCGGTCACCTGGAGTGACGGCGAGGCGAGGCTGACGTTGTTCGCGTTGAACACCTTCACGCGGAACGGGATCGTGCTGCCGCCGTTGCCGTTGCCGTTCGAGATGCGCTCGCCGGACGTACCGTAGCGCACCGTCAGAGTCGACGTCGCGCTCGCGGAGAGGAAGTTGTCATCGCCCGCGTAGTTGAACGCGATCGGATAGCTCGGCGGGACCAGCGTCGCCGTGGCGAACGCGCTCGAGAACGTGCCGTCGGCCTGAATCGCCGCCGACTGCGTCACGCCATTGAGCGTGATGTCGACGCTGCCGGTCGGGATGAGCGAGCCGAGCGAGATTTTTCCGCCGATCGTGGTCGAAGCGGTACCGATGATGATCGTCGGCGCGCTGAGATCCGAGAACAGCGGCTGCGCCTTCGCTCCGTTCAGCGAGACCGTCGTGTGGACGGAGTTGTAGTTCGCGGTATCAGCCGGCGTGAAGTCCGAGCTGATCGTCTGCGTTCCGGCAGGGAGAATCGTGCCGGCCGGCGGGTCATAGACGAACGTGCCCGCCACATTCGCGGTCGCATTCAACTGCGCCGCGCCGAGCGGCGTGCCGAACGTGTAGTCGGCGGGGATCCACGTGATGACCGGCGTGCCCTTCAGCACCGTCAGCTGCACCGTGGACGTCGCGGTGTTGTAGTTGGCCGTATCGTTCGGCGTGAAGGTCACGCTCAGCGTATGCGTTCCGGCGCCGAGCACCGTGCCCGCGACCGGCGTGTAGACGAACGTCCCCGGAATGCCGGTCACGGTCGCATTGAGCTGCGTGCTGCTGAGAGCCGTCGGATAGGTGATGTTGGCCGGCGTGTTCCAGTTGATGCTCGGATCGGCCTTGTTCACCACCAGCGAAACGGTGTTCGACGTGGACGGCGCAAACGTGGCCGCGCCTTCGTACGTCGCGGTGAGCGGGTGCGTGCCGGCGTTGAAGGCCACCGGCAGCGTCGCGACGCCGTTGGCGTCGAGCGCCGCGCTGCCGAGGACGTTCGAGCCGTCGCGGAACGTCACGTTGCCCGAGACGCCGTCCGGCGTCACGGTGGCGGTGAGCGTCACGGTATCGCCGTAGATCACCGGGGTGGGGCCCACGACGGCGAGGACGGTGACCGTCGGCGTGTCGGTGCCGGCGATGTCGACGTGGTAGCTGCGCGCGCCGCTGCAGCCGTTGGCGTCGGTCGCCGCGATGATGAAGATGAACGAGCCGGCCGCGGTCGGCGTACCGGTGATCGCGCCGCCGCTGCTCAGTGTGAGACCGTCCGGCAGATCGCCCGAGGTCACGGAGAACGTGACCGGCGTGGCGCCGCCCGTCGAGGTGACGGTGGCGGAGTAAGCCACCGAGACCGTGCCGTTCGGCAGCGTCGCCGGATTGACCGTGATGGCCGGGCAACCGCTCGCCTGCAGGAGGAAGTCGATGTTCGGCGTGACGCCGCCGATGGTCGCGGCGATCGGATCGCCGGTCACCGGATCGCAGCCGCTGCACGCCTGTCCGTTGTAGAGCTGCGTCTGGAAGCCGGCCGCGTCGGCGGTCGCGTAGTACGTGCCGCTGTCGGAGACCGTGGCGAGATAGAGACCGTTGACGTCGGACGAGACGCTGGCCGCGATGCCGCCGCCGGCGTCATAAACCGTGACCGTGGCGCCGCCGATCGGGGTGTTGCCCGACGCGCTGTGCACCGTGCCGGTGATCCGGGCGAACGGCGGCGAGAGCGCGAAGTCGACTCCGGTCGTGGCCTGTCCGGCCAGGACGACGATGGCCGTGCCGCCCGTGATCGAGCAGCCGGTGGCGCAGTTGATGTTGTTGTAGAGCTGCGTCGCGTACGCGCTCGCCGATGCCGTCGCGTAGTACGTTCCGGGCGCGAGCTCGTCGAACGACGAGAAGTTGCCGCTCGTGTCGGCGGTCGCATGCGTCACGAACACGCCGGTGGCGTTGTAGATCGCGATGTTTGCGAACGCGACGGCCGTGTTGTTCTCGGCGTCCGACACGTGGCCGGAGATGCTGCCGCCGTTGGTGCGCAGGGCGAAGTTGATTCCGGTGATCGGGGAGCCGGCCGTGGCGGTGATCGCCGTGCCGCTGGTCGGGTTGCAGCCGCTGCAGTCGATGTTGTTGTAGAGCTGCTCGACGTAGCCGGGGTTCGCGCTGTTGTCGGTGCGCGCGTAGTACGTGCCGCCGCTCGCGAGCGACGTCGCGTAGTGGCCGGTGCCGTCGGTGATGCCGACCGCGACCTGCGTGCCGCCGCTGTTGTAGAAGAGGACGGTGACGTTGGCGAGACCGGCCGACGTCGTCGCATCCGTGACGACGCCCGACACCGGCACATCGTCGGCCGTCAGCGAGAAGTTGATGTTGCCCGTCGTCGCCGCCGCAGCCACCGCGACCGCGGTGCCGGTGGTCACGTTGCAGGAAGCGCAGGGGATGTTGTTGTACAGCTCCGTTCCGTGCGCGAATGACGAGGCGCGGACGAAGTAGTTGCCGGGCGAGAGGCCGCCGGGCGTGAGGTAGTGTCCATCGAGATCGCTCTGCGTGGTCAGGCGATGCACGCCGGCGCTGTCATACACGTCGACGTTGGCCTGATAGATGGGCGTGCCCGCGGTATCGGCCACGGTGCCGGCGATCTGACCGCCGGTGTGCAGCGTGAAGTCGATGTTGGTGGTCGTCAGGCCGGCCGAGACGTTGATCGCAGTGCCGCTGGAGATCGGGCAGGCGCCGCAGTCGATGCCGTTGTAGAGCTGGTCGAGGTAGCCCGGGATGGTGCTGTTGAACGTGCGCGCCTTGAACGGCGTGCCCGCCGCGATCATCGACGCTTCGTAGAAGCCGGAGGGATCGGCGGTGGCGGAGGAGGCGGCGTTGCCGGTGTTGTCGTAGAACAGCACGACCACGTCGGCGGCCGGCGCGGTGCCGGCGAGCACGCGGCCGGTCACCCTTCCGGTGATCGGCGTCATGGCGAAGTTGATGCCGCCGGTGTCCTCGGCATTGGTGACGGAGACCGGCGTGCCGGTGGTCACGTCGCAGCCGTCGCAGGGGATGTTGTTCCACAGCTCCGAGACGTAGTCGAAGGCAAAGGCCTGCACGCGGTACGAGCCGGTGTCGAGCTCGCGGACGACGTAGCCGCCGGCGCTGTTCGTGAACTCGAAGTTCGCGAAGTTGCCGAGCGAGTCGAACACGGCGACGAACTGGTCGGCGAGCGGAGCGCCGGTGACGGCGTCGGTCATGACGCCGGAGATGGATCCGGTTCCCTGGGCCACCGCGTCGAAGCCGCGGCGCGGGGAGCTGACCGTCGGCCGCTTGTCGCCGAGGAGCGAGTAGATCGCTTTCGCCGGGTAACGGAGGCCGGCGTCATTGATGCTGAGGTGCAGCGTGCCGTGTCCGGCAGCGCCGTTCGGGCTGACGACCCAGCGCGCGTTCGCGGAAGGACGTCCCGTCGCGTCGACGATCAGCGGTGCGGAGATCGTGACGTCGTGCGCGGGATTGCCGGTAACGAAGCGGATGCCACCGCCCGCGGCAGGAACGGCGGCGATGACGCCGCGCATCTCCGCGATCTCGTAAGCCACCGACTCGAGGGCGGCGCGATCGCGCGCGACGAACGCTTCGAACGGAGCGTCGCCGCCGCTGCGCAGCACGTCGACTCCGCGGAAGGCGTTGCGATACGCGACGCCGCGGCTCTCCGACACTGGCGCGCTCGCATGCGCGCCAACGGGGCGCAGCATGACGCGCACCGCGCCCGATTCGAGCACGAACGCGCGCTCGAACCTCGAGGGCGTGAACTCGCGCAGCATCGCGGAGCTCTGTGCGCGCTCCGCGCGATCGACGCGTACGCCGCCGATCTGGTCACTGATGCTCAACTGCGAATGGCCGGCTGCCTGAGCGAACTCAGCAACCATTAAAAACAGACATGCAAACGCCAACCGGCGGCTGATCGACATGTAAATCCTCCCTCTTGGAAACGGACGATGTTGCCGCGGAGATCTGACTATCCGCGGGACGACTTTTCTGGAGGGCGATATCTTAAGCCGAAGGCGCGACGGAGTCACGTAATTTGCGTGACTTTTTCGCCCCGCCCCCCCAGCCGGCCCGCCGGGGCGGACAACCTGGAGAGGTTGTCCCACACGGGAGCTCAGTTCCAGGTGAGCGCGCGGAGCTGGTCGAGGTTCACGTTGCCTCCCGACAGCACGACCGCGATGCGGGAGCCGGGCGGCAGGTCGACGAGGCCGTGCAGCAGAGCGGCGACCGGCGCCGCCGCCGCGCCTTCGACGACGAGCTTGCATCGTTCCATGATCCAGATCATGGCGTCGAAGATCTCGCGGTCGGGCAGCGCGACGATGTCGTCGACGAATCGCTGGACGACGGAAAAGTTGATCTCGCCCGCGCGGCGCACGCGCAATCCGTCGATGATGGTCCTGCAGTCGATCGTCTCGAGCCTTCCTGCCTCGACGCTCTTCTTCATCGCCGGCCCATCCGACGATTCGACCCCGATGACGCGCGCCCGCGGGTTGTGACTCTTCACCGCCATCGACACACCCGAGATCAGCCCGCCGCCGCCGATCGGCACGATCACCGCGTCGACCTCCGGCCAGTCTTCGACGATCTCCAGACCGAGCGTGCCCTGCCCCGCGATCAGCTGCTCGTCGTCGAAGGGATGTACATAGGTGAGCCCCTCCGTGCGCACGAGCTCTTTGGCTTTCTCATTCGCCTCGTCCCAGATCGTCCCGTGCAGCACGACCTCCGCGCCATACCCTCTCGTCGCCGCAATCTTCGCCGGCGTCGCATTCTCCGCCATGCACACCACCGCGCGAATGCCATGAATCCTCGCCGCCAATGCCACCCCCTGCGCATGATTCCCCGCCGACGAGCACACCACCCCGCGCTTCTTGTCCTCGTCCGACATGAGCGAGAACTTGTTCAATGGCCCGCGGATCTTGTACGACCCCACGCGCTGAAACATCTCCGCCTTCAACCGCACCTCGAACCCCGTGCGCTCACTGAGCTGCCGCGAGGTGAGGAGGGGCGTGTGTTTGATGTGCTGCGCGATGCGCGCGCGCACGTCGCGGTAGTCGTCGAGGGTGAGGGTGAACATGGGGGGAGACTAGCCTGGATTGGGGGGTGGGTGAATGGGGTGGGGAATGGGGGTGTCGGCTAACGGTCTTCGCAACATCGTGTTGAACCGCATGTCGCGGGCCCGGCTCGTCAAGGTCGAGGAAGCGCTCGAATCGATTGAGACACACGCACGTCGTCAGCATGCGCACGAAATGGCGAAAGAGCGGCTTGCGCATCGTCGAGAAACGTACATCGCATAAGCGATGCGCTCGTCACTTATTGGGGCGCCCTCCTGAAGTAACAGCGAGTGGCAATTGCCGCACGTGGCTTGGCCTGCGTGACGCAGCTGCTATAGCTCGCGCGCGGCGCGAGCTGCTGGCAGCGCATGAAGGTCTCGCGCAGGCGCTGTTCCGCGCTTCGCTCCTAAAGAGCCTCCGCCAGGAATACGGCGTTTGGTTCGTGCCCTAACCCTGCCAGCACCCGACGATCCGTCGGCTTCGGGCGGGCGGCAGAGCCGTAAGTCTTTCCAGCGTCGCGGCGTGACGCTGGCTGCAGGAGGTGGCTCGGTCAAGAACCTTACTCCAGCCGACGAAGGTACGGGATCGAACCCACGGGATGTTGGGACTTCTCTCGGGTAGAATGAAGTTCTGGTTTTCTGGCAGAAGTTCGATCCTGAGGCGTACGACTTCGAGTTCGACGAAGATGAACTCGCCGGGCACGGTGTCAGTGTTGATGAAGCCGTCGAGGTCATCTGGAATGGGTTCGATGTTCGGCGGAACAAGGGATACCACGGTGGCTATCAGCTTCTTGGGCGATCGGATGCGGGTCGAGCGTTGAAACTGATCGTTTACGAAAAGGCTAAGGACCTCATTCGAGTAATCACAGGTTGGGACGTATGACACTTCACAAGAAAGACTCTGCAAGAGCAATAGAACGGAAGTTGATAGCTGACGCAGATAATCCTGAGGCTTGGGAAGCCCCGGTCACCGTTGGACCAAGTCGCGCACCGCGACCACAATGGTACGGTCGCACGAAACATCTTGAGCTGGCAGCTAAGTTTCACGTTTTGTCCGTGTTGCATCGCCTGGGAGCGGAAGCAACGCTAACTAATGCGCAACCAGACAACGTGGATATTGCGGCCGTCAGGCATTCCGGTCAGGCATTCACGATTGACGTCAAGACTTTGCGTGGTACGACGGTTTGGCCGGTCGAGCAATTCAGCGCGCGAAAGCATCACTTCGTTGTATTTGTATGCTTTCAACGCGAACTGAGCGATCCGCATGTCGTACCTAACGTGTATATGTGGGCATCCGAACGGTTGAAGTCGTTCATAGCACACGACAATGCAGATGCACTCTCGCTAGAGACGGTGGCGTTAAAACTCGATCCAGAGTCCGCGTGGGAGCAGTTTGCGCCGGAACTGCCTTCTGGGCACGTGTCCGGCATCGATTCCGACGGCATCTGACCCGAGTCGCGCGGAATCCGTAATGCGAATCGGCGTCATGCCTTGACGATCCTGTGCGAATCTCATCGTCGAATTGAGGTAGACCGGCGAATGAGCGGGGGTCATCTCACTCCGGCAGCGCCTGCACAATGAGCGCGGCGGCTTCCTCCGGCGATACAGTCGATGTGTCGATCCTGAGGTCATATGTCAGCCACGAGTGAATGCCGCTCTGTTGCTGTTCCGCGAGTCCGAGGCGGCGGTCGCCGCGTTTTTGTTCGCGGTCGCGTAATACTGAGGCGGGACAATCGAGACCGACCAGGAGCACGTCGTGCGACTGGGTCGTCGCCTGCAGCAATTCGGCCTGGTAACGCGCGGTCACGGCGTTGTCGATGATGAGATCGTGGCCGAGGTCGAGGAGCTGGCGTACGCAGGCATGGAAGGCGCGGGCGAGCTCGGGGTAGCGGAGGTCGGAGAGATCGTCGCCGCGGACGATGCGTTCGATTGCGCTCTGGGGCAGCGTGGACAAGATGCTGTCGATCGAGAAATTGAGGAACAGCCGCGGCGCGATTTCCTGAAATGCGCGGGCGATCGTCGTCTTGCCGGAGCTCGACGTGCCGTTCAATACGATGACCGTCGCCATCAGAGCTCCGACCTGGTCTCGCGGAAGGCGCGCAGCAGCGCGAGGTCATAGACCACCTTCAATCCTCCCGCGATGACGAACGGGAGCCAGCTCCACGCGGCGGCGGCGAAGAGCGGCATGGCCACGAGCGGCGCGAGCGCGGCGCCGGTCGTGCGGGCGACGCCGGTGATGCCGGCGGCGGCGCTTCGCTCGGCGGGGTCGACGACGGCGATCACGTACGACTGCCGCGTCGGCACGTCCATCTGCGAAATCGAAAAGCGCAGCAGCAGTACGGCGATCGCCAGCTGGACCGTCGGCATGAACGGCACGAGGATCAGGAGGATGTTCGATGGGAGGTGCGTGAAGACCATCGTCCTGAGCAGGCCGATGCGCGCCGCGATGCGCGCGGCGGCGAGCGCGGAGATGCCGGCGAGCAGGTTCGCGCCGAAGAAGATCGTGCCGATGATGGCGGGGCTCAACCCGAAGTGGGTGTGGAACCAGTAGGCGACGATGCTCTGCACGACGAAGCCGCCGGCGAATGAGTCGAGCGCGAAGAGCGCGGACAGGCGCAGCACGACGCCGCGGGAGCGGTCGACGCGCAGCAGCGACTTCGTGTGCGGCTGGCCCGGCTCCGGCTCGATCGTCGGTGAGAGGCGGAGGAACGAGAGGGCGAGGACGATGCCGAGGAGGCCGTAGCCGATGACGACGGCCCGGGCGCTGAGGAGATCGGTGAGCGCGCCTGCGGTGATCGATCCGGCGGCGGTCGCGAACGAGCCGGCGAGGTTGTACCAGGCGAAGACGGAGGTGCGCTGCTGCGCCGAAACGGTCTGCGACAACGCCACCTGCTCGATCGGCAGGAACGGTCCGACTTCGTGCCCGCTCGGACTGATGACGCCGAACACCGCGGCGAGGACGAGCAGCGTGAAGTCGCGCGTCGCCGCGAACACGAACGCGGCGAGCACCATCAGCACCGCGCCGGCGACGAGCGTGCGTCGGCGCCCGAGCGCGTCGGCGCGCGTCGAGAGATAGAACGAGATCGCGACGTCGCCGGCCAGCGTGAGCGTCAGCAGGAGCCCGATGCGCGTTTCGTCGAGGCCCAGCGACGCGAGATAGAGCACGAGGACGACCGAGAGAAACCCGTACGCGAAGAGCCGGACGACGCGCGTGCTGAACAGGATTTTCGCGTCGCGCGTGAGGGCGATGGTGCCGCTCATGCGCGGCAGGCGTAAGCTGTTCGCATGTCCGACGAAACGTATTCGATCTTCATGATCCTCGGCAGCATCGCGGCCGGGGCCCTGCTCTGGGTGAACATCCAGCGGGGGCGATCGATGCGAAAGCTGTTGCGATCGCTGAAGGAAACGAATCCCGACCTGTTCAAGGATGACGAAAAGAAGTGACGGTTACTTCTTCGTCGCCGCCGCGGCGGCCTTTGCCACCCGGTCCTTCGCTCGCTGCGCGGTGCGCCGGCTCTTCGCGATCGCCGCGCGCGCCTTTTCTCCGTTGATTTTCGACATGTGAGATCCTCCGGGCTGCACTCTAACAGACTCGCATGTCCTGGATCTCTTCCCTGCAATGGCCGGCGATGGTCGTCACGATCCTGGCGGCGTGGCTCACCGGCTCGACGAGCAAGTCCCGCCGCCAGTGGGGCTTCTGGGTGTTCCTCGGCAGCAACGTCCTCTGGGTCGCGTGGGCGTGGTTCGCGCACGCCTGGGCGCTCATCGTCCTCCAGGTGTTCCTGGCGGCGATGAACATCCGTGGGGTGCGCAAGAACGAGACGGCGTAGCGGGTGATACGAACTAGGGGACCACGCGAACCGGGAATGCCTGCGTCAACGTGCATCCGGCGCTGTCGGTGAGCTGGAAGAAGACCGTCGTATCCGCGGCTTCGGTCGGCTTGCCGCGAATTTTTCCCTGCGAGTTCACGTGCAGGCCGGCGGGCAGCGTGCCCTCGACGATCACGATCGTGTAAGGCGCCGTGCCGCCGATGGCGCCGAGATCGAAGTGCGCCTGCTGGCCGAGGGTGAACTCCGGGATGAACTCACTGTCGAATTCGAGCGTGCAGGCGGTTTGCGCGTGGGCGAACGACGCGGCGAACAAGAGAACCAGGGCCATCACGAGATTTCGTTTCATGCTCTCTCTCCTTAGTTCCACCGAGCATTCTACGTTCGCGGCAGTTCGAGCGGTAGACTCTTCCGGTCTTGCCGAAGCAGATTCCGAACGACGCCGCCGCAGCGCTGACCGACGCCGTGCGCGAGCTCGAGGCGTGCTCGTGCGCGGAAGTCGTCGTCGAAGTCCGCTCGCGCTCCGGCAGCTACGCGCACGCGGACGCGCGCTTTGCGGCGCTGCTCGCGTTTCTCGCGCTGATCGTGCTGCTTTTCTCTCCGTGGTCCGTCGCGCCGCATTGGGTAGTGATCGACGTCGCGATCGCGTACCTCCTCGGGTTCCTGATCGCGCGCCGCAGCGATTCGGTGCGCCGGCTCATGACCACGGAGCGCGAGCGTGCGGCGCAGGTGCGGACCGTCGCGTCGTCCGTGTTCTTCGAGCGCGGCGTCGCGAATACCGAGAACGAAAGCGGCGTGGTGATCTATCACGGCATGCTCGAGCGGCGGATCGAGATCCTCGCGGATCGCGGCGTGCTGCTCGCGGTGCCCGCGCTCGAGTGGAACACGCTCATCGCGGCGGCGCGGGCGAAGTCCGCTGACCTGCGCGCGCTCGTCGACATCGTGCGCGCGCTGCGGCCGCTGCTCGAGCAGCACCTCCCGCTGCGCGAAGGCGATCGCGACGAGCTCGCGAACGCGCCGCGGTTCGAGATCGAATGATGATCGGACCGTGGCTCTTTCTGCTGTTGCGCGTCGGAGGCGGCGAGTCGTACTCCGGCGGCGGCGGATCGGACAGCGGGGGAGGGAGCGGCGGCGGGGACGGCAGCGGTGAGCTGATCTATCTCCTCTTCCGCTTCCTGTTCTGGCTGACGACGGAGTATCCGGCGATCGGCATCCCGGTCGACATCATCGTCATCATCATCGTGTTCCGCTGGTGGCGGAAGAAACAGGCGTTGCAGACGCTGCGCGTTTCGACGTCGACGGTCGCGCAGGCGGCGCCGAAGCTCGACGCGCTGCGCCGTTTCGATCCAAATTTCTCCGAGATCACGTTCAGCGACTTCTGCTACTCGATCTACGCGCTCGCGCATTACGCGCGCGGGAAGGAGCTGCAGCGATACGCGCCGTATCTCTCCGACGCCGCGCGGGCGGCGCTGCAGCAGCGCGGAGGAGATGTGCGCGCGGTCGTGATCGGGGCGTGCAACGTCGTCGCGTTCTCCGGCGTCGACAACCCGACGGTCACGGCGACGGTGATGTACGAGAGCAACATCACCGAGGGGGAGGAGAGCTGGTACGTACGCGAGCAGTGGCTGCTCGAGCGGCGGCGCGACATCCTCTCGCCGCCGCCCGAGAAGGCGAAGGCCGATCACTGCCCGCGCTGCGGCGCCGCGCTGCAGACGCGCACCGACGGCTCGTGCGACTACTGCGGCGTGAAGATCGAGAGCGGCGCGTTCCACTGGTATGTGCGAGCCGTCAGTCTCATCGCGCGCGAAACGCGCGGACCGCTGCTCACCTCGAACGTGCCCGAGCGCGGCACCGACCGGCCGACGGTGTACCAGCCGCACTTCGCGCTGCCGCCCGACTTCAATCGCGAGGCGTTCGAGTCGCGCGTGCGCGCCGTCGCGAGGGAACTGCAGGATGCATGGACCGCCCGCGACTGGGAGCGCGTCCGTCCGCTCGAGACCGGGAGTCTGTTTCAGATGCATCGCTACTGGATCGATGCCTACACGCGGCAGAACCTGCGCAACGTCGTCGACGACTTTACGATCACGCGGGTCGAGCCGGTGAAGATCTCGGACGACGCGTTCTACGAGGCCATCACCGTGCGCTTGTTCGCGCAGGGACGCGACTCCACGATCGACGACGGCGGCAACGTCGTCGCCGGCTCGAGGACCGAGTTGCGCCGCTGGAGCGAGTACTGGACGTTCATCCGCACGAAGATCACCGCGGACGCCACCGTGACCTGCCCGAACTGCGGCGCCTCCGTCCACGCCGGCGCCACCGGCGTCTGCTCGTTCTGCGGCGGCAAGATCACCGTCGGGCACTTCGACTGGATTCTTTCGCGCATCGAGCAGGATGAGGCGTATGTCTGACGCGCGCGCGAAACGCTGGGTGCTCGCGGCGACGATCCTCGGTTCCTCGCTCGCGTTCATCGACAGCACGGTGGTCAATGTCGCGCTGCCGGTGATGAAGGCGTCGCTGCATGCGGGCGTCGACGACATGCAGTGGGTGGTCGATGCGTATCTGCTCGTCCTCTCCTCGCTCATCCTCGCCGGCGGCGCGCTCGGCGATCGGCTCGGGCGGGTGCGCGTGTTCGGCATCGGCGTCGCGATCTTCGCCGGTGCGTCGATCTGGTGCGGGGCGGCGACGGGCGCGGCGCAGCTGATCATCGCGCGCGCGTTGCAGGGGGCGGGCGCGGCGCTGCTGGTGCCGGGCAGTCTCGCGATCATCAGCGAGACGTTTCCGCGCGAGGAGCGCGGGCGCGCGATCGGCACGTGGTCGTCGCTGACCGCGCTGGCGATCATCGCCGGTCCGCTCCTCGGCGGGTTCCTCGTGCAGACGATCTCGTGGCGCGCGATCTTCTTCATCAACGTTCCGATCGCGGCGGTGGTGCTCTGGATCGTGTGGCGGCACATGCCGCGCGGCAGCGCGGACGCGAGCGGCCGCGTCGACTGGATCGGCACGACGCTGGTCACCCTCGGCCTCGGCGGCATCGCCTTCGCGTTCATCGAGCAGGTGCCGGTCGCCGGCATCGCAGGTCTCGCCGCGCTCATCGCCTTCATCTTCGTCGAGCGGCGCGTCGAGCATCCGATCGTGCCGCTGAAACTCTTCCGCTCGCGCTCCTTCAGCGGCGCGAACGTCCTCACGCTGCTCCTCTACGCCGCGCTTTCCGCGGCGACATTCCTCCTGCCGTTCAATCTCATTCAGGTGCAGGGCTACTCGCCGTCGCAGGCCGGCGCGGCGTTTCTGCCGTTCGTGATCACGATGTCGCTGCTCTCACGCTGGACCGGCGCGATCGCTGACCGCTTCGGCGCGCGCATTCCGCTGATCGTCGGCCCGCTCACCGCCGCCGCGGGACTCGCGCTGCTCGCGCGGCCGTCCGTCGGCGGCTCGTACTGGACGACGTTTTTTCCCGCGATCCTCGTGCTCGGCCTCGGCATGTCGATCACCGTCGCGCCGCTGACGACGGTGGTGATGACGTCGATCGAAGACGAACGCTTTGCCGGCGCCGCGTCCGGCATCAACAACGCCGTCGCGCGCGCCGCGGGCCTCCTCGCCGTCGCGATCTTCGGCGGCGCCGCCGAGGTGCACGACGTCGCGAAGTTCCTGCACGCGTTCCGGATGAACGCATTCGCCGCCGCCGCCCTCGCCGCGCTCGCGGCCATCGGCGCGCTATTTATAGGAGTGCGGCGGCACAGCCGCCGCTCTGCGTGAACCCGCGCGAGATCGAGGTCACACCCAGCGGAATCGTTTCACCGCGAACACGAAGGACAGCGCGGCCCACGCGGCGAGGACGATCAGACCGAAGGCGTGACCCTGCAGTGTCGCGCCGTCGTTGTAGACGGCGCGGAGCGCTCGGAGGAACGGAGAGAGAGGGAGGATCAGCACCGCTTTCTGGAGCCACTGCGGGGCGCCGTCCAGGCGAAAGTAGACGCCGGAGAGCAGCATCATCGGGAAGAATGCGAGGTTCGACACCGCACCGTACGTCTCGACCGTGGAGGCGAAGCTGGAGAGGGCGAAGCCCATCGCGATGAACGTCGCGGTTCCGAAGACGACCAGCGCGGTGAAGACGAGGTACGAGCCCTGGTTCGTGATGTCGAAGGCGAGCCATGCGGCGACGAGCAGCAGCACGGTCTGCAGGAGCACCGACGTCACGCGCTGCAGAATCTGTCCGCCGAGGAAAACCCATTTCGGGAGCGGAGTCACCGCGAGGCGGCGATATTTGCCCTTCTCGCGATACGCCACCGTCACCATGCCGACGGCAAAGAGACCGGTGCTGAGAAGATTCAGTCCCACCAGACCGGGGACGAGAAACGCCGCGTAGTTCGTCGAATGCGCATGTCCCGTGCTTTCGATCATCATCGGAATCCGCTCCGGCTCCGGCGCGCCATTGACTCTGGCCTGTGCCACGAGGAAGGCCTGACTGGCAGCGAGCGCCACGACCTGTCCCTGCGCGAGGAGGTAGCTGTTGAGATGGAGCCGGTATCCCGCGCCCACACTCTCGAGCTGCGCGATCGTATCCCCCTTCTTCCACCGCTCCTCGGCGTGTTTCGCATCGAGCGTCACGACGTTGATTCGTCCCTCCCGAAGGGCTTTGACGAACGCCTGATCGCGCGCCGTCTCGTGCGCCGGCGCGATGCGCACCAGCGTCAGCGCCGGCGGGCCGCCGGAACGGAAGATCACGCCGAAGCCGAAGAGCATCAGCAGGGGAAAGGCGAACGTCCAGAACATCGCGGCGCGATCGCGCAGGTAGAGCCGCCACTCGATCTTGAACTGGCGCCAGAGCAGAGCAAACGGGTTGGGCATCGTCGGTTCCATTCGCTTCACTCCCGCAGGCTCCGTCCGGTGAGTTGAAGAAAGACATCCTCGAGCGTTGCGCGGCGGACGTGCACCTGCTGGTACTCCACCTGTTCGCTCTCGATCGTCGACAGGAGCCGCGGCAGCAGCGTCTTCGGGTCGGTCGTCGGTATTTCCCAGATGTCGCCGCGCGCCTCCACGGCGCTCCCGAGACGCTCCGCGAATGCGCGCGGATCGGGAGCCGCGCCGGCGAACGTCAGCTCTACCACGCTGGGGATGCCGAGCGAGGCAATGAGCTCGGCTGGTGTCCCGGAGCGGAGGATGCTGCCGTGATCGAGGATGGCCAGGCGGTCGCAGAGCGATTCCGCCTCGTCCATGTAGTGCGTGGTCAGGACGACGGTGCGGCCTTCCCCTTTCATCGCCCGGACGACTTCCCACAGCGAGCGCCGGCCCTGCGGGTCGAGCCCGGCGGTTGGCTCGTCGAGGAAGACGATGTCGGGATCGTTGACCAGCGCCAGCGCGAGCGCGAGCCGCTGCGCCTGCCCGCCGGAGAGAGTGACGTGATACACGTCGGCTTTGTCCTCGAGCTGCACGAGCCGGAGCAGCTCGTTCGTGTCGCGCCGCTTCGGATAGTAGCCGCCGAAGAGATCGAGCGCCTCGCGCGGCGTGATCTTGTTGTAGAGACTCGTCGCCTGCAACTGCACGCCGATCCTCGATCGAATCTCGTGGGCGTTCTGGTTCCAGTTCAGCCCGCCGATCGAGATCTCGCCGGCATCGGGCCGGGTGAGACCCTCGATCATTTCCAGGGTCGTCGTCTTTCCGGCACCGTTGGGACCGAGAAGTCCAAAGACCTCGCCGGCGGCGACCGTGAGATCGACTCCGGCGACGGCGAGAACTTTCGGGAACTGCTTGCGCAGACCTCGTACGACGATCTGGTCGGGCATTCGGACGATAAGACTACCGCACTCCAATGAACGCCTCGGCCTCGTCAGGCGGCAGCGGCACCACGCGAGCCCATCCCCATTACCGCGTGAGTCCCCACGTTCAGCACGCGAGCAGACGCGGCTTACCACCCGAGTCCACACCCGTTACCACTCGAGTCCACGCGTTCCGCACGCGAGCAGACGCCGCGTACCGCGCGAGCCCATGCCCGTGACCACGCGAGTCCATGCGTTCACTACTCGAGCTGACGCCGCTTACCGCGCGAGCGCA
>Ga0207708_10000013_pt1 | contig 203802 bp, 171 predicted proteins | sample KBSK5101metaG_FD_184340 | JGI IMG/M metagenome (GOLD analysis project Ga0207708, IMG submission 184340) | Corn, switchgrass and miscanthus rhizosphere microbial communities from Kellogg Biological Station, Michigan, USA - KBS K5-10-1 metaG... | ecosystem: Host-associated > Plants > Roots >...
AACACCTTCGAGCCGGACGGCTACGGCCTCCCGCCGAACCAGAGCATCCTCTCCCGGCTCGGCGAGGAGGAGCGCGGACCGAGCGTCGTCGATCAGCGTCATCGCGCCGTGCTCACGCTGACGTACCAGCTTCCGTTCAACATCGCCGTCGGCACGCTGGCGCAGTACGCGTCCGCGCGTCCGTTCAACGCGACCACCGGCATCGACAACAACGGCGACGGCGCGAACAACGACCGCCCCGTCGTCGACGGTCACGTGCTCAAAAAGTCGGCGTTCCGCGGCACGTCCACTTCCGACGTGTCGGCGTTCATCGAGAGCCGCGTGCGCCTCTTCGACCGCACGATCCTGCTCCGTCTCGAGGGGTTCAATCTCCTGAACCACGGCAACTATCTCGGCCGCGGCCAGACGGTGTACGGCGACGGCACCGCGCCGAACCCGACGTTCGGCCAGCTCGTGGCGGTCGGCTCCGCGACGAACGCGCTCCCCGCGTTCGCGAACATCGACCCGCCGCGCATGTTCCAGTTCCAGGTGCGCTACATCTTCTAGAGTGAGCACAAGTGTCATTCCGAGCCGCAACGACGGCGAGGAATCTCTGAATCGGGGGATTCCTCGCAACGCTCGGAATGACACGTTTTTCTCCGCTACACTGACCGCCGTTTGAAACAGGTCCTCCTCTACGCGCTCGCGGGCGGCGTGCTCATCGCGCTGCTGAAGCTCATCGAGTACCAGCACTTCGTGCGCGCCTATCCGACCGAGCTTTACGGCGGAGTGCTCGCGCTGATCTTCACCGCGATCGGGATCCACCTCGGCCTGAAGTGGACCAAGCCGAAGGAGATCGTGGTCGTGAAGGAAGTCCGCATCCCCGAGGGCGGACCGTTCGTCCTCGATGCCGCGAAGCTCGGCGAGCTCGGGATCACGCCGCGCGAGCACGAGATCCTCGGCCTCATCGCTCAGGGACTCAGCAACCGCGAAATCGCCGGGAAGCTGTTCGTGTCCGAGAACACGGTCAAGACCCATTCCTCGCGGCTCTTCGACAAGCTCGACGTCGGCCGGCGGGTGCAGGCGGTGGAGAAAGCGCGCGAGCTGGGGCTGATTCCGAGGTCAACGAAAGGGTGACTCGCCTCAAAATCACCCGAAAGTATGCCGACAAGCCCTCGGCTCCGGCGCTACGTTGCGGCAAAAGCGAGGAGAAACCCAAATGAAAAAAATCGTACTCACCTTCGGACTGATCTCAGGCTTCATCAGCGCCGCCGTCATGTCCATCGCCATCCCGCTCTGTCTGAACGGCCGCACGGTCGACTTCGACAAGGCGGAGATCATCGGCTACTCGTCGATGGTTCTGTCGGGCCTGCTGGTCTTCTTCGGCATCCGCTCGTACCGCGAGAACAACGGCGGCGCAATTACGTTCGGACGCGCGTTCAAAGTCGGAATCCTGATCGTGCTGGTCTCGTGCGCGATCTATGTCGCGGCGTGGCAGATCGTCTATTACAACTTCATCCCTGACTTCATGCAAAAGTACACCGTCCACACGATCGAGAAGATGCGCGAGGATGGCGCGACGGACGCCGCAATCGTGAAAAAGCAGAAGGAGATGGCGGATTTCGCGGAGCTGTACAAGAACCCGCTCGTCAACATCGGCTTCACGTTCATCGAGCCGATCCCGGTCGGTCTCCTCGTCACCCTCATCTCGGCGGCGATCCTTCGCAAAAAGCCTGGATCGCAGGCACCGAACGCGGCGACGGCGGTCGCGTAGCTGCGGACGAAGAGACCGGCGGAACGGGATTTGCTCGCCATTTCCGGAACGTGCTCGACGCACAAAACGCAGCCCGCGCGCGAAACGCCGCGCTGATCGCGGTGATGTTGTCGATCGCCCTGATTTTCACTGCGATCGCCAACGCCGCGTTGTGCAACGAGCTGACCATGTGGCTGTTATGTGCGGAAGCGGTCGCCCTCGCGGCCACAGCCCTCGTGATTCGTGCCGATCTGCGTCCGCCGCAACGGCATACGGTGAAGTGAAGGCGAAGGAGAGCTCCCCGCACCGCCCGGCATGTCTGGGAGTGGTCCAGCGAGGAGCGCATCCGTATAAGAACAGCCTCATCCACAGTCCGGCTTCTTCGCATCGACGCGGCCGAGGAGAGCTCCGGCGCGCCGTCGTTCCCGCAGCGTTTCCTTCTGCGAATCGAAGGGAGAACGCATCCGCAGCTCCTGCTGCCCATCGAGCTTTTCAGAAACCTTCTCTCAGGCCTGCGGGGACAACCGGCCGGTGTCTCGATTCTTCGACAGGCTTACGCTCCTGCGGTTGCACGCATCGGTCTCCCGGACGATCTCCTGGGTGACGTTGCAGCGATCGCTGACGAATACATCCAGCGGGAGCGCGCGATTCAACGCCTGAATGAACGACTCGCCACACGGCGTGAACGCGATGAAGCAGTATTGCGATCCGAACGAACCGCGCTGGCGGTGCTTCAGTGCTCCGCTTTGTTCGACGCATTGGCCGCAGCACGTGCGCGCTACGGCCGCACGCAGTTCGATCGCTTCCTGTACGAGGCTGTAGCGCCGGGAATGGTCGTCACCATGACCGAACCGGACGATGCAGCACAACTGATGCAATGGGACCGGGGCTGCCGATGAAACGCGCGGCGGCTGTGCTCATCCCGCTGCTCCTCATGCTCGCGTTCCCGCTGCCAGCCGTAGCTGCACGAGTGGACGGGAACATCAGCCTGGTCGCGCAAATGGGCGGAACTCTCAGTTCGTATTCATGGGCTCAGTACTACGACACTCTGGGATTCACCCACGAGATTTACATCGCCGGAACCCACTCCATCTCCGGTGACGTCGACATTTTGCAGTGGGCAACCTACACCGGACACTACGAGGGAACACGGCAGGGATCGGGACAGTGCGGAACCCAGTACCAGGCGCGCAATTACGCCCAGGCGCATCCCCTCGGCCCTGAGGTCGATGAGCACGTACCCGGCGGGCCATGGACGGCGGATGCGACGACCCCCAATTGTCCGCCGCCACCGCCACCCCCGCCGCCGGAGGACATTCAGGAATGCACGCCGTACTGCAGCCCCCTCGTGCTGGACATCGCAGGCGACGGTATCGCGACGACAGGTGCGGAAAACCCGGTCCGCTTCGACGTCGACGCTGACGGCGTGATCGACACCATCGGCTGGCTTGCGCATGACAGCGACGACGCATTCCTGTGGCGCGATCTCGAGAAGAACCACCGCGTGGATGACGGCAGTGAGCTGTTCGGCGTCGGCATGAGTCTTCCGGATGGGCGCCGCGCAACGGACGGATTCGAGGCTCTCGCAGCTTACGATCGGTACGACAACGGCGGAAATGAAGACGGTGTCATCAACAATCGCGATGCCGTCTGGCGACGGCTGCGTCTCTGGACTGACCTCAATCACAATGGCCTGAGCGAGCGCGAGGAACTGTCGCCGATTCAGTCTTCCCGCGTCATCGCCCTCTCGCTGTCCTCGATGGCGACTTCAGAAACCGATGCTGCCGGCAACCAGATTCGTTTGCGAAGCACATATCGATATCGCCTCGAGGGCGGGCGGTCGGAAGACCGCGCCCTGATAGACGTATTCTTCCGTCGCATCCAGCCGTCGTCGTGACGCGTAACTAGAACACGTAGCGCGGACTCGCGTGCACCGTCAGCAGCGCCTCGCTCAGCGCGGGTCCGGGGGTCACGCGGAAGTGGTGGTTCACACGCAGGCGCATCTCGGAGGCGCCGGATGAGGCGGCGATGTCGGGCGGAAGCTCGACGATCGTGACCGTCACCGGGATCTCGCCCGCGTGCTCCTCCACGATCTCGCGGATCTTCTTCACCGTGTCGTCGGTCATGCGCGGATACGGGACCTCGAGCGAGATCTCCTTCACCTTCTTGTCGCGGATCCCGTCGAGCGGCACGATCTCGAGCGCGGAGAGCTCGGGCGTGATCGGCGACTCGTGGAACGCCGCCGCGTGCGCCGCGAAGCTGGGCATGTCGGGAATCGCTTCTTCTTCGACGATCGTCGCGGCGGCGGCCTCGGCTGCTAAAGAATTGAACAGATCGAAGTTGTCGGCCCGATCGCCGTACTTTTCGCGCTCGATCTCCTTCGGATCGCGGTCGTCTTCCGCGTCCTCGAGCCCCACCTCGTACGCGGAGATGCGCGCGCGCGTTTCGGGATGGCCGCCGTACTCGTCGTCGATGTGCTGCGCGTTCTGTTCGGCCGACTGCAGCGACGCGCTGCGGCCCGCGACCTGCCCGCCGGTGTCCTTCACCGTCGCCGTGACCAGCACCGCGACGCCGTTCTCGAGCCAGCGGCTGAGTTTCGAGTAGAGATCGGAGAAGACGACCACCTCGACGGAGCCGTACTGATCGTCGAGGAAGAACTTCGCCATCATCTTCCCCTCGTTCGGCCCCTTCTTGATCTTCGACTTCTTGATCTGCGACACGATCCCGCCGATGTTCACGACTTCGTCAATGTGCTTGTAGAGCTTCTCCGTGTTCGTGTTCGCGAACTGTTTGAGATCGATGGCGTAGCGGTTCAGCGGATGCCCGGTGATGTAGAAGCCGAGCGTTTCTTTTTCGTAGCGGAGCTTCTCGTCCTCAGGCCATTCGGCGTGGAGGACAGGCAATCCTGCCTGTCCGGTACCTTTCTGGACAGGCAGGATTGCCTGTCCTCCACCGCCACCAAACAACGAGCTCTGTCCCCGCTCCTTCTCGTCCTTCATCCGCTGCGCGGAATCGGCGGCGGGCTCAATCTGATCGAACAGCGCCTTGCGCGACTTGCCGAGGAAATCGAACGAGCCCGACTTGATCAGCGCCTCGAGCACTTTCTTGTTGCAGGCGCGGAGGTCGACTTCCTCGCAGAACTCGAGCAGCGACTTGAAGCGGCCGACCTTGCGGCGCGCCTCGAGGACCGACTCGATCGCGCTCTCGCCGACGCCCTTCACCGCGCCGAGGCCGAAGCGGATGTTCCCGCCGACGACGGTGAAGAACATGTTCGACTCGTTCACGTCGGGCGGCATCACCTCGATGCCCATGCTCTTGGCCTCGCCGATGAACTTCACCACCGCGTCGGTGCGGTCCATTTCGGAGCTCATCAGCGCGGCCATGAAGTGCCGCGGATAGTGCACCTTCAGCCACGCCGTCTGAAACGCCACCAGCGCATACGCCACCGAATGCGACTTGTTGAAGCCGTAGCGCGCGAACGGCTCGATGTAGTCGAAGACCTCGTTCGCCTTTTTCTTCTCGTACCCGTTCTTCGATGCGCCCTCGACAAACTTCACGCGCTCCGCGGCCATCATCGCCGCGTCCTTCTTCCCCATCGCCTTGCGCAGCAGATCCGCCTGGCCGAGCGAGTAGCCGGCCACCTGCTGCGCGATCTGCATCACCTGCTCCTGATACACGATGACGCCGTAGGTCTCCTCGAGGATCTCCTTCATCGCCGGAACGAGATACTTCGCCTTCGACGTACCGTTCTTGCGCTTCACGAACTCGTCGACCATGCCGACGTCGAGCGCGCCGGGGCGATAGAGCGCGTTGAGCGCGGCGAGATCGTCGAAGCGCGTCGGCCGCGACTTGCGCAGCAGGTCCACCATGCCGCCCGACTCGAACTGGAACACGCCCTTCGTGCGCCCTTCCTGGAAGAGGCGGAAGACGTCGGGATCGTCGAGCGGGATCGCGTCGATGTCGATGTCCTTCCCGTCGACGAGCTTCGCCGACTTCACCGCGTCGTCGATGACCGTCAGCGTGCGCAGGCCGAGGAAGTCCATCTTGACGAGACCCATCTTCTCGACCACGCGCATGTCGAACTGGGTCACGATTTCATCGCGGTTCGTGCGATAGAGCGGCACGTAGTTCGTCACCGGCTCGGGCGTGATGACGACGCCGGCGGCGTGCATGCCGGCGTGGCGCGAGAGGCCTTCGAGCTTCTCGCCGATCTCGATGATCCGCTTCACTTCCTCGTCGTTTTTGATCGCGTCGGCGAGCATCGGGACTTCTTTCGCGTCGGTCAGCGTGACGCCGGGACCGCCGGGGATCATCTTCGCGATGCGATCGACGAAGCCATACTGCTGGCCGAGGACGCGGCCGACGTCGCGCACGACCGACTTCGCCGCCATCGTCCCGAAAGTGATGATCTGCGCGACGTTTTCCTTCCCGTACTTGTCGCGCACGTAGTCGATCACTTCGCCGCGGCGATTCATGCAGAAGTCGAGATCGATGTCGGGCAGCGAGATGCGCTCGGGGTTCAGAAAGCGCTCGAAGAGGAGGTCGTACTCGAGCGGATCGACGTTCGTGATGCCGAGCGCGTACGCGACGAGCGAGCCCGCCGCCGATCCGCGTCCCGGCCCGACCGGGATGCCGTGGTCCTTCGCGTATTTGATGAAGTCCCAGACCACGAGGAAGTAGCCGGGGAAGCCCATCCGCTTGATGATGTCGATCTCGCGCTCGAGGCGGTCCCAGTACACCTGCGGCTCGCGTTTGCGCGGCACCGCGAGGCGCTTCTTCAGCCCCTCGCGCGAGACGTGCTCGAAGTAGCTGCCGATGTCGTACTGCTGCGGCACCGGAAAGTTTGGCAGGTGATGTCCGTGCGTGTCGAGCGACACATTGATCCGCTCGGCGATGCGCATCGTGTTCGCAACCGCCTCGGGGTACCCGGAGAAGACGCGGCGCATCTCGTCCGGTCCCTTGACGTAGAAGTCGTCGCTGTAGAACTTCATCCGCTTCTCGTCGCCGAGGGTCTTGCCGGTGCCGATGCAGAGCAGCACCTCGTGCGCGAAGGCGTCGTCCTTCTCGAGGTAATGCGAGTCGTTCGTGCCGACGAGGCGCAGGCCGACCTCCTCGCCGAGACGCGCCATCAGCGGAACGATCTTCTGCTGGTCGGGGATGCCGTGGTCCTGGATCTCGAGGAAGAAGTTGTCCGCGCCAAGGATCTCCCTGTACTGCAGCGCGGCATCTTTCGCCTTCTGATAGTTGCCCCCGGCGAGGGCCTGCGAGACCTCGCCCTTGAGGCACGACGAGAGGACGATCAGCCCTTCGCTGTGCGCCCGCAGCAGTTCCTTGTCGATGCGCGGCTTGTAGTAGAAGCCCTCGGTGTACCCGGCGCTGACGAGCTTCACGAGGTTTTTGTAGCCGGTGTCGTTCGCGGCGAGGACGATGAGGTGATTGTTCGACCCCGCGTCGGCCTGCTGGTCCTCGACCGAGGTCTTGTCGCGGTGCGAACCATACGCGACATACATCTCGCAGCCGATGATCGGCTTCACGCCGACACCCTTCATCGCGTTGTAGAACTCGACCGCGCCGAACATGTTGCCGTGGTCCGTGATCGCGCATGCCGGCATGCCGAGCGCCGCCACGCGCTTCGCCAGCGCGTCCGGCCGGCTGGCGCCGTCGAGGAGTGAGTATTCGGTGTGCAGGTGGAGGTGAACGAAGGACATGGGGCAGGTTCATTCTAGCGTGACCGGTTAGAATCGTTCTCAGGTCAAATCCGTCCGCATGGATCTCCAGCCCGGCACCACGGTTGGTCGTTACGAGATCCTCTCGTTCATCGGGGCGGGAGGGATGGGACAGGTGTATCGCGCGCGCGATGAGCAGCTCGGGCGCGACGTGGCGATCAAGCTCCTCCCCTCGGCATTCACCGACAAGGCGCAGGTGGTCGCGCGGTTCCAGCAGGAAGCGCGGACGCTGGGTCTGCTCAACCATCCGAACCTCGTCACGGTGTACGACTTCGGCACGATCGCCGACTCGTTCTACATCGTCCTCGAGCTGCTCGACGGCGAGACGCTGCGCGCGAAACTGCGCGACGGTCCGCTGCCGCCGAAGCGCGCGGTGAACCTCGCGCTGCAGCTGACGCGCGGCATGTCCGCCGCGCACGACCGCGGCATCATCCATCGCGACCTCAAACCGGAGAACGTCTTTCTCTGCCGCGACGGCCGCGTGAAGATCCTCGACTTCGGCCTCGCGCGCATCGCGCCGCAGCTCGACGCGCTCGGGGCCGGCGACGAATCGCCAACGCTCGTCGGCATGACGCTGCCCGGCTCGGTCCTCGGTACGGTCGGCTACATGGCGCCGGAACAGCTCCGCGGCGAGCTCGCCGATGCGCGCACCGACATCTTCGCGTTCGGCGTGATGCTCTTCGAGCTCATCACCTCGCGCATGCCGTTCAAGGCCGTGACGCCGGCGGAGACGCTGAGCCGCATTCTGAAAGACGAGCCCGACGACTTCGGCTCGGTCGGCATTTCGGTGCCGCGCGGCGTGGAGCTGATCGTGAAACGCTGCCTCGAGAAGCGGCGCGAGGATCGCTTTCAGAGCGCGCACGATCTCTCGCTCGCGCTCGAGGCGGTCAGCGGCTCGACCGACACGTTCTCGCTGCCGATCGGCGTGTGGCGGACGAAGGCGCGCCGCGCGCGTCCCTTTTTCCTCGCCGCCGCGGCGCTGATCGCGACCGGGTTCCTCGGCGCGTTCGTCTGGCAGAGCGTGAAGCCCGACGAGCCGCCGTCGTTCCGGCAGCTGACGTTCCGGCGCGGCGACGTTTCCGGCGCGCGCTTCACGCCCGACGGCGCGATCGTCTACTCCGCGTCGTGGGAAGGACGCGGCTACGAGCTCTACATCGCGCGCGCCGACTCGGTCGACTCGCGCCCGCTCGGCATCGCCTGCCGCGAGCTGCTCGCGGTGAGCGGCGCGGGGAACCTCGCGCTGCTGGTGAAGGAGCGCGATCAGGCGGGCACGCTCGCGACGGTGCCGCTCGCGGGCAGCGCGCCGCGCGAGCTCGTCGACGGCGTACAGGAGGCCGACTGGTCGCCCGACGGCATGCGCCTCGCGGTCGCGCGCCGCGTCGCGGGGGAGTATCGCATCGAGTATCCGATCGGGTCGGTGCTCTATCGCAGCGCCACGCGCATCCGCGACATCCGCGTCTCGCCCGACGGCGGCAGCGTCGCGTTCTATCTGCGCCGCGCGCGGCTCGGCAAGGAGTTCGCGCTGATGACCGTCAGCGCCGCCGATCGCAGCGTGCGGGAGGTCGGCACGTGGACGAACGCGAAGGGTCTGGCGTGGTCGCCGGACGGCAAGCGGATCGTGCTCGCGTCGGGCGACGGCAACGGCGCGACGAATCTGCGCAGCGTCGCGCTCGACGGCGACTCGCGGCTGATGGCGCGCTTCGACGGCTCCGTGAAGCTGCACGATGTCTCGCGAACGGGAGACCTGCTGCTGACGCGCGACGACTATCGCGAGGGCATCATGGCGCGCGGTCCGGGCGCGCCGCGCGAGAGCGATCTGTCCTGGTTCGACGGCTCCGGCACTTCCGACATTTCGCCCGACGGCCGCCTGCTGCTGATGAGCGAGTTCGGCGAAGCGGGCGGCGCGCGCTATTCGGTGTACGTCCGTCCGACGAATGGCGATCCCGCGGTGCGCCTCGGCGACGGCTACGGCGTCGCGCTTTCGCCCGACGGCAACTCGGCGCTGACGATCGTGCCCGGACGTCCCGCGCGTCTCGCGATCGTGCCGCTCGGCGTCGGCGAAACGCGCGTCCTCGATCGCGGCGACGTCGAGGATTACGAGTACGCGGCATGGCTCCCCGATCAGCGCACGATCGTCTTCAACGGCCGCGCGCCCGCGGGAAAGATGCGTCTCTATCGACAGGACATCGCGCGCGGGAAGCCGCAGCCGATCGGATCGCCGGGATACCGCCTGGCGCTCGCGTCGCGTCCAGCGTCGCCGGATGGGACGACGCTGATCGTGCAGTCGAACGACGGCGGGATCGACCTCGTGCGCATCGATGGAACGGCGCCGCCGCGAACGCTGCCGCTCGCGCACGGCTTCCGTCCCATCTGCTGGAGCGCCGACGGCACCGCCGTTCTCGTTTACGAGGACGAGACGGTGCCGGCGCGGATGTACCGCCTGACGCTCGCGACAAATGAGCTGCAGCTCGTGCGCGAGCTGATGCCGGCCGATCCGACCGGCGTCTATCGCATCCTCGACGTCGTCTCCACGCCCGACGGCAACGCGTACGCCTACGGCGCGATGCGCAACCTGTCGATGCTCTTCACCTCGAGCGGCTCGCGGTTCTGACGTTCACTTCTGCAACACGAACGTGATGTCCTCGACGTCGCCGTCGGGCAGCACTCCCTGCGAGCGCACGTTGTAGCCCGGCGCGCGCACCGTGAGCTTCACCGACTCGCGCGGCACGCCCTCGAACGCGAACTCGCCGTTCGGGCCGACGTCGGCGATGAGCGTGTCCGCGCAGGCTTCGCGTGCGAGCAGGACGCGCGTGCCCTCGGGAACGCGCTCGCCCGTCTTCACCACGCGTCCGCGCACGCGATGTCCCTTCGTCGCGGCGAGCGTCCCGGCTTCCGCGCTCGTCGCGTCGTCGCCGGTTTTCACGAGCGCCATCGGCGTGACCAGCGGCGCGGCGCTGCTCATCTTCGCGTAGACGAAATAGTTCTCGTTCGGCCCGAGCCCGGTCATGACGAAGCGGCCATTCTCATCGGTCGCGATCTCGTCGGGGCCGAGCCAGTATTCCGAGGCTCGCACTTTCTGGATGAACCCCATCACCACGCCGGCGACGGGCTTGCCGTCGTTCATCACGCGTCCCGCGATCGTGGCGCCGATGTCGACGGTGATGGTCTGCGGCTTGTTGGGCTCGAGCTTCCAGCCGATCTCCGGCGCGAAGTTGCGCGCGCGGACGAGCACGTCCAGCTTCATCGAAGGATCGGGGATGCGCAGCATGAACTCGCCGTTGCCGTCGGTGATCGAGAGCGGATCGACGCCGGGAATCGCGCCGAAGCCGACGCCGCGCTGCGTCCGCACCGCGTGGCGCTCGACGACCGCGCCGACGACCGGCTTGCCTTTGGGATCGACGACGCGTCCGCGCACCAGCCGGTTCTCATCCGCGGCCGCGCGCTTGTCGAGGGAGAAGCTCACCCTGCTGCCGGCGGCGGAGTACTCGGAGAACTTCGGCTCGTATCCCGGCGCGACCGCGAGCAGTCGGAACTTCAGCTTCGGATCGAGCCCGTCGATGCGGAAGTCGCCGCGCGCGGACGCGGCCTGGCGCTTGCCGCAGTCGCGATAGCACGACGGACAGAGGGCGCTGACGCCCTGCAGCGGTAAAGCCGTATAGACATACACCTCGGCCTTCGGCACCGCCCGACCACCGGCGTCGAGAACCGTGCCGGTGATCCGGGGCGAGGCAGCGTGGAGCGAGAGCGGGAGAAACGCGAGAAACGCGAGCAGGGTCTTCATACGCCCGATGAGACGATCAATCGGGCATTGCGGTTCCCCAGAAGTATTTTTCGAAGAACGGCAGGTAGTCTTTCTTCGTGATGAACTGCAGCAGGCTCGCGGCCTCGGCCGTGCTGCTGAACTTCCAGCGGCGCGATTTCTGGTACGACTTCAGGAACGTCAGGAACTGATCGTCGCCCAGTTCCTTGTGCAGTGTGTAGAGCACGTACGGACCCTTCGCGTACAACAGGCCGAAGCGCGACTGGAAGGCCGTCATCGGGTCGCCGGCGATGCGGTTCGCGTACGGGATTGGCGCGACCTTCGTCGAATCCTGCGCGCGCTGCTTCCAGACCGCGACCAGCCGGTCGTAGACCGCCTTGCCCTTGTACTTCTTCAGCGCCAGCGCGGCCGAGTATTCGGCGAACGATTCGGTGAGCCACTGCTCCTCGCCGCTCGGCATCTTGATCGTGTGACCCCAGTACTGGTGCGCGATCTCGTGCGCGAACCGCTCGTTGATGCCCTCGGAGAAGAACTTGTTCACTTCGCCGACCATCGAGTCGAAGGCCTCGTTGGTGATGAACATCGTGCCCGGAGGCGCCTGACCGTAGCCGAAGGAGTTGACCTGGATGATGTTGAACTCCGGAAACGGGAACGGCCCGAGGAAGTGCTCGTAGTACTCGATGAGCGAGAACGCGAGATTCGTGAGCTGCTTCGCGGCGCGCTCGTTTTTGCCCGCGTACGACGCGACGCGGATGGTGACCCCGCCGCGCGTTTCCTCGGTGAAGTCGTACTTGCCGGCATGGACGACCTCGAACTGCACCGGATTCTCGATCGTCGTCTCGAGGACGTTGTACTCCCCCTCCACGCCTCGCTTCACGACCTTGCCGGGCGTGAAGGCGATGAAGGGCTTCTTCACTTTGACCAGCGAATGGACGGTGTAGAACTGCCCGCCGAGGTCCGGCTGCGGGAACCACTCGTCGACGCCGAGCTGCCACGCGTTGTCGCCGCCGGAGCGGATCAGAAAGTCGCCGGAGATGTCGAACGTCAGCTTCAGCACTTCACCGGCGACGCCTTCGACGCCGACCATCAGGCTCTCGTTCTCATGATCGAACGGCACGGACTTTCCGCTCTCGTCTTTGATCGAGTTGATCGTGAAATGCCGCGGCGCAACGCCCATCTTCGCGAAGTCGATGTCATTCATGCCGAAGCGGAGCGCACCCTGCCCCGCGCCGCGTTTGATCGTCTCGGTGACGGTGAGCTTCGCGTTGTCGCCGTCGGCGAGGAGCGTGAAGTCGACCGCGGTGAGGAGGTATGGCGCCGGACGGACGGCGCGGTGATCGCGGCCGATCGGCTGCAACGAAAGCGTAACCGGGAGGAACCAGCGTTTGATGGTGGAGTCGGGAGCGCCGCTCAGCGAGCGGAGCTTCTGCAGCGACTCGTCCGCGTTCTCGGCTTCATCGTAGCGATAGATCAGGTCATCGCCGCCGCCGGCCATCTCCGCCTGCACGAACTTCTTCGCCGGAAACGCCAGCTTCTGCAGCACCATCCCGTGCGCGAGCGGGGTATCGCGATTGCGCCCGAAGCGCTCGCGATGCTCGCCGTAAGCCGGCGCGACGGACGTGCCGCCCGTGCCCGACAGCTCCGGCAGCGGCGCGTTCGAGCTCCACAACAGCAGCTCGTCGAACGAGCCGGTGACCACGCCGTGCGACGCGTCGCCCTCGTACTTCTGATCCGAGGCCTTGCGCACGTTGTAGGAGACGATCGGCAGCTCCGTGGCTTCCACCGTCTCGTAGCGGAACGAGCCCTTGCCCTTGAAGAAGATACCGACGCGATCCGAGCCCGCGAAGATCGACGAAGCGCTGCCGGACGCGAGATCAATCTTCATGTGACCGACCGTGAACGTCGCGCCGCTCACCGTCGCGGCCTCGGCGGCGAGTCTGGGATTCTTGTGCACCTCCATCAGCGCCGGGAAACGATCGGCGGCGAAGACAGGTACGGCGAGCGCGACGAGGATCAGGAAAGCGAATTTTCTGGACAAGTGCGATACCTCTTGCTTTGTGGTATAAAGTTCTTGAGTCAACCCGATGAACCGACACTACACCGCTCTCGCCCTCGCCGTCTCGGCCCTCCTCCTCGGCATCTCCGGAGACCTGCTGCTCCGCTGGGTGCCGTGGGGGGTGAACGTTCCGATCTGGACCGTGCTCTTCGTGATTCTGGCGGTTTGTTGTTCGGTGCAAATACGGAAAAGCGTCACGATTGTTCCCGCGCTCTGCGCCATCGTCGCGGCCGCCGGCATCGCCTGGCGCGATTCGCCGGTGCTGCGCGCCGTCGATGTGCTTCTGCTGCTGGTGTTTCTGCCGATGCTCGCGCTGCACGCGCGCGGGGTGCGGCTCGCGCGCGCGGGAGTGTCGGAAGTCGGCCTCGCGGTGGCGACGACTGCCGTGCAGACCGCGGCCGGCTTCCCTCAGCTCCTGTTCTCCGACGTCTCCTGGGCGCAGATGCCGCGCGGCGGAACGATGCGCGCGGGCGGCGTCATGATGCGCGGCCTCGTCATCGCGACGCCGGCGCTGGTGCTGTTCGCGGCGCTGCTGATGTCGGCGGACGCGGCGTTCGCGGACCTGATGAAGAACATCTTCCGCGTCGACGCACGCGATGCCGTCCGGCATCTCGTCGTGACCGCGGTTCTCGCCGCGGTCTGCGCCGGATTTCTCCGCAGCCTCTTCTTCAGCGGCGAGATGCCGCGCTTCTCGCGCCCGGCCTTCCTCACGCTGCCGACTGCCGAGTCGAATGTCGCGCTGCTGCTGATCAACGTCCTGTTCGCCGCGTTCGTCGCGGTGCAGTTCAGCTATTTCTTCCGCGTCACGAGCCCGGCCAGCATCGCGCAGTACGCGCGGCGCGGGTTCTTCGAGCTGGTGGGAGTCGTGGCGCTGGTGCTGCCGATGCTGCTCGCGGCGGAGTGGCTGGTGGTGAAGAACCGGCTCTTCCGGATCCTCGCGCTCGTGCAGATCGCGCTGGTGCTCGTCATCGCCGCGTCGGCGTGGCGCCGCATGCAGCTCTATCGCGACGCGTTCGGCCTCACGCAGCTCCGTCTCTACACGACCGCGTTCATGCTCTGGCTCGCCGTGCTGCTGGTCTGGTTCGCGCTCACCGTCCTCACCGGCCGCCGCGCGCGCTTCGCCATCGGCGCCGTGGCGACGGCGATGATCGTGGTGGTCACGCTCCACGCCATCAACCCCGACGCGCTGATCGTGACTACGAACCTCGCCCGAGCCGAAGCCGGCCGCCGCCCCTTCGACGCGCTCTACGCCGCCACGCTCAGCGACGACGCCGCGCCGGTGATCCTCGCGAACCGCGAGGCCTTCGCCGCCGACCCGGCCGCGTTGCATGCGTACGTGCAGCGGCCGCGGACGATTGGATGGCGGACGTGGAACTACTCGCGTGCACGGGCAATCCGGCTGCTTGCAAGTTCAGCGAGCTCGCTGAAAAACGAAGCACGACCGCTTACAAATTAAGCGAGCTCGCTGAAATCTCAGGCGCGATCGCTTGCACGTTCAGCAAACTCGCTGAAGGACGAAGGAAGGCTTCAAATCGAGGCGAGCACGCTGGGATTCTCGAGCCAGTTGCTTCCGTTGTCAGCGACTTCGCTGAATTTGCAAGCGATTTGGCCGCAGTTTTCAGCGAGTTCGCTGAGTTTGCAGGCGCGTTTGCTTCCCTTGTCAACGAGCTCGCTTCCGTCGTCAGCGTGTGCGTCTGCGTTTTCAGCGAGTTCGCTTCCGTCGTAAGCGATCGCACCTCCGTCGTCAGCGAGCGTGCCTGCATCGGCATCGCGACTGCGAAAAACGGGGGACTACGAATCGAATGCGATGCCGCCGAGGCGGTGATCGCCGCGGGGGTCGATCAGCTCGCGAAGGTTCGTCATCTCGAGGAACAGATGGCGGTGGCGGATGCAGTGGACGGCGGTCGCGAAGAAGACGATCGCCATCACCGAAAAGTACGGCCCCGCCGCGCGCACGTTCGCGAGGACGGCCAGGAACAGCGGGAGCGGCAGGAGCACGAGCGCGGAGAGGAAGCGGCTCGCCTGGATGTTGAAGTACGGGCGGAGCGACAGCACGCTGAGCGAGACGAAGAAGCCGAGCGCCATCAGCCCCGCGAAATCGAGTCCGGCGACCTGCGCGTCACCGACCGTGAGGATGCGCCACTGCAGCAGGAGCAGCGCAGCGAGCGACGCGGTTGCCGCGGCGACGAACAGCACCGCCATCAGCGCCGCGAAGAGGTTGCGCGCCGCGAGCAGCGCGGCCATCCGGAGGAACAGCGCGGCGATCGCGAGTCCCGCGACCAGCGCGAGTCCGATGCCCCACGCCTCGCGCGCCGACGCCGGCAGCGGCGCGAACGCCAGCCCGCCGCTGATCAGCGCGACGAAAAAACAGAACGCCGTTCCGGCGTAAAAAAGCAATTTCGGCATCGGCCTGCTGGAGCGATGGTATCGCTCATTCTTCGTTCATGGAAATGATGTGGTCCAGCCGGATCTCCAGCGGACCGTCGTCCGTCGCGAAGCGGATGAATTCCGCCCCCGCGGTTGTATAGACGTCCTCGACCCTTCCGCGTTCCCGCTGGGTCACTCCATCGAGGTCGAACTCCAGCGCGACCTCGCTCCTGTGCATCGCCGCCGCCTCCAGCTGGTCATGGTAGTCACAGGAAACCGGTTTGTAACTCTCTTCCGCCATGCGTCCCTCCGCCCGGTACCGTCTTACACGTTCGGTGCCGGGGACCGCGGTTGCGCGGTCGCGCGGTCACGCGGTATGGGTTGCTGGGTTGCTGGGTTGCTGGGTTGCTGGGTTGCTGCTCAAAACCTGTGGGGCATGTGTCATTCCGAACCGCGAAGACGGTGAGGAATCCCCTGCCGAGGATCCTTCGCCGTCTCCGCGGCTCAGGATGACACTTGCGCAGAGTGCCCTTCAGCAACTCAGCAACTCAGCAACCCAGCAACCAGGGCCCGCCGCGCGACTGCGCGACCGCGCAACCCCGTGGTACGATTCGCCCGGGTCCGATGGAAACGCTCCAGAACATGACCGGCGTCCTGCCGATCGGTTTCGCGGCGATCCTGCTGCTGATCCTCATCATTTCCTTCCGTTCCCGCGCCGTCGTCTTCTGCCAGTACCTCGAGGCCATGACCGGCATCCAGTTGAAACCTTCCGACGTCCGGCGCGTTTACCGCGAAAAGGGACGAAACGGCGTCCGGGAGATGTTTCTCGATCTGATCATTCGTGAAGACCTCAGAGAAGGTCCGATCGAGATCCCGGACGAAAAAGCAGTCTGAACCGTCCTGGGGTCAGGTCTGGAATTTCAACCTTCCGGGACCCGGAAGGTTGAAATTCCAGACCTGACCCCATAACCACTCATCAAAAGGAGAGATATGTTTCGATCGAGACTCGTGATGGCCGCGCTCTGCGCCATCCTGCTGCCGATGTCGCTCGCCGCACAGACGACCGGCGACATCCTTCCGTTCAAGGCCAGCGAGAAGACCCTTCCCAACGGCCTCAAAGTGATCGTCGTTCCGACCGGCTTCCCGAACATCGTCTCGGTGCAGATCCCGATGCAGACGGGATCGCGCAACGAAGTCGAGCCCGGCAAGTCGGGCTTCGCGCACTTCTTCGAGCACATGATGTTCCGCGGCACGAAGGCCTATCCGCCCGACGTGTACAACGCGATCATCACCAAGGCCGGCGCGCGGCAGAACGCCTACACCTCCGACGACATCACGAACTACCACGTGACGTTCGCGAAGGAAGACCTCGAGAAGATCCTCGAGATCGAGGCCGATCGCTTCAAGAACCTCTCGTATCCCGAGCCGGCGTTCAAGACCGAGGCGACCGCCGTCCTCGGCGAGTACAACAAGAACTCCGCGAACCCGATCAACAAACTCGACGAAGTGCAGCGCGAAGCCGCATACGGCACGCACACCTACAAGCACACCACGATGGGCTTCATCAAAGACATCGAGGACATGCCCAACCAGTACGAGTACTCGAAGACCTTCTTCAGCCGCTGGTACCGCCCCGAGCGCGCGACGGTCATCGTCGCCGGCGACGTCGAGCCGAACCGCGTCTTCCAGCTGGTCGAAAAGTACTTCGGCGACTGGCAGAAAGGCAGCGGCCCCGCGGTCGAAGTGCCGCAGGAGCCGGCGGCGACGAAGCCGGTCTACGCGCACGTCCCCTGGCCCACGCCCACCCTTCCCTGGGTCACGGTCGCCTTCCACGGCCCGTCGGTCTTCCAGGCGAAGGACGCCGCGGCCGTCTCGACGCTGCTCGACCTCGAGTTCGGTGAGACCTCCGACATCTACAAGCGCCTCGTGCAGGACGAGCAGAAAGTCGACGCGATCTTCACCGACTGGGGTCCGTACTGGGATCCGGGTCTCATCACCGTCTACGCGCGCGTGAAGAACATCGCCGACTCCCTCTACGTCCGCGACGAGATCATGAGAGTCTTCGCCGGCGCGCGCGACAAGCAGCTCGACGCGCAGCGCGTCGCCGACGCGAAGTCGAACGCGCGCTACGGCTTCGTGCGCCGCCTCGACAACACCGACGCCATCGCCGGCACGGTCGCGCGCTTCGCGGTCTTCGAGCGCTCGTACGACACCATCAACAACTTCTTCCGCACGCTCGCGGCCGTGACGCCCGCCGACATCCAGAACGCCGCGCGCAAGTACGTCACGTCGAACAACCTCGTCGTCACGACGCTGTCCAAAGACCCGATGCCCGAGGGCGTCTCGAAACTGCCGACCGTCGAATCGTTCGGCGCGCCGGCAGGCGGCCAGCAGCAGGTGCAGATCCGCTTCATCGAACAGAAATCGGTCATCCCGAACGTCATGGTGAAGCTGCTCTTCACCACCGGCTCGGCGAACGATCCGAAAGGCAAGGAAGGGCTGGCGATGCTCGCCGCGTCGATGATCACCGACGCCGGCTCGAAGTCGATGCGCCTCGACGAGATTCAGAAAGCGCTCTTCCCGATCGCCGGCTCGTTCGGCGCGCTGGTCGACAAGGAGATGACGAGCTTCACCGGCGTCATCCACAGGGAAAATCTTCAGAAGTACCTCGATGTCGCGCTGCCGATGCTGCTCTCGCCCGGCTTCCGCGAGGAAGACTTCAAGCGCGTGAAGGAAGCGCAGCTGAACTCACTCGAGCAGGATCTCCGCGCCAGCAACGACGAGGAGCTCGGCAAGGAAGAGCTGCAGAACGTGATCTTCGCCGGCACCGGCTACGGCCACACGCCGCTGGGCACGCTCGCGGGCATCAAAGCGATCACGCTCGACGACGTGAAGAAGTTCGTCGATGAGAATTACAACGCGTCGAATGTCGTCGTCGGTCTCTCCGGCGATTATCCCGACACGCTCGTGCAGCGCCTGACGACCGACCTCGGCCAGCTCGGCGCCGGCCCGGAGGAAACGACGATCGCGCAGCTTCCGGCGATCGCCGCGCACAAGCCCATCGGTCTCGAAGTCGAGATCGTGAAGAAGGACACGCGCGCGACCGCGATCTCCCTCGGCCACCCGATTCCGGTGACGCGCGAGGACGCCGATTTCGCGGCGCTCAATCTCGCGCGCGTCTGGCTCGGCGAGCATCGCGCCTCGTCCGGCCGCCTCTATGACCGCATCCGCGAAACGCGCGGCCTCAATTACGGCGATTACGCGTACGTCGAGTACTTCAATCGCCCCGGCTTCCAGTTCTTCCCGAGCCCGAACGTCGCGCGGCGCCAGCAGCTCTTCGAGATCTGGATCCGTCCGGTCGTTCCCGCCAATACGCAGATGGCGATGCGCATCGCGCTCTATGAGACGCAGCAGATGATCGACAAGGGTCTGTCGCAGGAAGACTTCGACAGGACCCGCGACTATGTGATGAAGAACATCTACCTTCTGACGTCGACGCAGAACCAGCGCCTCGGCTACGCGCTCGACTCGTGGTGGTACGGGATTCCCGATTACGTCGATTACATGCGCGGCCAGTACGCGAAGCTCACCCGCCAGCAGGTCAACGCGGCGATCAAGAAGTACCTCTCGACGAAAAACATGAACGTCGTGATCATCACCAAAGACGCCGAGGGACTGCGCGACATCCTGCTGAAGGACGCGCTGTCGTCGATCGCCTACAACGAGCCGAAGCCCGAGCTCGCGGCGGAAGACAAGACCATCGGCAGCTACAAGCTGAACATCAAACCGGAGAACATCCGCATCGTCAGCGTCGACGACGTGTTCAGCAAGTAAGCATCACACTGTGCCAGGAAGCGCCGTCATCCTGACGGCGCTTCTTTTTTTGCGGCCGCGTCGATAAACCGGGCAGAGCTGTTGCACAATGCGCCGCGCATGGTGAAACGTCTGCTCGTTCTCGTTCTTCTCGCCGCCACCCCCGCGCTCGCGCAGCTCGATCCGCTGCGCAATGTCTCCGGCACCACGCCGAATCCGGGATTCGACCCCTGGGTCACGTCGGGCGGCAGCGGGTGGACGTTCTTCCACGGCTTCAACGCGCACCTGACGTACGTCAGCGAGACCGGCCCTGAGGTGCAGCGCAATGAGACGTTCTCGACGAACTGGGTGACTGCGGGCGCGCAGCTGACGTTCGGCGAGCGGGGGTTCCTCCTGGTGCGCGGACGGGTGTCGCTGGAGCCGTACACGATCCCGGAAGACGACGGCTATCCGCAGATGCTGCAGTACGTCTCGCCGGAGTCGGGCGGCGTGCTGGTCGATCGCATGCGCGCGCACGATCTGATCGGCGAGGCGGCGGTGCATATCGGCTGGCGTCCGACGGAGTCGACGCTGCTTCATGTCTACGGCGCGATGGTCGGCGATCCGGCCCTCGGCGCGGCGCCGTTTGCGCTGCGCGCGTCGGGAGCCGATCTCGCCGAGGCGCCGTTTGCCTACGACGTGCAGGAACCGTTTCATGACGCGACGAAAGTCATCACCGCCGGCTTCGCGACGCGCATCGTGTCGATCGAAGGCAGCGTGTTCCATGAGGCCGTGACGTTCGGCGATCACACGGAGATCGACGACGGCGACATCGACTCGAGCTCCGTTCGCCTGACGCTCACTCCGACCGCCAACACGGCGATCCAGATCTCGCGCGGCACCCTCGGCGAGGACGTCGCGGAGCGCGAGGTGTCGACGGCGTCGCTGACTTACGGAACCGAGCGCGCGTCGCTGACCGCGCTCTGGACGCGCCGCGAGCGCGATGGCGCGCCGACGGAGACCGCGTACGGCGCAGAGGTCGCGCTGCGCGGCGGCCGCAACACGTTCCTCGCGCGCGCCGAGTGGGTCGATCGCCCCGCGGGATTCCCCGTGCTCCTGGCGTCCACCGCGACCGAGCAGACCACGCACTTTGCCGTCGGCTACATCTTCGACTTCATCGCCGCCGATCACTTCCGCGCCGGCGCCGGCGTGAACATCGATTACCACACGCAGTCGCACGAGCTGCCCGCGGGGTACGGGCACAAGCCGCAGTCGGTTTATGCGTTTGTGAGGGTGAAGAGTGGTAGTTTGTAGTTGGTGATTGGTAGTTGGGATTGGTGGCCAAACTACCAGCCACCAATCACCAATCACCCTTCCCCAAGTCTCTCTTTCAACTCCCGCAACTCGACCGCCAGCGCCGCCACCGCCTCCTCCAGCCTCTGCACGCGCGCGGACAGCGGCTCGCCGCTGCTGCGCGTTTCGGGCTCGGGTGCGGCGGATTCCACGACGGCGCCGCCGGCGAGGTGCGCCCAGCGTTCTTCCTTCTGGCCGGGGCGGCGGGAGAGCTGGCGGACGAGGGGCTCGCTGTGCGCGGCCATTTCGCGCAGCAGATCCTCGGCATCGGCAACGGAGTCGAACGTATGCAACCGATCGCTGCGGCCGCGCATCTCGCCGGCGGTCTGCGGTCCGCGGAGGAAGAGCAGCGTGAGCAGCGCCTTCTCGGCGCGCTTGAGATGCCACACCGTGTCGAGATTGTGATCGAAGCGCACGGCACGGCCGCCCATCACGCGCCACACCAGCTTCTCGTCCTGCAGCCGGTCGAGCGCGCGCTGCACTTCCGACTCCGCGAGCTCCATCACCGGCTCGCGGTTCGATTTCTGATTGCACGCGGCGACGAGCGCGTTCAGCGTCAGCGGGTAGTACTCCGGCGTCGAGAGCTGCTTCTCCATCAGCGACCCGAGGACGCGAATCTCGACGGGATCGAGCGTGCGCGGGATGCGCGGGCGCTGCCTGCTGTCGGTATCGAGCGTCGGAATGAAGGTCATGCAGCGGATTCTAACGAAGATGCGAACACCGGCTCGCGCGCTTTGCGCGTGTGCCCGAAATAGTTGTCGGCGCGCATGGCCACCTTGCGCGCCAGGGCCATGAACGTCGTCATCTTGCCGCCGAAGACGTTGATCACGTTGCCGTCGCGCAGGACGCGGAAGTCGCGGTCGATCGCACTCGGGTTCTTCGCGCGGCCGACGAGCGGACGGACGCCCGCGAATGCCGAGGCGATGTCGGTTTGCGCGATCGGCTCGCGGAAGTAGCGGTTGTAGCGGCGGATCAGATACTCGATCTCCTCGTCCGTCGGATGCACGCGGTCCGGCGACTCGTCCTGCAGCACCTCGGTGGTCCCGACGAGCGTCGTCTCCTTCCACGGAAGCACGAAGAACACACGGCGATCGGTCACCGACTGCAGGAGCAGACCCGGATCGCTGATACGGCGCTCGAGCACGACATGCGTCCCGCGCACGAGCGACAACGTGTACGGCGCCTCGAGTCCGTTGCGGCGCAGCAGCTCGTTCATCCACGGACCGGCGGCGTTGACGACGAGGTCGAACCGCGAGTCGTCGCCGTGATTCGTGCGGACGATCCATTCGTCGCCCTCGCGCTCCAGCTCCTCGACCGCGGTGTTCTCGCGGATCCGCGCGCCGTCGCGGATCGCCGACGCGACGACCGTCCGCACCAGCGCGTAGTCGTCGACCTGCGCGTCCCAGTACGAGAACGCGCCGCGCAGGCCGTCCGGAACGAGCGGCGCGCGCTCCAGGACGTCTTGCGTGGAGAGGAAACGATGTCTGGCGATTTTCGCGGATCCTGCAAGGGCGTCGTAGAGCAGCAGGCCGAGCTTCACCATCAGCCGGCCGCGCGGACTGTCTTCGTAGACCGGGACGAGGATCTCCAGCGGGCGCACGAGCTCGGGGAGCCGCTGCAACAGCCACGCGCGCTCGCGCAGCGACTCGCGCACCAGGCCGAGATGAAACTGCTCGAGGTAGCGCAGCCCCCCATGGATCATCTTCGTCGTCGCCGAAGACGTCTGCGCGCCGCACACATTCTTCTCGAACAGCACGACGTCATACCCGCGCCGCGCCAGCTCCCACGCGACGCCCGTTCCATTGATGCCGCCGCCGATCACGGCGATCTTGTGATTGGTGGCTGGGGACTGGTAATTGGGACTCATTCGACCTTGATCCAGCATAACCCAGCCACCAAATACCAATCCCCAATCACCATCTGGCAAACGCTTCGCAATACCTCAGCCGTATGAGCAGCGCCGTGCACCTGGTTCCCGAGCTTCCAGGGGACGCAAAGGGCGATCTGGCGGTCATGCTGACCGGCGGGGGCGCCCGAGCCGCGTATCAGGTCGGCCTCCTCAAAGGGATCGCGCATCACTTCCCCGACCTGCGCATCGAGATCATCACCGGCGTCTCCGCGGGCGCGATCAACGCGGTCTATCTCGCCGCGCATCCGGGCTCGCTCGCGGAGAAGGCGGAGCAGCTCGAACAGATGTGGCTCGAGCTGACCTGCGATTCGATCTACACCTTCGACGCGAAGATGTTCCTGCCGTTCCGCTCCGCGCTCGCGTCGATCCTGCCGAAGAAAACGCGCTGGTCGAAGACGCGTCCGCACGGCGTTCTCGACACCGCGCCGCTGCGCAATCTGATGTGCCGCGTGCTGAACGTCCCGCCGTGGATGCCGATCCCCGGCATCGAGGAGAACATCCGCAACGGCAACCTCTCCGCGCTCGCGCTGATGTCGCTCGATTACTCGACCGGACAGACCGTGCGCTGGGTGCAGGGCCGGCACTTCGACGTGCACGAGGGCCCGAACCGCCGCACCGCGGTGACGCGCTTCACGGTCGATCACGTCATGGCGTCGTCCGCGCTGCCGTTCGTTTTTCCCGCGGCGCGCATCGGGAACGAATGGCATGGGGACGGCGGGATCCGCCTCGCCGCGCCGCTCTCCTCGGCCGTGCACCTCGGCGCGTCGCGCATCATCGCCATGTCGACCGGCTATCAGCGGACGTATGCCGAGGCGTCGACGCCGCTCGTGTGCGGCTACCCGCCGGCCGCGCAGATCCTCAACCAGGTCGTGAACGCGATCTTCCTCGACGCCATCGACGAAGACGTCCTGCGCATGGAGCGGATGAACGAGATGCTGCGGAAGATGCGCCCCGAGGACCGCGACGGATTGAAGCCGATCGACCTCCTCGTGCTCCGCCCGTCGATGGATTTAGGAAAGCTCGCCGGGCGCTACGAGCAATACCTTCCCCGCCAGCTGAAACTCCTCGTGCGCGCGCTCGGCGCGAGAGAAACCGAGTCTCCCGACTTCGTTTCGCTGCTGCTGTTCGAGCCCGAATACACGCGGCGATTGATCGACGCCGGCGAGTCCGACGTCGAGCTGCGCCTGCCCGAGATTCGCACGTTCCTCGGCGAACAAACGCCGCAGTTCGTCGCGGCGGGTTGAGCCCGTTATAAAATCCCCAACTCGTGTCCGTGCTTTCTCTGGAGTTGCTGGGTGACTTTCGCATGCGGTCGGAGTCGGGCGCGCTCGTCGCGATCTCCGCGAAGAAGTCGCAGGCGATGCTGGCATTCCTCGGCGTGAAGCCATCGCAGATGGTCTCGCGCGACAAAATGTCGTCGCTGCTCTGGAGCAGCACCGCGCCCGAACAGGCGCGCCAGAGCCTGCGCCAGACGCTGTCGACGCTGCGCAAGGAACTGGCGAACATCTCGCCGCGAAAAATCCTGATCGAAGAGGGCGACTTCCTCTCGCTCGACGCGTCGCTCGTGCGCGTCGACGTCGCGGAGTTCGAGTCGCTCGTCGCCGCCGGCACGCCGGAAGCGCTCGATCCCGCGACGCGGCTCTACGGCGGCGATTTCCTCGACGGCTTCCAGCTCGACGAGGAGAAGTTCGATCAGTGGGTGATCGCCGAGCGCGATCGCCTGCATCGGCTCGCGCTGCGCGCGCATGCACAGCTCACCGAGATCTTCGCGCGGCACGACTCCCTCGATCAGGCGATTGCCGTGGCGCAGCAGTCGCTGCGTCACGATCCGCTGCAGGAGCCGATGCACCGCACGCTGATGCGGCTCTACATGCGCAGCAGCGATCTCGCGAACGCGCTGCAGCAGTACGACGCCTGCGCGCGCGTGCTGCGCCGCGAGCTGAACGTGGAGCCGGACGCGGAGACGAAGGCGCTGCAGCAGGAGATCCTGCATCTCCGCAAGCGCCGCGCGGTTCCGGACGAAGGCGCGGTCGAAGACCACCGCAAGACCATCCTCGTCGTCGAGGACAACGTGCTGAATCGCGAGCTGACGAACGCGGTGCTGAAGACCGCCGGCTACAACGTGCTGCTCGCGAAGGACGGCGCCGAGGCGCTCATGCTCATCGGAAGGGAACGCGTCGATCTCATGCTGCTCGACGTCGACCTCCCTTTCATCGACGGCCACAAAGTGCTCGAGGCGCTGAACGAGAAAGGTCTCCAGGTCCCGACGATCTTCATCTCCGGCCTGCCCGGCGAGGAGATCGAAGTGAAGGCGTTCGAGATCGGCGCCGCGGACTTCATCCGCAAGCCGGTGAAGAACAGCGTCCTGCTCGCGCGCGTGACTAAGGTTGTGAAGTAGGCGCGCAGTTCATCGCCGCGCCGGCGCGCCATACGCACGTCGCCTGCGACTGCCCGCTCTTCGAGCGAATGTCGAACGTCCACGCCTCGCCGTCGCGTGTGGCGGCGATGAAGCCGAAATCGTCGTCCTGATAGAAGCTCGCGACGGTGCGGCCGTCGAGGACCGTTCCGGTCGGATCGCTGACCGGCGGATCGATCGCGGTGCCGCCGTTGCCAACGACGAGCTGCGGAATCTGATTGCCGGTGAAGCCGAGGAGCTCGAGGTCGTGAATGTGTCCCGAGACCACGAGACCGAGGGACGGCACCGGCATCTTGTCCCACGCCGCGGCCATCGTCTCGCTGTCCTCGTCGCCATACGAGTCGGCCCAGAACGGATGGTGCAGCGTCAGCCACGTGCCCGGTTTCGTCTTCACGAGGTGCCCGAGCTCGTTCACGAAGATCGGGACCTGCGTGGTGTCGAGGTTATCGGCGGCGTTCGAGGAATCGATGACGGCGATGCTCAGGCCGCCGATGTCGAGCGTGTACGGCGGCGTGTAGTTCAGGTTCGACGTGCAGGTCTTCACGTCTTCCCACACGTAGTTCCGCGTCTCGAGAAAACGGAACCACCCTTCCGCGGCGCGCGTGCAGTTCTCGTGATTGCCGCGGACCATCACCCACGGCGCGTTCGGCAGCAGCGTCGCGGCGGGCGTGAAGAAGTCGGCGTTCCAGCGCGTCCAGTTGTACGGCGCCTTCACGCAGTTCGTGCTCGAGGTGCAGGCGGCCTCGCGGTAGTAGTAGTCGCCGACGTGCAGGACCATGTCGGGATCCCACTTCGCGATCGCATTGGCCACCTGCCGGAACGGCCACTTGTTCGGATCGCTGCAGTCCTGCACCGACGGCGGCTTGCCGTTCGAGCCCATCTTCATGCGGCAGCCGGTGTCGCCGACGATCGCGACTTTCTCGCTGCGGTGCAGCTTCGCGATCGGCAATGGCGTGCCGCCGATCGACGCCGACTTCACGTGCGGCGCGATCGCGGCCTCGCAGACGGTGACCGGATACGCGGCGCTCTTCGTCGAATGCACGCGCATCTTCGCGGGCGCGCCGTCGATCGTGATCGAGGGACATTCGTCGGTGGTCACGATCGTGCGCGCGATCGGTCCCGCGGGACCGTAAACGATCCAGGCAGCGGCGAGCAGAAGGTCGAACATGAGTGACGGAAAGATAGCACGGTCGCGCTTGCTGGCATCCCTCCCGCAAAACAGAATTGCCACCATGAGCCGAACCGACAAGATCCTGGTCGTCGAGGACAATCCCGTCATCTGCCGCGCGATCGAGGAGCAGTACAACTGCGACTGCGCGACCGACGGCTGGGACGCGATCGAGAAGCTCGAGACGAGCGCCTACGCCGCCATCGTCATCGACGCCGACGTCCCCCATCACAGCGGCTACGGCGTGCTGACCTGGATCCGTGAAGAAGTCGGCGGCGCCATGGATAACGTGATCTTCATGACCAGCTCCGACCAGGAGGAGGTTCGCCGCCGCGTTGGCGGAGGGCTGGCGCACGTGATCGACAAGCGGGATGCGGTCATCGAGATCGGGCTCGTTTTAGGAGTGCGGTAGCGCAGCTACCGCTCTCAAGATCGCCTCCGCACTCACCCGCGCATCCTCCTCCGTGGTCGCCCAGCTCGAGACCGAGATCCGCATCGCGGCGAGGTCGTGCCACGTGGTGCCGCCGAGCCAGCAGGTGCCGTCGCGCTGGACCTCGGCGATGACGCGGCGCGTGAGGTCGTCGTCGTTGCCGAAGCGCACCAGCACCTGATTCAGCACCACGTCGTTCAGGATCTCGACGCGCGGGTCGCGGCGCAGGATGTCCGCCATCTGCCGCGCGAGCGCGCAGGTCCGATCGATCAGTTCCTCCACGCCCCTGTGGCCGAGGGCGCGGAGGGCGGCGTAGACCGTCACACCGCGCGCGCGGCGCGAAAACTCCGGCACCCAGTCGACGGCATCGCGCTCGACGCCACTCGTCTGCACGAGATACGCGGCCGATGTCGTCATCGACGCGCGATGATCCTCGGCATGCCGCACGATCGCGACCCCGCAGTCGTACGGCACGTTCAGCCACTTATGCGCGTCCGTCGCCCACGAATCCGCGAGCTCCGCGCCGTCGCAGAGCGCGCGCAGCGAGTCGCTCGCCCGCGCCCATAACCCGAACGCGCCGTCGACGTGCAGCCACGCGCCATGCTCGTGCGCGGCCGCGGCGATCTCGCGCAGCGGATCGATCGCGCCGGTGTTCACGTTGCCGGCCTGCGCGCAGACGATCGTCGGGCCGCTGAGGTTCTCGAGCAGGCGCGCGAGGCGATCGGGGCGCATCCTTCCCTGCGCGTCGGTCTCGACGCGCAGCAGGTGCTTCGTTCCGAACCCGAGGTAACGCAGCGCCACGTCGGCGGTCACGTGCGCCTCCGCGCCCGTGACGATGTGGACGCGCGGCGCGCCCTGCAGCCCGTCCGCCTCCACGTCCCAGCCGACGCGGCGCAGCACGCCGTGGCGCGCGGCGGCGAGACAGGTGAAGTGCGCCATCTGGCAGCCGGTGACGAACCCCACGCCCGACTCGCGCGGCAGATCGAACAGCTCCAGCAGCCACTCCCGCGCGACGTCCTCGATCACCGAGATCAGCGGCGAAGTCGCGTAGATGCCGGGATTCTGGTCCCACGTCGACGTCAGCCAGTCCGCCGCCAGCGCGACCGGCAGGCTCCCGCCGATGACGAAGCCGAAGTAGCGCGGACCCGCGCACGCGACGGCGCCGCGATCTGCCTGCCCCGCGAGCGTATCGATGACGGACGTCTCATCCTCGCCATCCCGCGAGAGCGGCACGCGCAGCGCGGCCAGCAACTCGTCGCGCGTCGCGCGCGCGCCGACATGGCGCTCGGGGAGGGAGCGGAGGAACTCGCGGGCGTGGGTTGCGGCGCGGTCGAGAAGCTGCTCATTCATATCGCTATGCTACACTTTCATCCACACAACTATCACACTCAGACTATGACACTTTGGACACCCACGCTCCCCGACTCCCCCACCCCGATTTACGTGCGGGTGGCGGACGCGCTGGAGCGCGATGTTCGCACGGGGACGCTGCTCGCGGGCAGCCGTTTGCCGACGCATCGCGACCTCGCGCGGTCCCTCGGCGTGACGCCGGTGACGGTGACGCGCGCCTACGGCGAGGCGGCGCGGCGCGGGCTCGTCGAGTCGTCGATCGGACGCGGGACGTTCGTGCGCAGCGTGCGCCGCGAGACGCCGGCGGCGGACGAGATCGATCTCTCCACGAACGTGATCAACATCCCGCTCCCCGAGGCTTCTGCCGCGGTGCTGCGCCGTGCCGCCGACTCGCTGGACTCGAACTACACGATCGGTCCCGGCAGCGAACGCCATCGCGCCGCGGGCGCGGCGTGGATCGGCCGGCGCACGGATCCCGACAGCGTGATCGTCACCGCCGGCACGCAGCACGCGCTCTTCCTCGCCTTCGTCGCGACGACCCGGCCGGGCGACACGGTGTTCACGGAGTCGGTGACGTATCACGGCGCGAAAGCCCTCGCCACGCTGCTCAACCTCCGCCTCGCGCCGCTGCCGCTGGACCGCTACGGCATCCTGCCGGACGCGTTCGCGCGCGCCTGCCGCGCGAAGACCGCGAAAGTGCTGTACACGATTCCATCGCTGCATAACCCCACCGGGATCGTGATGCCGGACAAGCGCCGCTGCGACCTCGCCGCCGTCGCGGAGAAATTCGGCGTGACGATCATCGAGGACGACGTCAGCGGATTCCTGCTCGACAAAACACCGCCTCCCCTCGCGGCGTTCGCGCCGGAGCGCACGATCTTCGTCACCGGGATCGGGAAGGCGCTCGCGCCGGCGCTGCGCATCGGCTACATCGCCGCGCCCGACGCCTGGGTTCCGCGGCTGCAGGCCGCGCTGGCGGCGAGCATTCTCTTCACGTCTCCCCTGCTCGCGGAGATCGTGGCGTCGTGGATCGAGGATGGGACGGCGGCGCGCGTGATCGCGCAAAAGCGCGCGGAAGCCGCGCTGCGCAACCGCGTCGCCCGCCGCATCCTCGGCAAGCTGGCGGAGAAGACCGACCCCCGCTCGCAGCACCTCTGGGTCGAGCTGCCGCGCCGCTGGACCGGCGATGCCTTCGCCGAGGAGGCGCGGCGGCGCCACATTCGCGTCGCTTCGGCGTCTTCCTTTGTCGTCGGCACCGACGTCCCGCGCGCGATCCGCCTCAGCATCGGCGCGCCGCCGTCGGTCGCCGAGCTGGAAACGGCGCTGCATGTCATCATGGGCATCGAAGAAGAGCGCGCAGAGGAGACCGTGGTTTGAACATCGAAATCTCGACCGACCCGGAACGCATGGACGTCGACCTGATTCACGGATTCCTGAGCGAAGAGTCGTACTGGGCGAGCGGGATTCCGCGCGATCTGGTGGAGCGCTCGATCGAGAACTCGCTCTGCTTCGGCGCGTTCGAGGGCGATGACCAGGTCGGGTTCGCGCGAGTCGTCACGGACTACGCGACGTTCGGCTATCTCGCCGACGTCTTCGTCCTCACCACGCATCGCGGCCAGGGCGTCGGGACGCGGATCATGGAAGCGATCCGGAACCACCGCGACCTGCAGCGCCTGCGGCGCTGGCACCTCGTCACGCGCGACGCGCAGCGTCTGTACCAGGCGTTCGGCTTTCACGAGCTGGAGTCGCCGCAGCGGCACATGGAGATGACGGTCCGCAACGCCTACGTTTCGTGAGGTGGGCGGGCCGCCTCGAGAGGCGGCCCTGCCCTGGCCTAGTTGTTGACGGTGACGGTTGCGGTGGTGCTGTTGACCGGCCCGCCGCACGTGGAGCTCGTGACGCGGACCCAGTAGTGGTACGTCCCCTTCTTCGCATACGGCCCGATCGTGAGCTGCGATCCCCCCGTCCCGACGGGCCTGGAGATGTCGCCGCTCATGCCTTCGTACCACTGATACTGCAGCGTCGGAGTGCCGGTCGCGGTGACGGAGAGAACGCGCGTCTCGCTGCGGCGCATGGTGACGTTCTGCGGCTGCGCGGTGATCGCGGTCGGCGCGGTGACGGTGACGGTCGTCGGCGCGCTCGTGCTCGAGCACGAATTCGCGGTCACGGTCACGCTGTAGCTGCCGCTCGCGCTCACGATGATCGACTGCGTCGTGGCGTTGTTCGACCAGAGATACGTGTAGCCTGCCGGTGCGGTGAGCGTGACGCTGCCGCCCGGACAGAAGGTCGTCGGGCCGCTTGGCGTGATCGTCGCCGGAGGCAGCGGATTCACGGTCACGGACGTCGGCGCGGACGTCGTGCTGCACGAGCTGGCGTTCGTCACGGTGACGCTGTAGCTGCCGCTCGCGCTGACGACGATCGACTGCGTGGTCGCATTGTTCGACCAGAGGTACGTGTAGCCCGCAGGCGCGGTCAGCGTGACGCTGCCGCCCGCGCAGAACGTCGTCGGGCCGCTTGGCGTGATCGTGGCCGTAGGATTCGCGTTCACGGTCACGACCGTCGCTGCGGATGTCGTGCTGCACGAGCTCGCGTTCGTCACGGTCACGCTGTAGCTGCCGCTCGCGCTGACGGTGATCGCCTGCGTGGTCGCATTGTTCGACCAGAGGTACGTGTAGCCCGCAGGTGCGGTGAGCGTGACGCTGCCGCCCGCGCAGAACGTCGTCGGGCCGCTCGCGCTGACGGTTGCCGGAGGCAGGGCGTTGATGGCGATCGTCTCCGAGTCGCTCGCGCTGCAGCCCGCGGCGGTGGTCACGGTAACGTTGAGCGCGACCTGGCCGCTCGCGCCGGCGGTGAAGAAGACGACCGAGCCTCCGGCCATCGTCGAAGTGATCGTGCCGCCGGTGATCGTCCAGTTGTACGTCGAGCCGGGACCGGCGTCCGGTGCGCTGGCGGAGCCGTTCGCTCCGACGCACATCGCCGACGGCGCGGTGATCGTCGCCGTCGGATTCGCGTTCACCGTGATGACCGTCGCGTCGCTGGTCGTGCTGACGCAGCCGGCGGCGTCGGAGACGGCGACGTAGTAGTAGTCGTTGCCCGGCGGCGCGGCGACGTAGGTCTGCGACGTCGCACCGGCGATCGGCTGTCCAACGTGATACCACTGATAGCTGTACGGGGCCGTTCCGCCGCTCACGTTCGCGGTGAGTGTGACCGAGCCGCCTTCGCAGAAGGTCGTCGGCCCGCTCGCGGTGATCGTCGGCTTGTTCGGCGGCGTGCCGAGCGGCACGGTGACCTGCGTCTGCTGAATGCAGGAGTCGTCGTCGGTCTGAATCGTGATCTGCACGTTGCCGCCGCCATCCGCGCTGAACGTCGTCGTCGCGCCGGTCGAGAGCAGCGTGCCGTTGGTGATGGAGAAGGAAACGGAGTCGAAGCTGGCGTAGTTGTCGATGGTGAGCGTGCCGGTCGCGTTGGCGCAGAGCGCCGCCGGCGTGACGTGCACGATCGGCACGACGGTCTCGCGCACCGCAATCGTGCGCGTCGTGGTGACGGCGCAGCTTCCCTCGCCCACCGTCAGCGAAACGGTGATGTCGCCGGCATTCGGCTGGTGATCGAACTGAATCGACGACGTGCCGAGGCCGGTGACGTTGATCGCATTGGTCACGGTCCAGCTGTAGGACGGATGCGTTTCCGTGACCCACGCGGACGCGGAGCCGAGCGGGCAGATGGTGTCGTAGCTGACCTGAACATTGGGCGCGGCGAGCGCGCCGAGGGGAATCGTGGTGCTGCCGTTGCCGACGCAGCCGTCGGACTGCGTCGCGACCAGCGACAGCGTCACCGGACCGGCGCCGGTCGCGCGGAATTGAACGGACGGCCCATTGGCCGCGCCTTCGATCGTCGCATTCGTCGCGGTCCACGCATAGCTCGCGTAGTCGCCGTAGGTCGCGATGCTCGCCTGCTGCAGCGAGCCCGCGCAGGAGGTCGGCGGCGCGGAGATCTGCACCGGCTGCGCGCAGCCGTTCAGGATCCAGAGACGGTCGTACTCCTCGAACACGACCTTCGTCCCGCCGGGGGTGGCGATCCATCGCGGTCCGTCGTAGTAGTTCGAAGGCTCGATGTCGGCGACGAACTTCGTCCCGGCCTGCGTGCCGTTGGTCCGCCAGAGCTCCCGGTTGAGGACGGGGTGATACGCATTGAAGTAGACCGCTTCCGTGGTCGCGGTGAAGTTGTATGGACCGCCGCCGCCGGAACCGATATTGAGTTTCGTCGTACCGCCGGTCGTGCCGTCGGAGACCCACAGCTCCGAACTGGCCGCGCCATCGGCCATGCAGAAGAGCAGGCCCATCGCGCCGTACAGATACATCGGCGACGAGCCGCCGCTGCCCGGCTTGATGTCCTTCACGAGCTGCGTGCCGGACGTCGTTCCGTCGCTCTTCCACAGCTCCCTGCCGGTGACGCCGTCATTCGCGGCAAAGAACACGAGGCCATTCGCCGCGGTGACGTAGTCGAGATCACTGCTCGTCCAGGCGTCGCCGGGACGGATGTCTTTGACGAGCATCGTTCCACCGGCGGTGCCGTCGCTCTTCCAAAGCTCGCCGCCCTTCACGCCGTCGTCCGCGCGGAACAGCACAACCCCGCCGAGAACGGCGAGGCGATACGGCCACGAGCCGCCGGTACCCGGCTGGATGTCGCGGACCATGTACGTTCCGACTTCGGTGCCGTCGCTCGTCCAGAGCTCGGCGCCGTTCGTGCCGTCGTCGGCCTTGAAGTACAACCGGTCGTTCATCACGACGATGTGGAACGGCCACGACCAGCCGGCGCGCGACCAGTAGTCGTTCGGAACGGCCGGCTGCGGATTGATGTCGCGCACGATCGTGGTTCCCTGCACCGTTCCGTCGCTGCGCCACAGCTCGATGCCCGTCGGATCGTCGTCGCCGGCGAAGAAGAGCATGCCGTGATACGCGATGAACTGATCGAGCACTTTCCAGTTATTGCCGAAGTGAAATTGCCGCAGCAGGATCGTGCCGGCGGCGGTTCCATCGCTGCGCCAGAGCTGGTTCCCGTTGACGGAGAAGAACGCCATGCCGTCGACGTCGGTGAGGTTCTCGATCTCGCCGCCGACCGCGGCGATGAGGACCGTCCCCGCGGGCGTGCCGTCGCTCTTCCAGAGCTCCTGATAGCCGCGCGAGAAGTAAATCTCGCTGCCGACGCGGCGCAGCTGGCGCGGGCCGCCGTCGGTGAGTTGGACCGGGGTGAGGGCGCTGGCCGTCAGCGCAGCGAGGAGAATCGTGGCAACCGTGGCGAGGCGTCGGATCACGCGAAGTTCCTTCGTATCGTTTTTTACTGCTGGATTTACCTGAGGAGTGGAGGCGCGCAAGATAGCCGACCGATCCGCTAAAAACAAGTCGCCAGGAACGGAATCTTTGCGATCTTCATCCGTTAGAGATGGCCGTGAGCGCACGCACCACCCGAGAAATCCGCATCGGCCGCGTCCGCATCGGCGGCGGCAACCCGATCGCGGTGCAGTCGATGACCGCCACGCACACGCAGGACATCCCGGCGACGATCCGCCAGGTCGAGCTGCTGGAGGCCGCGGGCGCGGACGTGATCCGCATCGCGGTCGATAATCCGAAGGACGTCGAGGCGCTCGCGGAGATCCGCGCGGCGCGGCCGAACGCGAATCTGTCGATCGATCTGCAGGAGAATTACCGGCTCGCCGAGCGCGTAGCGCCGTATGTGCAGAAGCTCCGCTACAACCCGGGGCACCTGTATCACATCGAGCGCGACAAGCCGGTGCGCGACAAGGTGCGCTATCTCGTCGACGTCGCGCGCGAGCATGGCTGTGCGATGCGCATCGGCGTCAACGCCGGCTCGGTCGATCCCGACAAGCTGGCGAAGTACGACCGCGAGGACTCGATCACGCCGATGCTGGAGTCGGCGCTCGAGCATTGCGCGATGCTCGACGATCTCGACTTCGATCAGTATTGCGTGTCGATCAAGGACTCCGATCCGAACAAAGTCATCGACTCGAATCTCCGCTTCGCCGAGGCGCGCCCCGACGTGCCGCTGCACCTCGGCGTGACGGAAGCGGGCATGCCGCCGGACGGCATCATCAAGACGCGCATCGCCTTCGAGCAGCTCATCACGCGCGGCGTCGGCGACACGATCCGCGTTTCGCTCACGCTGCCCTTCGAGCAGAAGGGCGACGAGATCGTGGTCGGCCGGCAGATCCTCGACGACATCGCGAGCGGCCGGTTCCGCTCCGTCCCGCGCTTCGAGCACAAGGGGCTGAACATCATCAGCTGTCCGTCGTGCTCTCGCGTGGAGAACGAGGCCTTCATCGATCTGGCTCAGAATGTGCGAGACATGACCGCCTACGCGAAGGCTCACGACATCACGATCGCCGTCATGGGCTGCCGCGTGAACGGGCCGGGCGAAACGGACGACGCGGACCTCGGGATGTGGTGCGCGCCGACCTACGTGAACCTGAAGCGCGGCACGGAGTCGCTGGGCCACTTCACTTACGATGAAATCCTTCCGAAGCTCCGCACGGAGCTCGACCGGTTGATCGACGAGAGGGCATCTTGAAACGAATCCACTACCTGCTGATCACCGCCGCGGTCATCGTCCTCGACCTCTGGACGAAGTGGCTGGTCGTGCGGCGCATCGACCTGCACGAGGCGATTCCGATCATTCCGAATCTCTTCCAGCTCGTGCACGTGCGCAACACCGGCGCGGCGTTCGGGATCGGCGCGAATGCCGACTCGCGGCTCATCCCGCTGCTGCTCAATGGCGGCGCGATCGCGGTGTTCTGCGTCGTCGTCGTGTACGCGCTGCGCTCGGCGGTGACGGACCGCATGCTCCAGACCGGCCTGCATCTGATCCTCGGCGGCGCGATCGGCAATCTGCTCGACCGCTTCCGCTTCGGCTACGTCGTCGATTTCCTCGACGTCTACGTGCGCAACCATCACTGGCCGGCGTTCAACGTCGCCGACTCCGCGATCTGCATCGGCATCGCGCTGCTGTTCTTCGACATGAAGAAGAAGCCGGAGCCGGCGACGGCGGCGTCAGTGCAGCAGCTGTAGGCGGCTGAACGGCAGCAGCAGTCCGATCGCGATCGACCAGACCGCGAGCAGCGCGCAGAACCAGCGCACCCGCGGCGGCGCTTCCTCGATGCAGAGGATCGACCCCATCATCAGCAGGCCGAGAAAATCGAGCGTGTAGCGCGCCGTCACCCACCAGCACGACGAGAGCGCGAACAGCACCAGCCATCCCGCGAGCACAAGGAGGGCGGGCAGCCTGCCCGCCTGGCGGGCGAGACGCCCGCCCCCCAGGATCGTCCCCACCAGCACGATCGGCGTCACGAACGCGACTCCGGCGATCGGTTCGGGCCGTCCGGGATAGCTGACCTCCGGATCGAGCCGGTGCGCCTGCATTCCGACGAACGGAAATTCGCGGTGAAACGCGAGCGGCCAGAGGACGTAGTGTTTGACGCCGTTGATCAGGCGCACCACCTCGGCGGGCGTGCAGACGCTGCAGACGCGGCGGCCGTGCATCGGGAGCCGCGTGATCTGATACGACACGCCGAACTCGGTCGGCGAACGGAAACGCGCGTAGTTGTACGCGCCGAGGGCGCACGCGATGACGAGCAGCGGCGCGGCGACCGCGAGCCATGACGCGGGACGATGGCGGAACAGCACCAGCAGTTGCACGAGGAGCAGCACCGCGAGATTGGGGCGCGTCGCGATCGCGAGCCCGAGGAACGCGCCCATCGCGATCGCCCAGCGCGTCGAGCGCGTCTCGTGAAACCGCAGCAGCGCGAACGCCCACGCGGCGGTGAACGTCATCGCGCAGGCGATCGCCACCTGGTAGAACATCGACGCGATCAGCACGTACGGGATCACGTTGCCCACGCCGAGGAGCAGGATCCAGAGCGGACGCGCGCGGCGGATGGCCGCGACGAGAATCAGGAAACTGAGCGCGGCGAAGAACGTCGTGCCGAGGGCGTCGGAGGGATACGCGCCGGCAATCAAACGCACCGGAATGAAGAACAGCAGCACCGGCACCGGCGAGAAGTAGAGGTAATACTTCCCCCCGAAGTAACTCGCATCCCAAAGCGCCGGCACGTCGCCGCGGCTCTCGAAGACATACGGATCGGCGAGCTTCGCGAGCTCCGGCGAGGCCTCGTGCGTCATCGACAGCTGGCCGTGGAGGAACCCGTCGGCGAGGCTCGCGTAATACGACTCGCCCCACGTGATGAGCGGAAACCGCAGCGTGCCGTTGCTGCCGAAGAACGCATACGCGAACAGCACGGCGACGACCGCCAGCGCGGCCGCGATCAGCCGGAGTCGTTCGCGCCATTCGCGCCGCTCGAGCATTGTCGGGCACGATACACGAGCCACGCGCTTCCGGCGATCATCCAGAGCACGATCGGGATCAGCGACGCGCGTCCCGGCAGAACCAGCTCGCCGAGGTTGAACGCCGCCCACCGCGACTCCCGCGAGCCGGCCGGATACAACTGGTGCGGAATCAGCTCGTCGACCGCCTGCTGCGGCAGCGACACCTCGCCGCGCGCGAACGCCGGCAGCAGATGATCGCGCAGCGGCCGGTCGATCGCCGCGTCGGGCATCGCATCGAGGGCGGCGGCGAGGAAGTTGATCGCGATCGAGAGGATGGCCAGCAGTGTCATCCCGAGCGTAGCGAGGGACCTGTGCGGGCGGGGCGGCAGGAACGCCATTCGCGCCCCGCCCGCACAGGTCCCTCGCTCACGCTCGGGATGACACAGGAGAAGACCAAGCAGCGGGATGATCGGCAGCAGATAGCGCGGGCCGAAGGCGAAGCCGCCCTCCCAGCCGTTGAAGCTCGCGATCGCGAGGAAGAAGATCGCCGAGATCGCGCCGACGATCGCCAGCTCGCGCAGCATCACCCGCCGCCGGATCATCACCACCGCGCCGACGAACGCCAGCAACAGGATCGGCGAGACGAAGAAGAGTCCGCGATACTCCGAGAACGTGAGCCCCCACAGCGCATGGATCGATGGCTTGCGCAGCACGCCGAACAGCAGTCCCTCCTGCGTGAAGTTTTTGCTGAACGCGACCGAGGTGCGGAACGGCGAGCCGAAACAGACCCAGTGATACGCGCCGAGGAGAATCGCGAACGGCACTCCGCCGGCGATGAATCTTATGGACTGCGGCGGCCGAGCCGCCGCTTTCGAAAGCGGCGGCTTTGCCGCCGCAGTCCACAGCAGCACCAGCGCCGCGGGAATGCAGATGTAGAAACAGATGCCCGCGATCCCCGCCGCCACACCCGCGAGCAGCGGGCGCTCGTCGAGCCAGACGAACGCCAGCAGCAGAAACAGCGCGGCCGGGACGTGCGCGAAGAGCATGGTCGAGTAGGGAAAGATGATCGTGCCGAAGGCGATGGTGAGCGCCAGCGACACCGGCACGCCGCGCCGGTACAACACCACCGGGATCAGCGCGCCGCAGAGGCCGCACGTCAGCACCGTCACGAGATACGCGCTGACCGGCAGCGGCAGGTGCAGCGGGTAGATGAGCGCGTACGGAATCGCGGCGAGGAGCGAGACGCCGGGCGGTTTGTTGATGTAGGCGTGCCACGTGCCGGAGACGTTGGTCCACGCGATGTCGCCGGTGTTCGAGCGGTAGTCGTCGATGTGCAGCGTCTGCCGCTCGACGAGCGCGCGCGTGAGATCGAACTGCGCGTTCTGGTTCCAGCCGCCGCCGCCGAAGAACCAGGCGAACGTCACGAAGACGACGATGAAGATCCCGACCGCGATCCGGCGGTCGGCGCGCGTCACACCGCGATCTCCCGAACGTCGTCCGCGATCGTCAGCTTCGGCTCCGTCATCGACTGCACCTCTTCCGGCGTGACGCCCGGCGCGACTTCGATGAGCTTCAATCCTTCGGAAGTCACATCGATGACGGCGTAGTCGGTGATGATGCGGTTCACGACCTTCACGCCCGTCAGCGGCAGATTGCAGCGCTCGAGAATCTTCTTCTCCCCTTTTTTCGTGACGTGCTCCATCGTCACGATCAGCCGCTTCGCGCCGGCGACGAGGTCCATCGCCCCCCCCATCCCCTTCACCATCGCGCCCGGCACCATCCAGTTCGCGATGTCCCCCTCGGCCGAGACCTGCATCGCGCCGAGGATCGAGAGGTCGACCTTGCCGCCGCGGATCATGCCGAAGGAGTCGGCGCTGGAGAAAAACGACGCGCCGGGCAGCACGGTGACGGTCTGCTTGCCGGCGTTGATGAGATCTGCATCGACTTCGTCGTCGGCCGGAAAGGGGCCGAGGCCGAGGATGCCGTTCTCGGACTGGAGGATCACTTCCATACCCGCCGGTATGTTGTTGGCGACGAGCGTCGGCATGCCGATGCCGAGGTTGACGTAGTAGCCGTCGCGCAGCTCCTGGGCGGCGCGGCGGACGATCTGTTCGCGGTTGAGAGGCATGGCGCTATCCCTTCCTGACGGTGCGCTGTTCGATGCGCTTCTGCCGCGGCGCGACGATCATGCGATGCACGAAGATGCCGGGCGTGTGCACGCAGTCGGGATCGAGCGCGCCGGGCTCGACGAGCTCCTCGACCTCGGCGATGCAGACTTTTCCCGCCGTCGCGGCCATCGGATTGAAGTTGCGCGCGCTTTTGCGGAATTGCAGATTGCCGAGGCGGTCGCCGCGCCATGCCGCGACGAGCGAGAAGTCGCCGACGATGCCGCGCTCCATCACGTACATCCGCCCGTCGAACTCGCGCGTCTCCTTCCCCTCGGCGACGACGGTGCCGTAGCCGGCGGGCGTGAAAAAGGCCGGAATCCCCGCGCCGCCCGCGCGCATCCGTTCGGCGAGCGTCCCCTGCGGCGCGAACTCGACTTCGAGCTCGCCGGCGAGGAACTGCCGCTCGAACTCCGCGTTCTCGCCGACGTACGACGAGACCATCTTGCGGATCTGCTTCGTCTGCAGCAGCAGCCCGAGGCCCCAGTCATCGACGCCGGCGTTGTTCGAGACGCAGGTCAGTCCCTTCACGCCTTTCTTCACCAGCGCGTTGATCAGATTCTCCGGAATGCCGCAGAGACCGAAGCCGCCGACGACGAGCGTCGCGTCGTCGGCAATGTCGCGGATCGCTTCGTCGGCGGATGCGAGGACCTTGTTCAACATGGCGCGCCAGAAGATATCAGACGTATGTTGTGGCACAAGGAGATGATTCGCATGCGTACTCGTACTCTCATCCTCTTCGTGTGTCTGGCTGTTCTCGTTTCCGCAACCGCTTTTGCCCAGGCTCCACGGACGTGGGTTTCCGGCGGGGGCGATGACACCTTCCCCTGCAGCTACACCGCTCCGTGCAAAACCTTCTCGGGCGCGTTGATCAAAACGGCGACGGGCGGCGTGATCAGCGTCCTGGATCCGGGCCCGTACGGCGCCGTCACGATCACGAAATCGATCACGATCGACGGAGGCGGCACCTACGCATCCATTCTCCACACGGGCGACGGAATCACCCTCAATTTCACCGGGGCCGCGGACGCGTTCGGGGACACGGTCGTGCTTCGCGGCCTGTCGCTCGATTCGCCGAGTGCCGCCGGGTACGGAATCTTCGTTACCGGCACGTCACCGACGCACCTGCACATCGAAAACTGCAGGTTCACACGTGCCGGGGCGGGCGTCGGGATGTTTCCGGGAGGAGCCGGTTCTACTCTGAACATGAAGGACGTCGACATCCGGAAGATGAACGCGTACGGCGTCATCGTCGATGCGCCGGCCGGCACGCCGCTGAAGCTCTCGATGGACCACGTAAAGATCACGCAGTCGGCCGCCTACGGCCTGATCATCATGGATAACACCAGCGGCACGATCACCGACTCGGTGTTCAACAACAACGCCTTTGGCGCCTCGATCCAGACGAGCTCCGTGTTCGTGAACTTCGTACGCACGGTGATGTCGGGGAACTCCAGTACCGGGCTGAATCACGCGGTTTCGGGCATCCAGACGCTGATCGACGGCTGCTCGATCTTCAGCAACCCCGTCGGAATCGCGAACACCGGCGGCACCGTCATCGGCTTCACCAACAACGCGGTCGCCAACAACGGAACCGATGTGGTCGGCAACCCGGTGACGTCGCTGCTGGGTAAATAACGGGCGCGTGCAGGGCGCGCGGTCTCCGCGCGCCCTACACTGTACGCAAGGAGAAGATTCGCCATGCGTACTCGCACCTTCCTGGTCGTCGTGTCTTTCGCCGTTCTCTTCGCCACAACCGCTTTTGCCCAGGCTCAACGAACATGGGTCTCGGGCCTCGGAGACGACGCTAATCCCTGCAGCTACACCTCTCCCTGCAGGACGTTCTCGAGCGCGATCACCAAGACTCAAACGGGAGGCGTGATCAGCGTCCAGGATCCGGGCCCGTACAGCCCCGTCACGATCTCGAAATCGATCACCATCGACGGCGGCGGCACGTACGCGTCGGTCATCCACACGGTGGACGGAATCACGATCGGCTTCAGCGGTAATGACGCCTACGGAAACACGGTCGTTCTCCGCGGACTCACGTTCGATTCGCCGACCGCGAGCGGATACGGAATCTCGGTTGGCGGCACGACGCCGACGCACGTGCACATCGAAGGCTGCAAATTCACGCGGGCCGGGGCCGGCATCGGGATGTTTCCGGGCGGAGCCGGTTCATCTCTCAACATGAAGGATGTCGACATCCGGAAGATGAGCGCCTACGGCGTCATCGTCGATCCGCCGGCGGGCACGGCGCTGAAGCTGAATCTCGAGAACGTCTCCGTCACGCAGGTGGCGGGATATGGACTCATCATCGTCGACAACACCACCGGCACGATCAGCGACTCGAACTTCCGCAGCAACGGATACGGCGCCTCGATCTCGACCCCCACCGTGTTCGTGAACTTCGTCAACTCCGTGATGTCGGGAAACACGAATGCCGGGCTGAATCACGCGGTGTCGGGCATCCAGACGCTGATCGACGGCTGCTCGATCTTCAGCAACGGCACCGGCATCTCCAACACCGGCGGCACCGTCATCGGCTTCACCAACAACTCCATCGCCAATAACGGCACGGACGTCGTCGGCAACCCGGTCACGTCGCTGCTGCAGAAGTAAGCGCCAGGCGTCCTTCCGAACGCGAGCGCGCATGGTGCTTCATGCGCGCTCGCACGCGGGAACGACTACAGTGGGTCGCAAGGGAGATTTATCCGCATGCGCACTCGCATACTCGTAGTCACGCTTCTCGCCGTCCTCGTTTCCGCAAACGCTTTCGCCCAGGCTCAGAGAACCTGGGTCTCGGGCGGCGGTGACGACATGAACACCTGCAGCTATGGATCACCCTGCAGGACATTCGCCGGGGCGTACGTCAAAACCGCGACGGGCGGCGTGATCAGCGTCCAGGATCCGGGGCCGTATTCCGGCATCTTCATCTCGAAATCGATCACCATCGACGGCGGCGGCACGTACGCGTCGGTGCTTCACACAGGCGACGGAATCACGATCAACTTCACCACGACCGACAGCTTCGCCAACACCGTCATCCTCCGCGGACTCTCCTTCGACTCCCCGACGTCCACCGGGTTCGGAGTCGTCGTCACCGGCAGCGCACCGACTCATGTGCACATCGAGAATTCGTCCTTCGGGCGCGCCGGCGCGGGCGTCGGGATGTTTCCAGGCGGAGCCGGCTCGTCGCTGAAACTGAAGAACATCGACATCCGGAAGATGAACGCGTACGGCGTCGCCGTCGATCCTCCCGCCGGCGCGCCGCTGAAACTCCTGCTCGACGACGTGCGGATCAGCCAGACGGCCGGATACGGCGTGATCCTGTTCGACAACGTCAACGGCACGATCCGCGACTCGACGTTCAGCAACAACATCTACGGTCTCTCGATCCAGGCGACGAGCGTCCACGCGAACGTCGTGCGCTCCGTGCTCTCCGAAAACACAACCACCGGCCTGAATCACGCCGTCGCTGGAATCACGACTCTGCTCGACGGCTGTTCGATTTTCGGCAACGGCACCGGCATCGCGAACACGGGAAGCACGGTCATCGGATTCAGCAACAACTCGATCGGCAACAACCTGTCCGACGTGACCGGCAATGCCGTGACCTCGATCCTCCAGCAGTAAGCGCCAGGCGTAAGCAGCGGGTAAGCACCGCGGCACACATTGCGGCTCATCACAAGCAAGGAGAGAGCAAACAATGCGTGTCCTGAAAGTCCTCGTCTGTCTTTTCGTGGTCGTCGTCGCCGTGAACGCTTCCGCCGCCCTTCCGGTCCGGACCTGGGTGTCGGGAGTCGGCGACGACGCCTGGCCCTGCAGCCTGACCGCGCCGTGCAAATCCTTCGCGGGCGCCTACGCCAAGACCGAGCCCGGCGGGCAGATCTCGGTGCTGGATCCCGGCGGATACGGCGCACTCACCATCACTCACTCGATCACCATCGACGGCGGCGGCAACTTCGGCTCGGTGCTCTATACCGGCGACGGAATCACCGTCAACTTCACCGCCAATGACGGTCTCGGAAACAACGTCGTGCTCCGCGGCCTCTCCATCACCTCGAACTACGGCGGCGGCTACGGCGTCGTGGTCCTCGGCACGGTGCCGACCAACGTCCACGTCGTCGACACCACCTTCGTGCGCACCGCGGTCGCCGTCGGCATGTTCCCCGGCGCGTCCGGTTCCACGCTCCGCCTCGACAACATCGAAGGGTCGCAGATCTCCGGCACCGGCGTCCTCGTCAGCCCGCCCGCGGGCGGCGCCGCGGCGAAGCTCACCATGAACAACGTCCGCATCTCGCAGACCGGCACGGGCGCCTTCAACGCCGGCGTGCGCATCGTCGCGAACACGAACGGAACGATCGCCGACTCGAAGTTCTCGAACGGCTCGCAGGGCGTCCTGATCGAGTCGTCGAGCGTGCACCTCAGCCTCGTGCGCACGGTCCTCTCCGAGAACAGCAACAACGGTCTGCTGCACTACGCCATGGGCATCACCACGCTGCTCGACGGCTGCTCGATCTTCGGCAACACGGTCGGCGTGTCGAACGTCGGCGGCACGGTCTACGGATACAGCAACAACGCCATCGGCTTCAACACGCCGGACGTCGTCGGCAACCCGATCCAGTCCCTCACCCCGAAATGACGAAACGCGCTGGCGCGTCCTCCTTGCCGAACCTACGATGTTCGGCAAGGAGGATTCGCATGGTTGCCCGAGCTCTCTCGCTGCTGGCTCTCTCGTTTCTCGTCTCCACCCCCGCCTGGTCCCTCGCCACACGAACCTGGGTGTCCGGTTTCGGCCTGGACTCCAACCCGTGCAGCTACACCGCACCCTGCCGCACGTTCAGCGGCGCCCTCGCCAAAACCGATCCCGGCGGCATCATCAGCGTGAAGGACAACGCCACGTACTCGCCGGTGACGATCAACAAGTCGATCACCATCGACGGCGGCGGCACCTACGCCTCGGTGCGCCACTTCGGCCTCGACGGAATCACCGTCAACATCACCAGCAACGATGCGTCCGGAAACGTGGTCGTCCTGCGCGGCCTGTCGATCGATTCGAACGGCTCCGGCTACGGGATCGTGAACACGAGCAGCGTGACGACGCATCTGCACATCGAGGACTGCACGCTCACGCGCGCGGGAGCAGGCGTCGGGATCTTCGTCACCGGACAGGGCTCGACGGTGAAGATGAAGAACGTCGACATCCGGAAGATGAGCGCGTATGGAGTGGTCGTCAGTCCGCCCGCCGGCACGCCTTTGAAGCTGACCATGACCGGCGTCAAGGTCAACCACACCGGAACGTACGGCCTCCGCATCCTCTCCAACACCAACGCCATGGTCGTCGACTCGGCGTTCAACGGCAACGATCACGGCGTCTCTGTCGAGAGCACGAGCGTCCATCTGAACCTGACGCGGACGATCGTGTCGCAGAACAGCGTCAACGGCCTGCGCCATCTCGTCGCCGGCATCACCACGATCATCGATCGCTGTTCGATCTTCGGCAACGGGACCGGAATCTCGAACACCGGCAGCACCGTCGTCGGATTCAACAACAACTCCATCGCCAACAACCTGCAGGACGTTACCGGCAACGCGGTGCAGTCGCTGCTGCAGCAGTGAGAAAGGAGAACACCACGATGCGCACTCGACTCTCGACGCTTTTCATCCTCTCGCTGCTGCTCCTCGCCGGGACCACGCTGGCCCAGTCGAGCCAGACCTGGGTATCCGGAGACGGAGACGACACCGATCCCTGCTCGTACACGTCGCCCTGCCGGACGTTCTCGGGGGCGATCACAAAGACCGCGACCGGCGGAATCATCAGCGTCCAGGATCCCGGCCCCTATGCGGGCCTCACGATCACCAAGTCGATCACGATCGATGGCGGAGGAACTTACGCCTCGGTGCTGCATACCGGCGGCTCCAACGGCATCATCATCAACCTCACCAGCAACGACACCTTCGGCAATACGGTCGTCCTGCGCGGTCTCTCGTTCGGCTCGGACCTCGCCGCCACCGGCGTGCGTGTGGTCGGCACCGTCGCCACCGAACTGCACATCGCCGACTGCGACTTCACCCAGGAGAGCACCGCCATCTCCATGCAGCCCGGTGCCGCCGGGTCATCATTGAGCATGAGCAACGTCGACATCAGCCGCGGCGGCAGCCGGGGAATCTACATCGATCCGCCGACCAGCGGGACGCCGTTCGAGCTCACGCTCGACCGCGTGCGGGTCAGCCAGACCGCGAACGCTCTCGAGATCGACGCGAACACGGTGGGCACGATCAGCGATTCATTGTTCACCGCCAGCGCGGAGGGCGTGCACATCGACGGCACGACCGTGCACGTGAACCTCGTGCGCACCGTTCTTTCCGAGAACTCGGTCTACGGACTGCGCCACATGATCTCCGGCATCGCCACCCTGATCGACGAATGCTCGATCTTCGGCAACGGCACGGGGATCTCGAACACGGGCGGCACCGTGCTCGGCTTCTTCGACAACTCCATCGCCAACAACGTGCAGGACGTATCCGGAAACGCGGTGCAGTCGCTGCTGCAGCAATGACGCTGTAAGCACCCGAGTAGGCGGTTTGTAAGCACCGCGGCACACATTGCTGCTCATCACAAGCAAGGAGAGAGCAAGTCAATGCGTGTCATGAAAACCTTCGTCTGTCTTTTCGTTCTCACGGTCGCCGTCAACGCCTCGGCCCAGGCATCCCGGACGTGGTTGTCGGGCCTCGGCGATGACGCCAACCCGTGCAGTTTCACCGCGCCGTGCAAGACGTTCAACGGGGCCTACAGCAAAACGGCCGTCGCCGGCCAGATCAGCGTGATGGACGCCGGCGCGTACGGCACGATCTACATCGACCACTCCATCACCATCGACGGCGGCGGCAACTTCGCGTCGGGACTGGTCGCGGCCGGCACCGGCGTCCGCGTCAACATGACGAGCAACGACCTCTATGGAAACAGCGTGATCATCCGCGGCCTCTCGTTCGACAGCAGCGGCGCCTGGGGATACGGCATGTGGGTCACCGGTACCGTTCCGACGAACGTGCACCTCGAGGACGTCACCTTCACGCGCGCCGGGACCGCGGTGCAGATCGACGCGGCCGCCGGCTCGTCGCTGCGCATGAACAACGTCGAGGCGTCAAAGCCCATCTCGTACGGATTCGTCATGAACCCCGCGGCGGCCGGTGCGCCGCTGAAGATCTCGCTCAACAACGTCCGCGTCTCGCAGGCGGGCCAGACCGGCCTGCTCCTGAGCCAGAACACGAACGGCGTGATCTCGAATTCGCTCTTTCAGAACAACAAGGACGGCGTGATCATCGGCTCGTCGAGCGTGCACGTGAGCCTCGTGCGCACCGTCCTCTCCAGCAACGTCGAGGACGGCCTCACGCACTCCGTCGCCGGAATCACGACGGTGCTCGACGGCTGCTCGATCTTCAGCAACGGCCTCGCCGGAGTCTCCAACACCGGCAGCACCGTCCTCGGACTGGGCAACAACGGCATCGCCTACAACGGGACCGACGTCTCCGGAAACCCGATCCAGCCGCTCCAGCCGCAATAACGGTCAGTGCGTATGCGCATGATCGTGATCGTGGTCATGATCATGATCGTGCCCGTGCGTGTGACCTTCCATCCCTGACTCGACCTGCTGCACCACCTGCCGCGCCAGCTCGCGGAACGCCATGGAGGCGGGCGACGCCGGATCCGATGCCACGATCGGCTCTCCGGTGTCCCCGCCAATGACGACCTTCGGATCGATTGGCACCTCGCCGAGGAACGGCACGCCGAGCATCTCCGCGGTCTTCTTCCCGCCGCCGTGTCCGAAGATCTCTTCGCGCTCACCGCAGTGGCGGCAGATGAAGTAGCTCATGTTCTCGATGATGCCGAGCACCGGGACGTTGACCTTGCGGAACATCGCCAAGCCCTTGCGCGCATCGATGAGCGCGACGTCCTGCGGCGTCGTCACCACGACCGCGCCGGTCAGCCCCGCCTTCTGCGTCAGCGTCAGCTGCGCGTCGCCGGTGCCGGGCGGGAGGTCGATGATCATGAAATCGAGCGTGCCCCACTTCACGTCGGTGAGGAACTGATCGATGGCCTTCATCACCATCGGCCCGCGCCAGATCACCGGCGTGTCGGCATCGGTGATCAGACCGAGGGACATCGTCTTGATGCCATGGCGCTCCATCGGCATGATCTTCTCGTCGGTCTCATCGATCTGCGGACGCCCCTCGATCCCGAGCATCATCTGCTGCGACGGACCGTAGATGTCGGCGTCGAGCAGCCCGACGGTGAAGCCGAGCGCGCGCAGCGACAGCGCGAGATTCGTCGACACCGTCGACTTGCCGACTCCGCCCTTTCCCGACGCGACCGCGATGCGGTACTTCACGCCGGCGAGCGCGCTCGGCGACATACCGCCGCCGCCCGACGACGAGGCGCCCTGCTTCGCGCCGATGTCGAGCTGCACGCGTACCTCGTCGACACCTTCGAGCGCCTTCACCGCGGTGTACGCGTCGCGCGCGATCTGCTCGCCGATGCTCGGGTTCTCGGTCTGGAAGTGGATCGTGAACGAGACCGTCGTCCCCGCGATCTGCAGATCGCGGATGAAGCCGAATGAAACGATGTCGCGCGAGAGGCCTGGAAACTTAACTTTTTTCAGCGCCTCGAGTACCTGCTCCTGCGTGGCCATGCGATTTCTCCTGTTCCAGCCATCGTTCGTACGACTCGCGGATGATCGGAACGGCTTCGTCGGCGGAACCGACGACGTTGACCACGTCGAAGTCGGACGGGCTGACGAGACCGCGCTCGAGCATCGTCGAGCGGATCCAGTCGATCAGTCCAGGCCACATTGTACCGACGAGGATCAGCGGATGCTCTTTCATGTGCTTGACCTGCAGGAGCTGCCACACCATGAAGAGCTCGAGGGCGGTGCCGATGCCGCCGGGAAAGACGATGAATGCGGAGGAGAGCCGGATGAAGTGATGCAGGCGCGAAAAGAACGTCCGGTGCCGAAACACCTTGTCGACGAACGGGTTCGCGGACTCTTCGGTCGGCAGATGGATCGCGAGCCCGAACGAGCGTGACTTGCTCTCGATCTGTCCGTCCACCGCGCCGGCATTCGCCGCTTCCATCAACCCCGGACCGCCGCCGGTGACGATGTCGACGCCCATGCGCGCGAGGTCGAAGCTGAGCTTCTTCACCTCTTCGTAAATCGGATCGCCGCGGCGCACGCGCGAGCTGCCGAAGATCGAGACGCGGTAATGCTCGACGCGCTCCGGCTGGATCTGATCGAGATCGTTGATCGTGTCCCAGAGCTGGTAGATCGCCTTGTCGAGGATGTGCGTCGGATCGGCACCCGGCCGCTTTTTGGCGGCCTGGTCCTTGCGCAACTCCTCCAGCTCGGGCGTCGTGGTCTTTCTGCGATGGTTCGCCATTACTTCGCGGTGATCCAAACCTCTTTGGAGAACTCACGCAATTTCGATTCCGCCGCCCGCGCGTCGGCCTCGGAGGGGAACCGGACCCGCACCCGGAACACCGGCCCCTTGTCGTTCGCGCTGCGCTCGACATAGGCCGAGGAGAACCCGCCCTTTTCGATCACCCGCGCCGCGAGCACCTCCGCCGTCTTCTGATCGCTCGTCGACAACAACTGCGCGTAATGCGGCACCCGGAGCGCCGGCGTCCCCGCCGGCTGGCCCAGCGGCGTCCCGCCGCTGCTCTCGGTCACGGGCTGTGGCGCCGCCGTCTCCGTCGCCGCCGCCGCTTCCTCGATCACCGCCGTCGCCGCCGTATCCGCGATCGGGACGGTCGTCGTCGTCTCCTCGGGCTCGGCCTCGTCATCAGCCGGCAGCTCGACGATCTTCCCCTCGTTCCGTTTCGCCGGCGCGAGACTCGCCTCGGTCACGACGGGCGTCTCGCGCCGCACGACCAGTCGCTCATCCGCCTGGCCTTTCCCGATCATGAGACCGAACGCGAACGAAGCCGCGAGCGAGAGCAGCAGCAGGACGAAGGCGATGAATGCCTGTCCCGCGGTCAGTGAGATTTCGTAGTGAGACTGATCGTCAGTGTGGTGCTGTTCTTCCATCCTGCCACCCTCCCGGAACGCACTGCATCACTTCGCCGGCGGAGCCGCCGCGTTCCAGTTTGTGTGATAAACGATGCCGTTGTCAAAGTAGACGGCCGAGGCCCCGCCGTCCGCCTTCGGGTAAATCCAGACCGAATAGACCCGATTGTTCTGCACGACCTGCTTGATCCAGTCCTCGCGCGGGAAGCCGACGATGCGCCGCACGTCGTCTTCCTTCATCCCCTTTTTCACCCCCGCGAACGAGCTCATGTTCACGTGGCGCCTCTGCTCCGCGAGCGCGATGCGCGCCGTCGCGTCGGCGTTTCCGGGATCGATCTCCAGCGCCTTGCGGTACATCTCGAGCGCTTTCTCGTAGCGGGAGAGGACGTTCATGTACTCATCGCCGAGGATGATCTTCTCGCGCGCGAGCAGCGTCGCCGCGCGCGGATCGCTCGTGCGCTGGTAGTACTCGTCGACCTTGTCGATGAACCCCTGATACGCCTGCAGGAGCTTCTGCTGATTCTCGAGCACGACCTCGATCTGCTGCTTCCGCGTCGCACTCGCCGGAACCGCCTTCTGCGACGCCCGCAACGTCTGGATCCACTGGTAGTCCGCCGTGAGCAGACTCCACTCGCGGTCGTTGGGAGTGGTAAGGGGACCGGGAGGAGTGCAGGCTGCGAGCACTGCGATGAGGAGGAGAGCGTTGCGCATTCGTGGGTTATTTTACCTGACCATCCTCACGCAATCGACTTTCGTCCCGTTCGGCAACTCGAGAATCACCTCCTCCACGGAGCGGTACCCACACGCCCGATACAGCGGCACGCCGGGCAGCGTCGCCATCAGCTCGAAGCGCGTGAACCCGAGGGCTCGGGCGTCGCGCTCGGCGGTATCGAGGATCAGGCGGCCGAGGCCGCGGCGCGCGTAGTCGGGCAGCACGAACATGGCGCGGATGCGGGCGGGGTCGCTCGCCGGATCGACGAATCCCTCGACCGCCTCCTGCGCGCTCGTGCCGGTGAACAACTTCGCCCGCCGGCTCCAGCCGCCGCAGGCGACGACGCGGTCGTCCTCGACGACTACGTAGTACGTGCCATCGTCAACTAATTGACGATCGAGGACGGCGATGTAGCGAACGGCACTCGCGGTTTGCGCGTCGTCGTAGAACGGCGCGCCGAGCGCGGCCATCGACGCACGCATCACGCGCTCGATGTCGGCGAGATCGTCGGGCGTCGCCTTGCGGATCATCGGCGCAGCGAGCCGGTGATGGCGGCGATCTGCGGCTCCAGCGCCGCGCCGAACTCGGTCCGGATCTCGTACATCCAGCCGGTCAGCAGCTCGTCGCAGATGTTCTGCACCACCGCGCCGTGGCTGCGCGAGCCGGAGGCGTAGAGGTTGTTCAGCAGCTGGTCGAAATCGAGCCGCCCTTCGTTGACGAAATTCATCCCCGAGAGATACGGCAGCGTCTCCGGCGAGATGTGCAGCAGCACGCGGTCCATGAAGTCGTAGATGTGATCGCCGATCTTCTGGAAGACGACGCCGAAGATCTCCTGGTAGACGTTGTTGTATCGCTCGACGAGCGCTTCCATCTCGTACTCGCTCTCGATGACGGCGCGCTTCTCGTCGACGGCCGCGACTTCCGTGTCCTGAATGAGGTTCACGGAGAGGAGTCCCCAGATCGTGCGGAAGGTCTGGAAGTTGGAGAGGTAGGCGCGCGCGCAGAGCTCTTCGATGCTCTGCGGATCGGCGAGCAGCGAGAGGACGTGGTTCTCGTCGTCGTTGAGCTCGAGCTGGAACGTGCGGGTGTCGGCGTCCGGGACCTGCTCGAGCACGCGGTCGAGCCGCCCCACGCCGCGCGTGATCAGCGACCAGTATTCGATGTGCCGCACGCCGTCGAGGATGAGCCGTTCCGTGGAGAGCGGCAGCACGATGATCCCCTCGGGGAACTCGGACGTGAAGTCGATCGTGTACGTGCCCGTGCGATACGACATCGCGTCGAGCACAATCGCACTGGCCTGCCGTTCCGCCGCGCGCTGCAGCTCGTCGACTTTGAGATAGCCGAGCTCCACCAGCAGCCCGCCGACGCGACGCGCGACGAGCAGCCGCTCCATCGCGTTGTTGTACTGCTGGATGTTCAGCTCCCCCATCCGCAGCAGCGTCTCCGCGAGTCCCATGTCGGGATCGGTGCTCGACGCGAACACGATCCGCCCTTCGTGGAAGTAGATCGTGTCGTTGCGTCCCGACGCGTCGAGGGAGACGATGGCCGTCTCCCCGCTGCGCACGATCGATCGAAAGAGATCAGGAACCGTGGTCTCGGCGAGCGAGCCGTGGATCGAGAGATCGTCGGACATAGCCGGGGGCGGATGATACTCCGATCGCTCAGCGAGATTCCGCCGCGGCCCGAGGACTCGGGCCGCGGCGACGGGTGTTCTACTGGTACGGCATCAGGCCCAGCATCCAGGAGAAGTCCTGCGACGTCGAGCCCGCGACGACCGGCGTGCAGTTGGCGGTCGGATTCGGTTGATTGCAGGCGTATCCGACAGAGGACCATCCGTTGGGCGGACCACCGAAGTTGTCCTCGGGCTGTCCCGCCGGAGGCTGCTTGCCGTCGAAGTATGCGTACCGATGGCAGGTGATGCATGAGGCCTGTCCGGGCGACACACCGGCGTTGAACTCCACGAAGGAGTTGCCCAGCGGCACGGGCTGTCCGTTGCTGACGAATTCGGTCTGCACGCCCGTGAGGTAGTAGTTGCTGAAGGCCGCGTTCAGGCCAGCCGCGCTCATGGCCTGCTGCAGCTGCGCGCTCTGCGGCGGCACGGGTTGTCCCTTGGCGTAAGGCGAGCTCGACGTGGTTCCCCACGGATCGAAGCACGTGTCGTAGAGAGCGGGATCGCAGCGGTTGGGATTCGTGATGCTGCTGTTCGGCTCGAACGTGGCCCAGAGCCAGTTGGGCAGGACCTTCGAGGAGATGTGGATGCCCACCAGCGCGTAGCACGTGCCGTTGATGGTCTCCGTATAGAGCTTGCCGGTCGGGTCGGGGCATTGGAAGTTGGGGGTGGTGTAGGACGACGGCGACACCCAGTCCGCCTTGATCTCCACCGCGTCCCACGGGAACGTGATCGCCCCGCCGTTGCCGGGGGCATTGCCGTAGGTCTGCTGGCCCTTGAGCGTCGTCAGGCCGTTCGTTTTCACGAAGCTCATCTCCGGGTTGTTCACGAAGACTTCCTCGCAGAACTGAGCGCTCCTCGACAGGTTGGAAGGCGGCGGGTAGCCCTGGAACCCCGCGGTGTTCATCGGGCTGCACTCGATCCCCGGCACGGCCGTGTTGGTATTGGCGGCAAGGAGCGGGCTCCCGTGCAGCGCGCGAACGTTGCCCTGCGCGCCGGAGGGGCATCCGATCATGTTGGGATTGAGATCACACTGCTCGGTCCAGTTTTCGAAGGCCAGTGGTCCGCCCGGACCGCTGGCAGGCGTCATCGCCTGAATGAACAGATACCAGGCGAACCTGGCCTGGCCCGCGGTGTCGTCCGCGGTGGGGCGGGCACTCAGGTCCTGCGCCGAAGCCGCAGGCTGGGCGGCAGGTTGCTCGGGAGCCTTCTGAGTCTGTTTTTCGCGACAGGCGGTGATTGCAAACAACGAGAGCACGGCCACCAGGACGTGACGTTTCACAGGGGATCCCTCCTTCGTTTTTTTTGGATTTGGACCGGCCCCAACCGTAGCACCACCTTGCGGTCACGTCAATAACTGCCGAAAGAACTCCAGCGGTCAATAATGTCGTCCCTTCGCATTCGCGAGCGACCGCTCGGCGTCGGCGACCGCCTGCGCGGCCTTCTTTGCCTCACTCGAGGCCAGCCGCGCCGCGTCCTTCGCTTCGGCGGCGCGCGCCTCGATCTCCTGTTTCTGCGTTTCCACCGCCGCGACGCGCGCGTTCGCTTTCGCGAGCGCCGATTCCGCGCGCTCCGCATCGCGATGCGCCTCGCGTAGCGCCTTTTCCGCGGCCTGCACGGCTTTGTGCAGGCGGGCGCGCGCCGCCGCCGGATCTTCGACCGCTTTCGGAGCACGGAAGAGAAGCACCTTCTCCGCCCCGAGTTTTTTCCCGCCCATCAGCGCCGCAAGCGTGTCGAATCCAGGTGGGTCGAGATCGACGGTCAGCCGGCCGGCCCTGGGGACGCCTTCCGTGTCGCCCCACGCTGCCAGCGATTCCAGCGTGGCCGACACGCGACGCATCGAATCGGCCGAGGCGGCCTGCCCGGCCTCCTCGAGAATCGCCGAGGCTTTTGCCAGCAATGCCGTCGTCATCTGCTTCTTCTCTTCGAGGAGCGCGCGCAGATCGGCGTTCCTGAGCTGTCCGGTCTGTGCCTTGCGAATACGCTCGCCCAGAGTGAGCAGCCGCTCGATCGCCTTCGGATCCTGCCAGTAGAGTTGATTCACCGCCCACGCCGGCGAGGATGGTTTGGCGAGCGCTTTCACGCGCTCCGCATCGAGCGCCCGTCCTTCGTTTTTCAGCTGCTTCGCAAGCGCATTGCGAGCCCCGGTGAACTCGGCGAGGGAAACCTGGAAGAGGGCGTCGATCTCCGCACCGATGTCCGACCCGCGCCTGGCCATGTTCTGTCGTCTCCTCCGCCGAGATTAGCAGCAACCGACACGCCCGCGAGTTTCGCGCGGATGGCGAATGCTCTCGCGTGAACTGCGCGTGGTCTCGCGGTCGATGCGGCCCGCATCGACGCTGAGACGTTGCCTGTCCCGACCGATGAGAGCCGCATCGAGCGTCCTTGCGGTGTCAGCACGGTCGATGCAGCGCTCATCAATGGTGAGACCACTCCATCTCGCGCTCGATGCAGCCCGCATCGATCTGGACAGTAGCGGACTCACGATCGATGCAGCCTGCATCGATCGTGATGGCGAATGTTCTCGCGTGGCTGCGCGTGGGCTCGCCATCGATGCAGCCTGCATCGAACGCTGAGACGTTGCTGTTCCGATCGATGAGAGCCACATCGAGCGTGCTTGCGGCGTCAGCATGATCGATGCAGCGCTCATCGATGGTGAGACCACTCCATCTCGCGCTCGATGCAGCCCGCATCGATTTCGACAGCGGCGGACCCACGATCGATGCAGCCTGCATCGATGTTGATGGCAACGCTCTCGCGTGGGCTGCGCGTGGTCTCGCCCTCGATGCAGCCTGCATCGAACGCTGAGACGTGGTCTGTCCCGATCGATGTCGTCTTCGCCACCAGAACCGGCGCCACCACCACGTTCGGCGGCTCGGATCGAGACGCACGAGGAAATCAATCCAGCGTCCTCTCCTCCAGCGACGCGCCATCGACTCCGGCGAACGGGAAGGTGTACACAGGCAAAATCGCGTACACCTCCTTCGGCGTCAAATCGGGCCAGACGATCCGCGTCATCGCGCGCGAGCTCACCGACCGCGGGGAACGACAAGGGATGTTTCCGGATGCGATGCTGAAGTTGAAGTGAGCGGCGAGAGCGTCGCGACCAGGGGCGCCGGCGCCGCGTCTTCGCTCGCCATCGCCAGCCGGTCCAGATGCTCGACGAAGCGCGCGAAGAGGTCCTCCGCGTATGCATCTTCCGGCGTCGCGTGCCTGAGCGTCTTCACCGGCGTCGCCGGCCGGAGATCGAGAGACGGATCGCGCGTCACGAGCTGGACGAGCAGGTCCGAGACGACGAACGACATCGTCTCGCCTTCCGGAAGTTCGAGCGCGCGAAGGGTCGACGGCGACAACTCGCCGGTCGTACCTATCGACAGCGACTCGACATGGCTGTCCGCGCGCGCCAGCAGACGCACGTCGCTCGCTTCCGCGCCATTCCGATCGCCGTTCATGATGCCGAGTGTCGCGGGAAGAAAGAGCCGCGTACGATCGAGCTGGTGGTAAATCTCCGGACGGAGGAGCCGCCGGGAGTTGCACGCGGCGAGGACGCAGTAGCGAACGCCGGCGGTCCCGAGGCGCTCGGTCAGCGCTCCGATCGCGGCGTACGAGCGCGCGGCCTTTTTCGCGGCGCTGGCCTGCAGCTTCAGGCCGTTGCCGTACGTCCCGTGCGCTTCGAGGATGACCACCGAGATCGCGTCGTCCGGAGCAACTGAGGCGTTCCGGCAGCGGATGTCCTCGACGACCGTCTCCCAACTCGCGCTCTCATAGCAGGTGAAGCCCAGGCGTTCGTAGAACGCGCAGTTGGCCCCGACGCTGAGGTCAGGGCTGAAGACGACCGCAACCCCGCGGCCGACGGAACGAAGAGGCGAGCGCTCCTCGATCGGGCGCGCCTCAGCGAGCGCAACTCCCGCGAGCAAGCAGACGAATGCCAACCGCAGCACACGCATCCCTCACCTCGGAGGAACTTCCGATTTGGACGACGTGCTATTAACGCGCGTTTTTGAAACCGTGGCAACAGGAAGTACGGACGCTACTCATACCGAAGCGCCTCGATCGGATTCAGCGCGGCGGCTTTACGTGCGGGGTAATAGCCGAAGAACACGCCGACGGCGCCGGAGAAGCCGATCGCGACAAGCATCACCAGCGGCGACATCACGGTGTCCCAGCCGGTGAAGTGGCCGAGGGCTTTCGAGCCGATGAAGCCGGCGGCGAGGCCGATGACGCCGCCGAGGATGCCGAGGACGATGCTCTCGACGAGGAACTGGGTGAGCACGTCGGAGCCGCGGGCGCCGATGGCGAGGCGGATGCCGATCTCGCGGGTTCGCTCGGTCACCGAGACGAGCATGATGTTCATGATGCCGATGCCGCCGACGAGGAGGGAGATCGAGGCGATGGCGGCGAGCAGCATGGTCATGACTTTCGTGCTGCTCGACGCGGCTTCGGCGAGCTCGTTCTGATTCTTCACGGTGAAGTCGTCGGCGTCGCCTTCGGCGATGCGGCGCGACTCGCGGAGCAGGACGCGGATCTCCTCCTGCGCGGCGGCGATGTCGCTCTCCGACGCGGTGCTGGCGAGGATCTGCGGGATGAACATCCGTCCTGAGAGCGCGGACTGCGCGGTCGTGTACGGGATGAGCACGACGTCGTCGGAGTCGGTGCCGGTCGCGGTCTGTCCCTTCGCGGCGAGCACGCCGGAGATGGTGAAGGGCACATTGCGGATCTGAATCTGCTGCCCGACGGGATCGACGCCGGGGAAGAGCTGCGTCGCGACGGTCTGTCCCAGGACCGCGACTTTGCGCACGGCGGCCACGTCTTCGGGGGCGAAGAAGTCGCCGGAGGCGGGTTGCCAGTCGCGAATGGTCTGGTAGTCGGTGTCGACGCCGTTGATGGTCGTGCGCCAGTTGCCGCTGTCGCCGATGACCTGCGTGCGCGTGACGATGACCGGCGAGACGGCGGTCACGACCTGCGCGTTTTTGCGGATCTTCTCGACGTCGTCGAGCGAGAGGTTCGCGAATGCCTGCGCGCCCTGACTGACGCCGCTCGTCTGCGCGGCGCCGGGCGTGATCACGATCATGTTCGTGCCGAGGTTGTTGATCTGCGCGCGAATGCGCGAGCGGGCGCCGAAGCCGACCGCGACCATCACGATCACGGCGGCCACGCCGATGATGATGCCGAGCATCGTCAGCGCGGCGCGCATCTTGTTCTTGCGGATGCTCTGCACCGCGAGCTTCACGAGGACTTTCGATTTCATGCGGCGCTCCTTTCTTCGTCAGCGATGCGGACCAGATCGTTCGCCGCCGAGCGGCGGTTCTTCACCGGCTCATCGCGGACGACCCGCCCGTCGCGCACTTCGACGATGCGCTTCGCGTACACCGCGACTTCGGGCTCGTGCGTGACGAGGATGATGGTCATGCCGGCGTCGTTCAGCTCCTGGAACAGCGCCATCACTTCGATGGTCGTGTGCGTGTCGAGATTACCGGTCGGCTCGTCGGCGAGGACGAGCGCCGGCTGCGTGACGAGCGCGCGCGCGATCGCCACGCGCTGCTGCTGCCCGCCCGAGAGCTCGCTCGACTCGTGGTCGAGCCGCTCGCCGAGGCCGACGCGCTCGAGCGCGGCGATCGCCATGGCACGCGTGTCGCGTTTCCTGCCGCTTCGGTCGTAGAGCATCGGCAGTTCGACGTTGTCGACGGCGGTCGTACGCGGCAGGAGGTTGAAGCCCTGGAAGACGAAGCCGAGCTTCTGATTGCGGATCGCCGCCAGCTCATTCTTCCCGAGCGCTTCCACGCGCACGCCATCGAGCTCGTACGCGCCGCCGGTCGGCGTGTCGAGACAGCCGAGGAGATTCATGAGCGTCGACTTGCCCGAGCCCGACGTGCCCATGATCGCCACCAGCTCGCCGCGCCCGATCGTGAGATCGATGCCGCGCAGCGCGTGCACCTGGTTCGTGCCGCTCGTGTAGGTCTTCGTCAGATCGTGCGTGCGAATGACGACGTCGCTCATCAGAATCTTCCCGGCCGCGATCCGCGCTGCTGCTGGCCGCTGTTGCCCTGGAACGGGTTCGAGGTCGTGGACGGAGTCTGTCCCGCGGCTTGCGGCTGCACCGTTCCGGCGACGACTTTCATCCCTGCGCGAAGCTCGGCGCCGCGGACCTCGGTGAACGAGCCGTCGGTGACGCCGGTCTCGACGCGCAGCGGTTTCAGCGCGCCCTTTTCGTCGACGGTGTGGAGGACAGACGATCCCGTCTGTCCGGACAGGCGGGATCGCCTGTCCCCCACTACGGCAGTCGCCGGCTTGAAACGCAGCGCGGCGTTCGCGACCTTCAGCACGTCGTCGGCGGACTGCGTGAGGAAGTTGACGCGCGCGGTCATGCCCGGCAGCAGTTTCTTCTGCGCGTTCGAGACCGACACCACGACCGTGTAGTTGACGACGTTCTCGGCGGTCACGGACTGCAGGCGCACCTGCTCGACCGTGCCTTTGAAGGTCTGCTTCGCGAGCGCCTGGACGGTGAACTTCACCGGTTGCCCTTCCCTGATTCCGGCGATGTCGCCCTCCCCCACCTTCGCCAGGATCTGCATGTGCGCGAGATCGTTGGCGATGAGGAAGAGCTGCGGCGCGGAAAGGCTCGCGGCGACCGTCTGTCCGAGGTCGACGTTGCGCTCGACGATCACGCCGTCGATCGGCGCGTAGATGTTGGTGTACTCGAGGTTCTGCTTCGCGCGATCGAGCGCGACGCGGGCCGACTTCACGTTCGCGCGGGCGACGTCGAGCGACGAGTCGGTCGTCTCGAACGTGCTGCGCGCCACGAGGCCGGAGGCCATCAGCTCGCGATTGCGGTTGTTGTCGCGCTGCGCCTGCAGCGCCTGCGCCTGCGCGCGCTCGAGCGACGCGTACGCGTCGGTGACGGCCTGCTGCTGCAGCGTCGGATCGATGCGCGCGAGGAGCTGGCCCTTCTTCACGGTGTCGTTGAAGTCGACGAACAGCTCCGCGATCTGGCCGGACACCTGCGTGCCGACCTGCACGGTTCTGACCGCGCCGAGCGTGCCGGTGGCGGCGACCGTCGCCTCGACGTCGCCCTTGCGGATCGTCGTGAAGCGGTACTCCGTCGTCTCCCGCGCGAAGGCGACGCGATGGACGAGCACCGCCGCGAGGGCGATGATCGCGACGAGCGCGGCGGCAATCAGGCTTTTCTTTTTCATGAGATGTGCTCCTTGCCGCTCGTCAACGGCGCGCACGGAGCGCATGTTTCGTGGTTTCAGCAGCTTGCACGCGGCTGTCATCAGCGGCACGCGTGCGTCACGAGTGGCATTCGTGCGCAAAAGAAAAGGGAGGCCGCGAGGCCTCCCTGACTGCAGTTGCGTGTGGGTTGAATCAGTCGTGCTGCTTGTGGCCGCGTCCGCCGCGACCCTTGTGCTCGGCCTGCATCGTCTCGAACTGCGCGCGCTGCTCGGCGTTGAGAACGGACATGATCTGCTGCTTCTGCGCGTCGCGGATCTGCTTCATCTGCTCGCGCTGCGACTGCATCGCCGACTTCAGCGACTCGAGGCGCGCGGTGTCATTCGCCTCGCGGGCGGCGCGCATGTCCTGCCGCGTCTGGCGGGTGGTTTCGAAGAACGTCTTGTTCTGCTCGAACGACGCCTTGCGGATGTCCTTGATCTGCTGCTTCTGGGCGTCGGTCAGGTTCAGCTTCTCGGCCATCTTGCCGGCGAAACCGTGACGTCCGTGCCTGCCGCCGTGACGGCCTTCGCCTTTGGGCGGAGCAGCGAACGCGAGCGTGGCGGTGAGCGCCATGGCGGCAACTGCGGTGAGTGTCTTCTTCATGTTCATCTGATTTCCTCCGTGGTTCGTGCCATTGAGACATCCGCGCGGGCCATTCTGTTCTCGATGATCGACGAAATGCACGCCGGTGTCACGAATTGCACCTCCGGCGCGATGAAGCGGGCCGCGCGGCTGTTACATTGCAACGCGTGACGACGATGAACCCCGAAACGCGCTGGCGGCTGAGCGCGACCGAGCTCCTCGCGATCTTCGCGTTCTGGACGTTCCTCGCCACGCTCTCCGCCGCCAGCCGCATTCTCGATCCGCGCGGGTTCGGCTTCCGCGGGATGTCGCCGACCGGGCCGATGATGCTGGCGTTCGTCGAGTCGTGGCTGTGGGCGGCGCTCACGCCGGCGATTTTCTGGATGACGACGCGCATCACGCTCGAGCGCCGCGCGCTGATCGGGAAAATCCTGCTGATCGTCGCCGCCGGCATCGCCGTCGCGATCCTCGTCTATTTCCTGCTGGCGATGGCGCGCCTGCAGCTCCTCCCGCCGCCGCGCCGCGGGCGTCCGTCGTTTTCCCTCACGCGCGAGATCGCGCGGTTCCGCTTCGTGCCGCAACTGCTGTTCTACTTCGCGATCGTCGCCGCCGGCTACGCGCGCGAGTTCTTTTTGCGCGGACGGCAGCAGCAGGCGCACGCGGCACGGCTGCAGACGCAGCTCGCCGAGGCGCAGCTCGACGCGCTGCGGATGCAGATCAATCCGCACTTCCTGTTCAACACGCTGCACGCGATCTCGGCGATGGTCGAGCGCGATCCCGCCGGCGTGCGCCGCATGATCGCGCGCCTCAGCGAGCTGCTGCGGCATACGACCGACGCACACGCGAGCGACGAGGTGCCGCTGCGCGACGAGCTCGATTTCCTCGGCCGCTACATCGAGATCATGGAGATCCGTTTTCAGGGCCGTCTGCGCGTGGAGCGGCGCATCGATCCGTCGACCACCGACGCGCTGGTGCCGAACCTGATCCTGCAGCCGATCGTGGAGAACGCGCTCGAGCACGGCGCGAGCCGCGCGAAGGGCGTCGGCTCGATCGAGATCGCGTCCGAGCGCCGCGGCGAGCAGCTGCTGCTCACCGTGCGAGACAATGGTCCGGGCGTGCGCGACGATCCGCAGACCGGCGTCGGGCTCGCGAACACGCGCGCGCGGCTCGCGCAGTTGTACGGAAGCGCGGGCAGCGTTCGCCTGCTCCCCGCGCCGGATGGCGGTACGCTCGCGGAGATCGCGCTCCCGTTTCGGACGCAACGATGAATGAAGAGAAGCGCGCGCTGCGCGTGATGATCGTCGACGACGAGCCCCTCGCGCGGCAGCACATCGAGGATCGCCTCGCCCACGAGGGCAACGTCGAGATCGTCGGCACTGCCGACAACGGCGACGACGCCGTCGACGAGATCCGCCGACTTCGTCCCGACCTCGTGTTCCTCGACGTGCAGATGCCGGGGCGCAGCGGCGTGGAGGTCGTGGAGTCGCTGCTCGCCGAGGGGATGCCGGCGACGATCTTCACCACGGCTTTCGACCAGTACGCGCTGAAAGCGTTCGAGCTCGCGGCGGTCGACTATCTCGTCAAGCCGTTCGACGACGAGCGCTTCTCCGACGCCTTCCGCCGCGCGCGCCGCGCGATCGAGCTGCAGGAAGTCGAGAGCATGACCCGCCGCCTCCTTTCTTTGCTCGAGAGCTCGCAGCGCGAGCCGCAGTCGGCGAAGAAGAGTCCGTGGCTGCAGCGCATCCCCGTCGAGATGCGCGGGCAGATGCGCGTGGTTCCGGTGGAGAAGATCGACTACATCACCGCCAGCGGGCCGTACGCGGAGCTGCACGTCGGCGAGCGGACGTTCAGCGTGCGCGAGCGGATGCAGGATCTCGAGGAGCGCCTCGATCCCGACGTGTTCATGCGCGTGCATCGTTCGGTGATCGTGCGCCTCGACCGCATCGACGTGATGCTGCGCAGCTCCGGCGGCGACTACGCCGTGCGTCTGAAGGACGGGACGCAACTGAGCGTGAGCCGCGCGCGCCGCGAGGCGCTCGAACAGCGATTGGGCGCGTAAAACCGCCGTTCGTTACGCGCAGGTGCAGTTGGTGCGCCGCACCGAAACATGCGCCGCCTCCGCCACGTCTCCTCGTGTGAAGTTCAAGGAGACGACATGAAAGACAAAGCGAAGTGGGTAGTGAAGGCAGCCAGCGCGGGAGCGATCGCGCTGATTCTCGCGACGCCTTCGTTTGCGCAGTCGCGCAACGAGCAGCGCCGCGGCAACGATGACGATCGCGGCCGCACGCGGAGCAGCCGCTCGTACCGCGAAAACGAGCGCGTGACGGCGGAGGGCCGCGTGTCCTCGTTCAGGCGCGAGCGCGACGGCTATCGCGTGCAGCTCGATCAGGGCCGCTATTCGTACTGGGTCCCGCAGTCGTATTTCCGCAATCGCAACCGCGGCCTCAGCGTCGGTCTCTCGATCCGCCTCGGCGGCATCTTCCGCAACGGCGCGATCTACGTCGACGCCGTGAACTGGCCGGGCGATAACGACTATCGCCGTGGCTATAACGATCGCTCGGTCGACGGCTTCGTCGATCGCATCGACGTCCGCAACGACACGCTGTGGCTGCGCGATGACCGCGGCGGCGAACTGATCGCCGTGCACCTGCGCGACTCCGATCGCCGCGGCCGCATCGACCTGCGCGACCTCCGCCGCGGCGACTACGTGGAGCTGGAGGGCGAGTGGGTGCGCGGCGGCGTGTTCAACGCCTACCGCATCGAGGACGTGCGCTCGCGCCGGTAGTTTGCTGTGACTCGCACGCGGCCGGGTCAAACCGGCCGCGTCGCATCCTCGGGCACTGCGACGCCCACGGCGTTCTTCGTCGACGACTTCACGCGGTACATGGCGGCGTCGGCCTGGCGGATGAGGCCTTCCTTCGTGATCGCGTGCGTTGGGTAGGTCGCGATGCCGAAGCTGGCGGTGATGGAGACTTCGATCGCGGGGTCGATGTGCAGGGGCTGGGCGGAGACGGCACGGGCGACGCGGTTCGCGACGGCGACGGCCTGGTCCTGGTCGGTCTGCGGGAGGATCACGCAGAACTCGTCGCCGCCGAAGCGGACGACTTTGTCGATGCCGCGGACGGCGCCGAGGATGCGCTTGGCGACTTCCTGCAACGTTCGCGAGCCGCTGAGGTGTCCGTAGAGGTTGTTCACCATCTTCAGGTCGTCGAGGTCGAGAAAGATGATGCTGAACAGCGTTCCGTAGCGGCGCGAGCGCTCGATCTCTTCATCGAGATGCGTTTCAAAGAAGCGGCGGTTGTACGCTTTGGTCAGATCATCGCGCATCGCGAGATCGCGGCTGCGGGTGAGCTGGTAGATGTTGCTCAGCACCTGCGCGACCGCTCCGAGATAGCGCGTCACGTTCTCGCCGGCGTCGGGCTCGATCGTGTCCGCGGGGGCGAGCGGGACGCGGATCACGCCGAGGAGATCCTCGCGCACCTGCAGCGGCATCGCGATCAGGCCCGCGCCGTCGCGGCCGCGCGAGATCGCGAACAGCTCTGGCGATGCGAGCGCCTTTTGCAATAAATCAGGAGGGATGCCGGGGAGGAACTCCCCCGTTTCGCGATAGCCGGGGTCATTGCTGAAGCTGACCACGTAGCGCTCGAGCCGCGGGTCGTGGAGGAACAGCGTGCCGTGCGGCAGGCCGAGGATGGCGAGGACCGTGGTCGTGATTCGCTCCGACACCGTCTCGGCGTCGACGAGCGTCATCAACTCGTGGATCTGCCGCAGATAGACCGACTCGTGCTCGAGCTGCGCCGCATGCACCGCGGCGTCCGCGAGATCCGAGGCGAACGCGAGGTACTCCGCGGGCTCGCGCAGAAACTCGTCGCGAGAAACGCGCAGCTCGCCTTTGCGGCGCTCGTCGGCGGCGACGCCGTCGGACAGTACGATCCGCACGACGCTCTTGCCCGACGGACGATCGCTGCCAGCGTCCACCACCGCGATCCGGCAGGCGTCGCGCGCGGCATCCTCATCCGGAAACGTCCATGAAGGACAGGCTTCGCGAAGCCGACCCGGCAGGTCGTTCCGATCCGAGTAGATCCCGGCGCTCGCGAGATTCATCGCCGTAAGTGCCTTATTGTACGTTCGATGCGGATCGCGCAGATCATCTTTCCCGGCGCGTCGGAGTACGAGCGCAAGTCGCAGCGCGCCGACCACGAGGCGCTTTCGGGCGCGCATGACGTGCGCGTCGTCAGCGTCGACGAGGCGCGAGCCGGCGGCTTCGACCTCGCTCATGTGTACGCGACGGGCGAGCTTCCGAGTGCGCCGTTCGTGCGATTTCCGCTGCCGTGGGTGTCGTCGGCGGACGTGCATCGCTCGCGCTGGCCGTTCCGTAAGCCGGTCGCGCCGGAGTACGTCGTTTCGCCGCTGACGCTGAGTGAGGCGGTGGAGGGGAGGTATTTTGGGGGGGAAAGGGGGAAGAGGAGTGGAGGGGGTCGGAATGTCATCGGAACTTTTGGGCGTGCGGCCGTCCAGAATGCTGTGGAGCAGACGCTGGCGAGGATCCATCGCTTTCGGGAGGACGTGACGTGGCATCTCTTCGAGCGGGTTCCGGAGCCGGACGAGCTCGCGGCGGTCGACGTCTGGGTCGATCCGGCGATCGATGAATCGGACTTCGACGGATTCGTTGCCGAGGCGTTAGTCGTTGGCGTGCCGGTAGTTGCGTCGCGCACGCAACTCAACACACAGCGTCTCGAACATGGGCGCACGGGGTTCCTGGTGCCGCCTCGCGATCCGAACGAGCTCGCTCATGCGATACTAGCCGCCCTGTTCAAGCCCGAAATGACCACCAGTAAATGGAACGCGGCGAGGCAGACCGCGTCGAAGTTTCGGGCGAAGCAGCGGCTGCGCGCGCTGCTGCAAATGTACGAAACCCTGGTCCGATGAAACGTTTCCTCGAGCTCTCCAATCCGCAGCGCCGCGCCATCGAAACGATCAACGAGGTCGCGGCGGACAAGAACCTGCACCCATACCTCGTCGGCGGCCCCGTGCGCGACCTGCTCCTCGGCCGCAGCGTGATCGACATCGACGTGACGCTCGAGGAAGGGAGCTCCACGCTCGCCCGCGCGCTCGCGAAGCGGATCGAAGGGCGCGTGCGCTCGTTTCCGCAGTTCCTCACGTACAAAGTCACCGCCGACGGCTACCCGGAAATCGACATCACCACGGCGCGCAAAGAGCGCTATCGCGTGCCCGGCGCGCTGCCGATGGTCACCGCGGGGCGCCTCGCGGACGATCTGATGCGCCGCGATTTCTCGGTGAACGCGCTCGCGCTCGACCTCATCACCGAGAAGCTGCACGATCCGGCAAACGGTGAGCGCGACATCGCCGATCGGCTCATTCGCGTGCTGCACGACCGCAGCTTCATCGACGATCCGACGCGCATCTTTCGCGCCGTCCGTCTCGCCACGCGCCTCGGCTTCGCGATCGAGACGCACACGATGGCGCTGCTGCGCGCAGCGATCGAGGCAGGCGCGTTCAACACCGTCTCGCGCGAGCGCGTCTGGCGCGAGCTGTTCCTCGCGATGGACGAGCACGACGCGCCGGCGATTCTCGCGACGCTGCGCGACGAAGGCGCGCTCGACCTGCTCTTCGGCCGCCGCGTGCAGCCCGCGCCGCGCGCGACGCTCGACACGCTCCGCGACCGCATCGCGCGCGACGCAAACCTCGATCGTTATGTGATTTACACCGGCGTTCTGCTGCGCGGCGACGCCTCCCCCATCGACTTCGACGGCTCCGGTTTCTCGCAGAAGCGCGCGCGCGCGGTCGTCGAGATCGCGAACGAGCTGCCGCGGCTGCACGAGGCGCTCGAACAGGCGCCGTCGGATCGGCAGCGCTTCCGCCTCTATCGCAGCGTCTCGCCGGAGACGCTGACCGTCGTCGGCGTCGAGCGCCCGCACGAGCAGCCGCGCATCGACCGCTGGCGCGAGTTCAAGCAGTTCACGATTCCGCTGCGCGGCAACGATCTCGAAGTCCCCCGGGGTCCGCACATCGCGAAGGCGCTCGAGCGGACGCGCGAGGCCGTGTTCAACGGCGAGATCCCGCCCGATGAGGCGCGCTCGTACGCACGCGCGATGGCGAAGCGTTACCTCGAGCGCGAATCCGTGTCATCCTGAGCCATGCGAGTGCTGCGTGCCGCGTGCTGTGTGCTGATCGCCCTTCCGGCAATCGCCCAGCACGACATCAGCCGAGTCGATCCGGCTCCGCCCGATTCCGCGATCGCGACGCCGATGCCCGAGCATCGGCAGCGGATGCTGAAAAAGTACGACATCCCCGATCTCGCCGGCGCGGAGCAGGCGCTCGGCTCACAGCTCATCGACGGCCGTCTTCCGCGTCCGCTCATCGACTATCTCGTACAGGAGGGAGCCGTCGAGCAGCGGGTCTCGATCTTCGAGGGCGGACTGGTTGTCGTGAACATGACCGGCGCGGCGACGATCCGCAAACGCCTGCTCATTCCGCCGGACGCGCTGATCGCGTACACCGGCGCGACGTCGGCGAAGTCGCTGCGCAGCATCGCCGCGAGCTCGCTCGTCCCGGGGGAAGTCGCGCGCCGTTCGCAGTTGCGCGTTTACGACGACGACGGGACGTATGTCGAGCGCGTGTTTCATCCGGGACGAGTGCTGCCGAAGGCGCTGGCGGACCAGATCCTGCCGCTGCGCGACCTGCTGCGCGCGATCTCCGAGGATCGCGAGGTCACGAGCAGCATCGCCGGATATGAGCCGCAGCCGGGGGACGAGCTGGTCGCCGACGATCACAAGATCTACCGCGTCACGCGCGTCGTCGATCTCGTCGTGGAGCTTCGCTGCCTCAACGTCCCGACGACGATTTACGTCGCGAAGAAGGACCTGAGTCATTACTTCATCGGGAAACACGCGCCGCAGTGACCTCGCTCCGGATCACGACCGGAACGCTGCGCGGCCGCCGCGTTCCCGTTCCCCGCGATGAAGTCCGCCCGACCTCGGAGCGCGCGCGTCAGGCGTTCTTCAACATCGTCGGACCGCGGCTCGCCGGCGCGCGCTTCCTCGATCTGTACGCAGGCAGCGGCATCTTCGCGCTCGAGGCCATCTCGCGCGGCGCCGCGGACGCGGTGGCCCTCGATTCGTCGCGCGCGCACACCGCGGCCATCGAGAAAATGGCGAAGGAGCTCGACGCGCCGGTGCGGGTCATCACCGCCGACGCGGTCGCCGGGATTAAGCGCCTGCGCGGAGAGGTTTTTGACGTGATCTACGCCGATCCGCCCTACGACACGGGCCACTACGACCAGCTGCTGCAGGCGATCGACGCGGACGTGGCTCTCGCGCCGGACGCGATCGTCGCGATCGAGCATCGCCGCAACACGAATCCGTTCACAATCAGCCCGGAGCGACTCCGGTTCGCCCGCCGCGCCGAGTACGGCGAAGTGTGGATCAGTTTTTTCATGACATGAGGTTGCATGGCAGAACAGAAAACGAGCATTGACCTGACCCTGGACGAGCAGCAGGCCCATACGCTGTTCGGGAATCACGACGAGCACCTGCGCACGATCGAGGACGCGTTCGGCGTGAAGATCTCTTCGCGCGGCAGCGAGATCTTCGTCGGCGGCTCCTCCGAGGGCATCGCCTCGGTACAGAAACTCCTCGGCGAGCTGCAGCAGCTCATCGAGCAGGGCTATCCGCTGAAAAAGTCGGACGTGCAGACCGCCGTGCGCGTCGTGCGCGACCGCCCCGACACGAACCTCGTCGAGTTCTTCACCGACGACGCCGTGGCCTCGTCGATCCGCCGCGTGGTCACGCCGCGCAACGTCGCGCAGAAGCTCTACCTCCAGGCGATTCAGGACGAGGACATCGTCTTCGCCATCGGTCCCGCGGGTACGGGCAAGACCTACCTCGCCGTCGCCGCCGCCGCGGCCGCGCTGCAGGACAAGCAGATGAAGCGCATCATCCTCTGCCGCCCCGCTGTCGAAGCCGGCGAGCGCCTCGGCTTCCTTCCCGGCGACATCGCGGAGAAAGTGAATCCGTATCTCCGCCCGCTCTACGACTCGCTGTACGACATCATCGGCTTCGAGAAGGTGGAGAAGCTGATGGAGCGCAGCGTGATCGAGATCGCGCCGCTCGCGTTCATGCGCGGCCGCACGCTCAACGACTCGTTCATCATTCTCGACGAGGCGCAGAACACGACGCCCGAGCAGATGAAGATGTTCCTCACCCGTCTCGGCTTCGGCTCGAAGGCGGTCGTGACCGGCGACATCACTCAGGTCGACCTTCCGGAAGGGAAAAAGTCGGGCCTGCGCGAGGTGCGGCGGATTCTCGACGGCGTGCAGGGACTCCGTTTCTTCGACTTCAGCGACCGCGACATCGTGCGCCATCCGCTGGTCGGGAAAATCGTGTCCGCCTACGACCGCGCCGATCGCGAGAAGCAGGCGGCCGCGGACGCGGCGTCGTGACGAAGGTCGAGGTGACGGGCAGCGCCGTGCCGCGGTTTCCGCGGCGCGAGATCGCGGAGTTCGCGCGCAAGGTGCTCCGTCATGTCGAACACGATGCTCGCGAGCTCTCGATCGCGTTCGTCGACGACGACGCGATGCGCGAGCTGAACCGCAGGTTCCGCCGCAAAAACAAGACGACGGACGTCCTCACCTTTCCCGGCGACGGCCCGTTCCTCGGCGACATCGTGATCTCCCTCGATCAGGCCCGCCGCCAAGCCGCCGATGAAAAGCACTCCCTCGCCACCGAGGTGCGCTACCTGATCCTCCACGGCATCCTCCACGCCCTCGGCTACGACCACGAGACCGACGACGGGGAGATGACCGCGCTCGAGGTGAAGGTCAGGCCGATGGTCGGCCTGACCTGAGTTTTGCGCGCTACGGAAGCACTCCGGCTCCACTCCAGTCGATCTGGAGCGTGAACGTTCCCGGACCCGCCGGGACCATTTTGAACGTGCCGTCGTGCTGCAGGAACGCGTACGGAGGCGAGGCCGCGCTGACGCCGCCGCTCCCGCCGCCGGGGCTGAACGACCAGGCGCCCTGCAGCGTCACGTTGCGAGGCGGGTTCGCGTTTCCGACGGTGAAGAAGAGGGTGAGCGTGAACATCGACGTGTTCAACGCATTCGTCCCGCCGGTGACCATCCGGCTGTACGCGGCGTAGTGCCCAACCTGCACCGCACCGCGAAAGACGGTACCGCCGGAGAACTGCCAGCTGCCGGCGGCGTCCGCGACGTTGGTGAGACTCACGCGCCTCAGCGTCAGCGTCGAAGTGCCGGCGAACGCGGCCGGCGCGGCGAGAGAGAAGAGAAGGATTGCGACGAGAACGATGGTCTTTTTCATGACATCCGGTCCTCCTGAAATGAGGAGTGCCTGCACCGGCGAAAACCCTACCCACTTCAGCGGCGAGCCACCACCACATCCTGAAACTGCTCCCCTCCCTCGTTCCGCCACGCGCCGCGCTCGATCGTGCGGTTCGGGAGGAGGTCGGCGAGCGCGTCGAGGTCGAATGCGATCGCCCAGTCGGGGTCGCTCTCGCTCAGCAGGCGGTACGAGCCGCGGTCGACTTTGAAATCGAGCGCGGGGTTGGCGACGGCGTCGTCGATGAGGAAGAACGTGGCGAGGAGGGGGCCGCCGGGACGGAGGACGCGCTGCGCTTCGCGCAGGTAATGGCGCGCGGACTCGAGGTCGATGTGCGTGAACACCGAGGTCGCGAAGGCGAAGTCGAACGTCGCGTCGTCGTACGGAAAGCGGAACTGCGACGCGGGGACGCCGCGGCGGTTGTAGTGCGAGTTGAAGACGTTCGCGTGCGTGAAACGAAAGTTCGGGTGGGCGGGCGTGATGTGGCGGCGGCACCAGCGAATCCAGCGCCTCACGATGTCGAAGCCGTCGTACGTGCCGGTGGTCAGGTAGCGCGTGAGCGGCAGCGCGACGCGGCCGACGCCGCAGCCGATGTCGAGCACGCGATGCTCCGGCTTCAGGCCGTGGCGCACCAGCAGCGCCGCGAGCTCCTCGCCGATGCGCCGGAAATCGCCGCCGCCGACGTCGCGCAGGCGCAGCGGCGGCAGATCCTTCTCGCGCTTTCCGGTGAGGAACAGCCGCAGATCGATGTACGCGGCGTGGAGGTAACTCATTCGAGTGCGATGATGCCGTCACGCCAGAGCCTGTGGAAGATCAGCATGGCGTCGGTCTCGCGGATGGGGCTGATCTTGATCAGCGAGCCGATGTCCCAGTGCCCGTTGATGCGCGAGAGGATGAAACCTTCGTTCGGCGAGAAGTTCATCTGCGTGATGTCGTCGAGCGAGCGCGCGACCTTCGGCACCTTCGAGTCCATCACGCCCTGTGTGCGCAGCTCGCCGAGGATCACCGTCTCCGCGCCCTTGATCGCGGAGCGGACGCGCGGGTGGTTCGGATCGAGGTTCTGCGCGGCGCGCAGCAGGCGCTGCGTCTTCTCGTAGTCGCGGACGCGCAGCGCGGCCTGCGCGCCGCTGAGCAACGACTCGATCTCGTCGTCTTCGTTGAACTCGGGCCGCACCGCCGGAGCCGCCGCGGCAGCGACCATCTCCTCGGTGATCTTCCGCATCTTCTGCGTCGTCGGGTCCTCGAGCGAGCAGAAGCCGTGGCGCACGAGCGCGTAGATGGTCGACGAGACCACGAATTCCGAGGAGCGGCTCTCGAGGACGATGTCGGCGATGGTGCGCTTCCCGTCGATCGCGCGGACGATCGGCTCCTCCACCTCTTCGAGGTCGGTGTAGTCGACTTCCTTCAGCAGCACCGGGATCACGCCCTGGCTCGGGACGAGCTCGCGGATGCGGCCCCATTCGTCGACGCGCCGCGTGCCTTCCATGATGATGCCGGTGACGTCGACCTGCAGCGGGATCATCTCCATCTGCGGCAGCTCGTCGTCGACGAAATAGAAGTCGCCGTCGCTCCAGAGGAAGATGTCGTAGATCTCCTCTTCCGCCTTACGGCGCATCAGGCGCTGCAGGTCTTCCTCGCTGATGACGTCGATCATCACGAGGATCTTGCCGAGGAGGATGTTCGACTGCGTCTGCACCTCCATGGCCTTCTTCAGCTCCGGCTCGGTGAGATAGCCGTGGCTCATGAGGAACTGCCCGAGGTACTCACGCGGATCGTTGGACGCGGAAGAGATGACCCGGCCGGTGCGGAAGAAGATCTTCTTCTCCACACGCTTGTTCGAGATGACGAGGGTTCCGGTTTTCTGCCCGAGGCTGAGCCACTGCAGCAGATCCCCTGGAAGCATCGTTTTCAGATTGCCTGACAGGGCCATCGAAGGGTCAGCGATTATAGACTGCGCGCGTGAGCAGCGACCGCCCCATCTTCTACGCCGACGCCGATCTCCGAAAGCGCGGCTTCGACGAAGCAACCGACCTCGCCGAGCCCGGCAAATTTCCCTACACCCGCGGGCCGCAGGCGTCGATGTATCGCGGGAAGTTGTGGACGATGCGGCAGTACGCGGGGTTCTCCACGGCCGCGGAGTCGAACCGGCGGTATCGCTATCTCCTCGAGCGCGGCACGACCGGTCTCTCGGTCGCGTTCGACCTGCCGACGCAGATCGGGATGGACTCCGACGACGTCCGCGCGCGCGGCGAGGTCGGAAAAGTCGGCGTGGCCATCGACTCGATCGCGGACATGGAAACGCTGCTCGACGCGATCCCGCTGGACGAGGTCTCGATCTCGATGACCATCAACGCGCCGGCGTCGATCCTCCTCGCGATGCTGCTCGTCGTCGCGGAGCGGCGCGGCACCGACTGGTCGAAGCTCGGCGGCACGATTCAGAACGACATCCTCAAGGAGTACGCCGCGCGCGGTACGTACATCTTCCCTCCCGCGCCGTCGCTGCGCATCGTGACCGACATCTTCGAGTTCTGCGCGCGGCACGTCCCGCGCTGGAACACGATCTCCGTCTCCGGCTACCACATCCGCGAGGCCGGCTCGACGGCGGTGCAGGAGGTCGCGTTCACGCTCGCGAACGGATTGCAGTACGTGAAGATGGCGGTGGAGCGCGGGCTCGACGTCGACTCCTTCGCGCCGCGAATCTCGTTCTTCTTCAACGCGCACAACGACTTTCTCGAAGAGGTCGCGAAGTTCCGCGCGGCGCGCAAGCTGTGGGCGGCGCTGATGAAGGAGCGCTACGCGCCGAAGGATCCGCGCTCGCTCGCGCTGCGGTTCCACGCGCAGACCGCCGGCTCGACGCTGACCGCGCAGCAGCCGGAGAACAACGTGATCCGCGTCGCGTATCAGGCGATGGCGGCGGTCCTCGGCGGCTGCCAGTCGCTGCACACGAACAGCCGCGACGAAGCGCTCGCGCTGCCGACCGAGGAGTCGGTGAAGATCGCGCTGCGCACGCAGCAGATCCTCGCGCACGAAAGCGGCGTCCCGTCGACCGCCGACGCCCTTGCGGGCTCGTACGCGATCGAGTCGATGACGCTCGACATCGAGCGCGAGGCCCGCGCGCTGATCGAGAAGATCGACGGCATGGGTGGCGCGATGGCGGCCATCGAATCCGGCTTCATGCAGCACGAGATCGGCGACTCCGCGTACGCCGCGCAGCGCGCGCTCGAGACGAAGGCCGCGATCGTGGTCGGCGTCAACGAGTTCATCGGCGACGACGCGACGACGCTGCCGACGCTGGTGATCGACGAGAGCGTCGAGCGCGAACAGGTCGCGCGCCTGCGGTCGTTCCGCGAGTCGCGCACGAAGGAGTGGCAGCGCGCGCTCGCCGCGCTCGACGACGCCGCACGCGGCGGCGCGAACCTGATGCCGCTCATCGTCGACGCCGTGCGCAACGAATGCACGATCGGCGAGATCGTGTCGACGCTGAAGCGCACCTTTGGAGAGCACACCGAACAGGCGCTGTGACCTCGGTTGCGCGGTCACGCGGTCACTCCTGCTAACGAGCAAGCATGGCGCCGACGACGCCGTGATCATCCCGCGGCACGTCATCGCACGCGGCGAGACTTGATCGATTTCGCCGGCACCGTCGCCACGCGCATGGAACGTGAGATTCCGGGGTTCCGCCGCGCCTACCTCTTTCCGGGACAGGAATAAGCTGCTGCAGCGTTCCGGGCGAATCTACCGTCGGTAGAAACCCCTGATGCCGCTGTGACATCTTCCGCGTGAAGCAGCGCGATGGAGGTCGTGGCGCCCCGCCCTCCCAGCTACATTTATGTAGCCAGGCGCATCTGCGCGTGAAGAAATTACATGACGGAACCGAACGAACGAATCGCGAGCCCAGCCTCGTCGGGCGGCCAAGGCACATACTTCGAAGAGCATACAAACGCCTACTGGCTTGCTCTCCTCCTCGTGGATGCGATCTCTCCGATCGCGCTGGACGGCACGATTGCGAAGGTCAGTTTTCAGACGGAGCATCTCGGCTGGTCGACCGACGACGTACTCGTCACGAGCCGTACGAGGACCGGCGACGTCCGGCGACTCGTATGTCAGGTGAAAAAGTCGCTAACCATCGGCGCTGAGAACGCGGAGTTCTCCGCGACGATCATCGATGCATGGAAGGACTTCTCCAGCGCAAGGGGCTTCCGCGAGAACATTGATGCAATCGCGATCGTCACCCAGCTCGGAACGAACGTCGTGCTGCGCGACTTCGCGGGACTCCTTGACGCTGCACGCGCCTCCTCCACTGCAGCGGATTTCGAGCATCGCTTGGGGACAGCCGGCTTCGTCAACGCGCAGGTGCGCACGCACGCGAACGTCATCCGGGAGATTCTCAAGACTCACGGAGGAAGCAGCGTCGATCGTGAGCGCACGTGGCGGTTTCTGCGGCATCTATACGTCTTGAGTCTCGACCTGAACACAGCGACATCACAGACTGCTGCACACGTACAAACGCTTCTCGCGCACACCGCCACCGAGGCCGATCGCATCGCAGCTGCCGCGGCGACGTGGAATGAACTCCTTGCGGAAGTTTCACGCGGAACGCCGAACGCGCAGGAGTACGAGCGCACGTCGCTGCCGGCATCGATTCTCGCCCGGCATGCGCCGCTCTCCACGAACGATCGGCGCGCCCTCGATCGTCTCGCGCAGCACTCGCTCGTCATTCTCGACGGCATCCGGACGACAACCGGCGACGGCGTGCACCTGCCACGCACGAAGGTCATCACGCAGGTATTCGAGCAGATGGAACGCTCACGCGTGCTCCTCGTCGCTGGGTCAGCGGGCAGCGGCAAATCAGCAATCGTGAAAGAGGCGGCGGAGCTACTCGCACAGGGTCATTTCGTGTTTGCGTTCCGTGCCGAGGAACTGGCGCAACCGCACCTCGACACCACGCTTACCACGATGGGCGTTGCGCTAAACGCCGAGGAACTCTCAGGCGTCCTCGCCGGTCAACCTCGGAAGATTCTTATCGTCGAGAGTGTCGAACGACTCCTGGAGGCGTCCTCACGCGACGCATTCACTGACCTCCTCCGGCTCGTCCAAAAGGATCCAACGTGGCGTCTGCTTCTCACCTGCCGCGACTACTCGATCCAATTGCTGCGAGCGGCGTTCCTCCATGCCGCGACGCCTCACGAGACGCTTCACGTCCCGCCGCTGGACGACGACGAAATCGCAGATGTTGGGAAACACGCGCCGATAATCCGGCGGCTGCTGGAAAACGATCGACTGCGGAGGCTACTGCGTAACCCATACATCCTGAACGTCGCTGTTCGTACGCCATGGCGTGAAGGGGACCGCTTACCCGAATCAGAGCGCGAATTCCGCGGCCACTTCTGGCGGTCATCCGTCTGTGCGGAGGAGCGACGCGAGGGCGGATTGCCGCAACGGCGCGCTGACGCCTTCATGCAGCTCTGTGCGCGTCGTGCGCAAGCGCTGAAGCTCTTTGCGCCGATTTCCGGCCTCGATGCGGAGGCAATCAATGCGCTGGAGAACGACAGCCTCGTCGTGAGGTCTCCTGAAAATCCGGCGCTCGCCGCACCCGCGCACGACGTGCTTGAAGACTGGGGCGTTCTTGAATGGATCGAGCATCTCTATCAGCAGGCAAATGAGTCCATTGAGGAGTTTGCGCGCAGCCTCGGAGAGGCTCCAGCGGTGAGACGCACGTACCGCACATGGATTAACGAACTTCTTGAGCGCGACTCTCCCGGCGGTGATGTGTTCTTCGACGCAGCGGTGAGGGACGAACGGCTTCCGCAGCACTTTCGTGATGACACGATCATTGCGTTTCTCCGCTCGACAAATGCGGCAGCGCTCCTCACACGTCACGCGTCGCGGCTGGTGGAAAACAACAAGCGGCTGCTGCGGCGGGTCGTGCATCTGTTGCGCGTCGGCTGCGTCGCGGTGCCTGCGTGGATTCCATCCCCAACGGCATCAAGCATCCTTTCGTATCCGGAAGGGGAGGCCTGGCCGACCGTGCTCTCGGTCGTCCGTGATCACCTATCGTTGTTCGATAACCGGGATCGATCACTCCTCCTCGGGCTCGTGGAGGATTGGGCGAAAGGCGTGAACTGGCAGGCGCAGTACCCGGCCGGTCACGAAGCGGCTGCTGTCATCACGCTGTGGCTCGTCGCGCGCAGCGGCGGTTATCAGTCCGAGGATCTTCTGAAGCGCGCGCTGAAGGTGCTCGTGAAGATTCCGGCATCTGACCCACCGGGGTTTGCCAGCGTCTTTCGCGGTCAGGCGGGCGATGAGCGCGACCGCACCGCGGAAGAACTTCAAGAGATCGTGTTCGATGGCGTGGAGGGGTATGCAGTCGCGCGCGATCTTCCGGATCTCCTTGCCGAAGTCGGCAAGCCATACTTTCTCGCTACCCAAGAAGACGTCGACCGCTACGGCTACTCGCCAGGCATCGAACGCTTCTTTGGGATCAATGAGTCGCACGGCCACGGACACCTGCCGCCGAGCGCAATGCGCGGCCCGTTCCGACCGCTCCTCCAGCATCACTGGAAGAAGGGGCGGAACTTCATCGTCGACCTGCTCAACTACAGCGCCGAATGGTACGGCCAGCGCCTCGGCCCGGATCGCGACATCGAGCCAGCATTCGAGATCACGCTGACGTTCGCGGACGGGACGAAGAAGGAGCAATGGGCGAATGCACGGCTTTGGCAGCTGTATCGCGGGACATCAGTCACGCCTTACCCGCTGCAATCGGCGGCGATGGCGCTTGAGGCGTTCCTCTTTGAGGTGGCAAAGCAGGATGTGAACCTCCTGGATCATGTTTTGCTCCAGTTGCTGCGCGCGAGCACATCCGTTGCCGTGACCGCCGTTGTGGCAAGCCTCGCTGTCGCCTATCCGCGAGCATGCGGTGAGACACTACTTGTACTGCTCTCCAGTCCGGCGTGCATACGGCTGGACCGCGCACGCATGGCAAGCGACCGCATGATGGGCTCCCCATATCCGCGACTCCCGCAACACGACACGTGGAACGAAATCTTCGCCAAGGAGCGCGCGGAAGCCGACGCGCAGCAGCATCGCCAGCAGGACTTGGAAACCGCAATCACGCAGTTGCAAGGCAGCTCTTACGGACCTCGGGTGTGTGAAGCGATCGACAACCACCATGCGGCGATCCCGGCCCCGGAAGAGCAGACGGAAGAGCATCGACTCTGGCGACTCGCCCTACACCGCATGGATCTGCGTAACTACGTGCTCGCCGAAGACACGGCAGCCATCAAAGACACCTTTCCCGCAAACTACATCGTCATCACCCCTGCCGCACCAGAGACGGACCTGCAGGAAATGATGGATGAGAGTTCGGCGCGGCACGCGCGTGTCAGCGAGCGCATCGGCAACCAGATGTGGGGAATCAAGGTCTTCGAGGGTGATCCCGGCAGCTACGACCCAGCCGAGTGGCGCAGCCGACTCGCCGCTATTCGAGCAGGCGAGGCGGCCCGTGACGTTCCTGCAGACGAGCTGTTCTTCGGTGACGGCGCGGGAGTCACTGCTGCCGTATGTGTGCGCGATCACTGGGGCGAGCTGACGAAGGACGAGCGCACGTGGTGCGTGCGCCGCGTCTGCGATGAAATTGCGCAGAAAGCGGATGACTGGTCTGAGACCCCGCAGATGCTTGGTCTGATGAACGGGGCGGTACCAGCGGCGAACGTCATCTCCAAAATCGTCATGCAAGCCGACGATAAGGGGCTGGCACTTGCAGCGCTCGCTGCGGCGCTGACTCATCCGAACCGTGAGGTGCGCCTGGCCGCTGCTCGTGGAAGCCGGGAGCTTTGGAGCGCGCACCGCGACCTCGCCCGACGGTGCGTCCACGGGCTACGCGTTCAAGCCATGACTTTCCAGCAGAGCTTCGATGCAGAACAGGTCAAGCCCTATCGGAAACGCACGGAAGCAGGAAAGCTTCGCAGCAAAGCCGCATTCGTGGCGCGCAAGATCATCCGCGGCAAGCGTGCCGTGACCGCAGACGACGTCTCTACGTTCACCCTTGACGGCTGGGTCACCGCCGACGCGAGCATCGCGATTCTCATCATGCTCTCAAACGCGCCGGAGGAGCAGACGACCGTCGCCTCCTTCGCACAGGTCGCAACGACGCTGGTGGCGTGGTGTGAAGCAGATCGACAGCACCGTTCACGGCGGGAGCACTCATTCGAGACCGAGTACGCGCTCAAAGAGCTGCTCGCCGAGGGACTCTTCCGCGTGGCAGAAAGCGACGCAGCGAAGATCGCGCAGCCACTCCTCGACGCCATCGACACGCACGCAGACAAGGTCGCTGATGTTCTCCATGACATCATCATTCGCGAAGACCGAAACCATGCAACGACCCGGTTCTGGTTCCTCTGGAAGTTGTTCGCTGATCGGGCGCGTACCGCGCGATGGCTCCCGAATATCGATTCGGAGTATGCGTGGGGACGGCAGCTCCTCGACTGGGTCTTCCTTGCACGCGGCTGGAAGGAGAGCACGCGCCACTGGAATAGCCTGGAGGGGCATGCACACAACGTTCACACGTTGTTCGAGCAACTCCCGCTCTCCCGCGCCGTGCTGCGCCGATACCTGGCCTTCCTGTATCACGTTGGAGAACAGTCTCTGCCCGAAGCGTTCATCCGGCTGCACGTCAGGATGCGCGATGCGAACGCGCCGGAACTTCTCGGCGAAGGTGACAGCGCGTTCGTGCTGGAGTCGCTCTTGCTGCGGTACGTGTACGCGAAGCCGTTCGAGCTCAAGCGCCGCAATGATATGCGCGCCGCAGTCCTGTTCCTCCTCGACGCGCTGGTGGAAACTGGGTCTTCGGCGGCGTTTCGCATGCGCGACGACTTCGTGACCCCACTCGCGACTGGAAGCGAGGAGAACTCGACGGCGAGGTCATAGGACGTCATGCTGCGGCGAGCACTGCTGTTCGAATAGCAGTCAACCCTCCCAGATCGGCTCGGCGCGTGGGCGTGACGGTACTGGAGGTTCCATGAAGATCTACACCTATTCGGAAGCACGTCAAAATCTCGCAACTCTTCTCGAAGAGGCCAGACGAAAAGGTGGAGTCCGTATCCGGCGGCGCGACGGAGAGAGCTTCGTTCTTCGTCCGGAACGCCCGGTGCGCTCACCATTCGACGTCGTGGGGGCGGACATCGGTCTCCGGCGTGAACAGATCATCCGCGCAATCCACGAGAGTCGAAAGAAGTGAGCTGGTCGGGACCAGTGGGCCGATTACCCGGGCACTGCCATCTGATTGGGTTCGCAAAACCCTGACGCAGGTTTCGAAGTTCACGCTGCTTCTCTACGGATCCGCATTGGTCACGCATTGGTCCATACGGTTGCCGCGCACGCTCGCTACAGCTCAGACCTTCCAGTTGCGCTGCACGTTCGGAGAGCACACCGAACAGGCGCTGTGATCGCCGCGCTCTACTCGTTCCAGCCGCCGCCGGCATCGATTCCCGTGCTGCTGTCGGTGCCGCCGGCGCCCCACGTCGTGTCCTCCTCGGAGGCAGCGCTGCGATTCGCCGTCGGGTCGTACGTGGGAACAAACGGCTTCGGCTTGCGGAACGCTTCAACGATCAATCGAATGATGATGCCGAGGATGAAGAGGATGCCGGCGCCGAAGAAGATCCAGAAAACGTAGTCGTACCAGTGGTTCACCGGTTCTTCCACTCGTCCATCATCTGCATGAAGTCCGTGAAGAGATAGAAGGAGTCGTGCGGCCCGGGCGCGGCCTCGGGGTGGTACTGCACGGCGACGACGGGCTCGCGGCGGTGGCGGAAGCCTTCGAGCGTCTGATCGTTCAGATTGAGGTGCGTGAACTCGACGTCGTTCTCGCTCAGCGAGTCGGGATCGACGGAGAAGCCGTGGTTCTGCGCGGTGATCTCGACGCGGCCGGTGCGGAGGTCCTTCACGGGATGGTTGCCGCCGCGGTGGCCGAATTTCAATTTGTAGGTTCGGCCGCCGAGGGCCAGACCGAGGAGCTGGTGACCCAGGCAAATGCCGAAGATCGGGATCTTGCCGATGAGATGGCGGATATTCTCCTGCGCATACGTCACTGGCTCGGGATCGCCGGGACCGTTGGAGAGCAGCACGCCGTCGTAGTTGCGATTCAGGATCTCGTCGGCGTGCGTCGTCGCCGGATAAACGGTGACCTCGCAACCCTGCCTCGTGAGCTGGCGGAGGATGTCGCGCTTGACGCCGAAGTCGTACACGGCGACGCGGCGGCGCTCTTCAGTTGGGTGCTCGTCGAACGGATACGGACGCAGCGCCGTCACGCGCTGCACGAGATCGAGTCCTGACATCGACGGCGCCTGGCGCAGGTCGGCAACGATCGAATCGACCGTGCGCGAGTCGCTGGTGATCATCCCGCGCATCGCGCCCTCGGTGCGGATCTTCCGCGTGAGCGCGCGCGTGTCGATACCGGAGATCCCCGAGATGCGGTTGCGCTCGAAGTACTCGCCAAGCGACATCTCGGAGTGCGCGCTCGACGGCTCAGCCACCGCGTCGCGCACCACGAAGCCCGCGACCTGCGGCTCCTCGCTCTGTCCCACCGCCGCTTCCACGCCGTAGTTCCCGATGTGGGGATACGTCATCACCACGATCTGGAAGCGATACGAGGGATCGGTGGCGATCTCCTGATATCCGGTGAGGGAGGTATTGAAGACCACTTCGCCGATCGACTCCGCGCTCGAGCCGAACGACTCCCCTTCGTACACCGTGCCGTCTTCGAGGACCAGTCTTGCCGTCATGAAACCGGGATCGATCGTACCATGAGCAAAATGCGCAAAATCGCTCTCGCTCTTTTCGTCACGGCGCTGCCCGTTTTCGCGGCGATTCCGCTGCCGACCGCGCCGGTGAAATACGTGACCGACGCCGCGGGCGTGATCGCCGATGACCGCGAGCTCGCGCTCAACGAGAAGCTCGCGCAGTTCGAGCGCGACACCACGAACCAGGTCATCGTCTACGTCGATCGCAAAGTGCCGGAGGGCACGACGCTCGAGGAGATGGGAGCGGAGGCGATCAAAACGTGGGCGATCGGGCAGGTCAGGAAAGACAACGGAGCGATTCTTTTCCTGTTCATCGACGACCGCGAGTCGCGCATCGAAGTCGGCTACGGACTCGAGGGAACGCTCACCGACGCGCGCTCCAAACGGATTCTCGTCGGCATGCGCGACGCCCTTCGCGCCGGCGATTATGCCGCCGCGGTGGAAGGCGGCGCCGGCGCGATTCTCGAGACGATCCGCAATCCCCAGGACGAACGTCCGCAACCCGTTCGGCGAACGATGTCGCAGCCCGTCGACACGACACCGGCGCCGACCTGGTGGTCATCGCTCGTGAGCATCCTGATGGGAACGATCTTCTTCGTCGCGATTGCGGCGTTCATCATCGGAATCCTGATTCTGATCGCGCGCAGCGGAGGCCTGTCCTCGTCCTCTTCGTCCGACTCCTCCAGCTGGCCGAGCTCCAGCAACTCCTCCTCGAACGACTCGTTCTCCTCGTTCACCTCATCGTCGGGCTCGTCCTCGTCCTCGTCCTCCTCCTCCTCCAGCTTCAGCGGCGGTGGCGGAAGCGGCGGCGGAGGCGGCGCGAGCGACAAGTGGTAATCACGCGATCGCGCGCTCGGCCTGCCAGAGATGGCGCCGCGCGTGCGCGGTGAGGAGCGAGTAGCCGTCGAGCAGACGCAGTTTGATGTAGCGCGAGGCCGGCGAGTTCACGAGGATCTTCGAGCGGTCGATGGCGTCGCTCTCCTCGAGCATGCGGATCAGCTCCGCGTGCAGGAAAACGTAGCGCGCCACGAGCTCTTCACGCGGCGGCGCGCTCTGCGGCGCGTATCCGCGCGGGGCGGCGAGCTTTCGGCGCGGCGGAGGCTCGGCGAGCCAGACGAAAAACCGTCCGCGCCACGTCAATTTCTCCTGCGCGCGCGGAGCGAGCTTCGGCCCTGCGTCGAGCGCGCGCCGGAAACGGCGGACGTACTTTTCGGCGCTGATGTTCAGGTGCTCGATGCACTCGGCCGCGGACCACGATCCTTCCGCGGGCCGGCGCGTGAGCACGGCGTCGTCGACGCTCGCGACCAGCTCCTTCCCCCGCCGCATGATCTCTTCGAGCTCACTCCGCAGCCGCACTGTCTGCTCGTTCATTCGTACCGCAACGCCTCCACCGGATTGAGCCGCGCCGCGCGCATGCTCGGAATGATCGTCGCGAGAAACGAGACGATGATCGAGAACGCGGCGATCGCCGCGAGCCAGAAGGGCTGAATGACGAAGGGGATCGACGACACGAAGTAGACCTCGGCGATCTCGGGCGGGAACGACAACAGCTCGTATTTCGTGACGATCCAGCAGACGATCGCGCCGAGGACCACGCCGGTCGCGGTCCCCGCGACGCCGACCATCGTGCCATACCAGATGAAGACGCGCCGCACGAGCGAGGACTCCGCGCCCATTGACGCGAGGATGCCGATCTCTCTCCTCTTCTCCTGCACGGTCATGATCAGCGTCGAGACGATGTTGAACGTCGACACGAACACGATCAGGCCGATGACGACGAAGAGCACCAGCTGCTGGATCTTGAGCATCGAGAAGAGCTGGCGGTTCATCTCGCGCCAGTCACTGACCGCGTAACGCCGGTCGGTGCGCTGCTCGATGTCATGCACGACGCGATCGATGTCCGCGCCGGGCCTCAGCTTTACTTCGACGAGGTTCGCGCCGCGCAGTCCGAGCAGTTGCTGCGCCTCGGTGAGGTCGACGAACAGCCACCGCGCGTCGAATTCGTAGAAGCCGGTGAAGAAGACGTTCGTCACGACGAAGGTCGCGCTTCGCGGCATCAGCGATTCCTGATCGACCGTGGGGACGGTGATGCTGATCGCGTCGCCGGCCTTCACGCCCAGCTTCGTCGCGAGATACTTCCCCACCGCCACGCCCTGCTCGCCCTCGGCAGTCTCGAATCGCCGCGACGGCCCGACGATCTTCGCGAGCATCGGCGACGTGCGCCAGCGCGACGGCTCGATGCCTTTCATCATGACCTCGGAGCCGGTGGTGTTCGTCTCCGTCGTCACCACGGCCTGCTGGAACAGCACCGGCGACGCCTCCTCGACGCCCGCCACTTCCTTCACGATCCTCACGATCTGCGCGGGATCGTTCATCTGCGTGCCGACGGCGTAGACGTAGATCTCGGCGTTCCCGCCGAGGAGCTTGCGCTGGAGGTCGTTGCGATAGCCGGTCATCAGCGCCATCGAGATCACCAGCGCCATCACGCCGATCACCAGGCCGAGGATCGACACGAGACCGACCGCGGACACGAGCGCGTCGGTGGGACGGCGGAGATAACGCCACGCGATGCTGCGGGCGACGTTCATGGAGCGCGCACGATCCGGCCTTCGATGTCCGTATCGACCGTCCCGACCCTGCGGATGTACTCCTCGACCTTCGTCCGGAAATCGGCGTCGCGATCGCTGTTCACTTTCGGCGGCCGGTTCGCATCGGAGAAGAGCGCGTAGCCGTCGTCAGTGCCGTGCAGGTACAAATAGTCGACCGTCGCGACGCTGTAGCGCGCGTTCACATCCAGCGCTTTCCCGCCCACCTCGACGTCCGCGGCATTCACGACGTACCCGCCATCGCCGCGATGGTACGTGAAGCGGAGCCCCGACACCTGGAGAAAGCGCCCGTCGCCGGCGTCGACGCGCGAGACCGAGTTGCGCAGCATGTCGAGGAGCTGCTGCCCGGTTGCGGTGAAGGCGACGAGATTGTTCGAGTAGTAGAAGACCCCTTCCATGTCGTACTTCGTGATCGGGCCGGGCGGGATGTTGTCGTTGATGCGGATGCCGCCGCCGTTGATGAGGCCGACGTCGGTCTGCATCTGCTCGCGCGCGACGTCGGCGAGGAGGTTGCCGAGCGCGGTCTCGCGCCCGCGCACCGCCGGCTCGACGCCCTCGAGCAGATTCTTTGTCGTGCCGAGCGGCTCGTTGCCGCCGAGCTTCTCGCCAAGGACGCTCATCCAGCGCTGCACCGCCGCGTCGACCGCCGGATCCTTCGCGATCGTGGAGTCGAGCACCACCCGTACCGGCGTCGTCTTCACCGGTCCCGTGGGCGGCACGGTCACGTCCCAGACGATCACGCTCTTCGCGTCGGCGTCGGCTTTGGCGATCCACGTCGAGCCGACCTGCTGCTGCGTAAACAGGTGATCGTGCCCGCCGATGACGATGTCGATCCCCGGCACCGCCTGCACGAGCTTCACGTCATCGGGCATGTCCTCATGCGTCACGGCGACGACGACCCGCGCGTGCTTCCGCAGCATCGGGACGAAGTCGCGCGCGGCGGCGATGACGTCGGTCGACTTCGCGTACGACTTTTCGAGCGGATAGAGCAGGCCGATGAGGCCGACCTTCATGTCGCCGGTGTCGTAGACGTGCAGCTCCGTGACCGCATTCGAGTCGTCGCGGAACGGCACGCAGGTCTCGTAGTGGCAGTGCTTCGTGTTGCTGACGATCCACTTGAACTGCGACTCCGCGAGCCGCGCCATCAGTACCGTGTCATCGCTCTTGTCCAGCTCATGGTTCCCGAACGTGATCACCAGCCGCGGATCGAACGCCGTCGCGTCGCCGTCGAGCAGATTCAGGATCTCCAGCATCGGCTTCGCCTCGAGATACTTGCTCATCACCGACGGATACAACGCATCCCCCGCATGCAGCACCAGCACCGGCGTGCCGTCCGACTCGAGGTGCCTGCGCAGCGTCCGCACCCGCGCGAGGCCGCCGCTTTGCCCGCCCTCCAGGCCCTCGATTTTGTAGACGTCGTTGATCTGGAGGATCTTGAACCTGGTGGGCGCGGGCGCGGTCGTGGCGCAGGCCGCAAGAAGCAGGATGAATGCAGAATGCAGAATGCAGAATAGAGAATTGAGAACTGCTCGTCGCGACGTCATCTTCTCAATTCTAAATTCTGCATTCTGCATTCTGCATTCATAATTCGCGCGCCATGAAACGCCTCGCACTCCTCCTGATACTCGCCGTCCCTCTCACCGCCCAGCTCCCCACCCCCAGCCAGCACCTCAAGCTCGCCATCGGCGCCGACAAAGTGCTCGCCGACTACAAGCAGATCCGCGACTACTTCAACGCGCTCGACAAGGCCTCGCCGCGTGTTGAGGTGGAGGTGCTGGGGAAGACGACGCTGGGCGAGGAGATGTTCATGGCGGTCATCTCCTCGGAGGAGAACCTGCAGAACAAGACGCGCATCCGGGAGATCGCGAAGCGGCTCGCGGATCCGCGCGGATTGTCGGATGCCGAGGCGGACAAGCTCGTCGCCGAGGGGAAGACGATTGTGCTCGTCACGTGCAACATCCACGCGACCGAGATCGCGTCGAGCCAGATGGCGATGGAGTGGGCGCACGCGCTCGCGACCGCGAACGACGCCGCGACGAAGCAGCGCCTGCAGAACGTCGTCCTGCTGCTCGTTCCGTCGCTCAACCCCGACGGACAGACGATGATCACCGACTACTACCGCAAGTACGTCGGCACGAAGTACGAGGGCGGGCGGCTGCCGTGGCTCTATCACCACTACGTCGGCCACGACAACAACCGCGACTGGTACATGCTCACGCAGTCCGAGACGCGCGCGATGAGCCGCGCTGTGTACCACGAGTGGAACCCGCAGCTGTTCGTCGACGAGCACCAGATGGGCAGCGAGGGTCCGCGGATGTTCATCCCGCCGTTCGCCGATCCCGTCGATCCCGATGTCCATCCGCTGATCTGGCGCGAGGCGAATCTCATCGGCTCGAACATGGCCTTCCGCCTCGAGCAGGCGAACAAGAGCGGACTGATTTACGGCTATTCGTTCGATGCGTACTGGATCGGCGGCACGCGCAACACCGGCTGGTGGAAGAACATCACCGGCCTGCTGCTCGAGACCGCGTCGCCGCGCATCGCGACGCCGATTTATGTCGAGCCGAACGAGTTGCGCGGCGGGACGAAGGGGCTCATCGAGTACAAGCCGACCATCAATCATCCGAATCCCTGGAAGGGCGGCTGGTGGCGTCTCCGCGATGTCATGGACTACGAGCGCATCGCCTCGGATGCCCTGCTCGAGGTCGCATCCGATCGCCGCGAGGATCTGCTGCGCAATCTGCTGACGCGCGCGCGAGCCGCGATCGCGCATGCGAAACCGGGTGAGGCGTATCGCATCCCGCGCCAGCAGCACGACTGGCCGACCGCGCAGCACCTTGCGTGGCTCATGGCCGAGCACAACGTCGAAGTGCGGCAGGCCGCGGACGGCGATTACTGGATCCCGCTCGCGCAGCCGTACTCGCGCTTCGTCGAGGAGATGATGCAGCCGCAGCGCTATCCCGAGATCCGCCTGCAGGCCGGGAAGGAGATCCTGCGCCCGTACGACGTCGCGACGTGGACGCTGCCGCTGCAGATGGGCGTGCGCGTCGAGCGCGGCACGATGCCCGACGGAACGACGCGCGTCACCGGGATCACGCCCGCGAAGAAGGAAGTGATCGCGCGCGGCGAGAAGCTCGCGCGCAAGCCCCGCGTTGCGACGTACAAGTCGTGGCAGGGGCTGATGGATGAGGGGTGGACGCGCTGGCTGCTCGAGACGTACGGCGTCGCGGTGAAAGGCCTCTCGCCGCAGGAAATCCAGAAAGGACTCGCCGGCTACGACGCGCTAATCCTCGCCGATCAGCCGAAGGACGTCATCGCCACCGGCCGCCGCCGCGCCGGCGACGCCGCGATGCGCTACGAGGAAGAGATGCCGCCCGAGTATCGCGGCGGCCTCGAAAAGAGCGGCGCCGACGCGCTGCGCAAGTTCGTCGACGAGGGCGGAACGCTGATCGCGTTCGGCTCCGCGTGCGAGTACGTGATGGACGAGTTCAACGTGCCCGTCCGCAACGCGCTCGCCGGCGTGCGCGCCGACGATTACTCGAATCCTGGCTCGCTCGTCCGCCTGCGCCTCCGCCGCGACCACCCCGTGACCGCCGGCATGCCCGACGAAGTCGCCGCGTTCCTCGACGAGCCGATCGCGTTCGATACCACCGCCCCCGCCACCGACATGCAACGCTGGGTCCTCGCGACGTATCCCGATGAAGAGCAGGACGTGCTTCTCTCCGGCTGGATGGAAGGCGCCTCCCGCCTCACCCGCAAAGCCGCCGCCGTGGCGATGACGTACGGCAAAGGCAAGATCGTTCTCTTCGGCTTCCGCCCCCAGCACCGCGGCCAGACCCACGCGACGTTCCCACTCGTCTTCAACGCGCTGTGGTGGAGCGTATCGGGTCCTTGACGTTGGTGCCAAATGGCATTACATTGAATGCCAGATGGAAGCGATCGAAAATGCCGTCCCGCGCGACGTGGAGAGATACCGCGAATTCCTCACGAAGGGATCACCGGGGCCTCACGCATACACGGTGTTGCTGGGTCTCAGATATTTCGACATGCCGAGCGTCCTGAAAGCGGTCGATCAGGGCTTTCCCTGGAAAGCGTTCGAACGGTTCGTGGAAAACATCGGCCTCCCGGCGGAACAGGTTGGCGCGATGCTCGGCATTCCGAAGCGAACGCTCGCGCGACGAAAAGTCGAGAGGCGTTTCCAGCCCGACGAGTCGGACCGCCTCCTTCGCGCTGCGCGCGTCTTCGCAAGAACGCTGAGGCTGTTCGACGGCGACCGCGAGGCAGCGACCGAGTGGCTGACCACGCTGGAGATCGCGCTGAATACAGCTCCGGTGGAGCTCGTTCAAACCGACGTGGGAGCGCGCGAGGTCGAGAGAGTCATCGGCGCGCTCGAGCATGGCGTTTTCCTGTAGTGGTCACCGCGTGGCGTATCGTGAGGCCGGAGTTCGCGGCTGACGCATTCAGCGGCGACGGTGCGGTGGAGAACGCCGGACGGTGGCATTCCGCAGGGACGCGCGTCGTGTACGTCTCCGAGTCCGTCTCGCTGGCAACGCTGGAAGTGTTCGTTCATATGCGGAAGCGCCGGATCCTGCCTACGTACGCCATCATTCGATGTTCGATTCCTGAGACTCTCATCGAGACCGTCGACCGCTCGAACCTGCCCGGGAACTGGTACGAGAGCCCGGCGCCGATCGAATTGCAGAAAATCGGCGATCTGTGGGCTCAAAACCGGAGATCAGGAGCGCTCAGGGTTCCGGCGGCAGTCACGCAAATCGAGTGGAACTATCTGCTCAACCCCGCGCATGAGGACTTTCATCTGATCGAGATCGGTGAGCCGCGAACCTACAGATTCGATTTGCGGCTCACCTGACCCTCGAATAGCGCGACATCTGCTACTGTTCGTCGCAGCAATGAAAGTCGCGTTCATCAAGCCGCCGGTGGGCGGAATCCTCGGGCTGGAGATGCTCACGTTCGTCGAGCCGCTCGGGCCGATCTGCGTCGCGGCGTGTCTCGAACAGGACGGGCATGTGTGCAAGGTCCTCGACCTGCGCATCGACGGCGAGGAAAAAGGGCTCGCGGACTGCGCCGCCTTCGACCCCGACGTCGTGGGCCTGCAGTGCAACTTCACCACCGAGCGCAACCGCACCATCCGGCTCGCGCAGCGCATCAAGCGCGAGATGCCGCGGGCCATCGTCGTCATCGGCGGGCACGACTCCTCGCGCGATCCCGACTGGTTCCGCCACGACGCCATCGACTACATCGCCATCGGCGACGGCGAGGAAGTCATGCCGCCGATGGTCAACGCTCTCGCCGACGGCGGCGACATCCGCAAAATCCCCGGCATCGCCATGCGCGACGGCAGCGGATGGTTCTTCACCGGCCACGCCCCCGCGCGCCCGCACCTCGACATGTATCCGAAGCCGGCGCGGCACCTCATCGCCCACTACGCCGACCATTACTACATCAACTTCCGCAAGCCGCTCGCGCTCATGGAGACCGCGCGCGGCTGTCCGTTCAAATGCAACTTCTGCTCGGTCTGGAAGTTTCACGAGTCGACGTTCCGCGAGAAATCGCCGGCGCGCGTCGTCGAGGAGCTGCAGGACATCACTGCGCCGAACATCTTCATCACCGACGACATCTTCTGGATGAACGTCAAGCGCGGCGAGGAGATGGCGAGGCAGATCAAGGCGGCGGGGATCAAGAAGTACTTCACCGTCCAGACGCGCACCGACATCATCTGCAAGTTCCCGCATCTGATCGAGATGTGGAAGGACTGCGGCAACCTCGCCATCTTCCTCGGCCTGGAGTCGGTCACCGACGAGGGGCTGAAGGCGGTCAACAAGAAAAACACCGCCGACAACAACGTCCGCGCGATCGAGATCCTGAAGGACCTCGGCGTCGGCTTCACGCCGAACTTCATCGTCGATCCCGCCTGGGACCGCGATGACTTCACGCGCCTCCGCGACTGGATCGAAAAGACCGGCGCGTACAACAGCGGCTTCTCGATCCTCACGCCGCTCCCCGGCACCGACCTCTGGGACCACGACAAAAAGCGCGTCACCACGCATGCGTGGGAGATGTACGACATCGTGCACGCCGTGCTGCCGACGAAGCTGCCGCTCGACGAGTTCTACGCCGAGTACTCGCGCCTCTGGCAGCACTCGCTCGACGTGCGCTACCGCTACCGCGGCAAGCTGCGGACCTACGTGCAGCTCGGCGCCGCCGTGCTCACCGGCAAGATCTCGTTGAAGGAAGTCAGCCACGGCCTCGGCATGGCGCGCACGTTCACCAGGCCGCAGACCTTCCTCGCCGCGCACGACGACCTCGTGCAATGATTCTCGATCATTGGCTGCCCCACTGCGATTTCGTGGAGCGGCATTCGACGATCGTGCGCGCGACGCCGGAGCGCATCTACGCGGCGATCCGGCGCGCGGATCTCGCGCGGCATCCGATCACGCGCGCGTTGCTGGCGATCCGCGGCCTCGGGCGCACCGCCAAAACGTTCAACCTCGACTCATTCATCGGCGACGGCTTCGGCATCCTCGCCGAGGACCCGCCGCGCGAGATCGTCCTCGGCGTGCAGGGACCCTTCTGGAAGCCGGGATGCAGACTCCACGCGGTGACCGCGGAGTCCTTTCGCGCGCCGGTGCCGGCCGGCGCCGCACGCGGCGTGTGGAACTTCCTCATCGAATCGGACGGACGCGTGAGCACCGAAACGCGCGTCCTGTGCGCCGATGACGCGCGGTGGAAGTTCCGGCTGTACTGGCTGATCGTCCGGCCATTCAGCGGTTTGATCCGGCGCATGATGCTGCGCGCCATTCGTCAGGAGGCCGAACGCTGACCGGCAGCGACTATCGCGAAGATCTCGCGTGGATTCATCACGCAGGATTCAGCGGCTTCGCCGAGTCCGCGGCGTCCTGGCTGCACACGATCCTCCCGCGCGGCCTCATCGTCGACGTCGGCTGCGGAAGCGGCGTGCTGGCGCGCGAGCTCACGCGCGAAGGCTTCGACGTCCTCGGCATCGACCCCTCGCCGGCGATGATCGACATTGCGCGGCGCACCGCGGCTGGCGCGCGCTTCGAGCTCGGCTCGTTCGCGTCCTGCGCGACGCCGCCGTGCGCCGCCGTCACCGCGATCGGCGAAGTCCTCAACTACGGACGCCGCAAGGACTTGCCGTCGTTCTTTCAGCGCGCGGCGCACGCGCGGATGCTCGTCTTCGACATCGCCGAGCGCGGCTCGTATCCGCCGCACGACGAGCGGCGCATCGGCGGCGACGACTGGTCGGTCATCGCCATCAAAGACAGCGACGGCGCGCGCGTCACGCGGCGAATCCTCACCTTCCGCGAAATCGCGGGCGAGACGCGCCGCTCCGAAGAAGTGCACACGCTCGAGCTCTACGACCGCGATGAAGTCCTGCAGATGCTGCGCGACGCGGGATTTTCGGCGCGGGTGAGGCGCTCGTACGGCGCGCACCGCCTGCCACAGGGACATTCCGTCTACATCGCCACACGAAAAGAGAGGTAGACTTCCACTTGGGAGGTCCCCTCATGCCGTATCGCAGTGCGGTTCTGAGTGTAGTTCTGTCCTTCGCCGCCACCGCAGCATTCGCGGCGATCACGCTGCCCGGAGACATCACCGCCGAGGCGCAGCGGGCGGATGGTGCGAACGTCCAGTGGAACGCCGGCGCCGACGGCCCCGACGACTTCAACGGACGGCCGCAGTCGAGCGCAACATGCTCTCCCGCGTCGAATTCGCTCTTCCCTCTCGGCACGACGACGGTCTCGTGCAGCGGCTCCGACGGATCGACGGGAACGTTCAACGTCACGGTCGTCGATACGACGGCTCCGGCGCTGCAGCTCCCTGACGAAGTCCGCACCTCCACCGACAACTCCGGCGCGGTCGTCACGTTTGCCGCGGTGGCGAACGACATCGTCGACGGCAGCGTCGCCGTCAGTTGCTCGCCCGCTTCCGGATCGTTCTTCGCCGTCGGCACCACAAAGGTCCACTGCACCGCGTCCGACTCGCGCTCGAACAACGCGAACGGAAACTTCGAAGTCGTGGTCACGCAGAACCAGCCGCCGCCACCTCCCCCGCCGCCGTCCGAACAGACGATCACCGTCGAAGCCACGGGGCCGAACGGTGCGGTCGTCACGTACGCGGACAGCACCGGCGCAGGCGACGATGAGAACGGCCGCCCGCGCGGAACCTGCTCGACTCAATCGGGCTCGCTGTTCCCGCTCGGAACCACGGTCGTCACCTGCACGAACGTCACGCTGAAGATCGTCGTCGTCGACACGACGGCTCCCGAGCTCACACTCCCCGGCAGCATCACGCGAGCCGCGACGAGCCCCGACGGCGCGGTCGTCACGTTCAACGCGTTCGCCGGCGATCTCGTCGACGGCAGCGTCGCCGTCACCTGCGCGCCGGCATCGGGCACCATCTTCCCGATCGGCGCGACCGCGGTCGCCTGTTCCGCGTCCGACTCGCGCTCCAACGCGGCGTCGGGCAGCTTCGTCGTCGAAGTCACGAACGACGGCCCGGCTGATACCGAGGCGCCGGACATTCTGTCCATCAGCGCATCGCCGAACGTTCTGAGCCCGCCCAACAACTCGCTGCGCGAAGTCACGCTGACCGTCGACGTGCAGGATGCGATCGATCCTCATCCGACGGTGACGATCTTCGACGTCAAATCGGACGAGAGCATCACCGGCGCCGACTGGTCGGTCACCGGACCGCTGACCGTGAAGCTGCGCGCAACGCGCGACGGAAACGGCGACGGCCGCGTCTACACGATCTACGTCGAAGCGATCGACGCTGCCGGCAACCGCAGCGTCGCGACGGTCACCGTCACGGTGCCGCACGACCAGGGCAACGCCTCGCCGGTGACCTCGCAGCCGCCGCCGTCGAAAAAACGCTCCGTCCGCGGATAGCCCGCTTCTTGCTACATGGCCTGCGTGCTCACGCAGGCCATGCTTCTCGACATCGACGGCACGCTCGTCGACTCCAACGACAAACACACCGACTGCTGGGTCGAGGCGTTCGCGCACTTCGGCAGGAAGGTCGAGTGGGACGAGATCCGCGGACAGATCGGCAAGGGCGGCGATCTGCTCGTGCCCGACACGCTCAACGCGCGCGAGATGCGCGCGTTCGGCGAGCAGCTGAAGAAGTACCGCGGCGAGCTATGGAAACGGCGCTACATGGAGAACGTGCAGCCTTTCCCGCACGCCTGCGAAACGATTCGCGAGCTGCACGAGCTCGGGATCCGACTCGCCTTCGCCTCATCCTCGAATCCCGACGAGGTCGAGTACTATGTCGAGCTTCTCGGCGCCCGCGAATTCATCGCCGGATCCACATCGAAGGAGGATGCGCAGTTCTCGAAGCCTTCGCCGGAAATCTTTCAGGCCGCGCTCGAACAGACGGGAAGCGACGAAGCATTCACGTTCGCCGTCGGCGACACGCCGTACGACATCCTCGCGGCACACCGCATCCCGCTTCCGGTCATCGCCGTGCGTTGCGGCGGCTTCCCGGCCGAGTCGCTGAAGAAGGCCGAGTTTCTCTTCGACGATGTAACTGCGCTGACGAGGGAGATCGATCGAATCGATGAGTACTTCCGCACCTGACGTTCACCGCCGCGCGATCATCGTCGACGGCCACTGCGACACTCCCTACCGCCTCTTCCGCCACAACGTGCACCTCGACGAGCACGACACGGAAGCGCAGGCGGATCTGCGGATGCTGCAGGAGAGCGGCATCACCGCGTCGTTCTTCGCCGCGTACGTTCCGCCGTCGTACGCCGATCGCGGCGCGGCGCGGTTCGCGCGAACGCTCATCCATCTCATCCAGCACGAGGCCGAACGGCGCGCCGACGCGATCACGCTCACCACGGACAGCGCCGGAATCCGCGCGGCGAAACGCGACGGAAAGATCGCGCTCATGATCGGCGTGGAGGGCGGGCACGCGATCGAGGACTCCCTCGACATCCTGCGCGAGCTCTACGACCGCGGCGCGCGTTACATGACGCTCACGCACGTGAACACGAACAACTGGTGCGACTCGTCGGGCGATGCCGAGCGCCACGGCGGCCTGACCGACTTCGGCCGGACCGTCGTCCGCACGATGAACGACCTCGGCATGCTCGTCGATGTCTCGCACATCTCCGATAAGGCGTTCGCGCACGTCATCGAGACTTCGCGCGTGCCCGTCATCGCGTCGCACTCCTCCTGCCGCGCGCTCTGCCGCCATCCGCGCAACATGACCGACGACATGCTGCGCTCTCTCGCGCAGAACGGCGGCGTCTGCATGATCAACTTCTTCTCCGCGTTCATCAGCGACGCCGTCGCCGAGGTGATCATGCACTCCGCAAAGCGCGACAGGATGGAACGGCCGCCGACCACCGGCGGCACCGAGGAAATGCCCGACGACCGCACCGACTGGGATTCATTTCTCCACTGGTTCCAGAGCCTCGGATGCCCCGCCGCGACGCTCGAGCAGGTCGCCGATCACGTCTTCCACGCCGCGAACGTCGCCGGCATCGACCACGTCGGCATCGGCAGCGACTACGACGGCGTTCCCGCGCTGCCGAACGGGCTCACCGACGCGTCGATGCTGCCGAGCCTCACCGCGCGCCTCCTCGAGCGCGGCATGAGCGAGAGCGACGTCGAGAAAGTCCTCGGCGGCAACTTCATGCGCGTCTTCGAGCAGGTGGAGGGCGGGCGTCTCGCCCGCCCCTAACGCTCCGAAGTGAGCGCGAGCCCCGCGCCACACGCGACGAGCATCGCGCCCGCGGCGCGATTGATGTACCGCGCGAAGCGGCCGGAGAGGCGCGAGGCGAACCAGCCGTAGCCGGCGAGGATGAAGAACTCGAGCACCGTCGACGTCACGCCGAGGATCAGCATCTGCCGCGCGATCGGCGCGCCGGGCGTGACGAACTGCGGAAGGAACGCGGTGAAGAAAATCAGCGCCTTCGGATTCGCGAGCTGCAGCAGAATCCCGCGTCCGAAGATGTGCGCGCCGCCCGGAGTGGTGCGCGCCTCCGGCGCGCCCTCCAGGGCGTGCGGAACTCCCGCACCACTCCACATCATCCGCACGCCGAGAAAAATCAGGTACGCAGCCCCCGCCCACTTCACGAACAGAAACGCCTCATGCGACGCCTTCACCAGCATCCCCAGCCCGGTCGCCGAGAGGACGAAGTAAAACGCGTTCCCCGCGAGGATCCCGAGGTTCGCCCAGATCGCCTTCGCGCGCCCGTAGCGCAGCCCGTGCGCAAACACGAACAACACCGCCGGACCGGGCGTCAGGCAGAGCGGCGTTTCCATCAGGACGAAGAGCAGCCAGGTGGTGAGGGTCATGCGTACAATATCCCCCGCATGCCGACCGAAGTCGAACAGCTCCGCGATCTCGCAAACTTGTTCTGGGCCGGGAAACCGGTCCTCTGTCCGAAGCATCCCGGCGTCACGATGACGGGGAGCTTCGTGAAGACGACGTTCGCCGATCACATCTTCCTCACCTGCGCGCGCGGGAAGGAAACGATCCAGATTCCGCAGCGGCCGACGCAGATGGAGTTCTACGACCAGCAGGTCGAGGGCTTCGTCGAGAACCTGCAGCGCGGCGACGCGATCCTCTGCTACCGCTGCCAGTCGAAGATCGAAGTCGCGGCGAAGGAGAACCGCGAGACCGGCATCACCGACTACACCTTCACCTGCATCCGCTGCTTCTCGTGGGGACGCTGGGTCGGCAAACCGGAGCTCGCGAAGATCGGGAAGGACTAACGACCCATCGCCGATTCGGGGTGATGGATCTTCCCGCCGAGGTTCGCCGTGCGGAACACCGCCAGCGTCGCGAAGACGCTCACGACCAGGACCAGCACCAGCATCCAGCGCGGCAGATCGCGCGCGCGGAAGAACAGCAGCGCCGCAAGCGCGATCACGCCCTGCGCGATGAGCAGCCCGAACGCCCACTCCGCCGCTTCCTCGTGCGGATGGATCGCCGTCGCGTTCACCCCTTCGAGGTTCGCGACCACGTCCTCGGCCCGTTCGCCGGTGAGGTACACCGGGACGGCGATGAGCCCCGCGAGAGCGAGCAGCGCGATCGCGGCGCGGATCACCGCCTGGTTCCGCCGGAAGAGCCCGATCGCCAGCACGATCAGCGCGGCGAAGTCGATGATGGGCGGGAAGTTATTCAGGGCCAGATGGATCGCGGCCGGGTTCATGGACGCCGATTCTAAGGCGGTTCAGATACTCTCAGGGTAGGGAATTACCTCTCTCCGTCACTCCTTTAGCGAGTGTCGTAGCGAAGGAGTGAAGTGTGGCATTCGTCGCCCCCGCCGTGGAAGCAACGGTCGAAGTCCTTGATTGGACCCCTCGCTGGGGGTTCTCGGGCGCCAGCGCGAACTTCGCGCGGCTGCAGATTCTGCTGACCGTGTTCGACGGCGATCCCGACAAGTGGCTCGACGCGATCGTGCGCTGGGGCAACAAGGGGGATGACCACGACGTGCCGTTCCTCGTGGCGATGAAGCAGCGCATCGCCGACGATCCCCGCTTCCTCGACGACATGCGCCGGATCATGCGCGACTTCAGCGATCGCTTCGGCAGCATGCGCGACGCGTAATACACTGCGCGTCGAGTGCCTCACATCGTCATCATCGGCGGCGGCTTCGGCGGTCTCTATACCGCGCGCGGTCTGAAGCATGCCGACGCCGACATCACCGTCGTCGATCAGCACAACTATCACCTCTTCCAGCCGCTGCTCTATCAGGTCGCGACGGCCGCGCTGAATCCGAGCGACATCGCCGCGCCGATCCGCGGGATCCTGCGGCATCAGAAGAACGTCTCGGTGATCCTCGGCAAGGCCGAGTCGATCGACGTCGACCGGAAGCGCGTGCTCCTCGCCGACGGCGAGCTCTCGTACGACTTCCTCGTCGTCGCCACCGGCGCCACGCATTCGTACTTTGCGCACCCGGAGTGGGAGCGCTGCGCGCCGGGCCTGAAGACGATCGAGGACGCGCTGGAGATCCGACGCCGCGTGCTGCTCGCGTTCGAAGCGGCGGAGCGCGAGGAAGATCCGGCGAAACAGCAGGCGTGGCTGACGTTCGTGATCATCGGCGCCGGCCCCACCGGCGTGGAGCTCGCGGGCGCGCTGTCGGAGATCGCGCGCAAGACGATGGTGCGCGATTTCCGCCGCATCCGTCCGGAAAGCGCGCGCGTGATTCTGCTCGAGGGTCGCGAGCGCGTGCTGCCGCCGTATCCGCCCGATCTGTCGGAGAAGGCGCGCAGGCAACTCGTCGACCTCGGCGTCGAGGTGATCACCGGCGCGATCGCGTCCGACGTCACCGATCACGAGGTGCGCATCGGCGATCGCGTGATCCCGACGCGCACGGTGCTCTGGGGCGCCGGCGTGCAGGCCTCTCCCCTCGCCCGCTCCCTCGGCGCGCCGCTCGACAAAGCCGGCCGCGTGCTCGTCGAGCCCGATCTCACGATTCCGGGACATAAAGACGTGTTCGTGATCGGCGATCTCGCCGCGTTCCGGCAGTACGACGGCTCGTTCGTGCCTGGAGTCGCGCCCGCCGCAATTCAGGAGGGACAGCACACCGCGTACAACCTCGACCGCGCGCTCGAGGGTCAGCCGCTGCGCGCGTTTCACTACAACGACAAGGGCTCGCTGGCGACGATCGGCCGCGCCGCCGCGGTCGGCGACTTCGGCCGCCTGAAGCTGAGCGGCTTCCTCGCGTGGTTCGCCTGGCTGGCAATCCACATCTTCTTCCTCATCGGCTTCCGCAACCGCTTCCTCGTCATCACGCAGTGGGCATGGGCGTACGTGACCTATCAGCGCAGCGCGCGGCTGATCACGGGGAAGATCGACAAGGTCGTTTAGCGCAACGTGCGGACTTCGCCGGCGATGACTCCGTCGAGGCGGCGGCGGGTCGCGGGGACTTTGCGCATGTACTTCTCGGTCTCGGGGAGCGTGCGAATGAGGCCGGCGAGCATGCGCTTCACGTTGTGCGAGCCGCCGTTGTAGAGCGCGGCGGTGAAGCGCTCGACGTCCTTCTCCCTCGGCGCGAGCTTGCGCGCTTCGACGGACTTGCGGTCGAGATGGCGGACGAGAAACTTCGCCATGCTCTTCGCGGAGAAGCGGTCATCGAGATGCTCGCCGAGGTACTCGCTCGCCTCGTAAGCCATCGTCCGCTTCACCGTCTTCGCGTCCATATGGAAGTGCTTCACCAGCATCCGGTCGCGCTTCGCGATCAGATCCTTCTGATAGCGCGCCCACGACACGACCTGCGTTTCCTTCAGCGCGCGATACTCCGTGCGCACGCCGTTGCGGAACGTGCGCAGCTCGGCGCGCGAGCCGGTGGCAAGCAGTTTCTCGAGCTTCTTCAGCACCGCGCGGTTGTGCGCGTCGGCGCTCCTGATGCCGTCGAAGTATTTCTTCGACGCGTACGGCTCGAGCAGTTCCAGCTCGTCGATGCCTTCGCGGCGCAGCTCCTTCGCCGAGCGCAAAAGTCGCTGCGCTTTCTTGCGCGTGACGGAATTGTCCTTGTCGACGACCAGGGTGGCGATCGTGTCGGCATCGCCGAGGGGCTTCTTCATGATGTAGGCGCGCGAGCCGATCAGATAGTCGCGCGTGATGAAGAGCTTCCCGTCGAAGCCTTCCTGGTGATACGCGACCGGAGTCGCCTGCGCGAGCCCCACCGCGCCCGCCTCGGAGACGTCGAGGATCATGCCGTTCGTTTCCGCGTGCGCGATCGCCAGGAGCAGCGTGACCGAGGGAGCGCTCGGCATCGAGCGCGCCGCGTCGTCGATCACAACGACGAGCTCCTCGGGATTGCGCGTCCACATCTCCGCCATCTCGCGCGCCAGCGCCTTCACGCGGACCTGGATCTTCTCTTCGCTCGCCTTGATCAGCGTCGGCGTCTCACTCGACGGCTCCGCCGGCTCGGGCGGCGGCTCGGGCACGAACACCGGCAGCTTCGCGGGACGGTACGGCGGCTTGAGCAGACCGGCGCGTGCGACTTCGACATCTGCCGAAGGAACGCGATAGAAACCATAGCCGACGCAACCCAGCGCGCCGCCGAGCACCACCCACATCCACCACCGATTTTTGTGCATGACCGATCTCTCGAGCTGAGGGTAGCATTCCGACTTCCACGGGTCGTCAACATTTTTGCAAATGGCCGTCAAATCCCCGCCGCCCGGCAACCGTCCGCTGAAGACGCTCGAGCGCGTGCTGTCGAAGGCGGGACTCGGCTCGCGGACGGAGGCGCGGCGCTGGGTCGGCGAAGGACGCGTGAAAGTGAACGGCCGCGTCGCCGGCGATCCTGATCGCTGGGTCGACCTCGAGCGCGATCGCATCACCGTCGACGATCGCCCGCTCGAGCAGGCGGCGCTCACCTATCTCCTGCTCTACAAACCGGCCGGATATTTGACGACCTACCGCGATCCGGAGGGGCGGAAGACGATCTACGACCTCCTTCCCGATCGCGACCGCTACCTCTTTCCGGTGGGACGGCTCGACCTCGAAACGAGCGGCCTCCTGATCCTGACGAACGACACGGCGTTTGCCGAACGCCTCACGAATCCCGACTACAAGGTGCCGAAGACTTATCTCGTGAAAGCGTCGCGGCTTCTGCCCGATGAGGATCTCGAGCGCCTGCGCGAAGGCATCGAGCTGCGCGATGGGCCGACGCGGCCGGCGATCGTGAACCGCATCAGCGGAAACAAATTCGAGATCACCATCACCGAAGGACGCAACCGGCAGGTGCGGCGGATGGTGGAAGCGCTCGACGCGAAAGTGCTGAAGCTCGTGCGGACCGCAATCGGAGCGCTGACCATCGGCGACCTCCCGATCGGGACCGCTCGCGCGCTGACGGAGGACGAGGTGCGGAAGTTGCGAGGAGGTGTGTCATGAAACGGCTGATTGCGATCGCGTTGCTCATCGCTGCCTGCTCACGCGAAGAAACGGTGACGACGGCCACCGTCGAGGCGAAACCGGCGGCGCCGCTGCCTCCGACCGCCGACGACGCGCGGAAGGTCATTCAATCGTCGGCGGAGCTCGGCGAGTACGAGTTCACCGACGCCGCCTGGTCGCTGCCGGTCGCCGGCTCGATGATGAACGAGCCGCAGCGCGCGGCGGCGCGCGATCTCGCGCGCGCGGGCTGGCTCACGATCGAACGCTCCGGCGACGCGACGCTGACGGAGAAGGCGCGGAACGACAAGCGCTTCCTCCTCCGCCCGAACGGCCTTCTCGACATCGTGCCGCTGGCTAAGAAGGAGATGGGCAACGTCGTCGCCGTGCGCGCGAATCCCGACGGCAGCGTCGCAGCCGACTTCACGTGGCGCTGGATCCCGAACGAAGTTGCGGCCGCGTTCCTCCGAGACAAGTTCGAAGGAACGCGGGAGTCGACGGCGACGCTGATGCACAACGGCACGGAGTGGATCGTGCTGAAGATCGCGCCGCGGTAATCACCGCACCGAGCGCCGCCTCGGCGCCGGCACGCCGGCGTCGGTCCACCCGAGGAACACGCGCGGGATGGTGCCGAGAGCGGCCTCGCTGAAACGCGAATACGCGAAGATCACCTGCTCGCCGCGCGCGGCGAGTCCGATCCGCTCGGTCCATTGGTAATCGATCGGCGCCGGCGCGGCGATGAAGTGGGACTTCGCGCCGTCGAGCGTCACGAGACGCACCGACTGGTTGACGGCGTCGTTCTTCCACGCCAGCCAGACCTGCGCCGGGGTCACGACCAGCTCCGGCGAGAAGCCGGTTCCCATCACCGTTCCGGAGAGCGGTCCGTCGCCGACGCGCACCACTCGTACCTCGGGATGCAGCACCTCGCCCCATGGCTGACTCGTGAACGCGACCAGCCAGTGGCTGCCGTCCCACGCCAGCGCGGGATCGTCGTGCTGGATCACGCGGTCGGTGCCGTCGGTCACCTGGCCGAGCACGCGCGCCTGCGTGTCGATCAGCGTCAGGTTCGCGTTCAGCCGCACCCCGACGATCGCGCGGTAGTAGAAATAGTCGAAATCCAATTGCACCGTGCGCCATGCGACGAGATACTCGGTTCCGTTCCACGCCGCCACCGGCGACTCTCCACCGTCCGGAAGTTGGATCGGAGTCCCGATCAACTGCATCGAGCGGCTGATGCGGACCGCACGATCCTTCCACACCAGCAGCACCGCGTCGGTGCCGTTCGCCAGCGCGACGTCGCCCGGATTCTCGGCCGGGATGTGGATGGCGTTGGACAGGAGCCCGTCGCGCGACGAGACGAAGCGCACGACCACCTCGTCGTCGTTCGCGAACGCGACGACGTACCGCTCGCCGTCGAACACGACGCCCGGCGCTCCGTCATCGAAGCCGGAGCTGAGCACGAGTCCCGTGCCGTCGAGGCGCGTGCCGTCCGGCAGCATGCGCGAGGCGCGGATACCGCCGTCTTCCTGCCACGCCGTGAGCGTGTCGCGGCTCGTTGCCGCGATCGCGGGGCCCGCCTGACGCGTCGCGCTGTGCGCGAGCGGGACGGCCTCGGTGACGCGCTGCAGCGTCGACGCGTCGACCATCGCGGAAAGAACGACATGATCATCGAGCCAGAGAACGGCAATCCGGTCGCCGGCGGTGGCCGCGGCCATCGCGCCATTCGAAGGAACGGCGAGCGAGCGGTGGCCGGTGACGTGGCCTTCCTCGTCGAACTCCGCGGCCGCGAGCACGTTGCTCTCGTCCCCCAGCCCGAGCCCGAACACGGCCGCGCGTCCGTCCCGCTGCGCGACCACCGTTTCATTGCCGAAGAGATTCAGCTGCGCGGGCGGCGTGATCCTCGTCAGATCGGCGCTCACCCCCCAGGACGAAAACCTGCTGACGGCGACGTAGCCGTCGCCGTTCACCGCGATCGTCGTCTCGAGTCCCGCCTCGCCGATGACGTGCGGCACGGTCTCGATCGGGAAGCCGACGTTCGAGAGACGGACCGCGTTGAGCTCGAGCTGCTGATCGACCGGGAACGTGTTCCAGGCGAGGAGGAACTGAGAATTGCGGACGGCGATCGACGGCTGGAGACGCGTGAGGTAATACGGATTGCCGGGCTCGACTTCGTCGAGCTCATGTTCGTTGACGAGATCCGCTTCCATCGTGAACACGCCGGCGCGGAGCCGTTTCGGATAGCCGAACAGGCCATCGTCATCGCCATAGATCGCGACGATCCGGCTGCCATTCGTCTCGATGGAAGGCCCGCGATACGGATTGAACGTCACGCCGGTCAGCAGGCGCCGCGCGGCCGTCGACGCCGATCCGTTGCGGTTCACGCCGGAGACGAAGAGATCGTTGCCGCCGGCCCAGAAGACGAGATAGCGCTGGCCGTTCCAGATCACCTGCGGGCGGCCGACGAGACCGCGCATCAGCAGGATGCCGGCCGGATCGAGCACTTCCCCCGTCCTCGAGATGCGCGCGGCAAAGAGCGACTGCTGGAGGCCGCGCCCGTCGAGCCAGGCGACGAGAAAGCCGTCGCCGTCGGTGCCGATGTCGAACGCATTCTGACCGCCGGGCGCGATGCCGAGGACGGCATCGGAGACCGGAACGTCGATCGCGGCGAAGGAGCTGAGGGCGAGAAGAAGGGAGAGGGCAGCAGCGGCTGTCCGTGTCATCATGTTTCTTAAGATAACATTTCTTCGACGATCGGCCACGTCGAATTTCGCCACTCCTCCGACATCAGCAATCCCGCCGTCGCCAGGTACAGCCGGACGTCGTCGCGGTCGAGCGCCAGCTCCCCGACGGCGGCGCGCACCTGATCGGCGTTCGGCGGCGTGTAGTCGTCGCCCTCGATCGAGCCGTTTTCGTGCGGGACGCCCCAGCGGTCGAGAAACGCCGCCATCAGCGCGTTCTTCTCATGCGTGTGGTGCTGCATCAGCGCCATCTCGAGAAACTGATCGAACTCCGGCGCGCCGATGCGAGAGGCGAGCAGGTCCGCCTTCTTCTCGGGCGGCATTTTTCGGATCGTCTCGTCGCGGAAGTGCAGCGCCTTCGCGAGCTGCATCTGCGCCATCAGTTTCGCCTGCGGCTCGGCGTACTTCCAGAATGCGGTGAGAATCGTCCGCCGTTTTCCGGCGTCCGCGAGCTCTTTCAGGATCCGTCGCGCGGTCCACATGGTCCGTCCACCTTCTCCTCACACAAACGGAGTGCATGGTATGCGGGCGGACTCACCTCGTCGAGACCCGTGCGCTTCCGACTCGCACCGGTTCGTTCGGGGAGTGACGCGCATCCCACCGGCGATCGAGGGTCACGTCCCAGGATCCGGCGGCGAGTCGAGCGATGTCGAATTCGATTTCATACAGGCAGTCGCATTTGGAGACCGTGAGGGGATGCAGGTTCACGGGCTGGACGAGCACGCTCACGCCGGCACCGTCGACCCTGACGTGCGCGGTGACCGCCTGATCGCAGCGAAAATGAGCGTCGTGATATTCGATATGCAATCCGTGCGCTCCGGCCTCGACGGTCATGCGCTCGTCCGGGTTTACAGCATCGCCGGTACATTCGGATTGTTTGAAGTTCTGCACTTCGGGGACGATCGATCCGGCCCCGGTCTGATGCGTACATGCCAGCAGCGCCAGTGCGCTGCCGGCAAGGAACGTCGTTCGCGCAATCGAATTCACCGCCTGATCGTCGTCTTCGGGGCGCGTTTCGCGTCGCCGGGAGGATCGGCAGGCGGCGCGAGCTCCGCGCCGGTGTACGCGTCATAGACTTTGATGACGCGTTTCGACTCTTCGCCTGCCTTGTAGCCGATCAGGTAGACCGGATTGAGCGTCTCCTGTCGGGTATATCGCCCCTGGCCCATGTACCCGAACTCCAGAAAATCGATTTCCACGCTTTGTGCGGGATGCTGTGCGAGCGTCTTCGCGAGAGCCTCCTGCACGCGGCCGGGCGATACGACCGCACGCGCCGGACCCGCGGGCGTCTTCTCGATCTCGCGCCAGATCCTGGAGTGACCGACCACGTCGCCGTTCGCCGCGAAGTACACGCGAATCTTTTCTCCCGGCCCGACGACCGGGACCTTGTTGATCCGGCGCTGAAACACGGCAATGTAATTCGCAACGCCGGAGCTGACGTCCGCTACCTTCCCGTCTTTGCTCATGCTGGCGATGGAATCCATGATTTTCTTGACGCCGGCGAAGCTGGCCTCGCCCTGATCGACGTCGGACATGTTCTCGGCGATGTATTTCCGCGCGTAGTCCTCGATCGCCTTTTCGTCGACCGTCTGCGACGCTTCTTCACGGCGCGTGTACCGGTCGAGATCGACCAGAATCTCCGCGCCTGCTGCATTGGAGACTTCGTATTCGATCGGACCGCTCCTGTACGTCACACCATATTCGTTTTCCGATGCCTCCGGCGCGCGTCCTTTGGTTTTGGCCGCCGCCACGGGATTTCTCTCAAAGACGGCCGCGGCTCGCTGCTGCAATGCCGCCCGATCGGTTTTGTATGCCCTGACCGCCTGCGGCGCGACGCCATCCGCCGGAATGCCGAGGGAGGCTGCGGTTTTATCGCGGATGCTGCTGTTCACCTGCACGGTTGCGGCGCTGAGGGGAAGCGACGCGGCGAGAACGAACAGAATGATCTTCTTCATGACGGCTCCTTATCCCTGATGCCACGCCCATGCGATCCAGGACGGATACGACACATTCGGATCCCAGGTGAGTCTCATGGAGTCGCGATTCGAGATCGCCTCGGCCTGCGTATCGCCGGCGGACACCAGCGAGCCGGTATCGTTGATCCACCAGTCCTCGATCGCCCAGAACCACGCCTGCTTGAGCGTCCAGTTCGAGCCGGCCGCTTTCTGTGCGAAATCCTCAGGCACTTCATCGGTCATCTCCGCGTCGGCCGACGTGCCGGTGTAGCCCATCACATACATGAAGTTCTTGCCGCGCGCGAACACCGGTCCCCATACAGCCGCGGCCTTGACCTTGTCGACGGAATGACACGTACAGAGAATCAGAAAACGCAGCTTCCCGGGATGCGCCGACGAATTGGCCTGCGGAGCGACTTCTCCGAAATACGTGCGGTCCGTACTGAACGAGCAGGAATTGTACGAGCTCGTTTTGCACAGATAGCCGGAGAACGTGGACACGCCGACGCCGCCATGGCCGGATATGAGCAACAGATGGACTTCGTCGCCATACGGATAATCGGTTCCGCCGACGCCCAGCTGGTCCTCGATCAGATCGCCGTTCCACGCGCTGCTGTTGGTATAAAGGAATTTACGCGTATGCCAGTTGTCGATCCGGTTCATGAATTTCGTCGACTGGTCATTACAGTAGCTGAGGTTCCCCGACGAACAACCGCAGCCGCTGTAGTTCTCCACCGATTCCGCGCCCACGAGCAGGGGACTCACCGCGAAAGCCGGTACTGCCAGTAGGAAAACGAGCAAAGCAGTCGCATACATACGAGAAGACATGGAATTGATCTTCCTTTTCTCCCGGACCGGACGGTCGCTCACTGGTGCCGGGACTCCAGTGCATCAGGACTTAGGACAGAATAGAAGAAAGATGTAAGTCCGTCACGGAGCATTGTCAAGCATCAATCATGAGTGCCCCGAACCGCTTCGCGTCCCCGACTCGCGGAATGTTGTTGAACATCACGAATGCGTTCGCATCGCGCGGCAGCCGCGCCGCGAGCTCGCGCAGCTCATCGTCCGTGTACGGGCGATGGTGGCTGCCGATGCCGTGCAACCGCCAGTACAGGAGCTCGGGCGTGAGGGACGGGCGCAGGAACGGATCGACGGTGTGGACGAGATCGAGCTCGCGGCAGAGATCGAGGATCACCTCGTCCGGCCACGCTCCGCGCGGCTCGAACAGGAAGCGGACGCCGTCGAGGCGCTCGATCGCGGCGAAGAAGCGCCGCATGTTGTCGAGGTTCTCGTCCGTCGGACGAAAGCTCGCGGGACACTGGAACAGGATCGCTTTCGCGTGCAGGACGCGCGCGCAATCGCGCGTCTTCTCCCACGCCGCGACGACGGCCGACGTGAGCTGAAACGCGCCGCACTCCTCGAGGTTCACCGCGGTGCGGAGCCGCCGGTAGGTGCGGCTCGTTCCGCGGTGCGTGATGATCTGCCACGCCTTCATCGTGAAGACGAAGCCGGGCGGCGCCTGGTCGCGCCAGCGCGCGAGCGTGTCGCGCGAGGGCGGCTCGTAGAACGTCTGCTGCACCTCGAGCGTGTCGAACGCCGCAAAGTACGCGGCGGCGCCGATCGTGAAGCCGCAGAGGCCGACGCGGATCACCGGATGGCGGGGACGTCCGACTCCTTCACGAGCTTGTTGAGCGCCGGTACGTCCTTCTCCCACACTTCTTTCAGCTTCGCGAGCTCGGCGTCGATTTTCTCCGCGAGCTGCGCGTAGACCGCGCGCTGCTGTTCCGTCGGCGCGAAGTCTCCCGAATCCGCGGACGAGGCGACGCCGGCCAGCTTGTCGTTCAGTCGAATCGGATAGTTGAGCGGGTCCTGCGAGCTCTTGTTCTTCGTCTGATACAGCGCTTCTTCGATCGCGGTCATCTTTTTGTCGAGCGCTTTCGCGGCGTCGACGACCGGCTTGCTGTCCTTCGCCTGTTTGCGCAGCGTCTCGAGCTGTTTGCGCGTGTTGCGGATTTTCTCGATCTGCTCATTGACCTCGGAGAGTTTGTTCCGCGCCGCGAGCAGGAAGTCGAATTGCGCTTTCAGCTGCTCCGGGGTGACCGCTGCGCGCGGGTCCTGCTTCAGCTCCGCGTTCGTCGTCAGCACTTCGTCGCCGACGGTGAGCCGCACGCCGTACTTTCCGGGCAGCACGCGCGGACCCGACCCGTCGCCGGACCACATGATCAGTCCCTCGAACTTCTTCGCCTCGGGATACTTCAAGTCCCACGCGAAGCGATTGAGGCCGGGCTTCACCTCTTTGATCTTGTTCTTCTCTTTTTCCTTTTCGACGGCCGGATCCTTCTCCTCCGGATCTTTCGGCGGCTCTTTTTCAGCGGCAGCCTTCTTCTCTTCCGCTTCTTTCTTCGCCTTTTCCATCTCCGCCGGCGACTGCACTTCGCCTTCGAATTCGCGGATGACCGAGCCGTCCGCGTTCAGGAACGCGAGCTTCACCTTCGTGCCCGCCTTCAGGTCGGGCGAGAGCCAGTAGTCGACGATGACGCCCTGCGGCGCGTTCTTTCCGGCGTTCCTCGGCAGACGCTCCGACTGCGAGCCGAACATGCGCCACGCCGAGCGGGGCGTGAAGAGATGCGCGCGCTTCGCGGCGACGTCGCTCCCCCACTGCTGCAGCGGCGTGACGTCGTCGAGGATCCAGAACGCGCGGCCCTGCGTGGCGGCGATCAAGTCATCGTCGCGCACGGTGAGATCGGTGATTGGCACGATCGGCAGATTGAGCTGCAGCGACTGCCAGTTCGCGCCGTCGTCGAAGGAGACGTACATCCCGCGCTCGGTGCCGGCGTAGAGGAGTCCTTTGCGCTTCTTGTCCGAACGGACGACGCGGGTGAAGTGGTCGCTTGCGATTCCGCTGGTGATCTTCGTCCACGTCGCACCGTAGTCGCTCGACTTGTACAGATACGGCCGGAAGTCGTCGGACTTGTACGTGGTGCCGGCGACGTAGACCGTGCCTTTGTCGAACGGCGAGGGATCGATGCTGTTCCACATGATCCACTGCGGCACGTCCTTCGGCGTGACGTTCGTCCAGCTCTTGCCGTTGTCGCGCGAGATGTGCAGCAGGCCGTCGTCGGAGCCGGTCCAGAGGACGCCGCGCTCGAGCGCGGACTCGGCGAGCGCGAAGATGGTTCCGTAGTACTCGACCGAGGTGTTGTCCTTCGTGATCGGCCCGCCGGAGGCGCCCATCTTCGTTTTGTCGTTGCGCGTGAGGTCGTCGCTGATGCGCTCCCAGCTTCCGCCGCCGTTGGTCGAGCGAAAAACGTGCTGCGACGCGGCGTACATCGTGTTCGCGTCGTGCGGCGAGAACGAGATCGGGAAATTCCACTGGAAGCGCTCCGCCGCGCCTTCCGCGCCGTATCCCATCGGGTTATCCGGCCACGGGTTCACATCCCGAAACTCCTCGGTATCGTGATTGGCCATCGTCAGATAGCCGCCGTACGAGCCGCCGTAGACGATGTCGGGATTGTCGGGCTTCGCGACGATGTGGCCGCTCTCGCCGCCCGCCGTTTCCTCCCAGTCGCGCGGACCGATGCCGCCGCCGGTGGTGCGGTGGCGGACGCGCAGCGCGCTGTTGTCCTGCTGCGCGCCGAGGAGACGGTAGGGGAAGGAATTGTCCGTCGTGACGCGGTAGAACTGCGCGGTCGGCTGGTTGTCCTGGCCCGTCCAGCTGCGCCCGCCGTCGGTGGTCACGTTCGCGCCGCCGTCGTTCGACTCGATCATGCGCAGCGGATCGTTCGGCGCGATCCAGAGATCGTGATTGTCGCCGTGCGGCGTCGCGATCGTCGTGAACGTCTTCCCGCCGTCCTTCGATTTATGGAAGCGGACGTTGAGGACGTAGACCGTGTCCTCATCCTTCGGATCGGCGTAGATCCGCGTGTAGTACCAGGCGCGCTGGCGCAGGTCGCGGCTGTCGCTGGTCTTCTCCCACGTCTCGCCGCCGTCGCGCGAGCGGAACACGCCGCCCTCTTCCGCCTCGACGATCGCGTAGACGTTCTGCGGATTCGACGGCGAGACGCTCACGCCGATGATGCCGAGCGTGCCTTTCGGCAGGCCTTTGCTCTTCGAGATGTTCTTCCACGTGTCGCCGCCATCGGTCGACTTCCAGAGCCCCGAGCCTTCGCCTCCGCTCTCGAGGCTGTACGGCGTGCGGCGCACGCGCCACGTCGAGGCGTAGAGGACGCGCGGATTGCCCGGATCCATCGCCAGATCGATCGCGCCGGCGTTGTCATTCGCGAAGAGGACGCGTTCCCACGTCTTCCCGCCGTCCTTCGAGCGATAGACGCCGCGCTCCGGATTCGGGGCGAAGAGGTGCCCAAGAACCGCTGCATAGACGAGGTCGGGGTTGCGCGGATGAATGCGGATGCGCGGGATGTGCCGCGATTCCTTCAGCCCGACGAACGCCCACGTCTTGCCGGCGTCGGTCGACTTCCACATGCCATCGCCATGCGAGACGTTACCGCGCACGGTCTTCTCCCCGCCGCCCGCATAGACGACGTTCGGATCCCACTCCGACACCGCGACCGCGCCGATCGAGCCGCCGAAGAAGCCGTCGGACACGTTCTTCCACGTCTCCCCGCCGTCGACCGTCTTCCACACTCCCCCACCCGTCCCGCCGAAGTAATACGTCTTCGCCTGCGCCGCGATCCCCTCCACCGCCGCCACCCGCCCCCCGCGCACCGGCCCGACATTCCGCCACTCGAGCGGCTTGAAGTGGGCGGGATCGAACTTTGTTTGCGCGGTTGCGGCTGCGGCCACGATCAGCGTGAGGAGGACGATCGTTCGTTTCATGGCGGGGTATTAAGTCGTCGAGTCGTCGAGTCGTCAAGTCGTCGAGGCGAATTCCGCGCCTCGACGACTCGAAGACCTGACGACTCGACGACTCCTGATCACCGCAAACACGATCACCCCGAGCAGCGCCCCAACCGAAATCCCCCTCCCAACAACAAACGACGCGGGCCAGTAAACAAGCCGCACGCGATGGCGGCCGGCGGGGGTGTACACGCCGATGAACGCGCCGTTGGCGCGGTGGGTTTTCACGCGGCGGCCGTCGAGGTAGGCGCGCCAGCCTTTCCAGTCGGTGCTGGTGACGACGATCCAGCCGTCGCGCTGCATGTCGGCGTCGAGGGCGTAGCCCTGGCGCGCGCGGCGGATGGTGACGCGGCCGGGGCCGTTCGGGCGTTCGCCGTTCATGCCGTCGACCTGGATCCAGGCGGTGGAAAGCGGCAGCTCTGCCGCCTCGGTCCAGACGACGGTGCTCGGCACGAACGCTCGCTCGAGCGCGTTCGTGTTTTCGAGGAGCACGGCCTGGCGCTGCTTCGCGACGACGCGCCAGCCGGGCGGAGGCTGCACCGATTCATGGGCAAACGCGAAGCGGACGTTGAGCATGGAGAGGAACGGGCGCGAGAGATCGTCGACGCGGTTGAAGAACACCGGCTGGTGGACGCACCAGAGCGGATAGGTCTTGAAGTACGGCTCGAACGTCATCGCCTCATAGCCGCGCACGTCTTCGAGTCCGTACAGCGCGTTCGTTCCGGGGATGAGCGACCAGCCCTGCCCCGTCACGCGAAACATGCCGTCGCGTGGAATGGCGTCGAAGAGCGCCATGTGCGGATACGCGGCGTCCGCGGGAAACGACTTGTGCACGCCGCCGTCGCTCATCAAGCGCTGCGTGACCAGCAGCACGACCAGCGCGGGGATCGCCATGCGCGTGCGAACGGAGAGCGCGGCTGCGCCGAGGAAGGCGAGCTCCGCGAAAATCTTGCAGGTACCCCAGTCGGCGGGGCCGTCGGCGAGGACGAAGGTGCGCGAGATCCAGACCGTGCCCGCGGCGAGGAGCACGAGCACGATCGTGAGCGTGATCGCGAGATCGAGTGGTGCGCGCCTCCGGCGCGCTTCCGCAGGCGCGCCGGAGGCGCGCACCACTCCCGCTTCCGCGCCGAGTGCGGCGAGCATCGCGAGAAAAAACGCGGCGCCGAATGCGAGGCGCTCGTTGTGCGTGATGTCGAACAGCGGCAGCGAGTGCAGCGCGGACGCGACCGGCTTCCACGCGGCGTGCGCGGCGAGGCAGAAGAGCGCGAGCACGGCGAAGAACCAGGTCAGTTTCGAGCGAATGCGCCAGATCGCGTAGATCGCCAGGCCGAGGATGATGCTACCGACGGCCGGCGTCTCCGCTTTCAGGCCGGAGATTGGCGGATCGATCCACTGCCGGACGTGGAGGAACGGGAAAAAGTCCGTCGCGAGCGAGGCCAGCACCTGCGGCGTCGCATCGCCGCGCGGCGTTGCGCGCAGCATCGCGCGGAACGCGTACTCCGTCGATTGCGGGATCGCCTCGAGGTGCGGCAGCAGGTGAATCGCGCAGATGAGCAACGCGACCGCCCCCGCAGCGGCGGCGGTCGCGATCGCACGCAGCGGATTGCGACGCAGGCTCACGAGCTCGAACACGCCATACACGATCGCGAGCGCGACGACGTGCAGCGCCGACTCGCCGTGTCCCGCGAGGATCAGCAGCACGAGCGCGCACGTCAGCAACGCCCATGAGCGCACGGTCGGCTCATGCGCTACGCGGCGCGTGCCGAGGAGGACGAGCGGCAGCAGGGCCCACGTGAGTCCGAGCGGCCAGAGCACGTAGAGCGCGAGACCGGCGGAGTACGCCCAGCCGCCCGCCGCGATCGCCGCCGCCGACTCGCGGCATCCAAGCTGGCGCGCGAACACGAATGCGCCCGTCGCGGCGACGAGGAACGTGATCGCCGCGGTGAACGTGAAACTGATCGCGGCCGGCAGCAGGATCGCGATCAGCGTGAACGGACTGTACGCCGCCGGCTGCGACGCCGCGGCGAGGATGTCGCCGGAGAGGATGTACGGATTCCAGAGCGGCCACTCCCCGCGCGCGTACGACTCGCGCACCGCGTGCCGCCACGGAATCATCTGCGAGAAGATGTCCGCGGTCACCGGGTTGTGCGGCGGACCGAGCACTCCGCGCTGCAGTTTCACCACCGACAGCGGCTCGCTCAGATACGGCTTGTCGACCGGCGCATACACGCGATTCGCGATCAGCGCGTAGCCCACGAAGAGGAAGGGAAGGAGAAAGAGGAAGACCGTGGAGACCGGGGACAGGCGCACGACGAAGCGATGCGTCAGCCACAGAACCGCGAGCGCGGTGAGGGTGTAGAGGAGCAGCAGCAATCGCGACCGAGGGTATCAGGGTTGGGAGGCGCGCTCGCGCTCCTCTTTCACGGCCGTGAGGATCTCGATGGCGATCCTGTCCTTCGGCCGCCCCGCCGCCCGTTTCATGCGCAGGAGATCGTCGATGGAGGCGATGAGGACGTGCAGGCCGTCGCCGATTTCTTCTTCCGACGCCTCTTTCACGAGATCGCCGTATCCCGTCGTTCCCGCCGGCGTGCCGAGACAATCGAGATCGCCGGCGAGCGTCTCGAAGGTGAAGGAGTCACCGAGCTCGATCGACCGCGCATCGAGTTGAAATGGCAGGCCGGGTGGCGCGCCCCGCAATGTCGCCTGCAGTTCCGTGAGCGCGCGAACGAGCGGCTCGTAGTTGTCGCGCCGCCGGTCGTAGCAGATGTCGAGATCGCTCGTGATCGCCGGCGACCCGAGCACGCGGCCGGCGATGCCTCCCACGACGACGAAGCGCACGCCCTGGTTCACGAGAACGCGCAATGCGCGCAGAGGATCGAAGTCGGCCATTACCGGAGTCGCATCTTCGCGAGAAGCTCGGTGACGTTGCGCGCTTCCACGACCAGCATTCTGACGCGCTCCGCCGGTGAGACCGCGAGGAGCCGGCGGATCTGAGTCCGATCGACGCCGGTACCCGGCTTTTGCTCCTCGACGGCGTCGGTGGGCTCTTTCATAATGACTCCTATAGTTTACTTGTGCCGTCAGCAACAGCCATTCTGTCGTGCACATCAATAAGCGTAATCCGTTGTGTTGCCCGCATCAATGACTTCCCTCCCCGCATCGGGCAAAACGGGTCCGGTGGATCTGGGTGCGCGAATCTCCGCGCTTCGCGAGGCAAAGGGCTGGACGCAGGCGAAGCTCGCCGCCGAAGCGGATGTGTCGGAAGAAGCGCTCAGCAAGATCATCACCGGCACGACCGTCGATCCTCTCCACTCCACGCTCACCCGCATCGCCCACGCGCTCGGCGAAACCGTCGGCTCCCTCCTCGGCGAGAAAGGCTTCGACCTCACTGCCGCCGATCAGCAGTACCTGCGCGAGGTCATCGCCTGGGCGAACCGCAAGCTCGACGCGGCAACGCAGCCGCTCATCGACAGCGCTCCGAACGCGACCGAGCTCGATGTGATCTCCGACTCGCGTCCCGCGAAGTCTCCGAATGCCGCCGCGATTCCCGGCCTGCTCAAGCGCAAAGGCGCGAGCAAAGTGTTTCGCGCGAGCGGCGACTCGATGATCGCGGCGGGCATTCTCGCGGACGACCTCCTCTTCGTGCGCGATGCCGGCGTGCTGCGCATGGCGGCCGGGAAAGTCGTCGTCTGCACGGCGCGCGGCAGGACGTACGTGAAGACGCTGGAGATGGCGCACGGGCACATCCGCCTCGTCAGCGCGGACGAGCGTTACGCGCCGGTCGAGCTCACGCGCGGCGAGGTGCAGTTCATCGGCATCGTGATCGGGCGCATGGGCTCCTTCGTTTCGTAACTTGCAGCGCGATTCGCGCGGGATTATCGTTCCGCCATGATCCGTCCAGGCCGGTGTTTCCTCGTGTGGGTTACGTGTCTTCTGGCATTCGGCGCGCGCGCGCAGGAGAAGCCGCTGCACAAGTTCCTCGCGGTCGAAGACAAGTCGAACGTCTCGCTGGCGTATGTGTGGCTCGACATCGCCGAGGAGGTGACGGCGCGCGAGCATGACGTGCATGGTCCGAGGCCGACGGTCGGCTCGCGCACGCTCGCGATCTGGGCGACGGCGATGTACGACGCGTGGGCCGCGTATGACGAGAAAGCAGTCGGCTCGCGCCTCGGCGGCACACTGCGCAGGCCGAAGAGCGAGCACACGCTGGAGAACAAGAAGAAGGCGATCAGCTACGCGTCGTACAAAGCGCTGCTGTTCGTCTATCCCGAGGCGAAGGAGTATCTCGACTCGGAGATGAAGCGCCTCGGCTACGACCCGACGGACCACTCGATGAATCCGGCGAAGCCACAGGGAGTAGGAAATCTTGCGGCGCAGGCGCTGATCGACTACCGCCGCAACGACGGCTCGAACCAGTTTGGCGACGAGGTCGGCGGCAACGGCACGCCGTACGGCGACTACACCTACTACACGCCGGTGAACAGCGTCGATCGCGTCATCGATCCCGATCGCTGGCAGCCGATCACGTTCACGCGGAAGGACGGGACCAAAGTCACGCCCGGATTTCTGACGCCGCACTGGTACCGCGTCAAACCGTTCGCGCTGGAGAAGAGCTCGCAGTTCCGCCCGCCGCCGCCGCCGAAAACGACGACCGACAACGAGCTCCTGCGAAAGGAGACGGATCAGGTCCTCGCCTACAACGCCCACCTCACGAACCAGCAGAAAGCGGTCGTCGAGTTCATGCGCGACGGACCGCGCTCGACGGGACAGAGCGGGCACTGGCTGCGCTTCGCGCAGGACGTCTCGCGCCGCGACAAACACGATCTCGACCAGGACGTGAAGTTGTATTTCGTCGTCGCGAACGTCGCCTTCGACGCCTTCATCTCGTGCTGGGAAACGAAACGCTTCTACGACTCCTCGCGTCCCTGGACGCTGATCCGCCACTACCACAAGGGGGAGAAAATCACCGGCTGGGCGGGCGTCGCGGGCGGTGTGCGCGAGATGCCGGCGGAAGAGTGGCATCCCTACTCGCCGGATACGTTCATCACGCCGCCGTTCCCCGGGTACACCAGCGGCCACGCCACCGTCAGCGGCGCCTGCGCGAAGACCATCGCGCTCTTCACCGGGTCCGACACGTATGGCTTCGCGGAGAAGCGTCTCCACTGCGAGCTGACGGAGACGGCCGCCGGCGAGATGGAGACGCTCGATCTTCCGACCTGGAGCGGCACCGCCGAGATGGCCGCGCTTTCGCGCGCGATGGGCGGCTACCACATCCCCATCGACAACAACGTCGGGTTGAAGGTGGGACGCGAGATCGCGGCGTGGAGCTGGCCGAAATATCAGGCGTACTTCGACGGCACGGCGAAAGTGCGCAACTAAAGGTCGTGAAAGAGTGACGTCGACCCGGCCTTCGCGACGAGGAGCCCTTCCTCGTCGCGAATCTCGCATTCGACATACGCCGTTCGCCGCCCGCGGCGCACGACGTTCGCGTTCGCTTTCAGCACGCCGCTCTTCACCGGCACGAAGAAGTTGAGGCTCAGCTCCAGCGTCGAAAAGCTCTCCCCTTCATTCGCGACGGTGGCGGCGGCAATGCCCATCGCGGCGTCGGCGAGGTCGGCGATGATCCCGCCGTGCACGATGCCCATCGGATTGAGATGCCGGTTGCCGATCTCCAGCTCGCACGAGCCGCTGCCGGCGTCGTAGCCGGTGAAGCGAATGCCGATGAGCGCGACGACCGGCGGCGGCGCGACTTTGCCGCTCAACCAGGCGTCGAGGATCGCGCGCAGGGTCATCTCAACCCGACGAGGAAATTCTTCGCGCGCTCCCACGTCCCCGGACGCGGACCGCGCTCCGCGCCGCGCTCCGCGACGACGTGATAGGCCTGCAGACGGTCGACGTGGAAGGCGTGGCAGCCTCCCCAGAGATAGATGCGGAACGCGCGATACAGCTCCTCGCCCCACTTCGCGGCGATCTTCTCGTGCGCGGCGTCGAAGCGCTCCGCCCACTGCTTCATCGTCAGCTCGTAGTCGCGCGACTCGTTCTCCACCTCGAGCACCTTGAAGCCGTTGAGCAGAAACTCCTGCACGATTCCCTGCAGCTCGAGGAACGTGTGCGTGCCGTGCCAGATGTAGCGGCGCGTGAACGCGCTCATCTTGAACTTCTCCTTCGACGCCGACGCATCCATGTAAATGCGTCCACCCGGCGCGAGACACTCCCACACCCGCTCGCAGAAGCGGCGGTAGTTCGGGATGTGCTCGATGACGCCGTAGATCACGATCGCGTCGAACGGCTGCTCCGGCCGGTACTCGAGGAAATCCTGCAGATGCACTTCCGCGTCGTAGCCGTGCTCGCGGATGAGGTTCGACACGAAGCGATATGAGTCGTCGGCGATCGTGAGTCCGGTGTACTTCACGCCGCGCTGGGCGCAGTACTCCATCGCGCCGCCCCACCCCGCGCCGATGTCGAGGATGCGCATGCCGGGCCTGAGCTGCAGCGCGTTGTACATCGTCTCCAGCTTGTGCGTCGACGCCTCTTCGATGCTCTCCGTCTCCGACTCGAAGATGCCGTGCGAGTAGAAGCGATGGCGCGAGTCGATGAACGAGAGATAGAAGTCGTCGCCGAGCGTGTAGTGGAAGCCGATGGCCTTCCTGTTCATCGACGTCGGCTTCTGCAGCAGCTGCGCGAGGAAGTTCAGGCGCGCCATCCACGGCGTGCGGTCTGCGAGACGCGAGCGGACGTCCAGGACGCTGAAGAGATCGCCCTCGATGTCGATCTTTCCCTCGACATACGCCGCGCCGAGCGCGAGCTCGTCGGTGCCGGCGCGCAGCGCGCTTTCATCGTTGATGGTCACGCGGAACGCCGGCGCGCCTTCGCCGCAGCGCACGACGGTGCGGTCGGAAAGCACGATCTCGCACGGCACGCCCGCGGACTCGAGGACGTTCGCGAGAATGCGCGCGCGGCGGCCGGGCCGGACCTGGGCGGAAGCGGGGAGCTCGCTGATCTGGGTCACGTCATCCCTCCATCGTGTTCGGCTGCGACGGAACGCCGCGCAGGATGCGCGTGGCGAACCAGAGACCGGGATCGAACTTGCCGGGGCGGAACGTGGGACTGTAGACGTAGCGGTGATGGTAGTTGTGGCCGAGGGTCTCGCCGCCGGTCAGGTACCCGAGGATGCGCTGCCAGAACGTGACCGCGTCGGTGCCGAGGTTGTCGAACTTGCGCGTCCCGTAGCTGTGCCCGATCGCGTTCACGAGACCGCTCAGCACCATGTACGGCACGATGCGCGAGAACCAGAACGCGAGGATGGCCGGGCCGGCGGCGATGCTGGCGGCGATCTGCAGATAGAAGTTGAGGAACGCGACCCACTTGCGATCGAGAAAGTGCAGCACGCGCTCGTTGCGGAACTTGCGCAGATAGCGCGCCTCCGCGAACTCGCGATTCCGCCGCACCCAGCGCGTGACGTAAAACCACGTCAGCAGCGCGACTTTCCAGACCCCCTTGCGATTCGGCGAATGCGGGTCATCCTCCGAATCGGCATGGACGTGATGATGCTGATGCGCCGCGACCCAGGTGAGAATCGGCGTGCACGCCGTCGCCCAGAGCCAGACCCCGATCATCCGCTCCACCCAGCGCGGATACGTAATTGCGCCGTGTGTCGTCCCGCGATGCAGGACGGCGGTGGTGAGGTAGAGATTCAGCTCGCAAAGCACCGCTCCGGCAAGGCCGGCGATCGCGATCGCGGACCAGGATGGCGACGTCCACCACATGTTCGACCTCCGTTTCGGGAGGTGGAAGTATATACGGTACAAGAATCATCTGCCTCGCCGTTGACACGTTCCGCAGGTGGTGCTAATGTACTAGCATCATGTCAACCCGTAAGCACTCCGCCGACCTCGGCAAGCTCGGACGCCGCGAGCGGCAGATCATGGACATCGTCTTCCGCCGCGGGCGCGCGACCGTCAACGAAGTGCTCGACGAGCTGCCCGATCCGCCGAGCTATTCGGCCGTGCGCGGGATGCTCGGCCTCCTCGAGGACAAGGGGTTCGTCCGGCATGAATGGGACGGCCCGCGCTACGTCTACGTCCCGACCGCCGATCCGGAACATGTCCGCGCCTCGGCCGTTCAGCATCTGCTGCGCACGTTTTTCAGCAACTCCATGGAATCAGCGGTCGCGGCGATGCTCGGCGCCGCCGAGAAACCGCTCTCCGATGAAGAGCTCAGGCGGATGTCGAAGCTCATCGAGCAGGCACGCCGCGGGAAAGGTCGCTCATGAACCAGACACTGCTGCTCGTCCTCACCCTTGTCGCGAAGCTCACCCTCGTGATCCTCCTCGGCACCGCGATCGCCACACTCCTCCGCGCGCGCTCCGCTGCCACGCGCCACTTCATCTGGACGCTGACGCTTTTCAGCACCCTGACGATCGGCATCGCCGCCTTCATCGCGCCGCCCGTAACACTCCCGATCCCTTACACCATCAAACAACAGCCCGCGATCCCCACCGTCGCCAAAACTCCAACCCCAACCCCATCCCTCTTTCCCCATACCCCCAACCCCCAAAACCCAACCACCAACAACCAGTCACCAACCACCACCCACCCGCTCGCCATCCTCTGGCTCCTCGGCTTCGCATCGGTCATCGGCTGGCTCGTCGTCGGACACATCGGACTCGCGCGCATCGCGCGCACCGCGATCGCGCCTGCCGGCGACGAATGGCGCGCGCTCATCGGCGAGACCGGCAACGCGCGCGTCGCGATCAGTCCCGCCGTCAGCGCGCCGGTGACGTGGGGCTGGCTTCGCCCGCTCGTGCTCTTCCCGGCGGACGCGAACGCGTGGCCGATCGAGCGTCGCCGCGCCGCGCTGATGCACGAGCTCGCGCACGTCGCGCGGCACGACTATCTCGTCCAGATCCTCGCCGCGTTCGTCTGCGCGGTCTACTGGTTTCATCCGCTCGTCTGGCTCGCGGTGCATCGCCTCCGCAGCGAAAGCGAGCACGCCTCCGACGATCATGTGCTCTCTGCCGGCACGGAAGCGCCGGCGTATGCGGAGCATCTGCTCGAAGTCGCGCGCGGCGCGGTCGGGCGGCGGCTCTGCAACCTCCCCGCGGTCGACATGGCCCATCCGTCGAACCTCGAGAGCCGCGTCCGCGCGGTGCTCGACAACGCGCGCACGCGCTCGTTCGTCCCGCGCCGCACGCGGTACGCCGCCGCGGCGATCGTCACGATGATCCTCGTGCCGCTCGCCGCCGCGCGGCCGGAGCTGCGCGTCATCACCGCGCCGGCCGGCGATTTAGGCGATTTACTGGCGCCGATGCTCAGCCTCGCCGACGTGAAAATCAGTAAGCCCTTCAACCCGAGTCAGGAAAACATCGCTCCCGCGTCGCCCGGCGAAGTCCTCGAGCTGGACCTCGAGGCCGGCGGGAGCGTCGACATCCGCGGCTGGGACGAGCCGAGCGTGCGCGTTCGCTCGCAGGTCAGCGGCGGCGATGTGCCCGATGCGCGCGTCGGGTTCGATCACCGCAACGGCGTGACCACCGTGCGCACGACGTTCAATGAATCGAAGCGGATTCGCTCTTCGTCGATCCGGATGGAGATCCGCGTGCCGCGGCGCTATGACGTGCGCATCGATTCGATCGGTGGCGGCATCACGATCGTCGACCTCGAAGGGCGCTTCACCGGCAGCACCGCCGGCGGCGAGATCGTGCTCGAGCGTGCCAAGGGCGAAGCGCGGCTCTCGACCGGCGGCGGCACGATCCGCGTCGACGACGTCGAACTCGCCGGGCACGTGAGCACGGGCGGCGGCAAGGTCACGCTGACGCGCGTGCGCGGCGGACTGACCGGAAGCTCGGGCAGCGGTCCGGTGACGTCGAAAGACGCCGACGGACGACCGCACATGGAGAAAGCCGGCGGCGCGATCGAGCTCAGTGAAGTTCCGCATGGCGCATCGATCTCCACCGGCGGAGGCGACATCGAGATCGGACGCGGCGCGGGACTCGTCGAGGCGAGCACCGGCGGCGGCGACATCCGCATCGGACCGATCGCCGGCTCCGTCGTCGCGGGCACCGGCGCGGGACGCGTGGAGATCACGCTCATCGACGCCAACGGCGCCGCGCAGTCGGTCGACGTCACGACCGGAAAAGGCACCGTCGTGCTCGAACTGCCGCCGACGATCGACGCGCGATTCGAGCTCGAGACCGCGTACACCGTGAACCACAGCCGGCGAACGCAGATCGACAGCGACTGGAAGCTCACCGAGCAGGAAGAGACGCGGGAGCTCGACGCGCGCGAAGGCACGCCGCGCCGCTACATCCGCGCGCGCGGCACCATCGGCAGCGGACGCGGCCTCATCCGCGTCAAAACCGTGAACGGCGACATCTTCGTGCGGCGCGGCTCCAGGTAGTATCCTCGCGCGATGCGCGCACTCACAATTTGCCTGCTGTCCCTGGTAGCAGCCACCGCGCTCGGCCAGAGCGGCGTCGGCGTGGAAGTCGACGACGTCACGGACAATCGCGTCAGCGCCGGAATGTTCAGCGGCTCGCTCGAGCTGCGGGTCAAACTGACCGGGAACAATCTGGACAAAGCGACCGCCGCGCGGCTCCTCGTCAAAGAAGCGAAGGACGATCGCGGCACGTCGCTCTCCGACGGCAAAAGCCAGCCCGACTTCTTCCCGCGCGAGTACAACAGCGGAACGCTGCAGCTCTCGGTCGGCCAGCCGGCGCGCGCCGCGAGCTCCGTGCGCATCAAAGGCACGGTCGAGCTGCTGGTGCCGGCGCGCGATCCGAATGCGACGGTGAAAGTCGAGAAGGCGCTCGCGAAGCTCGACGCGCCGTTCGCGCACAGGACGCTGAAGGCCGCGAAAATCACGATCACGCCGCTGTCGAAAGCCGGCTACGCGGAGCTGATGAAATCGCGCAAGCTCGACGACAAGAAGATCGAAGAGATCCGCGCGCGCGCGAAAAAAGAGAACGTCCCCGAGGCGGAGCTCGAGATGATGCTCGGCCTCGCCAAAGCGATGGAAGGGCTCGACGACACGCCGTCCGAGGGCGCGGTCATCCTTTCGGCAAAGGAAGCCGACTTCAAACGCGTCTACCGCGTCGAGATCCTCGGCAAAGACGGCAAGCCCGTCAACGTCACCAGCCGCAGCACGAGCACCCGCGGCGACGACTCGATCATGATCCTGCAGCCCTCCGAAGCGCCGCCGGAAGGCGCGGCGCTCGAGCTCATCCTCGTCACTGACAAATCGCGCGTCTCGTTTCCGTTCGACCTGAAGGTGCAACTGCCATGAGAAAGCTCGCCCTCCTCGCACTCGTCGCACTCCCGCTGCTCGCGCAGCCGAAGCTCGACCTCACCGTCAAGCAGGTCAACGATCGCCGCACCAAAGGATCGTTCTCGCAGCTCATGATCACACTCGAGCTGCCGAAGGTACCGTCGCCCAGCGTCGCCGCATCGCGCGTGCTCGTCACCACCGCCGTCGACGACACGGGGCGCAACCTGATCGACACGGAGCGCGGCGAGGCCGAGCTCGAGGCCAATCGCTCCGGCATGATCGATCCGAAGGACGTGCGGCCGGTGACGGTCTCGGTCACGCTGAAGAATCCCGATCGGAAGGCGACGACGGTGAAGCAGGTCGCCGGCGAGATCGAGCTGTACATGCCGTCGAAGGACCCGAACAGCATCGCCGACATCCCGAAGTTTCTCTCGCTGGCCGGCAAGCCGTTGTCGCACAAAGCGCTGAAGGCGAACGGCGTCGAGATCGCGCCGCTCAGCGCGTCGCAGATCGCCGCGGAACGAAAACGCCTCTCCGACATCAAGCGGAAGGATGGGACGGAAGCGGGGATGACGGGCGAGGATCTCGAAAATTACGTCAAGACCTTCGAGGGCATGCAGCTGAACCTCGAGCCGAGCGATGTGCTGGTGCGCCTGAAGGATCCGAACAGACGCATTCAGGACATGAGCTACGTCGACGCGAAGGGCGAGGTGAAGCACCTCTCGTGGCGCGAGGACGAGGGGCTGTACATCTTCTCGACATGGGAGAAGATCGAGCCGGACTGGAAGCTGCGCGTGAGCATGAAGACGCCGAAGAACATCGCGCGCTATCCCTTCACGCTGAGCGACGTGCCGCTGCCCTGACGCTGCGCCGCGACCCATGAAGCCGCGCGACACGACTCCGCACCTCCGCACGACTCCGGGGTCGAGGGCCGCGCTCGCGCCGGCGTGCATGATCGTGATCTACGGCGGAGAGCTCGGCCGGCGCATCGAGCTGCCGAGCGGCGAGATCACGATCGGCCGCGACGACGACAACGCGATCAGCCTTCCGCTGCACACGATCTCGCGCCGCCACGCGCGCCTCTTCGAGCGCGACAACCACCATTACATCGAAGACCTCGACAGCACGAACGGCACGCTGGTCAACGAAGTCGAGATCGACGGCGCGCAGCCGCTGCGCAACGGCGACCTCGTGCGATGCGGCGGCGCGGTGCTGAAGTTCATCGAAGGCGGCAACATCGAGGCGCTGTATCACGAGGAGATCTACCGCCTCACCATCACCGACGGCCTCACACAAATCGCGAACAAGCGGCACTTCGCCGACTTCCTCGAGCGTGAGATCGCGCGCGCGTCGCGCCACGGACGCCCGCTCTCGCTGGTGATCATGGACCTCGATCACTTCAAGAACATCAACGACCAGTACGGCCACCTCGCCGGCGATCGCATGCTGAAGGGCATCGCCGCGATCCTCACCAGCCAGGTGCGGCGCGACGAGCTGCTCGCGCGCTACGGCGGCGAGGAGTTCGCGGTCGTATTGCCGGAGACGACCCTTCGTGCCGCGGAGATTTTCTGCGAGCGCGTGCGCGCCGAGATCGAGAAGACGGAGCTGGACTGGGACGGCGCGCCGCTCCGCATCACAGTCAGCATCGGCATCGCCTCGCTCACGCCGGAAGACTCGGTGCAGTCGCTCGTCGCGCGCGCGGACGCGCATCTGTACGAGGCGAAGCAGCAGGGACGCAATCGCGTCGTCAGCGCGTAACTCGCGCTTCGCGCGTTTTTCGGCGCACGCGCTTCAGCAGCGCGAGACTCTCCCCCATCGTCGTCTCGGAGAGCGTGCTCTCGAGCTCGCGATGCGCGGTGCGCCAGAGCTGATGCGCGCGCGCCAGCGTGTCGCGGCCTTTTGCCGTGAGCGAGATGAGGCCCGGCTTCGGCCCCGAAGAGGGACCGAGCTTCACCCAGCCGCGCTCGCGAAGGTAGCCCAGGTTGCGCGACAGCGTCGAGCGATCGAGGTCGAGCTGTTCGGAGAGCTGCCGCAGGCTCGGCTCCTCCTCCGCCGCGATCATCGCGAGGATCGGGAGCTGCACCGCCGTCACGCCTGCCGGTGCGAGCCACTCGTCGTAATGGCGCGTCACGAGCCGCTCCGTCCTGCGCAGGCTGGCGCTCAGACAGAGCTGGTTCATCGCGATGCATTCTTCACGGGCCGGGGGAGATGCTTTCGAGCCCTTCATAGCAGGAACATTCTAACGCGCCCTGTCTGTGCGACACTGCATGGGAGGAGGGTCCCCCATGCTGAAGTATTTCGCGCTTTCTTTCTTTTTTGCGGCGACTGCCCTCAGTGCTCAGACGACGTGCGCCCCAAACTTCGCCTTCGAAGGCTTCACGCAACCGTCCCAATGGCGATACATCAACGCGCAGTGCGCCATCGGGCAGCAGTCTCCGATCGCGATCGGGACGCCCTTCGTCAATGCGCGCAACGCCCCGATCACGGTGACCTATCAACCGATGCCGATCACGGTGAGGAACACCGGATACGACTTCCGCGTGCTCTCGACGCGCAACAACCGGATCTCCGTCAGCGGCATCGGGACCGCGACGCTCGACAATTTTCACTTCCACACTCCCGCCGAGCACAGCATCCCCGGATATGGACAGCTCGCCGGCGAGATCCATTTCGTGCACAGGACCGCTGCCGGACGGATCGTCGCCATCGCCGTCCTGCTCACCAATACCGGCGCCAGCAACAACGCCGCACTCCAGCCGATCATCGCCCAGCTTCCGATCCACCTCTGCGACACGAAAGTGACGACCGTGAACGTCAACCCGCTGCTTCCCGCTTCGATCCCGGCCTACTATCGCTACACCGGCTCGCTGACCACGCCCGGCTGCAATCCCGACGTCACCTTCCTCGTCCTTCCGACGCCGATGTCGATCGGCGCGAGCCAGCTCAGCACGCTGGCCCACTTCGGCAAGAACGCGAGACCGCCGCAGACGCGCATCATGAACCCGCTGACCACGATCACGCATGTGACGCCGTAGTCGCCTGCGAAGGAGATGTTTCAGAACGGAAAACCCCACCCTTCTCGCCGCACGTTCATGGCAGACTGACTCCATGCGTTACGTCTGCCGGTTGTTCGTCGTCGTCGCCATTCTTCTGCTCTCGCTCTCCCCCGCCTACGCCACGTGCGGCGGCGGAGGAGGCGGCGGCACCGGCGGAACGATGCCCTCGGGCATGGGCCAGCCGCAGTCCTACGTGGTGCCATGGAAGATCCTCAAGCCGGACGAGGCGCCGGTGAGCGCGCCGCTGATCGTCTACTGGTTCCCGGCGACGAAGGAAGAAGTGAAAGGGCACGAGCTGCTCGCGTCACGCACGCTGACGCTCGCGTCGGCGCAGTGCGTCGGCATGCAGCTCGTCGTGCCGATGGACACGGCGACGATCGCGAAGTGGGAAGTCGCCGACAAGCTGCCAACGGCGCTCCTCATCAGCGACGGCGCGGTGGTCGCGCGCGTCGACGGCGAGAACGGGAAACTGCGCGGCGCGAAAGTCGAGGAGATGCTGCGCAACGAGCTGAAGTCGCGCGAGACCGCGCTCGACAAGCTGCTCGACGAAGCCAAACAGAAGGAAAAGGCCGATCACGACGGAGCGGTAACGCTCTATCAGCAGGTGTGGGAGAGCCGCTGCCTCGCGCCGAAGAAGGGCCGCGCCGCGCAGAAGGCGCTCGGCCGCCTCGGCGTGGAGGTGAAGGACGCGCAGCTGCGCACGATCGATCCGATCGTGACGCCGAAGATGAACGCAAAGATGACCGCGGCCATGAATCGCGCGTTCACGGCCGAGCTGGCCGAGGACTATGCGCTCGCCCGCAAACTCTACGCGGCCGCGGCGAAGCTCGATCCCGCCGATCCCGTCCCGCAGCGATTCCTCGGCGAGCTGTATCGCCATCACACCGGCGAATGGACGCTCGCGAAGCAGACCTTCGCGCACCTCCTCACCATCCAGCCCGACCCGCTCTCCCGCGCCGTCGCATTGCACGGCCTCGGCAAGATGACCATTCACATGGGCGATCCCGCGCAGGGACTCGCGCTGTTCGAGCAGTCGGTGGCGGTGTACCCGCTCGCGCTCACGTACCGCAATCTCGCCGTGTACTGGAACTCCGAGCCGCGCGTGCCGGGCGGCAACACGCGCGAAAAAGCGGAGGCGTACGTGCAGAAAGCGCTCGCGCTCGAGCCCGAGGACGCCTACAACCTCGTCTTCGCCGCAACCTACTTCGCCGACAGCGGCCGCGGCGAGGAAGCGCTGCGCATCGCGAAAGCGAACGAGCACATTCTCAGCGCCTCGTACAACCTCGCCGCGATCTACGCACAGCTCGGACACAAAGGCAAAGCGATGGAGCTCCTCCGCCGCCACTTCTACGAGTACGAGCGGTACGACGACGTGCGCGCGATGGAGATGTGGGAAGCGCGCGTGGACTATGTGTTCGCGTCGATCCGGGATGATGAGGAGTTCGTGAAGCTGACGGCGATGGCTCGATAACCGGTTGCGCAGTCACGCGGTTGCGCGGTTATGCGGCGGCAGGTGCACGCTATTCGTCGTCGTGACTCTCGTGAGCTGCCTGCCACAGCTCGCGGTATTTCTCTCGCACGCTTTCGTCGAGATCCGCGGCCATCTCCAGTGACAGATCGGGCACGGGAATGAGCTCGAGGACGTCCGCCAGATCGCGTAACCGATGTGGTGCGCTCATTCCTGACGCGAGTTTGAGCTCGATGAGCTTGGCGAGGGGCAATAGACCGTCCCCGGGGTAGTCGCCGGTGACGACAATATCGATCCGCACGCCATTTTCGGTATCGCGGAGCCCACGGCTGCCGGGGAACTTCTCCACGCGTTCAAACATGTTCGGCTGGATCTCGAAGGCATTGGCGGTTCGCCCCACGAAGCGTTGAGCGCGTATGCCGAAGCGCACTTTGCGCGCGAGCCGAAGACGTTCCATTACTTCACCGACGCAGTGTTCAGTCCCGACTGCAATCACGCATACGTCGTCTTTGTCGTGAGGTACGCGCATTGGGGATACTGGCAACCGATCGTGCTGCTGCATGAGGGCGACCAATGGAAGGTCAGGCTCGCCGGCGAAGGCGGGCGATGGCATGGCTTGTCGCCCGAGGGACCGGCGATGGTGTATCCGGAGTGATCGGTCGCGACGACCGTCGCCAGTTCGTCTGCAGCAGCACCAAACCGGAACAGATCGATCCCTTCGCCGAACAGATCGAACTCTTCCCGGAAGGGATCGATCCCTTCAGCAGAGCTCATCGATCTCTTTGTCAGAACAGATCGATCTCTTTGCCGCAACAAAAAGATCTCTTCTCGGAACAAATCGATCTCTTCCTGGGAACAGATCGATCTCTTCGCCGGATCTCATCGATCTCTTCCCGGAACAGATCGATCCCTTTGCCGGAACAGATCGATCCCTTCGCCGCGACTCATCCTCGAAACCTTTCCCGGCGATCCGGCGTCCTCAGCAGGGAGGAGCACCAATGACCACCGTCGACATCACCGAAACTCCCATGTCCCATGCCGATGCGGCGCAGCAGCGCATGGAGGAGCTCCACCGCTGGCGGGAGCGGATCCCGAACTTTGTCATGCCGGAGTCCACGGGCGAGACCCAGCGGCTGAGCTCCGCCGCGTCGGTCTCACCGGAGTTCATCGAGCTGACGAACGTGGCGGTCGCGAACGAGTCGGCGCTCGTGATCAACGACGGCAGGACTCCGGCCCAGGTCCGGGACCTCCTGCGCTACGCGGACGCATACAGTCCACTGGCGGACGAGCTCGAGGCCGTGGCGCAGTTCATCCGGCACAGCGCAATGGCGGCACGGAACCTCGCCGGCACCGAGGCGCTGACGCGATATGCCCTGGCGCAGCGTCTGGCGAAACAGCGGAAGACCGCGCACCTGGCTCCGCACGTCGCCGACATGCGCCGTGCGCTGGGCCGCGGCCGGAGGACGTCGCCCGAAACGGCCGCGCGGAAGGCGGCGGCGATGGCCGCGAAGGCGGCGGAGCGGGCGGCAAAGGCCGCGCTCCGTGCAGCGAAGACGCCGCCGGACGTGCCGGCGCCGTCGCCGGCGGATCCCGCGCAGTAAGGTCCCCGAAACACACTCCCGATCACTCCTCCACCAGAGAGCTCCAGACTCTGATCGGTGACCTCAACCGGCAAGACCGGCGGAGTACACGGTCGTCGGCAGGATCCAGGTCCATGAAGTCCACGTCGCCGGCCAGCGGCGACCGGGACGACTACCACTTCCCGATTTATTACTGGGGGTGAGCGCGAAACGCGCTGGTGATCGCGCTGACGATCGGGTTCTTCATCTTGCGCTCCGCCGAGACGGCATAGAAGCGTTCCCGGACCTCCGGCAATCGCCCGACGACGCGTACGCCGTACTGGGTCTCGAGTTCTTTCTCGATGGTGGTGGGCGCGGCGAAGATGCCCGCTCCGCCGCGGCCGAACGCGGTCATCAGCGCGAGGTCGTCGAATTCGCCGACGCGGCGCGGCTCGATGTTGTTCGCATCGAACCAGAGCTCGAGCGCGCGGCGAGCCTGCGTACTGGCGCCCGGCAAAAGCAGCGGCGCGCCGGCGAGGGACCGCGGGAAGCTGGTCCTGAAGCGATTCGCGATCGCGCGGGCGGCGAAGAAAGTCGTGCCGCTCTCGCCGAGGAAATGGTTGTATGCGCGCCTCGGCGAGCCGGATGCCGGCGCGTCGGTGAGCACGAGGTCGACTTCATGCTGGCCGAGAAGCGCGAGCAGCGATTCGGATGAACCTTCGCGGCAGACCATCTCGACGTCCGCGCCCCTTTCGAGCGCCGGCCGGAGAATGCGATACGCGACGAGCTTCGGCATGACGTCGGCGATGCCGACGGTCACGCGCAGGGGCCGGCCGGTCGGGCGATCGCGCAGCGTATCGCGCAGCTCGCGCCCGAGGGCGAAGATCTCGTCCGCGTAACGGAGCGCGACCTTTCCCGCCTCGGTCAGCACGAGCCCCCGCCCCGCTTTCTCCAGCAGTTTCTCCCCCAGCGACTCCTCGAGCTGGCGAAGCTGCACGCTGATCGTCGGCTGCGTCAGATGCAGCTTCTTCGTCGCCGCAGCGATGCTTCCCTCGCGCGCGACGACCCAGAAATAGAGCAGGTGATGGTAGTTGAGCCATTCCATACGGATAGACTAATTCAACCGAATCGCAAGAATCTATCCATTCAAACTATGAATGCCCGACTCCCTCGCGCGGTTGTGGCCCGTCGATGGAAACCATCGGCTCTCCCGCTCTCTGGACCGTCTTCAGCGTCTTCGTCCTCGGCATGCTGGCACTGGACCTCGGCGTGTTCAGCCGCAAACCTCACGAAGTCCACCATCGCGAGGCGCTGACCTGGAGCGCGGTCTGGATCGCCCTCGCGCTCCTCTTCAACGGCTGGATCTACTACCGCTTCGGGACGGGCAAGGCCCTGGAGTTTCTGACCGGCTACGTCATCGAGAAGGCGCTGTCGGTGGACAACATCTTCGTTTTCGTCGTGCTCTTCGGCGCATTCGCCGTGCCGAAGATCTACCAGCACCGCGTGCTGTTCTGGGGCGTGATCGGTGCGATCGTCCTGCGCGCGATCTTCATCGTCCTCGGCGCCGCGCTGCTCGAGCGCTTCCACTGGGTGATGTACCTCTTCGGGGCCATCCTCATCGTCACCGGCATCCGGCTTCTGATCAAGGGAGACGCGGAGCCGCATCCCGAGCGCAATCCGATCTTTCGCTTACTGCAGCGAGTGATCCGGTCCGTGCCGGAGTACGACGGCAAACGATTCTTCACCGTGAAAAACGGACGCCGGTTCGCGACTCCGCTGTTCGTGGTGCTGCTGGCGATCGAGGCGACGGACGTGGTCTTCGCGGTCGACTCGATTCCGGCGATCTTCGCCGTCACGAACGATCCGTTCATCGTCTACACCTCGAACATTTTCGCGATCCTTGGACTGCGCGCGCTCTACTTCCTTCTGGCGAACGTCATCGACCGCTTCAGCCTTCTGCACTACGGGCTGGCGCTCGTGCTCCTGTTCGTGGGGACGAAGATGGTGCTGGCGGACGTCTACAAGATCCCGAGCCTTCTCTCGCTGGGCATCATCGCCCTCCTCCTCGGCGGCTCGATCGTGGCCTCCCTGATGCGCGCCGACACTCGCGATGGGGAATGAGCCGGGAACTTCACCCCACCATCGTGTGCTCGCACCCCACCAGCATCGCCCCCGCCCTCACCAACTCCACCTCGGCGAGCTCGACGCCCTCGCGATTGCGAAGCGAGCGGGCGATGTCGCGGGCGGCGGTGGCGCGGTCGCGTGCGGCGTCGAAATCGCCGCGGGCGATCTTCAGACGGGCCATGTCGGTGAGGATGCGGAACTCGTCGTCGCGGTCGCCGATGCGACGGATCATCGTCAGCGCGCGGTCGAGCAGCGCGGCCGACTCGTCGAGTGCGCGGGTCTCGCATCGGGCACGGCCGAGGAGCCACAGACATTCGGCCTCGCAATGCGCGTCGCCGATCGTCCGGAGCTGATCGATGGCGCGCGTCAGATACGACACCGCCTCCGCATGCCGGCCCTGCGCGAGATGCGCCTGGCCGATGCCCATGTTCGCCTTCGCTTCGCCGTTCACGTCGCCGACCGTCGCCGAATCGGTGCGCGCGCGGATGGCCAGCTCAATGGCCGCCTCGTATTCGCCGCGTGAGAGATGCGTCCAGTGCAACCGGCGGAGCAGCAACGCACGCTCGCGGATCTCGCCGGCGCGATCGTGATACTCGAGCGCTCGCTCGAGCAGCGCCGCTCCCTGCGCGTACTCGCCGCGCAGAGCAGTGGCCCAGCCGAAGATGCCGTCCGCCAGCGCGACGATCTCGTTCGACGGATGGCTCGCGCGCAGATCCTCGACCAGCGACGCCGCGCGCTCGTAGTTGCCGGTCTTCGCTTCCACCGCGGCGAGATGCACCAGCGTGCGCGAGATCGCCGGGCCGTTGTCGCGATCGAGGAAGAGATCGAGCGCCTGTGTGAGCGATGCGCGCGCCTCGGGGTAATTGCAGAGCGCGATCTCGGTGAGGCCGCGCAGATACAGCGCGCGGCTGAGCGGCAGCGGATCACCCGCCTCCACCGCCATCGCTATCGCGCGCTCCAGCACCGCCGCCGACTCGCGGATGCGTCCCGCGACGCGCCAGGATTCGCCGAGGGAGAGGAGCAGTTCGATGTGATCCGGGGCGGTGAGTGTGAGTCCGCGCGACGTTTCTTCCACGCGCTCGATCAGCGCCACGGCCTTGCGCCACTCCGACCGTCCGCTGGCCGCGCGCCACGCGCGCATGCCTGCCTCGAACGCGCGCTGCAAGTCTCCAGCGGCGGTGGAGTGCGCGGCCAGCGCCTCGGCCACGCGCTCGCTTTCCGCGCCGTACACCGCATCGAGCGCCGCGGCGGCGCGCGCGTGCAGCTCGCGCCGGCGGCGCGGAGGAATCGCGTCGTAGACGACGTGGCGGAGGATCGAGTGCTGGAAGCGGCAATCCTCGCCCGGCGTGAGTCCCTGAATCGACAACACGCCGTAGCGCACGCCTTCGCTCAGCACTTCCTCGACTTCGGATTCGCGCATGCCGCTGATGCCGCAGAGCGTCGCGACGTGGAACTCCTCGCCGATCACCGACGCCTCCTCGACGACCGCGCGCACGCGAGGCGGCAGACGATCGACCTTCGCGCGCGCGGCGATGAGGATCGTCTCCGGCAGCGAGAGATCGCGCACGCCTTTCCACTCCCACCGTCGCGACGCGGCATCGGGCGCGATCGCGCCGGCGGCCACGAGATGGCGCAGCGTCTCGATCAGGAAGTACGGATTGCCTTCGGTGAGCCGGAACAGCGTCTCGAGCTCGCCGCGCGGCACTTCGCCGCAGCGGCGCAGGCCGAAGATGCGGCCGATCACCTCGCGGCAGTGGCCTTCGTCGAGCCGCTGCAGGCGCACGGTCGTGAACGCGCGGCGGCTGGCCTGTTCGGCGAGCCACGCGTGCACCGGATGCCCGGGAGTCTCCGCCTCGTCGGATCGGATGTTGGCGATGAGCATCAGCGGCTCGGTGTCGATCATCCGCATCAGACATCCGAGGACGTCGAGACTCGCTTCGTCAGCCCACTGCAGATCGTCGAGGACGAGCACCAGCGGCTGCCGCCGGCTCAGCGCGAGCCACGCGCGACAGATCGGCACGATGAAACGGAAGTGATCGCCCGCGTTCCCGCCGGCGTTTCCACCGCTGAGCGCATCGCCGCGATGCGATTCCGCGAAGAGCTCCGCCGGCAGACGAATGCCACACGCGGCCTCAATCGAGTCGCGCAGCGGCGTGCCGTCGGGAGGCCGGCCGTTCACGACGGCGGTGCGCAGCAGATCGATGAACAGCTCGTACGGCGCGAGCCCCGCACCGCGATAGTCGAAGAAGCGTCCGTAGAGCGAGATCGCACCCTGATCGACGGCCCAGCGCCGGAAGTGCCGCACGAGCTGCGTCTTGCCGATGCCCGGCTCGCCGATGATCGCGACGGGACGCGGCGCGCCTTCGAGCGCGCTGCGAAACTCGGCGCGCAGCGTGAGCAACTCCGCGTCGCGCGCCGCGAGCTGGTCGTAATTTGGTACGAAATCGGACGGCGCGGTGACAATTTTCGGCGTCAAATTGCCAACTCGTGTCACCGGCGCGATGAAACGATAGCCGCGGCCGTGGTACGTCGTGATGAACCGCGACTGCTCCGCGTCATCACCGAGCGTGCGGCGGATCTGCGAGACCGCCTTCTTCAGAACGCCGTCGGTGGTGAACACGCCCGCCCACACTTCCTCGAGCAGCTCTTCCTTCGAGAGCACGCGATCCTCGTGCTCCGCGAGATAGCGCAGCACGCGCACCGCGCGCGGCTCGAGCGGCACGACCTCGCTGTCGCGATAGAGCAGGTCGACGCCCGCGGCCAGGTGGAAGGCGCCGAACTGCAGGACGACTCCGTCTGCGTGATTCATGGGTGGGACGATTTCGCTTGCTTTCGCAAAGCGCATGCCGCGCGTCACTCAATCGTCACTCAACCGTCAGACTTCTCGCGAAGCGGAACCGCATCGTGGCGCCATGGAGGGGCAAGTCATGATGCGAGCTCGCTATTTGGGTCTGGTGTGGCTGTTCGTTTTGTGCAGCGCCGTTTTCGGCGAAGAGGATTTCGAGCGCATGCTCGAGCTGTATCAGCAGTCGGGCTACGCGAACGTGGAGCAGCGGCTGCGTGAATACGAGGCGCTGCAGAAGATGCGGCGCGCCAGCGGCCAGCGGCATCTGCCGGCCGGCTCACAGTTCAACTTCGCTCGCGAGAGCTTCCGCCAGATGCGTGCTCACGCGCCGGGAGAAACCGGGGCGAATGGCTGCGCGTGGACGAGCGCCGGGCCGACGAACCTCAACGGGCGCGTGATCTCACTCGCCATCGACCCGATGAACAACCAGAACATTTACGCGGCCACGGTCGGCGGGTTGTGGCGCTCGACGACCGCGGGACGGCGCTGGCAGCGCGTCTCCGACGAGATCATGGCGATGCGCTTCAGCGCGATCGCCGTGAATCCCGGCGCGACGAACGAGATCTTCGCCGGCGCCGGCGACCGGAACCTGTCGGTGAACGAAACCGGCAACGGACTGTGGCGCTCGATCAGCTCCGGCGCGCCCGGTTCATGGAAGAACATCACGACGCCCGACTTCAACGGGACGACCATCTATCGCATTCGCATCGATCCCGATGCGCCGCACGACGTCTACGTCGCGGCGAGCAATGGCGTCTGGATCGGGACGCACGATGCCGGCGGGATCACGTTCCAGCTTCTCGGAAATCTCGACGCCATCACTCACGATCTCGCCATCGATTTCTCCGCGACGCCGCCGACGATCTACGCCACCGTGCGCAAGAAGAAGGGATCGTTCGGCGTCGGGGTCTACAAGTACGACCACAATCTGAAGCTCTGGAACCACCGAGACACCGGCATCGTCCTCGACGATGCGGAAACGATCAGCCTCGGTCTCGCGCCGTTCAATCCGTCGATTCTGTATGCGAAGGTCTCGCAGCAGTCCGACGGCACGCTCATCGGCATCTTCAAGACCACGACGGCCGCGGAAAAGCCGGCGGCCAACAAGGATGCGTGGACGATGCTGCCCCTCGGCGAGGACAACAAGGGCGTGCCGGACGAGATCATGGGCTGGTTCAACACCGTGATGGAAGTCGATCCGACGAATCCCGACCGCGTCTTCGCCGCCGGCATCCGCCTCTGGCTCTCCATCGACGGCGGCAAGGAGTGGAAGAACATCTCCTTCGGGACCGATCCCGCCAACGAGCTCGAGGCTCACGGCGACGTGCACGCGCTGGCGTTCGATCCCTTCGATCCCAAGATCATCTACATCGGCAACGACGGCGGCGTCGATCGCTCGACGGACCTGTCGAAGCCGCAGTGGCACTGGGTCGACGTCTCGCACGGCATGAACATCACCATGTTCTACAACCTGACCTCCAATCGCGAGTATCCGACCCTGCTCGCGGGAGGATTGCAGGACAACGGCGCCGCGATCACGTTCGGGAACCGCACCTGGTACCGGCCGCGCTGGTGCGACGGCTACGACGTCGGCTCCGATCCGGCTAACCCCGACACGTTTTATGCGGACTGCGGCGGCCTCCGCGAGTTCGCGAATCCGATCCCCGGCACGCCGGGCGGTCTGACGCAGATCCAGTGGGCCGCTCCCAGGCCGCATGCTCCGCTGATCACCGACGACGTCGTCGCGCACGCCGCGCTCGCTACCGGCGGCGACGCGTGCGGCGAGCAGACGATCGCGAAGACGCTGAACGGCGTCGACTGGGAAGACACCAACGTGAAATTTCCGCCGGGAGTGAAGCCGGTGGCGCTGGCCAGTTCACCGTCGGCCGGGTTCAAGTCCTGGATGGCCGCGATCGCGTACGATCCGCCCACCAAGAAACAGTGCCCCGACTTCGTGGGAGCGGCGTTTTCGCCGCAGGTGATCCGCACCGACAACGCCGGCGGACAATGGGATCAGGTGATGGGATTGCCGTTCTACCTGGTCCCGTCGTCGGTGGCGTTCGATCCGAAGGAGCCATCCCGCGGGTATGTGACCTACCGAAGCGACTGGACGCCGATCTACATGACGGTTGGCCTGCAGTCGTGGAACATCTCGGGCAGCGGTGATTCCGCTCTCCAGGCCGGCGTGCGGAGCGTCGCCGTCGATCCGTTCGACACGAATGTGCTCTACGCCGCCACGGCCGTCGGCATGTTCCGCGGCGTGGTCACGCCGGGGATCACGCCGACAGCGGCCTGGGAGGCGTTCGATGAAGGGCTGCCGGACTCTCTGGAGATCAACGATCTGTGGGTCGATCCGGCGACCGGCATTCTCACCATCGGCAGTTTCGGATACAGCGCGTACCGCCGCGACATCAGTCCCGGCGCGGAGTGCAAGCCGCGCCTGATCGTCGTGCGCGACACGGTCTACGACGACGGCCGCCAGCCCTCCGGCTCCGGCATCCCCGACGCCGAGCATCCGATCCCCGATCCGTCGCGGCCGGAGGGGCCGTTCTACAAGCCCGACGACACGTTCGCCGGCGCGGCGTGGTGGTGGGCGTCGCGCGACATCCGCATCGACGTCCCGTCGAAGAATCCTCCGAAGAACACGATCGAAAACGCCGACTCCGTCGAGTTCGAGCTCTGCCCCACGTCCATCTCGGACTGTGAGCCGCAGGCGATGATCGACTCTGCGCCGGAGGCGTCGAAGGAGGCGCGCGTCTATGTGCAGGTCACGAACCGCGGCGTGGAGGCGGTGCAGAAGACGCGCGTGATCGCGCTCTGGAGCCCGGCGAGCGGCGCGTACTTCAATTTGCCGGCGACGTTCTGGACCAAGACGTTTCCGCCGAACGGCGCCGAATGCGGCCCGCTCGATCCCGGGGCATGGAAGCTCGTCGATCCAAACAAGCCGTGCCGCACGATCGAGACCGTGACGCCGGACATGCCGGAGCTGGCGCGCTTCAACTGGAACGTGCCGCAGGCTGCCGACGGCGGCGCGTCGATGCTCACGATCATCGAGTCGCAGGACGATCCGCTCGAGGAGTCGATCCGCGCGCAGAACAAGCTCGCGCTGTCGACGATCGTGCCCGACTCGCGGCACATCGCGCTGCGCGGCGTGCGCGTTCTCGATCTGAGCGTGCGCGTGCCGTTCCTCTGGCCGCTCGACCTGCTGCACCTGCCGGAAGAGATGAGCGAGGTCGAGGTCGTGCTCTCGAAGCCCGACCTGCGCGAAGGCGTGCGCATCGTCCTGCCTGCCGGCCTGACGGCGCGCGCGGGTTTCGGAAGCGTGCGGCAGACTCGCGTCACCGAAGCGGAGCTCGTGCGGAAGCTCGAGACGATGCGGCTCGATCCCAACAATGCGTGGGAGTTCAGCGGCGACGAGGCCTCGCTGTTCGTCGACCTCAAGCCCGGCGAGCGCGTGACGACCGCGGTCATCGCCACACCGGCGAGCACCGAAGCGACGTCGCGCGTGTCGATCGTGGAGCGCTCGCGCGGCAAGGTGATCGGCGGAAGCGTGATGCTGTTGCGTCCGAAAGCTACCCGTTCTTCGGATCAGGCGTCATCGACGAATCCTGCAGCAGCTTCGCCATCCACGCCTGGTTCTCACCGCGAATGACGTCTTCACACTGACGCACGAACGCCGACCAGTTCGCATCCGGCTTGTCGCGTTTCAATTGCCACGAGTGTTTGAGATCGCGCAGTTCCTGGGCGGCGGCGTAATACGCCGTCGCCTGGAACTCGTAACGGCTGGCGGCAGCATACGCGGCGATGCTGCCGCCGATGGTCGTGATGACGGCGATCCACGGGCCGAGCGCGAAAGCGGTGGAGCTCTGTTTCGCCACGTACGTCGAGATCGCGCTCATCACCGCCGCCAGCAGCGCCAGCCCGATCTCGGCATAGCGGAACATCGCGGCGCGGTCGGCGTTGCGTTTCGCGCTCCGCAGATAAAAGGTATCGATCTGTCCGTCGAGCCGCTGGCTGAGATACGCCTCCGGATCGAGCTTGTCCGGCATCGGCTTCGCTTTCGGACTCGTGCGCGCGCGATATCCGGCGAGGTCTTTGGCAAATCCGATGATCTTCCGGACGTTCTCCTGCAGCCGTTCCAGCGCAGCCGGTCCCGTGTACGGATCGGCGGAGGCCCGGTATGCGTAGAACTCCGACTTGATGCCTTCGGCGACCGCGCGCGCGCGCAGCCATCGCTGCGTATTCTCCGGCTTCATGAAAAAGCCGGCGATGCCGGCGGCGAGGGAGAGCGCGATCGTGCCGGCGATCCCGGCGGCATTCCGGAAAGCAGGATTCCCCGTCCCGGCGAAGGTCTGCAGGACCGCGCCGGCGATCGTGAGCGTCATGACGATGGAGCGCGAGCGCGTGCGCACGTTGCGCAGGCGATCGCCGGTCTGCGACCAGGCCGCCTGTTCGGTCCAGAGATACTGCTCGAGATCATTCGCCATCGCGTTCACTCACCTTCATTCTCCTAATGCCTGCCTGCTTCGTTCTTCGCCAGCTCCTGAGCGAGATACTGTCTCCAGGAGGCCTCCTTCGTGCGGAAGAGGACCCTGTCGGGAGCGAGCGTGACCGCCTTCCGGACGTCGATCAAACCGCTGCGGATGGCGTTCTCCCATCCTGCCGCACCGAGTTTGCGGCGAGCCATTCCCAGGCTGCACTTCGCGTCCGCCAGAGAAAATCGATAATCCGGATTGCCAGGCTCCAGCTGCACCAGACTGTCGGCCACGACGACCGCCTCCTGCATGAGCCCGAGCGCCGCTTCGTTGTTCTTCCTGTCCTTGTCGGTGATCAGAGCCTGCGCGAAGTCATTGCGTGCTTCGAGCAGCCTGGTGTTCATCGCGCTCTGCGCCGACTCGGGAGCGAGCCACGCCGCGATCTGCGCCGCGTGCATCGATGCGCCGAGGGCCGCGAATCGCTCATCCTGCCTGCCGAGTCGTTCGGCGGTTTGCCGGCGCCGGTCATACACCTTGCGGAGCTCGTCGTACGTGACGTACGAAGCCAGCGCGGCCGACGCCTCCAGATGTTTCGTCCCCAGCTCGCCGACTCTCGCTGTCGCTCGCGTTTCCTCCGCCGATGCGGCAGCGGCGCCGGCCGGATCTCCGGCCGCGCGCAGAAGCGCGGCTTCGCGTTCCCAGGTGGCGGCCAGCGTGCGGCCGTGCAGCGCGTTGTCGGGATGCGCACCCGCCAGTTTCGTGGCGCGATCGATCGCCTGCCGCATCATCTCCCGTGCTTCGGGCAGCCGGCCGAGCTCGAGAAGAATCGCGGCCTCCTCGCCGAGGAGCTGCACCGCCGTTTGCTCCCTCGCGGCGTCTGCGGGATCGCGCGACGCCTGATCGTGAACGCGGCGCGCATTGCTGATGACGACGAGCCGCTCGGCGGTCTGACCACCGCGCGCGGCAAGAATCGCGGAGCGAGCCTGCCACGCGCGGACGAGATCGTCCTGCAGCGAGGTGTTGGTCGGATCGACTTCCGCCAGCGCGCGGAACGTCGCCACCGCCTCCAGCACGAGCGCTTCCGCGTCGTCGAGCGCGGGACTCGGCGTGCAGGAGCCCGGCTTCTGATGGCACGCGACGATTCCCCTCCCCACGAGCAGCTGCGAGGCCGCTCGCTCGCGCAGCCACGACCGATCGTCCGGATCCGATCGCCGCAGCTCCTCGAACTCCGCGAGCACTCTTCGATAATCGGCGAGCGCGGCCTGCGGCGAGGCAGGCAGGCGCACGTCGCCACGCGACTCGAGCGTGACCAGCGCGGTTCTCCGCGCGGAGAACGACGACGGCCGCAGCATGCGCGCCTGTTCCGCGAGCGCCGCCGCTCCTTCATGGTCGTCCCGCGAGGAAAAGATCACCGCCCGCGCGAGCGCGGCGCGGGTGAGCGCCTGCAGTGCATTCGGATCGGGATAGGGAGCGGCCTGCTCCGCCATCGGGCCGCATTGCGGCGGCGACTGGCCGCGGCCGAACAGCAGCTCCGACACGATCGTGAAGGTCCGGTCGAGATCCGCGAGTGCGCCCGTCGCGTTTCCCATCCGCGTCTTCAGCTCCGCGGTCGTCACGAGACTCTCGGCCATGCTCGTGCAGTCGTTGCGCACCACGTCCGCGGGCCCCGGCGTGTTCGCCACGGTGCGCCAGGACCGGTCGGCCGCCTCGATCCACGGCAGGGCCTCAGTGAGTTTTCCCTGGCTCACGAGCGCATTGCCGAGGCGATCGCTGGTGCGGGCGATCTCCCGCGGAACATCGGGATTGCCGCGAGCGCTCTCGAACGCCTTCAATGATTCGCGGAACAGCGCCACCGACTCGGCGACCTTCCCCTCGGTGCGCCGGATCTCCCCCCGATTGCGCAGCGACAAACCGCGGTTCAGCGCACTGCGCATCCCCACATCGCGGCGATCCACCTGCTCCTGCACCTGCCGCAGCAGCGTGCTCCGTCCGACGTCGCGCACCTCGCCGAGAAACTGCTCGCCGAGCAAAAACCCGAGGAGGTTCTCGGCGCTGTCGCGTTCCTTCTGGACCGTGCGGTTCCAGGCCAGCAACGCACCGACGATCAGCACCGCCGCGATCAGCAGCGCCGCTCCTCCATAAGCCCACAAGGCACGCCGTACGGACTTCGGCAACTTCCTGCCTCGCGCGGCGAACACCGACTCCGCGAGGCGGTCGTGACTCAGCTCGTAGAACGTGCTCTCCATCCGGCGCTCCTCGCGAATGAGGCGCTCCCGCCCCATCACGCCGAGCGTGCTCTCGGAGATGCCGTAGTCGCTGAGGATCTGCGTCTTTTCGAGCATGAGCCGCTGCCCGGACGAGCCGAGGAGACCGTCCTCGCACAACTCTGCCGCCCGCTTGCGCTCGGCCGGAGAGGAGATGTGCGCCAGCACGTCGCGATAGAAATTCTCGAGCACCGCGGCGAAGGCGTTGCTCCCCTGGAAGTCCTCCATCGTGAGCGTGACGGGCTCGTTCTGCGTCGATTCCTTCCGCTGCGCGATTCCCTCGGCATGCCGGCAGAGCAACTGCAGCTGGAACGGCTCGATGACCTCGAAGCGTCCCTTGAGGTACGTCAGCATGCCGTCCAGCGCGTAGTCGTCGTAGGTGAACGGCTTCGTCCAGTACGGTTCCTCGCCGTCGTTCGCTTCGAGCCTGGCCGGATTGACCACCGCGTCCGCCGCCTCGCTCTCGGACAACGGCTCCAGCCGCAGGCGCTCCTGGAAGAGCCGCGGAATCCTCGCGCTGAACTGCTCCAGCGCGCCGAGGTGCGTCTCCTTGAGACTGATCACCAGCTTCACCTCGGGACGTTCGAGCTGCGCTGCGCGCAAGCGATCCGGAGGAGTGCCGGTGGCCAGCCTGCCGAGATCCGCCGCGAGCTCGACGCGAAACGTCCGGTCGCGGAGCGTGAAGACCTCCTCGAACTGATCGAACACCAGGACGGGAGTCAGCAACAGATCCTCGCGCCATGCGGTCGTCGTGGCGAGCAACTCCCACAACCCCGCCGAGGTATCGCCGACGTCGACTCCTTCGTTCAACACGCTCTCGCGGATCGACCGCGCCACCGCCTCCGTCGCGGACTCGCGCGGATCATTGAGACGGATCATGACCGGCAGAAACGGCCTGGCCCGCAGCAGCGGAAACAGCCCCGCCTGCAGCAGCGACGTCTTGCCGAGTCCCGACCTCCCGAACTGCAGCAGCAGCGGGACGCTCAGCGTGCGGAGATACAGCTCCTCGGTCTCCCGCTTGCGCCCGAAGAACAGCGCCGCATCCTCGGGCCCGAACGGACCGGTCCCGGGGTACCGTCTGCGACGCATCACGCCACGGCCTTCGACCGCGCCGTCAGTGCGGCCCGTCTCCCCCAGTCCTCGAGGATCGACTCCGCGAGCGCGTCTTCGCCGCCGGGCGCATCGATGTCGATCACGTGGCGGTTCGCGAGATCGCTGAGAGTCCCGCACGCACCGCAGCGGACCGGAATCAGAAAGCGCAGCTTGTCGCCCTTGTACTCCGACATCCCCGACTGCCGCACTTCCGCCTCTTTGATCTCGCGATGAAACACACCTTCCGTGCGCGACAGCATCTGCTCGGTCTGCACGACGATCACGTAGTCGACCATCTTGCGGATGACGCGGATCAGCTTCTGGTTCCAGTCCTCTCCGGCGCGGAGGTTCTGCCGGTCCTGCCACACGTTGATGCCGCGCGCCTGCAGCCTCGCCATCAACTCCTCCACGCGATCGCGGTTCTCGCTCGCGTAGCTGAGGAACGCCAGCGGCGCATGCTCCGCAAACGATGGCGCGGAAGAAGCCGCGTACGCCGGCGCGGCCTGCGCGATCTGCGCGGCCTGTGCTTTCCTCCGGCCGCCGGCCTCCCAGGCCTCGGAGAGCTGTCTCGCGAACGTCTCCCACTGCAGCGGGCGGAACTCGATCAGCCGGTCGCCGGAGAAAAAACCCACCACATGATTCCGCTCGGGATGCTCGAAGAACTGCGTGTCTTCGAACGCGATGGCCTTGCTCTGATGTCCGTAGACATTCATCACCTGGAGCAGCACGCGCAGATACCAGTTGTGAAATCCGAAGCCGATGAACAGGAACGACGCCGCGGGATCGGCCAGCATCGCGCGCACCTGATCGGGAACGGCGGGAGCCCCTCGAACGATGGCCACGAGGAACTCGATCAGATCGCCTTCCGTGAGCACCAGCGAGCGCGCGTCGACGTGATGGCCGAAGAGGTGATAGACGATCGGCTGCTCCGCCGTCGGCCGCGAGAGGCGCGGCGTGTACATCGGACGAAACCCGTAATACCCCTTCTGCGGCGTCTTCCCCTCCGTCTCCGCGAAGGCGTTGAACATCAGACTGTCGGGCGACGCGGAGATGACGAGCCGGAACGGCAGCTTCGCGAGATCGCGATGAAACGCGGTCGTCGCACCCGCCTCCCGTTCATAGAAGTCCTGCACCGCGACGTCGAGCTCCACCCGATCCTGGCGCGTCCGGTAATAGAGGTCCGCCGCGCGATGGAGACTCGCCGAGGCCGCGCTGCCCTCCGGTCCCGTCACGCCGATCGACTCGATCAGCTCCTCGGCGAGCAAAGCGTCGAGCGGCTGACGCTCGGGATCATCCGCACGCACAGCGACACGCGGCCCGAGAACGAGCACGCAGTCCCCGCGATTGATCCGTTCGACCAGCCCGCGCAGCTCCCGCAACTCTCTCTCACTCTGTCGCGACGTCTCCACCGTACACACTCCTCCCCGGCTTGTTGTGCCTGCGATCCCTGGGCCTGCCGGGTGATTTTACATCCGGGGCAGTGCGACCCCGGTTATTCGGTGTTCACCACCTCGATGAAGGCCTGTTCGAGGTACTTCTGTCTGGCGGCATTGTTCGACCTGCGCTTTCACGGCGCACGCACCCGCGGGCTTCGTTGTTTGGTTTGGTTAGAACGCCGGTCTGTCACACCGGAGGTCGCGGGTTCGAGCCCCGTCGGCCCCGCCAAGCTAAAGCACTCATGCGTCGCGACTTCGCGGCGTTTCGTGTTTCAGAGGGTCGCTTCGAAAAATTGGAGACTCGCAAAGTCTCTCGCAAGGTCGCCAATTTCGCGAGCAGAATTTTGCGCAGACCCGCGACCAAAACGGCGAAATGTTTCGCATTTCGGCGTGAGTGTTCCACGGAAAAAACGCGTCACGTGCGCACTAAAGCGAATGCGCACCAGGGCGAGCAGCCGGTCTCGGCGGTGAATGGTGTCTTCGTGACATCCGGCTCGCGTTGACCGGCACGTCTGACGGCGTAGCGCAGGCCTTGCCGCCCTTACTTGATCAACGCGCTGGCACCGCCCACTGCCTGGAACCGGATCGAGAGCGGCACACCACGCGCTGACCGAAGTTCGATCAGAGTCGTTTTGCGAAGTGCCTCCGCCGCGTCATCGCCGTTGCGGAGAAATGTGTGCAGAAGGCGCATCGTTGGCGGAGCTTCCGCGTCATCGAGATCGTACGACGTTGCAATGACTGTCGGCACGCCGGCAACGAGGAATGCATCCGCCACCGTTCGAATGAAGGCGCGAGGATCTCCATTTGCAGCGCCGCGGCATCCGGCCAGAACCACGACGCGCGCTTTGTCGAGGCGGAGAGCCGCAATCTCGTCCGCAGAAAGACTGTCGCGCCCGCGCGACGAAGCCAGCAACAGCCATAGATCCGCGCCACGACGCACGATATGTCCGCCGTAATGAATGACCGCGTTCTCCGCGAGCGCACGCTGAACGGCATCCGGCGTCGCCTGTTCGCCGGAGAGAACCCGTGCGCACAGGGACTGCGCTGTGATCTCTGCAATCTCACGGTCAACTCCCGTGAGCATTTCTCCCTGCGTACGATCAAACTCCGTCGCGCCGATCGCGAGCAGCGTGGAATCGTGGGAATGACGCGTACGCTTCGACAGCTCCACCGCGGCATGCGCCGATGGCGCATGCACGATCGTGAAGCGTTCGGCCAGATACTGACCACGCCCGCCGTCGAACAGCGCACCGAAGGGAATCTCCGCAAGCTCGGCGTTCGGTATGACGGCAATCGTGGAGATGCCATCGAGTTTTTCCAGCACTGGCGCGACCACGAGTTCGTGCAGCAGCGAGGCTGCCAGTGGATCCGGCGTGGTGCGCATCCTCGCCGCTGTCCCTGTTATTTCCGCTCCGCGCCGACGCGTGCTGTCAGGGCGCCCATCCAGACTGACCACCTTTACGGAATCGCCGCGAGTGACAAAGCCAACCTTGTCCCCCGGGCGTCGATTGATCGTGTCATACAGAGTCACCACGTCTATGGAGTCTCGGCGAATGACAAAGACGACCTTGTGGTCCACGTACGTGGTTGCGTACCGAAGGATGGCGGCGTCCGGGGCAAGGGCACTCTGCACGTCGCGCAACGACGAATCGTCGGCGTATCGAAATGCCGTCTCCGTATCACCGCCGGACAATGCTTGACTCATCGGATATACGCGAGCGGCTCGTCCAAGCTCATCAAACACCGCTGCGAGCACGCGTTCGTCGGAAGCCCGGTGCTCCCCGTATTGAGCGTCGAAAACCTCGATTGCGCTCATCGAGCGACCCCGAACGTAAAGGTTGAGCCCCTTTTCCCATTGCTGCAGCGCGCGCAACCCCGCGCCGCCGTGGACTCGTTGGATGTCGTCTTCGATCGAATGAAGCCATGCAGCCGCTTCAGATTTCCGGCCGGCAGCGTAGAGCGCGCCAGCCGTGTAATAGCGCATCGCGCACGGTTCGGCCTTCGCGCCGGAGCAAAACGTCTGCATCGCTTGGGTGAGATGTCCGCCGATCGAACGGACATCGCGGGTATAGGTGTCTGCTGCGAGAAAGAACCGGTCGTCCGGGTAAACGGGAAGCCGCGCGCGGCGGAGTCGCTGTTCCTGCGCCGCTAGATACGGCTGCAACAGACGCCTCGCGGCGGGAAGACTGGTGACCTCGACGTATGCCTGAATGCGGGCCCGATCGATCCACGGGTCGGAAAGCGGGAGACTCCCCGCATGCTCTCGAGCATCTTCGTCCCATTCGGCGTCGTCAGACAGCCGGATCGCCTCCTCGAGATGCGTTCGGACCTCGACCGTAAGCCCGATTTGCTCGAGCGCGAGAGCGAGGTTGAAGTGCGCTGCCGCGAGGCCGGGTTGCTGCTCGATCGCGCGTTGCAACACCGCGATTGCTTCCAGCGCGGACGCGTAGCGTAACGAGGGGTCCAGTCGCGACGGTGCGCGTTCCCGTGGATGACGCCAGGGGAGGAGCTCCGCTTCACCGAGTAGTGCCGCCGCAAGATCCGTCAGCGCCACAGGATCGCCGTTGCGCGCCGCCTCACGCAGTTCGGGAATCGCCTTTGAGACCTCGCCGCGTCTCAAGAGTGCGCGGCCGCGATCGTGGGGATCGTCTGTCGGTGGCGGCGCTGGAGGGTCATTGATCTCGGGATTAAAGCCCCTGAAGACCCGTCGCGGGGCGTATGCCTCACCCACGACTCTCGCGTTGATGCGCCGATGCGCGGTGGGACGTTCGCGCGGCTTGCGTTGCCACGATGCTGTCGGCTCGGGCAGTAGCGCGAGTGCGACGACGGTCGCCATCAGGGCGATTACGCGGAACCTGCGCATACTGCAAGTGTAGAGGACGAACCTCTGCTTTCTCCGCCGCGTCGTCGCGCGCGGCCGACGCGGCCAGCGAACGAAGGATCGCAGCCGACGACGAAGAAGAGTAGCCGTGCCCAGTCGATATGCGTGTGCATCGATGATCAACGCAAAATCGTGATCGGTTCTTTAGCCCTCCGGCCGGTCACGCCGGAGGTCGCGGGTGCGAGCCCCGTCGCCTCGCGAATCTAAACCAGCGAACTTTACGCTGCCGCTTCCGCAACCAGCTCCACCGGCCGGGTTCTTCGGCTCTTGCAACGCCGTCTACTGCTGGGACGTACGGCCCGGATCTAGCCGGAGAGCCCCCGATCACCTCATCCGCAGTGTGTGCAGTCGCCGGCCTCTGCGCGTCGCCGACGCGGCGACGCTGCTGCGCAGCGCCGGCCTTGGTCAAAGCGAATCACTCCTCCCGCTTGTCCGGCTCCTCCGCCTTCCGCCGTTTGCGTTTGCGGTTCTGCCAGGCGCGCTTCATCGCTTCGTAATGCGGGCGGAGATGGCGGCGGGATTCCAGGTGAATCGTCTCACCGAGAATCATGTAGAGATTGAGGATATCGACGCCGAGGCGGTGCCGGCGCTTTCGATTGGCCGCGGAAATGCCTTTCAGGAGCACGCGGACCTCGCTTTCCGCCTCATCCCAGTGGCGGATCTCGTCAGCCTCGTGGCGGAGCTCCTCTCCGGAACGGCCGATGACTGCCTTCGTCTCGCTCCAGGCGTCGCCGGCACGGATGCCGGCTTCGATGAAGTCGGGATCGAGAGACGCCACGCGGATCAGTGACCGTTCTTCCTCGACCGACAATTGAGTGAAGCCCGGGATCCGCTGCTGCAGATAGCGCAAACCTTGGATCAACGTAACGGGATTCGCGAGGGCCGGCGGCGTGGCATCGCCCGCGACGACGAGCGGATCGGAGGAGAGCTCCGGCACGTCATTCGTCGGAACGGCAGCCTTCTTCTCCGCTGGGTCGCCCGGCTGCGGATCGTCGTCGAGCATGAGCGCATGATGCCACCGCTTTGCGATCATTGAGGCCGCACATCATGAAGGGCGGGAAAGCACTCGAAAACGATGTCGCCCCCTTCGATGCTGATGGCGAATGCTCTCGCGTGGACTGCACCTGGTCTCGCGCTCGATGCAGGCTGCATCGACGCGGAGACGTTGCCTGTCCCGATCGATGAGAGCTGCATCGAGCGTGCTTGCGGCGTCAGCACGATCGATGCAGCGTTCATCGATGGTGAGACCACTCCGTCTCACGCTCGATGCATCCCGCATCGATTTCGACAGCAGCGACCTCACGATCGATGCAGGCTGCATCGACGCTGAGACGTGGCCTGACTACGTCGCCGGCACCTCGCCGTCACCAGCGATCCTCCGCGGGTCACTAAACCGTGACCAGCCCGTCCCTACCGCCGCGCCCCCGGTTCTTAGATTCCTCGCATCGCATTCAAGGAGGAATTCATGAAAAGAACGAAGTGGTTGGCCGGCGCGGCTCTCGCGCTACTCATGACCGCGCCGCTGCACGCAGAGCAGGGGCTCATGCCGCTCGGGCAGTTGATCGGGCGCGCCGAGGCGATCCTGATCGGCCGCGTCACCGACACGCGGCCCGCCGGGGACGGCAAGTATTTGATGACCGTGGCGGTGGAACAGACACTCAAAGGCAGACCGCTGGAGAGCGTCCGGATTTTCGCCAGCTCGGTCGATCCGGATTCCGTTGGGCCGCTCTCGGCGGGTGTGAGGATCCTGACGTTCCTGGAGCCGCGCACGCTCCAGCCGGTGGCCGGCGGGCAGGGCGTCCAGGTCCTCACCGGCGCTGGCTCGGCTCGCGTCGCGAGCGAAATGGTGACGACGGCGATCGCCAAAGGCACCGCACTGCAGTTGCGCGACGTCGTGCCGTATTTCAGCTCGCGCGAGCCGCTGCCGCCTGTGCTCATCGGATCGCTGCTCAAAGAGATGTCCGCCCGCGTGACGCCTTCGGCCGACGGCACGCAGCTGGCGCGGTTCGCGTGCGACGGCAGCGTGCTGCCGGTCGTCCAGCTCTGGGCCATCGGACAGTCGGGACGGCTGCAGATCGCCGCCGCGCGTCCGTGCCTGGAGTCGCTGGTCAGGGATCCGAGCAACCGCTCGACACGCATCGCGGCCGCCGGCGCCCTCGGCGATCTGAAGATGGCCGCGAGTGTCCCGGTCCTGCTGACGTTGATCGAGCCGCTCCCGGGTCATCGGGTCAGCGAGTCGAAGGGCGCCGGCGAGCCGCCATCCCTCCGCCCGGCAAGCGATCCGGAAGACGAGTCGTCGCCGGCCGCCGATCCGGAAGAGGAGCGAAATGGCGAGACCGCGTTCGACGACGAGCGTCCGGGAACGCCTTCGTCCCTCCCCGACGGCGAGGACGAGCCCGATGACGTGCCGGGCGACGACATCCTGAGCCGTCGCGCCGACGGAGGCCTTTCCGACGCGGCAGTGCTGGCGCTCGGCAAGATCGGAGATCCCGCCGCCGTGCGCGATCTCGCTCGCGTCGCAGGCGAGGGGGATGACCTCTCGCTCCACTCGACCGTCGTCGTCGCCCTCGGAATGATCGGAGGAAAGTCCGTCCAGGGACCGTTGACGTCCATCAGCAAATCGCATCCGAACGAGCTCGTTCGCGAGCTGGCCAGCCAGACTCTCGCCCGGACGAAGCAGTAGCAAGAGGAGAAAGCCATGAACAAACGATTTCTCGCCACGTCCTTTCTGATCGTCCTGCTGTCCGCGGCCCGCGCGTGGGCCGGACACGTCGTCTGGATCGACTATTCCAAGTTCAACCTCGGGGAATGGTCCTCGGTGAACGGCAACAGTCCCCCGAAGACCTCGGACCTCAATGCCATCAAGAAGCAGATCATCGCCAACGTGACCGAGGACTACGCCACGTTCGACATCACCTTCACGACCGTGAAGCCCGCCAACGGGCGGTTCACGCAGGTCAAGGTGCTCAGTAATGACGCCGGCGGGCTGTTCGGATGCTCGGGGGAAGGCTGTGGTACCGGCATCGGCAGTTGGGACACGGAGACCGAGAGTTCCCTGAAGGTGTTCGCCGGCACCCTCTCCGCGTATGGGGAGTTCACCGGATCGAATGCCACCACCGCCCGCCTCGCCAACAGCCTTGCGGGCACGATCAGCCACGAGCTCGGACACATCCTCGGGCTGTATCACTGCCGTGCCGCCGACGACTCGTTCATCGTCGGCTGCAGCGAGGAGGGCACCCCCGACGTGAGCAACGACAAGAACGCGCGGGCGTGGCACATCATGTCCAGCGGCCTGTCGTGGGGCCTGACCGAGGAAGAGAAGGCGACGAACGACCGCTTCTTCAGCAAGCACTCGGAACGGCGCAAGCTCGCCGGCGCCGTTCAGCTTCGCAATCACTTCGCGCCGCTCGCCAACGTCAACGGAGGCAAGACCCCGAAAGCCGATCTCACCTACGGCCGCCTCTCTTCGCCCGACGTCATGAAGTGGTACGTGCGGCTGTCGAGCGGCTCGGAGTTCGGCGGGTACGACGAATGGTCCGACAATGCTGGAAACGCGGCTGACATCTTCCTCACCGGCGACGTCCACAACGACGGCCGCGCGGACCTCGTCTACGGCCGCATCCAGTCCCCGACGCAGGTGTCCTGGTACGTGCGCAAGTCGAACGGCAGCGGCTTCAGCGGATACAACGAATGGGCCTCCGACGCCGGCGACGCGGGCGACATCTTCCGCCTGGCCGATGTGAACAAAGACGGACAGGCCGATCTCGTCTACGGGCGACCCCTCGACAAAGCCACGGTGCGCTGGTTCGTGCGCAAGTCGAACGGCACCGGGTTCGGGAACGCTGAGACCTGGGCTGACGATGCGGGCAACATCGGTGATCTGTTCTTCCTCACCGATGCCGACGCCGACGGCGACGCCGATCTCGTTTACTCGCGTGCGATCACTTCGAACGAGGTGAAGTGGTGGGTGCGCCGTTCCAACGGCAGCAAATTCGGATCGGCCGAGCTTTGGCACAGCAACGGCGGCGACAAGGGCGATCTGATGTACGTCGGCGATGCGGACGGCGACGGGGACGCCGACCTGGTGTACGGCCGTGTGTACGGCGGCAAAGGGGTGGCCTGGTATGTCCGCCGCGGAACCGGCTACATCTTCGGATTCGCGGAGACCTGGGCGAACGATGCCGGCGACGCCGGCGATCTGTTCCGGCTCGGCGACACCACGGGCGACGGAATGCTCGACCTGATGTATGGCCGCCCGATCGGCATATCCAGTCTCACCGCCACTCCCGACCTCACCCAGGTCCGCTGGTACGGAAGGTCCTCGCTGGGAACGGGCTTGAGCTCGGTCTCCACCTGGGCCGACGCCGGCAACGAAGGCGACTGCTTCCCATAACGTGCTCGCCTCGTGGCGCAGACGCGAGCGGCGTCTGCGCCACGCCTTCCTACTCCACTCCCTCGATGTTGTCGTCATCCTCGCGCTCCTCCCAGTCGAGAAGGTGGCGCGGGTCGATGCCGGCGAGGGTCGGTTTGCGAGGGACCGTCACCGTGATCGTCTGCTGACCGGTGCGGATGCGGTGCTTCTCGAGGTGGAGCGGCGCGGATAGCTCCCCGCCGCCGCCGGCGGGGCCGAAGATCCCGATCTCCACCAGTTCGTCCATCGGGAGCTCCGTCTCGACGCCCTCTTCGTCGACCACGACCTTGCGCGCTTTGACGTCGAGCGTGACCTGCCAGGTGCCCGATGCGGTCTGCGTCGCTTTCACTCGCTCGGTCCTGAGCTGCCAGAACGTATTCACTTCGAAGAGGTCGTGCAGGAGGTACTGCATCGATGCCGGCGTGACGGCCTTCAGCTCCCGATACAAATCGAGCGTCGTCGCGAGCGGAGCCTCCTGCGGTTGATGTTGTTCGTAGAGTCGTCGCAGCGCGCCGTTGACGCGTTCCTCGCCGATGGATTCGCTCATCGCGTACAGCGCGAATGGTCCCTTGCGATACGACATCCACGGGTCGAGCCCGCGCAGCAGCGGCTCTCCTCGGCGGATCGGGGCGATCGGATACGGCTGCCGCAGGAAGCTCATGTAGCGGCGCAGCTGGTCGGGGCCTCGCGCGTGCTCGACCACCTTGATCGCGTAGTACGTGGCGACGCTTTCGGCGACCACCGGGGCACCTTCGACCGGCGCGATCGGGACTGCCCACTGATGCGCCGTCTCGTGCGCCACGATCGCGAACGGGAAGTCGAAGCTCCGCGCGTCGGCCACGTTCATGAGCGTCACGCCTTCGCCGTGGGTGAGCATGCTGGCGTCGGCGTGCATGCCGATGCCGTCGCCCGGGACTTCGAGGACGGTGATGTGGCGGTACGGGTACGGCCCGATGTGCGTGGTGAGATAGTCGAGCGATGCCCGAAGGCTCCGAACCATGCGCGCCGGGTGCGCCGCGTGCGCCGGATGATGGAAGACGCGGATGACCACGTCGTTCCACCGCGCTTCGAGGAGCGCGTACTTTGCCGAGGCGAACGCCCACTCGCTGCCGATCGGACCGTCGGTCGCGTATTCGAAGTAGCGTCGCCCGCCTTCGGTCCACGTTCGGCGGAGCGCGCCCGGCGCGACGGCGGTCTGATCGGCGTCGGTGCTCAATACCGTCTCGAGCGTGATGCCCGGTCCACGACCCTTGCGCGCTTCGACGTCGTAAAGCGAGGTAATCACGCGTCGCACGGCGAGCCCCTGCTCGCGCCGGTCGCTCGGGAGCAGCAGCTCGCGGCTCGACTGGTAGCCGATCGCCGGGAACCAGTGCTGCGTGAACCACGTGCCGTTCGGCACGATCGAGACGTCGGCGCCGCCCTCGCGGAAGCCGCGCCGCGCGACGTGCACTTCGAAATCGAGCCGCATCGATGCGCCGGGCAGGAGCGGGCTCGCGAGCTTGTAGATCCGGTGGCCGAGGTCATCGTCCAGCAGCGCGGGCGTGGCCGGACGGTCGAAGGCGAGTGACCGCGTTTCGACCATGAGCGGCGTGGCGACGTGGATTGAATCGATCGGCGCGTTGCCGCGGTTGACGAGCCGATACGACCCGCGGATGTCGACCTCGCGCCGCGCGGGATGGATGTCGGCGTGCACGCTGGCGTCGGTGATGTGCGGTTGCGCGATGCGCGCATAGCGTACATACCGTCGTTCGTATTCGGCGCGCCGCTGCGCGACGTCGGAGTCGGTGACGTACGCGTTCAGCACGTTCGTGTTGTAGAAGACGAACCCGCCCAGCAACACGATCAGCGCAATCGCGGCGGCGGCGGTGCGGCGCGTGGCACCGGTGAGACGCTGTCTGGCCAGCCGGAGTCGCACTCCGAATCCGCTCTCTTTGCCGCGAACCCACATCAGCCGCGCCCCGACCGCGAGCAGCAGCGCCCACGCGGCCCAGTAGAGCTTGAACCACAGCCAGGGCGCGATGAACGGCCCGATCCCGCGCATCTCGGTGAACGTCACCCACGGTCCGGCACCATAGATGAGGAGGTTGTGCTCGATCCCGAACGTGGGGGCGAGCACGATGATGGAGTACACGACGATCGCGGCGAGGTGCCCGGCGTACTTGTTGCCCACGACGACGTGCACGACCAGAGCGAGCACCGCGAAGAGCAGGTATTCGGGAAGCTGCAGCCCGAACAGGACCGTCACGTACAACCCGATTCCGAAGTCGTGATGACCGAGGATCGACTGAGCGAGCATCCCGGCCGTCATCAGAAAGGCCAGGAACACGGCGAGCGCGAAGCCGAGTCCGAAAAGCTTGCCGGCCAGCGGGACCCAGTCCGGAACCGGCGCCGCATCCGCGATCTCGTCGAGCGCGGCCTCACGTTCGCGCCACAGCAGCTCGCCGGCGAAGAACACGCAGAGCAGCGGGATGATCACCCAGCGGCTCAGCTCCGAAGTCAGGGGACCGGTCAGCTCCTTGAGCACCTGCCCGGTCACGGGCACGAGCGGCGTGCCGCTGGCGACCATCTGATCGATCAGCACGGGAATCGTCAGCAGCGGAATGACCACGAAGAAGCCGAGTCCAGCCCAACTTCTTGCGATGGTTCGGAACGACGTCCACGCAATCGCGAACGTCTGACGCGCGTGCGCGGCGAAGCCGAACGAGCGCGGGGCGTGCGGCATGGTGGAGGACAGGCGATCCCGCCTGTCCAGGACAGGCACGATTGCCTGTCCTCCACGTTTGGTATCGGCGCGATGCTCGAAGCGAAAGCGCAGCCCGGTGAATGCGAGCACGATCAGAGCGAAGCCGAGCCAGACGACGCGGTTCTGCAGCACGATGCCCTCGAACGCGAGCAGGCGCCGGCTCTTCTCGATCGTCGTCCAGAGATGCGCGATGTCTTCGACGATGAAGCGGATCCCGACCGGGTCGAGCAGCGTCCCGAGGCCGCGCCGGAAGAGCAGGAGCGAGGCGACGAAGAAGCCCATGAAGATGACGAACAGGCTGCCGAGGTAGGCGGCCATCGGGCGTCCGCTGCGCAAGGCGAGCGCGAACTGCAGTGCCGTCGCGATGAAGGCGTTCGGCAGCGAGAGGAAGAGATACGCGGTGAGATACGCCGCCGGCCGGAACGGACCGACGAGCTGCGCATTCACGCCGGGCGAGTAAACGGCCAGCAGGATGCCCGCCTGGACGGCGAGCAGGAGACCGGCGTTGATCGCGAACGCCGCGAGGAAGCGTCCGCCCAGGTACTCCGCCTTGCTCACCCGGACGGTGTAGACGAGCGGATCCATCCGGATCGCCGCGTCACGCCCGGCGGCCTCGCCGGCGATGATCGGCGCCACCACGAGCCACAACAGGCCGCCGACGACCGTCGTCACCGCGATGGCGAACGGCGCGTTGACGAAGAAGTCGTCGTAGAGCGCATCGGCGAGCGCGGCATCTCGCGTCATCAGGAAACAGACGACGAGGAGGATGGCGAACATCAGCCACACCCACGGGCGGCGGAGCTGATAGGCGAGCTCGAAGCGAAAGATCTCGCGGAACTTCATGCGCCGTGTCCCGCGAGCGCGCTGAAATAGACGTCTTCGAGGTCCGGCTGAACCGTGTCGAAGTCCGCACCCGGCGACTCCTCGGCATACACATGCACAACCGTGCGTCCGGCGTGCAGCTTCGTCGAGACGACCTTGTACTCACTCTCGATTCTGGCAAGAGCCCCTCGGTCGATCACGCGTCGCCAGATCCGCCCCTGCAGCTTCTCGACGGCCTGCAGCGGCTCCGCCTCGAGCAGAATCTCTCCGCGATCGATGATCGCCATCCGCGTACACAGTTCCGATACGTCCTCGACGATGTGCGTCGAGAGCAGCACCACGCTGTTCTCCCCCAGCTCGCTCAGCAGGTTGAGGAACCGCACCCGCTCCGCCGGATCGAGCCCCGCCGTCGGCTCATCCACGATCATCAGCTTCGGATTCCCCAGCAGCGCCACCGCGACCCCGAAGCGCTGCCGCATCCCGCCCGAGTACCCTCCCAGCTTCTGCCTGCGAACGTCCCACAGGTTCGTCTGCCGCAGCAGCGCCTCCACGACCTCCTTCCGCGCCCTGCGGTCGATGATCCCTTTCAGAATCGCGAAGTGATCCAGCAGCTTCTCCGCGGTGACTTTCGGATAGACCCCGAACTCCTGCGGCAGATAGCCAAGCATCTCGCGAACGCTGTCCTTCTGATGGAGGACATCGATCTCGCCGAGCCAAATGCTCCCCTCATCCGGCTCCTGCAACGTCGCGATGATCCGCATCAGCGTCGACTTGCCGGCGCCGTTGGGACCGAGCAGACCGTACATCCCCGCCGGGATGGTGAGAGTGACGTCCTTCAGCGCCTGGACGCCGTTGGGGTAGGTCTTGGATACGTGCTGGATGGTCAGTTCCATGTGGCGCGAACTTTACTTTGCAAAGTACTTCAGTGCAAGGTGCAACTGATTCGTCGCAGAAATCGGCGCGGATCGCGTTAGCATCCTCGACCGCATGAAGAACGCCATCCGCCTCCTCCTTGCGCTCGCCCTCGCCGCCGCCGCATTTGCCGCACCGAAATACGACGAGAAGCTCTTCTCCGGCCTCGAGCTCCGCGGCATCGGACCGGCGATCGTCTCCGGACGCGTCGTCGACATCGCCGTCGATCCGCGCGACACCCGCACGTGGTACGTCGCGGTGGCCGCGGGCGGCGTCTGGAAAACGACCAACGCCGGCACGACCTTCACGCCGGTCTTCGACGACCAGGCGTCGTTCTCGATCGGCTGCGTGACCGTCGATCCGAACGACTCGCTGACCGTCTGGGTCGGCAGCGGCGAGAACAACGGACAGCGCTCGGTCTCGTGGGGTGACGGCGTATACAAGTCCGTCGACGGCGGGAAGTCGTGGACGAACGCGGGGCTCCCGAAATCGGAGCACATCGGAAAGATCATCGTCGACCCGCGCAACTCGAACGTGGTCTACGTCGCCGCGCAGGGTCCGCTCTGGAGCTCCGGCGGCGATCGCGGTCTGTACAAGACCACCGACGGCGGGAAGACCTGGAAGCCGGTGCTGACGATCAGCGAGAACACCGGCGTGAGCGACGTCGTGTTCGATCCGACGAACCCCGACGTGCTCTACGCCGCCGCGTGGCAGCGGCGCCGCCACGTCTTCACGCTCATCAGCGGCGGACCGGAGTCGGCGATCCACAAGTCGACCGACGCCGGCGCGACGTGGACGAAGCTGACGAAGGGCCTGCCGAAGGAGGACATGGGGCGCATCGGCCTCGGGATCTCGCCGAAGAATCCGAAAATGGTCTACGCGATCATCGAGGCCTCGCGCCGCACGGGCGGCTTCTTCCGCACGGTCGACGGCGGCGCGAACTGGGAGAAGCGCAGTTCCTACTCCGGCGGAGGCGCGCAGTACTACGCGGAGATCTTCGTCGATCCGAATGACGACGAGCGCGTGTACGCGATGGACGTGTATACGCGCGTCACCGACGACGGCGGGAAGACGTTCCGCCGCGCCGGCGAGTCGTCGAAGCACGTCGACAATCATTTCCTCTGGATCGATCCGAAAAACAGCGATCACCTGATCAATGGCTGCGACGGCGGCATTTACGAGTCGTGGGACCGCGCCGCGACGTGGGACTTCAAGGCGAATCTGCCGGTCACGCAGTTCTATCGCATCAGCGCCGATGACGCGCTGCCGTTCTACAACGTCTATGGCGGCACCCAGGACAACTTTTCCCTCGGCGGTCCGGCACGCACCACCACCTCCCACGGCATCGTGAACTCCGACTGGTACACGACCGTTCTCGGCGACGGCTTCCGCACCATGCCCGACCCGAAGGACCCGAACATCCTGTACGGCGAAGCGCAGTACGGCGCGCTCGGACGCTACGACAAGCGCACCGGCGAAGTCCTCGACATCCAGCCGCAGCCGAGCGGCACGATGGACCCGCTGCGGCAGAACTGGGACTCGCCGCTCATCATCAGCCCGCACGACAGCAACCGCCTCTACTTCGCCGCGCAGTACCTCTTCCGCAGCGACGACCGTGGGAACAGCTGGAAGCCGGTCAGCGGCGACCTCACGCGCCACCTCGACCGCAACACCCTGCCGGTCATGGGCCGCGTGTGGGGCATCGATGCCGTGGCGAAGAACTCGTCAACGTCGCTCTACGGCAACATCGTCTCGCTCTCCGAATCGCCGCTGAAGGAAGGGCTGCTGTACGTCGGCACCGACGACGGCCTGATCCAGGTCAGCGAGGACGGCGGCCAGCACTGGCGAAAAATCGAGCGCGTCGCCGGCGTGCCCGAGCTGACGTACGTCTCGCACCTCCAGGCCTCGCAGCACGACGCGAACGTCGTCTACGCCGCGTTCGACAATCACAAGACCGGCGACTTCAAACCGTACGTCTATCGCAGCAGCGATCGCGGCGCGACGTGGAAGGCGATCACCGCCGACCTGCCGGCGCGCGGCTCGTCGTATGTGGTCATCGAAGACACGATCGACCGCAACCTCCTGTTCGCCGGCACCGAGTACGGCCTCTTCTTCAGCCAGAACGGCGGCACGAACTGGATCCCGCTGAAAGGCGGCATGCCGACGATCGCCGTGCGCGATCTCACGATCCAGAAACGCCGCGACGACCTCGTCGCCGGCACCTTCGGCCGCGGCTTCTACATCCTCGACGACCTCCGTCCGCTGCGCACGATGACATCCGCCATCGCGAATCAGGAAGCGGCGCTGTTCCAGCCGCGCACCGCCGACCTCTACGTCGAACGAGCGCCGTACGGCTTGCCCGGCAAGTCGTTCCAGGGCGACTCGTTCTACGTCGCGCCGAACCCTCCCTTCGGCGCAGTCTTCACGTACTACCTGAAGGACGAGCTGCGCAGCCTGAAGAAACAGCGCTGGGAAGCGGAGAAGGACGGCGGGAACGAGCCGAAAGCGAAGGAGCCGGCGAAAGAACCGGCGAAGGCAACCCCGTATCCGACCTGGGAACAGCTGCGCGCCGAAGAGCGCGAGCTCGAGCCGGCGATCGTGCTCATCGTGTCGGATGACGAAGGCAACGTCATTCGCCGCGTCACCGGCCCGGTGACCAGCGGATTCCATCGCGTCGCCTGGGACCTGCGCTACCCGCCGCCCTCGCCGATCGAGCTGACTCCCGGCGACACCGATCCCTTCTCCCCGCCGCCCGCCGGACCGCTCGTGACTCCCGGCACGTATCGCGTCCGTCTCGCGAAGCGCGTCGACGGCGTCGAGAGCGACCTCGGCGACGCCCAGACCTTCGCCGTCACCCCGCTGTATTTGTCGGTGATGAACGAGAGCGACCGCGCGACCGTCCTCGCGTTCCAGAAAAAAGCCTCACGCCTGCAGAAAGCCGTCATGGGCGCCGCGCGCGTCACCACCGACGCGCTCGTGCGCATCCAGCACATCCGCCGCGCCGTCGACGAGATCGACGGCCCCGATCCGAAACTCGTCGCCCAGGTCAACGCCGTCGACAAAACGCTGCGTGACATCGACGACGCCCTCAACGGCGACCCGATCGTGCGCGGCCGCAACGAGCCCTCTCCGCCGTCGATCGTCGAGCGCATCACCACCGCCGTGAACGGATTCACCACGACGTCGGCGCCAACCGCCACGCATCAGGAATCGCTCGCCATCGCCGAGCGCGAATTCGCCCCGCTCCTCGCGCGGCTGCGCAAAGCGATCGAGGTCGACCTCGCGGCGATCGAGAAGGCGATGAACGAGCGCGGCGCGCCGTGGACGCCGGGGAGGATTCCCGACCTCTAAGATGCCCCACGTCTCCCGCATCAACATCCATCCGATCAAGGCCCTCGACGGTTTCGCGGTCGCGGAGGCGCGCGTCCTCCGCGGCGGCGCGCTCGAGCACGATCGCGAGTGGGCCATCATCGCCACCGCGTCCGGCGACATCGTGAACGGCAGACGGACCCCGCGCGTGCACGCCCTTCGCGCGACGTACGACGAGGCGGTCGAGCGCGTGACCCTCAACGGGACCACGTTCCGCATCGGCGACCCATCGCTCGATGCCTTTCTCAGCGACTGGTTCCAGGAAACGGTCGCATTGCGCCACTTCCCCCAGGGCACGCCCGATCACCTCAAGCGAATGCCCGGACCTTCCGTCGTTTCCACCGCGACACTCGAGCAGGTCGCGGACTGGCTCGCGCTCTCCGTCGACGAAGTCCGCCGCCGCTTCCGCCTCACGATCGAAGTGGGCGGCGTCCCGCCGTTCTGGGAGGACCAGCTCGTCCGCACCCAACACGCCGTCGACTTCCGCGCCGGTGCAGTTCGGATGAGCGGCATCGAGCACTGCGCGCGCTGCATCGTTCCGCCGCGGAATCCCGAGACGGGCGAATCGACGCGCGGCTTTCAGAAGCGTTTCCTGACCCTGCGCCGCGACACGCTCCCCGACTGGAGCGACCGCGGTGCCTTCCCCCACTTCTATCACCTCGGCGTGCTCACTCGCGCATCGGGCGAAGGCAGCTCGATCCGCGTCGGCGACCAGGTGGTCATCGAAGGCGCCGGCGCGCGGCCGAGTCTTCTCGCCCCGCTGCGCCGCCTTCGCCGTCGGCTCATGTTCCGGCCGGAGTGATTCTCACGCGTCAGGATCAGGCTGCGGGTGATGCTGCGAGTTGTTCCCATGCTTCGCGAGCGTGAACTGCTTCGCTCAGCCGGTCCAGGGAAATACTGTCGTCGCGGTGGTTTGCGAGGAACTGCCTCAACTGCTCAGACGCGACGATGTAAACGCCCGGAGGAGTGTCGGGCCGCCCCGCCGCCGAATACCAGACGAACGTCAGGAAGTGCCCTGGCCGTGCTCGAAACTCTGCGATGGGCCACTCCTTGGGTCCCGTGAGCGTTCTGACATCAACGGTGAGCGCGTTCCCCGACGCGGGAACCACTGTGATGTCGACGTCGTCCGCTTGCGAGAAAGTCAGAGTCGCATCGGCGCCCAGGCGATGAAGGACCGAGAGGACGTAGAACTTCGACGCGAGCTCCAGATGTTTTGCATGCCGGATACGACGTAGGCCCTTCGACGGGCCGACGGTGATCGGATCTCCCCAGGCGGACGGATCGTTCACGTCGGCGACGACCAGCTCATTCATTTGTTCGTCACTCAGCTGCTGGTGGTCACGATCTGTCATAGCGCCCATCCATTCAGTACGCGCATCTGCCGATCGCCAGACACCTTCACGATCAGGAGCAATGCTCTTCCGCCATCAGTTCTTCCGGCGAGCTGGTAGCGGTTGGGGCCGTGTGCTTTCCTGTTCGGTCGTGCGACAAAGCCGTTCCAGATTACCTCTTCCGCTTCCCAATCCGAAATGCCATGCGAGGCAAGCTTGCCGGCGTCGTACTCGATGTTCCATTCAGATGCTTCAAACTGCTGCCAAAAGACCACTTAGCACCACGCGTTCCAGACGATGCACGATCGTCAGTTCCATGACGCAAAGGTTACCGGCGTCCGCTGCGCATGGTGCTGCTTCTCCGTGCGGTGGAGATATGCGCGGGAACTGCTCTCCCCCGGCGGTGCGCTGATCTCCGTCAGGTAGAAGGTTCGCCGCAGCGCCGGTCGGCGAAGGTGGTTGGAGGGCTGGAACGCTGGACGCTTTTCCTGAAGAGTGACGGTTAACTTGTCACATCACAGAAAGCGGAGTACAAGCGCGATCCGATGTCCAAAGTCCGTCTGCTCGTCGTTTCTCTCTTCGTCTGTCTCGTCGCCGCCCCCTTCGCCTTCGCGCAGGAGGCCGATCTCCTCGTCGTCAAGACGGGGCCGGACACCGCGGCGGCGGATACCGACGTCAGTTACGACGTCAGCATCACGAACCTCGGCCCCGACGACTCCGCGCCGATCACGCTGAGCGATCCGATTCCGGCCGGCATGACCTTCGTCTCGGCGACGCCGCCCGGCTGCACGACGCCGGCCGTCGGCTCCGGCGGAACGATCACCTGCGCGATCGCGACGCTCACGGCGGGCAGTTCCACGAACTTCACCTTCGTCTTCCACATCCCGCCGCAAACGCCGCCGGGCACGACGTTCGTCAACACCGCCACGGCGTCGAGTGCCACCGATCCGACCGACGAGAACAACGCCGGCGTCGCCGCCACATCGACGCCGCCTGCGGCGACGGGCGACATGTCGATCTCGAAGGACGGACCGTCCAGCGCCGCTCCCGATACCGACGTCGTCTACACGATCAACGTCATCAACACCGGCCCCGACGCCGCGGAGTCTGTATCAGTGACGGACACGCTACCGGGCAACCTCACGTTCGTTTCGCTGGGCGAGAGCGGCTTCGACATGTCATGCACGACGCCGGCGGCCGGCGCAAACGGAACGATCACCTGTACCGCGGATCCGTTTCCGGCGAATGCGACGGCCACGCTCATCCTCACCGCGCACGTTCCGGCGGGCACGCCCTCCGGCACCACGTACACCAATACCGCGGTCGTGACCGCGAAGAACGACTCGGATGCTGGCAACAACAGCGCCTCGACCATCGTGACGGTTTCGAGCGTCGAAGTGTCGGTCAGCAAGAGCGGCTCCGCGACCGTCACGGCGGGAACGAACGCCACGTACACGATCGTCGTCGCGAACGCGGCGGGATCCGACATCGCGACGGTGAACCTCACCGATGCGGTGCCGTCCGGCACTTCGTTCGTCTCGTTCACGCAGGACAACGGTCCGACCGCGTTCTGCTCGGAACCTCTCGCCGGCAGCACGAGCGGGACGGTTTCGTGCGGGGTGGTGCTGGCAGCGGGGCAATCCGCGCAGTTCACGATGGTGCTGACGGCGGGGAACACGGCGTCGATCGTCAACACCGCCAGCGTGTCGACCGACTCCTTCGACACCGATCCGTCGAACAACAGCGACGATGCGACGACGACGGTGACGCCGAGCGCGGATCTCGCGATCACGAAGAACGGACCGGCGACCGTCACCGCCGGCGCGAACGTCACCTACAGCATCACCGTCACGAACGGCGGACCGACCGATGCCACCGGCGTTTCGCTCACCGACACGCTGCCGCCGGAGCTCACGTTCGTCTCGATGACGCAGACCAGCGGCCCGGCGTTCAATTGCAACGTCACCACGTGCACGATCGCGACGTTGCCTGTCGGCACGACGGCGACGTTCTCGCTCGTCGCGCACGTCGCGTCGTCGCTGACCGGCGCGAGCCCGGTGTCGAACACGGCGAACGTGTCGGCGGCGACCGGCGATCCCGCCGGCGGCCAGAACTCGTCGACCACGATGGCCGCCGTTTCGCGGAACGCGGACATGAGCGCGATCAAGAGCGGGCCGGCGACGATCATCGCCGGCAACGACATCACCTACTCGGTCACGCTCAGAAACGCCGGACCCTCGGATGCGTTCAATGCCTCGCTCGTCGATACCCTGCCGCCCGGCACGACGTTCGTGTCGGTGAATCAGACCCTCGGCCCGCCGTTCAACTGCCTCACGCCGCCGGGCTCGATCAACTGCACGATCGCTTCATTCGCGAGCGGCGACACCGCGGTGTTCACCATCGTGCTGCACGTCTCGCCGTCCGCGACCGGCTCGATCGTCAATCCCGCGACCGCCGGCTCGACCACCGCCGACCTCGTGCCGGGAAACACCACCTCGACGTCGACCGCCGTCGTGAATCCGCCGGCCACGGACGTGAGTCTCTCGAAGACGGTCGTGTTCAGCCCGACGACGGCGATCTACACGATCACCGTCACGAACATCGGCTCCTTCGCCGCATTCGGAACCGTCGTCACCGATCCGCTCCCGCCGGGAACGGCGCTGACGTCGTCCTCCGCGTCGCAGGGAAGCTGCAGCGGCACCACGACGGTGACGTGCAGCCTCGGCACGATCGCCGCCGGCAACTCGGCCACGATCACGCTGAACGTGAACCTCACGCAGCCGAACGGCACCATCACGAACACCGCCACCGTCACCATCGAGAACGGCGACACGAACCCCGCGAACAACACCGCCGCGGCCACGTTCGTCTCCGGCGGCGGCGCGCCAACGCTGTCAACGATCGGGATGCTGCTGCTCGTGCTCGCGCTGGGAATCGCCGCGATGGTCGTGATGCCTACTGCGCGATGATCGAGAGGGTGCTGAGGGACGACAGTTTCGAGCTCGTGTCCATCACGCCGAGGGCGATGCGGATGTGGCCCTTCGGCACCTTGATCGTCGACGTGTAGCGATAGCGGATGCGGCGCATCTCCTCGTACTGGCTGTCGGTCAGCTCGATGAGCTGTTCCTGGCGGCCGTACGAAAAGAACTCGCGCTCCTCACGCGCGGTCGCGTAGTGGACGCTAACGAGCGCGCGGTGCTTGCCGTCGGCGCCGCGCGTGAACACGATTTTCTCGACCGGGATCACGATCTCCACCGGCACTTCGTACTGGCGCCCCTTCTTCTTCGGCATGGTCGTGTTCACGATCATCTTCAGCTCGTTCATCTCGGTCGCGTAGAGCAGCCCGGCCAGCACGCGCTCCGACATGTCGTGCGCGTTCGAGCGGTCGATCACTTCACTGCGCGTGCGCACCTGCAGCTCGGGACGATCCTTCACCACAACCTGCACCTTGCGCGGCTTCGCGTCGCCGGCGCGCACGCGATAGGCGATCGAGTAATACGCGTCGAGATCGCTCGTCACCTGCTTGAACGTGTCGTCGATGTCGCCGATCCCGCGGAACCACTTCCCGCCGGTCTTCTCCGCGAACGACGTCAGCGTCTCGCCCTCATGGTGCAGCAGCTGGCCGAGCATTTCGGACGGAACGTTCTTCTGTCCCTCGACCATCGCGTTGGGTCCGAGGAGCGTCGACCCGAGCGTGCGCGAATCGGCGGCGCGCGAGAAATCGAGCATCAGCGGCACTTCCGGCTCGAGCGCGTAGATCGTCACTCCCTCCGCCGCGGCGATGCGCCCGAGATCGTGGATCTGCGTGAGAAAGTCGGCGTTGCGCAGCTTCTCCATCCCCTTCCAGCCCGGCCCGTTGCGCGACGCCATCTGCTCCCGGACGTCGATCTGCAGCCGCGCCAGCGGACCCATGTCCTCGATCGCCATGCCCTCCCACGGATTCGGGTCCGTTCTCTCCTTCTCGCGCGGCGTTTCGAAGAGTCCCATCTGCTCCTCGGTGCTGTACGCCTCGCGTCCCGGCTGCGAGCTCAGGCCGCTCGTGATCAGCACGAGAACTTTCTTGCCGTCGTTTCCGGCCATCGACGTGATCAGCGCGCGGATCTGGCTGAGCCGCTGTTCGACGCGCGCACGCGCGCCGTCCATGTAGGCGCGCTTCGCGGCGTTGATCTCGTTCTGCGTCTCCGCGATCTCGAGCGCGCGGCGGAACGCCTGGAACTCGCGAAAGGCCGGCGCCCTCATACTGATCTTGCATTCGTCGATCGCCTTGCCGAGGCTCTTCTCGACCGCCGCGACGTCGCCGGTGTACTCCTGAATCATCCTCGCCGCGCCGGACGGCCGCACGATCGCCGCGACGTCGCCGGGACGCATCGTCTTCACGAGTTGCAGCGCGGCCGTTTTCAGCTTCGCGCGCGCCATGGCCTGGATCCCCATCTCGTCGAGGAAGAACACGTAGCGGCGCGGCGGCGCGACGTTTTTCGCGGCAGCCGAATCCGCCGACGGCGCGGCGGTCGCGGCTTCCTGTTTCGACATCGTCGACGAGCTGCTCTCGAACGACGAAAAGTTCGTGATCTCCTGCGGCTTCCCGTCCTCGAGCACGATGAAGTCTTCCTTCGTCAGGCCCGTGACCGGCTTCCCGTCGGGACCGGTGACGATCGCATCGAGGTTGTGAAGGCGGACTTCGATCGAGTCGACGTACTGCCCCTGCACGGCGAGGGTGAGCGCAAGGAGACAGCACGGCAACAGGGATCGCATGGCGCCAGAGTACACCTACCCCACGAACTTGTAGCCGAGCCCGTGCACGGTCAGGATGAACTCCGGCCGAGCCGGATTCGGCTCGAGTTTCTGGCGCAGCGAGGCGATGTGCACGTCGACGGTGCGCGTGACCGGAGTCGCGTCGTATCCCCACACCTTCTCGAGCAGCTCGTCGCGGCTGAGCACCGACCCGCGATGTTCGACGAGATAGCGCAGCAGCTTGAGCTCGAGGCCGGACAGCTCCACCGGCGCTCCGTCGCGGCGCACTTCCGCGCGGCGGAAATCGACCTCGACGCCGCCGAACGCCCAGACGTCGCCGCTGCTCGCGGCGAGCGTGCGCGAGCGGCGCAGCAGCGCCTCGATGCGCGCCAGCAGCTCCGCCATCTCGAACGGCTTGGTCACATAGTCGTCGGCGCCGAGCTTCAACCCGAGGACGCGGTCGATCACCTGACCGCGCGCGGTGAGCATCAGGATCGGCGTCTGCACGCCGCGCTGGCGCAGATCGCGGCAGACGTCGAAGCCGTTCTTCTTCGGCAGCGCGATGTCGAGCAGGATGCAGTCGAACGCGCGGCGCGTCGCCGCCTCCACCGCCGCCTCGCCGTCCGTCGCGACGGTGGTGTCGTAGCCCTCACTCGCGAGGCGGTCCTGCATGGTGAAGATGAGGCTCTCCTCATCCTCGACGAGCAGGATGCGGCGCTGCACGTGCGGAGCGTCAGACACGATCCACCGCCGCGGGGAGATGCAGCGTGAACGCCGCGCCGCCGCCCCGGCGGCGATCGACGTCGACCGACCCGCCGTGCGCGCGCGCGATCTGCTGCACGATCGCGAGCCCGAGTCCCGCGCCGCGCACACGGCCGCTGTTGCGCCCGCGATAGAACGGCTCGAACAGATGCGCGGCATCGCGCCCGTCGATGCCCGGCCCGCGATCCTCGACCGCGATCGCCACGCCGTTGCCGTTGCGCGACGCCGTCACGCCGACCCACTGCCCCGCGCCGCCGTGCCGGATCGCGTTCGCGACGAGATTCTGAATCGCACGCGTCAGCGCCTGCGCGTCGCCGCGCACGAGCGGGAGATCGGCGCCGACGTTCGTCTCGACGTCGATCGCCGAGCCCGTTGCCGATCCATCAACGAGCCACCGGCACTGCGCGACCGCCTCATCGACGACCGCGCGAAGGTCGACCGGCTCATCCGGCGTACGCGACGTGCGCGCCTGGATGCCGGCGAAATCGAGGACCTGCGCGACCATCTCGCCGAGGCGCGCCGACTCGCGAACGATCGTCTCGCCGTAGCGCGTCAGCTTCTCGCCGTCGCCCACGATGCCGTCCTTCAGGTTCTCCCCCGCCGCACGCAGCGCGGCGATCGGCGTGTTCAGCTCGTGCGTCATCGCCGCGACGAACTGCGTCTGCTGCGCGCGCAGGCGATCCGCGCGGCGCAGCAGCGCGAGCAGCACGAGCATCGTCGCGGCGAGGATCGAGAGGATGCCGAAGCTCAGCGCGAGATTGCGCCGGCGCGCCGAGGCGACCAGCGCCTCGAGACCGCCGTCGCGGCGCCGCACCACCAGGCGCCACGGCTCGATCTCGCGCCCGAAACGCGGCATGCCGCCCTCGCGGCGGCGCTCCGCGCCCGGACCTCCGCGCCGCGCCGGATCGATCGGCAGGAACCGCGACTCGAAGTCCGGCGGCGTGCGTCCGTCCGGCCACGACGCGTCCGAGCGGTACAGCACTTCGTTCCCATGCAGGATCGCGATCGCGTACGAGTCCGTTCCCGTCGAGAAGTGCTGCGTTGCGAGACGCGGCAGCAGGACATTCCGGAGCTCGGCGCGATCGAGCTCGATGGCGATCGCGCGCGGCGGCATTTCGCCGAACGGCATTCCACCGCGTCGCGGCGCGATGAACATCGCCGGCACTTCGCCGAGGAACGGCGGCGGCGGCTCGCGGCCCATGTCGGGGAGCCACGGCGGCCACTCGGCATCGACGAGCTCTCCCGAGTCGCGATCGAGCCTGCGCAGGAACTGCGCGTCTTCGCCGCGCTCGATCACGTAGAGGTTCGCGAGGAGCCTCGGATGCTGCGCGTTCCGCGTCCATGTTTCATAGCGCTGCGCGAGGTCGGGCCCTTCGGGACGCGCGAAGGCCTCGAACAGCCCTTCCAGCTCGGCGCGCACGTCCTCGCTGAAACGGCGCGCGGCGAAGTCGATGTTCGCGCGCATCCGCTGGCGCTCGGCGTCGCTGACGCGATCGATCCAGCGGTACTGCACCACCGCCAGCGCCGCCAGGCCGAGGATCAGCAGCAGGAGGAGGACGGCCAGCAGCGCGTTCACGCCGCGCGGGAGATGCATCGCTCGCGAGTCTAACGCGGCGCAACGCGCGCGGAACGGCCGCGCGATCACGTTTTACGTTTCTTACGAAGTTCTTGCGCGGTCATGAAGTCGCCGCCGCGTGGAATGACGATAGTGGCGATGACATGAAAGGAACCCGAATGAAACGTCTCACTCTCCTCACGTTTTCGCTGCTCCTCATCACCCTCGGCGCCGCGGCCGCCGGTCCGCCGCGTCCCCCGCATCCCGCCGGGCCGCCGAACGACCGCGCTCTCGCGGAGTACGTCGGCCTCTCCGCCAGCCAGAAGGAAGCATGGGCCGCGATCCGGTCCGAAACCAGGACCACGGTGGAGTCGCTGCATGAACAGGAGCGCGCGCTTCACGAGCGGCTCCGCGCCGCGGTCGATGGAGGCGATGCCTCCGCCGCCGGCGCGCTGATGCTGCAGATGAAAGCCGTCCGTACGCAACTCGAGACCGCCCGCGAATCCGCCGACGCGAAATTCGCGGCGCTGCTGACGACCGAGCAGAAAGTCAAATTCGAGGCCTTTCAGGCGGCGGTCGAATTTCTCCGCCAGCACGGGCCGGGAGGTGGAGGACCAGGATAAGGAGCGACACGGATCGTGAGAGCGGCGGCCCATCGACGCGGATGGCCGCCGCTCGAACGTTTCACGGCTCCTCGAACAACAGCCGGTGGCGCGAGTAGTCGAAGGTGACGCGGAAGTGTTGCAGCACGTCATTGCCGAGCAGGCCGTCCGTGCTCGTATCGCCTCCTGCACCGGCTGGCGATGCGTAGGCTTTGACGCTCGGAGTTTTGAAGACCCATCGATCGAAGCGCAGTTCGTCCACCGATACCGTCGTGAAGGGTCTCCGGCCGGTCGCCACCGTCTCTGACGTCGTCGTCGCGTCGCCGGGAGTGAGGACGCGATTCCTGGTCGCGAAGGGGTGACGCAGAACCACCGCCTGCTGGGCTCCGGTATCGACCATCAGTTTCGCCGGCAGTCGCTTTCCGCGAACCGTGAGGGTCGCTTCGATGACCGGCAAACGGCCGGCGAACGTGATCGGCACCGCGCGCGCCGCGGCGGCGGGATGAAACGACTTCGGCTCATTCAGGATGACCGCGCGCTTCCGATAGTCGATCGTGACGGCATACCGTTCGAACAGCTCGCAGCCGATGACTCCGCGAATCTCGCGCTTCTGCCGCCGGAAGTTGTCGAGATTCCAGAGCGTCAGGTTCTGCCCGCCGAGAATCACGGGACCGATTCGCACCGATACGTTCTCAATGCGCTCGCGTGTGCCGTGACGAACAACGGGTCCGAGTTTCAGTGCGGCAGCAACTTTGGCATCCACCATCGAAAACTCCGCGCCGGAATCCAGGATGCACCAGATCGGCGCGCGGCCGTCGATCGACACCTCGATCTCGATCTGTCCCGGTGTCCAGCGGAAGGGGAACTCGAGCGTTTTCGCCGTCGCGGATGACGCGATGAACAAGCAGGCGACTACGAGCGCGAGCCTTCGCACAATTGCCTCTACTCGCGCGCAATCCCCTGCCACTCCGCCAATGCCCGTTGCGCGTCCGCGCGCAGGCGCGCGAAGCTCGCGCGGGCGTCGGGACTCGGCGCGGCGTCGGCGCCGTCGACGGCCTCGAGCAGGCTCTCGAGCGCGCTGGTGATGAAGCGGAGCGTGGTCGTGGGCGGCGGGACGTTCGGCGCGTTCGTCGAGCCGAAGGGCACTTCGATTCCGGCGATTTCGCGGATGCGCGTGCGGCGCGATTCGTCGGTGGTTTTTTCGAGCAGCGTGTCGGATTCGGTGACGGCGCCGGCGAGCGTGGCGCGGACGGCGTCGATCTCGCGGGCGAGCGCGAACTGTTCGGCGTACGCGGCGGGCGGCAACTTCACGCGCGGGTCGGGCACGACGTGCAGCGGCTGTTCGAGACGGCGGCCGTCGACGGTGAGCACGACGCGATAGTCGCCGGGCGGCGCCCACACTCCGTTGCTCCAGATGCCGGTCCTCCCCTCATAGCGAATCGGCCAGACGAAGCGATGCATGCCGGGCGTGGTTTGCAGCATCGACGGCATGACGAACCATTCCGGCGCGGTGCGGAGCTTCGCGGGGTCGGGCGCGGGCGGCTCGTCGGCGCTGCTGTAGCGGCGCACGAGCGCGTTCTGCGCGTCGAGGATCTCGAGCGTGATCGGCGTCGCGGGCATCGCGTCGAGCACGTAGTCGATGTAGGCGCCGAAGGGCGGATTCGGCGCGAGCGGCTCGTCCTTCGGCATCGGCGTGCCGGTGAAGCTGGCCTGGCGCTCGCGAACGGCGGTCGCGGGGGCGAAGAGGTTCGGGCGCTGGCGGATGGTTTGCCGCAGCGGCGTGACGTCGTCCATGATCCAGAACGAGCGGCCGTGGGTCGCGATGACGAGATCGTTCTCGTGGACGTCGATGTCGCGCACCGAGGTCACGGGCAGATTCTTCTGCAGCGGTTGCCACTGCTCGCCGTCATCGAACGACACGAAGAGCCCGCGCTCGGTGCCGGCGTAGAGCAGCCCTTTGCGCACCGCGTCCTCGCGCACGACGTTGACGGCGTGATCGGCGGGGATGCCGTTCACGATCAGCTTCCAGGACTTGCCGCCGTCGTGCGTGCGGTAGATGAACGGACGGAAATCGTCGAGGCGGTGCCGGTCGACCGCGGCGTACGCGGTCTCGCTGTCGAAGTGCGAGGCGTCGATGATGCCGACCTTCGACCACGCCTCGAGTCCGGCGGGCGTGACGTTCTTCCAGTTCTCTCCCTCGTCGCGCGTGCGGAGGATCAGCCCATCGTCGGTGCCGACCCAGAGGTCGCGATCGGCGGTGCGCGAGGGGGCGATCGAGTAGATGACGCCGCGCCGCGGGCCGGTCTGCTGGTGCAGCGCGGCGGTGACGGGATCGAGGTTCGGCGGCGTGCCCGGATCCTCGCGCGTGAGGTCGGGGCTGATGATCGTCCAGTGCTCGCCGCCGTCGGCGGTGCGGTAGAGACGCTGGTTCGCGAAGTAGAGGACGCGCGGATCGCGAATGGAGAAGACCAGCGGCAGCGTCCACGTACGGCGTTCGTTGCCGGCGAGATGCGCGAGCGTCGGATCGATGGCGCGCGTCTGCTGCGTCCTCAGATCGAGCTTTTCGACGCGCCCCCCGTAGATGACCTCGGGATCCTTCGGATCGGGCGCGATGTTGTCGCTCTCCCCGCCCGCGGTGGTCTCGCGGAAATTCATGAGGGAGATGCCGTCGATCGTGTTCGTGCGGCTCGGCAGGCTGGCCGCACCGGAGTCCTGCTGCGCGCCGTAGACGCGATACGGAAAGCTGTTGTCGGTGCTGACGTGGTAGAGCTGCGCGGTCGGCTGGTTGTACCAGGAGCTCCATGTTTTGCCGGCGTTGACGGAGACGACCGCGCCCTGATCGACGCCGAGGATGCGGCGCGCGGGGTGGACGGGATCGATCCAGAGCGCGTGATAGTCGTCGCCGCCCGGCGCGCCTTTCACCGGCGCGAACGTCGTGCCGCCGTCGTCGGAGCGATAGAGATTCACGTTGCAGGAAAACACGACGTCGGCGTTGTCGGGCTCGACGGCGATCTCGCCGAAATACCAGCCGCGGCTCCAGATGCGCGCGTCGGCGGACGTGTGCGTCCAGTTCGCGCCGCCGTCGTCGGAGCGGTACATCCCGCCGGCCGGCGCATCGACGATCGCGTAGACGCGCCGCGGATTCGACGGCGCGACGGCGAGGCCGATCCGTCCCGGTTTTTCAGGAAATCCGTTTCCTCGGATTTCCGTCCAGGTGTCGCCGCCGTCGGTCGACTTGAACAGCCCGCTCCCCGGCCCGTTCGACGGCGGATAGACACTCCACGGCGTGCGGCGCGTTTGCCAGAGCGCGGCGTACAGCACCTTCGGATTGCCCGGCTCGAACGCGACGTCGACCGCGCCGGTGTCGCTGTCTCCGTCGCGGCTGAGAATGCGCTGCCAGGTTTTGCCGCCGTCGCGCGAACGAAAGACTCCGCGCTCGGCGTTCGGACCGTACGGATGCCCAAGGGCCGCGACGTAGAGGAGGTTGGGATCGGAGGGATGAACGCGGATGCGCGCGATCTGCTGCGAGTCGGCGAGTCCGATGCGCGACCACGTCTTCCCGCCGTCGCCCGAGCGGTACATGCCATTGCCCTGGGCGATGTCCGAGCGCATGTCCGACTCGCCGCTGCCAACGTAGATCACCTTCGGATTCGACGGCGCGATCGCAAGCGCGCCGATCGAGCCGATCGGCTGGTCGTCGAAGATCGGCTGCCACGTGCGACCGGTGTCGCGCGTCTCCCACACGCCGCCGTTCACGCTGCCGAAGTAGAAGTGGTCGGGCTCACCCGGCACGCCGCTGACGGCGAGCACGCGTCCGCCGCGGAACGGGCCGATGAGCCGCCAGTGCAGCTCCTGGAAGAGCGACGGATCGACGGCCGCGGCGCGCGCGACGGCGGAGCTCACGACGAGCAGAAGGAGCAGCAGACGTCTCGGCATCGCTGTGAATCATAGCCGCGACGCGGGACGAATCTTCCTGCGGAACTTCGGCGGGCGCCGCACCGCCGTTTCCCGCGGCTCGATGCGGAGCGAATGCGCGCGCGCGATCGCGATGCGCGCTTCCTGGCTGCGCACCGCGTTTCCTTCCTGCGTGCGGCGGTGGTAGCGGCCGTTCGAATCGAGGACCCAGCTCTTCACGTTGTCCTCGCGCTCGAGCGCGAGGATCTGTTCCTCGATGCGTCGGCACAGCGCGTCCGAGTGGATGGGGAACGTCAGCTCGACGCGCCGATCGAAGTTGCGCGGCATCCAGTCGCCGCTCGAAACATAGACCTCGGGATCGCCGCCGTTTTCGAACCGAAACACGCGCGCATGCTCGAGGAAGCGATCGATGACCGACGTCACGATGATGTTCTCGCTCCAGCCGGAAAGTCCCGGCACGAGACAACAGATGCCGCGCACCAGCAGCTCGATGTGCACGCCCGCCATGCTCGCGCGATAGAGCGCCTCGATCACGACGGGATCGGCGAGCGCGTTCATCTTCGCGGTGATGCGCGCGGGCTCGCCGCGCCGCGCGTTGCGCGCCTCGCGCTCGATCATCGCGATCACCCAGCGGCGGTAGTCCATCGGCGCGACGATGAAGCGCTGCCACTCGAGCGCGCGCTCGTGCCCCATCAGCTCGTGCACGCCCGCGGCGCTGTAGCCGGTGAGGAGGTTCATGAGCTGCACGGCGTCGGCGCCGAAGCGCTTGTCGCAGGTCAGGAGATCGAGGTCGGCGTACACGCGCGCCGTCGCGGCGTTGTAGTTGCCGGTCGAGAGGTGGACGTAGCGCCGCAGCTTGTCGCCCTCGCGGCGCACGACGACGCACAACTTGCAGTGGGTCTTGATGCCGGCGATGCCGTACATCACCTGCACGCCCGACTCCTCGAGATGCCGCGCCCAGGTGATGTTCTTCTTCTCGTCGAAGCGCGCCTGCACTTCCACGACCACGGTGACATGTTTCCCGTTCTCCGCCGCTTTCGCCAGCGCTTCGATGATCGACGACGCGGGATCCGTGCGATAGAGCGTCTGCTGGATCGCCACGACCTTCGGATCCTCGGCGGCGACCTGCAGCAACTCGATCACAGGAGCGAATGAGTCGTACGGACGATGCAGCAGGATGTCGCCCTGGCGGATGATCGAGAAGAGGTCGTCCGGCGACGCGAGCTGCGGCGGGATGCGCGGGTTGAATGGCCGGTCTTTCAACTCCGGATCGCTGCTCTCCGCGGTCAGTTGCATCACGTCCGACATCCGCAGCGGTCCTCTCGTGAAGCAAACCCTCTCCCGCGCCACCTCGGCATGCCGGAGGATCATCGCCAGCAGGCTCTCGTCCGCGCCTTCCGTCGTCTCGACCCACACGATCTCGCGCCGCTCGCGCCGCCGCAGCTCCGTCTCGACGCTCTCCAGCAGATCGAGCTCGTCGTCTTCGCGGATCGAGATGTCGGAGTTGCGAATGACACGGAAGACGATCGACTCGCGCACGCGGAGCTCGGGGAAGAATCGCTCGATGCGCGATGAGACGAGATCCTCGAGGAACACGTAGCGGCCCTGTTTCCCGATGGGAACGAGACGCGGCGAGAGCTGCGGCATGCGGAGGATGACCACGTGCGGCTCGCCCGCCGCCGGCTCGAGGCGCACCGCGAGGTGCAGCGCGAGATTGGCGATGAACGGAGAGTGTCCGGGATCGAGCGCCAGCGGCGCGAGCACCGGCCGGAGGTTGCGCTCGAAATACTCCCCGACCGCGGCGAGGTCACACGCGGCAAGATCGGCGACGCGCTCGATGCGGATGCCATGTTCCTGCAGCGCCGGCACGAGCTCGTCGCTCCAGCACGCGTGGATATCGGCGAGGAGGGCGCGCGCGTGCTCGTACACCGCATCGAAGACGCGGATCATCAGGAACTCGTCGAGGTTGTTCGCGCAGATCGCAAGGAACTTCACGCGCTCGAGCAGCGGGACGTCAGGGTTCTGCGCCTCGCCGAGGACGCGGCGGTCGAACTCGAGCCAGCTCCGCTCGCGATCGAACAGTGGGATCGTCATCGCGCGGCACGGACGCGCAGCGGAAGGGACGCGAGATCGAGCAGGCGCGCGACGGTCGAAGGCTTCAGATGCTCGAAGTCTTCGATCATGGCGAGGCTCCCGGCCGCGCGCTCGCGTCCGATCAGCGGCGTGGCGGCGCTCAGGAACTTCGTCCGCATCAGCTGGCGCACGTCGTCGTGGTCCCAGCCCGCGAAGCCGCGCGGAATTGACGCCGCGCGCGTGAGAGTGCGGCCATCGGCGAGGCGGATCTCGACACGCGCGCCGAGAGGCTTCGTCGATCGCGTGAAATCGAGCGGCCGGCGCACGCCGGCGGCGGCCGCGAGTCCGGCGACCAGGCGCGCGGTCTGCCACGGATGGCGCAGCCGTCCCGAGCTGCCGAACGCCGTCTTCGCCGCGCTCCAGCCGAAGGCGGCGGCCTGCAGCCGGCTCGCGCGGCGCAGCGCGGCGCCGATCGGGATGTCCGCGCGCAACGCGTCGAGCGTGAGCGCGACGTCGTGGCGCGTGCGCACGCGCGACGCGAGCTCCCACACGCGCGGATCTTCGATCCATGCGCGCTTCAGTTGCGCGGGAGTGAAATCGCGCGCGAGGATCGACGAGGCGATCACGAACGGCGTCGAAAACGTGAGCGTGGAAATGCGCGAGCGCGGGCCGTCGAGATACGGCGAGGAATGCGCGTCCATGCCGATGGCGAAGATCGAGCTCCGGACATCGACTGATGCGATGTCCTCCGCTGCCACGTCGTGCTGTCGCACGAGATCGAGCGTCGCGTCGATGGCCGAGCAGAGGTAGCCGCAGACGGGATGGATCTTGAAACTGTTCGTGGCGGTGTGCCAGCGCTCGTACAGTCCGCCGAGGAACTCGCGCATCGGCACGCGCGCGCGCTCCGCGAAGAATCCGCGCTCGCCGTCGAGCACGTCGTCGCTCGCCCGGAGTCCCGCGCGCACGGCATCGACCGACTCCATCCCCGCGCGCACCGGCCAGCCCGCGCAGAGCGCTTTCGCATCCGACCCGAGGAAGGCGGGATAGAGCGCCTGCGACGGATATGAGAGCGCGAACCCGAGCGCCGCCGCGAACTCCTCGGCATCGAGCCGTTCCAGTTTCGCCTTCGCGGCCGCCGCGGCGATCAAATGCAGGTGCGTCGCCATCTGCCCGCGCGTGGAGCCGAGCGCGCAGACCATGTTGATGCGCGCGGCGATCTCGTTCGCGACGATCTGCGCGAGCAGCAGCTCGGAGCCGGAGTGGCCGCTCGCCATCGCCAGCGGGACGAGCACCGAGGAGTGTCCCGCGTGGCCGCCGAGCATCACATCGTCGTAGTCGAGCACCATCGACCACGACGCCATCACCATCGCCGCATGTGACGGCGGCGCGTCGACGCGCGTCGGAAAGATTCGCGCGGCGCCGGAGCCGTGCGACGCGAACGCGCGCTCGATCGGCGCGCCGAGATCGCTGTCGTAGCCGCTGTAGACCGCGGCGAGCATCGACAGGAGCTGATTGACCGCCTGCTCGCGCACGCGGCGCGGGACGTACGCGAGCTTCAGCGCGCTGGCCCAGCTCGCGAGCTCGAGAAGGACCGTGCGGTTCACGGCAGCGCGGAATGAACGGATGGAGCCCCCTCGAGGACTTGCACCTCGCTCTCCTCCATACGATGGAGGTGCATCTTCAATGCTTCGGGGGCTTGTTTTTTCCGCCGTCTCGTCGTGATCTCGCTGGGACGGAACGCCACGCTGAATCCGAGCTCCTCGGCGAGGCGCTCCACGTCGAGCACTTCGTCGATCGATAAGTCGTATCCGAGGCCGGTGTCGCGGTAACGATGGTCCATCGCCAGCATCATCGTCTCCGCCATGCACGCGTATGCCTCACCCGGCCCGAGCGAGGCGTTGAAGCCGAGCAGTCCATCGCCCGGCAGACGCACGACGCCGCCGTCGAGCAGCATGACGTCGGGCCGCCGCGCGGCGACGTCGAAGCCGACGTTCGACGGACGCGACACATCGCACACCACCGCCGAGGGACGCAGCAGTTCTTCGGTGACGATGCGCGCGGTCGTGCTGGTGCAGCAGACCACGAGGTCCGCTTCGGGCAGCTGTTCCGCCGCGTCGACCGACACGATTATCGAGCCGGTGCGGCGAATCAGCTCGTCGCCGAGCCGGCTGAGGCTCGCGCGATCGGGCTTCGCCGGCACGGAGAAGTCGAGCTCCGAGACCCAGCTCGCGACGGAGCCGGGTTGAATCGCGGGCACGTCGCGCCGATGCGCGACCGACCAGACGATGCGGCCGGCGACCTGCAGCAACCGCTCGCGGCTCTCGTCCGCATGCGCGGGATTGCCGAGGAGCACGAGACGACCCGCGTCGCGCGCGAGCAGCATCGACAGCGCCTGCCCGATCGCGCCGCCGGCACCGACGATGCCCACCGTTCGCCGCGGGAGCTGCCAGCCGCGCTCCGCGGCCGCAAGCTGGACGGTCTGGCGTGCCGCGACGACCGTGTAGGAGTTTCCGCTCGTCAGCGCGGGCAATCCATTTCCCTTCAGCGCCAGACCGCCCTGCGTCACAACCGATGTATATGCGCCGAGGCCGATGATCTTCGCGCCTCGCTTGCGCGCCAGCTCCGCGGCGGCGAGCACCTCGCCCACCGCCTGCGCGTGCGGCATCGCCGTCAGCTCCTGCGCGCGGCGCGGGATGAGAATGAACTCGCCGTACGCCGATTTTCCGTTCGCTCCCTCGACGCGCGTTTCCGCGACGACGAGCGGATCGAAGTTGTCGCCGAGCGCCGTCGAGAGCGCGCCGAGCTGCTGATCCGACAATGGCGAGAGGCTTTGGTCGACGTCGCCGAAATCCTTCCACGACAGCGGATGCACGAGGAACGCGAAGCGACCTTCGTCGGAGTGGTGCGCGCCTCGGGCGCGCCGTCGGGCGGGAGGCGCGCCGGAGGCGCGCACCACTCCGGCTCCACTAAAGCCCGTGATCTGCGCGGTGAGCGCGGCGAGATCGCGGCCTTCGATGCGCACGAGGACGCGCTCGAGCGCGCGCAGAAAGAACTCGCACTCGTCCCAGCCCGCGGTCAGCGGCGGCTCGATGCGGAGGACGCCGCCCTGATTCAACGTGTAGCCGACGCGCACGCCTTCGACGTGCAACAGATGGCTGACCACGAGTCCCGTCAGCGCTTCCTGCTCGCCGAGATAGCCGAGCAGCCCTTCCTCGAACGAATGACGATCGAGCCCGAACGTCATGCCGAGGAGATAGCCGCGGCCGCGCACGTCGCGGATGAGACCGGGATAGCGGCGCGCGAGCGCGAGGAGACCTTCGCGCAGACGCGCGCCGTTCGCGGCCACTCGCGCGATCAGCGCGCCGCCGTTTTCCTCGAGCAGGTCGAGCGTCGCGAGACCGGCGCGGCACGCGAGCGTGTTGCCGGCGAACGTCGACGTGTGCTTGAGCGCGAAGTCGTCGTTGTACGCCGCGGCCGTCGCGAGGCACGCGCCGATCGGAACGAGTCCGCCGCCGAGTGCCTTGGCCACCGTCATCACGTCGGGCGTGATGCCGAGCTCGCGGCAGACGAACATCGCGCCGGTGCGTCCGAGTCCCGTCTGGATCTCGTCGGCGACGAAGAGCGTGCCGGTCTCGCGGCAGACCTTGCGCGCCTGTCGCAGGTAGCCGGGCGGAGGCTCGACGATGCCGCCTTCGCCCTGGATCGGCTCGACGAAGAAGCCGGCGTAGCGTCCCGATGAAAGCGCATCGCGCAGCGCGGCGATGTCGCCGTACGGCACGTAGTCGAAGCCGGGTACCGGCGCGCCGAACGCTTTCTGATATTTCTCTTTGTCCGTCGCCGAGAGCGCGCCGAGGGTCTTGCCGTGGAATCCGTTCGACGCCGCGAGAATCCCCATGCGATGCGTCGTCGAGCGACAGAGCTTGATCGCCGCCTCGATCGCCTCGGCGCCGCTGTTGGCGAACGTGACGTACGCCATCCCCGGCGGCGCGGCGGCAATCAATCGCTTCGCGAGCTCGCCCGCGGCGTTGAGGAACGACGGCTGGACGAAGCTCGGCTCTCCGCGCTCACAGATTGCTTTCAGCGCGTTCCAGATGCGCGGCGGATTGAAGCCGAACGGCAGCGCGCCGTATTGCGCGAGAAAATCGAGGTAGCTCCGCCCTTCCTCGTCCCAGAGCCAGCAGCCCTCGCCGCGCACGAAGCTCTTGTCCATGCCCATCTGCGCGAGCATGCGGCCGAGCTCGGGATTGACGTGCGTGCGGAACGGATGCTGCGCGTCGTGGGGAATGGGGACGGAGGCACGGGGCTGGGAGCGTTTTGGACTTTCGAGCGCCGGTGTTGTTCGTTCCCCGTTCCCCGCTTGTTCCCCATTCCCCGCTTTTTCCACCTGCCGCAAGGCCAGCCGTCGCGGACCCGCCGCGAGTGGAACCGGCGCCGGCACCGGCCGCTCGCCTCGAATCCTCGAGGCGAGCTGGCGCAGGGTGGGCTCTCCTTCGAACAGCTTTTCAATGTCGACCTCGACCCCGTAGGTTTCTTCGGTGAGTCCGAGGAGTGCGAGTATGACAACGGAGTCGAGGCCGAACGTCAGAATCGATTGATCGCGGTCGATGCGCTGCGGCGGCAGTTTCGCTTCCGCGGCGATGCGCTCGACCAGCCAGTTTTCGAGACCTTCCAGCGAGCGCCGCGTTCGGGCGCTCTTCGGCTGACCGAAGACCGCGTCGTCGCGCCATTCGTACAACGTGCGCAGCTCGCCCGCGAGGAAGTCGCGCTTCACCTGCGCGCGCTGCGTCTTTCCGCTCGACGTCTTCGGCAGGTTGCCCGGCCGCAGCAGCGCGACCGCCGACACCTCCACCTGAAACTCGGCGGCAACGACGTTGCGAATCGTGCGGACCAGCGCGTCCTTGTCGAGATCGTGTCTCGCCTCGCGCCGCACTTCCGCGACCACGACGAGCCGCTCCGCGCCGCCCGCTTCTATCGCCACCGCGGCGACGAACGTCGGGCGGATCGACGGATCGCAGTCCTCGATCGTACGCTCGATGTCCTGCGGCACGAGATTCCGCCCGCGCATGATGATCAGGTCCTTGATGCGCCCGGTGATGAACAGCTCCCCGCCGTGCAGGAAGCCGAGATCGCCCGTGCGGAGGAACGGTCCGTCGCCGTCATCGAGCCGCGCGCGGAACGTCTGCTCCGAAAGCTCCGGCTGATTCCAGTAACCCTGGCCGACGCTCGGGCTGGAGAGCCAGATCTCGCCGATCTCTCCCTCGCCGCAGCGGCGGCGCGTTTCGGGATCGGCGATGGCGATGCGCGAGTCGAGCAGCGGCGCGCCGCAGCTGACGAGATGCGCGGCCGGACCTTCCTCGACGCGCCGCGGGCTGTGCTGCTCGAGACTGGTGCGGCAGAACGACACCGGACCCTGATGGAACGCGCCGACGGCGAAGAGCGTGTTCTCCGCGAGTCCGTAGCAGGGATACATGCTCTGCAGACGGACGCCGCATGAGGCGAAGGCTTCGCTGAAATTGCGCAGCGTGTCCGCGCGCACCGGCTCCGATCCATTGAAGGCGATGCGCCAGCTGGAGAGATCGAGCGCCTTGCGCTCTTCTTCGCCGATCCGTTCGATGCAGAGCTGGTAGCCGAAGTCGGGCGACCCGCTGAACGTTCCCCGGTAGCGGCTGATGGCCTCGAGCCAGAGCCGCGGGTTCTTGAGGAAATCGACCGGCGCCATGAGATGGCACGAGGCGCCGTTGTAGAGCGACGACAGGATCACGCTGATCAGCCCCATGTCGTGGAACAGCGGAAGCCACGACACGAAGACCGTGTCGCGATCGTGCTGCACGGCTTCCTTCATCAGCGCCTGGTTATGCAGGATGTTGCCGTGGCTCACCATCACGCCCTTGGGCGCGGAGGTGGAGGCCGATGTGTATTGCAGAAACGCGAGCGTGTCCGTCTGTACGTTCGGATCGACCCACGAGTCGCTCTCGCTGTTGTCGATCCCCGCCGACACGACCCATTGCAGCTTCGCCAGCGTCGGCGACTCGTCGAAACGCGCGCGGACCTGCTGCAGCACGGAGTCCGTCGTCAGTACCACCTTCGCACACGCGTCGTGGATGACCGACTCCAGGCGCTGCAGATTGCGGTTCATGCGCGGCGGATAACCGGGGACGGCGACCGCGCCGGCGGCGAGACATCCATAGAAGGCGGCGATGTACTCGACGCCGGAGGGATAGAGGAGCAGGACCCGCTCGCCGCGCGCGCCGAGCACCTGCAGCCGCGACGCGATCGCGCGCGAACGCCGCTCCAGCTGCGCGAAGGTCAGCGTGTCCGCTTCCTTTCCCCCATTGAGGAAGGTGTAGGCGCGTTTTCCCGGCAGCTGTTCCGCCTGGTCGCGCAGGATCTGCACAAGAGAAGAGATAGCCATTGCCATTGTGATAGCCGAAGCGAACCGTGGGATGCGTCGAGCCGGGCCTGCGACCGTCTCGAGTATCCGCAATATAGGCGCATGGACGTCAATTGTCAATTCCATCCTTGCATCACTAAAGAAAGTAGTGTATAAAGATTTCGATTCGCAAATCGCCCACAACAATTCGAGGGAGCCCCATGAACTTCCTGAAGAGAGATCGGGAAACGCTGGAGAGATTTCTTCCTTCGCTCGACGCCAGACTGTCGGAGATCCCGCTCGCCGACATCGAGCGCCCGGGCAATCCGGGCCTCACCATGCTGCGCGAGCTGGAAGGGACCGCGATCCTGATTCCGGTGGAGCACGGCGGGAAGGGCGTCACACCCGTCGAGGCGATCCAGATTCAGCGCGCCGTCGCCACGCGGTCGCCGTCGCTCGCGATCGCGATGACGATGCACAACTTCTCGGTGGCCACGCTGGTGGAGTATCTGTTCTACGGCGACTACACCGTCGGGCTGCTGCAGCAGATCAGCGGCGGGCAGCTGCTCGTCGCGTCCGGCTTCGCGGAAGGGCGCGCGGGAACGAGCATTCTCGACCCGACGATGAAGGCGACGCCGACCGAGGGCGGCGGGTATCGGCTCAATGGCAGCAAGAAGCCGTGCAGTCTCTCGAATTCGATGCACATCCTCACCGCGAGCGTCGCCGTGCCGGGGAACAATGGCAATGGCAATCGCCGCGCGGTGGCCGTCGTGCCCGCCGACGCGGAGGGGATTTCGCGCAAGCCGTTCTGGAGCAGTCCGGTGCTGGGCGGCGCGGAGAGCGATGAGCTTTGCCTGACCGACGTGCAGATCGGCGATGAGCAGCTCTTTTTCCCCGAGGTCGAGGAGAGTCTCGATGCGGTGGAAGCGGGCGGCTTTCTCTGGTTCGAGTTGCTTGTGTCGGCGTCGTACCTCGGCGTGGCCTCCGCTCTCGTCGAGCGCGCATTGAATCAGGGCCGCGGCGACGCCTCGGAGCGTGTGCGTCTCGCCATCGAAGTCGAGGGCGCGATGTCGTCCCTCGAAGGCGTCGCCCGCGCAATGCAGACCGGCGAGCGCGGCGAGGCGATTCTCGTGCAGGCGCTGCTGGTCCGCTTCGCGGTCCAGCAGGCCATCGAGCGGGCCAGCTCGCACGCCGCGGAGCTCCTCGGCGGAATGGCCTTCATCAAATCGCCCGACGTCGCCTATCTCCTCTCCGCAAGCCGCGCGCTCGCCTTTCATCCGCCGTCGCGCCTCAGCGTGGGGCCGTCGCTCGACGGCTATCTGATGGGCAAGCCGATGCAGGTGGCCTGACGAGTCCCCGGTCATGGATAAATACAACCGGTTTCACACCCCCACGATCTATTCGCTCGTCCGCCTCGACTGGGCGGTATTGATGTTCGTCGGAATCGCTCTCTTGTTCACGCACTGGAGGGAAGTCCACTGGTGGCGGTTCACCTGGGCGTTTCTGCTGCCCGACCTCATTGGGACGGTGCCGGGGATGTATGTCTATTACGCCCGCCGCTCCGGTCCGCACCGCTCCATCCCGCTGAGGATTCATCAGCTCTATAACTTCGCGCACTCGTTTGTGACGATCGCGGCATTTTGCGCGATCTGGTATGCGCTGACGGGGCAGCTCGAATGGGCGATGCTCGCGTTTCCGATCCATCTCACCGGCGACCGCTGCATTTTCGGCAATATCTATAAACCGTTCGGGACGGCCTTCGAGCCGGTTCCCCATGAATCATTCGTGCGCTTCGAGCACGATTACCGCGCCGCGGGCGTCTGGTGAGGAGCCGTCCATGAGCAATGCGATCCATGGTGTCGCGGATTGGGAAGCAGCACCCGGCCTGCTCGACGGGGTGAGCCAGCTGGAGCTCACGCCTCGGGATTGCGACCTCGATTACTGGCTCACCGCCGTCGCGCAGGGCACGCTGAGGGGAATGGTCAATGGCCATTCGCCGAACGCGCGCGTGCCCGCTCATATGCTGCAGCCGGGTCCATTGCGCGACGCGATCATCGACGAGCTGGCATTTCGCTCGATCGCCGAGGACAAGGCCACGCGCGCCATTACGTACATCGTCGCCGATGCGCCGGACGTGTACACAATGGAGTTCTTCGCGACGCAGCTCATTGACGAGGCGCGGCACGCGCGCGTGTTCCGCGGCCATCTCCTCGAGCTCGGCGTCCCCGAGAACGAGCTGGCCGCGACGATCGAGCGGATCAGCGGCGCGGACGCCCGCGCGATCCTGGCGCCGCTCGAGGAATTCGCGTTTCCGATGATTCGCGAGGGGCACGACTTCATCGCCGGCGTCGTGATTCTCACGATTCTCGTCGAAGGCGTGCTCGCGCCCTCGGCCGAGCTCTCCGAGCGCAAATGGCGCCTCCTCGACCCCGCCGCCGCCGAGATCGAGCGCGGCGCGAACATCGACGAGATCCGTCATCTGACCGTCGGGAGCTCCGTCGTGCGGCAGTACCTGCTCGACCATCCCGCGGAAACGCCGCGCGTGCTCGACATCATCTCGCGCGGCCGCGCATTGTGGGCGCAACTGCCGACGGCCGATACGATCGTGCGCCGCGAGATGTTGTTTCAGGCGGGATTGGAGCAGCACGCCGATCTTGTCGGCGACTATGAGATCTGGCCCGGCAAAAAGCTGATCGAAACGACGGTCGAGGATCGCCTCGGCGCGGCACAACAGTGGTCGGCCGAGATGCAGAACAGCCGACTGCAGTACATGGGGCTCGCGGAGGCGTTCCTGTGAGCGCCGCGGTTGTTGACGACGTTCCCTCGCCGGAGCGGCTCGCCGACGTCGTGCGCCGCGGCCTCGGACTGCGCGCGTCCGATCCCGTCTCGTTGACCGAGGTCGGCGCGCTCGCGAACATCAATTACGTCTATCGCGTCGAGGTGCCCGGCCGCAGCCTTTATCTCAAGGTCGTGCCGGAGCGGCCGAAACGACTGCCGGTCCGCCTGCCGCGCGAGCGCGTGTTCTCCGAGGCGGAAGGACTGCGACGGTTTCGCGGACTCGCCGGCGATCACGTCGTCATCCCCGAGGTGCTCTTCGTCGACGCGCAGGAAATGGCGCTGGCGATGAGCGACGTCGGCGCGGACCGCGACGTTCTGTTCAACGTCATCGCCGATCGCTTCGACCTCTTCACCGAACAGGCGGAGGCGCTCGGGCGCGCGCTCGGCGCGGTGCATCGCGGAACGCGCGGCACCGCGTCTCCTCGGCCGCAGATGGAAGAAATCATCATCCGGAAGATCGTCTTCGACGGTCTGCTCGCACCCGGAGCAAAAACCGTGTTCCCGGAGCTTTGGGACGAAGTGAGCGCGGAGATGCAGGCACACAATGAATGCCTCATCCACGCCGATCTCTGGAGCAAGAACCTCCTCGTGCGCAAAGGCGATCCGGTGACGCTCGTCGATTTCGAAGGCGTGTTGTACGGCGATCCGGCCTTCGACCTCGGCACCCTGATCGCGGTCGCACTCGTCCCCGCCATCGAACGGCAGGAACTGCTGCCCGACGCGATTTCGTTCATCGCGCGATTCCTCGACGCCTGGCAGCCGGAAGACTGGCCGGACGATGTGTTGTCGCGCACGTTCCGCGCGACGGCGACGTTTCTCGCGGCGCGCGGCTTCGGGCCATTCGCGTATGCGATGAGCGACGCGGCGCGGCAGACAATCGGCCTCCTCGCCCACTCGCTCGCGGAAGAACCGCCGGCGTCGTTCGAGTCATTCGACGCGCGGGTCATGCAGTACGAGACGATGACCAACTGACGATGCGCCCGCGAGTCTACGAATCGATCGACGACGTCGGCTGCGAGCGCATTACGGACTTGCAGCCCGGCCTCGATTTTTCCTTCGGGCTGCTGCGCGCGATGGAGCGCTCGCTCTGGGGCGCGCTGGTCGTGCGCTACCTCACGGTCGAAGACGACGACGGCACGTTACTGGCGTTCACGCCCGTCTATGTCGGCAGCAATCTCAATTTCAACGCACTGTTGCCGAAGGCGATTCAAAAGGGCTACGACGCAATGGTGGGCGGCCTCGGGATGTCGATGGCCACGCGCGTCGCCGTCACCGGCTCGCTGATCTCCGATCGCGGCTGGATCCCGATGCATCGCGAGCTCGGCGATCGCGCGGGAGCGCTGCGGCTGCTGCTGCGCGACCTCGACCGCGTGGCGAAGGAACATCACGCGCAACTCGGCATGCTCAAGGACATTCACCGCGATTTCCCCGCCGCAGACCGCGCGGTGATCCGCGGCTCCGGATTCGCCGAGGGGTTTTCGCTGCCGACCATCCGCATCGATACGAGTTACGCGACGTTCGAGGAGTATCTCGAGCAGCACCTGACGAAGAACGGCCGCAAGCACGCGCGCAAGCAATTCCGCAAAGCGGAAGGCACGTACAGCCTGCGCGTCATCGAAGACTTCGAGGAAATGATTCCGAAAGTCTTCGGACTGCACCGCGCCGTGTTCCTGCGCGCGAAATATCAGTTCGAGGAACTGCCGCCGCGGTTCTTCGTGGAATGCGCGCGCTCGACCACGCCGAAGACGGAGCTCGTCGTGTGCGAGCGGAATGACGGCCGGATCGCCGGCTCGCTCATGATTTTCTATGACGAGCGCGAACAGCAGAACAAACGCATCGGCATCGACTACGAGCTGCCCGACAGTGGGCTGGTTTACAACCTGCTCAATTACACCGGCATCCAGCGCGCGATCGCGCGCGGCATCCCATCATTGTGGCTCGGACAAAGCTCCTACGTGCCGAAGACACGCATGGGCGGGCGGCTCGAAGACCAGTATCTGTTCATCAAGGCCTACGATCCGATGCTGAAGCCGACGCTCCCATTACAGCGCTGGTGGATGTCGCGCTATTCGGCGGCGAACGTCGAAGCCGGCGTGGAGAAAGGGCTCTCGATATGAGGCGCGTCGTTCTCACCGGCGCCGCGACGCTGGTCGGCGCGGAGATTTTTCGGGCGCTGCTGCACCGCATCGAAGTGCACTCGATCGCGCTGCTGATGCCGCTCGACGAGACCGCGCGGACGCAGACGCTGCAGCGCCTCGAGGCATTCGCCGGGCCGCTGCCGCGCTCGGTCAGCGTCATTACGGGCGACATGCGCCTTCCGCGCTTCGGCCTCTCGGAGGAGGCGTGGAACGCGCTGGCGGCGTCGGTTGACATCGGCATTCACTGCGGACAGCGCGAGGTTCCGGATCAGAACCTCGAGCTCGCGCGGCAGGCCAACGTCGCGCCGGTGGAAACCTGGATTCAGCTGCTCGAGCACAATCCATCGCTGCGGCTGCATCATCTTTCCACCGCATTCATCGGCGGTACGCGCAGAGGGTTGTTCACCGAATTCGATCTCGACTGCGGCCAGAGCTTTCACAATGCGTTCGAGCGCAGCAAGTTCGAGGCGGAAACGCGGCTGCGCGAGTCGACCGTCGCCGACCGCATTGCGATTTATCGGCCGAGTCACGTCCTCGGATGCGCCGCGACGGGACAGGCCTTCGATTTCGGCGGCGCGTATCCTCTGCTTTCCACCATCGCCGAGGCCGCGATTCTTCCCGGCGACGCACGTGCGCGCCTCGACTTCGTGCCGGCGGACTATGTCGCGTCGGCTATTGTGACGCTCGCGCTCAACAATGCCGCCGGCACGTTCCATCTCGCGTGCGGCTGGGAGACCTCCCTTCCCGTCCGCGACGCGGTGAAGCTCGCCGCGGGCGGGCGCAACCGCGCGCGCGGTGCCCGGTTGCTGCCGCGCGCGGCCGCGTGGCCGCTGCAGCTCGCCGGCGCCTCGAGCGCGGACGGCCTCACCTCGCGCGCGCTCGCGTTCACCACCGCGCGCGATCTGCTGCATCAGGGGCCGGTGTTCGACACTTATCTCGCCGACCGCGCGTTGAAGCCGGCGGGCATTACGCGTCCGGCGCCCGCGCTGTGGCTCGAGACCGCCACGCGCCACGCGCAGGCGTGCGCCTGGAAATCGCGCACAACGCGCGATTAGCTCACCACAGCATCGGCACCAGCGCGTGGACCTCGCGGCGGTAGGCGACGTACGGCTCGCCCATTTTCTCGATCATCATCCGCTCTTCATAGCGGATGCGCCGGACATAGGCGAAGAGCTGCAGCACCAGCGAAAGGCCCGCAGCCACCCACGCGTGCAGGAACACGAGCGTAGCAACGAACAGGATCCACGCTCCGCAATACGCCGGATGGCGCACGAAACGGAACGGTCCCGTGCGGATGACCTGGTGGTCTTCATAGACGGTGATGAACCAGGTGAAAAAGCGGCCGAGGGTCACCACGGCCCAGACGCGGAGTCCGAGTCCGATGAACATTGCGACGAGAGCCGCGGTCGTCACGCCATCCCAGCGGAAGCCGCCGGGATAGCGGAAGAACAGCGCTTCGAGGATGCCGATGAACTGCGTGACGTAGACCGACCAGACGATCTGCGCCGCGGTCCCGCGGTCGTGCGTCGGCGCCGACGAGTCGATCGGCTTGTACGCCGGCTGGAACACCGAAAGCGCGACGCCGAACGCGACGAGAATCCAGAGCTGCGGATAGCGCAATGCCTCCGCATGCACGATGGCCGCGGGCAGCAGGTAGACCGCCGACGACGCGATGAGTGCGGTGAGGAGTTTCCGGATCATCACGCCCCCGCTTTAACGATGTCGCGAAGGATCCGAAGATGATGGCGGTGGTGGACGTCCGCGAAGATCATCCACTGCGCCGGCGTCAGCCATTTCATCCGCGGGTGACGGCTCTTGCCGCGGCTCGCGCGGATCTGCGCGAGACTCACATCGAGCTTCGCCAGACGCTCGTGCAATGAGTCCTTCAGCGGCTGGATGACTTCCATGTTTCCGCCGGTCGGCTCGAGCTGCGGGATGGTCGGAAACATCCCGCGCGGAATGAAGCCGCAGAGCATCAGCGCTCCGCCCCACGGCCCCATCGACTCCTTCGCGTTTTTGCCGGTCATCGCTTCCTCGACACGGTCGAGTACGTAATGACTGCTGCGATAGAGGTGCTCGAGCTGCTGCCCGAACGGCCATTTGCTCACCGACGGCGCGTGCAATGCCAGTTTGCCATTGCACTGCCGCGCAAGCTCGTCCGCGAAGGACGGACGAGCGTGCAGCGGCCCGTTCGGACCGACGGATCCCCACAGACGATCGACTGCTCTCCCCAGACGATCCATGACTCTCCCCGCGAATCTGACTCCGGACTGCGGCCGGCTACTGTGCGAACGGGTTCACGAACGGATTCAGGAAACGAACCGTTTTCGCGACCCTGCGCGTGGAAACGCGGCGGGCCAGCTCGCCCGGCGCCTTCCCGAGCTCGTTCAGCGCGTCGCGCACGCCGCGGCTCGCATTGCGGAAGAAATCGCGCTCGATGCCGTCGCGTTTTCTCCACCGCGATCGCTTGCTGCGGTCATTGAAGGTATCGAATCCCTTCGACAGCGAGCTGGTCACGCGATAGGCGGACTCGGAGAGCCCGAGGATGAAGCGCTGCTGGCCCTTCGTCCCTTTGGTGTAGCGCTTGCGGCGGCGCTTCCTGGAATTGCGCGTCAGCACGATCGGCACGGTGATCACCGCCTGCTCCGAAACGGCTGCATTGCGCGACGCGGAAGCCGCATTGACGCGGCGGCGGGATTTCTTCGCTCTGGTTGCCATTGTCAGCTCCTCTCTCTAGAACAGAAACGGGAAGGGAAACAGCCCGCCCCCGCCGCGGCCGCCCTTGCGGCGCCGCCGGGTCTTCTTGCGATAAACCAGCACGACCGGCACGAGCTGCTTGCCGTCGGCCTGGTCGCCCAGCGATGCCGTGACTTCCGTCATTGCATCCTGGATATCGCCAATGAGGCTGCCGCGGCCTTCTTCCATCTGCCGGATGTTCTTCCGGCTGGCCTTCCCAAGATCAAGGATGATCGGGGCATTCAGGACTGGTCCCATGGATATCTCTCCTTCTCCGTATTGAGCCGCGAATCTCTCGTAAGCGACTGAAGCGGACGTTATATTAACGGCATGCCTTATGTCAAGAGAAATTGCTTGCCATCCAGACGGCAATGCATGACAATCTCGCCCGAGTCCGTTCCATCCCATGTCGACGCTCCATCCCGTCCTCGACTTCGAGCGCGCCGAAGATGACGCCGAACCGCCGCGGGACGGCGGGAAGAAGAGGCTGCGCGCGCGCCTGCGACGCCGCGAAAAGCTGCAGCGCGTCGCCGATGCGGCCATCGAGCAATGGCTGGAATCCGAGGACCCGCTGCCGAGGCTGCCCATTCCCCATCCCGCGCCGCCGCTCATGCGGCGACTGCCTCGGCCGCCGCGCCTCGCCTCGTCCGCGGGACGGCAGTCAGGCCTGGTCGCGCCGCGGCGCGCGGAAGTCTTCACGCCGCGCTTCCTCCGCACCGCCTGGCGCATCTTCGCGTGGCTTTACGGCGCGGCGCGGTTCTTCGGCGGCCAGCTGCTGGACAGCCTGCTCCGCCGCAGGGACGAGACGCGCAGCGCGGTGCGCCTGCGGGAGACCTTCGAGTCGCTCGGAACGACGTTCATCAAGTTCGGGCAGCAGCTCTCGATGCGTCTCGACCTCCTCCCGTTCAGCTATTGCCGCGAGCTGGAGAGCATGTTCGACAACGTGCCGGAGATGCCGTACGAGGAAGCCGTCCGCATCATCGAGCGGGCCACCAAAAAACCGTTGAAGGAAACGTTTGCGGCGTTCGACAAGGATCCGATCGGCTCCGCCTCCATCGCGTGCGTCTATCACGCGGTGCTGCTCACCGGCGAGCATGTCGCGGTGAAGGTGCGCCGCCCGGACATCGGCAATGGGCTCGCCGCCGACATGCGAGCCCTCGGCTGGATCCTCGGTTTCGCGGAGCTCGCCTTCCTGCGCCCAGGCTTCACCTCGAATTTTCTTTTCGAACTGAGCTCGATGCTGATGGAGGAGCTCGACTTCATCCGCGAGGCGCGCTTCGCCGAGCTGTTCCGCCGCCGCATGCGCAAGACCCCGCAATTCGGCTTCGCCACCGCGCCGCGCGTCTATTTCGAGCATTCCTCGAGCGACGTGCTCGTCTCCGAATACGTCACCGGCGTCTGGATGAGCGAGATCCTGACGGCGATCGAGACCCCGAACCTCGACGCGCTGAAACAATTGAAGGAAATGAACATCGATCCGGTGATCCTCGCCCGACGGATCCAGATGATCGCCCGCTACAATAATTTCGAGAACATCTTCTTCCACGCCGATCTCCATCCCGCCAATATCCTCGTCGGCCCTTCCAACAAGATCACGCTGATCGACTTCGGCTCCTGCGGGTCGTTCTCGAGAAGAGAGCTCATTTCCTGGCGGCGGTGGTTCGACGCACAGAGCACCGACGACGTCGGCGGGATGGCGCAGGCCGCGCTCGCGATCATCGAGCCGGTGCCGCCGAGCATCGACAAGGACGAGTTCGCGATGCGGCTGGAGCAGATGTTCTGGAACGATCTCTACGCCATCAAGAGCAAGCACTCCGACTGGTCGGAGCGGATCTCGGCGCGCCTCTGGATCGGATTCCTCCGGCTCTCCCGCGATTTCAATGTGCCGATGCGTCTGAACACATTACGGATGATCCGCGCGTCGATGCTCGCCGACACGATCGCCGGCCGCCTCGATCACGACATGGATCCGTACCAGGAGTTCCGTCATTACGACAAAGGCGCGGGGCGGCGTGCGCACAAGCGCGTGCAGAAACAGCTGCGGCGGCTGTGCAGCCCCGCGAAATGGGTGCGCGTCGAGCAGGGACTCGACTCCGCGCTCAAGCTCGTTTACCAGGTCCAGCGCACGCTCGACTCGTTCGCCTCGATCCGCATCCTGCCGCTCATCGGAAAACTCGCCAACGCGGTCGTCGAGGTGGTGCGCGGCGTCCTCGTGGCTGCCGCCATCGCCTTCATGTGGGCATCGGTGATCTCGATTTCCAGGGCACTCGACACTTCATTCCACGAGTCGATTCTGACGATCGTGTGGAGGGACGTCCTGTCCAACTCCCGCTACTGGTTCCTGGTCCTGCTCCCCGTCGTCGGGATTCACGGGCGGCGCATCAACTCCCGAGTGCAGGACCGCGAGTACCGGAAGCCGCAATGACGGCTCACGCCGCGAGAGGCTGAGCGTCGAAGGGATCGGAGTCGGTCGGCTGCGGTCCTTCCGCTTTGGCGATCGCCTTCCATCTCCCGCCCACACCGGCCAGCGCCGCGAACAGCGTGAAGCCGAGTCCGGCAAAGACGAACGTCAGCAGGAGGCACGGCAGCACCAGCGCGTACGGGATCTTCACCCGCGCCGCCATGCGCACCATCCACGCCGCGACGGCGAGATCGATGATCTCGAGATTCGTCCATGCCACGAGCAGCAGCCCGCGGTTGGCGAACATCGCGTAAATGTCGTCGAGGCTCTTGTAGCTCGCGAAACTCAGGACCGGCGGCACGAGGAAAAACGCGATCAGGAAAAAGACCGAGATCAGGCTGAGCACCAGCGGCACGATCAGGCCGGCGATCCAGAAATTGGCCCACTGCCGGCGCGGAAAGAGCAGCAGCACCAGCCAGCCGGCGATGTCCAGGGCCATGACGACGTAATACCAGTCCCGGGGAAGTTCGAACGGATCCATGACGATCTCCTGCGCAGCCGGTTTATGGGGAAAGCGGGGGCTTCGAGGCATTCGCACAAACGCGGTAGAAATAGCGCGTTCCATTGGTGACGGTGGTATCGACGTAGCTCGTCCCCGGCACCGACGCGTCGATCCACTTGTATGGCCCGCCGATTTCCGTGGCGCGTTTCACCTTGTACGAAATCGCGCCGTCGACGGGGTCCCAGCTCAGGTTGACTTTGCCGTCGCCCGCGACCGGCTTGTGAAGAATCGGCGCATCGAGCGGGACCGACGTCCAGAGAAACAGCCCTTTGATCAGGGCCCAGATCAGGCCGGGAATGAACATGACGCCGCCGGTCGTCTCCGATCTCCAGTAGCGGTCGAAGAAATAGTCGGACATGGGACCGGAGCCGAAGATCTCCGTCAGATAGGCCAGCAGCATGGTGATGTCGAAATACGCCTCGCGGAAGCTCACCAGCCCATTGACGAACGAGAACTTGTCGACGACCGGCACATTGAGGTTCGCGCGGACGACGAAACGCCAGTTGATGAAGATCTCGGTGTTGTTGTTCGACCAGCTCACCACCTCGCCGCGCAGATCGGGAAAATACTGGAACAACAGCAGGAAATCGGCGGCCGCGCGGTCGCCGCCGTAGCTGACGCCGGTCGCGTCGATCATCACCGCGTCGCGCGTAAAGACCTCCGGCCCCCACCCCGACGGATCGCCGGTGTGCCAGATGGTGTCGAACCAGCGCACATAGTCATAAGGCGTCGTGCCCCAGACGGCGGGATTGGCGATGTTGTCCTCCAGCGGCGGGGCCTGCGAGCTGGTGGGCGTGTACCGGTCGTGTACCGGGAAGTGATAGTTCGAGCCGTCGCGGAACGTCGGCGCATGCCTCTTGAGGATCTCCAGGTCAGACACGCATCCTCCCTTGTCCGGAGCTCGCCGGAAATCGGGCCACAGTACGCGCCGCGCGTTCCAGGACCGCTTCCCGGTCGGGATCGAGGTCCAGGGCGGAAACGAGTATTGATAGCGTCCCACTAGGCGGCTGCGGAAGGTTCTTCATCGATGTGCGTTTCGTCGACGATCGCTTTTTCCGTGATGCGCGGACGGAGCGCGCGCGTGCGGCGGCCGGCCTCCTCGCGAAGCAGCGCATACGCGTCGGAGAGTGCACCGCGCCGTTTCGCCGGATCGAGCAGCATCCGCGACGTGGCCGCGGCGAGCGCGCCGAATCCGAACAGCTGGCGCGGATAGACGCGGTGCAGAAAAATGTCGAGAAAATCCTGGCGCAGCGTTTCGTCGCGCGCCACGCCGCGCAGGATCTCGAGCATCACCGGCGAGATCGGACCGCGTTTGCCGATGTCCGACGCGAACCAGTAATGCTGGATGGAATCGCGATCGCGCCACCGTCCCCAGTTGCGCAATTCGTCATCCATCGTCGCGGGATTTCCCAGACCGCGGACGATCGCGCCCGACAACCGGTCGACCTGCCGCAATGCATCGGAAATCCCCTGCCCCGGAGTCGGGTCCTTGAAATGACCCGAGTCGCCGGCGAGCACCCACCCCGGCCCCGTCGCCTCGCGGAAGAAGCCCTCGAAGCGCGTCAGGCCGCGGAACTTCGTGACGCGCTCGGCGCCGGCGAGCAGCTCGCGCACCGGCGCACAACGCGCGACCGTATCGCCGAACCAGCGGTCGCTGTCGGCGCGGTATGCGTCCCAGTATTCGATCGACGGACAGATGATCGCGAGAAACAGATCATTGTCCGCCGGCGCGGCGACGACGAAATCGTCGTCGCGCCGGTAATAGAAAACCCGCGTGACCGGCTCGCGCGGAACGTTGCGGAAATACGCCCACGCGCTGAGGCGCTCGCTCGGCACGACGTGATAGCGCCGCGCGCCGGTGAGCCGCGCGATCGTCGACAGCCGCCCGTCCGCGCCGACGACGAGATCCGCCTCGATGGTGGATGTTTTCCCGCGGCGGTCCGTCACGCGCACGCCGCGCACGCGGCCGTCGCGCTCGAGGAGTCCCGTCACGCGGTGATGGAGCCGCATCTCGACGCCGGTGGCTTTCGCCATTTCGACGAGGTGCACGTCGAGCGAGACCCGCCGGACACAGAGCATCGGGACCGGCGGGTCGTTCGGGCGCAAACGCGGCGGGCCGGAGAGATCGACGTCTTCGAATTTCATGTAGCAGTCGGTGATTGGCGGCGCTCCCGACGCCAATACCGACTGCAGCACGCCGAGCTTCTGCAAAACTTCAATGCCGCTCAGCTGAAACATGTGCGTCGACAGCGTGTCGCTCGGAAACTCGGCCTGGTCGATGACGCAGACCGAGACGCCGGCCCGTTTGAGAAACGTCGCCAGCGGTGAGCCGGCACAACGGGCTCCAACGATCACGACGTCGAATCGTTCGTTCGTGGCCTCCATGGGAGCGTCACCCCTGAGTGCTGCTCGTGTCGCTGCCGCTCGGCGGCACCCAGCGCCAGATCGTGCCGAACGTGAAGCCGAGATCGTCGATGATGAGCTGGAAGATCGCCGGCATCGGATTGAGGCCCGCGAATGCTCCCGGGACCCAGCGATAGAGGATCGATCCGCGATACGTGCCGGCGCCGGTCAGCGTCGGCTCGAGTTTCGCCACGCCTTCCGTGTACCAGGTGGAGGAGGTGCGTCCGGCCGTCTCCTTTTCATAGGGCGTCTGCATGCTCGCCGGCACCTCGGCCACGGACATGCCGTTTCCCTGTCCATAGAAGATGACCGCCGAGTCGAGGAACCCTTCGTATGTCGCGTTCGTGCCGCCCGGAATGACCTGGCCATTGTAGAAATACAGCCCGCGGTCGGTGAACGTCAGCTCCAGACGCGGATATCCGATCTCGCCGGAACGGAGGATCCGGAAACCCATCACCTTCCCAACCGACTGGCCGAGGAGCGTGAACTGATTCTCCGTGCCCGACTCGGCGAGTGAATGCGACTGGTCGATTCTGTCCTTGAACTTCTCTTTCGCGCCTTCAATGTCGTCTTCGATGCGTTTCTTCAAATCGGTCAGTTTTCCCATGATTTCTCTCTCTCTCGATCACACATGGTTTTTGCTGGAATGATAGAACATATATCATGCGTGACGTCAAGAATGCCAGCATTTTAGCCGTCCTAAATCTTAATCAGTGGCTTCGGACAGCGTCCCGCGCGCGGCTTCGATGAGGAAATACACGACCATGCCGAGCGGCGCGTTCGTCACGGTCACGAGGAAACAGAACAGCAGCGCGAGACGCGGCATCCGCGTCTTCTGTGCGCGCCGCGCCTGCCACGCCCCGCCGACGAGGTCCATCGCCAGGATGTCGAGCCAGCCCACCAGCAGCAGGCCGGGATTGTGGAACATGCGGAACACGCCGGGCAGGCTGCCGAAACGATCCAGGTATTCAGAGAGGAAGGACTCACCCGGCGGCTGGTGCCAGTACGCGACCAGCAGATAGCCATAGATCACTCCCAGAATCACGGGAGTGCCGACTCCGCAGATCCACCAGTTGACGAGGCGCTTGCCCGGCGCGATCGCGAGCGCGAGCCAGCTCACCATCGTAATGCCCATGCAGATGAAGAAGAGGAGGTCCGGAACCCGCGCGTTCATGCAAACCTCGCTTTTGCGTTCGTGGTCGGCGCGCCGGCGAACGCGAACATGAGCGTGACCGTGACGGACGTGACGATCGTCCAGACGATGAAGTCGCCGATGGCCGGCTCGAGTCCCGGCGCGATGATCTGCACCTTCGGACCGAAGGCCGCGGCGACGTAATCCTGCACGGTCGACCCGACGGCCACCGCGCCGATCCAGAGCACCAGCCCGATCAGGCCGAAACGCTGATGGATGCGCCATCCAATCAGCGCGGCCGCCCCCTGCAGGAATCCGGCGGCGATGTAGATCCCCCACGGCGCGTGATCCGGACTCGCGGTGACGTAATGCCACAGTCCGAGCCGCGAGCCGACGGCGTCGAGGCCGGCGCCGATGAACGCCGCGATGAGCCCTCCCGACAGTGCGGCGACGATCCGTTTCCCCGGCGCGCGCGTGAAGAGGCTGGCGAGGAAGAACACCACCGGCATGGCGATGAGCAGAACCGTAACGAGCAGTCCGACAGTCATGCCCGCACATTACGTGATTGACTTTATTACGTCAAGCATGAAGTATATACAACTGAGAAGAGGGAGAACTCGATGGCCAACCGCGCATACACGCTTCAGCAGCAGACGATGGTGATGTCGATCCTGTCGAACTACGTGTCGAATCACATCGGGACGGAGAAGGAGCTCCAGGCGAGGCTGGCGATGTCGGTCGCCGCGGCATTGCAGAACCCGGCGTTCACGCGGTACATCGGCAAGTGGGCGGTGGTGTGGGGGCCGGTGGTGGCGAAGAAGCTGTTCTCGCTGGAGGCGGAGAACGCCATGATGGCCGTGCGCAACCTGGCGACGGGGGACATCGTGGTGGCGATGGCGGGGACGAATCCGGGGTCGCTGTTCGACGCCGCCGTCGAGGATCTCGACGTCGGCGCGACGGTGACGTTCGCGGGCGCGCCGGGCGCGTGGATCTCCGAAGGCACGAACACGGGCCTGAGGACCCTGCAGAAGATGACCGATCCGGTCACGCGTCAGAGGCTGATCGAGTTCCTCAATGGTCTCCCTCCCACCCAAGCGAACCTGATCTTCACCGGCCACTCCCTCGGCGGCGCGCTCTCCCCCACCCTCGCCCTCGACTACGTTCTCAATCAGAAACTCAACACCTCGTCGTTCTCCAACGTCCGCGTCCTCCCCTCCGCCGGCCCCACTCCCGGCAACGCAGCCTTCGCGCGTCTCTTTGCGAAGACGTTTCCGGCCGTCGGGAAAACGCCGTCCGACGCGTGGAATCAGAACGTGCGCAACACGCGCGACATGATCCCGCATGCGTGGGCCGAGCTGCAGAGCGTGCCGGCGCTCTATCCCGAGCTGAACGGCGGGAAACCGCTGGCGTGCATGCAGGCGATCGTGAAGGAGCTCACGCCGGTGATGAACGGCAACGCCTACGCGAATCTCCCTTCCGTCTTCTTCACCGCGCCCTTCAACCCCGACGTCAAGGGGCCGGTCCCCGGCGTCAACGCGGCGTGGCTGGCGCAGAGCTTCTATCAGCACATCCTCGCCTACGAAGCGGCGATCACGCCCGAGTTACAGAGCGAGTTCCCGGTCCTGCTCACCCTGTCCCGGACCCTCGCCCGCGTCCTCGAGCTGTACTGCCGGCTCCAGTAGACGATCGAGCAGCGGCGCCGCCATCGCCGTCGTCACGAGGGCCATGATCACGATCATGGTGAACAGGCTCCTCGAGACGACGCCGATGTCGAGGCCGATGTTGAGCACCACCATCTCCATCAGCCCGCGGGTGTTCATCAGCACCCCGATCACCGAGGCCTCGCGCCAGGAGAACCCGACGAACCGCGCGCTGATCATCGCGCCGCCGAGCTTCCCGGCGATCGCGACGGCGAGGACGAGCGCGCAGCAGAGCCAGAGCGCCGGCCCGTCGAGGAGACCGATGTTGCAGCGCAGTCCCGTCACGGCGAAGAACAGCGGCAGGAAGAGCACCGACGTGAGCCCCCGCACCTGCGCGACGAGCGACTCGCGCAGCGGCGCCTCGCGTGGCATGATCGCGCCGATGATGAACGCGCCGAAGAGCGCGTGAATGCCGAGGATCTCCGTGACGAAGGCCGACGCCAGCACGACCAGCAGCACGCCCGCGAGCACCGCCTCGCCGGACGTCCTCCGCGCGGCCTCCGAGTCCAGGACTCGCTTCAGCAGCGGACGCACGCCTTTGATGAGTACGGCCACGTAGACCGCGACGAGCGCGATGTTCACCGTCAGCTGCATCGCGTCGCCGGCGCGCACGATCATCACCACCGCGGCGAGGATGCACCACGCCGTGACGTCGTCCACGGCGGCGCAGGCGATGGCGGTGTTGCCCATCCGCGTGCGCAGCAGATTGCGCTCCTCGAGGATGCGCGCGAGCACCGGAAACGCGGTAATGCTCATCGCGGTGCCGAGAAACAACGCGAACCCGCGGAACACGACGGTCGGCTCCGAGACCCGCGCATAGAGGTACGGCGCCAGCGCGAGGCCGAGGAGGAACGGCACGATGATGCTGCAGTGGCTGATCGCGACGATGCCGGCGCGCCGCTCGCGGATCAGGCCCGGCGCGAACTCGAGGCCGACGAGAAACATGAACAGGATCAGCCCGATCTGACTCAGCGACTGCAGCGTCGGAATGCTCGCGGCCGGGAACAGCGCCGCGAACGTCTGCGGCGCGAAATGGCCGAAGAACGACGGCCCGAGGAGAATCCCCGCCATGACCTCGCCGATCACCCGCGGCTGGCGGAAACGCGCGAGCAGACGCCCGGACACTCGCCCGGCGACGACGATCACGACGATCTGCACCAGCATCAGCGCCAGCCCGTTCATCTCTCTCTCCTTTTAAGAAGGAGTGACGGATCGCCGGAATTCCCTACCCGAGACGCCTCTGCACGCGCGCGGGCACTCCGAACGCGACGACGCCGTCGGGGATGTCGCGCACGACCACCGCCCCCGCGCCGATCACGCAGCGCGCGCCGACGCGGCAGTCCGACATCACCGAGGCGCCGAGTCCGATCATCGTCTCCTCGCCGACGTGCACGTTGCCGCCGATCGTGCTGCCGGGAGAGAGATGCACGAAGTCGCCGATGACGGCGTCGTGATCGACGGAGCACTTCGTGTTCAACAGCACGCCGCGTCCGATGGTCGCGCGCGGCGCCACGATCGCGCCGGCAGAGATCATCGAGCCCGCGCCGATCGACGCGGACGCCGCGATCGACGACCACGGATGCCGCGCCGTCACGAGCGTCTCGCCGCGCGCCACGAGCTCGGCGCACAACCGCCGCCGCGCCGCGTTGTCGCCGATGGCGACGACGATCGTGTCGTGCGCGATGGTCGCGAGCGCGTCGAGTCTCCCGAGGATCGGCACGCCGAGGACGTCGCCCTCGCGGGCGTCGTCGACGAAGCCGAGCGGCGGCGTATCCGCGCGCAACAGCGCGTCCGCCACGATCGCTCCCTGCCCGCCCGCGCCCACGATCACGATTCGCATCGGCGCGGATGGTATCGCGGAGTGATCCGACGCACAGCCCTGCGCCGCGCGAGGACCGACACTGTCCATCAATGCGCCTCGGCATGCTCGTCTTCGCGGCACTCGCGTGTTCTGTTGCCGCGCAGGAATGGCCGCTCCACTTCGCGCCGGTTTCGGTCGAAGTGCTGAAGGACTCCGGACTCGAGCCCGAAGACCCGCACTGGATGCATCTCCATCACGGCCATCACACCGCCGCGGAGTCCGAAGCGGTCGCGCTGCGCGTGAGCCTCTTCCGCGGCAGCCGCTCGGCGGCGGACACGCTCGCGATCGCGGACAGCGGCATCGAGCTGCGTTACACCGTGCACGGCGTTCCCGTCTCCGAGTGGCTCGCGCCCTCGAGCGGATTCCGCTTCACGCTGCGCATCGACAACCCCGCGCTCGACGCGCTCGCGGACGGGTTCCACGACGTCAGCGTCGAAGTGCGCGGCGCGAGTCATCGCGACTTCAAACCGCATCGCGCGTTCCTGCACATGACGCGCGGACGGCCGGTGAGCACGCTCGTGCCGATCATCAACGGCGTCACCGGCTACAACGGCGACGGCGATTTCGGCCCGGGCGTCGTCTACGCCGACTCGCGGCAGCGGCGGATGGCGGGACATCCGATGAATCCGCAGGTCACGCCCTGGACCGCGCCGCCGTACAACGCCGATCTCTACGTCGAACAGCTCGCGCCGAACGGCAGCTACGTCGCCGGCGCGCAGTTGTGGTGGGAGGATCCGCCGCATCCCGGCGTGCCGTTCGCGCGCGCCCTCGATCCGAATCAGAGCCAGGATCATCGCGGACTGCGCGTCGGCGCCGCGCACGAGAAGCTCCCGTTTCGCGACGGCCCACGCGGCGTCGGCTGGATGAGCGCGTACGTCTCCGGCCAGATCGACTCGAAAGGCGGCTTCGCCTTCGTCGAGACCGGCGGGCCGGCGCGCTATCTCAAACCCGACGGCGAGATCATCACCGTCGCCGGCTGGCGCGTGCAGCCCGGCCGCGATCCGATCTGGAGCTCGAAACCGCTTGCGACGATCCGCACGGTGATGGAGAAGCGCGGGCAATGGGTTGACGGCCGCGGCGAGTTTTTCACGCCGCTCGATCTCGCCATCGATCCGAAAAACGAAAACGTCTGGTACGTGGCCGGATACGAAGATCACTGCGTCTGGAAGATCGAGATCGACGATCTCGCGGCGAATCGCGTGCGCGTCAGCGTCTTCGCCGGCGATCCGAATCACGCGCCTGGCTTCGCCGACGGCGCGCGCCACGCCGCGCGCTTCCGCGGTCCGGCGTCGCTCGTGTTCGATCCCGTGAGCGACGCGCTTTATGTCGCCGATCAGGACAATGACGCCATCCGCCGGATCACGCGCGAGGGCGTCGTCACGACGCTGTTCGGCAGTCCCGGAAAGATGAGTGGCTTCGATCAGGACGCGAGCCGCGCGCGGAGCCGCTTTGTCGTCGACTCCTCCCCCGACATCTACAAGCCGCAGTGCATTCGCGTCGACAGCGACGGCAAGCTCATTCTCCTCGAGCTGGGATTCGGCTCCATCCGCCGCATCGATCCCCTGACCGGCACCGCGCGTCTCCTCGGCAACGTGCATCAGATTTTCGAGGAGGACTATCGCGGCTGGGCGTGGCTCGACGTCGACCGCTGGGGCAACAGCGGTCCTCGGAACGGCGTCTACTGGTGCAAGGCCGTCGGCGAGACGATCGAGGGCGACGGCGGCGCGCATTACAACGAGATCTACGCGTGGCTGCCGCCCGAAGGCGGACAAAGCCGCTTCGTCTTCGGCGAGCACTGGAATCCGTACCCCGAGGGATGGGGCGCGCGGGGCGAGACAACTCCGCCGCACTACGCGTGGCTCGTCGCCGTCGATCCGCGCGGCGCATTGCTCGTCGGCGGATTCGGCACGCACGGCGTCTCGCGAGTGCGCGCACGCCGCGCCGGCGATCCCGTCCCATCCCGCTATCACCCCGCCGGTCACGAAGACGGCCGCTTCGTCTGGGCGAGCGGCGCGCCCTGGATCTGGCCCGGTCCTCCCGGCGCGGAGCGTTACGCGAGCCGTCCCGCATCGCTGCAGTACGGCTGGAACGCGCACAATTACCTCGGGTTCGCCGACGCGTGGGAACTGCGCGGCGACGAGACCGACGAGCAGTTGCTCAATTACTTCGACGCCGCGCAACCGGTGCGCACCGACGCGCAGGCGCGTGCTCTCTGGCTCGAATTCGTGCGCGCCAATCGCGGCGCCCCCGTTCCCGATTGCGCGAAGCCCGCGATCACCGCGCAGCCTTCGGGCTCGCTCACGGTCTCCGCGACCGGCGCGCTCCCGCTGTCGTATGCATGGTTCGCCGGCGAGAGTGGCGACACGCGCGTTGCAATCGAAAACCCGAACGCCGCACCGCCGGGCCGCTATTGGGTGCGCGTGTCGAATCGCTGCGGCGTGACATTGAGCGCGAGCACGACGACGAGCGCCGCGACGAATCCGCGGCGGCGCTCCGCCCGGCACTGATCCCTGCTAACCTTCCTCTCGCATGGCAGCGCCGCGTGTCCGCTCGATCGACATCGTGCGCGGGATGGTCATGGTCCTCATGGCCATCGATCACGTGCGCGTCTACGCGGGCGTGCCCGCCGGCAGTCCGGATCCCGGCGTGTTCTTCACGCGCTGGATCACGCACTTCGTCGCGCCGGCGTTCCTCTTCCTCGCCGGCACCTCGGCGTATCTGCACGGACGGAAGCTCGGCAATCGCGCGGCGCTGTCGCGCTATCTCGCCAGCCGAGGGGCGCTGCTGATCGTGCTCGAGCTGACCGTGATCCGCATCGCGTGGACGTTCAATCTCGACTTCCGGCATTACCTGCTCGCCGGCGTGATCTGGGTGATCGGCTGGTGCATGATCCTCATGGCCGCGGCGGTGCACCTGCCCACGCGCGCAATCGGTGCGATCGGCGTGGCCATTGTGGCGCTGCACAATTTCCTGCCCGAGTCCGAGAGCCCAAGCCGGCTTCTGCGGGTGCTCTATTACGGCGGAGAAATCGGCCCGCTGCTCATCCTCTATGTCGTGCTTCCGTGGCTCGGCGTCATGATGGCGGGATACGCATTCGGGCTGGTCATGGAGATGGCGCCCGAGCGCCGCCGCTCGATCGCGCTGCGCCTCGGCATCGCATTGACGATCGCGTTCGTCGTCCTTCGCGCCATCGGCGTTTATGGCGATCCGCGGCCCTGGACCACGGACATGCCCGCCCTCATGTTTCTGGCGACGACCAAATACCCCGCCTCGCTGTTGTTTCTCCTGATGACGCTCGGTCCGACGCTGATCGCGCTGTCCCTTGCCGAGCGCTGGAGCGGAAAACTCGCGGGCGCACTGGAGACCTTCGGCCGCGTCCCGTTCTTCTATTACCTGCTGCACATTCCGGTCATTCACCTCGCCGCCTGCATCGTCTCGCTCATTCGCGAAGGGCGTGTGAACCCGTGGCTCTTCGGCAATTTCCCGCTGGCCCCGCCGCCGGTGCCGGAGGGTTACCGCTGGAGCCTCTGGCTGCTGTATCTCGTGTTCGCCCTCTGCGTCATCGCGCTGTACTTCCCCTCGCGCTGGTATGCGCGTCTGCGAGCGACCCGCCGGTCGGCGTGGCTCAGTTACCTCTGAGGGGTAATGGCCCGATCTGTCCGCAAATCGTCCCTCGCGGCGCGGCTTCGCGACCTACGATGTGCTCATGGACAAAGCGCTTCTCGTCATCGACATCCAGGACTCCTTCAAATACAGCCCGCAGCGCTGGTCGACGCGAAACAACCCGGCCTTCGAAGAGAACGTCTCGGCTCTCATCGACGCCTTCCGTGACGCGTCGCTCCCGATCTTCTTCATCCTTCACAACGATTCCGATCCCGGGTTTCGGCCGGGCGATCCGGAAGTCCGGCTCATGGACTTCCTCGGGCGTCTCGACTCGGAGCCGGTCGTCGTGAAGAACACGCGAAACGCCTTCACGAGCACCGACCTCGAGGCGCGTCTCGACGCGATCGGGGTGGAAACGCTCGTGATCGCGGGCATTTCCACCGAGCAATGCTGCGAGACCACCACGCGCGTGGCCGCGGACCTCGGCTACGATGTGGCCTTCGTCACGGAAGCCACGGCCACGTTTCCGATCGGCACGCTCTCGACGGACGCCATCGTCGAGCGCACCGAGGCGGTGCTGCGCGGGCGGTTCGCGCGGATCGTGAAAGTGAGCGAAGTGACCGGGGAGCTGCCCGTATCCGCGAGGTGATCTTCGTCGTACTGCCCGAGGTCGAGATGCTCGACCTCGCCGGACCTCTGCAGGCATTCGGAGAGGCGCGGGGGCGGTATCGCACCCGCGTCTGCTCGACGCGCCGGCAGATCCGCTCGCATCAGGGCGTGCTGCTGGCCGATCTCGACCCCTTGCCGGACGTGAACGCGGACACGATTGTCGTCATCCCCGGAATGCCTTACGCCGCGACGCACAGAGTCGAGCGCGCGATCACGCGCTGGCTCATCGATGCGGCCCGCGCCGGCGCGCACATCGCCTCGGTCTGCACCGGAGCGTTCATCGTCGGCGAGGCCGGACTGCTCGACGGCCGGCGCTGTACGACGCACTGGTCGCGCACCGCGGAGCTCGCGCGGCGTTTTCCGACCGCGACGGTTCTCCACGACCGGCTTTTCGTGACCGACGGCAACGTCACGACGAGCGCCGGCATCGCCTCCGGAATCGATATGGCGCTCGCGTTCATCGAGCACGCCGACGGCCCGATCGTGGCAGCCGAGGTGGCGCGCGAAATGGTCGTGTACCTGCGGCGCGACGGCGCGCAGGAACAGAGCAGCGTCTACCTCGACTACCGAACGCACCTGCATCCGGGAGTGCATCGCGTGCAGGACTTCATCGTGCAGAACCCGCGCGCCCGCGCCACGCTCCCCGAGCTCGCCGAAGTCGCGGGCATGAGCACGCGGAGTCTCACCCGCTCGTTCCGCGCGGCCACGGGAATCTCCGTCCACCAGTTCACGACCCGCGTGCGCCTCGAGCTCGCGCGCTCGCTGATGCACGATCCCGGACTCACCGCGGACGCCGTCGCGCAACGCGCGGGCGTCAGCGCGCGACAGTTGCGCAGGTTCATCTCGGAACACGGCTGACGGTGAAGCTGGTGCTCCGCGCCTTGCAAAGGGCTCGCGACAAGATTCTCACGGCTGATTCGCGACTTGACGACGAAGCCATCCGCGAAGCTCCTGCTCTCATCCCGGGTAGATCGGCAGTGATTCCGCGCCGTCAGCAGAACTTGTGACGCCGTTTTAATCCGAATTTAAGACTTTAAAGTTGATGAAAACTCGCGCGAAATTGCGGACGACAATGTTTTCCGCAGACCACCCACGAAAAATGGGAAAATTACGCATGTGCAGCGTTTGCACGCACATTTCGTCTTTCATTTCTCTGAAATAGTTGTGGAAAAGGCTGTGGAATTTTTGCGGAATCCACTCATCGTAGACTCGAAAATTTCCGGAGAAGAATTCTTTTAAGAATCTACAAACTCAGTAACATAGCGCCAAGCTATAGCACTCCATCACGAAGACTGCCAAATTTTATCCTGAGTGCTTGACTTCTCCGAATGTCGAGCGTACCTTCCTTCAATCCGCAACACGTAGATCGATGGGCGTCGCGCGGCAATACCTCGGGCGGCGAGTAGCCGTCGCGAGCATGTAGGAGGTCTGTATTGCTGAGTCTGGATCGGGTAGACCCGCAGCGTGTGAGGCCGCGGGCCCGGTGATCCAAATTAGTGGCAGTCGCCACCGAGGCTTAATGAAAGACACCCAGAAGGTAATTACTTTTGGGCAATTAGTCAAGACTATCCCCGACTGCTTTCGCGTTCCAAGCCAAGTATTTACAAGGAAATACGAACATGGAATCAGTTGTCGGTCAGACGTTTAGGAACGAGGACATCGTTCTCGACGCGACCAAAAAATTCTACGTCAACTGCAAATTCTTGCAGTGTCGCTTCGTCTACATGGGCGGTGAACCGCCGTTCGTGAACTGTCATCTCGACAGCCCGAACGTCACGTTCACCGGGGATGCCGCGAAAGTGCTTGCCTTCATGCACTCCATCGGCATGATCCGGCCGGACGCTCCGCCTCAGCCGCCTCCCGGTGTTGCGCAAATGCCGGACGCCGGCGGCATCCACTAGTCTCGTTCCACGCAGTTGCAAGGGGGCGTCGTCGACAGCGGCACCCCCATTTTCTTGGCTTGGACATGCTGTACTGCGGTAACTGCGGGCCGCTGCGGCCGCGACCAACGACAACTACTGTTCGAACTGCGGAAGAGCCTCAGATGACACTGTCGCGCGCTGACGCCCGCGCGTTACGCGACGCGAACGCGCGGGCTCGATGCGCACGCGGGGTCGTTAACTGGTGCACGGAGATTCCCGTGGCCGCGGGGAACGAGCGCGTGAGACTTCGCGAGCTCCAGGAGCGGTGGCGCGTGCGCGCGGGAGCCGTCGGACGATGTAACGTTGTCGGCGTTGCGAAGGTTGAGGCAATCGTGAGGAATACAATGCCAGGTGATCCGCGGAGGAGGCATCCATGACTCTCGAGAGAATCTCGATCGACCCCGAAGTGATGAACGGCCAGCCCTGCATCCGCGGGACGCGGTTGACGGTGAAGCGGGTGCTCCACATCCTCGCGAAGTACAAGGATCGCGACGAGATTCTCAAGGATTACCCGCGCCTGGACGACGAAGCCATCCGCGATGCCCTGCTCTATGCCGCAGCCTCGGTCGAAGACCGCACCGAAGAGCTTTCCTACTGAACGGTGAAGATCCTGCTGGATGAAGGATTGCCGAGGCGCGCCGGAGCACTGCTGCGGGACCGCGGAGTTGATGCTGTGCACGTAACTGAGATTGCGCACGCCTCCACTGCTGACTCCGTGATCCTCGAAGCGGCGCGTAAAGCGGAGCGCATCGTCGTGACGCTCGATGCGGATTTCCACGCCCTGCTGGCCATTGAAGGATCGGCGGCGCCCTCCGTGATTCGGATTCGCCGAGAGGGTCTGTCAGCCGAGGATGTGGCAGCCCTCGTCATTCACCTGTTGAGCGATCACTCAGCGGCGCTCCTGTCCGGGGTTGCTCTGTCAGTGCGCGCCCACCTGGTTGGAATCCGCAAGCTTCCGCTAACCGACACACTCACTGAGCCCGACGAATAGCGAACCGGGCCAGAGCCACTTCGGCCCCCGAAACCGTGACCCCCGTCGCAGCCGGACCGCCCACCCCTCCCCACATTGCTCGGATATGAACAATCGAGAGTCCGTCGAACGTGCGAATGCTGTCCTCATGATCGTCTCCTGCGCGGCCGCGTTCGTGGCGCCGTTTCATCTCTTCCTCTTCGCGTACGCGATCCTCGGGCCGTTGCATTACCTGACCGAGATCTCATGGCTGCATGACCGCGAGTATTTCGCGCCGCGGAGAGAGGCGCGGCGGTGGTGGCTGGCGCTCGTCGGGGTGGCGATGCTCGTGCTGATGTATGGCTACGTCTCGAACGACCTGCTCGCGCGGCCGGTGTCGCCGCGGTTCGAGATCGGGATGATGTACCTGGTTTTCTTCACCGCGCCGCTGCTGCTGTGGGTGCGGCGTGCGGTGAACGCAGTTGCGATCGCGGTCGTGGTGATGGCGGGGCTGGCGCTGTTCAGCAGTCTGCGCAGCTACGCGCTGCTGGCGTACTTCATCATCACGATCATCCACGTCCTCGTCTTCACCGTCGCCTTCGTGCTGCTGGGCGCGTTGAAGTCGCGAAGCAGGTGGAGCGTCGTATCGCTGTTCGTGTTCGCGGCCTGCGCGGGCGCGGTTCTCGCGTTCGATGCGCGCCCGCTCCTCGCGGCGTCGAGCCGGATTCGCGAGGTCTATTCGTTCTTCGAGCCGCTGAACGCGCAGCTGATGTCGCTGTTCGGCATGACCGGCAGGATCTACGACACGAGCGGCGGACTGGCGGTGATGCGCCTGATCGCGTTCGCGTACACGTATCACTACCTCAACTGGTTCTCGAAGACGTCGATCATCCGGTGGCATGACGTGCCGAGGAAACGGTTCGCCGGGATCATCGCCGGATGGGTGGCGGCGATGGTGGTGTATGCGCACGAGTACACGATCGGGCTGTCGCTGCTGTACATGCTCAGCCTCCTGCACGTGCTGCTCGAGTTCCCCCTGAACCACAAGACCTTCGCCGGCATCGCCGCGGAACTGCGAGGGCTGGTGCGGGCATGAAGCCGGACGGCGTTCACTCACGCGCAACCGCCGCCGGGTATGGAAATGGCCGTCTGAGGCACTCCTACTGAGAAGGAGAGACCAACAACCATGGCGACGTATACGCGCACGAACGTCTACGCCAACGGCGGCACGTTTTCTGATCCGACGATCCTCTGGTACGCCCGCGGCGTCAAAGCGATGAACGCCCGGAAGCTCGCGGATCCTCTGGGCTGGCGGTTTTACGCCGGGATCCACGGGTTCGATCGCCCGATGTGGACGGCCCTCGGCTACCTGAAATCCGCCGACAAATTGCCGTCGAGCGCTCTGCAGAAGCGCTTCTGGAAGCAGTGCCAGCACGGCAGCTGGTACTTCCTCCCGTGGCACCGCGGCTATCTGCTCGCTCTCGAAGCGTGCATCCGCGACGAGGTGGTGAAGCTGGGCGGGCCGAAGACCTGGGCGCTCCCGTACTGGAACTACTTCGGGCCGAACAACGAGAACCAGCTGCCGCCCGCGTTCGCGTCGCCGGCGTGGCCCGATGGAAAAACCAACAATCCCCTCTACGTCAAACAGCGCTACGGCCCGAACGACGACGGCAACGTGTTCATCCCGCTCGATCAGGTCAACCTCAACGCGATGACCGTCCCCGAGTTCACCGGCGTCGCGAGCGGCGGCGACCCCGGCTTCGGCGGCGTCGATACGGGATTCGAGCACGGCGGCTCGCCGCATGGCGATCTCGAGTCGCAGCCGCACGACTACGTGCACGTCTTCACCGGCGGCTCCAATCCGCAGAACCCGAACCTCCCCGGCCTGATGTCGGATCCCGACACGGCCGGTCTCGATCCGATTTTCTATCTGCACCACGCGAACATCGACCGGCTGTGGGAGGTCTGGATCCAGAGCACGGTCAGCCAGGGGAATCCGACGCAGACGAGCTGGAAGAACGGACCGGCGGGCTCCGGCGAGCGCGCGTTCTCGATGCCGCTGCCGCCGACAGGCACGCCGTGGAACTACACGCCCGGCCAGATGGCCGACCTCTCGAAACTCGACTATACCTATGATGACGTGACGTCGGCTGCCGAGGCGCCCGAGCTCGCGGCACTCGCGGGCGCGACGCCTGCACGGAAACCTGCCATGGCCACGAAGAAGAAAAAGAAAGTGGAGCTCGTCGGCGCGAGCCAGGAGTCGGTGCGGATCAGCGGCAGCCATCAGATCGTCGCTTCCGTGCAGATGGACGAGCGCGCGCGCGGCAAAGTGTCGGCGAGCCTCGCCGCCGCATCCGCGGCCGAAAGCGCCTCCGCTCCCGACCGCGTGTTCCTGAACCTCGAGAACATCCGCGGGCTCGTCGACGGCACGGCGTTCAAGGTCTACGTCAACGACCGCCTCGCCGGCACGATCGCGCTCTTCGGCGTACGCAAGGCGACGGTTGCCGGCGGCGAGCACGCGGGCCAGGGAATCACGCACGTGGTGGAGATCACGAAGATCGTCGACGAGCTGAACCTGAGGAACGAGCTCGACGTCGATGCGCTCGACGTCCGCATCGTGCCGGCCAAGGCCGTGCCCGACGAAGCGCAGGTCACCATCGGCCGCATCAGCATCTTCCGCCAGGAGCAATGACGGTGCGCGGATGACGGATGCCGCGCGGGAGAGACTGCAGGTTCGCCTGCCGCTGTTCGCGGTGAGCGGGGTCGCGTGGCTGCTGCTGGCCACGCGGCCGCACGCGATGCACGGCACGACCGTCTCCGCGCGCGTCACCGCATCGGCGCTGATGTTCGCGGCGATGATGCTGCCGATGATCGGTCCGCCGCTGCGCCACGTGCGCGACCGCAGTCTCGCGCGGCACCGTCTGCGCGCCATCGCGCTGTTCGCCGGCGGCTACTCACTGTTGTGGATCGCCGCCGGCGTCGCGCTGATTCTCGCGGCCAATTCGATCGGCGCCATCGCCGCGACTTTTCTGGCCGTCGCCATCTGGCAGTGCTCTCCGCTCAAACAGCATTGCCTCAATCGCTGCCACTCGCACGCAACGCTCTCCGCCTTCGGACCGTCCGCCGATCGCGATGCGCTGCTGTTCGGTCTCCGGCACGGGCTCTGGTGCATCGGCTCGTGCTTCGGACTGATGCTGTTGCCGATGCTGCTCTCGCGCGGTCACCTCGCCGCGATGGCGATCGTCACGCTGTGGCTCGCCGGCGAGCGGCTCGAAACGCCGGCGGCGCCGCGGTGGCAATTGCGCGGGCCGGGGAAGACGCTGCGGATCATCGCCGCACAGGCGCGCAGATCGATGGCTTTCGTTTTCAGCGCGCGGCTCTGACGCTCAGACCCTGTCGCTGGTCGCGCAAGCGTGAATGCTTCCATTTTCAGCGCGCGGCCCTGATGGTAGACCCCGAGGCTCTGGCGCCCAGAGCCTCGCGCTGGCGGCGCAAGCAAAATGCTTCCGTTTTCAGCACGAGGGTCTGGCGCTCAGAGCCTCGCGCTGACCGCGCAAGCGCGAATGCTTCCATTTTCAGCACAAGGCTCTGACGCTCAGAGCCTGTCGGGTAGTGTCCGAAGAGTTCTGCAAAAAGAAAGGGCCAAGGAGTCTCCCGTAAATTCAAGTCGCCAAACGAAAACAGACAGGAGAGAGTCGATGGCCCCGAAGAAGACTAACGCGAAGAGGGTGGATTGGAAATCCGAGCTGCTGGCGGGCGGAGACGTGGTGCGGGAGTTGTTCCGAGACGTGCTGCAGGAAGTCCTGGAAGCGGAGATGACCGAG